>Ga0209580_10000005_pt1 | contig 643040 bp, 593 predicted proteins | sample Coa_R1_5_FD_187153 | JGI IMG/M metagenome (GOLD analysis project Ga0209580, IMG submission 187153) | Surface soil microbial communities from Centralia Pennsylvania, which are recovering from an underground coalmine fire - Coalmine... | ecosystem: Environmental > Terrestrial > Soil >...
TTGTCGAGGTCGATATTGCTGATGGTGCCGGAGCCAACGATGGTGTTGTCGAAGTTGTCCAGCTCGTTGCCGGCGTTGGCGGCCTGACCGGTGATGGTGCCGGCCAGCGTCAGCGTGCCGGCGCCGTCGAGCTTGAGCGAGCCAACGTCGACCAGGAGCTCGGCGGCGGCGGCGATTGAGATGCCGAGCGCGGCGCTGCCGGTATTGTTGATCTCGCTGTCCTTGACGTCGAGCTCGCCGGTGCCGGTGGCCTCCAGGAGCCCGGCATTGTCGATCACGGTGCCGGTGTTGAGGATCAGCACCCCGGTGGCGTCGATGGTGCCTGCGGCGGCGTTGTCGAGGTCGATATTGCTGATGGTGCCGGAGCCAACGATGGTGTTGTCGAAGTTGTCCAGCTCGTTGCCGGCGTTGGCGGCCGCCCCGGTGATGGTGCCGGCCAGCGTCAGGGTGCCGGCGCCGTCGAGCTTGAGCGAGCCAACGTCGACCAGGAGCTCGGCGGCGGCGGCGATTGAGATGCCGAGCGCGGCGCTGCCGGTATTGTTGATCTCGCTGTCCTTGACGTCGAGCTCGCCGGTGCCGGTGGCCTCCAGGAGCCCGGCATTGTCGATCACGGTGCCGGTGTTGAGGATCAGCACCCCGGTGGCGTCGATGGTGCCTGCGGCGTCATTGTCGAGGTCGATATTGCTGATGGTGCCGGAGCCGACGATGGTGTTGTCGAAGTTGTCCAGCTCGTTGCCGGCGTTGGCGGCCGCCCCGGTGATGGTGCCGGCCAGCGTCAGGGTGCCGGCGCCGTCGAGCTTGAGCGAGCCAACGTCGACCTCGAAGAAGCTCGAGCCAGCAATGACAATGCCCGCGCTCGGACCAACCCCGGTGTTGTGGATCGTGCCGTCCTGAACATCCAGCGTGCCGCCGGCAGTCGCCTCCAGCAGCCCGGCGTTGCTGACGGCGTTGCCGCTATTGATGGTCAGCGTAACGCCCGTGCCGGTCACCTCCAGCGTGGCGCCGGCATTGTTGGTGATGCTGGCGGCGGCGTGAATGGTATTGGCGCCGACGGTCGCCTCGAACAGCCCGAAATTGACAAAGATGCCGTTGTTGATGGTGGTGGTCTGCAGGTCGAGGGTAGAATTGGCGTCGACCACTAGCGTACCTTTGTTGGTGACGATGACGCCATCGAGCGTGGCGCCGCCCACGGTGGCGCCATCGAGGCCAGTGCCAGCAGTTATTTGGAGCTCGCCAGTGCTTTCAACCGTCAGCGTGCCGCCGCTGATCACGGTGTTGTCGTCCAGCGTCAGCGTCGACACCACATCAATGCCGTTGGCGCTGATGTTTTCATCGTCCACGATGACGCCGTCCAGCGTGTCGCCGGTGCCGGTGATCGACAACTCGCCAGTGCTGGCAATCGTCAGCGTGCCGCTGCCGCCGCCTTGGATCTGGGTGCCGTCATCCAGCGTCAGGGCTCCAGAAGCTACATAAATGCCAGCCGCCGCACCGATGCCGGTGCCATCATCGTCAACGATGATGCCATCCAGCGTCGCGCCAAGAGGCGCCGTGATCTCGAGCGTGCTGCCGCTCTCCACATTCAGATAACCGTCAATAATCGTAGTGCCGTCCTCGAGCAGCAGCACAGTGTTGCTGGACACGCCTACTTCGATGATGCCGTTACCGGGCGAGACAACATTCGTCGCCTGCACGTCGTGGAAGTCGGCGAACGTCTCAACGTCGATTTTGCCCTCATTGGTGACGGTGCCGGTGACCGTCTCATTAACAAGCGTCAGGGTGACGCCGGGATCTACCGTAATCCCGGACAAGACGCTATTGATGGCCTCGATCTTGCTGTCCGCGGACACAACGATGGTGCCGCCCAGATTGTTCAGGATGGCATCTTCAATGATGGTGGTCTGGAGAATGAGCGTGGCGCCGGGGTCGACGGTGATCTCAATCACCCCGTGGCTGGCGTCGTTGACCGGGAAATTGAAATTATCGTCAAGGAGCGTCAGCGTGCCGCTCTTGACGATGAGGTTCGCCGGGTCGGCAACGGTGCCAAAATCCGTGACGGTGATGTTGCTAATCGTGTTCGCGCCGCCGTCTACCTCCAGCGTCCCGGCGAGGCTCATAGTGCCGCCGCCGGAGATCGTCGTAGCGTTGTCCAGCGTCAGGACCGCGCCCGCCGCCACATTAATGCCATCGGTGGCATTGCTGTCGGTCACCTGGACGCCGTCGAGCGTGGCGCCGCCTGTGGTGGCACCGTCGGCGCCAGTGCCGGCAGTTATTTGAAGCTCGCTACCAGGAGTGCTTTCAACCGTCAGCGTGCCGCCGCTGATCGAGGTGCTGTCGTTGAGCGTTAGGATTCCGCCCGACACGTCAATGCCGGCGGTGGTGGTGTTGAGGTCGCTGACATCGACCCCATCGAGCGTGGCGGGGCCAGTTACTTGCAGCTCGGCAGTGCTGGCGATCGTCAGCGTGCCGCGAGCGGCGACGGGGCCGCCTTGGATCTGCGCGCCGCCGTCCAGCGTCAGGATTGCGCCAGGCGCCACATAAATCCCGGCGTTGGCCCCGGTGGCGGTGTTGTTATCGTCCACGACCACGCCATCGAGCGTCGCGCCGGTGGCGGTAGTTATTTGCAGGTGGCTACCGCTGGTGCTTTCGATTGTCAGCGTGCCGGTGCCGCCGCCGTTGATCTGCGTACCGCCATCCAGCGTCAGGACCGCGGCGGACACATCAATGCCGGCGCTGCCGTCGGTTCCGGTGGCGTCATCAGTGACGATGACACCATCGAGCGTGGCACCGCCGGCAGTGGCGCCATCGGCGGCGGCGCCGGCAGTTATTTGGAGCTGGCCAGTGCTTTCAACCGTGAGCGTGCCGCCGCCGTTGCCGATGATCTGAGTGTTGTCGATCAGGGTCAGGATCGCGCCAGCCGCCACATCAATGCCGACGGTGCTGGTGTTCTTATCGGTGACAATGACGCCGTCCATCGTGGCGCCGCCTGCGATGGCGCCGTCGAGGCCAGTGCCGGCAGTTATTTGGAGCTCGCCAGCGCTTTCAACCGTCAGCGCGTCAGTGCCGCCGCCGAAGATCTCAGTGCTGTCGTTCAGCACAAGCGCCGACACCACATCAATGCCGGTGGGAGTGACGCTAGTAGAGTCCTCGTCCAAGATGACGCCATCGAGGGTAAGCGTGCCGCCCGCCGCCTGAATGATGAAGTCGTTCGTCAGCGTCAAATTGCTGATTATGCCGTAACCGTAAATCGTATTGTCAGAATTCACCAGCGCGTCGCCGGCCTTGACAGCACTACCGGTGATGATGCCGCCGGTCAGCACGACATCGCCGCCGCCCGTAAGCGTAAGCGCGCCAACGTCGACCAATAACGTACCGCCGCTCGACAGTAGAATACCGTTGGGATCACCGGCGGCGAACGGATTGGTGCCGATGTTGTCAATCCCGCTGTCCTTGACGTCGAGCTCGCCGCCGCTCGTCGCCTCCAGCAGTCCACGGTCATTGCTGGTGATGGTATTGCCGGCGTCGAGGATCAGGACGCCCGAGTTTTCCGCAATGATCAGGCCGCCGACCTCGTTCGTAACCGTGGTGCCTGGTTCGAACACCACTACGCCGTGACCATTTGCGGCTATGGTGCCGAAATTGTCGACGCTGGTCTGATTGAAGGTGACAGTGCCGTTATCCTCACCCTCGATCGTGCCTTTGTTCTGGACGCTGCCCTGATCGAAAGTGACAGTGCCGAAATTGTTCGCGATGATCAGCCCAGTGACTTCATTCGTCGTCGTAGCCTGCTCAAGCGAAACTGCAGCACCGGAATCGATCGCGGCAATGGTGCCGGAATTGTCGACGGCGTCGGCCGAGAAAAATATTGACGTACCAGCTCCGAGCGCTTCGATGTTTCCCCCGGCTTCCACTGTGACCGAGCCGTCGAGCGTTAGCGTCGGATCGACGCCGGTGGAATTGACCTTGAGCGTCGCGCCGGAATTCACTACGAGCGCGCCATAGACCGTGAGCAATCCGCCGTTGATGATGTCGATGATGGCGCCCGCGTCGATCGTCAGATTGTTGACGGCCGTCGCCGACGGGCCGGAATCGCCAGTCGCACTGTCGATCGTCACCGTGACCGGAAAACTGATTTCGAGATCTTGCCATTTCAGCGGCGCAAAGCCGTCGCTCCAGAGCAGCGGGTTGCTCCAGTTGCCGCTCACGTCGTATTGCCATGTGGCCTTCTGGGTCGGAAGGATCTGACTGGACCCGCCTGTGGGTGGCGGTGTCCCGCCGGTTCCGCTAGTGCTGACAGGGGTTCCCGTGCCGGAAGCACCGGTGCTGATCGGCGGCGGTGCGCTGACGACCTGGTCGTTTAAGAACTGCGCCGAGCTACCGCTGGAGCCGGTGGATTGTGGATTCGCGTCAGCGCGATGCTGCATCTGTTGAATAACGGGATCTTGCTGTCCCCTCAAATAGATTTCCTGCGCGGATTGATACGCCTGCTGCAGTTGCGCCATTTGCTGGGGAGTGTTCGCAACTTCTTGAACGCTGTAGCTGCCGGCGCCACGGGCGCGCAAAATAATTGTTTTCGTCGGATCGTCGACGATGATGACTTCCGGGTGATCCCCCTTGGTGACCAACTCGTAGACACCGTGCTTGAGGTCTTTATAGTCGATCGTCCCGTCATCAAGGAAAGCGATGTCGGCGCTCGCGGCTTTTAATTGGCGAATAAGGCCGAAGCTGAATACGGTAAGGGTCAGGATTCCAAAGAAGCCGGCACCTGGTGCGGTGCCTCGAATTTGCGCAGCAGGAGTATCGATAATCAGGCGCCCAGTGATCGCCAACTTGCCGGCAACAACGCCGAACATTCCTTTCAGGACGCGAAGCAGCGCTGATTGAGAGGATTTATCCGCACCGTAATTAAATTCGTCCAACACCAGACGCGCATCGTCGCGAAGATGAAATTCTGTTCCATCCACGAACGCAATGGCGATTAGGCCATCAGCGCCGGTCTCGATCAGGTCGCCTTTGTAAACGAAATCGCCAACAACGGGTCGAGCACCAATAACGTTCGCGCGCGTGACGGTGACCAAACCCGTCACGGTTTGCACTTTGCCAATGGCAGGCGCGCTCACCGCTTGCGGAGCGGAGCTGGCGCCAAGCCCATGACCATCCTCTGCAGCGATGTCGCTGCGAGACATATTGCCTCTCCTGCATCCGGCGTCGCGCGTCCCTTTTCCTAGTTTCAAAGGGGCGCGACGTCCGAATTAGTCGTTCGTTTACGGCTTGTTATTTTGTGTCGAGGGCCCTCGCCCCGAAGTTCACGGTATTTTAGCGGTCTTTTCGGAGCTTTTGTCAAAAATTATTAGGCTAAACCACCAGTTAGGTTACCGCTGGCGGCAATTCCCGACTGTGGCGGACACCCTCCGGCGCCCGCCGCCTGCACGCCCCTTGATCTAGGCCCTTGTAATTCCAGCAGAATTGGAAAGGTCGATCGTTGGTGTGGCATTGCTGGCCACCATATGCGGCCTCGCCGTTACACCATACAGTCCTACCATCCACCATGTAGTGTGGCCGAACGCATTGATCTATGAAGAAAAATGAATATAACATTCTACCTGGAAATTTTGGTCTTACATCGAGGGAGCCATGGGTGCGCGTGCCGTTGGCCTTTTGGCCGGCGCCTATCTATGTGCGATGTTGCCCAGTTTGGCCTGGGGCCAGACCGATTCCGCACACCAGCCGGCGGTGCTCGACGCACATCCCGTCGGGAAGGTGATGACCGTGACGGGGGCCGCCCACATCGAACATGCGACCGCGATCATTGTTCAAGCCAAACTGCCGACGGACGACACCGCTCAGACCAAGGTCGGCGACCTGGTCTATCGCGGCGACGTCATTCAGACCGGAGTGGATGGCACGCTTGGCATCACATTCGCTGACGGTTCGTCATTCCATGTCTCCGCCAATGCTCGAATGGAAGTGGATGAGTTTGTGTATGATCCGAATGGCAATTCGAATGCGAGCCTGACTAAGCTGGTCAAAGGAACGTTCACATTCATTGCAGGCGAAGTCGCGCATACCGGCGACATGAAAGTCGACACGCCCGTGGCCACGATGGGAATTCGAGGCACCGCCCCGCGCGTTGAAATCTCGGAAGACGGCACGACCAAGTTTACAACGCTTGTCGAGCAAACAAAAAAGTAGAGCTTCGGGCCGCAATCGAGCATAATGCTGCCTCGACGGCCGGCCCCAGCGCGAACATAGACTCACAACGAAGCGATTTTTGGGGTCGGAGCCTGCGCGTGAGTGGATCATGGCAAGGCGCACAACTGCTGAGAATCTCCCGCCGGTCAATGCTCGATTCGCAGTCCATGTGATTTTACATCTCGATGTAGCTTGATGCGGCGGAATACGAAAATGAGATGTGATGCATCTCGAAATATTGCGCACGGCGCAGCATCGGCCCTGCTGTTAATGTGGCTTATGACATCGGCTGCAGCGCAAAGCTCAGGCTTCGCTGACGTTGAGTTGTGTAATGGCAAGAACCGCACATCGCCTGCGGCTCAGATCAAGGGCTGTACGGCGCTCATAGATGGCGGCGCGGATAATCCAAAAGTGCTGGCGATCGCTCACACCAATCGGGGTAATGCACATACCGCCCAGGGGGAATACGAGCAGGCCGTCAAGGACTATGACGAAGCGATCAAACTCAATCCGAATTTCGCCAAGCCGCTCAACAACCGCGGTGTGGCTTACCAAAAAATGGGAGATTATGATCGCGCGATTCAGGATTTCAACGCAGCAATAAACATCGATCCAAACTACGCCAACGCCTTTGCTAACCGCGCCGAGACCTACCAGAAAAAGGGTGACTATCCCAACGCCTTGAAGGATTTTGACGAGGCAATCCAGCAGGGGCCCACGTTGAAACCGCTATGGAATGAGCGGTGCTGGACGCACGCTATGGTCGGCGAGTTACAGGCGGCGATGGCTGATTGCAATGAGGCGATCCGACTGGAGCCAGACGTCGCCGCGGTTTTCGACTCGCGTGGCCTGACCTACCTTAAATTGGGCCAGTGGGCGTCGGCGATCACCGATTATGATACAGCATTGCGGCTGGATCCCAAGTTGCCGAGTGCGCTGTACGGGCGAGGATTCGCCAGGTTGAAGATGGGGGATCGAGCCGGCGGTGACGCCGACATTGCGGCGGCAGAAGCTGTTGAACGGAATATCGCGGGGAAGTTCGCTCGTTACGGGCTGCACTAGTTGCTGTTCCCGAAAAATCGCGGGCCTGCTGCGTGACCCGGTGCATCGGCTCGACGCATTGACGACATCGCTTGAGCATCGTCTTAAAAAGCTTGCGGCGTCGGTACAAGCATTGGAGCGAGTAACAGCACCCGACGGTAATTTTCAAAAAACTCGGATCCTGCGGGAAGCCGGGACGGAGGAGGCAATGCTGCACGGGAGGGAAAAGGCGTGGTGTCCAACGCTGGCGGTCGCATTAAGTCTTGGATTGCTGATGTTCGGCGTTGTCGGCGCGCTCATCTATCCACAGACACAGGCGGCCGCACAGTCGTCGCAGACGACAGGTCCAACAGCGCCGCCGCCTGTGCCGCCTGCGTCCAGTGGCGTTGGACTGTTATCGCCTGAGCGGGAACGGGCGCTCAAGCCGAAGGACATCTTCAAGGAGTGCGACAACTGTCCTGAGATGGTGGTAGTGCCGGCGGGGAGTTTTATGATGGGCTCACCGGCGGGCGATCAAGGGCGCGATATCGACGAAAGCCCCCAGCACCGCGTGACAATCGCGAAGCCGTTTGCGGTCGGACGTTTCGCCGTGACATTCGACGAGTGGGATGCGTGCGTCGCCGACGGCGGCTGCAACGGCTACCGTCCCCAAGATCTAGGTTGGGGGCGTAATCGGCGACCGGTGATCAACGTATCGTGGGACGAAGCAACGGCCTATGCCGCGTGGTTGTCCCGCAAGACGCGCAAGCCCTACCGGCTGCTAACCGAGGCCGAATGGGAATATGCGGCACGTGCTGGCAGTACGACGGCCTACTACTGGGGCGATGAGATCGGCAAAGGGAACGCCAACTGCGCGCCGGTCGGCAAGCTGGAGTGTGGCAGCATATGGGACAACAAACAGACCGCCCCGGTCGGATCATTTGCCGCCAACGCGTTTGGCCTCTACGACATGGCGGGCAACGTGTGGCAATGGGTGCAAGATTGCTATCATGATAACTACAAGGGAGCGCCCACCGACGGCTCGGCATGGACCACCGGAAATTGCCACGGCACCCTAGAGGACGGGGATCTGCAGCGTGTCATTCGCGGCGGTTCCTGGATCAGCGGTCCACTGAACCTCCGGTCCGCCGGCCGCTTCCGGAATACCTTCAATAGCGCGGGCAACCTTCTGGGCTTCCGGGTTGCGCGGACGCTTACCCCTTGAATCTTTGCTGCCTATCCTTGACTCCACGGCCGAGCCCCGGTCGGAAATCTCCGATACGGTAGGATAACCACGGACTATTTTAAAAGCATCGGCGCCGTGATCGAAGCGCACACCGGTTCCTGACGTGGTTGATTCATGATTTAAATTTAGCTGGGCCGTTGCAATGCCCGGAGGACTTGGACAAACTTTCGCAAAATGGAGCCGTGGAACTATCCCCGCGGCATTGCGGCGGGGGTCAAACCGCGAGCAAATCGGATAGGGTTGGGCACACCTGGGAGCGCATCATGACATTAAAGGGCAGGCTTTATTTGAGTGCGGCGGCAGTTTCCATCGCCGGATGTTTCGTTTTCTCGCAGCCGCGGGCCGAGACCTCGGTCCCAATCAAAAAGAACGACATCGGCGGGGTGGTGACGAGCCCGAACGGTCCGGAAGCCGGCGTCTGGGTGATCGCCGAGACCCACGATCTGCCGACCCGTTTCGCCAAGATGGTCGTCACCGACGACCAGGGTCGCTACGTGGTGCCCGATCTGCCGAAGGCCAAATATACGGTCTGGGTCCGCGGCTATGGCCTCGTTGATTCGGCCAAGGTCGAAGCCGATCCGGGCAAGCAGCTCAATCTCAAAGCCGTGCCGGCGCCGAACGCCGCCGAAGCGGCAAAAGTCTATCCGGCGATTTACTGGTACGCGATGCTGAAAATTCCCGGCGCCGACCAGTTCGGCGGCCATAGCGACATCCCGGCCAAGGTCAAGCAGACCGACTGGCTCAACGCCATGAAGAACAACGGCTGCATCGGCTGTCATCAGCTCGGCGGGCTTTCCACCCGCACGCTGCCGAAGGGCCTCGGCGAATTCAAGACGTCGGAAGAAGCCTGGGCGCGCCGCATCCAATCCGGCCAGGCCGGCCCGCTGATGGTCAACTTGATCGCCGGCGATCTCGCCTCGACGCCGATCAAATATTTCGCCGATTGGACCGACCGCATCGCCGAGGGCGAGTTGCCCCATGCCAAGCCGCAGCGGCCGCAAGGCGTCGAACGCAACGTCGTCATCACCACGTGGGACTGGGCCGACCAGAAACATTATCTGCACGATGAGATTTCGACCGACAAACGCAATCCCACGGTCAACGGCTACGGGCCGCTGTTCGGCTCGCCGGAATATTCGATGGACATCATTCCGATCCTCGATCCGGTGAAGAACGGCGTCACCAACTTCCACGCGCCGGTGCGCGATCCCGACATGCCGTTCTCGCTCGGCCCGGGCCACGCCGCGGCGCTCAAGCCGTTGGCGCCGTCGCCCTATTGGGGCAGCGAGCAGATCTGGGACACCCACATCAACAACCACAATTCGATGATGGACGAGAAAGGCCGGCTGTGGCTTGCCGCCGCGGTGCGCGGGGTGAAGGATCCGGATTTTTGCGGCAAGGGCTCCGACCTGCCGTCGGCAAAACTGTTCCCGCTGGAGGCGAGCCAGCGGCAATTGGCGATGCTCGATCCGAAGACGATGAAATACACCTTCGTCGACACCTGCTTCACCACCCATCACCTGCAATTCGGCTTCGACAAGAACGACACGCTGTGGACGTCGAGCGGCGGCGGCGGCGGTGTCGTCGGCTGGCTCAACACCAAAAAATTCCTCGAGACCGGCGACGCCGCGCACTCGCAGGGCTGGACCGCGCTGATCATCGATACGTCAGGCGACGGCCAACGCGGTGAATACACCGAGCCCGGCAAGCCGCTCGAGCCGGGCAAGGACATGCGCATCGGCCAGGTGTTCTATGCAGTGATGCCGAGCCCGGTGGACGGCACGGTGTGGGGCACGATCCGCGCCAATCCTGGCGCGATCGTCCGGCTCAATCCCGGCACCAACCCGCCGGCGACGGCGCTCGCCGAAATCTACAACGTGCCGATGCCGGGCTTCGGCCCGCGCGGCGGCGACATCGATTCAAAGGGCGTGGTCTGGGTGTCGCTGGCGAGCGGCCATCTCGGCAGTTTCGACCGGCGCAAATGCAAAGGCCCGCTCAACGGCCCGACCGCGACCGGCAATCATTGTCCGGAAGGCTGGTCGTTCTACCAATATCCGGGACCGGGCTTCGAAGGTCTCGGCAATAACTCGGCCGAGTCGAGCTATTACACCTGGGTCGACCAGCACAACACGCTCGGGCTGGGTAACGACGTGCCGGTCTCGACCGGCAACCTCAACGACGGCCTGATCGCCTTTGCCGACGGCAAGATGATCACCATGAAAGTGCCCTACCCGACCGGCTTCTACGCCAAAGGCCTCGACGGGCGCATCGACGATCCAAAAATCGGCTGGAAAGGCCGCGGCTTGTGGACCTCGAGCGGCGACCGTGTGCCTTGGCACCAGGAAGGCGGCGTCGGCATGACGCCGATGGCGGTGCATTTTCAGATCCGGCCGAGCCCACTGGCGGATTGAAATCGGCACCGCAAGCGACAACTTTCAACATCGTCATGGCCGGGCTTGTCCCGGCCATGACGTCTTTGATGGCGGTAACGCATTAAGACGCGGGCGAGCCGGATGCATACATTCCCGCAACTTCGCGAGGGAAGTACTTTCAGGCCTTCGCGAAGGGAAGCTTGCCCCCGACCGGCTCGCCCGGGTCAGCGGCTGGCGATGACACGATTTCCGCCGCACAGTGGTTTCCAGTATGGCGCGATTGGGCGTCCCATCTCAGGTGGCAGACAAGACCCTCAATCACCAATCGGGAACAATTTCTGGGGTGGCGGCGTCTATCAACGCCACGAATTCCTGGCCGAGCGAAACGAGGCCCTGCATCGATGGGGCGCTCATGTCCCCCAGATAGTCGAAGCCTTCAAAGCCAAGGCTGCCTGAACTAATCGATCGTCGAGTGTCTGCATTACTCCGTCCCGAAAGCGACCGTTTGCTGCGTCGCCGCGAAATGACGCGATGGTCCAGGAGCGTCCCAAGAACCTGCCGCAGGTTTGCCACCTTCAAAGCCTGATATAGTTGACGCCGCGCGTTTCGAGGCGGGCCACCGCTGATGCCCGGGAGAATGCGATGACAACGGCGATCGATAGCGTCGAGCTGACACGGGTCGGCCCCGGCACTGTCATGGGACAATTGATGCGGGAATACTGGATTCCCGCGCTGATATCGTCGGAACTTGCGCGCGACGGCGCGCCGCTTCGCCTGATGTTGCTCGGTGAGAAGCTGATCGCATTTCGCGACAGCGCGGGCCGGGTCGGCGTGATGGATCATCGTTGCCCGCACCGCTGCGCGTCGCTGTTCCTCGGCCGCAACGAGAAGGGCGGCATCCGCTGCATCTATCACGGCTGGAAATTCGACGTTGCGGGGAACTGCTTGGACATGCCGAACGTGTCGCCGGACCACGACTTCAGGCACACGGTCAAGGCCAAGGCGTACCGGACGACCGAGCGCGCCGGAATGGTCTGGGTCTATATGGGGTCGCGCGCCAAAGCGCCGCCGCTCCCGGGGTTCGAGATTCTGGACGTTCCGGACGACGAGGTCGGAGTGAGCCTCGTCCAACGCAACTGCAATTATCTGCAGGCGCTGGAAGGCGATATCGACACCTCACATTTCGGCTTCTTGCACGCCGGCCACGTCGATCCCGATGCGCTCGGGGGGGACAATCCGATCTACAACACCGTGGCAAACCGCGCGCCGGAATATCACATCGCCGATGCGCCGTGGGGCACCACCTACGCGGGCTATCGCGCCGCCGGTCCCGGCCGCACCTCCTGGCGCTTCGGCAACTTCCTGTTTCCGTTCTGGGCGCAAGTGCCGAACGGCGAACTCAGCCGTCATGTCCAGGTCCGCGGCTGGATCCCGCTCGACGATGAACACACCATGTACTGCGTGCTGTGGTGGAAGCGCGGCATATCGCTCCTGACCCAGCAGACGCCGGCGTTCAAGGACGGAGCGCCGATCGGCGGCATGGGGCGCTACAGCGAATTTCTGCCCAACACGACCGACTGGCTCGGCCGCTGGCGGCTTGCCGCCAATGCCAGCAACGATTGGCACATCGACCGCGCCGCGCAGCATGACAACGTGATCTACAGCGGCATCGACACCATCCATTTGCAGGATCAAGCCGTCACCGAGAGCATGGGCGCGATCTTGGATCATAGTTTCGAGCATCTCTGCCGGTCGGATCAAATGATCGCGCGCACGCGCCGCCGCCTGCTGATGGCGGCCCGCGCGCTGCGCGACAACGGCGTGCTGCCACCAGGTGTCGAAAACGTCGAGGTATTCCGCGACGCGCGCGGTGGGTACTTCGTGAGCGACGACAGCCGCGGATGGCAGGACGCATACGCCAAGGAGCTGGCGCTGGCATGGCGTCCGCCTCCGATCGCTTTGCGCGCCGGAGAGTAGTAGGCTTTTCCAGGCGCTTTCGAAATGCTGCGCAAAGGCCCATTAATCTGGCGGACGATGTCTGCTTCTACGTCCGAGATTAAAGTGTTCCGTCGACCGCTTGCGACCACCCTCCGTTAGCGACCGGATCGCGGCATTGCGGCAACCGACGCTAGGGCCAGACCTGCGGATTGGTGCGTGATATTCTTCCCCACAATGCACCGGGATAATCCCTTTTTGGGGCAGGCCAAATGGCAGTCGGTATCGGACGGCGGCAGTTCATAGTCGCGCTCGGTGGAGAAATGATCGCATGGCCGCGCGCCGCGCGTGCGCAGCAGGTCTCCGAGAAAGTAGCCCACATCGCCTATCTGGGCGCATCGAGCCCGGCGGCAGTTGACCCACGTCAAATCGAGCAATTCAAGGCCGGCCTTGTCGAGAATGGTCTTATTGAGGGTCAAAATATCACCGTCGACTACATGTGGGCCGAGGCCAGTGTTTACGTTCGCGACGGCGGCTTGTTGTCATACGGTCCGAGCTTCCCAGACATGTATCGCCGGTCGGCCGGCTATGTTGCCAAAATAATCGGCGGCCAAAGGCCAGCCGACCTGCCTGTCGAACAACCGGTGAGATTTGAACTTGCCGTCAATCTCAAAACCGCAAAGGCCTTTGGCCTCGCCATGCCTGAGGCCTTGCTCGCTCGCGCCGACGAGGTGATCGAGTAATTGATCGAGCAGAAAAGGACGGGACAGCTGCTCGCATCATATGCTGCGTTGCAGCGCAGTCTCGGCGCCAATACAAAAGGGGCGGCGCCCGTGAATTTCGCAGTCAAGCGCCTTGGCATCACCTTCGATGTTCCTATAGACTTTTACTGCATGATCTAGGGAGGAAAGAAACCATGCTGAGGACAATCGCCGTAGTGCTGCTTGCAACTGGCATGTCTGTTGGAATGGCTCAGGCAAAGGGGACTAAAGCCGCGCCGTGTCAAACCGAGCAGCAAGCAACTGCAACATGTGCCTGCGGTCCGGCAAAAACGTTGTGCAAGAAGGGGCAATGGTGCCACGCCTTCGCAAATACCTGCACCAAGTAAAGCGTACAATCGGCACAAGGGCGCAAGCTGCCAACCTCAGCTTGCGCCCGCGCGCGCGTTTACTGTCAGGTGTTCTTGAACATTGCGGCGCAGGCTCAGCGTAGACAGCCGCGGCGCGACTCAGGAGATCGGGATAATTGATGTCGTAGGCCATCAGGCCTCCGGCGTCTGTAACTTGGATCGAATTTGGATATATCGCGGGCAACATGTAGCGAGCGGCGAGTTCACTCACTGGGGCGCGTTCAACGACGAATATGCTCTCGGCTGTCGTGAGATTTCCGTCCCTGGGAAAGTGGCGTAGTTTTCTGCTCGATCTCCTGCGCCAGTCCGGTGGTGGTTCGCGAAGCTGGCATTCAACCGGCATAACTCATCCGTGTGAGCAATGACGCACGCCGATGCTAACGAAGCCGCTAGAACTGCGGCGATCGATTTTTCGCGCCGTCTCGTGCCGCACTGGCAAAAGGCGCTTGGGGCCGAGCTGCTTGGCGCGTATCTCATCGGCAGTCTGGCCCATGCAGGATTCAGCCGGCGCTATAGCGATATCGACATAGCGCTCGTCACGACGGCAGGACTGTCCCCGCAGGTGCTCGATCGCTTGCGAAGCGAAGCGCTCGCGCTTTCTGCCGATTGGGGCCCCAAGATCTCGATTTTCTGGACCGACCGGCACTTCTCTGTCGGCCGGTTTCCGCCGCTTGATCGCATAGATTATCTGGATCACGCGGCTGCGCTACTTGAGCGCGAACGCGTGCGGCCTGCGCGACCTACACTGGAAGAAATTCACAATTACCTGGGCGGCGCGCCGTTTGCGAACTGGGCAGACCGCGCGAGGAGCTTCGCGGCTGCTGAGACGCTCGAACCGAAGGACCACAAAGCGTATCTGCGGACGCTGCTCTACCCCGCGCGCTTTTGCTATAGCTGGATGACTGGCCTCATCGGATCAAATGATGACGCTCTGGCATTTTTGAGCAAAAAAGATACAGCGGGACTCGACATCGGCTTGATCGAGTGCGCGCTCCGATGCCGCCAGAGCGCAGCTGACCCCGATGCACTATTCTCTGCACGAAAAGTGCTGCCGTCACAGATCGATGCGTGCGCCGTACTACTCTCTGCTGATGGCGGTCTCCCACGCTAGGGCCGCGCACCGAGCGGCAGATTACCGTCGTGTGTTTTGAGATCGCGAGGATGAGGCATGTCACTCGTCTCAAATTTTGATTGTTCAGAAATGGATGCGCGCGATGTCCGCTCCCATATTCAGCTTCCGCCAGTGCGCAATTCGTCACGAATGCGGGCGATCATCTTGCCAAGCTTGTTCTGGCCGGTGCCATCGCGGCCGACACCCCAATAGGTGTCGGCCGGTGCCGATTCGATCAGTTCTTCATCGCCGGTCGCAAGTAGCATCGCTTTGAGCTCGGAGTGCAACTCGAATTTGCGCCGGACCGCGCGATACATCACCTCGTCCTTCACCTGATCCCAGTTCGGCCGCATCGCGGCTTTGTTCTTGTCTGCGAGGCTCTTTGCGATCTGCGGTTTCTCGGCCTTGCCGATCGACTTCCGCAGCGCTGGATCAGTGAATTTCTGCGCCTGATAGTAATTTTCGACCGTCGGCCACCACGCATCGTCGAGATCAATACCGAACGGCGCGAAGTTAGAGAACTCGCGGTGCGTCTCGGATTTGGAATAGAAACGGATAGTCATCGCATTCAAATGATAGCATGCCTGAATATCGAGGTCTGCGCTTCACGGTCCTCAGCGGACATACGGCGGCTACGCAGCCGTTGCCGGCAACCGTCGCGATCCGAGACGGAGGTAAAGCCGAAGTCCAAACCCCACGCCCAAAAAACAAAAATTCCGGGCAATGTCCCCGAAGATTTCCGTTGATGGATATTCGAGGCGCAAATTGCCGAGGTGTGTCGGGGGAGAAGGGACGTCAAGCCTTGAGGCCGCCCGCGGCCAAGCCCGAGGCCATGTAGCGGCGCAGCGCGTAAAAAACTGCAATCGGCGGGAGCGAATAAAGGATCGAGATCGCCATCATGTAGTTCCACGGCGCGTCGTCGTCGTCGAAGAACTGCTCCAGCGCCATCGCGACCGTCGTATGCCGTTCCGCCGTGAGGAGCATGTACTGATAGAAATAGTCGTTCCACGCGAAGAGAAGCGCGTAAGTTCCAACCGCGGCGAGGGCGGGAGCCATCAGCGGCAAATAAATGTGCAGATAGACCTGAACGACTGAAGCGCCATCGATGCGCGCTGCGTCGTCGAGCTCGATCGGGATCAGTTTCGCATAGTACAGCAGGACAAGAATGGCGTAAGGGGTTGCGAACGTCACTTCCGCGGCGATCACGGCCCAGGGATTGTCCAGCAGCCCATAGATGTGCGTCACCCGAAGGAACGGGATTATCAGGGTCGACGATGGAACCGCATAGGTGAGGAGCGCCGCGCCGGACAGCGTCCAGTCCTTGCTGAGTCGCATTCGGCCGAAGGCGAAACTGGCGAGCGAGCCGATCAGCACGGTTAAAGCCGTTACCAGCACGCCGATGTATATGCTGTTGCCGAACGCCGGCCAGATGTCGCGGACGTCCTCGACCTCTTCGGTCCATAACGCGACAAAGGCGGCAAGCGTCGGGTGCGGTGGCCAGATGTCCCAGGTAAATTCGTTGTGGCCCCCGGGATCGAGCGCCACCAGGAACATGTTGTAAACGGGCATGAGCGACCAGATCAGGATGACTGCCCCGAGCACCGCCGAGCTCGCTTCAACGAGGATTCGCCGCAATCGGTAACGCGCTCGGTGCCGCGGTCGAAAAGGAAATGGGGCGGGAATCACAACTGCACCTCCAGCGCCTTCAGTCGGCGCATGAGCAGGATCACAACCGGGATCAGCACCGGGAGAACCGACAGGCCGGCCGCCACGCCAAGCGGCGGATTGGCGAAATCCAGCGCATAGTGAAACCCGAGCGTCGAAAGTACCTCCGAAGCGAAAGCCGGTGTGCCGCCCGAGACGAACAACACGGGGGCGTAGTCGCCGAACGTCCAGATCGTCGAGACCAAAGTGCTGATGACATAGAGGTTCGCCAGCAGCGGCACCGTGATATACGCGAACCGTTGATACGGCGAGGCGCCGTCTATGGCGGCGGAGTCATAGAGGTCCTGCGAGATCGCCATCCGGCCGCCGAGGAAGATCAGGGTCCAGAGCGGCATCCATTTCCAGATATTGGCGACGATGTCGCATGCCAGGGCGAGCCAGCCGTGATTGAACCAGAACGGGCCTTCGATTCCGAACATTGCCGATAACAAGTTGTTGGGCAAACCCTGCGGGAAGGCGACCAGCATCCAGTGGAACGAGAGGTAAGCGGGGACGGCCGGCAACGTCCATGGCAGGATATAGATGACCAGCAGCGCCCTGATCCACCGGCGGCGGCGCGTGAAGAAGCCCGACAGCAACAGGGCGAGGATCATCTGCACGTTCACCGCGAGCCCGACAAAGAGCACAGTGTTGACGGCCGCCTTGGCGTAGCGCGGATCGGACAGCAATTCCGCGTAGAGCGCCGGATTGCTGCCCATCCACAGTCCATAGCCCATCGGGTAGATGACGAATGCGACGAATAGAGCTGCGTAGGGGACGCTAAAGGCGACCGACCAAATGAGATCCGAGCTGTGCAGATGGCTGCGCCACGCCAGGAGCCGGGGTCGCCTAAGGGCGACGGGCCCTCTCGCTGCGAGAACCCCTTCAGTGCCGCTCATGCCGCTTCCTAAGGGATGGGCGCTCAGCCCTTGACGCCGCCCATGGTGAGGCCGGCGGTCATGCGACGGCGGAAGGCGTAATAGATCGCCACCGGCGGTATCGCATAGATGATGGCGGTCGCCATCATGTAGTTCCACGGCGCCTCGTCGCTGTTGAGGAACTGAGCCAGCGCCACCGGCACCGTCATGCTTCGCTTCGACGACAGCAGCATGAACTGGTAGAGATACTCGTTCCACGCCAGCAGCAAAGCGTAGGTGCCGACGGCGACGAGCGCCGGCGCCATCAGCGGCAGGTAGATGCGCAGATAGACTTGCAGCGGCGAAGCGCCGTCGATCCGCGCCGCCTCGTCGAGCTCGATCGGGATGCTGACCGCGTATTGCTGGAAAATGAAGATGGCGTAGGGCGTGGCGAAGGTGACCTCGGCAAAAATCACCGACCACAGATTGTTGGCGAGACCGTATTTGAGCATGATGCTGTAGAACGGGATCGCGAGAAACGAGGCCGGGACCACGTAGGTCAAGAGTGCGGCATTGCTCACGACCCAGCCATTCTTGAGCCGCATCCGCCCGATCGAGAAGCTCGCCAGCGAGCCGACCAGGAGCGTGATGAAGGTGGTGGTCGCGCCGATATAGAGGCTGTTGCCGAACTGGTGCCAGAAATACTCGAGGTACCAATAGCCTTCGCTCAGTACGATCCGGAAGCTGTCGAATGACGGATGCGCGGGCCAGATGTCGTTAGTGAATACGTCGCCGTGCGAATCCAGCGACACCATCACCATATTGTAAATCGGCGCGAGCGTCCAAACTACGAGCACGGCAGCGAACGCTGCTGCCATCGCCTCTTTCAGGTTGCGCCGCAGCCGATAGCGCGGCCGCCGCGGCGGCGTCGGTCCAGCGGCTAACGTGGCGCTCACAGCTGCACTTCCGTCGTGCGCAACTTGCGCATCAGGATGATGACGAGCGGGATCATCAGCGGCAGCGCCGACATCACCGTAGCGACGCCGAGGTCCGGCCGCGCAACCTGGAATGCGTCGCGGATGCCGAGCGTCGCCAGCACGTGCGTCGAAAGCGCAGGTCCGCCGCCGGTAATAAAGTAGACCTCGTTGAACTCTCCCAAGGTGAAGATCGTCGAAAGCAGCGTGCAGATGAGATAGAGGTTGGCGAGGAGCGGAAACGTGACGTGCGCGAAGCGCTTGAGGCCGGTGGCGCCGTCGACGTCGGCGGCATCATAGAGCTCTTGCGGTATCGCCATGCGGCCGGCCAGCAGAATCACCGTCCAGAACGGCATCCATTTCCAGATGTGCGAGACGATCACCGAGCCGAGTGCCAGCCAGCGCGAAGTGTCGAGCCAGCCCGGACCGTCAATGCCGAAGAAATCCCACAGCACGTTGTTGAGGAGCCCCCACTGACCGTTGAGCATCCAGTGGATGGAGATGAAGGTGGGCAGTGCCGGCACTGCCCACGGCAGCACGTAGATGAGCAGCAAGCCCTTGGTCCACCAGCTGCGCCGCATGAAGAAGCCCGACAGCAGCAGCGCGCCGAACATTTTCAAGTTCACGCCGATGCCGACGAAGAGCACCGTGTTGACTACGCTGCCTAGGTAGATCGGATCGGAAAACAGCTCGGTATAGAGCTGCGGGTTGTGGCCCATCCACAGTCCGTAAACAATCGGATAGGCCACGAAGGCAACGAACACCGCGGCGTAGGGCACCACGAAGGCGATCGCCCAGGTGAATTCCGAGCCCTGCAGGCCGCCGCGCCAAACGCGCCGGCGCGGCCGCGACAGCGACGGCGCGGAGAAAGTGCGGGCGGCCTCGAAGGTCGTGCTGCTCATCGCTTTGCTCTCAAGCTTGTTGGATCGGGTATTTCGCCAGAATGACGCCGATCTTCTTCAAGGCCGCTTCGGCTGCGGCTTCCGGCGCCACGTTGTCACGAATGACGCTGGCGTGCGCCGAGCCCCAGATCTGTGCCGCGTTCGCCTCGGCCCAGCCGGGATTGTAGACAAAGTGATAGGGCACCGTGTTGCCCAGCACGCCCTGGCGGACATAGGCCAACCGGTGCGGGTCTTTGGGGTCGGTCCACCACGGATCGTTCTTGACGATATCCGGAATCGCCGGCAGCCAGCGGCCCAGGCCCGCCTTCAAATACGCGCCTGCCACCTTCGGTTGGACCACGTATTTGACGAAGTCCTTGGCGACTTCGATGTTCTTCGCTCCCTTCGGGATGAAGGCGCCACTGACCCCAATCGGCGACGGAATCGGCTTGCCCGCATTATCATTGGGCAGGCCCAGGGTGACCGCGTTGTCGTAGTCCTCTTGATTGTGGATCATTGCAACTTCGGTCGAGATGGTGCCGTCGAGATCCATGACGATCTGCTTGGCATGGAAGGCGTTGTTGTCGTCGGCGTCGCTCCAGGAGAGCGCGCCGGGTGGGACGTACCCCTGTTTGAATGCAGTGCTGATGTAGGTGATCGTCTTGATCACCGCCTCCTTGACCGCCGGATCATCGAAATGCGGCCGGCCATCCGGCGTGACGATGCCAAGCCCGCCATAGGCCGCGAGGAAATATGTAAACAGGTTGTTGCCGTCGGCGGGCCCCGCGGTGGTGGCCTGCAAGCCCAGCGAATAGACGCCGCGCATGCCTTGGCTGCGCAGCTTCTCTTGCGTCGGCTTAAAGTAGTCCCAGAACGCGTCCCAAGTCTTGGGTGCGCTTTCAATCTTCAATCCAGCCTTCTCGACCAGTGGCCTCCAGATATGGAACGGCAGCGTCGCGGTCTTGTAAGGCGCCTGATAGGCGCCGCGCGTCTTGGTGACGCTGTTATAATAACGCGATGCGAGATACGCGGTCGGATGCAATTGCGACTTCAGCGGCTCGACGATGTCGCTCAAGTCGACCAGATTGTCCTTCCAGGCGTTCTGCGGGATGACGTTGGCGTCCTGGATGTCGTGCGACATCACGTCGGGAACGTCGCCGCTGGTCAGCGACGAGATGATCTTCTGCATCAGCGGCGCAAACGGGATGAGGCTATAGTCGATGGTGTTCCCGCTCTGCTTTTGATAGTCGGCGACCATCGCCCGGAACGCGGCGTCCTCTTCCGGGACAAAGCCCTGGGTCCACCATACCGACGCGGTCGTGGCCGCGGCGTTGGCAATGAAGGGGCGCGCCACGGTTCCGGCGGCGGCGAGGCCGAGGGAACCGCGAATCACCGTACGCCTGCTCAGCTTGCTCATTATTTTCCTCCCTGATCTGCGGTATTTCCTCCGTTGGTCTGCGGTCGCGCCGCAGGCCGGTGGGCCCATTCGCGTCTCGACCCGTCTAAAGACGCACGGTCGATCTTTATGCAGATCAACTACCTAACTGGCGCCAGAGCCTGCTTGCAGTATATACCGGCTATGCGGAATTGTCATGCGTCATGTCGTCAACGCGAATTGCCAGGATGACGCAGACTGAAGCCGGCAAGTTCGAAATAACGTCGGGGGCATGTGTCACGCGGCGGGGCCGCGCACAAAGGCTCTTTGGTCTTAAAACTGCGAGTGAAACCGCCCGGTAAAAATATGCACCGGCCCGCGGTCGGCATTGTAGGCAGGATCGGCGACGAACTGATAATCGAAGGTGAAGGTCGACCCCTTGTCGAGACGATACGCATAATACGTTTCGAGGATTTTTTCCTCGCGGTAATTGAGCGCCCCGTCGCCGATAATGTCCCCGAGGCCGCCGGCGGCGAGGAAGGCGCGATATTCGGTGGACAATCCATTGACGACGCCGGCAACGCCGATCTGGTCGCCGGGCCTGCCCCATGACGTTCCCTTGAGCACGCCGCCGAACGATAGGCTGCGATCGATGTCGGTAAAGGACATGATTTCGGTCTGTCCGTTACGCCAGCTCAGGCGCGAGAACACGCCGAAATCGCCGGTCACGGCCTGTTCGAGACTGAGGTAAAAGCCGTATTCGTTCCGCGTCTGCCGGGTCGCCGCGATATCGAGATTGAGCGCGGGATCGGCGAGCGTCGCCGCGAAGCTCCCGGCGAACGCCGAAGTAAGCCATGCACCGATCCGAAGCTTTCCGGGTTGCGCGAACAACGAATAGCGATCCTCTGCCTCGACGACGTATTGCCCGCGGCGGAAGAAGTGAGTGTCGAAATCGTTGCCCTCTTGCACCGTCGGCACCAGGAAATAGCCGCCGCGTACCGCCCAAGTCTTCTGGTTCAACTCGCCGACCATGCCCCAGGTATAGTCGATCTGGTCGGCGGCATAATCGAAGGCGCCTGAATCCACGATCGCATAGTTCATGAAATCGGTGCGGGATTCGTGCGCGTAGGCGTTGTCGTCGAAGAAGTCGGGGACCGACATTTTGCCGATGGTGAAGGTAAAGCGCGACACGTCGACATTTTGCGCGATCTGGTTCGGCTCGTCGTCGATGCTTTCCTGCTCGCCGCCGAAACCGAAAACCTGCTGATAGTAGAGCCGTGACGTGTTGTAGTGCGGATAGAGAATGTTGGCCTTTTGCGCTTCGCCGTTGGGGAAGCCGGCCACGCCGTGCAGGCCGCTCAGCCCCAATCCCTGGAGCAGTTCGGGATCGTAGTAGAGGGCGGCGCCGTTCCATAGTCCGAGGCCGATGAAGCCCGTTGCGCTGACCGTGTCGCGCACTTCGCCGCCGGGAAAGAGGCTCTGCGCTCCGCTGTAGGCGGCGGCAAATCGCGGGTAGCCCTGGGCGATCCATGTGGTCTGGCCGTGAATGCTCCAATTGGCCGTATCGGGCACGGCGCCGCTGACCGGCGTCGTCGGGGCAGCTGTGCCGCCGAAGTGATAGTTCAGGCCGGCGCGCAACGTCTGCATGGTCAGATCGGAATCGTAGCGGTTGCCGCCGAGCGGGAACGTCACGCTCTTCGATGCGTAATCCAAAAATAGATATTCGAGCTTCACGCTCCAATTCCGCGACACTTCGAGCTCGGTTCCAAAGCCGATCGTCCAGCCCAGCCGCGTGGCCAATTGTCGATCTTCATCCCCTGGCATTACCGTTGCCGCGATCGGCATCCCAGCACTCTGGCTGCGGGTCACGAGATCGCGAGCGAATGCGAAACCTCCGGTGGCGTAGACGAGCCAGTGGTTCGCGGCGAAGCCGACACGCGCCCGAGCCGTTCCGAAAAATTCAACCGTGTCCGTGATGCTGAATTGTCCCTCGGCAGCGGATGATAATTGCCGCGTCCCGGACAGATGATTGGGAAAGGAAAAATCGGCCTCGACGCCTACCAGCAACCGCGACGGCGAGACATGGTTGTAGCCGGCCTGAAGGCCGCCGAAGATCGGTCCCCAAGGGCCGTCGTGGTCGAACAGATCCGTTGAACCGGTCAGGGACGGCACAGCGGCCAAGGCAGCCTGACTGTCCCAAGAGGAATTCGCGGCTCCATAGCCGACATGGCCGCCGACATAGGGACCGCTCCAGTCGTAGGCGGCGGCGAGACCGGCTGGCGCGGGCGCGGCCTTCGCCGGCATCATGTCGTTGGCTACGGCGCCGCTTGCGGACATCATCACAACTGCAGCTGTCGAGAGCGCCAGCCTGCAATTCACCGACCGGCGCGATCCGATCGCCGCTGCGCCGTCGCTTTGCCACCGCAGGCTGACGCCTTCGCGCTTGCTTGTTGGCACGGCCGTCCCACGCTTCTGACCAAACCACATGCAGTTGAGCGCCATGATAGCACTAAGAGCGCCCCCTTAACTTGCCAAATTTGTTGCGGTGCATGAGTCCGTTTTTGGCACGTCTCATCCTGGTGCAAAAATCCTCGTCGTTGGTCGAGGGCACCCCGGCACTTGCGGCGGAGAGCGTTTGCGGCATGCTGCTCGGCAAGACCGGAGAGGAAATTTGATCCGGCAACCTAAGTTGCTCCTCGAGCATTATTCCGGCGATGAAGGAGACAAGATTAATTCGCCCAGAGCATGAAATGGTTCGAATTCGTAGTCAGCATCCAACCTGCATCATCGAAATTACGTCGCCGCCTGCGCCCCCTCCACCACCCTCCGCTCGCTGCACAAGTCTCGGGTGGTCCCCCTCCCCCGCTTCGCGGAGGCGGATAAGATAGTGCCGCCATGAACGCCGCGAACGACCCTCTTCTCACCGACCTCTACCAGCTCAACATGGCCCAGGCCTATCTGGACCACGGTGCGACCGCTACGGCGGTGTTCGAATTTTTCGCCCGCACCTTGCCAGCGCGGCGCGGTTTTCTGGTCGCGGCCGGGCTGGAACAGGCGCTGGATCTTCTGGAGAACCTGCGCTTCTCGGAGAGCGACGTCGCGTGGCTGAAAGGCACCGGGCGGTTTAAGCAAAATCTGCTCGATTATCTGCACGATTTCCGCTTCAACGGCGACGTGCATGCCATGCCGGAAGGCACGATGTTCTTTGCCAACGAGCCGATCCTGCGGGTGACGGCGCCATTGCCGCAGGCGCAATTCGTCGAATCGCGGCTGATCAACATTTTGCATTTTCAGTCGCTGGTCGCCGCCAAGGCGGCGCGCATGCGGCTCGCCGCGCCGGACAAGGTGCTGGTCGATTTCGGGCTGCGCCGGGCCCACGGCGCCGAGGCCGGGTTGATGGCGGCGCGGGCGAGCTACCTCGCCGGTTTCGCCGGCACCGCCACGGTGCTGGCCGGCGAAACGTTCGGCATCCCGCTCTACGGCACCATGGCGCATTCCTTCATCGAGGCGTTCGACGACGAGATGACGGCGTTCGAAATTTTTGCCCGCGCCCGGCCGGACAATCTGGTGCTGCTGCTCGACACCTACGACACCGAGGCGGCGGCGCGAAAAGTCGTGGTGCTGGCGCCACGATTGCAGGCGGCGGGCATCACCATCCGCGCCGTGCGCCTCGACAGCGGCGATCTGATCGCGCTGTCGAAGCGCGTACGCGCCACTCTGGATTCCGGCGGGCTGCGCGACGTGACGATCTTTGCCAGCGGCGGCCTTGACGAGGATTCGCTCATCGCCTTCGCCCGCGCCGGCGCGCCGATCGACGGCGTCGGCATCGGCACCGCCATGACCACGTCGCAGGACGTGCCGGCCGTGGATTGCGTTTACAAATTGCAGGAATATGCCGGCATCGCGCGCCGCAAGCGCTCGGAGAACAAGGCGACCTGGCCGGGCCGCAAGCAGATCTGGCGGCGCTATGGCGCCGACGGCCGCATGGCCGGCGATATTTTGGCGCTCGAGGGCCACGCAAAAGCCGGAGAGCCGTTGCTACAACACGTCATGCAAAACGGCCGACGATTGCAGCCGGCGGAACCGCTCGACGCGATTAGACTGCGTTTCAAGCGCGAGCTCGAACGTCTGCCCGAGCCCTTGCGCCGGCTGGACTCCGGCGCGACCTATCCGGTCGAAGTTGCCGATGAGCTTAAAAGGCTCGCCGCGGAGGTAGACCGCCGCATGCAAGCAAAGCCATGAACGCCAACACGACCGCAACGTTCGGCGACACCGACGTGCTGATCGTCGTCGATATCCAGAACGATTTCTGCCCGGGCGGCGCGCTGGCGGTGCCGCGCGGCGACGAGGTGGTGCCGATCGTCAACCGGCTGGCGGCGCGGTTCCGCAACGTGGTGCTGACCCAGGACTGGCATCCGCGGAACCATTTGTCGTTTGCCTCCTCGCATCCGGGTCGAAAACCGTTCGAGACGATGACGGTGGCTTACGGCCAACAGATGCTGTGGCCCGACCACTGCGTGCAAGGAACGCCGGGCGCAGCGTTTCATCAATCGCTGCAAACCCCCCATGCCGGCCTGATCGTGCGCAAGGGCATGAACCGCGCGATCGATTCCTATTCGGCGTTCTACGAGAACGACCGCACCACGCCGACCGGCCTGGTCGGCTATCTGCGCGAGCGCGGTTTCGGCCGGGTGTTTCTCGCCGGCCTGGCGCTGGACTTTTGCGTGCGCTACTCCGCCGAGGACGCGCGGCGCGAAGGCTTTGCCGTTTTCGTCATCGAAGACGGCTGCCGCGGCATCGATATGGCCGGTTCGGTCGCGGCGGCGCGGGCGAGCTTCGCCGCGCTCGGTATTCCGTGCCGCGCCATGCAGGAATTCGCCGCCGGTTGATCGCCTATGTGGCACTGCCGCGCGAAGTGGTGGAACAATCCCGCAGCGTGGTCGTTGCCGATTCGCAATAGTTTTGAATAGCTTGGTGCGGATATTCCGACCGCACCGCAGTATGTCTGTGTGCAATGCACAAATTTTCTTGACTCTCGTTCGATTCCGGCAGGTAATTCACAAAACGGTCACCCGGCTGAACCAAACATGCGGAATCATGCGGCTTCGCCCGCGTCGAGCTTGCCCTCACTGATGATGCCCTGTCCGGTTTGTGCCGGCCGCATGGTCTATCACGGCCGCCGCCCGATCGCCGCCGATGTCGAGGATACGGTCTACGCCTGCAAGCGCTGCGGCGCCGAGCTCATCCGCACCTCGGTGCGCAAGACGCCGATCGGCCCCGACACGCTGCGGCCCGCGGCGGCCTGATCTAGGCTTCCATTAATTTCATCTGCGTCAGCACCGCGCGGCCGAGCAGGCCGTACGGGTTCGTCAGCGTCTCCAGCATTTCGAAATGATTGTAGCCCTCGCCGACCAGGAGCTCGACCGGCTTGCCGGCGGCTTTCACGGCGGCGGCGAAGTCGCGCGACTGGCGTTGGAATTCCGGCGTCTCGTAGGTGCCGTAAGTCAGAATGAGCGGCGTGTTGAGCTTGTCGAGATGGCGCATGGCGCTGAGTTTTTGTTCCATCTCGTCGGTGAAGGCCACGTATTTTGAGCGCTTCGACAGCCGCACCGGTTTCAGATCATACATGCCGCTCGACAGGGTCGCGCCCTTGAGGATGTCGAGCGGAAAACCGTCCTTGGCCCAATCGTGGGTCACCGTGCAGCCGCCGAGATGCGAGCCGGACGAATGCGAGATCAGATGCAGCCGGTTGGAATCGCCGCCGAATTTTTCCGCAGCGTTGCGATAGACCCAGCCGACCGCGCGCCGCACCTGATCGACCATCGGGAACAGGCTGCCTTTGGCGTCGTCGACATTGGTGAAGTCGAGCACAACGAAATGCGCGCCGGCACGCACGAACGGTTCCGCCAGGCAGGTGAATTCCGAAGCGGCGCCGTTCCGCCACGCGCCGCCATGAATGAAGATCGCGATCGGCGCGTTCGGCTTGGCCGTGCGGTAGACGTCCAGCCCTTCGATCGGCGTCGGGCCATAGGCGAAACGCAATGGCTTTCCGAGCCGCTTGAGCGCCGCGGCGCTGTTGGCGAGCCGGCGCTTGCCGATCTGGTCGCGATTCGGCGCATAGACGATCTGATCGTAGGCGTCGTCGAGCTCCTTCTGGTCCATGTCGAGCCAGACGATCGGCCCTTTGACTTTCGGCGCTGCGGCGGCCGCGGTCATCGTGTTCATTACTTTTCCTCGTCACCAGCACTGTCATGTCCCACGCAAGCGGGGCATCCAGCAATCACGATATTAAAGCCGTCGCGCGAAGGTTCCAACCCCGCCGACACCGGTTACTGGATCGTCCGCATAGGTTGACGATAACAGTCAATGCGGCGCACTCGGATAAACCAGTTCGGCGGCGCGTTCGACCACGCCTTTCGGCGCGGCGTAAGCCTTCGCCAGCATTTTAGCAATCTCCTCCCCGGTCATCGGCTCGATCTCCAGCTGCGTCTTCGCCGCCTCGGCGATGAACTCGGGATCGGCGAGCGTGTCCTGGAACGCCTGGCGCAGCGCCGCGATCCTGTCGGCCGGCGTGTCCGGCGGCGCGGCGAATGGCCGGCCTGCTTCCTGGCGGATCAGGATCAGTTCCATGACCTGCTTGTCTTGCGCATCCTCGATCAGATCGAGCGCGCTCGGCACCTCGGGCAGGTCGCCCAGTTTCGCCAACCCCATCTGCACGATGACGTTGAGCAAATGGTCGGCGATCCAATGCGGCCGCGACGCCTTCATGGTCGACCACGACAGGCCGCAAATGCCTTCGGCCTCGCCGCGCTCGACCGCCATGGTGAGGCCGGAACCGGTGTCATAACCGGACACCACCTTGAAACGCGTGCCGAGCAAGACATTGAGCATTTTCGGCACGATCGCGGTATTCGACGTGGCGCCCGCGGCGGCGACGATCACCTCCTGGGCGCGCGCGTCGGCGATGGTCTTGACCGGGCTCAAGTGCCAGGTGGCGCAGACGTTTTCGAGCTTGCCGATGCTGCCCAGCCAATTGAACCGCAGCGCGTCGTAATGCGCGCCCGGATTGCCGAACAGCGGGTCCATCGCAGCGCCGTTGGTGAAGGCGCCGATCACCGAGCCGTCGCGGTCGACACCGTTGTAAAGCGTGCTCGCGGCGGCAAGCCCTGCCGCCGCCGGCAAATTCTTGGCGATGATAGTCGGATGGCCCGGAATGTGCTCGGTCCAATGGCGCGCAAAGGCACGGGCATAGACGTCGTAGCCGCCGCCGGCGCCGCTGCCGACCAGCATGGTGATGGCATGCGATTTGTAGAACTCTTCGACAGTCTGCGCGTGAGCCGACGACGCCAGCCACGGCATTGCTGCAACCAGGATAGTTCGCGCCAAAAATCTCATCGCCGGCCTTCACGGACCCGTCTGCATGGCGCTGGCTTCATCGTGCAGGCCGAACGCGGTCTGCTCATCGGCAAATCCGGCGACGGCAAATCGGCCGATCGGCGCGAAAGCGTCGCCGCAATGGGTCGCAAACTCCCGCGACGCCACGACGGTGCGTCCCAATTGGCCGGCGAGTTTTTCCAGCCGCGCCGCCAGATTCACCGCCGGCCCGATGGTGGTGAAATCGAGCCGATTGCCGCTGCCGATATTGCCGTAGAGGACATCGCCGACATGGAGCGCCAGTCCGAAGCGCACGCCGGTCTCGTCGTCCGCATCCTGCATCGCCCCGACGTTCGCGCGCGCCGCAAGCGCAGCCGCCAGCGCTTGCGCGCAAACCGGCGCCGCCGCGTCGCCGATCGGAAAGATCGCCAACAGCCCGTCGCCCATGAATTTGAGCACTTCGCCGCCGTGATCGACGATCGGCGGCACCTGGCAATCGAAATAGCGATTGAGCAGATCGACCAGCGCCTGCGGCGGCAAACGGTCGGCAAGTTTGGTGAAGCCCCGCATGTCGGACAACCAGATCGCCGCGTGGATCTCCTCGGTATGGCCGCGGCGGATTTGCCCCGCGAGCACGCGGGCGCCGGCATTCTGGCCTACATAGGTGGAGAGCAAAATGTTCGCCACCCGGTGCAAGGCGCGAATTTCCGCGACACGGGTCAGCGGGATGACAATGGCATCAAGCGCCGCGATTTCCGCGTCGGTGAATCCGCCCGGCTGCAGCGTCGCCCATGAGGCGAAGTGAATGTCGCCATTGGTGAAGCGCAGCGGCGAGACCACATAGTCGGTAATACCCTCGGCGCGCAGGTCGTGCAGGATCGGATAATCAAGCGGGCAATCGGGATCGGCGAGCCGGCGGCGAAATGCCTCGCCAGTTGAGGCCACATGCGTCATCGGGCTGTTGCGGAAAACGTCGAGATCCAACAGATCGAAGGTGCCTTCGGTCACGACCGTGCCGGTATCCGGCCGCCAGACGAAGCGGCGGCCGACGATTTGGGGATGCAAGGTGCGCACGAACACGACAGCGCGCCACAGCGGCAAGCCGCCGGCGGTCAAGCGCTGGCAAATTTCGCTCAACACCTCCTGTGCCAAGGGCGTGGACCGCGCGCCGTCCATCAGCCAGTCGACCACCGCTTTGGTGCCGGAGGGGTCCATCGCGCTGTCACGTCACCGGTTTTGCAGGCCGTATTTCTTTTCCATCGCCGCGAAGAAGCCGTCGTTCTTCAAGCCCTCGAGCAGGCTCAAGTCGATATAATCGCCGACCTTCTGGCTGGCATTTGGGAACAGTTTGAGGATGTTGCGCGCGCCTTCTGTGGACGGTTCGAGGTTCTGCGGCGATTGCTGCTTGAAATCATTGTAGGTGATGTCGAGGATTTTGGCGCTGCCGATCTTCAACTCCTTGGCCAGCACCTCCTTGGCGCGCTTGGCGTCGGTGAGCGCGATGTAATTGCCTTCGATGCTGGCTTTGAGAAAGCGCGTCAGCAGATCGCGGCGCGCGGCGATGTCGTCCTTGCGCACGACGACGCCGCTGAACAGCCACGGAATCTGGTCCGGCACCAGGTCGACCAGCACGTTGACGCCCTCTTCGCGCGCCAGCGACGCGATCGGCTCGTTGATCGCGGTGGCCTTGATCTCGCCCGACTTCACCGCTTCGAGCCGCTTCGTGCTGCCGCCATATTCCTTGACGGTGATGTCGGCGCGGGTGAGCCCGAGCTTCTGCAAGGCGAGCGTCACCGTGGAATCGCTTTCCGAGCCGAAGGTGCTGACGCCGACGACACCGCCTTTGAGATCGGCCGCGGTCTTGACCCCGGGCGCCGAGAAAAAGGTGAAGCGGATGACGTTCGACAGCGAGCCGATGACGCGCAGATTGCCGCCAGCCTGGTTGACCTTGACGACCGACGACAGCCCGACATGCATGACGTCGATGCGCGCCGCCTGCAATTCCTCGGCGCCGCGGCTGCCGCCGTTCATGTTGAGGATTTCGACGTTCAGTCCTTCCGTGCCGTAGAGACCGGCGGCGCGCGCCATGTACCAGGCCAGCACCGTGTTCACCGGATCGGAAATGCCGGCCTTGATTTGCAGCGGCAGCGGCGGCGGGCCTATTGTCGCCGGCTGTTGCGCGATTGCCGACGCAAACGCGCCGACGACAAAAAACCCGGCCAGAGCGGCGGCAAAGATGTTTTTCATTGTCGTCTCCCCCTAGAACTCCCGGAACAACCTGCCGAAACCCTCGATGCGGTCCTTTATTCCGCAGCGGCGCAACGCATCCCAGACGATGGCCTGGTGCGCGGCCATGCAGTTGACGCCGAACTCGCGCTCCAGCACGTCGAGCGCGCCCGCGGTCGGCCAATGCGGCGACGGGAAGAATATCGAGTCGGCCTCGGGATGCTGCCGCATCAGGTCGCGGCCCATGTCGATGGCGGCATGGCGCGGAATGCGGCCGATCTGGTTGAACGCCGCGCCCCAGCCAGTCGCGCCCAGCACCTCGCAGCCGAAATGCTTGGCATAGCCGGCGATGCGGTCGGTCTCGGATTTTTCATAGGGCTGGCAGACCACGACCTTCCTGCAGCCGAGCGCTTGCGCCGCCGCAGCTTGCGCCGAGGTCGAGGTCGAGACCTTGACCTTCAGCTCGGCTTCGAGATCGCGGACGATCTCTCCGGCATTGGCGGCGCCGCGCGACAGGTTGATCGGCACGCCGCCGAGCACGACGATGTCGCAGCCCGCCGCCGCCATTTCGCGCGCCGCGCGCATGCTGATGTCGTAGGATTGGTCGACCTCGGCCTTGCTGCGCACCACGATGGCGAGCGAGGTGACCACGAGCGTCACGCCCGCCGGCACGATCTGGTAAAATTCGTAAGGAAAGACCTCGGTGGTGAGCGGCGGCGAGGTGTAGCCGATGCGGGCGCGGCTGCCATAGATGTCGCTGCGGGAGGAATTTGCCATTGCGGGAGCCGTTGGTCTTGGGCGGCGAAGGCTATCGGCCGCTGTTGGCCTTGTCCATCAGTGCTAGAGTTGCTCCGAACCAATCTGGGAGACAGCGATGCAGCGCGTGACCATCACCATCGACGACGAGCTCGACGCCGAGCTCGACAGCTTCATGAAGGCGCGCGGCTATGCCAACCGCTCCGAGGCGATCCGCGACCTCGCCCGTTCCGGCCTGCAACAGGCGGCGACCGAGATCGGCGGCACGCGCGCTTGCGTGGCGGCTTTGGTTTATCTTTACGATCACGAGGCGCGCGAATTGCCGAAGCGCCTGACCCGCGATTTCCACGACCGCCACGACCTGGCGCAGGCGACGCTGCACGTGCATCTCGACCATGAAAGCTGCATGGAGGTCACGGTGCTCAAGGGCCGCGGCGCCGACGTGCAGCAATTCGCCGATCACATCATCGCCGAGCGCGGCGTGCGTCACGGCCACGTGGTCTATCTGCCGGCCGATGGCGCGCATACGCACGGCCGCGGCGCGAGCCACAGTCATGAGCATGGGCACGGGCACGCTCACGGTCAGGCGCCGCGCCGGCGCAAAGCCGGATAATCCTTTGCGTTCAGGGACTTAGCGTGAGCAGCCACATGCCGCCGGCGATGAAGACGAGGCCGGCGACGCGGGCGATGACGCGCCCGAACGGCATCACCTTTTCGATGAGGACGAGGATCGCCAGCGCGGCGATCCAAAACAGATTCATGACGCCGCCGACGAACAACAGCGCCATCAGCGCCCAGCAGCAACCGATGCAGTAGAGGCCGTGGCGAAAGCCGAGCGTCAGCGCGCCACGCGGGTCGCGGCGGAAGCCGCCATGCTGCTGGATGAAAAGCAGCGGCGACCGGCAATGGGACAGGCAAGCCTCCTTGAGCGGCGTCCACTGATAGACTCCGGCCAGGATCAGCACCGCCGCGCCGAGCCTGTTGCTGGCGCTCGCCATCATCGGCGTGAGCAACGCCGCGCGCTCGAGCGCCCATTGTGCCGAGGTCGCGACCAACGCGAAGGCGGTCCAGGCCAGAACATAGCCGCCGGCGAACCAGCCGCTTGAGGCGAATGGCTTGCCCTGCGCCGCCGCCTGGCGCCCGACGCGGGCGTAGAGCAAAATCATCGGTGCCACCGACGGCATCATCATGCCGATCATCATCACGACCCACATGACGAACACGTAGCCGAACTCGATCAGCTGCCATGGCTCGTCCGCCAGCATCATCAGGCCGCGGCCGGCCGGGATCATGCGATAGCCGGTCATGTCCATGCCGCCCATCGTCATGTCGTCGGCGAGCCAGAGGAGATCGGCCCAGGCCAAGGCGGTGACGACGGCAAGCGCAGCCATGACGACGGCGCGATCGCGCCGCAACACGGCTTCGAGCGCGGTATCGCTCATGGGGTTATTTTATCTGACGATGCCGCTCTGACAGAGATTGACGTGGGCGAATTGGGCGTAGGAATCGGCGAGCTTGATCGCCATCGGCTGCGCGACGTTGGTCCAGCCGCGCCCCATCTCGGCCAGCGAATATTCAAATCCGTTCGGGATATCGATGCGGACGCGATACTCCGCGCCAGTGATCGGATTCTTGATCGGCTCGCCGCGGCCCTCGGTGACGCCGCGCACCACCAGCCGGCCCTTGCGACCGTCGACGTCGACGTCGAGGTCGATAGCGGCAAAGATCGGCGGGTGCATTTTTTCGAAGGTGGTGGAGAACACCTGGAAGATGGTGGCGCCGGGCTCGGTATCCTGGCCGCTGAGGATGCGCAACAGCGCCGTGCGCTGCGGCTCGCTCGCCCGTTCGTCGATGACCACCGCCGCTTCGCCCTTGCCTTCGTGGATGGCGCCCGGCCAACGGAAGATGCCGACGAAGCGCAGGCCGTCGAGCTTGGTGTCGCCGTGATAGCCCTGGTCGATCTGCATGCCGGCCACGGCCTGGCAATTGCCGTGGGTCGGCAGCGCATTGAACTGGCAGGGGCAGCCATAGGCGCAGTTGCAATTGACGAATTCGCGCGCCTTGATCATCCATTTCACGTCGGTCATCGTCGCCTCCCGAATCGTGGTGTGGAATTGTCTCGGGCCTTCGGCCCGGACCACCAGCGTAGCACAAACCGGACGCCGCGTGACTTATGTCAGTCACGCAAAGCCCATTTGCCGTAGCAACGCGCGGCCGGTAAGACCGTAAGGGCTCGCCAGCGTCTCCAGAAGCTCGAAATGGTTGTAGGCCTCGCCGACGATCAACTCGGCGGATTTTCCGGCAGCGCGAATGGCGGCGAAGAAATCTTTAGTCTGGCGCTGGAATTCCGGCGTCTCGCAGGTGCCGTAGGCGAGAACGAGCGGCGTGTGCAGGCCGTCGAGATGGCGCTGCGCGCTGAGTTTTTCGACCATGGCGTCGGTGAACTTGACGTAAGCACTGCGCTTCGACAGCCGCACCGGCGCAAGATCGTACATGCCGCTGAGCAGCAGCGCGCCTTGGCAGAAATCGTGCGGCAAATCTTCCTCACGCCAGCCGCGCGTCAGCACGCAGGCGGCAAGATGCGAGCCGGACGAATGCGCCGAAATGTAAAACCGCGCGCGATCGCCGCCGAAACTTTCGGCGTTGCGCCAGGTCCAGGCCAGGGCGCGGCGCACCTGCTCGTACATCGGAAAAAGATCGCCGCCGGCCTGCTCGACATTGATGAAGTCGATGATGACGGCATGCGCCCCGGCGCGCACCAGCGGCTCGGCCTGCAAGGCGTAATCGGCCGCCTTGTTGCGGCGCCAGGCGCCGCCGTGAACGAAGACATTCACCGGAGCGTTCGCCGCGGCGGCACGGAATATATCGAGGCGTTCATACTCGCTCGGCCCATAGGCGACGCGCTGCGGCGGTCCCAGGATCGCCCGGGTCCGTTCGCTGGCGGCGATGCGGCGCGCCACGATCAGCGGGCGGTTCGGCGCATAGACGTCCTGGTCGTAGGCGTCGTCGAGCGCCTTCTGGTCCATGTCGCGCCAGACCAGCGGGCCTCGCGCGGTAACGGGCTGCGGCATTATTGGCCTCGTTTCTCCATCATGAATTTTGATGAAAGTTCAAGCGAAGCGGTTAAATCTGGCACAACGCGCCGTCTCTACAAGCGTCCGGTCAGCACGGAGGACCCCATCATGACGACGCTTGTTTTGCGTTTTCTCGCCGACGACACCGGCGCCACGGCCATCGAATACGGCCTCATCGCGGCCGGCATTGCGGTTGCGATCATCGCCACCGTCGAGGCTCTCGGCACCAATCTGAACACCACCTTCTCGACGGTGTCGACCTCATTGAAGTAGATTACGTTACGGTTTCGCAACCAAAGCCCCCGGCTTTCGGCCGGGGGATTTTGCGTCATGGCTCGGCTTTTCTCCGCAAGGGGAAACGCTTCGTTCACCCCAAATTCAATTCCTTGAAGAAGTCGTTGCCCTTGTCGTCGATGACGATGAAGGCAGGGAAATCGACCACTTCGATGCGCCAGATCGCTTCCATGCCGAGCTCGGGGTATTCCACCGTCTCGACCTTCTTGATGCAATGCTCGGCGAGATTGGCCGCCGCCCCGCCGATCGAGGCGAGATAGAAGCCGCCGTGCTTCTTGCAGGCGTCGCGCACCACGGCGGCGCGGTTGCCCTTGGCCAGCATCACCATCGAGCCGCCGGCGGACTGGAAATCCTCGACGAAAGAGTCCATGCGGCCGGCCGTGGTCGGCCCGAACGCACCCGAGGCGTAGCCTTCCGGCGTTTTTGCCGGGCCCGCGTAATAGACCGGATGGTTCTTGAAATAATCCGGCAGGCCCTGCCCTTTCTCCAGCCGCTCGCGCAGCTTGGCGTGCGCCAGATCACGCGCCACGATCATCGGGCCGTTAAGCGACAGCCGCGTCCTGATCGGACATTTGGTGAGCTGCGCGAGAATCTCTTTCATCGGCTTGTTGAGGTCGATCTGCACCACCTCGCCGCCGAGCTTTGAGGTGTCAACCTCGGGCAGATATTTCGCCGGATTGTGCTCGAGCTCTTCCAGGAACACGCCGTCGCGCGTGATCTTGCCGAGCGCCTGGCGGTCGGCCGAGCACGACACGCCGAGCCCGATCGGCAGCGAGGCGCCGTGGCGCGGCAGGCGGATGACGCGCACGTCGTGGCAGAAATATTTGCCGCCGAACTGGGCGCCGACGCCGAGCGACTGCGTCATCTTCTGGATGTCCTGCTCCATCTCCTTGTCGCGAAAGGCGTGGCCGTCCTCGGAGCCGTGGTCGGGCAGCGCGTCGTAATATTTGCAGGAGGCGAGCTTGACCGTTTTCATTGTCAGCTCGGCCGAAGTGCCGCCGATGACGATGGCGAGATGGTACGGCGGGCAGGCCGCGGTGCCGAGCGTGAGCACCTTCTCTTTCAGGAAGGCGAGCATGCGCTCGCGGGTGAGGATCGACGGCGTCGCCTGGAACAAAAACGCCTTGTTGGCTGAGCCGCCGCCCTTGGCGATGAACAAGAACTTATACGCCGCGTCAGCCTCGCCCGCGCTCTCGGCATAAAGCTCGACCTGCGCCGGCATGTTGGAGCGCGTGTTCTTCTCCTCGAACATGGAAATCGGCGCCAGCTGCGAATAGCGCAAATTGCGCTTGAGGTACGCGTCGCGCGCGCCCTCGGCCAGCGCCGCCTCGTCGTCGCCGTCGGTCCAGATCAGCCGACCCTTCTTGCCCATGATGATCGCGGTGCCGGTGTCCTGGCACATCGGCAACACGCCGCCGGCGGCGATATTGGCGTTCTTGAGGAAGTCGTAGGCGACGAATTTGTCGTTGTCGGAAGCCTCGGGGTCTTCGACGATGTGCTTAAGCGACGCCAGATGTGCGGGGCGCAGCAGGTGATTGATGTCGGTGAAGGCGGCTTCCGCGAGCGCACGAAGCGCTTCGCGCGGCACGACCAGCACCTCCTCGCCCATGACGCGCTCGACACGCACGCCGTCGGCAATTTTACGGTAGGGCGTGGGGTCTTTGCCGAGCGGGAAGAGCGGGGTGTGCTTGTAGGGGGGAACGGGGTGGGTGGAGAGGGGGGCGTTCATGGGAGTATCTCGAAAATTGCGCTGCGGTCCAAAGTGATCAATCAATTGCTTTTAAAAGTTTCTCGGTGATAATCCAATCAATATTCATGAGTATCTCAAGGGGTCATTCGAACGAATCCCCGCACCGGCACTACGATCATGCCCGTTCCCTACCCTTTGATTTCGGACATTGCCCAGGGTCGGTGCTTACCTTTCGTGGGTGCAGGCTTTTCAAAAAACGCGGCTCTACCAACCGGAATGTCAATGCCGGATTGGTCGGAACTTGCAGCAATGTTAGCTAAGGATGCCGGAACAAAGGCCGGTACCGAGCCAACAGCAGTCGCTCAACGCTACGAGCAGCGCTTCGGAAGAGTTCAGCTTATTGAGGCTGTGAGAGAGGCCCTTCATCCAGAAAAGGCGCGGCCCGGAAAAGCTCATCACGCCTTCGTTCAACTGCCATTTGACACGATCTACACAACAAATTTCGATCTGCTCCTCGAGGATGCTTACTCTGAGGCAACAAGGCCGTACCGATCATTAGTAGGAGAGCTGCAGCTTCCATTTCACGCAGGTCAGATCGCTTCCAGCATAATCAAGATGCATGGAGACCTACGACATGAGGAACATATTATACTCACGAGGAAAGATTATGACGACTTCATGCAACACTATCCAGTCATAGCAACTCATTTGTCTGCAATGTTGATTACGCGGACGCCATTATTTCTCGGTTACAGCTTATCCGACCCAGATTTTGAAAACATTCGAAAGATCGTTAGATCGCGTTTGGGAGTATTTGAGCGCATGGCTTACGTGATTCAGTTTGATGTCTCTCCTGAACAGGTAGAGAAAGCGCTCGACTCTAAGCTCCATATTATTTCGATTGATAGTTCGAAGGCCGCTAGTCGAGACGAGGCTCTGGCGAAGCTTTTTGAGGACGTTCAGAGCCAGTTGGATGCGAAGGCCAGTTCAGCCCTTCGGACCTCCCGTCCTGATATTTTTGAGGAGATCAAGACCGAAATTTCGGCTAAGCCAACGTCGCCGCAAACGCAATCATCTTTGATAGAGAGCACGTCGCATCTCTGCTTCGTGATGATGCCGTTTTCTGCAAAATTTGACGAAGTCTATCGACTGCTCATTTCTCCTGCCGTCACGCAAAGCGGCCTTTCGGTTTTACGGGCTGATGAAATGTCCACTTCTGGATTTATTGTAGAGCAAATTCGGACTGCAATTCAGCAGTCTCGATTGTGTATTGCCGACATCACAGGAGCAAATCCAAATGTTATGTGGGAAGTCGGATTTGCTTCTAGTGGCAAAAAACCATTGATTTTGATCGCAGAAAGTTCTTCAAAACTCCCATTCGATATTGCTCATCAGCGAGTGCTAATTTATGGCAACGACCTCGACACGGCAAGATTCGCCCTCGAGGAAATGATCTTCGGTGCTCTTTCGCAAGATCAGCTAAGGACGGCGACTGAGTTATTCACACTTAAGCAATACCGAGGGGCGATTGCGGCTAGCGCAGTCGTATTGGAACATACGTTGCGGCAATTATTGTCTAAGGAGGGGATAGATAACTCTGCGCGAATCTCCATGGGGCAAATCCTACATGCAGTCGCTCGCAAAAAACTTTTAAAGCCATCGGATATCGCGCAACTTCGTGAAGTAATGGCACTTAGGAACCGCGCGGTACACGAAATTGATGAACCGAGCAGAGAACAGGCCGAGTTCGTAATCACTGTTATTCGAAACGTCCTGGGCGGATTGAAAAATGCCCGGCAAGCATAGCTGGATGGAGCGAAGCGCAATCCGGGATTCGGCGATCCAATGTCGCGGGCCGCCCCGGATTTCGCTGCGCTCCATCCGGGCTACTTGGCTCTGCCGCCCACCTGCCGCTCCGCATAGGTATCTACCAACGCGCGGATCATACGCTGATATGGCACGCGGCGCTTCTTGGCTTCGCGCTTGAAAAAATCGAGGCTGCGGCGCGACAGCGACAGCGTCACCTTGACGTTCTCCTCGCGCGGCACGAGATCGGCGGGTGCCGGGAGAAAATCCACGATCACCCGGAGGCGGCCGATCTCTCCCGCCGTGTTTCTAACGGTTCTGTTGCTCATGGGTTTTCTCGACGGGCCAAGTCACCGCATCACCACCGACATCTCGCCCTGCGCCTTGCGCGTCGGCTTCACCGTGATCTCGACGTCCTGGCCGAGCGCGGTGAGAAACTCGATCAGCCGCCCGATGGAGAAATTGCCGGCGCGGTTGCGCATCAGGGCCGAGACGTGCGGCTGCTTGATGCCGAGGAGCTGGCCCGCCTGCGCCTGGGTCAGGCCGCGCGCCTTGACGATTTTGTAGATTTGCAGCGTCAGCCGGGCCTTTAGAAGCTCCTGCTCGGGGTTGGGCAGGCCGAGATCGGTGAAGACATTGCCGGAGCTTTCTTCGACCCGGACTTTTCTCTTGCGCATGTCAGTTCTGCCTTTCCCTGTAATGCCGTTCCGCCTCGGCGAGGCGGCTGCGGATCACCTCGATCTCATGTTTCGGCGTCGCGATGCCGGACTTCGATTTTTTCTGGAACACGTGCAGGACATACACCGCCTTGGCGAAATGCGCCGTGTAGACGGCCCGATACGCGTCCGTGCGATACCGCTCGACGATCTCCATCACCCGCGCCCCGCCGAAACCCTTCAACGGTTTGGCTGCCGGATCGGTCGCGCCCTGTTGAGCCGTATAGAGTGCCTGCCCGATGTCCCGACGGACTTGCTGCAGCATCTCGCGAAGATCACGGCGGCTTGAGCCGATCCAAACGATTGGCTTCATTGACTATACACATATACGACTATATGTATAAACGTCAATATCCGTGGGCTCGCCAGCCTCCTGCGTGGTGGGTTTCGCTTCGCTCTACCCACCCTACAGCCCGAACAGCGTCTCCGCATTACCGTGCGCAATGCGCTCCTTGTCGGCGGCGCTGACCGGGAGTTGCTCCAGGAAGGCGCGGGCCTGCGCCATCGAGCCGTAGGGGTGGTCGACCGAGAACATGATGCGCTCGACGCCGACTTCGAGCAGGAGGCCCAAAAAGGTCGCCGGGAAATTGAAGCCGCCGAAGGTGTAGTGCACGTTCTGCCGCAGGTAGTCGCCGAGCGTGCGCTTGAGCTTGGTGAGCGGCGGCTGCAGGTTGCGGTCGAGCCGCGGCAGCATGAAGGACAGACCTTCGCTCAAATGCCCGACCACGATCTGCAGCTTCGGATAGCGGTCGAACACGCCGCCCAGGATTAGGCGGATGACGTGGATGGCGGTCTCGATGTGCCAGCCCCAGCCCGAGGTCGCGAACACCCAGCTCACTTCCGGCGCAAAGCCGGAATATTGCGCCTCGACCACGGCTAAAGGCGGCCGCGTCGGGTGCATGTAGATCGGCACGTTGAGCGCTTCGGCGCGCGCGAAGATCGGCCAGAAGAATGTATCGTCCATGTAGCGGCCGCGGATGTGGCCGTTGATCAGCGCGCCGCGAAAGCCGAGCTCGCGGACGCAGCGCTCCAGCTCGGCGGCGGCCTTGTCCGGCACCGTGGTCGGCAGCGCGGCGAGCCCGGCGAAGCGCTTGGGATGCTGCTTCACGGCGGCGGCGAGAAATTCATTAGACTCGCGCGCCAAGGTCACCGCCTCCGCCGCGTCCAATTGCTCGGTGCCCGGCGCATTGATCGACAGCACCTGCATGTCGATGCCGGCGGCATCCATGTCCGCGATCCGACGCTCGCCGATCTCGCCAAGCTGCTCGAGGATTTTGGCGCCGCGGGGACCGGTCTTGGCGATATTGTCGCGCAACTGCCGGCCGGCGCCGTCGAGAAATCCGGGCGGCGCGAAATGCTCTTCGAGGGTGATGGTGCGCATGTTGGTCTTTCCGTCGTGTTGGCAGCGGCCATCATGGAGCGCCGGATCGCGCTCGGCAATGACGGCGGCGTGTCCGAGTGGCAGGTTGCGGCGAAAGCCGTCAAAAAAGATGGAATTCCTAGAAGCGACCTTGATCGCTTGGTAGCGAAATCTTCAGCATTTTCGCTTTCATTGCGTTTTTAGGCATCGCGCCGGGCCGATGAAAGCCGTGCAGATCGCCGCCGCAGCAAATCGGTCCGGAGCCGCAGACATCATTGGGGACCATCATGCGCAAATCCGTCGTTTTCCGCAGCGCCCTGATTTGCGGCGTGCTCGCCGTTGCCGGCTACATGTATGTGATGGCGCGCACCAACCTGGCGCTCGACAAGGCAAGCAGCGCCTTCGCCATGGCCACGGTCGTCGCCATCGGCGCCCATTGGGAGCCGGCCGAGCTGTGGCAGCGCGCCTCGCCGCATTTCCGCGAACAGACCACGCGAGAGGAATTGCGCGCGCAGTTCGACGCCGCCAACAGCAGGCTCGGCCCCATGACCGAGTCGCTGGCCATCGCCGGCAAGACGTCGTTTTCGATCATCCCGACCAGCGCGCCGCTGTTTGCCGACTACATCGTGCGCTCGGCGTTCGCCAAGGGCGAGGCCGACATCGTCGTCCGCACCGTCAGGACCGGCACCGGCTGGGCCATCGACAGCTTCAGCATCGGCGCGTCGCCGGAGATGCGAAAGCTGCTCGGCCTGCAAGGCTGAACATTTTCCCCTCCCCCTCGTGGGAGGACAAGCATCAGTGATGCATCTCATCGCCCGGCATGATGCCCCAGAGATTGGCGGCCGATGGGTCCTTGGCCCACACTTTCGGGCGCTGCGGATTGTCGCGGTGCCACGGCCGCGGCTCGAAATAGCCGAGCTCCTCGTTCATGCGGTCGAGCTCGGCGAACAATTCGGTGATCAGGCCGGCCGGGCTGCGGTGATAGGTGAAGAGATTGTGGCCGATGCCGTGGCGGCCCGGTCCCCACAGCAGCTTATAGCCGTTGACGGACAGAAAATCGCACGCCGACTGAATGTGGGCCCAGTCGCGTAGTTCGAACGCGGTATGGAAATGCCGGTTCGATCCGGTCTGCATCAGGTTGATAGTGTGGTGGTCGGGCCCGCAGCGCAGGAACGAGAAGAAGTCGCCCATCCAGTCGGATTCGCGGAAGCCGAGCACGTCGCAATAGAATTTCGTGGTGTGCTTGACGTCGGTGACGTGGAAGGCGACGTGGCCGAGCTTGTGCGGGACAATGCCCTTACTCTGGAATTTCGGGTGCGCAAAATCGGCGCGCCTGAACACTTCCATCACCGTGCCCTTCGGATCCGCGAAGGTCAGCAGATCGGAGATCGACGGCTCCGGATCCTTCTTGCGCGCCGTCTTGATGCCGTGGTTTTGGACCTGTTTCTCGAAGGCATCGAGATCGTCGGCTTCGCCGAGCTGGAAGCCGACGCGCACGCATTGCGCCTGCGCGCCCTTGCGCAGCACGACGGAGTGATGATCGACGGTGTTGGCGATGAAGGTCGCGTCCTTTTCCTTGGCCGCGACCGTCATGCCAAGGATGTTGCTGTAATAGTCGGCCTGCTGCTCGATGTCGGGCACTTCATAGCTGGCGTGGGCGATTTTTTTGACGCGGATCATGGAAGACTCCTTTTTCTTTCTTAGCCCCTCCCCCTTGTGGGGAGGGGTCATTTGCTTTCGCGCGGCATGGCGCCGATGACGTCGACCATCCTGGCCACGTCGTCATCGCCGAACCCCATCGCCACGAAGCGCTCGTAGAGCGGGATCACGCAATCGAGGATCGGCGTCGCCACGCCGACCTGGTCGGCGAAGTCGCCGATCAGATCGAAATAATGCTGCAACGCCGGCACCGGACCCTGCACCGGCCGAAAGCGGCGGTCCGCCATCCACGGCGCGCGGATGCCGAACTGGGTCGAGCCGCCGGATCCGGTGGCGATGGCCTTGATCATCAACGGCACGTCGACGCCGGCTTTCAGCCCGAGCGTCATGGCTTCCGCGGTCGCGGCGATATTGATGGCGACCAAAAGATTGTTGACCAGCTTGACCCGGCTCGCGGCGCCGAATTTTCCGAAATAAAGACAGGAATCGGCAAAGCCCGCGACCACGCTTTCGACTTTCTTGCAGGCCGCGGCGTCGCCGGCGAGGTAGATCACGCCCTTCTTCGCCGCCACCATGCCGGGCGTGCCGGAGACTTCGCCGTCTATGAAGGCCGCGCCCTTCTGCTGCAGCGGCGCGATCTGCCGCTCCTTGACCGGCACCGGATGCGAGCCGAGCTCGACGATGATTTGCCCGGGCCGCGCCGAGTGCACGAGACCTTTTGGGCCCTGCATCACGTCTTCGAGCGCCTCCGACGACGGCAGGCACGAGAACACGATGTCGGCCTGCGCGCCGACGTCGGCCGCCGAACGCGCCGGCACGCCGCCGACCTTTTCGAATTCGGCGAGCGACGAGCGGCGATAGCCGACGACGCGGCGGCCGCTCTTGATCAGGTTCTCGGCGATCGGCAGGCCGATCTTGCCGACTCCGACAAAGCCGATGGTCTCCATGGCGCGTTTCCTCAAAACAGCTTTTCTTATGTCACTTCGATCGTCTGATCGGACAGATTGACCCGCACGCCCAGCGTGCCCTCCATGATGGTCCATTCCTTGAGCTCGAAGGTGCGCAAGCCGTTGACGAAGAACGGATCGCCCTCGGCAAGCGCGCGCGCTTCACCGGCGTCCCTGGCGCGCAGCACGGTCAAGCCGTGGCCGGTCGGCGGCCCTTCGCCGTCGGCCAGCGGCCCCGACGCAAACACCAGGCCGCGTTTTTCCAGGCCGATCATGTATTCGAGATGCGCCGGCAGGAAAGGCTTCAATTTGTCCGGCGGCACCAGCGGCTTCGACAGCAGCACATAAAGCTTCTTGCGCAGCATTTTTGCCATCAGCTCGGCGGTGCGCTCGTCGTCGGTCATGGCCGCGCTCCCTTAGCCTCACACCAGCCGCGAATTATGCGGCAGGCCGAGGAAATGCCGGCCGATCGCCTCGTAGATCGAGAATTGCGACTGTGCCTGTTGCGACACCGCGTGCATGTCGCGGAACCGGCGCTCGAACGGATTGGCCTCGAAGATCGCCGTGGCGCCGGCGGCGAGGTACGTCTGCTCGACGACGTGCACCGCGGTTTGGCTCAAATTGATCGACGCCATGCGCAGCCGGATGCGCTGATCCATCGTCGGCGTGCCGGTTTGCGCGCCTTGCCAAATCTCCCTCCAGGCTTCGAGGAAAAACGCGCGCGCCGCGGCGAGCTGCGACTGCATGACGCCGACCTGCGATTGCACCACCGCGCTGTCGCGCAACACCGAGGTCTGACCCTGCGGCGTCTTGCCCTGCGCCAACGCGCAGAAATCATCGAGCATGACACGCGCGATGCCGAGCGCGATCGCGGGAAAGCTCGAGCCGAACAGCTGATAGATGGTGAATTTGTAGAGCGGGCCGTGCTCGCGGCGCTGCGCCGGATCGAGCGCGTGGTAATCGACGGCGTAATCCTCCGGCACGAAGACGTCGGTCAATGTATAGGTGTTGCTGCCAGTGCCCTTGAGCCCCATCACGTGCCACACATCTTGGAAAGTCGCGCGCTCGCGTGGCACGACGAACGTCTTCTGCACCGGCTTGCCGCCGGCGTCGCGGCGCTGCTGGCCGTCGGCTTCGTAGATGAAACAGTGCGCGGCAAGCCAGGTGGCGTGTTTGCTGCCGCTGGCGAATGGCCACACCCCGTTGACGCGATAGCCGCCCTTGTCCGCAATCGCCTTGGCGGTGTTGGTCGGGCCCCAGGCCAGCACGCCGCGTGGATTTTTCTTGAACATTTCTTCGGCGATTTCCGGCTTCATGTTCCGGCAAATGGTGCCGCAGACCGAGGTCTGGCCGATACACCAGGCGGTCGAGGCGTCAGCCTTGGCGATTTCCTCGATGGCCTGCACGTAGTCGACCGGCGAGACCTCGTCGCCGCCGTAAGACCGCGGCAGCAACATGCGCCAAAGGCCGGCCTCATGCAGGGCATCGACCAGGTCGGCGGGCAGTTCGCGGTCGGCCTCGATCCGCGGGCTCGCGGCGGCGATGAGCGGCGCCAGGGCGCGAGCATTGGCGACGCAATCGACTTTCACCCGCTGATCCATGCGCGTTTCCCAAACATCCGCCGACCTGCCGCCGGGCGCCGGCTCCATCTTACCTGCCGCAACGCGGCGGTCCATCGGCGTTCGCGGCGCCGCAGCCGTTCGGCCGCAGCCCGAACGCCCCGAAGCGGCCATGAACGTCGGGCATTGCAGCGGCGACTAAGCGTCATCCGCAACTGCCGCGTGAGGACGACATGTATGTTATGATCGGCGCAAAGCCTAAGGAGAACGCCATGGAACGACGCTCATTGCTGCAGCTGGCCTGCGCGATCATGCCCATTTCGCTCCTGACCACGCGCGCCGAGGCCGCGACGCCCGATCAATCCAAGGTCGTCTATCACCTGTCCGATCTCGACAAAGTCGATTTCGTGATGGGTAACATCCGCAACCACTACAACGGCATGGGCGGCCCGGACAAAGTGACGATCGCGCTGGTCGTGCACGGGCCGGCGCTGAAAGCGTTCCGGGCGGCGGGCGCCACCGCCGACGTGACCCAGCGCGTCGACCAGTTGGAGAAGTCAGGCCTTGCGCTGCATGCCTGCGGCAACACCATGCGGGCGCAGAACGTCACGCTGAAGGATTTGCTGCCCGGCTTTGTTGTCGCCGAAAAGGGCGGCGTGGTGCGGCTCGCTGAATTGCAGTCGCAGGGCTACATTTATCTGCGGCCGTAATACGCCGACATCAGTGCGACTGGCCGAGCTTCGCCAGGATCGGCGCCAGGCGCGCCATGTCGCCGCGGATATGCGCGTCGAAATCGTGCAGCCCGATATTGGCCGGCGCAAAGCCTTGCTGGCGGATCTTGGCCTGGATGTCCGGGTCCTTGCCCACTTCGACGATGGCGTCGTGCAGGGTCGCCAGCACGGCTAGCGGCGTTTTCGCCGGCGCCAAAAAGCCGTACCAGGTCGCATTGACGTAATCGACGCCGGCCGAGCGCGCGGTCGGAATTTGCACCGGCTCGGTCACCGGCGCTTCGTCGGCGACGGCGAGCGCCAACAGGCGCCGATCCTGAAGCATCGGCAAGAGGAAGGCTTGCGGCGCGAAGGTCGCCTGGATATTGCCGCTCAGCATATCGGTGAGAATGGTCTGGCTGACCGTGTAGGGAACATGGACCAGTTCGGTGCCGGTCTTGTAGGCGAAATAGGCCCCGGCAATATGCGTCGCGGTGCCGATGCCGGCCGAGCCGTAATTGATGGTGCCGGGCTTGGCTTTGGCGAGCGCGACGAACTCCTGCAGATTATGGACGCCGAGCGACGGCGGCACTGCGACGACGGTCGGCGCCTGCGCGACCATGCAAATGCCGGCGAAGTCGGTGATTGGATCGAACGGCAGATTGCGGTTCATCGCGCCGAGGATGGCGTGGGCGGAATTCGTCAACAGTACCGTATAGCCGTCGGGCGTGGCATTGGCGACCGTCTCGGCGCCGATCAGCGTGCCGGCGCCGGCGCGATTGACGACGACGGCCTGGTAGCCGAACCGCTTGGCCAGGCCGTCGGCATAGAGGCGGGCTTGGATGTCGATCGCGGTTCCCGGCGTCAGCGGCACGACGATGGTGATGACGCGCGACGGATAACGATCGTCCGCGCGCGCGGTCGTACCGGCCGCGGCGGCGGCGACGGCGAGCGCAAGCGCGCATAACCTCATCAACGCGCTCACAGCAGCACCACGGCGCGCACCGGCGAGGCTTCGGCGCCGACGATGTTGAGCGGCAGCGCGACCAGCGTGAAACGCTCGCTGGTGATCCGGTCCAGGTTCTTCAGGTACGGCATGGTGATGACGCCGTGCTCGCTCAAGGTCCGCGAATTGTGAAATACCCGCGGCGCGCCCGGCTCGTCGTTGCCGTGATAGAAATCGTAGCCGACGATGACGACGCCCTTGTCGATCAGCCACGCGGTGGCGCCGATGGTGAGATACGGCGACGTCTTCATCCATGTGTCCGAACCGCCGTCGTAAGTGTTGTTGTGATCCGTGCGCAACAGCACGCGATCGCCGCGCCTGACCCGCGGGCCAAGGGCCTTGTCGAGATCGCGCTCGGTGATCGCCTTGCCAGGCATCTTGTCGCGCAGATCGGCGACGATCGCCTCGCCGATGAAAAGCTCGAGCGGCAATTGATGGATCTGCGTGCCGCCGCGCACATTGTGCTCGGGCGCGTCGACGTGGCTGCCGGCATGCAGGCGCATATGGACGCCGCGCACGATCTGCCCGGCGCCGCCCGGCGCGTCGTGCTCCTTGAGCACCTCCATGGCGAACTGCATGTCCTTCTTGAATCCGGCAGGCGTGCGCATGCCGAAATTTTTCGGATCAAGCTCAAGACTGATGTCGACGATCTGGCCGCCGGCTATGGGCATGCTGCTTCCTTTCCAGGGCGTGGCAAACCCTGAACCGTCGTTGGAAAAGGTCACATTGGCTTTACGCCAAACATTCGCCGCGACGCGATCCGGCGATCACCGCCGGCGTCTGCCGTTGCCACGCGCGGCACCACCGCCGCCACCGCCGCGTCCCTGAAAGCCCGCACCACCGCCCCCGCCGCCCCCGCCGCCGACTGCGCGGGCTCGGACATTAGCGCCAGCACCACCCCCGCCGCCGCCACCGCCGCCGCCCATGCGCTTATTTTGAATGGACCGGTTGCCGGTCTGCCTTGCGTTATTGCCGGCATTGCCGGCATTGCCGAATGACTTGTTGCCCGCCGGCCCGTTGCCGATATTGCGATTGCCGCCTGCACCTGCGCCCGCGCCCGCGCCCGCACCTGCGCCGGCGCCGCCCGGTTGCAGCACCTGCTGGCCGCCGGAGCCGCGGAAATTCAGTTGGTTGCCGCCGCCGCGGACATTATTGCCGCCGAACTTGGCCGCAACGCCCGGGTTGTTGTAACCGACATTGCCGCGATGCGCCGGATTGTGCGCCCAGTTGTTGACGTTGATATTGTTGATGTTGACGGAGCGGTTGACGTTGATGTTGTTGCCGCCCCAGTTGAAACCGCCGCCCCAGCGATAGCCGCCCGAAACCCACCGCCCAAGCGCGTAGCCGGTGCCGAACGCCAGCCCGGTCGCGATGATCCCGGCGCCGATATAGGCCGGCGGCGGCCAGTAATAGGGCGGATAGTCCGGATACGGCCACGGCCCATAGACCACGGCCGGATCGTAATAAGGCACGTAGATTTCGTCAGGGTCCGCCGGCTCGATGACGATCACCTGCCGGCCGCCCTGCTGTTGCGTCGACACGGTCTGCTGACTGGTCGAGGTCAGCTTGTTGTTGGCTTGCGCCTTTGCGCGGAGTCGCTGGATGGCGTCCATGACGTCGGGCTGCTGCGCCAGCACCGCGTCGCCGAGCTGCTGCGTCCAACTGAGTTTGTTGCTCATCATGTCGAGCACATCGGGCGTGGCCGCGAGCGACTTCACGCTGTCGTCCCAGTTCTGCTTGTCGAGCGCCGCCTTGAGCGCATCGTCCTGGAGATTTTTGTTGGCATTGGCCCAGCGGTCGGCCTCGACGACTTCGAGCGGATAGGTCGAAGCCATGAGGATTTCCGACAGCAGCGCATCGGGATAGAGCGCAATCGGAGCAACCAGCGCATCGAGCTGGCCGGCCGTCAGCAATTGCTGCGACGGCGCCGAGGCCGGCTGCGCCGGCGGCGGCGGCGTTTGCGCCAAGGCCAAGTGGGGCACCGCGAACAACACCGCGACAGCCAGCAGCCTCATTGTCAACTTGATCATGATCGCCTCCCGGTACTCGCCACATGCGCGCAGGCGATTTCCAAGCTTGCACTCTATCGGCTTTGCCACCGGCTTGCCCAGTAGCGCAAATTTAAATTCCATGGCCGGCCGATATCGCCGGCCAGCCATGCATGAGCGTTCCACGCCGTCAATCGCGCGACGGCACCGGATTGTCCGCATGGATTTCTCCCCGTGTGCGCTTCTGCGAATGCGCGCTCTCTCTAACTTGATCACCAGACATTGCTATGAAAATGGCATGTGTCGGCGTATCCCGCGCAACGCGGGACTCGCTCGATCTGCGTTGCGAACCCGGCTCGGCTTTAAGAAAGTCAGGGGTGGGGCCTGGCTTTCGGTCTTCCGTTATTCCGGCTTCGCCCTGTAGCCCGGATTGAGCGCAGCGAAATCCGGGAAAGAAGGTTCGGTTCGACTGCCGCTCCCGGGTTTCGCTCTGCTCAACCCGGGCTACGAAGAAAATTGAAGGAAGCGGAACGCCGGCAAACGCAGGGTAACGACCGCCGCATCTGGCGATGCGGCGCGCGCTCAACGGAGCGCGCACGCTTGACGGCGTTCCACCGCGGCTCTCACCTGAGGGAATTATTCCATCCCAAAGGCTCAGCTTCAGGCCAGGCTTCCTGGGACGTGGTCTGCACGGGCGTTACCCGCCTTCGCCTGTCCCAGTCCAGGGATGCACCTCCCACCCCGGTCGTAATGCCGGGAGACATGATGCCCAAGCCGCCCGGGAGCAGGCTGCAAACCCGCCCGCGGGCACCGCCCCCGCTCCCATGACGCGGTGTGCCTCCGCGCCACGTCCTTCACCGGAGCGAGGATGGTAATGTAACCGATACAGAGACCCATGTCAATTAAAAAGTGACACGATATCCAGCCTCCCCTGCAGGGGGAGGCTGCCGCGCCTTGGCGCGGCAGGTGGGGAAGTGCAGGGTACCCGACGACCCCTATATCTTGCTGCATACCCACAGCCGTCAGATGCGAGCGCAGCCTCGCGCAATTTTCGGATAGTCGTATCGAGCGCCGCTACTCTGTAAGGTCATTACTCCCGCCTTTGTTACTTTGAGCTCCAAAGTATATCCCGGCACGCAAGAGTATCTTCCGCAACTTATACAATGCCAAGTTATACGTTAAAACGCATAGATAAAGCGCGCGCTCGATGATTCATCATCGTCGATGGCAAGGGGCACCGCGCGATCGGACCGGAAGGCGCTCGCACACAACGTGCGCAGGCTGCGCCAAGACCGCGATTGGTCCCAGGAACGACTTGCCGCCGAGGCCGGCGATCTGCGGCAAGGCCTGATGTCGGACATCGAGCTCGGCAAAGCCAATCCGACCTTGACCACGCTGGAATCCATCGCCGGCGCGCTCGGCGTGTCGGTCGGTGACCTTTTCGCGTCCCCCGCCGCTCGTAGACGATAGCCATCACGACGCGGATCGCGCGTTTCCAATGGCCCGTTGCGCATCTATACGCTATAACGTATGATAGCGCGCAGAGAAACGCGCAACCTTCGGGAACGTCGATCGTCCTATGACCGCGCACCCGTTGGCCTCGTTCGACCCGCAGGACGTCGGCGCGGTCCTGTTGGCGGATTTCGGCACGGTGGCAGGATCGCAGGCGCTGTTCCGCGCTTTCCTCGCCGAACACGATCACGACGCAAGGGCGGCACGGTTTTGGCTCGATGTCTATGAGGCGATTTTGAAGCAAGCCCGTAGGGCGGATTAGCCGAAGGCGTAATCCGCCAACAGCTGCGCCGGAACAGCCGAGCGGCGGATTACGCTTCGCTAATCCGCCCTACGCGCTGTTCGGGGCGAGCCGGCGCGAGGGCAGGGCAGGCGTTGACCCCTTCGCAGGATTGCGCACTCCAGGTGCGGTGCAATTGCTCGAAGCCTATGGCCGCATCGGCGACCGCGTGATCCGCCGCGCGTTCTTGCGCTTTGCCGAGCAAGTGGCGGTGACCTCGCAGCGATCAAGCCGCCGCTAGAGGAAGCAGCTAATAATAATGTCTGCGTCTATTCGTCGCCGATCAGCTCGCGGCGGCGGCGTTCCAGCGCCGCCGCGTAGCGGCGCAGCACATAGGCTTCGGTGAGCAGCCCGATGACGTGGCGGTCGCGGAACGAATCGACCACCGCCAGCGCTTCGGCTTCGGCGCGGTCGAAGGCGAGCACCGCCTCCTTGACCGCCATGCCGGGCAGCAGCAGGTCTTCGCGGTAGTGCAACAGCTCCTTGACCGGCTTGTCGGGCGACACTTCGGCGGAGTGCGCGTCGGCCATCAGCACCAGCCCGACATAGCGGTCGTTCTCGTCGACGGCGACCACATAGGGCATGGCGCCGAGCGGGTATTCTTCGCGGAACGCGCCGATCGTGGTCGAGGCGTGCACGGTCTGCACGTCTTCGCGCATCATGCTGCCGACGGTGAGCTCGCGCATCCAGCCGACGTCGGCGGCGCTGCGGATGGTCTCGCCGCGCAGATGGAAGCGCCAGGTGGCGAACGAATAGCCGAAACCTTCGCGCGTCACCTGCGCGGAAATGATCACGGCGATCAACACCGCGGTGGTCAGCCACAGGTCGCCGGTGGTCTCCAGCGCGATGAAGATCATGGTCAGCGGGCCGCCGATCACCGAAGCCGCCAGCGCGCTCATGCCGATCACGGCATAGGCGTTCGGATCGAAATAGGCGGTCGGCCAGAACATGGTCAGCGCCACCGCCAGCAGATGGCCGCCGAGCGCGCCGATCAGGAGCGAGGAAAAAAACAGCCCGCCGCGGAATCCGGAGCCGAGCGAAGCGATCGAGGCGACGATTTTCAGCACGAAGAGCAACGCCACGGTCCGAAACGACAAATCGAGCATGCCGGCGACGCGCAGAGCGCCGTGGCCGGACGACATCACTTGCGGCGATATGATCGCGATCAGCCCGACCGCCAAACCGCCGGCCGCGGTGCGCAGCGTCGGCCGCAGCCGCGACCGGGTAAACATCGCCTCGCAGAGCGCGACCCCGCGCATGAGAACGATGCCGAGCATTGCCGCCATAAGGCCGAGGGTGGCGGCCAGCACCAGGTCGTGGGCGGCGATCGTCGTCTTGTCGGGCGCAACGACGCCGATCTCGGCCGGCGAAAAATGGTTCGCCACCAAAAACCCGATCAGCGCCGCGATGCCGACCGGCGCCAGGGAATTCGGCGAATAGCTGCCGATGATCAGCTCAAAACCATAGAACGCGCCGGCCAGCGGCGCGCCGAAGGCGCCGGCGATGCCGGCGGCGGCGCCGCAACCGACCAGGATGCGCAGGTCGCCGCGGCGCAGGCGGAATGCGTTGCCGATGCGCGAAGCGATGCCGCTGGCGATCTGGGTGTAACCGGCTTCCAATCCGACCGAAGCACCGACGCCGCTCGACCACATGGTCTGCGCCGCGACGATCATGCTGCCGATGAGCGACATGCGGCCGCCGTGCAGCGCATTGGCTTCGATCGGATCGACCTCCCGCTCCGGCCGCCACCGCCTGATCACTTCGCTGGCGATACCGAACAGGATGCCGCCGGTGAGCGGCACCAGAACCGCGAGCCGCGGATCGAGCGAAAGCCGCCCCGACAGCCGCTCGCCCGGCGCCAGGTAGAAGAACACCTCATGGAGAATGTCGACGCCGACGCCCATGCCGGCCACGACCAGTCCGGCAAGCACGCCGACCAGCGCCGCCAGCAAGATCAGGCTCGATTCACGAGCCCGCACGATAGCGCGCAGACGCCGCGGAATCTCCAGTCGGGTGGCAGCTTCAGCAATCAAGGCGCATCACCGGGTGGAACCGTACTAAGCTCGGCTTGTTCATCCTTCGAACCCGGAGCACGCATGCCGCACCCCGTTCGTGAAATTCTGGCGGCGTCCGCCATTGTTACCTTCGCCACAATTATTGCGTTCGCCGCCATCCCGCTGTTCGCCCAGACGGGCGCGGGTTTGCTGGAAGGCCCGGCCGCATTCGGCGACTGGCGCGGCGATCATCCGGGTGTGCGCCGGATCATCAGGCCGCAAGACTTGCCGGCACCGAACTTGGCCGAATCGGCGCGGAATTTCGTCAGAGAAGTGCGCCGCACCGATCAAAAGCCAATCGTCCCAAATGGCTTCGAAGTCAACCTTTTTGCCTCAGGCCTGACCGAACCGCGCATCATTCGCGTGGCGCCGAATGGCGACGTGTTCGTCGCCGAAAGCAGCGCGGGGCGCATCCGCCTGTTGCGGCCGAGCGGCAACGGCGCGGCTCAAGCAAGCGTGTTCGCAACGGGCCTGCACGACCCGTTCGGCATCGCGTTCTATCCCGTAGGCGCCGACCCGCAATGGGTCTATGCCGGCGATAGCGATGCCGTGATCCGCTTCCCTTATCGCAACGGCGACGTCACCGCGCGCGGCCCGGCCGAGATCGTGGTGCCGCATCTGCCGGTCGGCGGTCACAGCACCCGTGACGTGGTGTTCGCGCCGGACGGCAAGACAATGTATGTGTCGGTCGGCTCCGCCTCGAACGACGGCGAAGGTCTGGAGCGGCTGAGCGCATCGGCGCTGCAGGCGTGGCAGGCCGGTCATCCGCTCGGCGCGGCCTGGGGCTATGAGACCGAGCGCGCCGACGTGCTCGCCTTCGACCCGGACGGCACGCACGGCCGCATCTTCGCAACCGGCATCCGCAACTGCGTCGGCCTGGCGGTCGCCGCGGCGAGCGGCACGCTGTGGTGCTCGACCAACGAGCGCGACGGCCTCGGCGACAATGTGCCGCCCGATTACATCACCCGGGTGCGCGACGGCGCGTTTTATGGCTGGCCCTGGTACTATATCGGCGCCCACGAGGATCCGCGTCACCGCGGCGAGCGGCCGGACCTCAACGACAAGATCACCGTCCCGGACGTGTTGATCCAAGCCCATTCGGCTTCGCTCGGCATCACGTTCTATGACGCGGCGCAATTTCCGGCCGAGTACCGCGGCAACATTTTCGCCGCCGAGCACGGCTCGTGGAATCGATCCAAGCGCACCGGCTACAAGATCATCCGCGTGCCTACGCAGGACGGCGCGCCGACCGGCGCGTACGAAGATTTCGCCACCGGCTTCGTGATCAACGATTCGGCGGTCTGGGGCCGCCCGGTCGGCGTTGCCGTCGACAAGGACGGCGCGCTGCTGGCTTCCGAAGATGCCAACGGTACCATATGGCGGATTACCTATTCCGGTAAGGCAGCGCGGACGCCCTAAGTTCCCGGAGCCGGAACCCTCGACCCGACCGGGCGTTGGTGGCCTGGAGCCCAGGCCTGGCGGCATTCAGACATGGCATTTTTCGCAGGCAAGTTATTGCCGCATCGGGATTTTCAGCATCGCGCCGCCCCGCCTCCCTTGCGCCGGAATCGGTCCCACGAGCCCGCCGGCGAGTTGCCATCGAGCGCCGCCGTCATCGCCACCGATATTCCGGCGCGGCTCGATGCCTTGCCGTTCGGGCGATTTCACCTCTTGGTGATCATGGCGCTCGGCATCACGTGGATTCTCGACGGTCTCGAAGTGACGCTGGCAGGCGCGCTGGCAGGCGAGCTCAAGCAGAGCTCGGCCTTAGGATTGAGTAATGCGCAGGTCGGCCTTGCCGGCAGCTGCTATCTCGCCGGCGCCGTGCTCGGCGCGTTCTTCTTCGGCTGGCTGACCGACCGGCTCGGACGCAAAAAGCTTTTTACCATCACGCTGGCCGTTTATCTGTTGGCGACCGCGGCCACCGGCCTGTCGTGGAATGCCTTAAGCTTCATCGTGTTCCGCTTTATCACCGGCGCCGGCATCGGCGGCGAATACACTGCCATCAATTCGACAATCCAGGAGCTTATTCCGGCGCGGTTCCGCGGCTGGACCGACCTCCTCATCAATGGCAGTTTCTGGCTTGGCGCGGCCCTGGGCGCAGGCGGTTCGCTCGTCCTGCTCGACCCGGCGTTCATCGATCCGGCGATTGGCTGGCGGTTGGCGTTCCTGATCGGCGCAACAATAGGGATAGTTATCGTCGTCATGCGACTTTGGATTCCGGAAAGCCCCCGCTGGCTGGTGACGCACGGCTTCCCGCAACAGGCGCTCGCGGTCGTGCGCGGCATCGAAGCGCAATTTACGCACGGCGGCGATGCGCCGGCGCGGGAGCGGCCTAAAGTTCGCTTGCGCATGCGCGATCACACGCCGCTGCGCGAGGTCGCCCACACGCTGTTCGTGACCTATCGCCAGCGCACCCTGGTCGGGCTCACCTTGATGGCCGCGCAAGCGTTCTTCTACAACGCGATCTTCTTCACCTATGCGCTGGTGCTGACCGACTTCTACGGCATCCCGCCGGCTGCGGTCGGCTGGTACATCCTGCCGTTCGCCGCGGGCAATGTGCTCGGGCCGATCCTGCTCGGCCGTCTGTTCGACACCATCGGCCGAAAGATCATGATCGCGGCGACCTATGCGCTGTCCGGTCTTCTGCTCGCCGTCACCGCTTATCTGTTCAGCCGGAATCTGCTTTCGGCAACGTCACTGACCGCGGCCTGGATGACCGTCTTCTTCTTCGCCTCGGCGGCGGCGAGTTCGGCCTATCTGACGGTGAGCGAGATTTTCCCGTTGGAGATTCGCGCGCTTGCCATCGCCTTCTTCTATGCCATCGGCACCGGCATCGGCGGCATCGCCGGCCCGCTCTTGTTCGGCGTGCTGATCTCAACCGGCGCGCGCGGCAGCGTCGCCATGGGTTACCTGCTCGGTGCGATCCTGATGGTCGCCGCTGCCGCCGTCGAGGCGCGCTTTGGCGTCGCCGCCGAACGCAAGCCGCTCGAAACGGTGAGCCGGCCGCTTGCTTTCGTCGATTGAATCACGGATGTCGGACCTGGACGCGGAACATGAGCCTGGAAATCTCGGATCTCGACATGGAACTTGCGGACATCTCGCTCCGTCCCGACCTGCGCAAATGCGCGATCCTGCTCGACATCGACGGCACCATCCTCGATCTGGCGCCGTCGCCGCAGCAGGTCTGGGTGCCGCCGAGACTGCGCCGCACCTTGGCGCGGCTCGACGGCTTGACCGGCGGCGCGGTGGCGCTGGTCTCGGGCCGTTCGCTTGCCGACATCGACCTGATCTTCTCGCCCCTGCAGCTTGCCGCGATCGGCGGCCATGGCGCGGAGCTGCGCGCCGTGGCCGACGCCGAGCCGGTCATGCGCGCGGGGCCGCTGAGCACAGCTTTGAAGCGCAAGCTCGCCAGCGTCACCGAGATCGGCCCCGGCATCCTCGCCGAGAACAAGGGCTATTCGCTGGCGATTCACTATCGCCTGGCGCCCGACAAGGAAGGCGAAGTGCGCAGTGCCGTCGCGGCGATTTGCGCCGGCGCGCCGCCGGCCTCGGTCGAGATCCTGCCCGGCAAATTGGTCGTCGAGATCAAGCCGGCCGGCATCAACAAAGCCGACGCGGTGCGCGAGCTGATGAGCCTGCCGCCATTCGCCGACCGCAAGCCGATCTTCATCGGCGACGACGTCACCGACGAGCCGGTCTTCGGCATCGTCGCGAAATTCGGCGGCCTGGGCTTTTCCGTTGGCCGCGTTTTGGCCGACACCAACGGGCATTTCGACAAGCCGGAATCCGTGCGCGCCTGGCTTGAGCACATCGCGGCCGAAGCCACAGGCGCGGCAGAATGAAAGATCACGGGCTTGATCTCGCCGTCATCGGCAACGGCCGCACGGCCGCATTGGTCGATCCGCAATCGCGCATCGTCTGGTGGTGCTATCCCCGCTTCGACGGCGATCCGATCTTCTGCCGGCTGGTCTCCGGCAAGGAGGAGAAGGGATTTTCCGACGTCGTGCTCGACGACATGGCGGAGTACCAGTCGGAATATGTCCGCAACACCGCGATCGTCTCGACCGTGCTGACCGACCGCCAAGGCGGCAAGGTGAAGATCACCGACTTCGCGCCGCGCTTTCGCCAATTCGGCCGCGTATTCCGGCCGCCGCAATTGTTCCGCATCATCGAGCCGGTTGCCGGCCTGCCGCGCATCACCATCCGGATGCGGCCGACCTGCGATTACGGCAAGCCGCTGGCCAATCGCTCGCCCGGCAGCAACCACATCCGCTATTCCACCGAATCCACCGTGATCCGCCTGACCACCGACGCGCCGCTGTCGCTGATCGACAGCGAAGCGCCGTTCGTGCTGACCCGGCCGTTGCATCTGGTGTTCGGTCCCGACGAGCCCTATTCCGGCGACCTGCAGCAGACCTGCCGGGAATTCGCCGAGCGTACCCACGATTATTGGATGGAATGGGTGCGCCGCCTGTCGATCTCGTACGACTGGCAGGAGGCCATCATCCGCGCCGCGATCACGCTGAAACTTTCCAATTTCGACGAGACCGGCGGCATCATCGCCGCGCACACCACGTCGATCCCCGAGGCGCCGTCGTCGGGCCGCACCTGGGATTACCGCTATTGCTGGCTGCGCGACGCGTATTTCGTCGTCCAGGCGCTCAACCGCATCGGCGCCACGCGCACCATGGAAGAGTTCATTTCGTTCACGCTGTCGATCGCGTCGAAACTCGATCACGAGCTGCGCCCGGTCTACAGCATCGTGCCGACGACCATCATCGCGGAGCGCACCGCGCCCGACCTCGAAGGCTACCGCGGCGACGGCCCGGTGCGCGTCGGCAATGCCGCGGTCGATCAGGTCCAGCACGACACCTATGGCAGCGTCATTCTCGCCGCCATGCCGATGTTCTTCGATCGCCGCCTGCCGCGACCGGGCGACGAGGGGTTGTTTCATCTGTTGGAATCGCTCGGCGACCGCGCCGCCAGGAAGGCGCTCGAGCCCGACGCCGGCATCTGGGAATATCGCGGCCGCTCGCGCATCCATACCCATTCGGCGGCGATGTGCTGGGCCGGCTGTCAGCGGCTGGCGGCGATCGCCAACCGCATCGGGCTTGCCGATCGCGCCAAATATTGGAATTCGATCGCCGAGCCGATCCACGCCGCTTTGATCGACGGCGCCTGGAACGAGAAGCGCGGCGCGTTCACCGCCGCCTTCGGCTCCGACGATCTCGACGCCAGCGTGCTGCTGCTCGCCGATCTCGGCGTCGTCGAGGTCGACGACCCGCGCTTCGCCTCGACGGTCGCCGCCATGGAGCGCGAATTGATGCGCGAGAAGCACGTCATGCGCTACGCCAATGCCGACGACTTCGGCCTGCCGGTCACCGCGTTTCTGATCTGCCGGTTCTGGCTGATCGACGCGCTGTGGTCGCTCGGCCGGCGCGACGCGGCGAAGGACCTGTTCAACGACGCGCTCAATCACCGCAACCGCTATGGACTGTTGTCCGAAGACGTCGATCCGCAGACCGGCGCGCTGTGGGGCAATTTCCCACAGACCTATTCGATGGCGGGGTTGATCCTCTCCGCCATGCGGCTGTCGCGCAGCTGGGAAGACCGTTATTGGCGCGGGTGAGCGACGCGTATTGGGGACATCAGCGGCTCGGCGTTTGAAAGCCGGTGCCGGAGCGAAATGATTTTGCCATCCGTGCCACGATCGGGTCGTAGGTCTGCTTGAGCGCGGCCGGATAGGACATCACAAAGCCCTCGACAAAACCGTCGGCGTCCTTGCCGGGCGACAGCATATACCGCTCGTAGAAGATGCCGTCGCTTTTGGTGCCGGAGATGACGAACCAATTGTCGCCGTGGGCTTGATAGGTGACGGCCTTGCCGGGGCCGAGTTTCTCCAAAATGTATTTCTGATATCCGGCGAGGTCGAAGTCGAACGCACCGTAGGACGCAAAGACCGCGAATTCCGCGCCGTCGGCGCTCTTGAAGCGCCGCCCGTCATCGTTGTCGGGCGGCGGTTCGGCCTTGAACAAATCCGGATAGTCGATCGTCGTGCCGTAGCGGTCGTTTTGATAGGTACGCCAATGCGGCGCGCCGGCCGTTTGTGCAACGGCCGGCGCGGCGGCAGCGAAACAAAGGACGACCGTTACGAGCCAGGCGAGAGGCGTCGTCATCCGGTCGGCGGCGCGATCTCGTCGAGGCTCTTCTGCCGCGCCTCGGGGCCGAGTTGCGTCACCGACACGGCGGCGACCAACAGCAGGATCGCCAGGCAGACAAACACCGTGGTCAGGCCCCAGCCGTTCTGCACCCATAGAATGGTCGGCAGGATGAACGCGGTCGCGAGCCGGCCGACGCCGGAGGCCAGACCGAAGCCCGATGCGCGGGCGTTGGTCGGGAACACCTCGGACGTGAAAATCTGCATGGCGTTACCGGCGACCTGGACGAAGAACACCATGATGAAGCCGGCGACCATCAACTCCATCGGCGTGCCGGCATTGCCGAACACGATCGCCATCAGGCCGGCGGCGACGAAGGCGCAGACCGAGGTGATCTTGCGGCCGTATTTGTCGAGCGCGTACATCATGAAGACGCTGGCGGTCGGCACGGCGAAATTCATCACCAGCGTGTATTGCAGCGACTTGGTGATGGAGAAGCCCTTGCCGTTCATCATGTTCGGCAGCCAGGCACCGAGCCCGATGGCGACGCCGAAGAACGCCGTGAAGCAGATCATGCCGGCGATGACGCGAACCGGAAACATGCGCAAGACGACGCCGATCGGGTCGCTCCTGGTGTCGCTGGCGGCATCGGTCGACAGCGGTTCCGTCGGCCCCTTGATGCCGAGGCGTTCGAGAACTTTTATCGCGTCGTCGCCGCGACCATGGGTCGCCAGATAGCGCGGCGATTCCGGCAGCGTGAAACGGAACACCCAGATGATCAGCGCACCGATACCGGCCACGATCCAGACGGCGCGCCAGACATAGTCGGGCGTCGAAACGGTGCTGCCGAGCAGCAGCACCAAGGCGGTGCCGATCGGCCACACGCAGGCGCCGCCGATGAAATGCACGATGGCCAGGATGCGGCCGCGGATGCGTTTCGGCGAATATTCGCCCGCATAGGCGAAGGCGAGCGGCTGCTCGGCGCCCAAGCCGAGCCCGGCGATGAAGCGGCAGACGATCAGCGCCGTGACGTTAGGCGCGAACGCGCCCAGGAGGGTGAAGACGCCGAACAGCAGCAGGTTGAACTGATAAATGAAGCGCCGGCCGAACCGATCGCTGAATTCGCCCTGGCCGGCGGTGCCTAAGCACATGCCGAAAATGGTGGCGCTGCCGATCGCCGCCACTTCGGCTCCGGTCGCGAATTTGGATTGCAGCAGGAACGGCACCAGCGAGCCGAACACGGTGAAATCGATCACGTCGAAGAAATATCCGCCGGCGATCAGTGCAATGACCTTGACGTGAAGCGGCGAGATTTTCGCCTCATCCAAGGCGTTGCCGACAAAAGCTTCGATTGTCTGCGCCATTTTCCATCCCCTCCCCTAAGGCCGCTTGAGCAGCTCTGAGCGGCGTACTGTGGTAGGGCAAACTCCCACTGTCAATGTGGTGTGCGGCACCATGGAACGCGGCTGACGGAGACGGAAACCGATCGCCATGGCGGCCTTGATCGCTGGGCTGCTCTTAGTCCGTGTTGATGATTCCGGGGATCACGCCCCTTCGAACTGCAAAATGTACAACCCGGCATTGGAATCGGTGACATACATCCGCGCCTGCGCATCGACGAAGCAATCGCACGACTGGATCACCTGCGGCCGGTTCGGCCGCGGATCGAACATGCGCTCGGGCGGCGGCGGCACGAAATAGCCGACCTCGCGCGGCTGGAACGGATTGGCGATGTCGTAGGCACGCACGCCGGCATTGTGCAGGGTGGCAAAGATGAAGCGCGAGCTCTGGAACGCGCCGGGGCGGTTCTCCCACAAATTATGCGGGCCGAAATGGCCGCCCTTCTTGCAATAGTCCATCTCGTCCGGCACCGGCATGGTGGCGATGCTTACCGGGTTGGCCGGCACGCGGACGTCGAAGATCCAGATGTAGCGCAGGCCCAGGCTGCAATTGGCGAAGTTCGCCTCGTCGGCGACGACCAGCAGATTGCGGTCCGGTAGCGGCAGCGGCGAATGGGTGCCGCCGCCGAACGGCGGGTCCCAATTGCGGTGGCAGACGAGCTTCGGTTTCGCCGGATCGCCGACGTCGACGATGGCCAGTCCGCCGTCGCGCCACGCCGTATAGGCGAGATTGCCGGCGACCAGCCCGTGATGCAGCGCGTAGCGCCGGCCCTTCGGCCAGTCAGGCGTCTCACCGCCCCCGGTCCACATGCCCGGCAGCCAGAATTTGCCGACGACTTCCGGCTTGGTCGGCTGCTTCATGTCGACGACGACCAGGATATGGTCGGAAAATTCCGGCAGATGCACCGAGACATAGGCGTAGCGCTCGCCGACATACCAGATGCGATGCGGCCCCAGGCCGCCCAGCGGCAGGAATGCGATCTCGCGCGGCGCTTCCGGCTTCGCCAGATCGTAGACGCGCAGGCCGCTGGTGAACTGCTGCCCTTTGAGCGCGTCGCCCGAAGTGCCGGCGAAATAGGCCTCCTGGCTCACCTGCATGGTCCACACGCTCGGGCCGTTGACCGCCAGCAACAGGTCGCCGTGGGTCTGGATATGGTGCGCGCGGGTGTTCGGCGGACAGGCCAGGAAATTGACCGTCTTCGGTTTCTTCGCATCGCGCACGTCGATGACGGTGATGCCGTTGGAAAAGCCGTGGCCGATATAGGCATGGCCGCGATTGACCATGACCTGGACGCCGTCGCCGCGGCCGCCCTGATCGCTGTGGCTGAGGAATGTGATGTTACGCGATGCCACGGCATTCATGATTGACCTCCCGGTACGACGCCATCGTAGCCGCCATGGCCCGGCCTGTCGCGGCCGTCCATTCTTTTCCCTCAATGCCTCCATCTTTCTCGTGCGGGCATGACAGGGTAAGTTATGCGACGCAATCGAGGGACGCACCGATGGCCGCCGGAAATTCACACGGAATGATCGCAGTCGACAAGATGGGCGGCAAGGTGCTGTTCCTCAATCCCACGACCTACGCCACCGAGGTGGTGATCGACGGCTTTCCGCGCACCGTGCACGAACTGCTCGTGGTGCCGGAGACCGGCCTGGCTTACGTGCCGATCTTCGGCGACGGCATCCACGGCCGCAACCCGAACCCGCAGCATCTGCTCTGCGTGTTCGACCTGCACCAGCGCGCCCATGTCGCCACCATCGACCTGCGGCCCTATATCGCCCCGCACACGCTCAAGCTCGGACCCGACGGGCTGATCTACATCACCTGCGAGAACAGCGCCGCGGTGGCGGTGATCGACCGCAATACCAATAAGGTCGTCGATGCCATCGACTCCGGCTCGACCAACGGCCACCGCCTGATCATCGCGCCGGACGGGCAGCGCCTCTACACCGAGAACGAGGAGGACGGCACGGTTTCGGTGATCGACCTGCCGCAGCGAAAGCTCCTCGGCAAGATCAAGACGCCGCGGCCGCTCGCCGGCATCGCCATCTCGCCCGATAGCCGCACCGTGGTCGCCGTCGACGACGCGCAGCCGACGTTGTTCCTGATCGACACCGAAGCCGGGGCGGTGCGCGAAGAGATCGTGCTCAAGGACGTGCCGAAGGCGGCGCAGATCGCGCGTTACGCGCCGGACAACAGCCTGATCGGGGTCACCAGCCTCAACAGCGACACGGTCAGCCTGATCGATCCGTCGTTCCGCGAGCAGGCCGCGATCAAGGTCGGCTCGCAGCCGATGGACATGGCGTTCCGCGGCGACGAATTGTTCGTCGCCTGCCAGGGCGACGGCTCCATGCACGTCATCGATATTCCGAACCGGCGCGCCAAAGGCAGCTTCAGGGCCGGCACCGGCTGCGAATCCGTCGGCTTTTTTTAGCCGCGGACCGCGAGCGCCGCCGCTTGCATGCGATTTTCAATTCCGCGCCGCCGCGGTTATAATCGCTATCGCTTGGCGCCGCCTTCGTGAGATTGTTCGCGCCGGGGGATGGCCTGATTCGCTCATTTGGTTCTTTGGGGTTGCTGGCCAGCGCAACCGCGGCAGCCGACCGAGACATGCCGGATAAAACGGGGCTTTCCAACATTTTCGCCGCTGCGGTGCATGGCCGGCCGCCGACCGGACCGGATCAGCTGCGCGTATCGGAAACCGGTGAAGCTCGGTCCGATGCGCCCTCCGCGCCGTTGTCGAATCTCTCGCTCGGCGGACATTTGTTGCTGCCGGTCGCGATTTTCGTGGTTACGCTACTGGCCATCGAATTTTCGCGCAGCGCCAATTTTGCCGCGACAATCTGGCCGACCAACGCCATCGTCCTGGTGGCGCTGCTCCGTCACACGCGTAATCTGCGCAATTACGGCTCGATCATCGTCGGCAGCGCTTGCGCCATTGCGCTTGCCAGCGCGATTTCAGCCAATGGCGCCGCGCCTTCCGCGATCCTGGGCGCGGCCAATATTTTCGAAGTCGCGGTCACGCTGGCTTTCCTATCCGTTCTGCGCATCGACGCCGCCAATCTGACGAGTTTCAGAAATCTGCTCATTTTCATGTTCGTCGCCGGCGGCGTGGCACCGGCCGGCAGCAATGCCATTATCGCGATGGCGGTCGGCTCGGCTCACGGCATTCCGTGGCGCACGGTCTGGCTCCATTCCTATCCGGCCCATGGGCTGGGTATGATGATCGTGGCGCCGTTCCTCATCAGCGTCACGTCGCGCGAGTGGCATGAGCTGCGGATACGGCAGCGGCGCGCTGAAGCGGCGACGATTTTCGCATTCGTCATCGCCGTCGGCATCTGCTCCGCCTATTTCCGCTCTTTCATCTTCCTCATGGTCCCGGCGATCCTGTTTGCGACGCTGCGGTTCGGCCTGATCGGCGCCACGGCGGCTAACCTCCTCACCGCGCTTTTCACCTCGAGCTTCGTCATCTTGAACATCGGCGAGCCGATTCTGTCGCGCTCGGATCCTTCGGAACGCGTCCTGGCGATGCAAGTGCTCTTGGCTTTCACCTCGCTGTGGTGCTTGCCGATCGCCGCTCTTCTGACCGAGCGCGACCGCCTGCTCGGCGAGCTGTCGCTCGCCAATGCGCAACTAAAGACGGAAAGCGAGACAAAGTCCCATCTGGTGGTCGGCTTACGCCGGCATTTGTCGATCGCCGAGGAACGGGAGCGGTTGCGGCTGTCCTACGAGCTGCACGACCAGGCCGGCCAGGACCTGATCGCGGCTATCCTGGAGCTCAATGAAATCGATTTGCTGACTTACGGCCCGGCGCGCGAGCGCCTGCACCTGGTACGCAAGAAAATGGAGGAGCTCGGCAAGACGCTGCACCGTATCGCCTGGGAATTGCGGCCGCCGGCGATCGACGAGCTGGGCTTACGCAAAGCGCTGGCGAGCTACATCGCCGACTGGGGCGAACGTTGCGGCACCGAGGTCGATTTTCACTGCGACGATCCGAACCTCGACGGGGTGCCGAGCGAGATCGGCACCACCGTCTATCGCATCGTGCAGGAGGGCCTGACCAATATCGTCAAGCACGCCCAGGACCCGTCCGACGTCAGCGTCGTCATCCGGCGCGTCGGCACCACCTTGCAGGTCACCATCGAGGACAATGGCTGCGGTTTCGACGTCGGCGCCATGGCGGCGAAACCCGGCACCTATCGCGGCCTTGGACTGGACGGCATGCGCGGGCGCTTGTTACTGATCGGCGGAACGCTTGAAATCGAATCCGCGGTCGGCGCCGGCACCACGATTTTCGCCCGCATCGCGCTCGACGGCCAAAGGTCGGCAGCGTGACCGAGAAAATCCGCATCGTGCTCGCCGACGACCATCCCATCGTGCTCGATGGCTTGCGCAATCTCATCCGCGCCGAGCAGGATTTCGAGCTGGTCGGTGAGGCCGCGAGCGGCTTGAGCGCGCTGAAAATCATTCGCGAGCAGCACCCCGACGTCGCCGTGCTCGATATATCGATGCCCGAGCTCAACGGCATCGTGCTCAGCCGCCGTTTGGCCGGCGAAATGCCGGCGCTGCGGCTTCTGATGCTGACGCTGCATGAGGATCGCGCCTACCTCAACCAGGCGCTGGAGGCGGGCGTGCGCGGTTACGTGCTCAAGCGCTCGGCCGTGGAAAACCTGGTCCAGGCCATTCGCGCCGTGATGGTCGGCGGCCTCTATATCGATCCGGCGATCGTCGGCAGGATGTTCGAGAATAAGCGGGTCAACAAGCGGCTGGCGGCGCACAAAGGCGTTGCGCCGGCACTGACCGACCGCGAGGCCGACGTGCTGAAGATGGCGGCGCTCGGCTTTACCAACAAGGAAATCGCGTCGCGGCTCGACGTCGGCGTGAAATCGATCGAGACCTACAAGGCGCGCGGCCTGGAAAAGCTTGGGCTGAAGACGCGCGCCGAATTGGTCCGCTACGCCTCCGGCCAAGGCTGGCTGGATTTCTGATCCCCTAGACCATGATCCGATCAATTGAATCGGATCATGGTCTAGTTCTTTCGTTGGAGCATGATCTTTTCGGAAAACCGGCATCCACTTTTCCGGATCATGCTCTAACACGGTAACGGCTTGGTTAAGACGTCAGGCAATCTCTGACAGCGCCAAGTCGTGTTCGCAGCATTCCAGTACGTAATTTGCTGTATGGCTTGCAACGCGGGAGGCGATGGACGGCACGCAACGCGTTGGCCGACCATCGGGCAGTGCCAGGGGACGGTGCATGGCAAAAACGGCGAAGAAAAGCGACCTCGGCCGCGGGCCGGTCCGCAGACTTTCGGACAGCGAAATTCTGTTGTTCGTCACGCGCACCCTGCAGCCGCAATTGGATGACGCCGATGCGCCTAACGTCTTTGCCAAATTGCAGAGCGTAAAGGACATTCTCCGGCAACAGGACATGGCACTGCCGGACTGGCCGGACGGCGCCGGCAAAGACCGCGTGCGCGACGCGCTTGCCGCTGCCGCGGAGTTGATCGCGCAAATCATCGACGATCTGGCCGCGCGGCCAAGCGCGCTATCGGTGAGGCCAAATCCGCATGAGCCTGTGGCGCTGACGTGACAGCTGTGCGAAGTACGCGTCCTTCCGCCGGCGAGCATTCGTTCCCGCTGGATTTTGCCTTGATCAGTTTCCTGATCGTCGACGATCAGCCGTTCACGCGCCGCCTGGTGCGATCGATGCTGCACGGCTTCGGCAGCCGCGAGGTTTACGAATCGGCAAGCGGCGCCGAAGCGCTCGAGCTCGCCCGCACCACCATGCCGAACATCATCATCACCGACCTGATCATGCCCGATTTCGACGGGCTGAAATTTATCAAGACGGTGAAAGCGCCGAGCGCGTCGACCAGCCGGATTCCGATCATCGTTCTGTCCGGCTATCTGACCAAGACCGCGACGCTGGCGGTGAACGAGTCCGGCGCCGCCGAGCTCTTGGTCAAGCCGGTATCGCCGAAAGCGCTTTACGAGCACGTCTCGCGCATCGTGCTGCGCAAGAACCAGGCGAACCCGCCGCAGGCGTTCGTGCAGAATCAGCGGCGGCGCGCCGAGCTGCACAAGAAAAAAACCGGCGAAGTGGCGTTCCTGTAAGGCCGCACCGAGCGGCCTCTTTTCAATCCGTAGCCACCGCGACCTCTTTTGGCGACACGATCTCGTCCTGGGCGCGCTGCTGCACCGGGTTCCGCTCGCGCGTCAAATTATAAGCGCTGTTGATCAGCGCCAGATGCGAGAAGGCTTGCGGAAAGTTGCCGAGCTGGCGTTCGGCGCGCGGATCGTATTCCTCGCTCAACAGGCCGACGTCGTTGCACAGGCCGACGAGACGGCGGAACAGCCGCTCGGCATCGTCGTAGCGCTCCTGCAGGATATAGACATCGACCAGCCAAAAACTGCAGGCGAGGAACGCGCCTTCGCCCGGCGGCAAGGCATCGTCGACTTGTTCGGTGCCGTAGCGCATGACGAAGCCGTCGCGAACGAGCTGCCGTTCGACTGCCGCGATGGTATTGGCGATGCGCCGGTCGGTGACCGGCAAAAAACCGATGCAGGGCAACAGCAAAAGGTTGGCATCGAGCTGGTCCGAGCCGTAGGCCTGTACGAACGTTCCCAATTTTTTGTTGAAGCCACGCGTGCAGACCTCGTCGTGGATCTCGTCGCGCAGCCTGCACCAGTCGTCGATAGGTCCTTCGAGCCCAAAGGTCTCGACGCTCTTGATGCCGCGATCGAACGCCACCCAGGCCATCGCCTTCGAATAGGTGAAATGCTGTGCCGGCCCGCGCATTTCCCAAATGCCCTGGTCGGGCTCGCGCCAGATCTCGGCGAGATGTTCGAGGAACTTCAGCTGGATGTCCCAGCCCGATTGGTGGGTCGAAAGCCCGCCGCGCCGCGCCTGATAATGCACGTCCAGGGTTTCGCCGAACACGTCGAGCTGCAGTTGCGTATGGGCGGCATTGCCGATGCGCACCGGCGCCGATTGCTCATAGCCGGGCAGCCAATCCGCGATCCATTCGGTCAACCGCCGCTCGCCGCCGAGGCCGTACATGATCTGCAGCTGCTCGGGGCTGCCGGCCACGGCGCGCAACAACCACTCGCGCCAGGACTGCGCCTCCTCGTAATAGCCGGCATGCATGGCGCCGAGCAGCGTCAGCGTGGCATCGCGCAGCCAGCAATAGCGGTAATCCCAATTGCGCTTGCCGCCGATCCGTTCCGGCAGCGAGGTGGTGGGAGCCGCGACGATGCCGCCAGTCGGCCCATAGGTCAGCGCTTTCAGCGTGATCATCGAGCGGCGAACTTCCTCGGACCATTCGCCAGCTGGCCGGCATCGTGCCGACCATTGCGTCCAGAACTTTGCCGTCGCCTCCAACGCCGTCATCGGATCGAGCGATTCCGGCAGCGTCTTGTGCGAGCGCGCATAGGTCAGGACGAATGGAATGGTCTCGCCCTGGCTGATCATGAACTCGCCGACCGTGGTCATGTCCTGGCCTTTGACATGCACCGGCGTGCGCAGCACCGCCATGTCCGGACCGGCGATGGCGCGCAGCGCGCCGTTTTCGAGCCGCGTCACCCATGGCACCACGGCGCCATAGCCGAAACGCAGGATGAGCTCGGTGTGCATTTTCAGCTTGCCGCGCTCGCCGAGGACGAGACGGACGATTTCGCTGTGCTCGCTATGGAACGGCATGAAATCGACCAAAGTGGCGGCGCCGTCCGCGGTCTCGAAATGGGTTTCGAGAATGAGCGTGCCCGGCCGGTAGCGTCGCGTGACGCGAGCCTCCTGTTGCGGCGCCACCAGCCAGCGGCCGTGATCGCGCGTGCCGAGCAGCGCGGCAAAGCAGGCTTCCGAGTCGAACCGCGGCCAGCACAGCCAGTCGATCGATCCGTCGCGCCCGACAAGTGCGGCGCTCAAGCAATCGCCGATCATGGCATAGTCTTCGATCCGCCTCGACATTGTCGCGCCATTACAGGGGTTTGGGTAAACGCATGGGGTTCAGGAGAAATCGACGACGACCTTGATATCGTCCGGTTGGCGAACCAGCGATTGGGTCCATTGCTCGACCGGCACGCGCCGCGTGATCAGGCTGCCCAGCCAGGTCTTGTCGGCGCGTGCGAGCGCCTCGACCGCGGCCTCGTAATGGGCGCGGTTGGCGTTGACGCTGCCGAACACCGTGTCGTTGTCGAGCACCATGGTGCGATTGAGGCCGCCGACGTCGATGTCGAGATCGTGTCCGGGCGAAGATACGCCGACCAGGCAGACGATGCCGCCCGACGCGGTGCGGCCGAGTGCATCGCGCACCACGTCGGGCGCGCCGGTGCACTCCATCAAAATGTCGGGCTTGAGCGTGGCGAGAACCGAGCCCAGGCCGAGATGATACGTCCCGCCCAATTCGTGCACGATCGTGCGCTTCGCCAGGCTGTCATAGTGGTCGAGCACATGGACGTCGAGGCCGCGCTGCGCGCCCATCATGGCGGCGAGCAGACCGATCGGGCCGGCGCCGGTGACCAGCAGCGTCTGCGGCTGCCACGCCCGCGAGCGCCGGCCGATGCGCTCGGTGTGATCCCAGGCCTTGGCGACGACGCTGGTCGGCTCGACCAATACGCCGGCATCGCCGAGCGCGCCATCGAGCTTGACCAGAAAATCGGGCTCGATGCGGAAATAATCCGCGCCAAAACCGTTGCGCTCCTTGATGCCGCGCTCGGTGTAGCGGCCGTTGCGGCACATATCCCATTCGCCGACGGCGCAGGCGGGACACGGCACCGGATCGGGCCGGCGCACGATGCCGACGACGCGATCGCCGACGTGGAGGCCGCTGCCGGCGGGCGCGTCGCAGACTTCGCCAAGCGATTCGTGGCCGATCACCAGCCGCTGCTCGCCCGGCGGCGCCCAGCCGTAAGCGCCGGACACAATTTCACGGTCGGTGCCGCAGACGCCCAGCGCCAAGCTCTTCACCAGCACCCCACCGTCGGAGCGCGGCGGCTCGGGGATGTCGTCAACGCGGGCTGAATTGGCAATACCGGGCGCGACAGTGAGGGCGCGCATCACCTTGTTCCGTCACTGGGATAGTCAAGGCTGCGGCTCCCCGCACAGCCATGGCAGCACGTCAGGTCGGGTAATGCATCCCGGCGAAAAAAGTTCCCGCGATGGAACCAATCCCGGTTTTCGCCGTTGTTTCGGCCGCACGCCGATGCGGCGCTGCAATTACGCCGATGCGGCAGACTATCCCGCGGGACCCGGCAATGGAATCGATTGGGCGCAGGCTTTGGGCCATTGCCGAAGGCTATATTCCTTCGCAAAGCTCGTTTGCCGATCCGGCTTTGGCCTCCCACGAGACGGCGTGCATCCTCAACGCCACTGACCGCGTGGCGAATATCCGCATCACCATCTTTTTCGCCGACCGCGAGCCGATCGGCCCCTATCTGGTCAGCGTCGCGGCGCGGCGCACGCGGCACTTGCGCTTCAACGATCTCAACGACCCTGCACCAATTCCGCGCGACACCGACTACGCGTCGGTGTTCGAATCCGACGTGCCGATCGTCGTGCAGCATACGCGACTCGATTCCCGCCGCGCCGAAGTGAGCCTGATGTCGACGATCGCCTACGCCGTGGGCTGAACCGGGGCGCCTCCCGCGCCGCAACATCGCGGCCTGAAGGTTCGCTACCGCGATCCGCAGAAGTTCATCAAAACCGGGCTGATGAGTTCCCTTTTGGAATCACAGGCGTTTTCGCTGCGCCGCACCGTTAATGGAACAAATCAGCGTCAGTCCGGTTGTCGAGGCAGCGAGCAGGTGTCACAGTGAATGTCGTCGTCGTTTCCAACCGCGTTGCGCGGGCGCAACCTGATGAACCCGTTGCCGGAGGACTGGCGGCAGCCCTGATCCCGATGGTCAAGGAATCCGGCGCCATCTGGGTCGGCTCCAGCGGCCATGCTGTCGACGCGACGCAAACAAAGGGTTCCTTCGCCAAGATCGAGGCCCTCGGGGCTGGCGCGCTGGCCACCGTCGACATGCCGGCGCAGCATTATCTCGGCTTTTACGAGGGCTTCGCCAATTCGGGCCTGTGGCCGGCGCTGCATTCGCGCCCCGACCTGATCCAGGTCACACCGGAGAATTACGCGTCGTATCACGAGGTCAACGCGTTCATGGCGCGCGCGCTGCTGCGCTTCGACACGCCGGAAGCGAGGTTCTGGGTGCAGGACTATCATTTCCTCACCCTGGGCGCCGAACTACGCCGGCTCGATGTCGATCGCCCGCTCGGCTTCTTCCTGCACACGCCGTGGGCCGAACGGCACACCATGATGGCGGTACCGCGTCTCAACGAGATCGTTCGCGATATGCTCGCCTACGATCTGATCGGCTTTCAGACCGTCGAAGACCGGCAGAATTTCGAAGACTATCTGCACCACGAGCTTGGCCTCACCCCGGTCGACGGCACGATCGCGTCGCAATGGGGCTGGACACAGCTTGCCACCTTCCCGATCGGCATCGACGTCGAGGAATTCGCCATGCGCGCCAACAAAGCCATGGCGCGTACCGAGGTCGCGCGCCTGCGCGCGAGCCTGCAGGGCGCCAAGCTCGTCCTCGGCGTCGATCGGCTGGATTATTCGAAAGGTCTCGCCAACCGGGTGCGCGCCTTCGATCGCATGCTGGAGATCGAGCCGGCGTTGAAGCGCGAAGTATCGCTGCTGCAGGTCGCGGTGCCGTCGCGCGGCAATATCCGCGCCTATCGCGAGCTCAAGGCCGAGCTCGCCGCCCTGGTCAGCGAGGTCAACGGCCGCCACGGCGAAGTGGACTGGACGCCGATCCGCTATCTCAACAAGGGTTTTTCACAGCTCACGCTGGCCGGCTTCTATCGCACCGCCCATGTCGGGCTGGTTACGCCGCTGCATGACGGCATGAACCTCGTCGCCAAGGAATACGTCGCCGCGCAGAACCCGTTCGATCCCGGCGTGCTGGTGCTGTCGTCGTTCGCCGGCGCGGCCAAGGAGCTCGACGCGGCGCTCCTGGTCAACCCTCACGACATAGACGGCATGGCGCGGCAGATCGCGGCCGGCCTCGCCATGGGCATCGAGGAGCGGCGCGAGCGCTGGCAGAGCATGGTGACGAAGCTCAAACGCGCATCGGTGAAAAACTGGTTCAACGATTTCCTGCACACGCTCGCCGAGGTGCGGCGCGCGCCGGCGATCCCGGCCAATCTGCCGCTGGTGCTCGATCTCGCCCAGCGCCGCGCGGCGCAGCAGCGCTGACGCCCGGCTTTAATCACCGACGCAGCGTCTTGCGCGTCTTGGCGCGCACCGAGCGAATGGTGTCGCGGCCGGCGTTCTTGGCCGCCTCCTGCAAGGCGTGGCGGATTTCGTCGCGCCTCTCGTGGATCGAGGCAATCACCGGACCGGCGGCAACGCCCAGTCCCACCAACGCGGCTTCCGAAAGCTGCAAGCTCGCTTCGATGGTCTCCGGTACGGCATCGGTGGCACCCAGCGCGTAGAGGTGCCGGGCATGATCGGCGTCGCGGGCGCGCGCGACGATCAGGACATCGGGCCGCAGCTCGCGTACGTGCTCGACGACGACGTCGATGAGGTGATGGGTATGGATGGTGATGATGACGCCGGCGGCCGTCGCCAGACCGCAAGCCTCGAGGAATTTCGGATCGGTGGCGTCGCCATAATAGACGTCGTGGCCGTCGCGGCGGTCGCGCATCACGGTGGACGCGTCGAGATCGGCCGCGATATAGCGGATGCCGTGTTCCTTGAGCAGCGCACACACCACCTTGCCGACCCGGCCATAGCCGACGACGATGGCATGGCGTTCCTCGCCGCTCGGGCGTGCGGTCAATTCGGTATCCACGGGCCGGTTCGACCGCAGCCGCGACGCGAAGCGCCGGCCGGCGAAGGATAACAGCGGGGTGAGCGCCATCGTCACCGAGGTGACGGCGAGCGTGAAACTGGCAAGTCGCGGCTCGATCAGTGCGGCGCCCGATGCCATGCCGATGCCGACGAAGGCGAACTCGCCGCCCGGACCGAGCAGCAGCCCGGTCTCGACGGCGATCGGCCACGACAGGTGGAAAATCCTGGCCAGACAGATCAATAGCACCGCCTTGATGACGATCAGGCCGACGACGCCGCCGGCGAGCAAGAGCGGATCGTGCAGCAATTCGCGCGCGTCGATGTCCATGCCGACGGTGAAGAAGAAGATGCCGAGCAGCAGTCCCTTGAACGGCTCGACGGTGGCCTCGATCGCCTTGCGGAATTCGGTCTCGGCCAGCAGCAGGCCGGCGACGAAAGCGCCGAGCGCCATGGACAGGCCGGCCTGATAGGCAATGACCCCGGCGGCGATGATGACGAACAGAATGACGGCGATGAACAGCTCGGTGGAACGCGCGCTCGCCACCAGCCGGAACAGCGGCCGCAGCAGCACGCGGCCGAGCACGACGATGACGGCGACCGCAATCACCGCCTGCAGCAGCGCCGTGCCGAGACTCTTGAGCACCGAACCGCCGGAGCCCGCGGCCAGGATCGCGATGAACATCAGGATCGGGATGACAGCGAGATCCTGCGCCAGCAGGACGGAAAAGCTGGCGCGGCCGACGGTCGTGGTCAGGCGCTCCTGGTTCGACAACAGCTCGAGCACGATCGCCGTCGATGACAGCGACAGGCTGGCGCCGAGGATCGCCGCTTCCGGGGCTGTTTGGCCGAGCAGCAATCCCACGCCGGCAAGCAGCGCCGTGGTCAGCAGCACCTGCGATCCGCCGAGGCCGAACACCAGCCGCCGCATCGCCAATAACCGCTGAAACGACAGTTCGAGACCGATCAGGAACAGCAGGAAAACGATGCCCAGCTCGGCGATGCCGTCGACGTTCCTGGCGTCGCTGATGGTGAACCAGAACAGCGCCGGATATTGCTGATTGAACGTGCCGAGCCCGAGCGGCCCGAGCAGCGCGCCGGCGCCGAGATAGCCGAGCACCGGGCTGAAGCCGAAGCGGCGCACCAGCGGCACCACGACGCCCGCGGTGCCGAGCACGATCAGCGCATCGCTGTAATTGGTGATGTTGATCGTGGTCGAGGCCAAAAGCTGCTCCCGCTTGTGTCGGCGGCAACGTGTCGCTCGGCCTTACCGAGCTGACAACACAGTGTAATCGCGCCGACCTCCCTCGCCTATTCGCCGATCACGGCGATCGCGTTCATTTCGATCAAATAGTCCGGCGATGTCATCTTGGTGACCTCGACCATGGTCGAAGCCGGCGCCGGCGCCTTGAAATATTCGCGCCGCACTTTGTGGATCGGCTCAAAGTGCTCCATGTTGCGCACGTAGACGTCGACCCGGCAGACGTCGTCCATGGTGCCGCCGGCCTCTTCGACCGCGGCCTTGACGTTTTCGCAGACCTGCCGCGTCTGCGCTTCGATATCGCCGACGCCGGCGATGGTGCCGTCGGCGCGGCGCGCGGTCATGCCGGAGATGAAGACCAGACGGCCGCGCGCGACGACCATCGTCGCCTGGGAAAAATGACCGCTCGGCTGACGGAGTTTTGGCGAGCTCACTTGGGTCTTCGGCATTGGCTGCTCCTGGTCTGTCTCTTATGGGTCGGCGACCATGAAATATCCCGCAGTAGAACCGGTCCCGATATGCCGCACAAGATAAGCCCCGCGATTGATCGATACCGTTGACGCCGCGCGATGGTTTCCGCAGCATCCAATCCGGATTAAGAGGAAACGCACCCATGAGCGACATGACCATCAAAGCCATCCGCACCACCATGCTGCGCGTGCCGTGGCCGCAGACGCCCTGGCTCAAGGGCCACGCCTTCGGCGACGCCCGCAACATCCTGGTCATGGACGTTGAGACCTCGGGCGGTATCGTGGGCATGGGCTATCTGCTGCTGTTCCGGCCCGGCATGCGCACCATCGTGGCCTGCCTGGAGGAGACCATCATCCCGCGCGTCATCGGCAAGGACTCAAGCGCCGTCGAGGCGATCTGGCAGGATCTGTGGCGCACCACCGTCACCTATGGCCGCGGCGGCATCACCACCATGGCGATGTCGCTCCTCGACATCGCGCTGTGGGACGCGCTCGGCAAGCGCGCCAAGCTGCCGCTGCACCGGCTGTGGGGTCATTTTCGCGTGCAGTTGCCGGCTTACGGCTCAGGCTGCTTCCGCGGCTCCGGCGGCGACGGCATGATCGCCAAGGCGCTGCACTACAAGGAGCGCGGCTACAAGGCGATCAAGATGCAGGTCGCCCACACCGCCGATCTGCGCACCGATCTCGACAACGTCAAACGCATGCGCGAAGCGGTCGGCCCGGACATCGACATCATGATCGACGTCAATATGGGCTGGACCGCCGACGTCGCCATCCAGATGGGCCGCAAATTCCAGGACTACGACGTGTACTGGCTGGAGGAGCCGGTAGTGCCGGACGACTTTGCCGGCTATCTGCGCATCGCGCAGGCGCTCGACCTGCGCATCGTCGGCGGCGAGACCCATTTCACCCGCTTCGATCTCAAGCCGTTCTTCGAAAATCCGCGGCTGCCGATCCTGCAGCCCGATCCGATGCGCGGCGGCCTGACCGAATTGCGCAAGATCGCCACCGTCGCCGACACCTGGGGCATGACGATGGCGCCGCATCTGTTTCCGGAGCTGAACGTGCAATTGCTTGCCTCGATCCCGAACGGGCTGTGGATCGAGGACATGGGACTTGCGGAGGATTTGTTCGTCGATCCCGTCCCGGTCGTGAACGGCATGATCACCGCGCCGGAACGGCCGGGGCACGGGCTGGCGTTCAAGCCGGAGATTTTGCGCGACTGCGCCGTCAGGTAGGATCAGGCAGAGCCAAGCGAAACCCATCGTTCAGCCAATTGCGATTGTAAGGAGCCGCCGTGAAAGTCTGCATGTTCCATCTGATGCCATACCGCGATCTGCCGGCGGATTTCGACAAGCATTACAAGTCCGCCTATATCGATCCGGTCTGGTTCGACGTCGCCGAACCGAACAAGGTGAGCCAGTACTACAACTGGACGCTCGACGAGTTCATCCACGCGGCACGCTCCGGCATGAACGGGGTGTGCACCAACCAGCACCACCAGAACGTCTATGGCTTCATGGCCAATCCGAGCCTGATGGGCTCGGTGCTGGCCCGCGCCACCGACGGCATGAACGTGGCGGTGGTGCAGCTCGGCTCGACCCTGCCCTCGACCAGCCCGCCGACGCGGATCGCCGAGGAATACGCCATGATCGACTGCATCAGCTGCGGCCGCCTGGTCGCGGGCTTCCCGGCCGGGCTGCCGACCGACGCGACGATTTCCAACGGCGTCGTGCCGGTCGAGCAGCGCGAGCGTTACCGCGAGGCGCTGGCGCTGGTGCAAAAAGCCTGGAGCGCGAAAGAGGTCTTTGCCTGGAACGGCAAGCACTATCAGCTGCCGATGGTGAACCTGTGGCCGCGGCCGCTGCAGCAGCCGCATCCGCCGATCTGGATTCCCGGCTCCGGCAGCGCCACCACGGTCGATTTTGTCGTCGACCGCGACGACAGCTTCTGCCATCTCAGCTATTACGGCGCGCAGAATGCTCACAGCCTTGGCGATTTTTATTGGGACCGGGTGACCAAGCGCGGCCGCGATGCGAATCCCCATCGGCTTGGCTTTTTGCAGCTGATCGGCGTGTCGGAGAGCGACGCCGCGGCGGAAGAATACGCGCCCCATGCCGAGTATTTCTTCCATAAGCTCCTGCGCACCGCGCCGCAGTACCGCGACATTCCCGGCTATATGGATCACGCCAGCCTGGTGCATGCGATGAAAACGCCGCTGCGCGAGCGCTTCGACGTGCGCGACCTGCGCTACAAGGATTTCGTCGACCGCGGCTTTGTCATGACCGGCAGCCCGGCCACGGTGCGCGACCGGCTCATTGACGGCATCAAGCGGCTGCGCATCGGCCACCTCTTGGCGCTGCTGCATTTCGGCTCGATGCCGCATGAATTGTGCATGAAGAACATCACGCTGTTCGCCCGCGAGGTGCTGCCGCATCTGCAGGATTTGTGGGACGACGAATGGGACGACCGCTGGTGGCCGGAGACTTTAAGGCAAAAGCGTCCCGTCGCTGCGGCCGTGGCCGCCGCATCCTGAAAAAGCCAAAAGAAACGAAAACGAAAGGACACCGACAATGGCGGCGATGCCGATGCGCAAGCTGCGACTGTGGCAGGACAAGATCGAGACCGAAGTCGCGATCTTCGGCGATGGCCCGCCGCTCGTCTTCCTGCACGGCTCGTGGGGCCTGCGCAACGACCAGGAGTTTCTCGAACTGTTGGCGCGCACCCACACGGTCTACGCGCCGAAACATCCCGGCACCAGCGACCGCGATGCCGAAGCCGTGCATCAGATCGACGATTGGTGGGATCTGATCGTCTATCATGGCGAGTTGTTGGACCGGCTCGCGCTCAAAAGCCCCGTGCTGGTCGGCCATTCGTTCGGCGGCCTGGTCGCCTGCGAGATCGCCGCTGCCATGCCCGAGCGCGTCGGCAAGCTGGTTCTGATCGACCCGGTCGGCCTGTGGCGCGAAGACATGCCGGTCCACAACTGGATGCTGTTGTCACCGGCCGACCTGCGCGCCGCCCTGTTCGCCGATCCCAAGGGCGAACACGCGGAAAAATTCTTCCAATTGCCGGGCGAGACTGCGGAGCGCATCGACGCGCAAGTCGGCTTCATCTGGTCGCAAGCCTGCACCGGCAAATTCGTCTGGCCGCTGCCCGACAAGGGCCTGAAAAAACACATCCACCGCATCGCCGCGCCGACCTTGATCGTCTGGGGCAAGGCCGACGGCATCATCGCGCCGGGCTATGCCGACGAATTCGCCAAGCGCATCGCGCACGCGCGCGTCGCGATGCTGGACGGCGCCGGCCACATGCCGCATTTCGAGCAGGCGCCGGGCGTGGCGAAACTGGTTGGAGAGTTTCTCAGGGATTGATAGCCGGTGCGACCGACAGGTCGATGATGTTGATAGCGGAGGACGGATTCGAGCCGCCGAGTGAATCAACATTCACGCCGTCGATCACTTTGGCACGTCTTGCGGCTTGCAAAAGCATGGTCACGCCGCTTGGCCTCGCTCAAAGAGAGCCAATGTTGGTAATGGAGCGCCTAATCTCGCCGATCAGCTCCTTGCTGTGAACGAGGTGACGCTCCTCGGCATCCAGGACACGCAGGAACGCCCTTCGCTTGAGCGCGAGCACGTCGACGCTGTCGTGCTGCAGATCGATTCCGGCCGCGTCGCAGACGATATCCATGAGCCGATCGAGCGCATGCAGGCGCCCGAGGAGATAATCGTTCTCTCGATAGCGCCGGGAGAAGAAGCCGGCGAAATTGTCGAAGCCAATTCCTTTCAGGCTTTTGGTGCCGGCAAAACCTTTGAGCGTGTGCACTTCCTCCGGGCTGATGCGGTCGACGAGAATTTCATGGAACTCGCCGGAGCCGCGCCCTGTCGTGACCGAGAAAGTGAGCACGTCCCAGAATGGAAAGCCGAGATAATTGACCAAAACCTCGCGGCGTGCGTCAGGATGCCAGTCGGCTGGATCGAGCGAAGCCAAAAGCTCGTCCACATCGCGCGTACTGGCATCAAGATCGATTTCCCTCCCCAAGCTCTCCACCAGCTGATCGATATTGTGGACATTATCGCTAGCCACGAATCGGCGAGCGTATGATGCAAGATCTTTGCTGTCTGCTGCCGACGGCATGCTCTGGAACAATTTCTCCCCCAGTGAATGGATCTGCGAACTGAAGAACTTCGCCTCTTCGCGTCGCTGCAGGGTATCGAGTCGGACATAGAACTCGCGCTTGAGACGGTCGACCACGGCCGGGTCGAGCCCCGGAAAATGCTTCTCGTCGAGCAGCCGATACAGTCGATTTTGTCCCTCAATCAAAAAATGCAAGCGTCGCTTGCGATAATCGACGTCGAAGGTGAGGAGAAATTCGACCCAAGGCGGCAGCCGCGATGTGTCCGCGGCCTCGTGCCTAAACGCTTCGCTCTCGGCCTTCTTGTAGACGATGCCGCGGCGGATCGCCCAGGCATTGATGATTTCCTCGATAGCGCGACCGAATGGCGGGTTTAGAGATGCCCCGCTGATGGTCGCGATCGTGCGGGCAACGAAGCCGCGTACCGAGGCGAGCTTCAGGCGGGCGTAACCCTCGTGGGCGAAACCGGCCTCGCGGGCGACGCGTATATTGGCCTCCTCACGCCAGCCGCGAATTTCCTCGGCTGCAAACGGGCGGTCGAACGGCCTATCGATAATCTCATCAACGAGCTCGCTGACGTGAGGCCGGGCGCCTTCGATGATTGCATTGATGCCGCGAACCTGGGCGTTGAGATTGGTCACCCAGGCAAGCTCGTTGGCGATCGGCTGGGCGGCCGGCAAGTCTGAAAGCGCGCCTTTCAGTGTCGAGAAAAAGCCCGGTAGTGCGCCGTGAGCAGTGGACGTAACCGACGCCGGATTGGCATCGATAAAGACCAGCCGCCGGTCGACTTCGCGATAGGCGGAACGACTGGGGATCGCCGAAATTGCCTCCCGGAAGGGCCGGTTGTTGAGTACGGCGCCGTCAATAAATGCCGCGGTGGCCGGATCGATGTCGGCCTTGAGATGCCGTTCGAAGTTGCGGAGAATGAATTCCTCCCGGCGCGGCCATGTTGCGCCGCGGCTCGCTACCAGCTCATCCATCTCGACGATCTGCGCCGGCGGAAACGCGCCTGGGAAAGAGGAAGTCGCACGCGCGGCGAATGCGAGTGCCGGAGCATTGTCGAAATCGAAGTCACTCTCCACTTCGCCGCCGGGCCGGCGGCGATACTTGAAATGCAGCACGTGGCGATGTTCGAGCTCATAGATGAGGGAAGGATCGTGGATCTGCACGAGGTGGCGGTAACCGTAGTAATCGGTAAGGGTCACGAACAAATCGAGACCCTGCCCGGAGGGCAGCAGCGAAGCTGTGGGCGTTTTCGGCTCACCCATGGCGATAACCGCGTCATACATCAACCCGGCCATGCCGAGACCATGAAACGGCGGTTTGAACCAACGCGAACGCAGGAAGAGTGAAAGCTTCTGACGCACCTCCTTGTCTCTGACTGCATCAAACAGACCGGTCGCCGCCGCTCCCCAGATGAACGGCTTCAGGATCCACTTGCTCCATTTTCCGGCGCGCGCGTCGGGCGCGAGCAGCACGGTGACATCGGCATTGTCGAGCCAGAGGTCACGCAATGGCAGGGTCGGTAGATCATGGCTCAGCGCACGCGCCAGCATAGTGGCATTGATGCCGCCGGCCGAGGCGCCGGCGATGATATCAACGATGACGCGCAGCTCGATCTTGCGGCCAATATCGCGCAAGAGCTCGAAGTAGTCGGCCTCGGTATCGTATTCCGGGTCGCTCGAAGCGGCTTGGTCGAAAAACGAAGCCTTGACGCGCCGGGAGCGGTCGGTGATTCCGTGCAAAGCACTCGAGGCACGCGCGAGCTTCAAAATCTCCTTGCAGATGCCGTGTATATAGATGGCGAGCGAAACGCCGCCGAAGCAGACAAGCGCGACGCGAAGTTCTTTCTCGCGCAAGAGTAACTCCCCGGAACCTGTCAGCGCCGCGACGGGAGGCGCCTATTCCTCAAACTGGCTGCGGCGCCATTTGATCGCGGCGGCGAGCCCCTCCTTCTGGGTTATATCGCGGAATTTTGCCCCGATCTCGGTATGCGCCGACCAGTGTAATCTCGGCGACAGTGAATTCGCCCAGGCCGTGCACGAGGGGCTGCTCGAGCGAGCCGACAAAGAGGCCGCCAGGACCGGCCAATTGCCGTCAAATCTGGTGCGAGAGTTCGGCATCATCAGCTATTCCCGGTGCCCGCGCGCTGATACCCGAAGCGCGCTTGAAGCTGACGCCGGCATGGCCTGACAACGAGAAAGTGATGTTCCAGCACGACACCGCTTGGCTCGCCCCGCGGCTCGCGGAGATTCGCGAACGCCGGACCCAGTGGATAACGCTGGACCCAGTGGATGACGGCCTAAGCAAAATCCATGCCCCCTATGCCAGCTTCCGGAACTTGTGCAGCGAGCGCAGATTATCCGGCCGCGGCTTGTCTTTGAAGGTTTGCGGCCAGTTGGTCCACGACACCTCACCGACATAGAGGTCGCCGCGGCTGTCCACCGCCAGCCCATGCGGCGCCAAGAAATCGGTTGGACCAAGGCCCGGGCCAAGCCCGCCCAGCCGCGAAATGCGCTTGCCGGTGTTGTCGACGATGGTGACGCGCGGGCCGAGGTTCGGCACATTGCGGCTCACCGGCTGTACCGCGCCGAGCTCGCCGATATAGCACACCGGGCACTTGCCCGGCGGCATGAACAGGCCGCACGGCCGGTGCAGGTTGTTCCACTGCGTCTCGTACTTGCCGTTGCCGTCGAACACCTGCACGCGATGATTCTCGCGGTCGGCCACATAGACCCAGCCGTCGGCATCGCAGGTGATGTTGTGGGCGATGTTGAACTCGCCCGGATCGGTGCCAGGCCCGCCCCAGGAGAACAGCAGCTTGCCGTTCGGCGCGTATTTGTGCACGCGCGAGTTGCCATAGCCGTCGGACACGTAGATGTCGCCCTGCGGCGACATGGCGGTGTGGGTGCAGCGATGGAATGGCTCGCCGCTCATGTACGGTGCCGGCTTGCCGGAAATGCCGAGCGTCAGCAGCACCTTTCCTTCCAGCGTGCACTGGCGGACGGTGTGGTCGCCATCGTCGGTGAGCCAGACCGTGTCGTCGGGCGCCATGAACACGCCGTGGGCGCGCGGGAAGAGCCCTTCGCCGAATGAGCGCAGGAAGTTGCCGTCGCGGTCGAACACGATCATCGGATGGTCGCCGCGGTTGAAGACATAGACGTTGTCGTTTTTGTCGACGCCGACGCCGCCGATCTCCTTGAACGACCAGCCCGGCGGCAGTTTGGCCCAGTTCTCCACCGGTTCGTATGCGTACGCGCCGTTGCCGACGGTAGCCATGCCCGTGCTCCCCTGTTCATTGCCGGTCGGCAAGCTTGTCACGAAGCAAAAGGTTCGGCCAGCCGAGTGGCCGGCTACGCCAGGTGTCAAAGCCGCTCACTCCGGAAACTTACGGCGCGCGGTGCCGGACGGCGCGTGGTCGCTTTCCGGGGGAGAAGGGGACATTGCTCGGCATGACCCACAACGCAGCTCGCGTTCGAGATGTGGTAGACTACGGTTGTCGGCCTGAGGGGAGCCATGAGGCGACGCGAATTCATCACGCTTCTCGGCGGTACCGCAGCCGCTTGGCCGCGCGCGGCGCGCGCGCAGCAGCCGGCGCTGCCGGTGATTGGCTTTCTCAATAGTTCGTCGCCCACCGGGTTTGCGCCCCAACTAACAGGATTTCGTCAGGGGTTACGCGAGGCCGGTTACACCGAGGGCCAGAACGTAGCGATAGAATTTCGCTGGGCGGAAAGTCGCTATGACCGACTCCCAGCACTGGCCGCCGATCTTATTCGTCGCCAGGTCGCCGTCATCGCCGCCACCGGCGGTGGCGTCACGGTAATGGCCGTCAAGCCGCTAACCACGACAATTCCAATTGTTTTCACCAGTGGCGGCGATCCGGTCCAGTTGGGCATAGTCAACAGCCTCAATCGGCCGGGCGGCAACATTACCGGCGTAAGTTTGTTCACCGGCACGTTGGCGGCGAAGCGGCTGGAGGTGCTGCATGAACTCGTGCCCACCGCCACAGTGATCGCCATGCTTGTGAATCCCGACAATCCGAATGCAGACTTGGATAGGAAAGCGGTGGAAGAGGCGGCGCGCGCCATCGGATTGCAAATCGTCGTTCTAAGAGCGAGTAATGCAACCGAAATCGAAAGCGCATTCGCTTCATTGAGCCAATACAAGGTGGGCGCGCTTTTTGTCGGCGCCGATCCGCTTTTTGATAACAGCGGCCGGGACCAATTGATTGCGCTCACTGCGCATCATGCCGTTGCCGCAAGCTATGACTGGCGTGATGTTGCAGTTGCCGGAGGCCTGATGAGCTACGGCTCCAACCTCGCCGAAGGATATCGCCTGGCCGGTAACTATACCGGCCGAATTCTCAAGGGCGAGATGCCGGCCGATCTCCCGGTGCTGCAGCCGACCAAATTCGAGCTGGTCATCAATCTCAAGACCGCCAAGACGCTGGGTCTCGCAGTTCCGCAGAGTCTTCTTGTGGCCGCCGACGAGGTGATAGAATGAGGCGGCGCGAATTCATTACGCTGCTCGGCGGCGCGGCGGCCTGTTGGCCGCTCGCGGCGCGGGCGCAGCAACCGAACCGCGTGCGACGGATCGGTATGCTGATGCCGTACCTGACGGCAAACGCGGAAATGCAGGCGCGCGTGCGCGCTTTCCGGGAAGAACTGCGAAAACGTGGTTGGGCAGCAGGCGTTAACGCCCAGTTCGACGAGCGCTGGACCAGCGACAACATGGATCTCATTCGCTCCGCAGCCACGAACCTTGTGGAGCTTAATCCAGACGCAATCTTGGCCGTCGGCGGTCGCGTCATTCCGATCCTGATGGAATTGACCCGCTCAATTCCGATTGTCACCCCTGGTGCTTCCGACCCCATCACACGCGGCTACGGGCAAAGCCTCGCTCATCCCGGCGGTAACGTCACTGGCTTTGCATCAATGGAGCTTTCGGTCATCGGCAAGATGCTGCAGACGCTCAAAGAGATCGCGCCCAACATTACACACGTCTCTATGATTTATAATCCAGATAACCCCGTGGGGGCCCTTTTTACCCGGTCATTTGAATCCGCGGCCGGGCCCCTCGGCATTGAGCCGACCATCGCCCCCATTCACGGGTTTGCGGACATTGATAGCGCCGTGGCAGCCGCGGCAGCGCAACCCAATGGCGGCATTTTTGTCCCGTTGGACGCGACCATCCAATCTTTCGTCGAGCAGACCATCGCAACAATTGCGCGGCATCGCTTGCCAGCGATCTATCCCGAGCGTGTCTTCGTCGCGAGCGGAGGGCTGGTTTACTACGGCACGGATCGCATCGAACTGTACCGCGGCGCCGCTTCCTACGTGGATCGTATCTTGCGCGGCGAGAAGCCTGGCGACCTGCCTTTCCAGGAGCCAACCAAGTACGAATTGGTGTTCAACTCACAGACCGCCAAGGCGCTGGGCCTGACGATTCCGCCGACGCTCTTGTTCACCGCCGACGAGGTGATCGAATGAGGCGGCGGCAATTCATCACGCTCCTCGGCGGCGCGGCGGCCTGTTGGCCGCTCGCGGCACGCGCGCAGCAGCCCGAGCCGATGCGGCCGATCGGTATGCTGATGAACCGTGCCGCCGACGATGCGGAAGGTCAGGCCTTCGTCGCGGCATTCCAGCAAGCCATGCAGCAATTGGGCTGGAGCGACGGCCGCAACGTGCGGATCGACGTGCGATGGGGCGCGAACGATGTCGAGCGCGATCGCAAATACGCGGCCGAATTGATTGCGCTCGCGCCGGACGTTATCCTGGCCAGTGGCACCGTGGCCGCGGCGGCGTTGCAAAATGTCACGCGCACCTTGCCGATCGTGTTCGTGCTGATCGCCGATCCGGTCGGCGCCGGTATCGTCGAATCGCTGGCCCGGCCGGGCGGCAACGCCACCGGCTTCATGAACTTCGAATACAGTTTGAGCGGGAAATGGCTGGAACTGCTCAAGGAGATCGTACCGGGCGTGAGGCGGGCGGCCGTGCTTCGGGATTCCGGCACACCTGCCGGGATCGGTGAGTTCAGCGCCATCCAGGGCGCAGCGCAGTCGCTCGGGGTGGAGGTGAGGCCGGTTGGCATTCACGACGCCGGCGAGATCGAACGCGCCGTCGCCGTCGTATCCCGCTCCGCGAATGCCGGCCTGGTCGTGACGGCGAGCGCGTCGGCGTCGGCTCATCACGATCTGATCGTCACGCTTGCGGCCCGGTACAAGTTGCCGGCGGTCTATTCCGACCGGCTCAACGTCACCGCCGGCGGCCTGGTTTCGTATGGGCCCGATCGGGTCGAGCAGTTTCGGCGCGTGGCAAGCTACGTCGATCGCATTCTCAAGGGTGAGAAGCCGGCCGACCTGCCGGTGCAGGCGCCGACCAAGTACGAGCTGGTGGTCAACCTCAAGGCCGCGAAGGCGCTCAATCTCGCGATTCCGGCCAGCGTGCTCGGCCGCGCCGACGAGGTGATCGAATGAGGCGGCGCGAGATCTTTGCACTCTTCGGCGGCGCGGCGGCGTCATCGCTGCTTTTGCCGCTCGCGGCGCGGGCACAGCGGTCCGAGCCGATGCGGCGGATCGGTATGCTCATGAACCGTGCCGCAGACGATCCAGAAGGTCAGGCCAGCGTCTCGGCGTTCCAGCAGAGCCTCCAACAACTGGGCTGGAGCGACGGCCGCAATGTGCGGTCCGACATCCGCTGGAGCCACAACGATGTCGACCTCGACCGCAAATACGCGGCGGAATTGGTCGCGCTCGCGCCGGACGCCCTGTTGGCCGCTGGCACTCTGAGCGTGACCGCGTTGCAACGAGTCACCCATATCTTGCCGATCGTGTTCGTGGGCGTCTCCGATCCGGTCGGCGCCGGCGTCGTCGACAGCCTGGCCCGACCGGGCGGCAACGTGACCGGCTTTATGATCTTCGAATACAGTATGAGTGGGAAATGGCTGGAACTGCTCAAACAGATCGCGCCGGGCGTGACGCGCGCGGCCGTGCTTCGCGACGCCGTCAATCCCGCCGGTATCGCGCAGTTCGGCGCCATCCAGGCCACGGCCCAGTCGCTGGGGATGGAGGTGAACCCGGTCAGCATTCGCGACGCAGGCGAGATCGAGCGCGCCATCGCGGCCTTCGCCCACTCTGCGAATGGCGGCCTGATCGTCACGCCGAGCGCCGGGACTTCGGTTCATCAAGATCTGATCATCGCGCTTGCGGCCCGGCACAAGCTGCCCGCGGTCTACGCCTTTAGGGCCAATGTCAGCGGTGGCGGCCTGATCTCCTATGGGCCCGATCTGGTCGGCCAGTACCCACCCGCCGCCGGCTATGTCGATCGCATCCTCAAGGGCGAGAAGCCGGCCGATCTTCCGGTGCAGGCGCCGACCAAGTACGAGCTGATCGTCAACTTGAAGACCGCGAAGGCGCTCAATCTCGCGATTCCGGCCAGCGTGCTCGGCCGCGCTGACGAGGTGATCGAATGAGGCGGCGGCAGTTCATCACGCTTCTCGGCGGCACCGCGGCCGCTTGGCCGCTCGCCGCGCGCGCGCAGCAGGCGGGCAAGCTGCCAACCATCGGGGTTCTGGGCACGCAAGCTTCGGTTTGGGGTCCGTGGATTGCAGCTTTTGTGGCACGACTGCACGACCTTGGCTGGATCGAGGGACGCACTATCGCGATTGATTATCGCTGGTCGCAGGCGCAGCCCGAGCGTGACGCCGAGATTGCCGCGGAATTTGTCCGCAACAATGTTGACATCGTTGTCACGATTGGAAGTGCGGTTGCTACGGTAAAGCGGGCGACCGCGACCATTCCCATCGTCTTCGCGATCGCAAGCGACCCAGTAATTGGCGGCTTGGTTTTCAGCCTGGCGCGCCCCGGTGGCAATGTCACCGGCATGTCAATTCAAGCGAACGATATTGCCAGCAAGCGGCTCGAACTCTTGCGTGAGGTCGTCCCACATCTGCGACGATTGGCAATCATCTATGATAGCCGTTATCCCGCGGCTGTCTCGGAGAACGACGCGGTACAGACCGTGGCTCGCACGTTGGATCTCCAAGCAATGCCGCACGAGATACGACGAACGGAGGATATTGAAGGCGCATTCACGACATTCAAGACTCAAGCGGACGCGGTTTACGTCGTGGAGAACGCCCTTGTCGTCGCAAACAGCCAGTTAATTGCCACGCTTGCGCTCAGTTCAAGGTTGCCGACAAGCTTCAATGGCAGCGCAATGGTTAAAGCCGGAGGACTGATGTCCTACGGGCCCGATTTCCCGGCGTTGTTCACGCGCACGGCCGAGTTGGTCGACAAGATTTTGCGCGGCGCGAAACCAGCTGATCTGCCTGTCGAGCAGCCAACCAAATTCGATATGGTCATCAATCTAAAGACCGCCAAATCACTCGGCATCGCAGTACCGGACAAAATGATTGCGCTCGCCGACGAGGTGATCGAATGAGGCGGCGCGAATTCATTTCGTTCCTTGGCAGCGCGGCGGCCGCGGCGTGGCCGCGTGCCGCGCGGGCGCAGCGCGAGCAAAAGCGGCACGTTGCGGTGCTGATGGGCGGGCTTTCATCTAGCGACGCCAACGGACGGGCGGAAGCAGGAGCGCTCGAAGACGGGCTGAGGGAACTCGGGTGGATTCTCGGCCAAAATATCGAACTCGACTATCGCTGGCCGGGCGCCGAGCTCGATCAATTAAGCGCCCCCGCGAACGAGGTCGCCGCGATGCGGCCCAATCTGGTGGTGAGCCGCTCGACGCCGGCCACGGCCGCCATTATTAACAGGGGCCTTCCTGTTGTCTTCGTGCTGGTGGCCGATCCGATTGGTTCGGGATTCGTGAAAGATTTGGGGCAGCCCGGCGGCAACGTCACTGGATTCTCTTCCGTCGAAGCTTCGGTCGGCGGCAAATGGATCGAGCTTCTGAAAGAGGCCGCACCGGCGGTCACGCGGGTCTCGCTGCTCTTTAACCCGGCGACCGCGCCCTTCGCCGAAGGCTATTTGCGTTTCGCGCAAGCGGCGGCGCAGACGCTCGGCACGACAGTGATCTCGGCTCCTTGCGGCAGCACCACCGACATCGAAGGCGCGTTTGCCGCGCGGGCACACGAGGGTGGCGGCGGAATTATTGGCATCGCCGATACCTTCGTCACTGCGCATCACGATCTCATCATCGCGCTTGCTGCGCGGCATCGGCTGCCCGCGATCTATGGTAATGAGATCTTCGTCCCGAACGGCGGGCTGATGACCTATTCGGCCGACTTTCCGGATATCTTTCGCCGCGCCGCGGATTACGTCGATCGCATCCTGCGCGGCGCCCGGCCGGGCGATTTGCCGGTCCAGGAGCCGGCGAAATTCATACTCTCGGTCAATCTCAAGGCCGCCGCCGCCATCGGGCTCACCTTGCCGCAGTCGCTGGTCACGCGTGCCGACGAGGTGATCGAGTGAGGCGGCGTGATTTCATCGCGCTTGCCGGCGGCCTGACGGCGTGGCCGCTTGCCGCGCGCGCCCAGCAGGACCATCGCGTACGCCGTATCGGCGTATTCATGAATTTGTCCGAGGGTGATCCCGATGGCACACACTGGATCGCCGCGTTGCTGAAATCGCTCGACGAGTTCGGCTGGACCGAAGGCCGGAATATCCGGTTGGATTTTCGTTGGGGCGTTGACGCCGCGCACGTGCAAAAAAACGCCGAAGAACTCGTTGCACTTAATCCGGAGGTCATCGTGGCGGCTACGTTACCGGCCGTGCGCGCTCTGCAGCAGGCGACGCGGACAGTGCCGATCATCTTCGTCGCGGTGACCGATCCGGTTGCGCTCGGCCTGGTCGAGAGCCTGGCGCGGCCGGGCGGCAATGCCACAGGCTTTTCTACGGCCGAGATCGACTTGAGCGCAAAATGGCTGCAAGTTCTCAAAGAGATGGCGCCGGCACTGTCGCGGGTTGCGGTTTTTCACAATCCGGTCAATCTCAGCGCCATACCGCAATTCTCCGCCATTGAAGCCGCGGCGCCATCGCTTGGCGTCGCGCTCAGCATCATCGACGTGCGCGACATATCCGCGATCGAGCAGGCTGTCGCGACTTTCGCAAGCCAGCCGAACGGCGGACTGTTGACGCTGCGGATATCTGAGAATGTCGAATTGCGCGATTCGCTCGTCGCCTTGGCGGCCAAATATCGGCTGCCGGCGATCTACCCCTTACGCGTCTTCGCCACCGGCGGCGGCCTGGCGTCCTACGGCCCCGACGTCGCCGAGGAGTACCGCCAGGCTGCCGGCTACGTCGACCGCATCTTGAAGGGCGAAAAACCGGCCAATTTGCCGGTCCAGGTGGCGAGCAAGTTCCAGCTGACCATCAATCTCAAGACCGCAAAATCGCTCGGGCTGGCGATTCCGCAAACCCTGCTTGCCACCGCTGATGAAGTCCTTGAATAAAGCGGCCATTACGGTCCAAAAATTGTGCTAAGATGATGAAATGAAAGCGGATACCGATCAGCGCTCTGGGCCGATGGGCCTCATGGCAGGCCGCCTCGGCAACGCCCGGCCGGCGGCCGGCGCCTCAATCGTGCGCAGCCGCCTGTTCATCAAATATGTCGCGCTGCTGGTCGCCGTGGTCGTCCTGGCGCTCCTGGCCAATGGCGCGTTCGAGATCTGGTTTTCGTACCAAGAGCACAAGGCCTCGCTGATCGGCATCCAGCGCGAGCAGGCCGAGGGCGCCGCTTCGAAAATCGAGCAGTTCATCACCGAGATCAACAGTCAGGTCGGCTGGACGACGCAGTTGCCGTGGTCGGATTCCACCCTCGATCAGCGCCGCTTCGACGCGCTGCGGCTGTTGCGGCAGGTGCCGGCGATCACCGAGTTGGCGCAGATTGACGCCTCCGGCCATGAGCAGCTGCGCGTCTCGCGCCTCACCATGGATGTCGTCGGCAGCGGCATCGACTATTCGACCAAGCCGGAATTTACCCAAGCCGTGGCGCACAAGGTCTATTACGGACCGGTCTATTTCCGCCGCGAGTCTGAGCCGTATATGACGCTGTCGCTGGCCGGCACGCGGCGCGATACCGGGGTCAGCATCGCCCAGGTCAATCTCAAGCTGATCTGGGACGTGGTGTCGAAGATCAAGGTCGGCGAGCGCGGTCGCGCCTACGTGGTCGACGCCGACGGCCGCCTCATCGCCCATCCCGACATCAGCCTGGTGCTGCGCAATACCGACATGTCGAAGCTGGCGCAGGTCCGCAGCGCCCGCACCGCCGGTTCGGGCGACGCGGTGCAGGAGGCCGAGGATATTACCGGCAACCGGGTATTGACCGCTTATGCGCAGGTCGTGCCGCTTGGTTGGCTGGTTTTTGTCGAAACGCCGGTCGCGGAAGCCTATGCGCCGCTTTACGCGTCGATCCGGCGCACGGGCTATGTGCTGTTCGGTGCGCTGGCGCTCGCCTTCATCGCCGGCATGTTCCTCGCCAGGCGAATGGTGGGGCCGATCCAGGCGCTGCGCAGCGGCGCGGCGCGCATCGGCCTTGGCGACTTGAGCCAGCGCATCAGCATCAAGACCGGCGACGAAGTCGAGGCGCTGGCCGACCAGTTCAACGACATGGCATCCAAGCTTCAGGAATCCTATGCCGACCTGGAGCAAAAGGTCGAGGACCGCACCCACGAACTGAGCCGGGCTCTGGAGCAGCAAACCGCGACCGCGGACGTGCTCAAGATCATCAGCCGTTCGACTTTCGACCTGCAAACCGTCTTTGAAACCCTCGTCGAGTCGATAGCGCGGCTGTGCCGCGTGGAACAGGCGGCCATTTTGCGGATGATCGATGGTCAGTTTCACATCATCGCCGCGCATGGTTCCGATGAGTTCAAGCAATACATGCAGGCCCATCCGATCGCCATCGACCGGTCATCGGTGTCCGGCAGGGCGGCGTTGGAAGGCCGCACAGTCCAGGTTGCGGACGTCCTGGCCGATCCGGAATATGCCAAACGCGAGACCCAGCGGGTCGGCGGCTTTCGCACCGTGCTTGGCGTTCCGCTGATGCGCGCGGGATCCGCAATCGGCGCCGTGCTGTTGACCCGGTCCGAGGTGGAGCCGTTCTCGCAACAGCAGATCGACCTGATCACGACCTTTGCCGATCAGGCGGTGATCGCCATCGCCAATGTAAGCCTGTTCGACGAAATCCAGGACAAGAGCCGGCAGCTGGAGCAAGCGAGCCAGCACAAGTCGCAGTTCCTCGCCAATATGAGCCACGAGCTGCGCACCCCGCTCAATGCCATCATCGGCTACAGCGAAATCTTGCAGGAAGACGCCGCCGACCGCGGGCAGGACAATCTCGTTGCCGATCTCAAGAAGATCGAGAGCGCCGGCCGGCACCTGCTCGGCCTGATCAACGACATTCTCGATCTATCGAAGATCGAAGCCGGCAAGATGGACATCTATCTCGAAGACGTCGAGATCGTTCCGCTGCTCGACGAGGTGCGCACCATCATCGTGCCGATGGCGGAGAAGAACGGAAATGTGCTCGAATATAGGCTGGCCGACAATCTCGGCAGCATGCGAACCGACCGCACCAAGCTCAAGCAGAGCCTGCTCAACATATTCAGCAACGGCAGCAAGTTTACCCAGAACGGCCGCTTGACGCTCAACGTGCAGAGGTTCGAAACCGACAAACCGATGGTGCGTTTCGCCATCTCCGATACCGGCATCGGCATGACCGAGGAGCAACTCGGCCGGCTGTTCCAGGCGTTCAATCAGGCCGACGCCTCGACCACCAAGAAATACGGCGGCACCGGCCTCGGGCTGGCGATCACGCGGAATTTCTGCCAATTGCTCGGCGGCGACGTCACCGTCACCAGCAAGCCGGGCGAAGGTTCGACCTTCACGATCGTTCTGCCCGACCGTCCCGTTGCGCCGGTGCAAACCAAACCGGCCGACGCACCGCCGCTTTCGGCCGAAGTGGATGGCGCACCGACGGTCCTGGTCGTCGACGACGACCCGACGGCGCGCGATTTGCTGACCGCCAATTTAAAAAGCGCAGGATACCGTCTCCTCCAAGCTTCAAGCGGCGACGAGGCTTTGAGTCTGGCCCGTTCGATGCGCCCGGACGCGATTACGCTCGACGTGATGATGCCGAAGCCGGACGGCTGGGACGTACTGAACGCGCTCAAGGCGGACGCCGACCTACGCGACATTCCGGTCGTGATCATCACCATGCTGTCGGACCGCGGCATCGGGCTGTCGCTGGGCGCCGTCGAGGTGCTGACCAAGCCGGTCGAACGCGCGCAGTTGACCGCATTGATCCATAACCTGGTGCGTCGCGAAGGCCCCGTCCTGGTGGTCGAGGACGATACCGGCGCGCGCGAGATGATCCGCCAGACGATCGAAAAGATGAGCTTGCCGGTCGCCGAGGCCGACAACGGCCTTCAGGCGTTGGGCTGGCTTGGCGAGCATCCGGCGCCGGCCGTCATCCTGCTCGACCTGATGATGCCGGAAATGGACGGCTTCGAGGTGCTCGATGCGCTGGCCGCGCATCCGCAATGGCGCGAAATTCCCGTCATCGTCATTACCGCAAAACGACTTACGGCGGCGGAGCGCGAGCGCCTCCTGGGCCAGGCGCGCAAGGTGATCGAGAAGGGCGGCGCGTCCCGGCTGGATATCGTCGCGGCCATCAACGAGGCGGTGCGGCGTCGACCCATGCGCGCTGCGGTGAGCGCCAATGCATAAATGAAAGAGGGCGGGCAAATGACGAAGGTTCTGCTGGTCGAAGACAACGAAATGAACCGCGACATGCTTTCGCGGCGTCTCATCCGCCGCGGCTTTCAGGTGGTGTTCGCGATGGACGGGCAGCAGGGTGTCGATCTCGCCCGCAGTGAACGGCCCGACATTATTCTGATGGACATGAGCCTGCCGGTCATCGACGGCTGGGAGGCGACCCGCCGCGTCAAAGCCGATGACGCCACCCGCAGCGTGCCGGTGATCGGGCTGACGGCGCATGCCATGAGCGGCGATCGCGAAAAGGCCATCGAGGCCGGTTGCGACGATTACGACACCAAGCCGGTGGAGCTCGATCGCCTCATCGGCAAGATCGAGCGTCTTGTTGGCGCCGCGAAAGGTTAGCGACGCTTCAACCGCGTTACGGAGCGGCCTTGTCGAGCACGGCATTTGACGAGCGCCTCAATCGGGCCCTGACGGCGTTCCTGCGCCAGGAAGTGCAGGCGCCGGCGACCGCCGTCACGGAATTTCTCGACATGATCATCGAGGATGCGCGCCGTTTGCAGCTCGATGCCATGATCGCCGACCTCGACCGGATGCGCGGCGCCAGCGTGCAGCTGAACACATTCGTCAAAAGCATCATCCGCGATTCGACCGCGGATCGCCGGCAGGATGAGAGCGCGGAGGCGTTTCACCGGCGGCTGCGTCACGACTTGCGCACGCCGCTCAACGCCATCAAGGGCTATAGCGAGTTGCTGATCGAGGATATGGAGGCCGACGGCGAACATCCGCTGCGGGCGGATCTCGCCAAGCTCAAGGATTCCGCCGACCAGTTGCTTGGCCAAATCGACGCCATGGTCGCGCTGGCGCGGCAGCAGGGCGACGGACCGGAGAGCGTCGATGACCGCGTCACGAAGCTCGATGTCGTTGCCGACGTCTTGCGCACCGTGGCGCCGCTGCCGACGGGCGGCGCATCGCGCGAGGCGATGCAATCCAGCGCAATCCTGGTCGTCGACGACAATGCCGCCAACCGCGACGTGCTTGAGCGCCGGCTGACGCGGGAGGGCCACATGGTCGTCACCGCGGCGAGCGGCGCAACGGCACTCGATCTTGTCGCGAAGCGCGAATTCGATCTCGTTCTACTCGATCTCATCATGCCGGACATGAGCGGCTTCGAGGTTTTGCGCCGGCTCAAGGCGACGGATCTGACCAAAGATATCCCCGTGATCGTCATTTCCGCGCTCGACGAAATCGACAGCGTCGTGCGCTGCATCGAGGCCGGCGCCGAGGACTATCTGAGCAAGCCGTTCAACCCGACGCTGCTGCAGGCGCGTGTCGGCGCTTCGCTGGAGAAGAAATGGCTGCGCGATCGGGAGAAAAAATTCATCGCCGAGCTTGAGCAGGAAAAGCGCCGGTCCGAAACGCTGCTTCTGAACATCCTGCCGCAAAGCATCGTCGAGCGCATGCGCGGCGGCGAGGTGGTGATTGCCGACCGTTTCGCGGAAGCCACCATTCTGTTTTGCGATCTGGTCGGGTTCACGGCGCTCAGCCATGAATTATCGGCCGATCACGTGATCGATTTTCTCGGCAAGATCTTTTCCAGCTTCGATCGCGTGGCCGCGGAACAGGGGGTGGAAAAGATAAAGACCATCGGTGACGCCTACATGGTGGCGGCGGGGATTCCTGAAGCGCAACCCGATCATGCAATACGCATCGCCGCGCTGTCGCTGCGCATGCTCGACGAGGTCGATGCGATCGCCGCGGCAACCGGCTTGAAGCTGCAAGCCCGGATCGGCGTTCACAGCGGGCCCATCGTTGCCGGCGTCATCGGCACGCACAAATTCGCCTATGACGTCTGGGGCGACACGGTCAATACCGCAAGCCGCATGGAATCCCACTCCTTGCCCGGGCGCGTCCAAGTCTCGGCCGCGACCCGAGCCCTGCTGGGCGATCGGTTCGCTTTTGAGCCGCGTGGCAGCATCGAAGTCAAAGGCAAGGGAATGATGGAGACTTTCTTTCTGAACGAGCGGGAGACCGACTGCAAACGCTAGCAGCTGCTGACCGTTGGAGCGAAGGACCGGCGCGCCGGCGGCTTGAAATAATCGGCCGATTGGCGGCTTTACTTGGCCAGGAAGCGTCCCCCACAAGGTCTGCCGTGTGCGGGTTGCTGGTAGCGGAGGAGCGATTCAATCTTCGTCATACTAGATTGCGACCAGTCAAAATCAGCTTCCGTTCTCGCTGAGGCTCGTGCATTGCACATCGGGCAGGGAATGTCCGCTTTCGAGGGTGAGGGCAAATGGACATCGCGAGCCGTCCGCCTAGACACATTATAAGTTAATACCCTAGCGCCGCAACGTCTCCGATTTAATATCGGAGGCGTGCCGGACGTTTCAACATAGGCAATGTCAATTTCGATTAAGCACGATGGATTGGAAACCCAACTGGACGAATTGTCAATTCGCCTCGATGCACGAAGCCACGAGTTTGCGGAGCTCGGTTACTTCTCGTCGACTGCAACCAATTCAGGACATCACGCTTCGACCTTTGAAGTTCTGTCTGAAAGATTATTCGAGCTTGTGCGCGAGCTCGATGGGAAGACTTTGAAGTGCGTAACCCAGAACCCTGATCGCACTGGCAAAGCCTAAATTTGTGGTAGTCGTAAAACTCGCTCTCGATCTATCCTCGGCCCGACCTAAATCGACTTTGTCGGTAACGTCGATCAACGCGCTCGCATCGTCGCGCTCACCGCAGCTACTTGCGGAGTCTAGGGACATCAACCAAGCGGCCACCGCTATCAGGCGATGTTGCGCACGCGCTAGGGAGATGCTCTAAGCCCCGTCGAAGTTACTACTTAACTGGAGGCTTTAAGAGTTCGCCCCTGAGGTTGTCATAGCAAGCGTGGCGTTGGGAGAGGTCGTCCAAGGCGCTACATTTATCGAAGCTTGGAAGGCTCACCAGCCACACAGCGGCGATAAATAACGCCGCGCATAGTACTATCAGCGTAGCCCTGACGGCCCACTGATCGACTGATTCTTCCTGCGATGTGGGCCGGGTCACATCGCTATCGTCCTCTGATATCGGCCTCAGATCCCATCTATCGTTTTGCATCGCACAGTCCGCATGGCGCCCGACGACGTTCCATAGAATATTCGAACTATAAATAGGGATTCGATGTGGTTAAAAAAAGCACTTCGTGAAGTGTGAATGCGTCGACCCGGGCGTGCAGTTCTGAATCGGTGTCGCTAAAGCCGCCGAACAAAATGCCTATTCGCCGGACGCCAGCTTGCTGTGCGTATGCGGCAAGCGACGATACGACTATCATGCCGCCGAGCGCGGATAAGAATTGCCGCCTTCCGATGCCGCTTGCCATTGATCGTCTCGACTAGCGTCATGCCCGCTGCAATTTGGGAAGAGTATCGCGGCCCAACGGGCGGGGCTGGCCCTAGCGTCGGTTGCCGCAACGCAGCGCTTCGGTCGCTTAAGCGATTTCCGGTCTCGGGGCGGTGCGACTAACGGATTGATTGAAGATGGAGTTCGATCATCCGGGCTTGATGCCGGCGAACTTGATCACCTTGGCCCACTTCTCGATCTCTGCAGCAATGAATTTACCGAATTCGCCGGGTGTCATCGGCTTCGACTCAACACCTAAATCGAGTAGACGCGCCTTTACATTGGGATCAGTAATGAGCGCGATGATCTCCGTGTTGAGCTTCTCGATAATCTCAGTCGACGTGTCTTTGGGTGCACCAATGCCTAACCATCCATTCGCTTCGTAGCCCGGCACGAATTCGGCAATGGCTGGGATATCCGGCAGCACAGCCGAGCGCGTCGCGCTGGTCACCCCAAGCGCGCGGAGTCGCCCGTCTTTTACGTACCCGACAGCTTGAGGCGTTGGACTAAAATAGAATTGGACCCGTCCGGCGAGGAGATCGGGCATCAAGGCGTCTTTATATGGCACATGAACGAAGTTGATGCCGGTCATCATCTTGAGCAATTCGCCACAGACGTGAGGCGTGGTCCCGACTCCCTGCGATGCCATATAGAGTTTGCCCGTATTAGCCTTGGCATAGGCGATAAATTCGACGATGGTTTTGACCGGCAATGAGGGAGGCACCACCAGCACAAATGGATTGGCGCCAATCCTGCCGACGGGGACGATATCGCAGACAAAATCAAAGTTCAGATTTCTGTAGAGTGTGGCGTTGATCGCGTTCGTCGAGACGGCGAGGAGCAGCGTATAACCGTCTGGCGCTGCCGTCGCGACCGTCTCGGTACCGATATTGCTCGCGGCTCCTGGCCGGTCGTCGACGATGAACCGTTGGCCGAGCCTTTGAGACAACGGTTCACACACCAGCCTTGCAATGATGTCCACCGTAGTGCCGGCAGGAAAGCCAACGACGACGTGCACCGGACGCGTCGGGTAATTGAGTACAGAAGCGAGGCTTGGCAGAGCCGGTAGAGCGACAGCGCTTGCGGTCATACGAAGGAAATTTCGACGGAGAAGTTTCATGGCATTTCCTCCTCCACGACGTGTCGATGCCCTCCGCAAATGCAGAAGGTGCCCAAACCACGGTTGTTTTTCGTATTTAGGAATGCTCGCCCGCCGAGGGCAAAAACGCTGCCTTTAACTGTGCGAAGCGTCGGCATGCCCGCTGGCAGCACCGCAAGAAGACTACTCTAATCCCCTGACGGGAATTAGGGGAGAGATGTCGCAGTTGGCACGTTCCAATCATCCCGGCGGGCGCCGGTTTGGTCGTTATAGGGGGCATAGCCGACATCGGGCCAGAGCGCCCAAAACGACGCGGTTGACCCATTTTGACGGTTTGCCACGGTCAATTGATGCACTGCAAAGTTCATTCGATCACTTCGTCGGCGAGTGCGAGTACGCGTCACTGCGGGCTGAGCCCTGCGATCGCCGCCGGCCTTCTTCCAGAATGGTAAAGATACCTGACAGCGACACTCGCCATCGTTATTTGTTCAATCCGACGGCGCGATGTGTGCACTCTTTCCGAGATGAATCATCGAATCCAGGTCGTCAGCAATGAACTTGCCGTATTGCTGCGGGTCCATCTGTGCCGGCTTAAAGCCCATGCGCTCTAATCTGAGTTGAATTGCAGGGAGGTCGAGGGCTCTGCCAATTGCCTCATTTAGCTTGCCGACGATGTTGTGTGGTGTCTGCGGCGGAGCAGAGAGTCCGCACCAGATTAGAAACGTGGAGATAGTGTAGCCCATTTCCGAGAGCGTCGGCAGGTCGGGTAACGATGGCCAACGCGCGATCGTGCTCACCGCTAGCGGCACTACCTTGCCCTGCGCGGCCAACCGCAGTGTTGGTGTAATAGGCACGAAATAGAAATCGATACGCCCAGCCATCAGATCATTGAGAGCCTCGGTTGGCCCAGGGTAAACAATATGCCGGACATCCAGTCCCGCCTCCAGGCGGAATCGCTCGCCGGCCAGATGCGAGGCGGAACCTATACCGACGGACGCAAACTTGAGCTTGCCGGGATTCGCCTTGGCCGACGCAACGAGGTCGTCCACGGTTGAATAATTCTTCCCTGGCGCCGCCACCAGCATGCTCGGCTCTCCGCCAAACAACGCCACCGGCTCAAGATCGTGCAGCGCGTCATAAGGCAAGGATTTGTGCATGATAATTGCGGTGCTCATCGACGACGAGCTCAGCAGCAAGGTATAACCGTCGGGCTTCGCTTTCACCACGGAGACGACGCCAACAGAGCCGTCGCCGCCGGGCCGGTTCTCCAGGACAAAGGGCTGACCGATCTGTTGTGCGACCTGATCGAGCACAAGATGGGCAACGGCATCATAGGTTGTGCCGGCGACAAACGGGCTCACCACTGTGATGGCTCGCATCGGCCATTCCTGCGCCATAGCGGCGGTGCCGAACATAATCGCAGCCGAGCCGACAAATGCCGCGCGTATCGATCTCATCTGATCCTCTGGGTATAGTCTTGGTTTGCTGCTGCAACGGCGGCACGGCACTGCCGCCTTCGAATGCCGACTGCCATTGCCCCACCCTCAAAGCAAGAATATCACGCCCCAATCGGCAGGTCTGGCTCGCCCTGTCGGTCGCGGCAATGCAGCGATCCGGTCGCTATTGGGTGGAAAGCGGAAATCTGAACCAGCGCTCGAAATGACGTGAATAACCCGAAGCTGACGTTCGCCGCAGCATTTTGCCGCGATGCACAATGCAGTTCTCGTTGATAGGATGTGTCCCTGGCTTGTGGGGGGCACATGAGGCGTCGAGAGTTCATTTCTTTGATTGGCGGCGCAGCGGCATGGCCGTCCGTAGCCAACGCCCAGCAACCGGCACGACCTGTCGTCGGCTTCCTGAGCAGCCAATCGCCCGACACCTATTCGCCGTTCCCTGCGGCCTTTCGGGAAGGACTGAAGGAGCAGGGCTTTTCCGACGGCGAGAATGTGACAATCGAATACCGCTGGGCGCACGGCCAACTCAATCGTGTTCCGGCGATGGCGGCGGAATTGGTCAATCTGAAAGTTGACGTTATCGCCGCCACCGGCGGCGTTGCGGTCGCTCTCGCGGTCAAAGCCGCCACTACGTCGATTCCGATTGTTTTCAACAGCGGGGAAGACCCGGTTCGGGCCGGGCTCGTCCCGAATCTCAATCGGCCTGGCGGCAACATAACAGGTGTCAGCTGGTTCAGTGACGAGGTTGGAGCAAAGCGGCTGGGCTTGATGCATCAACTCGTCCCTACCGCCGCAGTCATCGGGGTATTGGCCAATCCGAACGAGCCCGAAACCGCACCGAGTATTGCGGCGACCGAGGCGGCGGCGCGCTCGCTCGGCCTGAAGCTCACTGTACTGAACGCCACAACCATTGCCGGCATCGAAGCAGCGTTTGGGGCGATGGTGGAGCAAAGGGCTGGCGCAATGATGGTCGGCGCCGGCCCGTTCTTCATCAATCAGCGCACTCAGATCGTTGCACTTGCGGCGCAGCACGCAATTCCGTGCATGTATTCCGACCCTGCTGCCGTAGGCATCGGCGGGTTAATCAATTATGGCAATGTCCTCACCGACGCCTATCGCCGCAATGGCGCTTACGTCGGTCGCATTCTCAAGGGCGACAAGCCAGGCGATCTGCCCGTCGACCGTGCGACCAAATTCGGACTCGTCATCAATCTCAAGACCGCCAAAGCGCTCGGCCTTGACATCCCGCCAACATTGCTCGCGCTCGCCGACGAGGTGATCGAATAGCGCAGATTTTTCTACGCACATTGCTGCACCTGCTCACGTCCGTTCATGGCCCGGAGCGACACTTCGCGACTGCCAATTACCGCATTGCGAAAGGCCATGACGGTGCGCTCGTAATCGTCCGCGTCCCATGAAACCGCCGTGAGGCATTGCCATTGGCGCACGGCTTTGAGACCATACGGCCGTCAGAACAAGCAAGACCCGCTACCCCACGGGCAAGTCTCCCCATGCCGATCGTTCAGGCCGATCGTCTCACTCGCATTGGCTCAGCACTGCTGAAGGCCGCGGGTGCGTCGGAGGAAGAAGCGGACGCAGTCGCTGTTGGCTGTGTCAATGCCAACCTCGCCGGTCACGATAGCCACGGCGTGATCGCGATCCCGACTTATATCGACCGCATCACAGCCGGCCACATCGTGCCCGGCGCGAAATGGACCATCGTGCAGGAATCGCCGACCACGACCGTAATCGACGGCCATTGGGGCTTTGGCTTCCACGTCAACGCCAAGGCAATGGCGCTCACCATCGAGAAGGCCAAGACCGCCAATGTTGCGGCCTGCACGGTGTTCCGACAAAGTCATGTCGGGCGCCTCGCCGCCTATCCGATGATGGCAATTCGCGAAGGCATGATCGGGCTTGCGACTGCTGATTCCGGCCGCTCGCCAAAGCATGTCGCCCCCTTCGGCGGCAGAGAGCCGCGGCTTGGCACCAATCCGATCTCGATCGCGGTGCCGTCGGATCTCGAAGCTCCCTTCTATCTTGACATGGCAACCTCGGCGGTCGCGGCTGGGAAGATCGCGCTCGCGGTTGCGCGCAACGAGGAAATCCCGAGAGGCTGGATCATCGACAAGGAGGGGCGGCACACCACAGACCCCAAGGATTACCGCAAGGGCGGCGCGCTGCTGCCGCTCGGCGGTACCGAGGGCTATAAGGGATCTGGCCTTGCTGCGATGGTGGAGGTGTTGTGCGGCTTGCTAACGGGCCTCGGCTTCGGCGTCGAGCCGACCGGCCGGCACAATGATGGCTGCTTCATGGCCGTCTTCAATGTCGCGGCGTTCCGCCCGCTAAAGGACTTCAAGAAAGAGGTCGCCGAGTTCGCGTGTTACCTCAAATCGACGCCGCCGTCTGAAGGCTCGCACGGCGTGTTCTATCCGGGCGAGATCGAGTATCTGCGGGAGCAGGAACGTCGCAAGATCGGCATCGAGATCGAGGACGCGACCTGGGACAAATTGCGCTTGCTTGCGGCCGAGTACAAGATCGCGGGTGAGTTGGGTCTCGCCTAGAAGGCCCGCGGACTTGGGGCATGACACGGCAAAAGGCGATGGTCGGGTTCCCGCAGGCGCAGAACTGTCGCGATATTTTGCTGCATCGGAAATGTCTCCTTGTGGCACTTCGCGACCGCGCGGCAGGTCACTATTCCGGTCGCTAACGGGAGAAGAACGGACATCGGGTCGGAAGACCCAAACGACGCTTTTGACCCAGAGCAGTCATCACGCGCCCCTGGTTTGACACCCTTCCGAGGCGGCCGTTAAGGCGGGGCGGGTGGGCGCCCACACCTAGTCCATGTTCAGCCGCCTTTCCTGTACGCACGTCTCGGTCATTGCTATTCTCGGCCAATGAGACGTCTCATTCATCTCAACCTCTTCATACAGAGCCGCGGTCATCACGAGGCCGCGTGGAGGCATCCGAAGTCGTCGAAGCTGGCGCTCACCGACATCGACTACACGGTGGAGATGACGAAGAAGGCCGAGGCGGGCCTATTCGATTCAATCTTTCTTGCAGACGTGCTCGGCCTCTGGAACGACGTGCAGACCACGCCCTTCAATTGGTTGGAGCCGATCACCACGCTCGCCGCGCTGTCGATGGTTACTAAGCGCATCGGTCTGATCGCCACAGCCTCGACCACTTACACGGAACCTTTCAACCTCGCGCGCTACTTCTCGTCGCTCGACCACATCAGCCGCGGCCGAATCGGCTGGAACATCGTCACGACATGGTCGTCCCAGGCGGGCGGCAACTTCGGCGGGATTGGCGAGGTCAGCCACGCCGACCGTTACGAGCGCGCCGAGGAGTACATGAGCGTGGTGAAAGGTCTTTGGGATTCTTGGGCCGATGATGCCGTGCTCGACGACCGGGCCAGCGGGCGCTACGCCAATCCCAACGGTGTTCGGGCGATCAATCATTCGGGTGCACATTATAAGGTGAAAGGCCCGCTCAACCTGCCGCGCTCGCCGCAGGGCCGGCCGGTGTTTGTGCAAGCCGGTTCGTCCGACACCGGAAAGCGATTTGCCGCGCGGCACGCCGAGGCGGTGTTCACCGCGCATCTGGAGAAAGCAACGGCCAAAGCGTTCTACATCGAGCTGAAAGCGCTGGTCGCGGAGGTTGGGCGCAATCCTGCCGACGTCATTGTGCTGCCGGGCTTTAGCCCGATCATCGGCTCGACTGAAGCAGAGGCGCGGCGCTTCTCGGACGAACTTAACGAGTTGTCTGATCCGGAGGTCGGCCGCAATCGCATGTCGCTGCGTTTTGGTGGACACGACTTCTCACATTTGCCGCTCGACCGTCCGCTGACGGTCGCCGACTTCCCCGATCCGAAGGAGAACGAAGCGTCGCGCAGCCGCACCGAGGTCATCGTTGGTTATGTCCGCGAGCAACACCCGACGCTACGCCAGTTGCTCGCCAAGCTCGCGGGGGCGCGCGGCCACTTCGTTTTCGAAGGCACGCCCGAGCTGGTCGCCGACCTTATCCAGGACTGGATCGAGGAAGGCATTGCCGACGGCTTCAACCTGATGCCCCCGGTGCTGCCGGAGATGCTCGACCGTTTCATCGAGCATGTCGTTCCGATCCTGCAAAAACGCGGCCTATTCCGAACAGCCTACGAAGGAGACACGCTCCGCTCGCATTTCGGCCTGTCGCGGCCGGACGTGCGCTATTCCTGATTAACGCATGCACCCCCTTGGAATATCTGGTGTGCCTCTTAGGAGAATGCGATGAGGCGACGTGAGCTGGTGACGATCGGTCTGGTGGCCGCCATAAGTAGAGGGTTTGCGCCGCGATTTTCATTCGCGCAGGGGGCCTATCCAACCCGGCCCATCCGACTGATCATTCCGTTTCCGCCGGGCGGTGGATTTGACGCAATAGGCCGCCCTTGGGCGGAGAAAATTCAGCCGCTGCTCGGAACTGTCGTTGTTGAGAATGAGGGGGGTGGGGGCAGTTCACTTGGAGCTGCTACCGTCGCCCATTCGCGACCGGACGGCTACACTATCTTGTTGGGTGGGTCGAGCACTCACATCACCGAAGCAATCCTCAAAACCAGGCCGCTTTACGATCCGATAAGAGACTTTGAGCCGATTTCTAACATTGCGGTTTCTGCCTTCGCGATCGCTGTAAATCCGTCGATCCCGGCCAATACGTTGCAGGAGTTCATCGATTACGACAAAGCGAATCGCGGCAAGCTTTCTTATGGTCACGCTGGTGTTGGCTCGCTCAACCATCTAACGGGAGAATTGTTTAAGTCGTTAGCTGGACTGCCCGACCTTGTTCAGGTTCCCTATCGTGGCTCCGGACCGGCGACCGCAGACACGATCGCCGGTCACGTGGCAATGGTGACGCCCGCAGTGACCGGACAACTTATTGCTTATCATCGTACCGGTAAGCTGCGGATCCTGGCTGTGACCAGTCCAGCCCGCCTTGCCGCGGCGCCCGACTTACCCACTGCGGTCGAGACTCTCCCGGGTATGACCTCTCAACAAAGCATTGGCTTGTTTGCCCCTGCGCGGACACCGACCGCAATAATTGAGCAAATTGCACTTGCGAACCATAATGCGCTCGCAGAGCCGGGTTATCAGAAAATGCTGATTGAAACTGGGTTTGTTCCAGATTTGGGTTCCTCGCCTGCGAAGTTTCAGCGGCTTATCGAGGATGAAATCATCAAATGGACGCCGATCGTAAGGGCGCTCGACATCAAAATCGATTAAATTAAACCGGGCCGTCCCGCCCGCAGTCGAGCTGCTGGTTAACGGCTTGAAAGGTCGGTGAGACAGGGGAATGGGCCGTCCCCCGATAGCTAGCCTTAGATGAATGTCAGTTTTTGCCACTTAGCAGCGATCGACCGGCGTTCGATCAACGTCCTAACGGCATATACTGACGTCGACAGCAAGGAACTGCGCATAACACTGAATTATTTGCAGCTGGCGTCGGCGAATAGTCGTAACGATTATGTTTTTTCAGCTGCATTGTTTCCTCTCCCTCTGCGGCACTGTATCAACGGTGTCCGGAAGCTCTACGTGCGGCTCTACGGTCACTGGGGATTAAACTGAAGGCGACCTGGATAGATGGCAATGCGCTCTACGGGCGACGACCGTTGCGATGGCGCGGATTAGTCGACGTGCGCACCGGAGAATTGTACCACCTTGGCCCACTTCGCGGTGTCGGCAGCGATAGTTCGGCCATAGTCCTCTGGCGAACCGGGCAGCGGGACACCTCCAAGATTGGCGATATGTTCCTTGATTTGAGGATCGGCTAGCGCGAGGTTCACCTGCTTGTTGAGCAAAGCGATGATCTCCGCAGGCGTGGCTTTTGGAGCACAAAGACCGTTCCAGGCGTTGGCCCGATAGCCCGGCAGAGTCTTCGCAAGCGGCAGCACGTCGGGCAATTCGGCGACGGGGTCATCGGTCGTGGTCGCGAGCGCGCGCACTGTGCCGGCCTTGGCATACTGCAACGATGAGCCCGTGGTGGAGATCATCACCTGGGCATTGCCGGCGATCAGATCAGTGAGCGCGAGCGCCTCGCCACGATACGGCACATGGGTGAACTTGATGCCCGCCATCATCTGAAACAGCTCGGCAGACATGTGACCCGTTGAGCCGACACCACCGGAGGCGAGGTTGAGCTTGCCCGGGCTGGTCTTGGCGAGCGCGATCAGTTCGGCGGCGTTCTTTGCCTTCACCGATGGGTGCACCAGAACGAGCAGCGGCGTACCCATGACATTGGCGATCGGCGCGAAATCGGCAATGAAGTTGTAGTTCAGGTTCTGATAAAGCGAATTGTTGATGGTGTTGACGGTATTCGCCATGAACAGCGTATAGCCGTCCGCGGCCGCGTGCGCCGCCATCTCGGTGCCGATATTATTGCCGCCGCCTGGACGGTTCTCGACGAAAAACGATTGTCCGAGCCGCTCGCTCAGCCACTGCGCGAGGAACCGCGCGACAAGGTCGGTGCCGCCGCCGGCGGAGGTGGCAACCAAGATGCGGACCGGCCGCGACGGGTACGTTTCGGCGACGGAGATATGCGGTGCCCCGAACAGCCCCGCCAGGCCGAGCAGGAATTCACGACGCTGCACGAATGCTGCCATGGCGGCCTCTCTGCGACAAAGCTCAACCCGGGACTGTGGCTCCCGGGAACAGAGCATGGGCGGTCAAGAACTCAATCATATGGCGGTTAAACAGCGCAGGCTGCTCAATCTGGCAGGCGTGGCCCGCGCCATAGATGGTTTTCAGTTCGCAGCCGGCGATGCGCTTCTGCAGCGCAAACGCGGTCCGATGCGTGTTGTCCTCGCTTCCAGTGATGATGATGGCCGGACAGGCGACTTTGGCATGGTGGTCGTCAGGCTCGGGCTGCCGGTAGGCCTCGAACTGGGTGATGATGGTGTCGACATCGCCAAACACGTTGCGATCGGCGAACAGGTTGGCGAAGAAATGCGCCATTGGCGTCGAGCGGAAGGCGGGGCTAAAGTCCTCGAAGGTATAGCCCCAGCGGTAGCTAATGCCTTGCTCCCGATAGGCCTGAATGCGCGGTGGAATGAACTCCTTCTTTGGGTTATAGCCAGTGCCGCACATGATCATCGCGGCCGTTTGCTGCGGCCGGTGATTATGCATCCAAGTCAGCATCGATGAGCCGATGGAGCAGCCGACCAAGACAACTCTCTCGCGCGGATAGGCATCGTCAATCGCCTCCCAGCAAGCTTGTGCAACGTCCCGCATTGTGAGTCCGTCGCGCGCTCTCGGCGACCTCCCGTAACCTGGCAGATCGATGGCGATGCAGCGATACCAGGTGGACATCTGTGCCATCTGGAAGATCCAGCACGACTGGTCCATCGGGTTCGGATGTACAAAGGCCATGACGGGGCCGCTCTTACCCATCGTCTCGTAATAGAGACGTCCATCGATGTGATCGGCCATGCCGCCGCCTGCCTTCAGGTGTCGCCGATGTCAGCGCGGCGACCCGTTCGATTGTACCCGAATTGGGCTTTAAGGCGACCTCCTGCCCTGAGCCCTATCTTGCAGGCATGGCGTCAACCGGCTGGAGATAAGAAGGCGGCCGGGCCAAGGATTACGGTTGCTTTGATTTCAATCAGCGCGTCTTTGCGAATGAGGCCGGCAACCAAAATTCCGGTCGCTGCCGGATAGGGCGGGCTTTTGAAGAATTCGCGGCGGACCTCGGCCGTACGTCGATAGTCTGTCAAGCTGAGAACATATTCGGTGGTTTCAACGATATTTTCGAACGAGGCGCCGGCTTTGTGCAGGATACGGCCAAATTTTTCAAAAATGAATCGCGTCTGCGCGACGATGTCGCCCCTGCCGACGATGGCGAGATCGTCGTCCACCGCTGTAGTGCCAGAAATGAACAGCAGATTCCCGGCCCGGACTGCCGGCGAGAACGTCAACTTGTCCGACCAATGGGCGGGGGTGATTGCTTCGTAAATCGCCATGGTTCCCTCTCAGAGATTGGATTGCCACCCGACGCGGTGCAGTCATCGACAATCCGGCTGATGATACCGCTCGTCGCCGCCATAGCGGTATCCAGCGTCCACGCGAACTAGGTCGCCTCGCCGGACGAGGGCAAAGCATGCCAGCGCTGCATCACCGTCGGGCCCGCAATTTGAACCGCTGGATTTTTCCGGACTCCGTCTTCGGCAGGCTTTCCACCACCTCGACTTCACGCGGATAGGCATGGTCGCCGACCATACGGCGCACGATGTTTTCAATGTCCCTGGCGAGAGTTGGGCTCGCACTTTGCCCCGGGCGCAGCGTGACAAAGGCTTTGACGATCTCGCCCCTACGCGCGTCGGACTTACCGACCACCGCGGCCTCGGCAACGGCTGGATGATGCAAGATGGCGCTTTCAACTTCGAACGGACCAATGCGGTAGGCGGAACTTTTGATGACGTCGTCGGCGCGGCCCTCGAACCAGAAATATCCGGCCGGATCGCGCCGCGCCAGATCACCGGCGACCATCCAACCGTTTCGGAAGAGAAGCTCGGTGCGCGGGGCGTCCTCCCAATAGCCGAGCGCATAGAGACCCTGCTGGCTTGGACGCTGCGCCAGGCAGCCGACTGCGCCGGCCGGCAGCTCACGGCCCTCGTCATCGACGACGGCCATGGCGAAGCCCGGCATCGGCAGCCCCATCGATCCAGGCTTCACCTTTGCATCGAGCCCATTGAAATTGCCGAGCGGCAGACCGTTTTCGCTCGAGCCGAAATGGTCGCGCGGAACGAGGCCGAGGCTTTCCGCAAAAAAGCGGATAACCTCGGAATTCAGCGGTTCGCCGCAGCTGCTGATCGCGCGCAGGCGCAGATCATAGCGCGCCAACTCCTCGGCGCCAAGCGCCATTACTCCGCGCAGCAATGTCGGCACCGTCGCCACGTTGCTGACGCGCTGTTCCTGTAAAAATTGCAAAAAGTCCCGCGGCGTCGGCGTAGCCTCGTAGCTGAGAACGGGAACACCTGTGGCCAGCGCGGCGTGGTAGCAAACGAAGCCGTAACCCCAACCGGGATCTCCGGTGGGCCAGAACAAGTCGTCAGCTTGGAGGTCAACGCCGTAGCGCATGTAGGGCTTGGTCGCAGCGAGAAAGTTGGCGGCGATCGCGACGCCCTTCGGCGCTCCGGTCGAACCCGACGTGTACAGAATCACCGCGGGATCGAGACGGCGGCATGGCTGTGTAACGCAGATGTCCGATTCGGTAGCGACAGCGCGATGCAGATCGACATCGCCCGGCCTTAAGCCCGCGCCGCCGGCACCTGCGATCGTCACCACTGTATTGTTTTCAATGTCAGGAACACGGTCGCGGTAGTCGTGATGCGTGCAAATGACTTTGGCCCCGCAATTGCGCAAACGGAGGCCGACGGCGTCAGACCCGAAGCCGGTGAAAATCGGCACGTAAACAGCGCCGGCCTTCCAGGCACCGATCATCACCGCGATAGTTTCTGGCACACGCGGCAGTACGCCAGCGATACGGTCGCCATTGCGCACGCCAAGCGCCCGCAACAGATTGCCAATTCTGTTGCTCAGCAAACTCAAATCCCGATAAGTCACAACGACTTTGGAGCCGTGTTTGCCAACCCAGTACAGTGCCACGCGCGCGCCGTCGGCGTGCCTATCGACGATGGTGCGGCCGAGATCGATGGGCTCTTGGTCGTGCCAACCGAGGTCGCGATCGACTGCGTTCCAGTCGAAGCTGCGCACCGCGTCGGCGTAGCTCGGCTTGGGCACGGCTATTCCCCACCCGGTACTGGAGCGTCGCCGCGTCGGCGAATGCGGTAGACGTGCCGACCTTCCTGCACTATCTCGTCGTGCTGATTGATTAATCTGATCTTGATGGTGAGCGTGCCCCAGTCTCTGCCCGGCCGCGGCTGCGCGCTCACGATTTCGAATTGCGAGCGCACCACATCCTCCTTGAACACGGGCCGTTGAAACGTCGCGCTTTGGCTGAGCATCGCCACCATCGAGCCTTTCAGTTGCTCCGACAGCGGCGTAGCGCCGAGCGCGGTCAGCGCCATCAGATGCAGACCGTGCACGATCGGGCGGCCGAACCGCGTCGTCTTGGCGTAGTCGTCGTCGTAAAGGATCGGATGCTTGTCGCCGGTGAGCACGGCGAACGATAGTACATCGTCTTGCGTGATGTGCCGCGATGCCCCCGCGAAAATTTGTCCAGGGTTAAAATCGTCGAGGAAGAGCTGCTCAGCTTGTTGTCCCATTCGGCTCCTCCAGTGCAGCTAAAGCAGCATGGTTATAAATTGATCGGCAGCCGCCCGCTACGGGCGCGCTCCCTGTCCCAGGTTTCGCCGTCAGCACACGCCCGAGGCGTCGATGAACAGCAAGGGCAGCGTCAGCTATGCCAACTTATAAATTCCCGAACAGTTACTCGATCACCTCGGCGGTGGCGAGCACAGGCTTTGATCGACACAGTCCTCGTAACTATGCATTTGGGAAATAAACCCACCAGACTTGAGGCTTTCGGCCAGGCGATCAAACCCTTGACGTGATACCTCCGGCGTTCGCGCCCACAGGCCCGCGTCTCTGTAGCGTCGAAGCGAAGTCGTAAGGAGATCTGGTAGTACGTCCGGGTAGAATGGCGTGACTTCATGCGCCAACTCTTCCGCGCTGTGCTCGGCGATCCACTTGAGCGTGCGTCGCGTTGCGCGGACGATCGCGGCGAACGCCACACGGTTGCGGCGAATGTTGTCACGGGTCGTCAGGAACGTCGTATAGACGGTTGGCCCGCGGTTGCTTGCGGCATAGAGGATGTCACCCGCGCCGGCCTGCAGGGCCATCGAGACGTACGGCTCGAACATCTGTACTACGTCGACTTCGCCTTTCCGCAACGCCGTTAGATTGTCGCCCATGGTACGATCTGTGACGCGGTAAATGCGCCCCGGATTGACGCCCCGCTCGCGCAGGTCGTGCTGCAGGCAGAGCCACGGGGTCGGCACTTCCGACACGGTCGCAACCTTCAGCCGTGCCAGATCAGCCAAATCGAAGCCGGAACGCTGGCACTTGCCGACCAGAAAGAACGGATCTCGTGCGACAACCTCGCAGAAGCAGACAAGCGGCGACGCGGGATCGAGGTCGCGCGCTTTCAGCACCCGCATCGGTCCACCCCACGAAATGTCGATCGATCCGTCGAGCAGACCGGCGGCAGCGGCAGCCGGCGCCGGAGAGTTGAACAAATCTACGACGATACCCTCGTCGGCATAGAAACCAAGCACTTGCGTGGCGTAGAATGGCGCATAAAACAAAGCACGGAAGTTTTCGGCGAGCCTGATCCGCATCGTGGCAATTTAGTCGATCGACACGCCGGTCGTGTCGCTATCTGCGAATTTTTGCAGATAGTTCGGGGAGCGGCAATCGGGCGCGACCAGATCAGCGCCGGTCTCTTGAATGCGTACCTGAACGACTGGGGTGTCTAGGGTTGCGACAGTGGCAGAGTTGAGCTTTTGGACGAGCGCCGCGGATGTGCCGTGGGGCAAAAACAAGGCCAACCAGTTTGAGGCCCAGAAGTCGGCGCTGTTCGTGTGCTGATGCTAGACCTGGCAGCGTTTCTCCGCGCGTGCCCTGAGGCCTCACTTCTGCGCTGCTGCCTTGAGGATCGGCGTTAACCGGGCAATTTCGCTTCTAACCAGCGCGTCGAGCGGTGCAGGACCACGCCGGCCCTTGTCAGCGATCGCGGCGCCGAGTTCGGCGAACCGCTTGCTCGCCATCGGATCGTCCAGAGTCTGGTTGAGGGCCGCGGCAAGCACGTCGACGACTGACTGCGGCGTGCTTTTGGGAGCGAATAGTGCGAAGAACGGCGCGATGTTGAACTGCGGTAGGCCCTCCTCAGCCGCGGTCGGCACGTCTGCCAGCAACGGATGGCGCGCTGCAGCGGCGATCGCGAGTGCATGCACGTTGCCGGCTCTGATCTGTGCCAACTGGCCGATGATCGGATCGCAGAAGTAGTCGACCTGGCCCGCCATCAGCGCATTCGTCGCCGGCGCGCTGCCCGTGAACGGCACGAGGGTCGGCTTGATACCGATCGCCGTGTTGAGGAGAAGACAGCCAACATAGGACACCGAGCCGACGCCGGCATGGGCCATGTTGAGCTTCGACTGGTTAGCCGTCGCATACGCGACGAAATCCTTCAGCGTCCTGGCCGGAAAGTCCTTGCGCGTCACCAGCACTTCGGGAAACTCGGCGACAAGGCCGATCGGTGCGAAGTCCTCGGCGGGATCGTAGGCGAGGTCGGGATAAAGTACTGGCGCCGCTGCATGCGTGCCCATGTGGCCGATGATCAGCGTGTAACCATCAGGCGTCGCGCGCGCAGCACGCGTCGCTCCGATCGTGCCGCCAGCGCCGTTGACGTTCTCAATTATGAACTGTTGGCCGAGCCGTTTGGCGAGCTGCTCGCCGACAATTCGGCCGGTGATGTCAGCGGGCCCGCCGGCCGCAAACGGAACGATGATGGTGACCGGACGCGTCGGATAATCGAGGGCTAGTGCCGCGGATAAGACTGACGCACACGCGACGGCACCGAGGGTAAGATGCAAGAAGTCGCGACGGGCAAATATCATGGTGACAGCTCCGGTGGTTAAACGGGTGCCGCGAAGCAATGAGATCGGCCGGTCCCTATTAATTGGTTCGGCCCCGCATCGATGCCGATATAGCCTTTTGGTCGCCGGGAAGCCATGTATGTCTGGCCAACATCGATAACCCATCAAGGGGGCGTCTCGCCGGAATCCTGAAAATGACATCTACTCCTGCACGCCATGAGTTAGCGGCCCAAGATCGTTGAAACCATCGCCCGGGAATCGCGCTTGCGCCACGAGCCGACATCGACGGTATGGAAAAAATCCGCGATGTGGTGATTGAAGGCCGCCGGATCCTCGAGATTGATGGTGTGACCGGCGTTCGGCATGACGACAAGAGCAGCCGTCGGAATCGACCGCTTCATCAGCAGTGCCGGTTCGAGGCACGGCCAGTCCTCGTCGCCGGTCATGATCAAGGTCGGCACGGTCATCGTCCCCATCTGATCGACGAGATCGAACAGTGAGGGTCGGCGCGCCTGCACGCCCCGCATCGTTCGCGCCGAGCCTGCTGGCGAATGCTCGGCAAGCTGCGTGGTGAATTCCCGCCAGCCGCGCGGGTCTTTGTTCTGAAATTGGACGCGGGTCGGGCCGAGCGCGTAGGCTTCGGCTGCCTTCGCCATGGTCTCTTGCTCGAACTGGTTTGCCACCGCCGCCGCTTCGGTCGCAAATTGCACACGCTTGTCGGGTGCTGCGCCGTAGCCGCAGCCCGCCACGACCAGCGAGCGCGCCCGGTCCGGATAGCTGAAACCGAAATGCAGGGCGGCGAAGCCGCCCATCGACAGGCCAACGATATGCGCCTTGTCGATCTTCAGTGCATCGAGCACCGCGCGGACGTCATCGCGCGCGCTCTTGCGAATATTTCTCGCCGTCCGGCGGCACATCGGAGGGTGGATAACCACGCGCGTTGTAGACGATACAGCGGTAGCGTTGGCCGAAATAGCGTATCTGCAATTCGTAGGATCGGATGTCGCCGGCAAATTCGTGCACAAAAATGATCGGAATCCCGCTACCGACCTCTTCATAATAGAGTTTGACTCCATCATCGGCGGTCAAATGCGGCATGTTCGCTCGTGCTCCCCAAGATTTCGGCCTTTTCGTCGGCAGTCATGCGGTTGGTAGGCAGCATTACGCCGTTGTTCCGGTCAATCTGCACGGTGTCAGATACCAGTCAAACGCGTTTTCCTAATCCAAGGCGGACCCGCAAGATTTTATCTACTGGTGCCGATTTGTCACACTTTTTCGGCCGCTATCGCGTTATTACTGGGCTTGCATCTTGCACTAGGCGATCACGGGGATGACATGAAAAAGTTCGTCCTTGCAGTTGCAGCGCTCGTCTCCGCTTCAGGCTCGGCGTTCGCGGCGGACTTGGCCGCGCCAGCCTACAAGGCGCCACCGCCGGCCGCGCCCATCAGTAGCTGGACCGGCTGCTTCATCGATGGCGGCGTCGGCTATGGCCTGTGGAAAGAGGACCATCATTCGGAGACCTATCCGGGACTCGCCGCGCTCTCCGTAACCACCACCAACGGCGGCAGCGGCTGGCTTGGCAGCGTGGGCGCCGGTTGCGACTATCAGGTCGGATCGCGTTTCATTATTGGCGCGTTCGGCGATTTTGACTTCACGGATATCCACGGGGCGGCGGGCGGTATTGACGCTGGCTTTAACCTTACAGGCGATGAGAAGGAGCGGGACGCCTGGGGCGTCGGCGGCCGGATCGGATATTTGGTCACTCCCTCGCTGTTGACCTATTTCGACGGCGGTTACACTGAGGCTCGCTTTGACCAGATCAATCTAAATTCTGGTTTTCCACCAATGCCCACTGGGCTTGATATCGCGGCGCACACTTATCACGGTTGGTTCATTGGCGGGGGAGCGGAATATTCGCTGGCGTCGATTGTTCCGATTTCCGGCCTGTTCTGGCGCACTGAATACCGCTACGCGAGCTATCATGCTGATGATCTTCCGTTGATCGTCACCGCCACGGGAGCGCCGTTCGTCAGCGCCGAGCACATGCAGCCAGTGGTGCAGACAATAACGACCAGTCTTGTCTGGCGCTTTAACTTCGGCGGACCTCTGCGAACGAGGGATTGATACAGCCGCAATCGTTACTCTCGGTCGCCGACGAGGCGATCGAATAGGGGGCGATTTTGCTGCGCTGCACCTTGTCGTCTTTGGCCCAGCAGCGACATTGTCCGGCGTTTTATGTTGCAGCGCGAAGCGAGTCTCAGCTCTATCAAAACATTTGCTTGAGCCGGTACGATGCAGTCTCCTCGGCAGCTGGAGGGTGGCCCGTTAACGGTGCCCCTCCGTTTTCCCTCCCGGACGCCGGCGACAGCACCGCGGTTCGTCTGTCAGCCCCCGGGGCCGTCCGTCATGATGTAGCCCATCAGGTCGCCCACGTTGTGCTCCAAATTTCGGATGATGTCCTTGACGACGTCTCCGATCGAGATCACGCCCACGACCTTGCCCGCGTCCAGCACTGGTAGATGGCGAAAGCCGCGCGCGGCCATCATTGCCATGCAGCCTTCCAGTTGGTCGTCCGGCTTGACCGTCACCGGGTCGCCCGTCATCACTTGGCCCACCGGAGTCTGCTTCGCATCGAGCCCGGGCAGCAGCACTTTTATGGCGCAGTCACCCTGGGTCACGATACCGACCAGTACGTCGTCGTCGATGACCAGCACCGACCGGACCCGGTTGTCGCGCATCTGGCGCAAGGCTTCGACGACCATGTCGCCGGAACGAACATGGATCAGGGCGCCACTCTTCTGGGCCAGAGCGTCTTTGACTGTGTTCATCGAGTTCCTCTCGTGAGCCCTGTCCTGGCCCGCCTAAGTGGTACGCATTGAAGGTTAGAGCCGGCTTGTTCAGCATCGACCATAATCTAGCTCACTAGGCGGCTATTAATCGAGGGGCCGGGTTCGTTCGCGTCGCATCTCTTCCTTCGCTGACCCGGAGCAAATCGTCAGCTGCACTTATCTCGTAGCTAGTCGTCATTCAGTGGATTTGCGCCCACGGGCCAGCACCGCGACAATTAAGCATGCTCACCGGTTCGGTCTATCTCTGTCATATCGCGTACGCCGCCGCCGGCCTCATCGAATAGTGAAGCGAACTTTGCTGCGGTGCGTCGAGACTCAAATCGGACGGTAATGGCACAGCGCGTCGTTTCTCTCACTTCTCTGATTGTTTCGAAGTTGAACCCATAGCCGGCATCGCAAGGGGATTCCGTACTAGCGGCAAATTTTCGCAGTCGCTATTCTGGACGCGAGCGGGGGTAAGCAGACGTGGCGCGGTTGGCCGGATTCGGTAGGTCCTGACCCATTACGACAATCCGCGTCCACCAGTTTGCTGTTGTGCACAAACTATCGAATTCCTATTGGCTGTGATTTGGCGGCAACAGCCAGAAGGCCTGGGCGGTCTATACTTGGAGGGTCCTTTGAAGGGGGGACTCGTGAGGAAGGCCGCCATTGGCATTGCTGCCGTTGCCGCCATGATTGGAACGCCCGTCGTAGCGGCGGATATGGCCGTAAAAGCTCCGCCCGTGCCGCCGGCGCTCACCGTGCCGTCCTGGGAGGGCTTCTACCTTGGCGTCGATGCAGGCTACGGCATCGGGATCACCAATTTCAGCCAACCAATCCAGGGCAATTTCATCGGCACCCATGGTTTCGTCAGCGGCCTGCTTGGCGGTTATAACCACATGGTCGTACCGCGCTGGTTGGTAGGGGTCGAGGCCGATGTGAATTGGGGCAACGTCGCTCACAAGGACAGATTCGATGACGGCTTCGGCGACGTTCTCGAAATCAAGATATCCGAGAAGACAGCCAGTTCGCTGCGCGGTCGGTTCGGTTATCTGCTTGAGCCGAATACGTTGCTCTATCTTACCGCCGGGTGGTCCTGGGCGCGTTTCAACTACACCTTTGCTACGACGTTTGCCGGAGGCGAATCGTCCAACGTCGCGGTCAACGGACCAGAGGTTGGCATTGGTGCGGAGACGATGCTCGGCGCGGGCTGGAGCGCTCGGCTCGAATATCTGGAAGCATTTTACAACTACGGCAGTTTTGCGTCGCCGCTTCTTGGAACGGTGACCAGTTTGTTGGGCACGGGCAACAACTTTGCGACGATCTATCAGAAGCCGGCCGTTGGCATCGGGCGAGTTGCGTTGATCTATCGGTTTGGTTCCGGCGACGGCGCGCCGTCGGCTGCACCATCACCGACACCATCATGGAATGGCCCAACCATCGCCGCCACGGTGGCGGCAGTCAGCGGCACCGCCAAGGTCGATTCCTGGGTGGCGCCCGGCAACACTATCGACGGGATTGGCGCCTCGGGCGTGTTGCCGACCGTGCTGCTCGGCTACAACTGGCGGATTGCGCCACGCTGGGTCTTTGGCGTCGACGCCGGCGCCGCGCCAGGCCTATCGACCACCAAAGTTCAGCTGGACTGGACCGAGTCGTCGCACGCCCGCTTCGGCTATTTGCTCACGCCGGCGACCATGGTTTACGCCAGCATCGGCTGGTTCGGCACCGGCTTTAGGACAACGAACTTGGCGGGGAAGGCGATCATCGTCCCGCAGCAGCGTGCGAACGGACTCGCGATTGGGGGTGGCGTGGAGACCGCCTTGGACGCGCATTGGGCCGCGCGCTTCGCGTATCAGTATGGATTTGTGCAGACCGTCTCCAACGTCCTCGTCACTGTCAACGCGGGGCCTCAGACCGTGCAGCTGCCGGTTTCCGTGCATCCTCAAGTTCAATCCGCGGAGGCCGGAGTGGTCTACCATTTCGATCTCCTTTAGACGAAATTCTCTCTCCAGCTGACGCTCCGCGCCCGCCAGCGACGAGATGAATGTCCGCCTTTTTAGCGACCGCGCCTCGCTGGCATTCATCCGTTGAGTGCTCACTTGCCAAGGCGATCTGGTCCCTTCGTCAATGTTTTGACGCGATAGAGGCCCTCCCGCGCCGTGATGTACAGCGTCTGTTTGCCGGGCCCGGAAAAAGCGATGTTTGCCGGCTGGCGTGGTACTTTGATCACGCCAAGATACGTGCCCTCAGCATCGAATACCTGCACCCCTGTCACCGTCGAAACGAAGAGACGGCCTTCGCTATCGACAGCGATGCCATCGGCGAAGCTGAGCTGACCCGCCGGAATGTCATGCAACAACGTGAATACGCGCCGGTTCGCGCAGGAACCGTCCGGCTGAACGTCAAAAGCCCACACGACGGGACCGGTAGTGTCGTCCACGATGAGCGTCTTGCCGTCGTTGGTCAGCGTCAAACCGTTCGGGAGCGGATTCTGGGCGTCGATCAGCGCTGGGATTTGCTTGTCTGGCGGCAAATAGTAGACGCGCGCCGGTTGGCCCGGTTTCGGTGGAATCGGACCAACTCCGGGATCAGTAAAATAGATGCCGCCTTTGGCATCCGCGATGAGATCGTTTGGCGCGAGCAACGGCATCCCGGGAGCGCCCTCGGTGAGCACCGTGATGCCGCCGTCCTTGGCGCGTCGCGTGATTCGCTTGGCAGGACCTTCCGCCGAAAGGAGTTCACCGTCCTTGGTCAGCGCGAGACCATTCGCGCCATTGCTCGGCTCCCGCACGATGGAAATTCTTCCGGCTGGATCGAGGTAGTAGGTGCGGTTGCCGCGAAGATCGGAGAACAGCAGGCCGCCATCGGGCGTACCGACCGGCCCTTCGGTGAAAACGAAACCGTCCTGAACCAATTCCGGCGCAACACCCGCCGCCAGCACGCCCGGAATGCCCACCGGCGTCTGCGCCAACGCCGACAAGGTGCCCACCGCAAGCAACAGCAGCACGGTTGCGCTCAAACGGGCGCTTGCCGCTCTTCGGGAGGTCTGTGGCTTATTGGTCGCCGTAGCTATGCCGACCAAATCGGTGCTCGAGGCGATCGAGCCTCACGATGTCCCTTCGGACTCGCACGTCGACAATTCGCCGCCCTTAGTGAAGATCGCGCCGGCGGCTCTGGCCAACGATGCTGTCTCACCCGACTGCGCGGGCCCGGAACGAAGATCACTTGCATTGGTGAGAGTCACGACGTGACGAAAGCCGAGCAATTTGCGAAAGTCGATTCTTACTTCCAGATCGTTCATTCCCCACTCCCGTCTCAAGCAACGTCATTGGGTTAGATTATACCGGGATTTATGGTGCGATGCAGCCCTGATTCTTGCTGAAAACCCCAGGGCCAATCAATCTGCCGGCGGCCGTTGCAATTTGTCTGCATTTGCAAGATGTTACTGACCGGGAGCGGTACAGAAACAGGGCGAGCGGCCTGGCGAGAAGTGGCAGCGGGCCCGCCGGCGCTCTACACTCAGACGATTGGTGGGTTTAGTGTTTATTCCAGGTGAATTGTCGCCGCACGCGCTCGATGCCGCCATGCGCGGGGCGCTAGCCGACAGCCTGGCCCATATTCACGCTGCCGCTGCCCGGTCGATCGACATCGGCCCCGATGTGTGCGCCCGCTGTTTGTCGGCCATCAAGACGCACCGCGTTAAGCCCGGGGTCTTCGGCAGATATTACGACATCGTGTTTGCGCTCCAGGAACGGCGCTTCAAAGATGCCGGTGAGCTCTTTCGAGAGATCGCTGCCCTTGCCGGAGAGGAACCGGCGTTCCAGGCTGTGCCATTCACCGACGAGGCTCTCGGTCGCGACAAGGAGCGCTATGCACGCCTCATCGGGCTTGAGACCGAGACGGGCGCGGACCTGACGTCACCAAGCGGCGACGACTGGCGCGATTTCCAGGCCAATATCGCCGCAGCAATGGCTCTGCTCGATGAAGCCGATCCCGCGCTGGCGGCCGAGTTGCGCACGCTGTTGGCTCAGGTCGTTGCGGTCGGATTGGATTCGCGAAGCGGTGGCAGCGGGTTCAGCGGCGCTTCTTCCTTTATGTTGTGGGGCGCTGTTCTCCTCAATGCTCCTCGGCACCGCACCAGGCTCGATGTGATCGGAGGATTGGTCCACGAGGCGGCGCACCAAATCCTATTCGGCCTTTCGATTGACAGACCTTTGGCCGAAAATCCGATCAGCGAACGTTATGGCTCGCCACTGCGAACCGATCAGAGACCCATGGACGGCATTCTCCATGCCACGTTTGTGTGCGCCCGAATTCACTACGTCTACGTGCGCTTGCGGGATGCTGCGAACAGCAGTCTCGACGACGCCGAACGGCGCCAAATTAAGCAGCGTGTCGATCACTATCGGCAGAAATTTCTTGACGGGTGCGAAACGGTAGAGCGCTTCGGTCGCCTGTCCGACGACGGCCGTCGCATAATGTCCTCGGCTTCGAACTATATGCGAAGTGCCAACTGAATGCGCGCCGCCCCGCAATCTAACAGGCTCGCCGCCGATCGTGGGCCGCCATTGCTGATTGCCCCCGGGACGCTGGAAACCGTTGCAGAAAATCTGGCTGCCAGGGTCACCCAGCGACCGGATGGTGTCATCCGCAGCTATGGTTTAGCGGGATTGGAGCGTTCCCAATCGTACGCGGAGACGTGGCATCGCTCAGGCCGCATTCTCGCGGGTATAGGCGAATTTGGCATTGTGCCAGGCCAGATCATTGTTCTGTTGGTCGATGATGTCGTCGACTTTGTTCCGGCATATTGGGCGTGCGTTCGCGGTGGTTTCGTCGTCGCGCCATTGGTGAGCGCAGCGCGCGATCGGCAGCGATCCCGCGACGCTCTGGGGCAGGCCCTCAATCGTTTGAGCAACGCGATACTGGTCGCCGACGAGGCCTTCGCCGCGGTTGCGACTGACCACGCGCGGCGGCACGGATTGCGCGTTCTGTCGTTGCGCACGGCCGAATCGAATGCCCGGCGAGAGGGTGAAGACGCTCCGCACGCCGAGCCGCTGTGCCTCATCCCCAGCTCCGGCTCAACTGGCGATCTCAAGCTCGTTGCCCTCAGTCACGACAGCGTTCTCTATCGCCACTTCGCCGATAGTTTTGCAACGCAGGCCAGCTATCTTGGCACCGTGGCACTCGACAGCGTCAGCGCCGCCCAGCACGGAATTTTCCTAAGATATGGGTCATGGACCCAAATATCTCCGATGGCACTGACAGCGCAACCAACGTCTGTCCTGGACGCTATTGAGCGCCATCAAATAACGTCCGCGGGCTGCACCCCTTCCACTGCGAAAACAATCGTGGCGGCCGCACAACGGAGCGGCCGCAAATGGCGTCTTGGTTCGCTCGATGAATTCGGCGTCGGTGCCGAAACAGTCGCCATCAAGACCATGCGCACCTTCGGCGAGTTTCTGGAACAATCAGGTTCGTCGCGCCGAATCATAACCGCGAGGTATGGCACGACAGAAACGGGGTTTCTGGTCACAGGTTCATGTCCCTTCAACGGAACAAACTACGACGATGACGTGGTGCATCTGGGCACCTGTGCGCCCGGCGTTGAGCTGCGGATCGTCGTCGACGACACCGTGGTTGCCGAGAACGAAATTGGCGAGATACAGGTCAACTGCCCGCAAAGAATTTTTTCATCGTACTGGGGTGAGCCCGACGCTACGCGCCAATCCTTCACCGACGACGGCTGGTGGCGCACTGGGGATTTGGGTCGACTGCGAGGCGGGATGCTTTCGGTGCATGGACGGGCTAAGGATGTACTCGTCGTCTCCGGTAAGAAATTTTCGCTGGCAGAAATCGACACAGAAATTGAGACGGTCCTATCGGGTGACGGTCGCGCCTTTAGCTGTGCCGTGCATTGGCCCGGAGAGGCCAATGAGCGCCTCGCCGTTGTCGTCGCCGCTGGCGCCGAAGACTATCGTGAAAACCTTTTCGAAAGGATCCGCTCAGCGGTGGGGCGTCGTTTCGGCCTTCGTGTGGATCGGGTGATGCGGGCAGCACTCGACGACCTTCCGCTCGCGGCCAATGGCAAGCTACGGCGCAGCGAGCTTGCTGATCGCGTGCGGCGAGGATTGTTCGGTTCGGCAGACCGGGTTGTCCGAAGATTTCCGGCGCTGCAATCAATCAAAGAGAAGAAAACTCGCTCTGATGTCGAGAAAAAATTGCTGCGGATCTGGCAAGACGCTTTGAATCTCCGCGGCGACGTCGACAAACATGGGAACTTTTTTGATCTCGGCGGCGATTCGTTGCGTTCCCTGATGTTGTATATTGCCATCGAAGAGCAATTTGGTCTGCAAATTGTCGCCGAAGACTTCTTTGCATCGCCGACTTTCGCCGACTTATTCCGCTTAGTGCTGAGACGTGGCGCGCCCTCCGGATTGCCTCAAACTCCATCGAGTCGGATAACCGTACTGGTCGATGAATTGGAAGCCGCCTACGCAGCAGACAAAGCGCCGGCATTTCGCCGTGCGTCGCCCAATCGGTGGGGGAATGCTTGCCACGCACTATGGGAAGCGGGTCGCATCGACGTCGTGGAATTTGCCGCACGGGCTTTGCACGGAAGATTTCCTGGGCTTGATTATTTTCGAACTTTGGTGACCTATTTTGATGCGCTGCCGAGCGACCTGCCTCCGGCGCTTGCATTCGCGGACGACCATGCAGCTGAAATCCAGATCGTCAGGCGACCGAATTGCGATAAGGTGATTCTATGCTTCTGCGCAATGAATGGTACACTTGGCCTCCCGCTCAATTTTGTTCATCAATGGCTTGGCCGATTGCCGGCGTCACTGGTCTACATCAAGGATTTTCGTAATCTGCGCGGAGGTTGCGGATTTCCGACCCTTGGTCCTGATCGCGATTCTGCCATTACGGCGTTCCGCCGAATTGCCGATGACCTGGGTGCTATCAATATTTATACGCTGGGAGTTTCGCTCGGCGGCTTCGCGGCCTTGTACTACGGCCTCGAACTCGAAGCAGCCGCGGTGTTGAGTCTTGCGGGCGCGACGGATTATACGCCCAGCTTCGTCCGCACCCTAGGACCAGTCTTGGACGATTATTTGGAAATGTGCGAACGGGCGCCGGAGTACGCAACAGACTTGAGCGTCCCGCTCTCGAGAGCACGCAACAGACCCCGTGTTTTGTTGGTTTACAGCGATCGTCATTCCGGCGATCGCCGACAGGCTGAACGAATTGCTGGATTGTCCCGCGTGAAGCTCACCACCGTACACAGCGCTCACCACAACGTCGTCGATCCACTCGTTCGAGAAAGAACCTTCTTGCCATTGCTTCAGGAGTTTTTGTCTGGGGTCGATGACAATATCGGCAAGGAATAGCGCGCCAATCCTCAACCTAAAAGCTGTCAAAGCGCATCAGCTTGATTAAGGCGAGCGACGTAGTGGAGATCCACCCCGGGGTCGCTGACCACTACACGACGATCGTACGGGACCTACGCGCAGCGCTGGCTGAGAGGTCACCCGAGCAGAAGCTCGAAGTGGTCGCATCGGTTCGCAGTTTAGTCGATAAGATCGTGATCTATCCAAACAACGATCCGCAAGGCCGTGACCTCGAACTCGTAGGCCAACTTGCCGCATTGCTCGGTACGGAGAAACTTCGCAATGGTGTGAGGAGAGTGGTAGCGGAGGACGGATTTGAACCGCCGACACACGGATTATGATTCCGCTGCTCTAACCAACTGAGCTACTCCGCCGCCAAAAGAAGCAGAGGCTGAGGCAAACGGCCGGAGTCTTGGCTCATGCCTAGCGTCTGGAAGGTCACGGTCGGGCGTCCCGATGTGAGCCGCAGGCCGTTCCGGCGCTTAGGTATAACGAAACGGCGCTGCTTTCAACTTGCGAAAAACCCACGCGGGCAGGCCGGGCTGCGCGCGGGCAAAGCACCGCGCCAGCCGGGTCGGTCGGGCGACACCCGGTTGTATACATTCGAGCTTCAAGCTAAAATAGTATGCTGTAACGGTTTGTCTCTACGAGGCTTTTGGTGAGACGCGCTTGGCTCGCAGCGTTGTTGGCGTTGCTGCCCGCCGCCCCGGCATGGCCGTGGGGCCAGGAAGGCCACGCGATCGTGGCCGAGATCGCCCAGCGCCGCGTCAGCCCGCCGGTCAACGCCAAAATCAACGATCTCTTGAGCAGCGAACTGCCGAACCTCAAGGGCGCGCAATTCTCGCTGGCCTCGGTCGCCAGCTGGGCCGACGACTATCGCGCCGCCAAGCACGACGAAACGCAACGCTGGCATTTCGTCGACATTCCCTATGACCGCGATTTCTACAACGCCACCGCCGACTGCCAGCTCGATCCGAAATACGGCGACTGCATCGTCAATGCGCTGGCACGCTTTCGAACCGCGCTGGCCGACTGTGCGAGGCCGGCGGCCGAACGCGCCATGGCGCTGAAATTCGTCGTGCACTTCGTCGGCGACATTCATCAGCCGCTGCACGACACCACGGCGATCAATCCCGACACCGCGGCGGACGACCAAGGCGGCAACCTCGTCCTCGTGACATTCGTCGATAAGTTCGGCCAACCGCAGAGCAGCAACCTGCACCATGTTTGGGACACCGATCTCATCATGCGCAAGGTCTACGATTGGGGCGAGTATGTCCGGTTGCTCGAAACCGACTGGCTGCCGGGCAAGGACGTCGTCGCGCTGCAGGCCGGCGCGCCGGTCGACTGGGCCCAGGATGCGCACAAGGCGGCGCAGATCGTCGCGTATAATTTTCGGCCGGACCATGTGCTCGACGACGAGTACTACAAAGACGCCATACCGATCGTCGACCGGCAGCTGGCGCTCGCCGGACTGCGGCTGGCGCGGGTCTTGAACGAGGCGCTGCAGCCGACGGCACAATGCCCTTAAGCGGCCGTCTCGTTCACGGCGCAAACTGGGAGAGGATATGATGGCAAGTTTTGAGAAAATTCGCAGGCAAGCTGCGGCTGCGGCAATCCTGGCCGCATGTCTCGCCGGCTTCCTGCCGCGGGCCGCGGCGGCCGAGACGGTGACGGAATGCACCGTCATCGGCTTGTGTTACTGCGTCAACAAGGACTATCTGACGCCGATCAACGCCAACATCACCCGCGTGCGGGGCTTGATCGCCGACCAAAAAGCCCAAGGCAAGGCGATCGGCTATATCAGCGTGCCGCTGTCGACGGTGGGCGGCAGTTACTACGGCGTCAACGCCGACTTGGCATTGCGGACCAAGGACGCCATCGAGAAGCGGTTCGGCGAGCATTCCGTCTGGATGTTGAATCCGGGCGCCGAGGGTAATCTGCAAGGCGGCTCCGGCGCCGACTACATGTATATGTGGACCAAGATCCTAGAGGGCCGCAACGGCCTCGGCGAGGATTTCGATTTTTTCTATTTCATCGGCCCCGCCGCCTTTCGGCGTTTCTTCGCGCTCGATGGCACTGCCGACATGGAAAAGATCGAAGCCTATTTCGACGACAGGCTGATCCGCGATCCGCAGCTGCAGGACGCCGTCAAGAAAAACCAGGTCAGCAAAAGAACGTTCCGCGATTACTACGCGCTGCGCGCCTCGGTGTCGTTCAGTTACGGCTCGCACGACGAATGGAACATCGCCCGCACGCTCAACGAGCGCCGGCGCGGCGCGGCCGAATTCGGCATCGGCAATCAGCTCGGCATCATGTACGACGGCCGCTCGGCGGCGCCGGGCGAATTCGACGCCGCGGTCGCCGGCGGCGACGTCGGGCGCTGCATCAACTGACGCCCTGGACGGCGAAATCATCCCGGGCAAGGCCGCCAAGCCGGGCAAACCGGATCAGCGAGAAATGCCCGAGCGGCGGCATTGGCCGGCGCTCGATGACGCGCACGCCGCCGTGGCGCGCCGCCCATTGCGCCAGACGCTCCCAGCGGAATTCCGGCCGCCAGCCGAGCCGGCGCGCCAGCGGCGCGAACCATCGTTCGAACACGGCACGCAATCCGGCCTCGGCGCCGAGATGGTTGACCAGAACGATCTCGCCGCCGGGCTTGAGCACGCGGGCGAACTCGTCGAGGGTAGCTTCCGGGTCCGGCACCGCGGTGATGACGTATTGCGCGACGACGACGTCGAACACGCCGTCCTGGAAACCGAGATGCTGCGCGTCCATCACCGCGAGCCCATCGACATTGGTGAGCCGGTGCTCGGCCACGCGTTCCTTGGCCTTGCGCAACATCGGCACCGACAGATCGACGCCGGTGAGGCGGTTGCTCCAGGCATATTCGGGCAGCGACAGGCCGGTGCCGACGCCGACTTCGAGGATGCGGCCGCCGATGCGCTCGGCCGCGGCGATCGAAGCCTTGCGGCCGCGGTCGAACACCGAACCGAACACGAGATCATAGACCGGCGCCCAGCGCGCATAGGCCTTGGCGACGGTATCCTTGTCGAGCTCCCCCGCCATCGCCTTGGTTCAGCGCGCGGCGGCCACAGCGACGGCGGCGTCTTTGGTCCTTGCCGCGGCGATCGTGTTCGCGATCATGCCGCCGCCGAGCACGCGGGCCTGGCCTACGGCCGCGTCGTAGAACGCACAAGCCTGGCCGGGCGACACGCCATCTTCGCTGCCGATCAGCTCGACCTCGATGCCGCCGCCCGGGCCGGCGCGCAGCCAGGCCGGCTGCGGCGGCCGCGTCGAGCGGACCTTTACAAACACCTGGCGCTCCAGCGCCTGCTCGATCAAGCCGTCGCCGAGCCAATTGATGTCGCGAAGCCGGATGCGGCTCGTGCGCAGCGCCTCGCGCGGCCCGACCACGACGCGGCGCGAGCCGGCATCGAGCCGCACCACGTAAAGCGGCGAGCCGGTGGCGACGCCGAGGCCGCGGCGCTGGCCGACGGTGAAATGAATGATGCCGTCGTGATGGCCGAGAACGCGGCCGTCGAGGTCGACGATCTCGCCCGGCCCGGCGGCGCCCGGCCGCAGGCGCTCGATCACATCGGCGTAGTGGCCCGTCGGCACGAAACAGATGTCCTGGCTGTCCTGCTTGTCGGCGACCGACAGGCCGAAGCGCCGCGCCAGTTCGCGGGTCTCCGCCTTGGTGCGGTCGCCGAGCGGAAAGCGCAACTGGTCGAGCTGCCCGCGCGTGGTGCCGAACAAAAAGTAGCTTTGGTCGCGTTCGGCTTCGCGCGCGCGATAAAGCGCGCGGCCGCCGCCGGGCAGCGCGCGGGAGGCGACGTAGTGGCCGGTCGCCAGCACCTTGGCGCCGAGCTCGCGCGCGGTCTCAAGCAGGTCGCGAAACTTGATCGACTGATTGCATTCCACGCACGGCACCGGCGTCTCGCCGGCCACATAGCTCTCGGCGAAATGGTCGATCACCGCTTCCTTGAAGCGATTTTCGTAGTCGAGCACGTAATGCGGGATGCCGAGGCGCGCGGCCACCGCGCGGGCGTCATGAATGTCGCGGCCGGCGCAGCAAGCGCCCTTGCGGTGGGTCGCGGCGCCGTGATCGTAGAGCTGGAGCGTGATGCCGACCACGTCATAGCCGGCTTCCGCCAACAGCGCCGCGGTGACCGAGGAATCGACGCCGCCCGACATGGCAACGACAACGCGCGTGTCGGCCGGCCGCTCCTCGATGTCGAGACTGCTGTGCATGGCGCTCGGGCCGCGCTCCCTTTTCCGGCCATTACTATAAGCGCCGGGCGGCGGCTTCGCCATGGCGCGGGCGGTTGCCCGGGCTTGCCGGTGCGAACCACGAAGAAGCGGCAAAATTTGCCGAGCGGGCGCAAGGGCTGCCGTGCATGGCGGCCGTCCTATCTCCTTAAGCCATTGAATTCGCCAGCATTTCCATATGCGCGGTGGTGGCCCGCGGGTTGCAAGCAGGTCTTTGCGTCAAGGATTGCAGAGGCTCCGCAGTGTCGAGTACAGCGTCAAACGTCAGTGCCACGTCCGCAGTCGCATCCTCGCCACGGCCGCAGACGCCGGCGGCGACCCAAGACAACGGTGGCGACCCCTTTGCGGCCTTGGTCGATGCCGCTGCAACCGCTCCAGACACTCAGCCGACTCCGCAAGCGACCGCCCCGCGTGCGTCCGCGGCGGCCGATCAACCGGTCACGAAATTCTCCGCCGGCCGCAAGAATGGCGCGACCGGCGCAGCCCAGAGCGCGACGTCGGACGCGCAGTCCCCTGCGGCGGTGGCGACGAACGCGAATGCAACGGCAGCAACGGCGGTCCCCGTCGCAAGTACAAAGGCAAATGCCAGTCCAGTTGCGACCCAGAACGCAACGGCCAATCAGGTCGGTGCCGCCGTGCAGACCGATACCACGGGCGGCGCGGCACTTAATGTTTTCGTCGGGCAAGCGGCGAATATCGTCGCTGCCACAACGGCCAACGCCGCTACACCGGATGCCCCGGCAAAGACCCCGTCGGACAACAGCAATCAGAACGACAGCGGCAGCGTGACCGACCCTGGCGCTGCCGCAGCGGCGGCCAACATTCAGGTCCAGCCCGTTGCAGCGGCCGTCGTCGCCGCCGCGGTCGTCAATACGCCGCCGGCGGCAACCGCAGCGGCCGCGACGGATACGTTGATCGCCGGTTCGGCTCCAGCCGGCGCAAAGCCGGCGCTGCCGCTAGTCGAGACCACGAGCGTCACTTTGGCCCAGGGCGCCAGCGAACCTTCGGCGACACCGGCCACCGGCAAAGCTTCGCCCGCACCTGACGCCACCGACGTGCCGACGCCGCAAGGCGTCAAGGATGCGGCGCCGACGCAAGACGTAAAAATTTCTGCCGCGGGGCAAGACGCCAAGGCCGCGGGGCAGGACAGCAAGACCGCGGCGCCAGCACAAGACGCCAAGATCGCCATCGTGGCGCAAGACGCCATGCCGGCGCCAACCGCCAAGGTCGCCGCGCCGGCGCAAGCCACCAAGCCGGTCACGGCAGGCAAGCCAACGCCGTCGGCAACCAGCAGCGATCCGATCGCGAGCGCCGCTAGTACCGACGCGGCATCGCCGGCCGATGCCACGAACGGCCAAACCGCGAACGGCGGCGCTGCGCCGCAAGGGCAAGCGCGCGCCGACAGCAACCTCATTATGCGTGCGCAAGGCGACGATGTTGCCGCGACCCACAGCGACGCCCTCGCCACATCGCCGGCCGCCGAAGCCGGTGCGTCACCGGCCGCGCAGAACGGATGGAACGCGGCAAAGGCGGCCACCGAAGGCCTGCCGAATTTCGGCTTCGTCGCAAACCAGGCCGCATCAAATGCGGCCGCGGCAACGCCCGGCACCGCCGCGGCGGTCGCCGTCCCGATTGCCGGCCTCGCCGTCACCATCGCCTCACGCGCGCAGGCCGGCTCCAACCAATTCGACATCCGGCTCGATCCACCCGAGCTCGGCCGCATCGATGTTCGTCTCGACATCGACCGCAGCGGCCAGGTGACGTCCCACGTCACGGTGGACCGCGCCGACACGCTGCAACTGTTGCAGAGCCAGCAGCCGCAGCTCGAACGCGCGCTGGAGCAGGCCGGGCTGAAAACCGCCGATAACGGCCTGCAATTCACCCTGCGCGATCAATCCTTCGCCGGCCAGAACGGCGGCGGCAGCAGCGGCGCGCAGCCGAATGTGGCGCAGCTCGTCATTCCCGACGCCGATCAGCCGGTCATCCAGGCGACCCAGATCTATTCCCGCGCCGGCCTCGGCAGCGGCGTCGATATCCGCGTGTGAACAGCCATTGTGTGAGGACGGACCATGACAACGACCACCGCAACGCAGTCGACGACGACGTCAAATAGCAGCACCGCGCAGGCCGCCGGCACCGTCGGTTCGCAACAGCTGGCCGGCAACTTCAATACCTTCCTCAAGCTCCTGACCACGCAACTGCAGAACCAGGATCCGCTCAATCCGCTCGATACCAATCAGTTCACCCAGCAGCTCGTCGAGTTCGCATCCGTCGAGCAGCAGGTCAACATGAACTCGAACCTGCAAACGCTGATCTCGACGCAGCAGACATCGGAATCCTTACAGGCGCTGCAACTGGTCGGCGCCAATGTCACGATCAACAGCAACACCGGGACGTTGTCCAAAGCGACCGGCAGCCCGGCGTCGTGGACCTTCTCCTCGTCATCGCCGGCCACTGGCGCCGTCACCATCACCAGCTCGACCGGTCAGGTCGCCTTGACCGGAACCATATCGCTCTCCGCTGGCAACCAGACCTATACCTGGAACGGCCAGGGCAATAACGGCGTCACCTGGCCGGACGGCAACTACACATTGTCGATCAATGCCACCGGCGCCAACGGTCAGTCGGTCACCGTTTCCACGCAGGTGCAAGGCACCATCAGCTCGGTCAATGTCAGCCAGAACCCGCAGACGGTCACGGTCGGCGGTCAGAACTACCCGATCAGCTCGATCCAATCGATCAACAGCAACAGCACTAGCACCAGCATTAGCAACAGCATTGGCAATAGCAGCAGTAGCAGCAGCACTAGCGTTAGCAAGATCAGTAGCAATATCAGTAGCAGTATCAGTAGTCTGGCCCAGCTACTGCACTGAGCAGCCGTGGGGCACTCCGCCAAGGTACGGGCCGGTGCGCGCCGTCTTAACAACATCTTTAAGCGCCGACACGGCAGAACTGCTGCGTCGGCGCGGCGATCTCCATCAATTTGCGGCCAATTGCGTGGGTCGCTTAGGTAAATTTTAAGCCGCCATGCGTAGTGTCACCGCCTGTGGTGTTGTCGAGTACGTGAGAGTTGCTATGACCGAACCTCATCGCCCGAGGGTCAAGTATGTCATCGGGCCGGACGGTTCCCCCCTGACGATCGCGGATCTGCCCGCGCCGGGAACCAAGCGTTGGGTCATTCGCCGCAAGGCGGAGGTGGTCGCGGCCGTGCGCGGCGGGCTGTTGTCGCTCGAAGAGGCGTGCAGCCGCTATACGCTCACCGTCGAGGAATTCCTGTCCTGGCAGTATTCGATCGACCAGCATGGCCTCGCCGGCCTGCGCACCACGCGTATCCAGCAGTACCGACAGTAAGGCGCGCTTAATAGGTCTTACCAAATCTCGAACAGCCGGCCGTATGGCCGGCTTTCGCATTTTGGCGACAGCGGTTGGTCGCGACGCGAATCGCTCGCACCGCCAAGTCTTCGTTCGCACCGCCAAGTCTTCGCTCGCAAAGTCACAGTGCGCGGCTTATTGCGCTCGATCAGGCCTTTATTAACCGGGTGCTAACCATCCACCGGGCAAATCTTGCCCAGTGCGGCGCATGGCGTCGCTGGGGCGGAGGGGTGAAGCTCGGTGCAAAGTCTGGTCGAGTTCGTCAAAACGCTGGGCGCGTCGCGCATCGCGGCCATGGGCGCGGTCACCATCGCGCTGATCGGCTTCTTCGCTTTCCTCATCATGCGGGTGACGACGCCGCAGATGATGCCGCTGTTCACCGACCTGACCTACGACGATTCCGCCGCCATCGTGAAGGAGCTCGACCGTCAGGCCGTGCCCTACGAGCTGCGCGACGACGGCAACATCGTGCTGGTGCCGAAGGACCGCGTAGCCCGGCTGCGCATGGCGTTTGCCGAAGGCGGCCTGCCCAAGGGCGGCGGCGTCGGCTACGAGATTTTCGACAAGTCTGAGGTGCTCGGCACCACAAGCTTCGTGCAGAACATCAACAATGTGCGAGCGCTCGAAGGCGAGCTCGCCCGCACCATCCGCTCCCTCGACCGCGTCCAGGACGCCCGCGTGCATCTGGTGATGCCCGACCGGCCGCTGTTCGCGCGCGACAAGGTCGACGCCACCGCGTCCATCGTGCTCAAGGTGCGCGGCACGCTGGAGCCGCATCAGGTCCGCGCCATCCGCCATCTCGTTGCCGGCGCCGTCAACGGGTTGCGGCCGGAGCGGGTGTCGGTCGTCGACGAGCGCGGCCAGCTCTTGGCCGACGGCGCGTCTAACGATCCGACCGGCAGCGACGTCAGCACCGACGAGCGGCAGGCGGCGTTCGAGAAGCGGTTGCGCAGCCAGGTCGAGGCGATCGTCTCGTCGGTCGTCGGCCCGAACCATGCCCGCGTTCAGGTCGCCGCCGATTTCGATTTCAACCGCGTCACCCAGACCTCGGACAAATACGATCCCGAAGGCCGTGTCGTCCGCTCCAGCCAGACGCGCGAGGAAACCTCGGCGACCAACGACGGCAAGGAGAACCAGGTCACGGTCGGCAACGAAATTCCCGGCGGCCAGCGCCAGCCCGCCCCCGGCGCCGACAATCCTGCGCCGCGCGATGAAGCCCGCAAGTCGGAGGAAATCGTCAACTACGAGATTTCCAAGACGACCAAAACCGAGGTGATCGAGGGCGGCAGGCTCAATCGCATCTCGGTCGCGGTCCTGGTCGACGGCACCTACGGCAAGAACGACAAGGGCGAAAGCACCTACCAGCCGCGCAGCAAGGAAGAGCTCGATCAGATCGCCACCCTGGTGCGCTCGGCGATCGGCTTCAGCCAGAAGCGCGGCGACCAGGTCGAGATCGTCAATCTGCGCTTCGCCGAGACCGTGGCCGCGCCGATCGCCGAGCCGAGCGGCTGGCTGTCGGCATTCCAGTTCACCAAGGACGACATCATGCGCGCCATCGAGATGGTGGTGATGGGCCTGCTTGGCTTCGTCGTCCTGTTCATGGTGGTGCGGCCGTTGGTGCGGCGCATCATCACGCCGGACGAGCGCGCCGCGCCGGCGCTGCCGCCGGGCGGCGCGCTCGGTGACGGTCTGCCGGTCGATCCGGGCCTTGTCCCGACCGCGGCCATCGAAAGCAGCGAAGCGCTCAAACCCGAAATCAATCAAACCTCGAAGATGATCGACCTTGCCCAGGTGCAGGGTCAGGTCCACGCCCAGTCGGTGCAAAAGGTGGGCGAGATCGCCGACAAGAATCCGCGCGAAACCGTCTCCATCATCCGCCAATGGCTGCACGAGAGCGCCGCCGCCTGATCGATCAACGCCATGCCATCAGCCTATGCCGAAAGAGACAAATCCGAGGGCGGCGTCGCGCACCGCGAGATCACCAGTGCGTTGGCGAGCCTGGCCAGCCGTCCGTCACCGGCGCCGGCCAAACGCCAGCTTAACGGACCGGAACGGGCCGCCGTGCTGATGCTCGCGCTCGGCGAGCAGCATGGCGCAAAAATCTGGGGCATGCTGGACGACGACGAGCTGCGGCAGATTTCGGTGGTGATGTCGACCATCGGCACCATCGAGGCGGAATTGGTCGAGAACCTCTTGCTCGAATTCGTCTCGCGCATGTCGGCGTCGGGTGCGGTCATGGGCAATTACGACGCCACCGAGCGGCTGTTGCAGCAATACCTGCCGCCCGAGCGGGTCGGCAACATCATGGAAGAAATCCGCGGCCCCGCCGGCCGCAACATGTGGGAGAAGCTCTCCAACGTCCAGGAGGAGATGCTCGCCAATTATCTCAAGAACGAATACCCGCAGACCGTCGCCGTGGTGTTGTCGAAGATCGGCCCGGAGCACGCCGCGCGCGTGCTCGCCATCCTGCCCGAGGAACTGGCGCTCGACGTCGTCAACCGCATGCTGCGCATGGAGGCGGTGCAGAAAGAAGTCTTGGAGCGGGTCGAGCAGACGCTGCGCACCGAGTTCATGTCCAACCTGTCGCAGACGCGCCGCCGCGACGCCCACGAGGTGATGGCGGAAATCTTCAACAATTTCGACCGCCAGACCGAAACCCGCTTCCTCACCGCGCTGGAAGAGGAAAACCGCGAAAGCGCCGAACGCATCAAGACCTTGATGTTCACGTTCGACGATCTGACCAAGCTCGACACCGCCTCGGCGCAGACGCTGATGCGCCACGTCGAGAAAGACAAGCTCGCGGTCGCGCTCAAGGGCGCCACCGAGCCGGTGCGCCAGTTCTTCCTGTCCAACATGTCGACGCGCGCCGCCAAGATGCTGATGGACGACATGCAAGCCATGGGTCCGGTGCGGCTGCGCGAGGTCGACGAGGCGCAGGCGCTCTTGGTCAATCTCGCCAAGGACCTCGCCGCCAAGGGCGAGATCATCATCTCCAAGAGCCGCGGCGAAGAAGAGCTGGTGTATTAAGCCATGAGCGCACCGGCAAAATTCCTGTTCGACGTCGACTTCGCCAAAGGCACCGACCGCAGGCCGGCCGAGCCGGCGATCACGCTCGCCGAGCACGCCATCAAGCTTGCCGAGGCGGAAGCCGCCGCGCATCGCCGCGGCTATGCCGACGCCCAGGCCGACGCCAAGGTCGAGGCCGACCGCCGCATGGCCGACGCGCTCGAACGCATCGCCGTCAATCTCGGCAAGGCCAACGACGCGCTGGCCGCGATCGAAACCAGGCTCGAATGCGAAGCCGTCGAGGTCGCGGTGGCGGTGGCGCGCAAGCTGGCGCCGGCGCTGATCGCGCGCGAGCCGTTCGCCGAAATCGCGGCCCTGGCGAGCGATTGCTTCCGGGAACTGGTGTCCTCGCCGCACATCGCCGTGCGCGTCAACGACGCGCTCTATGCGCCGGCGCGCGAAAAGCTCGACGACATCGTACGCGCGAAAAGCTTTCAGGGCCGGCTGGTCGTGCTTGCCGAACCCGATATCGCCGTCGGCGATTGCCGCATCGAATGGGCGGACGGCGGCGTCAGCCGCGACACCGCCGCGGCCGAGGCGGCGATCAGCGCCGCGGTCGCGAGCTATGTCAGCGCCCGGCGCAACTTCGCCGACGCGCACGAAATGCTGAGGAGGTCCGAGCATGAGTGAAAATGGCAAGGTTCCGCTGCCCAATCTCGAGGACGGCGGCGCGCAAGCCGACGTCCCGATGGTCCAGGAGCCGGAGGGGCCGACGACACGCATCGCCGCCGATCTCGAAGCGGTGTTCGACGTGCCGGTCCAGGTCTCGGCCGTGCTCGGCCGCGCGCGGATGGAGATCGGCGACCTGCTCAAGCTCGGACCGGGAACGGTGCTGGAACTCGACCGCAAGGTCGGCGAGGCGATCGACATCTATGTCAACAACCGCCTGGTGGCCCGCGGCGAAGTTGTTTTGGTCGAAGAAAAGCTCGGCGTGACGATGACGGAAATCATCAAGGCCGAGAGAAGTTAAAGGAACAAGACCATGCGCCTCCTCATCGTTGGCACGCTCAATGGCCAGCTCACCACCGCGACCAAGATCGCGATGGACAAGGGCGCGACCGTCACCCATGCCGCGGACAGCAGCCAAGCCGTCGCGGTGCTCCGCTCCGGCCGCGGCGCCGACTTGTTGATGGTCGATGTCTCAATCGACATCCGCGATTTGGTGCAGCGGCTCGAAGCCGAGCACATTCACGCCCCGATCGTCGCCTGCGGCACCGCCACCGACGCGCGCGCCGCGGTCGCTGCCATTCACGCCGGCGCCAAGGAATACATCCCGCTGCCGCCCGACGCCGAATTGATCGCCGCCGTGCTGGCCGCCGTCGCCGACGACACCCGTGAACTGATCTATCACGACGACAGCATGGCGCGCGTCGTCAAGCTGGCGCAGCAGATCGCCATGAGCGACGCCTCCGTTTTGATCACCGGCGAGTCCGGCACCGGCAAGGAAGTGCTGGCGCGCTACGTCCACGCCCGCTCGAGCCGCGCCAAGAAGCCGTTCATCTGCGTCAATTGCGCCGCCATCCCGGAAACGCTTCTGGAATCTGAATTGTTCGGCCACGAGAAAGGCGCCTTCACCGGCGCATTGGCACGCCGCATCGGCAAGTTCGAGGAAGCCAATGGCGGCACGCTCTTGCTCGACGAGATTTCCGAGATGGAGGTGCGGCTGCAGGCCAAACTGCTGCGCGCCATCCAGGAGCGGATGATCGACCGGGTCGGCGGCACCCGGCCGGTGCCGATCGACATCCGCATCATCGCCACCTCGAACCGCAACCTGGCCGAGGCGGTGCGCGAGAATACGTTCCGCGAGGATTTGCTGTTCCGGCTCAACGTCGTGAACCTGAAACTGCCGCCGTTGCGCGAACGGCCGGCCGACGTGATCGAGCTTGCGGAGTATTTCATCAAGAAATATTCCGCCGCCAACGGCGTGCCGGCGCGACCGCTGGCGCAGGAATCGCGCCGCACGCTGACCGTCAATTACTGGCCGGGCAACGTGCGGGAGCTCGAAAACACCATGCATCGCGCCGTGCTGATGGCGAGCGGCGAGGAGATCGGCCCCGAGGCGATTCTCGCGCCCGACGGCGTCCGCCTCGATCAGCAGCGCAGCGCGCCGAGCGTGGCGCACGCGGCGCTCGCCGCCGAGCAGGTCTCGCGCGCGCTGGTCGGCCGCACCGTGGCCGAGGTCGAGCGCGATTTGATCCTGGAGACGCTCAAGCATTGCCTGGGCAACCGGACGCATGCCGCCAACGTGCTCGGCATCTCGATCCGCACCTTGCGCAACAAGCTCAATGAGTACGCCGCCGACGGCGTGCCGGTACCGCCGCCCGGCGGCGGCGAGCCGCGGGCTGCGGCGTAGCCCCGGCGGCCACCTCACTTCGTCGCGTCGCCGCCTTCGACCACGATGGTCTCGACTTCGCCGGCGCCGTTTTTGCGACGGAACGCTGCCGCTTCGTCGTATTCCTTCGAGGTGAAACAGGCGACGCCCTGTTCGAAGGTCGGGAATTCGATCACCACGACGCGCCGAAATTTTTGCGGCCCTTCCATGATTTGGAAGCGCCCGCCGCGGGCCAAAACCTTGCCGCCATATTTGGCGATGATCGCCGGCACCAGATCGGTGTATTTCTTGTACTCGACCGGATCGTTGATCTTCGAGCGCGCGACCCAATAGGCTGGCATTGGCAGTTCTCCGCTGTCTTCCCTCCCCCCTTGTGGGGGAGGGCAGGGCGGGGGGTTGGGAGGTGACATTAAGCGAAGACGGGCGCAACGGACGCGTCCACGCATGTGCGCGACCTCGCGACCCCCACCCCTACCCCTCCCCACAAGGGGGAGGGGAAAGAATAAAAGATATTACGTGTCGGCCAATGCGCCGCGCGTGAGCGTCGTCACCGCCACGCGCTGTTTCGTGCGCCGCTTCGGCGGGCCGACCAGGCGGCGGCTCAGCGCGGCGACGAATTCGTTCTTCGGCATCGGTTTGGCGAACAGATAGCCTTGCCCGACATCGCAGCCGATGCCCTTGAGCTTCTCGCATTCGGCGCTGTTCTCGATGCCCTCGGCCACGGTCATCAGCTCGAAGCGCTTGGCGAGCTTGACGATGGTCTCGCACAAGCCGCCATTGACCTTGTCGTTATGGCAATTGCTGACATAGCTGCGGTCGATCTTGAGCTCGCTGAACGGCAATTGCCGCAACCGCGCCAGCGACGAATAGCCGGCGCCGAAATCGTCCAGCGCCAGCGTGCAGCGCAGGCTGCGCAGCTCCTCGGCGACGTGATTGGCGAGCGTGAGATCGTGCAGGATCTCGTCTTCGGTGACTTCGAGGATGAGGCCCGGCCAATTCGGCGCCTGGGGCCGATGCTCGCGCAGCATCCGCGCCAGTGGCAATTTGACCAGCGCCGAGACCGGCACGTTGACCGAGAGTTTTACCGAGGCGCCCTGCACGGCGCAGTCCTCGAAATCGCGCAGCGCCGTGACGATGACGCGCTCGGTGAGCGCCAGCATCTCGTCCTCTTTGGCGCCGGGCAGGAAGGCGCCGGGAGCGACGATGCTGCCGTCCGGCCGCCGCGCCCGCAGCAGACCCTCGGCGCCGACCAGACGCTTGCTGCGGAGCTCGATCTTCGGCTGATACCAGAGCTCGTCCCAGCCGCGCAGCAGAACCTCGCGCAGCGTCAGCTTGCCGCCCGCTCGGGGCGCGGCGGTCTCGGGCTCGAACAGTTGGCGCAAGGTCCGCAGCATCGCAACTCACAAAATCGCCGGCGACGATGCGCCGGCGTTTTCATCGTTACGGGCAAGTTATGACGGACAACGTTGGACGATCGCGTTAACGCGATGTTTCCAGTCCGCAATATGCTTTGCCGGGAGTAAATCGCGGATTGATAATTTTACGACCGTCATTCGGCTAAATCAGCGCAGCGCGTGTCGCTTGTGACGGTCCGCGCGCGGAGTCCGGCCTCTATTTCATTCCGCCGCGCGCCGCGCCGCGACGATCTGGTCGGCGGTGCGGCCGGTCAGCTCGGCCATGTGATCGAACTTGAAGGTGAAGGTGCCGGCGCCGGCGGTGGCCGAACGGATCTCGACGATGAGATCGCCGATTTCCGCTTCCGGCATTTTCGCCCGCACCATGTCCCAGCCGTCCCAGCCTTCGCGGGTATCGAAGCCGAGGATCTGGCCGCGGCGGCCGGACATCAGCGCGTTGATCTTCGCCGTGGCCTCCGACGGACAAACGATCTCGACCAGATGGATCGGCTCGAGCAGCACCGGCTGGCATTGCGGCAGGCCCTCGCTGATGCCGATGCGGCCGGCGGTCTGGAACGCCATGTCCGAGGAATCCACCGTGTGATAGGAGCCGTCGATCAACGCCACATGCAGATCGACCACCGGAAAGCCGAGCGGGCCGTGCTTGAGCGCGTCGATGACGCCTTCCTCGACCGAAGGGATGTAGTTGCGCGGCACCACGCCGCCGGTGATCTTGTCTTCGAAAGAAAAGCCTGAGCCGCGCGCCATCGGTTTGATCTCGAGCACGACGTCGCCGTACTGGCCGTGGCCGCCCGACTGCTTCTTGTGCCGGCCGCGCTGCACCACGCCTTTGCGGATGGTCTCCCGGTAGCCGACGCTCGGCTGGCGCCGCTCGATGGCGACACCGAAGCGGTCGTTGAGGCGCTCGGTGGCGACGCGCAGATGCATTTCGCCCTGACCCCACAGCACCACTTCGTGGGTTTCCGCATTGTGCACGATGATAATCGAGGGATCTTCCTCGGCCAGCTTGTGCAGCGCCTGGCCGAGCTTGACGTCGTCCTTGCGATCCTTGGCCGAGATGGCGATGGCCAGCACCGGCGGATAGGGCTCGACCTTGGCCAGCGCCGCATGGGCCTGCTTACCCGCGGTCAGCGTGTCGCCGGTCTTGGCCTTGTCGAGCTTGGCAAAGGCGACGGTCTCGCCGACCGCGGCCGGGCCGCGCTTCTCGGTGGTTTGGCCCAAAAGCTTGAACACCCCGGCGACGCGGCCGGCCTCGGCTTCGTCGGTGATGAGCGTCGTGCCATCGCCGATCTGACCGGCCAGCACCCGCGCCACCGACATCTTGCCGCCGTGGGCCGTATTCAGCGTTTTCAACACATAGGCGACGGCTTCGCTGCCCGGCTTCACGCCGAGACGTTTGGCGGTATCCGCGATCCCCGGCGATTCATGGCGCAGCGCCTTCATCAGCCGCAACACGCCGTTGGCCCGCGTTGCCGTGCCCATCAGCACCGGACAGACCAGGCCCTCGCGCAATTCGCGGGTCAGATCGTCGAACACCTTGTCGCGCGGCGGCTGGATGTCTTCGAGCAACTGCTCCATCAGCTCGTCATCGTGATCGGCCAGCGTCTCCAGCATGGAGAAGCGCGCGGTCTTTTCCAGATCGGCGGCGTCGCCTTCGAGCGGCACAATTTCGGAAGGCGCGTGCTCCTTGTAGACGAAGGCGCGTTCGAGCGCGAGATCGACGAAGCCTGAGATGATGTCGCCGGAGAAGGTCGGGATCTGGCGCAGGATCAGCTTGGTGCGCGACGCCGGCTGCAACAGCTTGAGCACGTCATGGACGCCGGCATCGGCTTTGTCGATCTTGTTGACGAACAGGATGCGCGGGATTTTCTGGTCTTCCAGCTCGCGCAAAATGAGCTGGAGCTGCGGCACCTTCTTCTCGTCCATCTCGCAGACGACGACAGCGACGTCGATCGCCGGCAGCACGGCGCGCATGTCGTGAACGAATTCGACCGAGCCCGGGCAGTCGAGGAACGTATAGTTGTCGCCCATGAAGTTCGTGGTGGCGGCGCTCAGCTCGACGCTCATGCGGTGATGGCGGGCTTCCTTGCTGGCGTCGCCGACCGTATTGCCGGCTTCGATGGTGCCTTGACGCTGGATCGCGCCGGTGCGGGCGAGGATCGCCTCGAGCAGCGTGGTCTTGCCGCTCTGGAACGGACCGACCAGCGCGACGCAGCGCGGACCGGTCGCTCTTGTGCCATTGCCGCCGTTCGTCGCCATGGTCACCTCCCACGGCTGCCGCTTGTTCCAGCGCGGCGCCGGAAACGCATCGTTTCAGGCGTCGGCGGGGCTGGTCAAGGGGCGCGACATTGCGCGCCGGGTCGCGTTGCCGAAGCCTGGCTTCACCCGCCCGTTCATTGGGCGAGATGCAATTCCAAGGAGCCGACGCCGGCCGCAATGTTGAGCCCGATCTGGCCCTGCACCGACAACGGCTGCAGCGCCACCGCACGATTGGAGCCGCCGACCAGCACATTGGCGCCGAGACCGGCGGCAATGGACATTTCCGCCGTGGCGCCCACATAGGTCCCGCTCAGCATGCCGGCATAGAGATTGGTGCTGGTGAACACGCCCCAGATGATGGCGCCGCCGCCGGTCACGCCGATGTCGAGGCCGACCCGGGTCAGCGTGCCCACATAGGCTTCCGGCGGGCCGCCCCTGGGTTTGAAATTGCAAGCCACATTGCGTTGCGACGTCACGACAAGGCCGATGCTGGACGACAGCGAGCATTCGAGCGAGCCGACCTGCACGCGGTCCTGCTGCGCGCCGGCCGGCGTCGCGAGCATCGCGGCGCCGAGCACCGCTCCTGCAAAGGCTTTGCGAAACATATGGAATCTCCCCTCACGCGGCCCGCCTGGCGGGCCTTTCGGTACGATTGTAGGCGAGAATAAAGCCGCCGTCTGCCGTCCATTCGCAGAATAGCAAATGCACGGGAAACGGACGGCCGAACCGGCAAAACCTACTGCAGATTCCCGCAAAACCGCTGGATGCGCGTGCAGGCTTCCTCCAGCGCACTGGTCGCCGTGGCGTAGGAGATGCGGAACGCAGGTCCGACGCCGAACGGCGTGCCCTGCACCACGGCGACGCCTTCGGCTTCCAGAAGCTCGGTGACGAAATCTTCGTCGGTCTTGAGCTTCTTGCCGGTCGGCGCCGTCTTGCCCATGGTGCCGGCGCAGGACGGATAGACGTAGAACGCGCCTTCCGGCTTCGGGCATTGGATGCCGCGCGCCTGGTTGAGCATCGAGACGCAGAGATCGCGCCGCTCCTTGAAGATCTTGTTGTGCTTGGCGATGAAATCCTGCGGCCCGTTGAGCGCCTCGACCGCCGCCCATTGCGCCACCGCCGTCGGGTTCGACGTCGACTGCGATTGGATCATCGCCATGGTCTTGATCAGCAGTTCGGGGCCGCCGGCATAGCCGATGCGCCAGCCGGTCATGCAATAGGCCTTCGAGCAGCCATTCACCGTCAGCGTGCGCTCGTAAAGCCGCGGCTCGAGCTGCGCCGGCGAGTAGAATTCGAAGTCGTCGTAGACCAGGTGCTCGTACATGTCGTCGGCCATGACGTGCACGTGCGGATGCCGCACCAACACGTCGGTCACCGCCTTGAGCTCGGCGCGGTTATAGGCGGCGCCGGTCGGGTTCGACGGCGAGTTGAAGATGATCCACTTGGTCTTGGGCGTGATCGCCCGCTCCAAATCCTCCGGCTTCATCTTGTAGCCGGACGCCATGGTGGTGACGACCTCGACCGGCGTGCCGCCGGCGAGCAGCACCATGTCGGGATAGCTCACCCAATAGGGCGCCGGGATGATCACCTCGTCGCCCGGATTGAGCGTCGCGACCAAAGCGTTATACAGCACCTGCTTGCCGCCGGTGCCGATGATGATCTGGGACGGCTTGTAGTCGAGCTGGTTCTCGCGCTTGAACTTGCTCGCCACTGCGGCCTTCAGTTCCGCGATGCCGTCGACCGCCGTATACTTCGACGACTTGCCGTCGCGGATCGCCTTGATCGCCGCCTCTTTGATGTTCTCGGGCGTATCGAAATCGGGCTCGCCGGCGCCCAGCCCGATGACGTCGCGGCCAGCCAGTTTCAGCGCACGCGCTTTATCCGTGACGGCGATGGTCGCCGACGGCTTGATGCGCATGATCTGGTCCGCGATGAAGGCCATTTCCGATTCTCCCAAGGTCTCCATATGGCTTTAAGGCGCGTGCTTCCTAAAGCGCCCATTAAGCACAGGCAAGCGCCAAATCCTTAACTGTCCTCAAATCTGCGGCATCCGGACGAAGACCGCTGCCCGAGCAACGCTCCATTAAGGCCCGGCAGGCCTAATGCCCGGCGGGACCAGCGGAAAAACGGCGATGGACCGAATGCGTCAGGCGTTGCGGAGCGGCGAATGGCTCACCCACGAACGCATCCGCATGGTCGCGGTCGCGGTGCTGCTCGCCTCAGCAGCTGGCTTCCTCTATCTGGTGGTGACCGCCACCGGCGGCGTCGACCTACAGGGCCGGCCGCTCGGAACCGATTTCTCCAACGTCTATGCGGCGGGCACTTATGTGCTCGAGGGCAACCCGGTCGCGCCGTTCGATTCGCTGCAGCAATATGCCCGCGAGCGCGCGATCTTCGGCGCGGCGACGCCATTCTACGGCTGGCACTATCCACCGTACTTTCTGTTCGTCGCCGCCGCTCTGGCCTGGATGCCCTATGGCCTTGCGCTGTTCGTCTGGCAGGCGATCACGCTCGGCCTGTATCTGCTCGCGATCCGCGCCATTTTATCGTCATTCCGGGGCGCGCCAACGGGTCCGGCCCGAAGTGGCCGGCCCGATGACAGGCTCCGCGCGAACTCGGAATCCATAGTCACAGGAGTGTCAGGACAGGCGCCGAATTCAAGCCTTTGGCGACGGTGGTTATGGATTCCGGCTCTCGCTCGCGATGCTCGCTCGGCCGGAATGACGGCGGATTGGCTTCTCCTCGCCCTCGCCTTTCCGGCGGTGCTGATCAATGTCGGCCACGGCCATAACGGCTTCCTCACCGCGGCGCTGTTGGGCGGCGGACTGGTCATGCTCGATCGGCGGCCGCTCGTCGCCGGCATTCTGTTCGGGCTGATGGCTTACAAGCCGCAATTCGGGCTGATGATCCCCATCGCGCTGGCCGCCGGCGGCTATTGGCGAACCTTTATTGCCGCCGCAGTCACCGCGGTGCTGCTGACGGTCGTGACCACTTTGGTCTTCGGCCTGCAGGTGTGGCACGCGTTTTTTGTCGGCGCCGAGTTCACCCGCACGGTGGTGCTCGAACAGGGCGATACCGGCTGGCACAAGATTCAAAGCATCTTCTCCTGGGCACGCATGTGGGGCGCGCCGGTTCCGCTGGCTTATGCGATCCAAGGCGCGGCGACGCTCGCGTGCGCCATGGCGTCGGTCTGGCTGTGGCACGGCAAGGCGCCCTGTCCGCTCAAGGCCGCAGGGCTTTGCCTCGCCGCGATGCTGGCCACGCCTTACACGCTGGACTACGACATGATGGTGCTGGCGCCGGCCATCGCGTTCCTCGTCGCCGACGGCATGGCGCGCGGTTTCGGCCCGTGGGAAAAGACCGCGCTGGCCGCGCTGTGGCTGGTGCCGCTGGTCGCCCGCACACTGCCGCAAATGACCCTGATCCCGCTCGGCGTGCCGGCGATGCTGACGATGTTTGTTTTGCTCCTGCGCCGTGCGGCATTGGCTGTTGTCCCGGCAATGGCCTTGCCTATCGCCTCCGCCAAACAATTTTTTCGCGAACAGTTAGATTAGTCGCGTAATTCGGGTTTACCTGATCTTCAGGCGTAGGGGCTCATCATCCCAGGTTGAATTCGGCGGTGGGCGAATTTTGTGGGTGCGGCGCTCGACATTGAGCCCGATGTCCAAGAAAGGACATCATGGAAGCTGGCCAGTCACTGATTGCTGAGCTCGAGGACGCGATCCAAAGCGGCTCCAAGGACAAGCGGGTCGATTCGTTGCGGCGGATCACCGATCTCTTCGTCGCCGACGCGGACCGGCTCAACGATCAGCAGATCAATGTGTTCGATGACGTCCTGTGCCACCTCATCAAGCGCATAGAGGGAAAAGCGCTTGAGGAGCTTAGCCGGCGCCTTGCACCGATCCATCAAGCGCCGAGCGACGTCGTTCGACGTCTCGCCCGAAACGACGATATCGCGGTGGCGGCGCCGATCCTGACGCAGTCGACGCGTCTTAGCGACAACGATCTCATCGAAATCGCCAGCACCAAGCCTCAGCCCCACCTCTTGGCGATTTCCGGCCGCTCGCAAATCGGCGCCGCGGTGACCGATGTCCTGCTGCATCGCGGCGACCGCGACGTGTTCCACAAGCTCGCCGGAAATTCCGGCGCAAGCTTTTCCGATAACGGCTTCGCAACCCTGGTGAAGCACTCGGAACGCGATGAGCAACTGGCCGAGAAGGTCGGGCTTCGGCTCGATGTGCCGCTACGGCTGTTTCGCGAGCTGCTGTTGCGCGCCACCGAGGCGGTGCGCTCCCGCCTGATGGCGTCGGCCGGACCGGAAAGTCGCGAACAAATCCAACGAGTCCTCGCCGCCATTTCGGAAGATGTTCAGCACGAAGCGGGATTCCAGAATCAACACGACTACACGGAGGCGCAGGCGCGCGTGCTGGCGATGCGGGCCACGGGAGACCTCGGTGAAGCGGCGATTTTCGAGTTTGCCAAGGCGGGCCGCTACGCCGACTTGGTGGCGGGACTTGCGTTGCTCTGCGGGATGCCCTTGCCGTTGGTCGAGAGCTTGCTGCAGAACGAGAGCCGCGAGGCCATTCTGGTGCCCTGCAAAGCCGCCGGGCTGGACTGGCCAACCGTTCGCATGATCATAACGTGCCGGTCGGTCGGCAGCGCGACCTCCGAGCATGACCTCGATTCGGCGCGGACGGATTATTTCAAGCTGTCGCGCGGCAATGCCCAACGGGTTCTTCGCTTTTGGCAGGTCCGGCAGACGGCCGCGGATAGCGCGTCCGCGCCGGCCGTCGCTCCGCCCATTTTTCCGATCGGTTCGCAGCAGAAGGCTCGACCGTCCGTCTAGGTCGCGGAACTACACGTGGCAAACGCATTTCGCCCGGAATACCGCAGCAGCAGGCGTCGAAATGTACGCCATGGCGCAAGGCTGATTCGCCCCGACGGCTCGGCCTTGGGTCTATGCATCATGGTCGACTTATCCGCCACCGGCGCGTGCCTCCACGTCGAGGAGCCCGCGGCACTCCCTGACGAATTTGTTCTCTTGCTCTCGCACACCGGACAACTGCGTCGAAAGTGCGCGGTGGCATGGCGAGCGGAAAGCGCGGTAGGTGTCAAATTTATTGTAGACCGGCCGTCCAGGTAAAATTGCCGTCGAGGTGGTTAGGCCGGGTTACCGCCGGCAGCAGAACTTTGTCTCGCCGTGACAATGGGTTTCCCCTACAATGTCGCCAGGCCCCGGCGGAACTTCGCGCGGCCGGGATTTCATACGGCCAAAATTCTAACGGCCATGACATCGCCGCGTTGAAGTCGTAACAGCGCAATACTCGCGCGATATTGCCGCACGGGTCTTTGGGAAGCGGCGATGTATACGCTCTATTCGATGCAGCGTTCGGGCAACAGCTACAAGGCGCGGCTCGCCTTGGCGCAGCTGCGCATTCCCTACCGGCTGATCGAGATCGATATCCTCAAGGGCGACAGCCACACGCCGGAATTCCTGGCCAAGAACCCGAACGGCCAGGTGCCGCTGCTCGAAGTCGCGCCCGGCCGCTATCTCGCCGAGTCCAATGCCATCCTCTGGTACATCGCTGGCGGCTCGGTGCTGGCGCCGGAGGATCGCATCGACCGCGCCGAGGCGATGCAGTGGATGTTCTTCGAGCAGCACAGCCTGGAGCCCAATCTCGGCGCCGCCTATTTCTGGCTGACCCTGGTCAAGGGCGGCCGCGACCTGCAGCAGCACGCCTTCGAGGACTGGATGGAAGAAGGCCATCGCGCGCTCGGCGTGATGGAGAAGCATCTTGCCACGCACGACTTCTTCGCAGCGGATCATTACACCATCGCCGACATCGCGCTCTACGCTTATACCCACGTGGCGCATCAGTGCGACTACGACCTCCAGGCGTTTCCGGCGATCCGCGCCTGGCTCGATCGCGTCGCCGCCCAGCCGGGCCACGTGACCATGGAGCACAATCCGGCCTCCGCCATGCCGGCGCTGTGAGTGGCGGCAAAGACACAGCGGTAGTTTATTGCCGGCGCGGCCCGCGGCGTTAACGATGCATTAACCAAGAAGGCCGAATCGCCTTTATTTCTCAATAGCTTCGCCAAAGTCACAAGCCACTTTGCGGGCCATGCAACGAACTGATTCGCGAAGGATTAAAGACCATGACTGAGCTGACCGGGAAGGTCGGTTTTGCGTCTCCCGTTTCGACAAAAAGAATAACGCGATGCCGCATTCTCGGCGTCGAGCTGATTGCCACCGTGGCGCTAGTCATTTGCCTGATCATCGCCGCCACCGCGGTGTCGATCGGCGTGGCGCGCGCGCAGGCTTTCGCCGATATCGGCCGGCACGACCACGCCTCATTTGCGGTCGCGCTGTTCTTCGGCACGGTGATGGCCGGCATGGGCGGCTTGACCGCCATGGTCGCCGGCGTGACGCCGCGCAATTAGCGCATGATTTTAAGTTAGTGCTTCCGCCCCGGCCAATCAGAGCCCGCAGAGGCAGAGCAAGGCATTGATCGCAACGGCGATCAATGCCGTCCCGCGACCGCGTGGACGCTTCACTTGTTCAAGCTTCGTTGTCCGCAGACTTGATCGCTTCGCTCCTCAACCGCCACAACCAACCAAACAAAAAATCAGTCGCCCGCCTTGATGCCGGCCGACTTGATGATCGGCCACCACTTGTCGAGCTCGGCCTTGTGGTAGGCGGCGAGCGCCTGCGGGTTCTGCTGATCGGCCGGGAATATCACCTGGCCGAGGTTTTCGATTTTCTGCTTCACGGCTGGAGTGGCCAGCGCCGCCATGACCGCGGCATCGAGGCGAGCGACGACGTCCTTGGGCGTGCCCTTGGTGGTCCACATGCCGTGCCAGAATGAGAGGCTCAATCCGGGCACGCCGGATTCGATCATGGTCGGCGTCGACGGCGATTTCGGCCAGCGCTGCTCGCCCATCACCGCATAGGCCTTGAAGCGCTTCGCCTCCACATTGGCGAGTGTCTGCGACGCCTCGAGGCAGGACAGGTCGATCTGGCCGCCAATCAAATCCTGCATCGCCGGCGCGCCGCCGCGATAGGGCACGTATTGAAACCGCGTCCCGATCTTCTGCGCAAAGAACAGGCCGCACAGATGCGCGGCGCTGCCGGAGCCTATGGTGCCGAACGTGGTCGGGTCCGGTCTTCCCTTCAACCAGGCGATCAGCTCGGTTGCCGTTTGCGGCGGCAGATCGTTCTTGCCGACGATCCACAGCGGCGAGGCGGCGAGCAGCGCCACCGGCTGCAGGTCCTTCAATATGTCGTAGTCGAGCGGGTAGATCGCCGGCGAGCCGACATGGCTCGTCCAATTGCCGAGACCGATCGTATAGCCGTCCGGGCTGGCGTGGACGATGCGGCCGGTGGCAATCGTGCCGCTGGCGCCGCTGACGGTTTCAACCACGACGCTCTGTCCGAGCGAAGGCTGCATCGCATCGGCCAGGATGCGCGCCAGCGTGTCGGTCGGCCCGCCGGGCGGAAAGCCGACCAGCATGGTGATCGGCCGCGCCGGAAAGGTTTGGGCCTGCGCGGCCGCGGTGAATGCCAATAGCGCGACCAGCGCGCCGACCAAGCGTTTCATGGCGATCCCTCTGGCGTTTTCCCATCGTAACGATGACACGGACGCGGGCAGCCATAAAAGTGAGAAAATGCCGTCGTGACGATGCGCCGCGCGTGGTCCTCGTCCGAATTCTTCCCGCTTGCCGCGAGAATTGGCAGGGGTTGGCGCGTCGATTGACGCCGCCCCTGTGGGACCTGTAACCATCCGCAAATGTTCGCACTTTTCGAGCGATTCCTGACGCCGACGGCGGCGCCCGAGAACCCGGAGCCGCCGGGCGGGCTGATCGCCTTCCTGTGGCACTTTGCCCGCCAGGCGAAGTGGCTGTTCGCGGCTTTGTTCGTCGTCGAATTGTTGGTCGCGCTCGGCGACAGCGCGGTGCCGTGGTTCATGGGCCGCGTCGTCACCATGGTGACCAAAACGCCGCCCGATCAGTTCCTCGCCACGAGCTGGCCGTGGCTCGTCGGCATGGCGGTCGTCCTCTTGATCGTGCGCCCGGCGGTGACCTTGACGCGCTACCTGATCACCAACCAGGCGATCGCCGCGCCGTTCACCGGCCTGATCCGCTGGCAATCGCATTGGCACGTGGTGCGGCAGAGCTGGGCGTTCTTCCAGAACGATTTCGCCGGCCGCATTTCCAATCGGGTGATGCAGACCGGACCGTCGGTGCGCTCGACCCTGACGGCGACCATCACCACGGTCTGGTACATTCTGGTCTATGGCTTTTCCGCCATCGCGCTGACGGCGTCTGCCGATCGCTGGCTCGCGGTGCCGATCCTTTTGTGGTTCGCCGGCTATGCGGCGCTGCTGGTTTATTTCGTGCCGCGCATGCGCGAGCGCTCCAAGGTCAGTTCCATCGCGCGCTCAACCCTGATGGGCCGCATCGTCGACAGCTACACCAACATCCTCACCGTTAAGCTGTTCGCCCGCGCCCGCGAGGAAGACCAATATGTGCGCAACGCGGTCGATCAGCACGTCGACCTGTTCACCAAATCGCAGCGCCTGCTCACCGCCTTCGCAGCGCTCCTCGACGTGCTCAACGCGTTGCTGATCGCCGGTTCCGGCGCCATCGCGCTGTTGCTGTGGCGCTACGGCGCCGTCGAAGTCGGCGCCATCGCCATGGTGCTGCCGCTGACCTTGCAGCTCACCAACATGTCGCGGCAGATCGCCATGCGGATTACCGAGATCTTCGAGGACCTCGGCGTCGTGCAGGAAGGCATGCTGACCATCGCCCAGCCGCTGCAACTGCCCGATCCGGCCGGCGCGCAGCCGCTCACCGTGCGCGAGGGCCGCATCGCTTTCGAGAATGTCAGCTTCGGCTACGGCCGCGAGACCGGCGTGCTGCAGAATTTCAATCTGACGATAAAACCCGGCGAGAAGATCGGCCTGGTCGGCAGTTCCGGCGCCGGCAAATCCACCGTGGTCAATCTCCTGCTGCGCTTCTTCGAGCTCGAAGGCGGCGCCATCCGCATTGACGGCGTCGACATTTCGACGCTGACTCAGGAATCGCTGCGCGCGCAAATCTCGGTGGTGACCCAGGACACCTCGCTGCTGCACCGCTCGATCCGCGCCAATATCCGCTACGGCCGGCCCGAGGCGAGCGAGGACGACGTGGTGCGCGCGGCAAAGCTCGCCCACGCCCACGATTTCATTCTCGAGCTCGAAGACTGGAACGGCCGGCGCGGCTACGACGCCCATGTCGGCGAGCGCGGCGTCAAACTGTCCGGCGGCCAGCGCCAACGCGTCGCCATCGCCCGAGTCATTCTCAAGGACGCGCCAATCCTGGTGTTCGACGAGGCGACCTCGGCGCTCGACAGCGAAGTCGAGGCGGCGATCCAGTCGAGCCTCGGCACCCTGATGCAAGGCAAGACCGTGATCGCCATCGCCCATCGCCTCTCCACCATCGCGCAGATGGACCGCCTGGTCGTGCTCGAGCACGGCCGCATCGTCGAGCAAGGCTCGCACCGCGAGCTGATCGCCCGCGACGGCCGCTACGCCGCGATGTGGCGCCGCCAGGCCGGCGGCTTCATCGACGACGCCGGCGAGATGCAGGCGGCGGAGTAGATTTTTTCCTCCCCCGCGGTAGCGGGGGCGGAAAGTAATCGCGTTCTCGCGGCGCGCTGCGCGCCCGAGTTTTGCAGCAAGAAGCAAAGCCAACTTCTGTTTCGCCTCCACATAAAATGAAGGGAGGCGGAGCGCCGGAAGGCGCAAATCGAATGGGCCGCACCACACGAACAGATGTTGCCACCTGCCCGCGCCACGGACGATCCGAACCGTCCGCTTCGAGCGCGCTCGCCTCTCGGCGCTGCACCGCGGCTCTGGCCGTGGTTTCTAGACCTCGGCTTTTCGACTTCAGGCCAGGTTTCCCGGGACGGGGCAGTTGGCGGGCGTTACCCGCGCTTGCCTGTCCTAGTCCAGCGGCTGCACCCCGCGCACCGGTCGTAATGCCGGCGGACATGATGCCCGAAGCGAAGATCGACCGCGATATCTGCGCGTTGTCACACTGGACGACGGAGAGACGGTCCACAATGCGTTCTTCGATCGTAATTTTCGCGAGGCAATGAAACTGCATTACTATCCGGAGACGGACAGTCTTTACATTGAGCTCGCCAGCACGCCTGGCGCGGAGGCCCGGGAGATTGTCGATGGCCTGGTTGTCGATTTTGACGCCAACGGCAACGTCGGCGGCCTCGATATCGACCGCGCCTCCCGCAAGCTCGATCTGTCCAAGGTCAAGACGATCGCGCTGCCGCCGGCCAGCGCAGCGGAGTGAGTCCGCAGCGACGGTGGAATAAAGCGGCCTGTAGCCCCGATCGTGACGAAATTTACCCACCTCCCCTGGAGGGAAGCAAAGGCGGCCTCCGGCCGCCGTTTTTCGTCCCCGGATTTCGCTGCCGCTCGATCCGGGCTACGCTTGCCGCCACGACCGGACGGCGGAGTGAAATTGATGGCGTCCACGCCATTCGATGAGGCCGAGCTTGCGATCGTGCGGCGGGCGTTCGCGCGCCAGCTGATGGCGATCGCAGAAGTGCAGGACGAGCGCGTCGAGCAGGCCTTTGCCTCAGTCCGCCGCGAGAAGTTCTTGGGCCCCGAGCCGTGGCAGTTTGTCACCTGGCCGCCGCGTTCGGCGCGGCTGCCGCACAACGATCCGGTCTGCGTCTATCAGGACGTCGTGATCGCGCTGGTGCCGGGCCGCGGCGTCAACAACGGCAGCCCCTCGCTGCACGCCAAGATGATGCACGACCTCGCGGCCGAGCCGGGGCAGCGCGTCGCCCATATCGGCGCCGGCGCCGGCTACTACACCGCCATGTTGGCCGAACTTGTCGGACCCGCCGGCCGCGTGACGGCATTCGAGCTCGATGAGGTTTTGGCCGTGCGGGCCCGCACCAACCTCGCCGCTTGGCACAACGTCACGGTGGTCGCCGGCGACGGCGCCAAGGCGCCCACGGAGATGGTCGACCGCATCTACGTCAATTTCGGCGTCGCGGCGCCGGCGGCATCCTGGATCGAACATCTCGCTCCGGACGGCAAGCTCTTGTTTTCGCTCGGCGTGCCCCATCCGAACGCGCGCGAGCGGTTTCCGCGTCACGCCGCAAAGGGCGCCGCGCTGCTGATCGAACGCAGATCGAACGGTCTTGCGGCGCGCTGGCTTTACCCCGCCTATTACGTCTGCGCCGAAGGCGAACTGGCCGGCGACAGCGATTCCGAGTTGGCCTTGCATGCCGCGTTCGAGCGCGGCGGCATCGAATTCGTCAAGAGCCTGCGCTGGAAGGAAGCGACCGACGCAACGCGTTGCTGGTACTCGACCGCGCAGTGGGGCTTGAGTTACGACCCGCTGGACGAAGCCTAGCTGCCTCTACGGATTTCGCTGGCGCTCGATCCGGGCTACGCTTGCCCGTTAAAAACGGGGATCCGGCTTGAAGACCACCCGCTATTTCGAGGAGCAGGTGCTGCGCAGACGGCGTTATATCCAGCGTCAATGGTGCCAGGACGTGCTCGCCGCTCCGATCCGGCGCGAGGTCCAAACGGACGGCCGCATTCGCTTCTGGGGCAAAATTGCGGTATCGGAAGATCGACCGCGATATCTGCGCGTTGTCACACTGGACGACGGAGAGACCGTCCACAACGCGTTCTTCGATCGTAATTTTCGCGAGGCAGAGCGATGAAGCTGCATTACTACCCGGAGACGGACAGTCTTTACATTGAGCTCGCCAGCACGCCTGGCGCGGAGGCCCGAGAGATTGTCGATGGCCTTGTCGTCGATTTTGACGCCGACGGCAACGTCGTCGGCCTCGACATCGACCACGCCTCCCGCAAGCTCGACCTCTCCAAGGTCGAGACCATAGCGCTGCCGCCGGCCAGCGCGGCCGAGTGACGGCGGGAGTTCAAGTCACCTCTGTGGTAGCGCACAATCCGGAGCAACCCCAATCGACTTCGCGCTCTCAGACCTGCAGCAATCGGTGCGCGCGGCGATCGAAAAGATTTGTGCGCGCTTCGGCGACGATTATTGGCTCAAGCGCGACCGCGACGGCAAATTTCCCGACGAATTTCATCGCGCGCTGGCGAGCGACGGCTGGCTCGGCGTCTGCATTCCGGAAGCTTATGGCGGCTCGGGCCTCGGCATCACCGAGGCGGCGGTGATGATGGAGACCATCGCGGCGTCGGGCGCCGGATTTTCCGGCGCCTCGGCGGTGCACATGAATATTTTCGGGCTCAATCCGGTCGTGGTCTATGGCAGCGACGCGCAGAAGCGCCGCATGCTGCCGCCGATCGTCGCCGGCAAGGAGAAGGCCTGCTTCGCGGTGACCGAACCGAATGCCGGGCTCGAAACCGCCAAGCTACAGACCCGCGCCGAGCGCCGCGGCGACCATTATGTCGTCAGCGGCGCAAAAATCTGGACCACCACGGCACAGGTTGCCGACAAGATGCTGATCCTCACGCGCACTGCGCCGATCGAGAGCGGGCGGCGGCCGACCGACGGCCTCACGCTGTTCTTCACCGCGCTCGACCGCCGCTTCGTCGAGGTGCGCGAGATCGAGAAGATGGGACGGAAGGCGGTCGATTCCAACCAGGTGTTCATCGACGGCCTGGAAGTCCCGGTCGAGGACCGCATCGGCGAGGAAGGCCGCGGCTTTGAATACATCCTCGACGGCTTCAACCCGGAGCGCATCCTGGTCGGCGCCGAAGCGGTCGGGCTCGGCCGCGCCGCGCTGAAGCGGGCAAGTGCTTACGCGAAAGAGCGCACCGTGTTCGGCCGGCCGATCGGCCAGAACCAGGCGATCCAGCATCCGCTCGCCGAATGCTGGATGGAGCTGGAAGCCGCCGAGCTCATGGCGTTCAAGGCGGCCTGGCAATACGACAACGGCCTGCCGTGCGGCCCGGCGGCGAATGCCGCGAAATATCTCGGCGCCGAAGCCGGCTTCAAAGCCTGCCAGACCGCGATCATGACCCACGGCGGCTACGGCTACGCCAAGGAATATCACGTCGAGCGCTACTTCCGCGAAAGCATGATCCCGCGCATCGCGCCGGTGACGCCGCATCTCATTCTCTGCTTCATCGCCGAGAAAGTATTGGGACTGCCGAAGTCGTACTAAAGTCCCGACTCGTCATTGCGAGCCAACGGGTCCGGCCTGCATATCCCAGCCCGCCGGCGTGGACTATCATGCGATCAACAAAGAGGCGGCGATGGCATTCGAGTTGGGGCTCTATACGTTCGGCGACCTGATGCCGAACGCCAAAGGCGGCAAGGCGGTCGGCGCCCAGCAGCGCCTTAAGGAAATCCTCAGCGCAGCAAAACTTGCCGACGCGGCTGGGCTCGATGTATTCGCGGTCGGCGAACATCATCGCCTCGACATGGCGGTCTCCGCCACCGCCGTCGTGTTGGCGGCGATCGCGGCGGTGACCGAGCGCATCCGCCTGGCGAGCGCGGTCACCATCCTGAGCACGGCGGATCCGGTCGTGACGTTCGAGGACTTTGCCACCGTCGACCTGATCTCCGGCGGCCGCGCCGAGATCATCGCCGGACGCGGCATTTTCACCGAATCGTTTCCGCTGTTCGGCTATGACCTCGCCGACTCCGACGATCTGTTCGCGGAAAAACTCGAACTGCTGATGCAGCTCAACGCCGCCGAGCGGGTCACCTGGCAGGGCCGCTTCCGCGCGCCGCTGAAGGATGCGCCGATTCCGCCGCGGCCGGTGCAGCGCCGCCTGCCGATCTGGGTCGGCACCGGCGGCACGCCGAACAGCGTTGCCCGCGCCGGCGCGCTCGGCCTGCCGTTGGCGCTTGCCAATATCAGCATGCCGCCGGCCAAGCTCGCGCCGCTCGCCGATCTCTACCGGCGCACCGGGGTGCAGGCCGGGCATGACGCCGACACGCTCAAGGTCAGCATCGCCACCCACATGCACATCAAAGAAAATTCGCAGGATGCCCTGAACGCCTTTTATCCGCACTATGCCGATTATTTTTTCACCCACACGCCGTCGCAATATCGCGCCCAAGAGGTGACGCGAGCCGATTATGACGAGCGCGCGGCGCCGCATGGCGCGATTTTCGTCGGCAGCCCGCAGCAAATCGTCGACAAGATTCTGTATGAGCGCGAGCTGTTCGGCCACCGGCGTTTTCTGGCGCAAATCGACATCGGCGGCCTGCCGTTTGCCGACGTTGCCCGCGTCATCGAGCTATTCGCCACCAAGGTCGCGCCGGTCGTGCGCGGCGCGGCCGGCGGATGACGGGTGCGCTGTCGATATACAGAAGGCCTAGAAAGCGGCCTTGATCGCAACCCGATCAGAGCGAACATCGTGTTGCGGCGCGAACGGAAATGGTAAGCTCGCGCCGGCTTCCGGATTGATCCGGAATGCATACGCATTATGAAATACAAAACTGACCGCAGTGGGAGGATGTAACGATGAAGCTCTACATGCACCCGGTATCGACTGCATGCCGTCCCGTACGGTTGCTGCTGGCCGAGAACGGTATCGCCTGCGACGAGGAGACGGTCGATATTCTCCAAGGCGCCCACTATCAGGAGCCGTACGCCTCGCTCAATCCCAACCGCATGGTACCGTGGCTCGAGGATGGCGATTTCCGCCTGACCGAAGGGTCGGCGATCCTCAAATATCTCGCCGACAAATACGACCTGCCGTCCTATCCGAAGGATTTGAAGAAGCGCGCCAAGGTCAATGAAGTGATGGACTGGCTCAATACCCAGTTCTATCGCGATTTTGGTTACGGGCTGGTCTACCCGCAGCTGTTTCCGCACCACAAGCGCCGCAGCGACGAGGCCCATGCCGGCGCCGTCGCCTGGGGACAGCAAGGCGCCAAGAATTGGCTGCAGATTCTCAACGACCACTGGATCGGACCGAAGAATCAATATCTGTGCGGCAACGAAGTGACCATCGCCGACTATTTCGGCGCCGCCATCGTGTCGATCGGCGAACTGATCGATTGCGATTTTGCCGCCTACCCCAACATCAAGCGCTGGCTCGGCAACATGAAGAAGCTGAAGTCGTGGCACCAGGTCAACGAAGTGTTCAACGGCTTCGTGGCCGGCAATAAGGGCAAGGAATTCGTCCGCGCGTGAGCGCGGCAGCGGCTCGGCCGCGCCGGCCGGCGATGGCGGCGGCGAAAATCCACTGAGCTGCGGCAGGCTGCCGCACCGCGGTCGCATTTCGCCGTTATTCCAGCCCCATTGCGCTTGCGTCTTTGCGCCGATTACCGAACCGGGAGCCCTCTGCAATGCGCCGTTATTCTTTCGCGCCGACCGTGATCCTCGCCGTTTTGGCCGCCGCCAGCCTCAGCCCCGCACCCGTTTTGGCGCAAAGCCAGCAGAAGCCGCAAATCCTGCCGCTCAAGCCGCCACCGCCGCCGCCGATCAAGCCGTACACGCCGGTCGCGGCCAAGCCGCCGGTGGCGTACGACGACGCGGCCTTTACCGCCTTCCGCAAGCAATTGTCCGACGTCGCGGCAAAAAAGGATCGCGCTGGGCTGGCCAAGCTGGTCGTGGCCCAGGGTTTCTTCTGGATCCAGGACAAGGACATGGCCGACCCGAAAAAACCCGGCATCGACAATCTTGCCAAGGCGGTCGGTCTGGCCGCCAAGGACGGGTCCGGCTGGGCCGTCATCGGCGGTTATGCCGGCGAGCCGACCGCGGCCGAGTTGTCGGACCGCAAAGGCGTGTTCTGCGCGCCGGCCGATCCGACCATCGATGCGCAGGCGTTCGAGGCGCTTGGCAAGGCGACGCAGACCGATCCGTCGGAATGGGGCTATCCGCTCAAGGACGGCGTCGAAGTGCATGGCGCGGCGCAGCCGAATTCGCCGGTCGTCGAGAAGCTGGGGCTGAACCTGGTGCGCGTGCTGCCCGATTCGGGAGCGCCGAACGATCCCAACCCGCCGGCCTTCCTGCACGTGGCGACGCCGTCCGGCAAAGCCGGCTTCGTCGCCATCGATGCTATCGCGCCGCTCGGCGGCGACCAGATGTGCTACACCAAGGACGCCGGCGGCTGGAAAATCGCCGGCTATTTCGGCGGCGCGAGCCAGTAGCCGCCTTCATCGCACCGCGGAAATAAAAAGGCACCATGATACTACCGCCGCAAGACTACCCCCGCATGGCGCTTGAACCGCGATCACCCATTCGGATATTGAACCGTCGCGGCGTCGGGAACAGAATACGACCATGACTCGGCTGGGACTGAATCGAAGGCGACAGAGTTTGGCGGCGTTGATCGGCGCAGCGGTGCTGTGCACCGTATCCGTGAGCGTGCCGGCGCAGCAGATCTTTCAGTATCCGGTGACGATGCAAGACGTCGATCCCGGCATCGACCACGGCAATTCCGACGCCAACCTGCCGGACGAATTCAAGAAGCAGCGGGTGTTCTACCGCTCGCTGCAGCCGCCCGGCACCATCATCATCGATACGTCGGAACGCCACCTCTATCTGATCCAGAATGAGACCAGCGCCATCCGTTACGGTATCGGCGTCGGCCGCGACGGCTTCACCTGGCAGGGCCAGTTGCAGATTTCGCGCAAGTCCGAATGGCCGGATTGGCATCCGCCGCCCGAGATGATCGAGCGCCAGCCCTATCTGCCGCGCTTCATGGCCGGCGGCCCCGGCAACCCGCTCGGCGCCCGCGCCATGTATCTCGGCAACACCGTCTACCGCATCCACGGCACCAACGCGCCGGAGACCATCGGCCAAGCGGTGTCGTCGGGCTGCTTCCGCCTGGTCAATGACGACGTCATCGATCTGTTCGACCGGGTCAATATCGGCACCAAGGTCATCGTCCGGCAGAATTAGCGCAGCACTAATCGTCATTGCGAGCGAAGCGAAGCAATCCAGCCTTTAACGCCGCGCTGGATTGCTTCGTCGCGGAGCCTGTCATCGGGCCGGCCACTTCGGGCCGGACCCGTTGGCTCCTCGCAATGACGCTTCGCTCCGCGGCGGAAATTTACTGCGCGCGTTGCGCCGCGGTGGCGACCGACTGCGCGGTCTGGCCGAACAAAATCGCGCGTTCTTCGGCGGTGCGCACGCCGCCTTGGCCCGGATTGATCTTCGGCGTCCACTCGTAGGCCTTGACCACCGCCGGCCGCGCCTTGATCGCCTCGAACCAGCGCTGCAGGTTCGGGAAGTCGGACAATTTCTGGCCCTGGCGCTCCCACGGCACGATCCACGGATAGCTCGCCATGTCGGCGATCGAATAACCGCCGGCGAGATATTGCCGGTCGGCGAGCCGTTTGTTCATCACGCCGTAGAGCCGGTTCACTTCGTTGCGGTAGCGGTCCATGGCATATTGCAGTTTCTCCACCGCGTAATTGTTGAAGTGATTGTTCTGCCCGGCCATCGGGCCGAGATTGCCCATCTGCCAGAACAGCCATTGGATGGTCTCGGTGCGCCCGCGCAAATCCTTGGCGATGAATTTTCCGGTCTTGTCGGCGAGATAGAGCAGGATGGCGCCGGACTCGAACACCGCGATCGGCTTGCCGCCGCCGGAGGGATCGTGGTCGACGATGGCCGGGATGCGGTTGTTCGGCGACACCGCCAGAAATTCCGCCTTGAACTGCTCGCCCTTGCCGATATTGACCGGGATGAGCTTGTAGGGCAGCCCGGTTTCCTCGAGGAAAATCGTGATTTTGTGGCCGTTCGGCGTGGTCCAGTAATGTACGTCGATCATGACAAGCCTTTACGTGATGAGGGGGGTGGTGAGGCGTCCAGTCTAGCGGCCGCCTAGCGAATATTTAACCCCTCTGCGCGCATTTGTGTCCCTCGTGTCCAGCACCCCTGCCTATGCGACGCCCGGCGCACTGACCGCCCCCGCGACGACAAATTTTTTCGTCGCCGCGGTCATCCTCGGCCTGTTCGTTCTCTCGGCGGCGTTCAGCGCCGAACGCAAGGGAATTTCGGCCGGTTTCGACGAGGTGGCCCACGCCTCCTACGTGGCGCACATCCAGCGCAGCGGCGACGCCTGGCCGGACCTGAATGCGATGCGGCTCATCGACCCGCAAAGTTTTCAATTCACCGGCGCCGCCAATTATCTCAATCACCCGCCGCCGTTCTATGACTTGCATGCGGCGTTGGGACCGCGGCTCGAGGGCCGGCCGCAGGCGCTATTGGCGCACCGCTTGATCGATATCGCCATCGCGGCAAGCGGCTTTGCAGTGCTACTCGGCCTCGGGCTTGCCGCGCGTTTGCCGCGCCACGAATTCTACGCTTTCGCCGTGCCGCTGGCCTGCATTCCGGTGCTGGTGCCGCTCGCCGGTGCCGTCAACAACGACAATCTGGCGTTTCTCGGCGGCGCCGTGGCGACGCTCGGCGCCTGGCAGCTGGTTACGACCGATCGCGCCACCTGGCTGGTGGTTGCCCTCCTCGGCGTGATCGCGGCGAGCTGGGCCAAGCTGACCGGACTCCTGCTCACCGGCACGATGCTCGGCGCCGTCATCGCTTATCTGCTGTGGCGGCGACGATTGCGCGTGAGCCTCTTGGTGCCGATCGCGCTGGCGTTCACGCTCGCCGCCGCGCCCTACATTATATACGCCGTGCAATACGGCAGCCCGACGCCGCAGACGCCGGCGCAGATCGCGCTGCTTGCAGACGGCGCTCGCACCGCCGGCTGGGCCGACCTGCCGCGTAAATCCTTTGCCGCCTACGCCGTCTATTTCGTCATCGCCTTCATCGCCGATTGGATGCCGGCGCTCGGCCAGCGCAATCTTTTCCAATATGCCATGCTAGCGATCCCGGTGGCGGCGCTCGGTTGCGCGTTCGCCGGCAGCGCGCTGTCGCTGCGCCGCTTGTGGCGCCGGCAGGACAGCGCGCTCGACGTCGTCGTGATCGCCGGAACGCTGGCGCTGGTCACGACTTTCGCAATCCACGTCACCTACAGCTATGGCCGGCATCTCGCCACCGGCTGGCTGATGGACGCCTATCCGCGCTACTACCTGCCGCTCGCCGCCATCGTGCCGCTGGCCACCCTGTCGCTGCTCGCCGCCGTCGAAGCGCCGCGCTGGCGCGCAGCGCTGCTGGCTTTCTTGATCGCCGGCCCCGCGATCTTTCGCATTTTCGGCGCGCCGCTCGGCTAAACAAACGTAGCCCGGATTGAGTGAAACGAAATCCGGGGAAAGCCTCGCCGTTTGTCCCGGATTTCGCTGCCGCTCAATCCAGGCTACGCTTCCTCATCATAGGGAGCCAAAGCTATGATCACCGAAATCGCCCAGATCGACATAAAGCCCGGCATGGAAGCCGAGTTCGAGGCCGGCGTGAAAAACGCCGCGCCGGTGTTTCAGCGCGCCAAAGGCTGCCACGGCCTGGAGCTGCAGCGCTCGATCGAGAAGCCCGGCCGCTACCGGCTGTTCGTCAAATGGCAGACGGTCGAGAACCACACGAAAGACTTCCGCGGTTCGCCCGACTTCCAGGAATGGCGCAAGCATGTCGGCCACTGCTTTGCTTCGCCGCCCGAAGTGGAGCACGTCAATCAGGTATTCCGCGGATTTTAGGAAAGCGCGTGCCATTCATCGCAAGCGATAATGCTCGACCGCGGCGGCGTCCCAGACCAGCCCGTTGCCCGGCCGATCGGACGGCACCGCGCAGCCGTCGACGATCCGCAGCGGCTGCTGCACGATCTTGTCGGCCCAATCGACATATTCCAGGAAATGACAGGTCGGCGTTGCCGCCAGCAGATGCGCGCTCACCTCCGGGAACAGATGCGATGACATTTCGATACCACGCACCGCCGCGAGCGCTGCTGCGCGCTGCCAGCCTGAGACGCCGCCGATGCGTTCCAAATCGGGCATGACAAAATCGCTGGCTTCCGCCGCCAGCGCCGTCGCCATCGCCGCGCTTTCCGAAAAATTCTCGCCGATCTGGATCGGCGTCTTGAGCTCGCGCGCCAGTTTGGCGCTGCCCGCATAATCGTCATGGCGGATCGGCTCTTCCAGCCAGAAAACATTCTCGGCATCGAGCATGCGGCCGCGCTCCAGCGCCTCGGCGACGCTGAGCGCCTGATTGTAATCGACCATCAGTGCGACGCCATCGCCGATTCGCTTGCGTACGGCCCGCAGTGCGGCGAGATCCTGCTGCGCGGTCGGGTAACCGAGGCGCAATTTGACGGCGCGAAAGCCGCCCGCGAGGAGTTTTTCCGCTTCGTCGGCCACGGCTTCCGGCTCATCCATCAAGCCGAGACCGCAACTGTTATAGGCGGGAATAGGTTTGGGCTGTCCGCCGATCAGGCGAGCCAGCGGCAGGCCGGCGGCGATCGCCAGCGCGTCCCAGGCGGCGGCGTCGAGCCCGGCCATGGCCATCCGCACGATGCCCTGCACGCCGATGAGCGCGAAGCGTCCGGCAAGCTTGCGCCAGAGCTCGAGCGGCGCCACCGCATCGCCCTTCACGATGCTGTGCACGTGCTCGAGGATTCTGACGATGGCGGGCGCCGCGGCGCGCAGGTAGCAGAACAGATAGGCGCGACCCGTGACCCCTTGTTCGGTCAGGAGATCGATCAGGAGCAGCGGCGCGGCGGTGATGCGCGCGCGACTGGTGCCAAGCGCATAAGTCATCGGCACGTCGACGGCCGTCGCCTGCACGGCCCGGATGGTGAGAGGCGGCGTGGCCGCGCTCATGGGCGCACCGGCGCCGCGTTGTCGCCCCGGCCGCCGGCATGAAGGACGAGCACGTCATAGACCGCGCGATTGACCGGAGTCGGCATGCCCAATGCGGCGCCCATCTCGGCGACGCCGCCGCTCAGCCAGCGCACTTCGAGCGGCCGCCCGCGTTGCAGGTCGTGATGCATCGACGAGGTCATGTCCGCGGGCAGCCCATCGACGAAGGCAAGCCGCTCTTCGGCGTAGTCTTGCTGTAAGTTCACGCCCTGGGCGCGGCCGACGGCAGCGGCTTCGCGCATCAGGTCGAGCAGGAACTGCCGTGTCTGCGGATTGCCGCGGATCGGCCCCAGCGGCAGCCGCATGCTGGTGGTGCTGCCCGAGAGTCCGACCAGAAAGACGTATTTTTCCCAGATCGCGCGGCGAATATCGTCGCTGATCTCCGCATTGATGCCGCCGGCACGCGCCGCCGCCAGCAGCGCCTCGGCGCGCGGCGAATGCCGGCCGTCATATTCGCCGAACACCATGCGTTGCATCGTTCCGGTTTGCGCGATCACGCCCGGCCGTGCGATCGTCGTGGCCATGTAGGCGACGCCGCCCATGACCGCGTCCGCGCCAAAGATGCTGCGCAGCGTGTCATCCTTCTGCACGCCGTTCTGGAATGAGATGATGCCGGTGTGCGGCGCCACGATCGGCAACAGCGAACGCGCCGCGCTCTCGGTGTCCCATAGCTTGACGCTGAACAGCACGATATCGACCGGGCCGATGCTCCGCGGATCGTCGGTGGCATTGACCGTGGGCAGCTGGATCGGCTCGTGCGCGCTCTCGATCGCGAGGCCATTGGCGCGCATGGCGGCCAGATGCGCGCCGCGAGCGATAAACGTCACGTCCGCTCCGCCGCGCTGCAGCCGGGCGCCGAAATAGCCGCCCACGCCGCCCGACCCCATGATCGCAATTCGCAACAGGATTCCCCTTTCGCTGCGCGGCCGGCAACGCGGCCACGATCACGCGCGTGCGCGTTCCACGTTCGCAATCCGGTTCGGCACGCCGAATTCGCGGCGGCAGACTTCGGCCAAAGCGGCGACGCCGGCGCGGATCGCGTCGTGGGACGGATTGGCGAAGCACAACCGGGTGCGGCTTTTGCCGTAGGCTTTGTCGGTGGTCCATTCCGGCCCCGGATTGATGGCGACACCGGCGGCCAACGCCGGCTGATAGAGCTTCAGCGTATCGACTTCATCCGGCAGCTTGACCCAGAGGAAAATGCCGCCCTTCGGATCGGCGAACTCGGCCGCGGTGCCGAACTGCTCGTTGAGCGCGTCCATCAGGGTTTCGAGTTTCTTGCGCAGCCCCCGCGTCAGTTCCGGCACGTGCTGGTCGAAATGCGCCGGGCAGAATTCGCCCAAAACCATTTGCTCCAGCGCGCCGGAGCCGGCATCGGTCTTGATCGCCAGCATGCGCGAGATCAGGCTCCAGTCGGCGACGATGTAGCCGACGCGCAGCGCCGGCGCGATCGATTTCGAGAACGAGCCGATATGGATGACGCCGCCGTGCCGGCTCAGCGCGTGCAGCGCCGGCGGCCTTTGGCCGTCCCAGATCAGGTCGGAATAGCAATCGTCCTCGAAGATCGGCACGCCATGCTGTTCGGCGAGCCGCAGCATGTCGTGGCGGCGCGCCTTAGGCAAAATCGTGCCGGTCGGATTCTGCACCGTCGGGACGGTGTAGATATATTTCGGCCGGATATTTTTGCGCTTCAGATCGTCGAGCGCCGCGGCCAGCGCGTCCATGCGCATGCCGTCGCCGTCGAGCGGAATGCCGACGGCGCTGACGCCGCGCCGGGTCCAGCGGTTCAGCGCGCCCTGATAGGTCTCGGCCTCGGTGATGATCGTGTCGCCGCGATTGAGCAGAATGCCGTTGACCAGATCGAGTGCCTGCAGCGAGCCGGAGGTGATGAGGATCTCATCGGCGCTGCAGCCGATGCCCGCCGTGCGCTTGAGCTTTTGCGCCAGGAACTCGCGCAGCGGCCGGTAACCTTGCGGGCCGCTTTGCAAGCCGTAGGTCGCCAGCGTCCGGCCTTCGCGGCTCAACACATCGTTCGCCGCCTTGACCAGCCAATCGAGCGGCACCTGCTCGCCGTCATTATGGCCGCCGGTGAAGTTGTATTTGGGGAAGCCGTTGAATTTGACCGCCGGCGGCGGCAGCCCGGGCGCCAGCAGCGGCGCGAAGTCGAACGATGTCATGTGCGTTTTCTCCCTGACGGGGAGACTAGCGTCATTCCGGATCAACGCGAAGCGGCGAGTCCGGAATCCATATCCCTGCGCGGGGCTATGGATTCCGGGTTCGTCGCGGAGCCTGTCATCGGGCCGGCCACTTCGGGCCGGACCCGTTGGCTCGGCCCCGGAATGACGGGCGCCTTTCCTCGTGTCGGGACTCGACCCATATTGGGGACCATGGCGAAGCGCCCGAACCGCGATCCGGCCAAGCATTCGAAGAAAGACCCGGCCAAGCCGACCCGCGCCAAGGCAGCGCGGCCTGATGCTTCGCCGCTCGACCCGGCGCTGGCGGAACTGCTCAATCCCGGCATCGGCCAGGGCACCGCCGGCCTTGGCTCGCAGACCGGCCTGCAGCCGCCGCCGGATAATTCCTGGGATCGCCGCGCCGATTTCGCCAATGCCCACAAGGCGCGCAAGTCGACGCAAGGCAAATCTATCGAACAAGGTTTGGGCGAGCGGCCACAGAGCGGCTACGTCGCCAAGGGGCCGGCCGGCCTCGATCCGGAGCTGGCCGACGCGCTCGGCTATGGCGACAGCGATCCGACCAAGCCGTTGACTGGCGAGCCGCCGGCCGAACGCGACGAGCTGGCCGACATTTTCCAGTCGCAGCGCGAGAAGCGCCACCGCCCGTCGCCGCAGCCGGTGACGCTCGGCGTCACCGCCTCGATGCAGGCGCTGGAACATCTGCTGCGCGAAGGCCGCGAGGAGTTCCGCCAGCAGGACGGCGGCACCAAAATCTGGACGCCGCACCGGCCGCCGCGGCCGGACAAATCCGAAGGCGGCAAGCGCCTGGTCATCAAATCCGACTTCGACCCCAAGGGCGACCAGCCGCAGGCGATCGCCGACCTGGTCGAAGGCGTGCGCAGGAACGACCGCACCCAGGTGCTGCTCGGCGTCACCGGCTCCGGCAAGACCTTCACCATGGCCAAGGTGATCGAACAGACGCAGCGGCCGGCGCTGATCCTGGCGCCGAACAAGACGCTCGCGGCGCAGCTCTACGGCGAGTTCAGGAATTTCTTTCCCGACAACGCCGTCGAATATTTCGTGTCGTATTACGACTACTACCAGCCGGAAGCCTATATCCCGCGCACCGACACCTATATCGAGAAGGATTCCTCGATCAACGAGCAGATCGACCGCATGCGCCACTCGGCGACGCGGGCGCTGTTGGAGCGCGACGATGTCATCATCGTCGCCTCGGTGTCGTGCATCTACGGCATCGGCTCGGTCGAGACCTATTCGGCGATGACGTTCTCGATCAAGCGCGGCGCCCGGCTCAACCAGCGCCAGCTGCTGGCCGACCTGGTGGCGCTGCAATACAAGCGCACCGCCGGCGACTTCTATCGCGGCTCGTTCCGCGTGCGCGGCGACGCCATCGAGATTTTCCCGGCGCACTACGAGGATCGCGCCTGGCGGGTGTCGCTGTTCGGCGACGAGGTGGAAGCGATCCACGAATTCGATCCGCTCACCGGGCAAAAAACCGACGAGCTGGAATTCGTCAAAATCTACGCCAATTCCCACTACGTGACGCCGCGGCCGACGCTGTTGCAGGCGCTGTCCGGCATCAAGCTCGAATTGCGCGAGCGGCTCAATCAACTCAACGCCGCCGGCCGCCTCCTCGAAGCGCAGCGGCTCGAGCAGCGCACGCTGTACGATCTGGAAATGATGGAGGCGACCGGCGCCTGCGCCGGCATCGAGAATTATTCGCGCTATCTCACCGGGCGCAAACCCGGCGAGCCGCCGCCGACTTTGTTCGAATATGTGCCCGACAATGCGCTGGTCTTCGTCGACGAGAGCCACGTCACCGTGCCGCAGCTCGGCGGCATGTATCGCGGCGATTTCCGCCGCAAGGCGACCTTGGCCGAATACGGCTTCCGCCTGCCGTCGTGCATGGACAATAGGCCGCTGCGTTTCGAGGAATGGGACGCGATGCGGCCGCAGACCACCTGCGTGTCGGCGACGCCCGGCCCGTGGGAGCTCAACGAATCCGGCGGCGTGTTCGCCGAGCAGGTGATCCGCCCCACCGGCCTGATCGATCCGCCAGTCGACGTGCGGCCGGCGCGGCTGCAGGTCGACGACCTGGTCGGCGAGGTGCGCGCGGTGGCGCAGCAGGGCTATCGCGCCCTGGTCACCGTGCTGACCAAGCGCATGGCCGAGGATTTGACCGAATATCTGCACGAGCAGGGCATTCGCGTTCGCTACATGCATTCCGACATCGACACCATCGAGCGCATCGAAATTATTCGCGACCTCCGCCTGGGCGCGTTCGATGCGCTGGTCGGCATCAACCTGCTGCGCGAGGGCCTCGATATTCCGGAATGCGCCCTGGTCGCCATCCTCGACGCCGACAAGGAAGGCTTTTTGCGCAGCGAGACTTCGCTGGTGCAGACCATCGGCCGCGCCGCGCGCAATATCGACGGCCGCGTCATCCTCTACGCCGACACGATCACCGGCTCGATGGAGCGCGCCATGGCGGAAACCACGCGGCGGCGCGAGAAGCAGGCAGCGTTCAACACCGCCAACGGCATCACGCCGGAAAGCGTGCGCAAGGGCATTTCCGACATTCTCGACAGCGTCTACGAGCGCGACCATGTGCTGATCGGCACCGGCGGCGACGGCGGCGGCGAAGGCGAGTTCGACGCCGCCGCCACCATCGGCCACAATTTCCAAGCGGTGATCGCCGATCTCGAAGCCCGCATGCGCGCCGCCGCCGCCGACCTCGACTTCGAAGAAGCCGCCCGGCTGCGCGACGAGATCAAACGCTTACGCGCGACAGAATTGGCGGTGACCGACGACCCGACGGCGAAAATCTTGCCCTCTCCCCTTGCGGGAGAGGGCGGCCGCGCGGAGCGCGGCCGGGTGAGGGCCGCGCGCCCGCACAAACCCGCGCTCAACGAAATGGGCATCGCGCTGCACCACGAAGTGGCGCCGCATCGTGTCGGATCGCAACGCGGCGCACCGCGCAAGCCGAACCTCGACGAGATGGGCCCGGGCGTTGAGTCTATACCGGGCAAGCGCGACCCCTCCGGCCCGCGCTCGACGCTGGGCAAACCCGGCATGCACGGCGGCTTCAAGCCGCGGCGGCGCTAATCTTCTGAGGGGTGGGGGTCGGGAGGTTAGAGCGCGGCGTCGACGCCTGAGCAAAGCCTCCCGACCCCCACCCCTTCCCCTCCCCACAAGGGGGAGGGGAAGACTGCTCGCAAATCAGGCGCGCGGTCGCTACCCGGTGATGATCTCGGCGATCTTCTTGTCGGACGGGTTCACGATCAAAAGCTTGCCCTGCACCATGGCGAAGTCATAGGGCCGCAGCGCCGGCACGTCGCGGGCGGCTTTGTTCGGCACCGCGCTGATTTTCACGCCGCTCGGCACCGCTGCGCCGGCCTTGACATCGAAATTCGCCGGCGCGCTCTGATTGGACGCCGTCTTGTTGATGTCGTTCCACGCGGTCTTCTGCTGCGTGCTGGTCAGGCTCAGCGTATCGCGGGCCATCGGCTTGACGCTTTCGGCCGACGCCATCGCAGCGCCGGACAGCAGCATCGCGGCCGCCAGCGCCAGAGTTGTCTGTTTCTTCATGACAGTTCCTCGTGCTTTTCTTGTTGGGGACATCGCCCTCATCGGAAAAACGCGCGCCGCAAGTTTCCTGTTTCGTTACAAGCCGTTCATGATCCGCGGCGTGGCGTCGCGGTTTTGTGCGCGCGACGCCGCGCGACTGAATCGTCTCCCTCCCCCACCCGGGCCGCGCTTGCGCGCGCCCGAGTGCAAGCTTGTCGGGGAGGGAGGGGTGGGGGTCGGGAGGGGAAGTCGCAGGCGTCGACAAATGCGCGTCACCTCCCGACCCCCACCCCTGCCCCTCCCCACAAGGGGGAGGGGAACATGCACGGCGAATGCGCTACACTGCACCGATCACTGACGGATCGCGACAACCCGGAGGAGGACGCTATGGCGAAAGGCCAGATGCGCAGCAACAAGGAAAAGAAGAAGCCGAAGCAGGACAAGAACAAGAAAAAAGGCGGCCCCGCCCCCGCCCCCTCGCCGTTCGCCGGCATGCACAGCCAGACGAACCCGAACCCGTACGGCAAGAAGTAGCTGGCGCGGCGCACAGCGGCGAACACCCTCCCCTGCAAGGGGAGGGCCGACGCGCGCAGCGCGTCGGGGTGGGGACGTGTGTGTGCGTGCGCCAGCCGGCGCCGTGTGCCTATTCTACTTGCGATATTCCGCAAGGCAGAATAGACTGCGACAATGATCCGCTCGTTCAGGGACGCAGCGACGGCGCGCCTGTTTGCGGATGAGGACGTGGCCCGTTTTCGCGCCATTGAGCGGCAGGCCCGTCGCAAGCTGTTGCTGCTCGATGGTGTCGGCGCATTGAACGATTTGCGCCAGCCGCCCGGCAATCGGCTCGAAGCGCTCAAGGGCGACCGCCAGGGGCAATACTCGATCAGAATCAATGATCAATGGCGGATTTGCTTCATATGGCGCGATGGCGGCGCTGAGCAAGTTGAGATCGTCGACTATCATTGAGGATTGCAGCTATGGCCAAGACAAAACGCCTCGATCCCATCCCGCCCGGCGAGATTCTCGCCGAGGAATTCATGAAGCCGAATGGCATCAGCCAAAACCGGCTGTCGCGCGACATCGACGTCAATCCGGCCCGCGTCAACGACATTGTGCACGGGCGCTCGGCGATCACTGCCGCGATCGCATTGCGGCTCGGCAAATATTTCGGCACCACGCCGGAGCTGTGGATGAACCTGCAGGCTTCCTATGAGCTGCGACTGGCGCGGGCGAAGGACTGGCCGAAAATCGAGCGACGGGTGCGCGTGCTGGCGGCGGAGTAAGCCCTAGTCAAATTCACGGAGTAGTAAAACTATCAATCTCATTCATTCTTAATTTCGAGGCCGAGCTACTACATGGTCAATTTATTTATCGCTAATACAGACAACACTTGGTTCGACTTCCTGTCCTCCGAAGCGAATCTTACAGAGGTCAATTTTTGGCGACCCGGCGAGATGGCCTTTAATGCGCTTAAACCGGGTGAGCTTCTTGTGTTTAGATTGAAAAGTCCGCGAAATAAAATTGGCGGCTTCGGCGTATTCAGCAGTCATTCTCCTTTACCATTGCAGATCGCGTGGGAAAGTTTTGGACGCGCAAACGGCGTTTCGTCGTTCGAGGCGCTGCGGAGCACAATTGCGCAGTACCGAACTGATAGCATCGTAACTCCGACAACAAATATTGGCTGCACGATACTAGTCGAGCCGGTTTTCTTTCCTCCGGATCTTTGGTTCGATCTACCGCAATCTTGGTCCAAAAGTATCCAGCGCGGAAAAACTTATAACGCTAGTGATGCTGAGGGCCTCCAACTGTGGAATCAACTACAAGACGCTGCACAAATGTGCAGAACGGCCAGCACCTATGAAATTGCGGACGTGATGCAGGCTCGATATGGTTCTCCCACATTGATAACACCTCGATTGGGGCAAGGCGCATTTCGAGTAGCCGTAACCGAGGCCTACGGTCGGCAGTGTGCCATTACAGATGGAAAGGTGCTCCCCGCGCTTGATGCCGCACACATAAGGCCATACGGGGAGGGCGGAGTTCACGCGAAATCAAACGGCATTCTGTTACGTAAGGATATCCATAGCGTATTCGATGCTGGCTACGCGACCGTCGATGAAGGATACCGATTCTTGGTAAGTAAGAAAGTGAAAGAGGTCTTCAATAATGGTGAGGAATATCTACGGCTGGACGGGAAATCCCTTCGATTGCCGAGGCGGAGGACCGACTGGCCCAATCCAGGTTTCCTCAAGTGGCACAATCTCAACCGTTTCTTGAGTTAGGTCGCCCCCTCACCGCCCCCGCTTCAACTTCGCCGTAAAGCTCATCCCGCCCGCCCCGCAGCAGGGGCAGGTTATGGCGATGAGGATGCTTTGCTTCTGCTCGTCGTCGAGGTCGGCGCGTTCCAGCATGGCGGTGGTTTGCTGCTGGAACAGTTCGTGGAGCGTCAGGTTGCTGGCGATGACGCGGTCGTCGGGGGCGAGCGCGGCGTCCCCGGCCGGCGCGACGGCGGATTTTCGCGGCGGCTGGGTTTTTTTGCGCTTCGGCATTTGCATCCCCGGTTCGTCATACGCGGGCTTGACCCGCGTATCCATGCTGAGCGTCGGCGCGCTCAAAGTCGCCGCAAGACTGCGGCTTCCGAACCGCCGCATGGATTGCCGGATCAAGTCCGGCAATGACGATGGAATATAGTCTCACTGCGCCACCTTCTTCATATAGCCGGTGATGAAGCTGCGCATCTGCGGCGAAATGGTCAGGCGATCGCGCACCGTGCGGTCGAGATCGGCGCTGACTTCGTAGTGCGGCACGAACTGGATCGCGGTCATGGCGTCGGCGGCGTAGTCGGCGTCGTCGTTGAGCGCGAGCAGCGCCTGGCGCAGCGCCGCGACCGCGGCCGGCGGCGAATCCGGCGGCATGGCGACCAGGCGCAGCATCTGCGCGTCGACGGCGAGATTGGTCTTGTAGGCCTCCCACAGCTCGCCCGACGGCATGCCGCCTTTGACGCTATTGTAGAACTCCGGAAACGTCATGATGCCCTTCCCGGCCATCGCCTTCAGCGGCGTGAAGCCTTTGCCGTCGTAGTTGGCGTCGTACCACAGCGGCATCACCTTGCCGGTCTTGACCAGGCTCGGCTCGACCACGCCGAAATAGCCCGGCGTCGATTCCGAATGCACGTTGATCTCGCCGTTCTGCAGCGCGAGCCGCGCGGTGTTGCTCGAGCGATAGCCGGTGACGTAGCGGTAGCGCAGGCCGAGCATGTCGAAGGTCAGGCGCTCCAAAAGGTCCTTCGAGGAATCGGCGCCGAGCCCGCCGACGACGAGACCTTCGGCCTGCATCAGGTCGGCCGCCGTCTTGATGCCGGGCGGCGTGTCGGCGCGCATGTAATAGACCGCGTTGCCGGGCTGCGCGCCGACGAAGGCGTAAGAGGCGAACGGCACGCGGAACGCGGCGGGATCGATCACCGAGTTCCACGCCGTGCCGGTGAGATAGCCGAACATGGTGCCGTCTTTCGGCCCGATCTCGCCCAGATAGGTGGCGCCGACCATGCCGCTGGCGCCGTCCTTGTTCTGCACCAGGATCGGCGGATTGCCGGCGATATGCTTGGCGATGTGCTTGGCCAGCAGCCGGCCCTCGACGTCGGTCGGGCCGCCGGGCGCGAAGTTGATCAGCAGCGTGAGCCGCTTGCCCTGGTAGAACGGCTCGGCGGCGCGCGCCGTGGTGGCGGCGAGCGTAAGCGCGGCGGCAATGATGACATGCAGCAGCATAGGGTTATCATCCGCCTTCGCCGATGATGAAGCAATCGACCGTACTGGTTGAGTCCGTTGAGCTCCGAGCGGGCGGAGTCTCCCTTAAATCGCACGGCCACATGAGAGCGCAGAGAGAATTTGAACTCAAGGACGGCGCGAAGCGCCGCCGCCTGCGGCGGTCGCCCATTAGCGCGTTTACGCGCGTCTTTGACGCGCTATGGGCGATCCTTGACTTCAAATTCTCTCCGCGCTTGCCGTTGTCCGTGCGATTTAAGGGACGATGGCTGCACAGCAGCACTGTTCGGACCAGGTCGTCGACCTTGTCCACCCTGCTGGCTTGCGCGCTGATATTCCTGCGCACAGCGCCGGCCGCCGCCGACCCGATCGCCGATTTCTACGGCGGCCGCACCGTGACGCTGATCGTCTCGACCAGCGCGGCCGGCGGCTACGACACTTTGGCGCGGGCGATCGGCCGCCATATCGGCCAGCATATTGCCGGCCATCCGACCGTCATCGTGCGCAACATGCCGGGCGCCGGCGGGCTCACCGCGACCAACTTTCTCTATGCCGCCGCCGAGCGCGACGGTTCGGTGCTCGGCCTCATCCAGAACAATCCGCCGTTCGAGCCGCTGTTCGGCACCGCCGAGGCGCGGTTCGATCCGCGGCAGTTCAACTGGCTCGGCACGCCGAGCGTCGAGACCGCCATGGTGCTGGTCGGCAAAACGGTGCCGGTTTTCACCGTCGACGATTTGCGGACGCGCGAGACCATCATGGGCGCGTCCGGCGCCAATTCGACGCCGGCGTTTTTCGCCCGCCTGCTCAACGCCACGCTCGGCACGCGGATGAAAATCATCGCCGGCTATCCCGGGCAGAACGACGCGCTGGTCGCCATGGAGCGCGGCGAGCTCGACGGCTATCCGAGCGTGTTCTACAGCGCGCTGTCGTCGACGCGGCCGACCTGGCTCACCGACGGCACCGCGCGCGCGGTCGTGCAATACGGCCCCGCCAAGCTGCCGCAGCTCAAGGGCGTGCCGTTCGTGCCCGATCTGGTGCGCGAGCCCGCCGACAAGGTGCTGCTGCAGGCGGCGTTCGCGCCGCTGTCGATCGGCCGGCCGCTCTTACTGCCGCCGGGCGTGCCGGCCGAGCGCGTCGCGGCAATGCGCCAGGCGCTGGCCGAAACTTTCGCCGATCCGGAATTTTTGGCCGAAGGCGAAAAGATCGGCTTGTCGCTCAACGATCCGCGCAGCGGCGAGGAGCTGTTGCGGGTGATCGAGCGCGCCTACGCGACGCCGGCGGACATCGTCGCGCGGCTGCGGAAGCTGAACAGGGATCAGTAATCAGGGATCAGGGATCAGGGATCAGGGATCAGGGATCAGGGATCAAGATTAGGCCTGATGCCTGATGCCAGATGCCTGATGCCTGATCCCCGATCCCTGCTACCGCGTCAGCGCATCGGCACCGGCTTTGGCGACTTGGGCGTCCTGGGACGACAGCGCGCCGGAGACGCCGATGGCGCCGATGATCTTGCCGTCGACGATGACCGGCAGGCCGCCTTCGAGCGGCGTGATGTCCTTGAGCGCCAGAAGCCGCATGCCGGCGCCGCCGGCGGCGATGGCGTCGTCGAGCGCCTTGCTCGGGCGCTTGAATTCGAGCGCGGTGCGCGCCTTGCCTTCGGACACGGTGGTCGCCGACAGCTGGGCGTTGTCGACCCGGTGGAACATGATCATGTTGCCGCCGCTGTCGAGAATGGTGATGGCGACCTGCCAGGAATTTTTCGCCGCCTCCAGCTCCGCCGCCGCCATGGCGCGCTTGGCCTGGTCGAGCGTGATCGGCGGGCCGTAAGGCGGGGTCGCCGCCGACGGCGCCGGGGCTGCGGGCGTTTGCGCCAAAGCCGATCCGGCCGAAAGCGCCAACGCGCAGGCCAGCGCGAACATTCGAAACATCTGGAAAACCTCCTCAATCGGCGCCCCGCCGCGACGCGCGAGCGGCAGAATAAGGTGCAAAGCCTGAAGGTGGAAGGTCCAGGGATCGGGGATCAGGGATCAGGTATCAGATATCAGGGATCAGGGATCAGGCCCTGACTGCCTGATCTTGATGCCTGACCCCTGATCCCTGATACCAGAAAACGTGATCGCGTCGCCCCGGTGCGCCCTCGGCGCATAACGCTTATATTTGGCTACCTGATCAGGAGGCGCCGCATGTTTTCATTCCGCAAGAAGGTCGAAATGCCGTCCGCCGACGAAGCTTTGCCGGGACGCGCCACGGCGATCCCCACGGCGCGGACCCACTTCGTCAACGGCCACGGGCTCAAGGGGCCCTATCCCGACGGGCTCGCCATGGCGATGTTCGGGCTCGGCTGCTTTTGGGGCGCCGAGCGCATGTTCTGGAAGCTGGATGGCGTCTACGTCACCGCGGTCGGCTATGCCGGCGGGCTGACGCCGAACCCGACCTACGAGGAAGTCTGCTCGGGCCGCACCGGGCACAACGAAGTCGTGCTCGTAGTCTATGACCCGAAGAAGATTTCCTACGACCGCCTGCTCAAGGCGTTCTGGGAAGGCCACGATCCGACCCAGGGCATGCGCCAGGGCAACGACGTCGGCACCCAATACCGCTCCGGCATCTATGCGTTCACGCCGGAGCAGCGCGCCGCCGCCGAAGCGTCGAAGGCCGCTTACGCCAAGGCGCTCGGCGCCGAACGGATGGGGCCGATCACCACCGAAATCCGCGACGCGCCGCCGTTCTATTTCGCCGAGGACTATCACCAGCAATATCTGGCGAAGAACCCCCACGGCTATTGCGGCCTCGGCGGCACCGGCGTGAGCTGCCCGATCGGCACCGGGGTGGCGGCATAAGAAAGCGAATGGCGAGTGGCGAATGGGGAAGAACACTATTCGCCATTCGCCGCCGGACAAGGCAGCCGGCTGAGCCGAAACTGTCGCTTTTCGGCCGCGGCTTGCGACAAATTCCCAAGTCTTTCCGCCCAGTTAGGGATTATTAACCTTAACCGGCGTTAATCGGCCGCAACGTTCGCTCGAACGGGGTCGGATTTACGCGTATGCGGGTTACCCGCTCTTCCCTGCTGCTACTGGCCGCGGCGCTCTGCATGGCGGGCTGCGCGTCGCCGCCTGTCGCCTATGTGCAGATGCCGCCCAATGGCGTGATGGCGCCCAGCATCGACACGGTGACTTACGGCGCGCCGGCTACCGCGTATCAGCCTGACTACGGTTATCAGCCCAGCTATGGCGCGCCGAGCGCGACGACTTACGCTTATCCCGCCAGCGCGGCATGCACCGGCCTGCTGACTTGCACATATCCGGCCGGCGCCCCCTATGGGTATCAAGCCGCCCCCCGTTACGCTTATCCGGCTCCCGGCCCCGCCGCCGCGGCGCCCGTCTACAACGCCATGACGCCGCCCGTAGCGGCGTCCGTCATCGGCTCGCAACAGTCCTATACCCTCGATTCGGGCGACCGGCTGCGCATCGTCGTGTTCGGCCAGGATGGCCTGACCAATTCCTATCTGGTCGATGCCAGCGGCCACATCGCCATGCCACTGATCGGCTCGGTGATGGCCAAAGGCGCCACCACCGACCAGCTGTCGGCCCGCATCGCCGAGAAGCTGCGCGACGGCTATATCCGCGAGCCGCATGTGGCGGTCGAGGTCGAGGCCTACCGGCCATTCTTCATCCTCGGCGAAGTCACCGCCCCCGGGCAGTACCCCTACGTCGCCAACATGACGGCTGAGACCGCGGTGGCGATCGCCGGCGGCTTCGCGCCGCGCGCGGTGCGGCAATCGGTGATCCTGAACCGCACCTATAACGGCCAGCAGATTCGCATGAGCGTTCCGCTCACCTATCCGCTGCGGCCCGGCGACACGATCAACGTGCAGGAGCGGTGGTTCTGATCAGGGGACAGTAATCAGGTATCAGTAATCAGATCGCGCTTTGCCATCTGGTTACTGATTACTGACTACTGATCTCTGACTACTTCACATGCTTCGCCAGGAACGCCATCGAGCGCTGCCAGGCGAGGTCGGCGGCGGCCTTCTGATAGCTGCCGCGCTCGTCGCAATGGAAGCCGTGCTGGGCGTCGGGATAGACGTAGATCTCGCAATCGCCGCCGCGCTTTTGCTTGATCATGTCGACGTCGCTCATCGGGATCGAAGCGTCCTTTTCGCCGAAATGCATCTGCGTCGGCACTTTCGGCTTCTCATCGGCGTTCTTGGCGATCTGGCCGCCGTAATAGCAGACAGCGGCCGACAAGCCGTTGAGCTTGCAGGCGGACAGAAACGAGATCGTGCCGCCCATGCAGAAGCCCATGATTGCGACCGGGCCGCCCTTCTTGAGCTCGTCGATGGAAGCCTGCACGTCGCGCAGCATCGCGCCCCAATCGGGATTGGCGACGAATTTGCGCGCATTGGCGATCTCGTCAGGAGTGTAGCCGCACTCGAAGTTCGGCTGCTGGCGGTCGAACACCGCCGGCGCCAGCGCCGCATAGCCTTCGCCGGCCAAACGGTCGCACACCGCGCGGATGTGGTGATTGACGCCAAAAATCTCCTGAATGAGGACGATACCGCCCTTCGCCGACCCGGCCGGGTCGGCCCGATAGGCACCGAGCTTAAAACTGTCGGAAGAAACCAGCGAGAAATGCTTACCCAAGACGATCCTCCATTGACTGATAACGCGTGAATTCAGTTCCGAGCGGCCAGCCTAGCGGTCGCCGGCCGACCATACACCGTCGGCGATGGCGGTTGAATGGCACTTGGCGAGGCTAATTGCCGTCATCCTGAGGTGGCCGCGAAGCGGCCCTCGAAGGATACGGCCGAGGCGCCGGGGCCGTCGCCCTTCGAGGCTCGCGGAGCCTGTCATCGGGCCGGCCACTTCGGGCCGGACCCGTTGGCTCGCACCTCAGGGTGACGGAAAATCTTTCAACGCGTGACGACGATGAAATCGGTGCCTTCGCCGGTCTCCTCGCCAAGGCCCTGGTCGGAGACGACGAGGGAGGAACCCGGCACGATCAATGCGGAAATCCGGTCGATGGCGTCCTGGGGAATGTCGATACGGGCCAGCGCTTCCGCCGGCGTCTGTGGCGGCGGCAACTCGCCGACCGGCCTCTGGACCGGCTCCTCGCGGCGGCCGCGCCGCGTCGCGCGCCGGTCGTTGCCGGCGTCGCGCTTGGCCTTCGGCGGCTCGCCGGGCAGCGACACCACGTTCCAGCGCAGGGTCGCGCCGTCGTCCAGATACGCCATCGCCGTGAAGACGTGGGTGCCGAGCGTCTGCTCCGGATGGTCGATGGTCACCGGGGCGTAGAACAGCGGGGTAAAATTCTGCCGCACGTAGACTTTCTTTTCCTTGCGGCTGACGAAGATCGAGATCGGCCCCTTGGTCGCGGGTGCGGTATCAACAACGGTGGTCGGCTTGGCCGCCGGCGCCGCATCCGCCGCAGGATCCGGCGTCGCCACGGAGCCGCGCAACTGGTCGGTCGCGGCGACCACCGGCGGCGCTGTGACGGGCTTGGCAAGCCCTTCCTGTCGTGGGGGCGGAGCTTGCGGGGCGGCCTTGGCTTCGGCAGTCGCTAAAGCTTCGGGCTTTGGCGGTTCGGCCGCGGCCGGCGTTTTACTCACGTCGCCGGCCGGCGCGGCGGTAACCGTTGCGGCAGGCGCATCCGCCGCCGCAGTTTCAGGCTTGCGCGGATCGACGGCAGCCGTCGTTTTGGTGTCGTCGGTCGGCGCGGCCTTCACCGGTTCCGGCGTCACCGCGGCGGCGGCCGCCGCAACCGGCGTTTCCGATTTCGACGGGGCGGTGGCATCCGTCTTCTTATTGTCGTCGCCGGCCTGTGCGGTTTTGGTGGCTTCCGGCGCGGCGGGAGCCGCGGCGGCCGGCGCGGGCGCCGGCATCGCCTTGTGCACGAACAGATGCGGATCGGCGAAGGTGACGGGCTTCAATTCGTTGCGCGCGATGATGACGCGAACGCCGACCTTGGTGACGCTGAACAGTTTGACCGCAAAATCATGCGGCATGCGGATGCAGCCGTGCGACGCCGGATGGCCGATATTCTCGCCCTCGTGGATGGCGACGCCGGACCAGGTGATGCGCTGCATGAACGGCATCGGCGCGCCGCTATAGATATTGGAGCGGTGGAAGCGCTCCTTGCCGATGACGCTGAAGACGCCGGTCGGCGTCGGCAGCGCCGGCACGCCGGTGGCGATGAGCGTGTCGGCGACTTCGGTGCCGTCGGCGTAGAGGTGGAGCTTCTGCTGATTGATGGAGATGACGATTTGCAGCGGGCCTTTCGGGAGGGTACCGAACGGTTCCTTGCTGACGTGCTCGGTTTCCTTGGGCTCGGGTTTGTGCCGGACCCTCGCCGATGCCGGCGCGGCCAGCGTCAGCGCAACGACAAAACCGAGCGCGTAAATACTGCCGGTCAACGCACGCCGGCGAAGACGCAAAGCGTCGCGCGTGGAGTCAGTGTGCAAGGTCAGCCCCGGACGATGATACCCACGATTCGAGTTGTAAATCTTACCGAACGCCGCCGCCCGACACCACCACGCCGCACCCGGTGATGTCGAAATTAATTCATTATGGTTCATAGAAGACACAGCGGTGACGCCCGCCTTCCGCTCACGATTGCGGCACCAGCGCAAAGGCCTCAGCCAGCAGTTCATAGGAGCGCTTGCGCGCAGCATGGTCATAAACCATCGTGGTAATCATTAACTCATCGGCGCGGGTCGCCTCGATCAGCGCCTGCAAGCGGCCCATCACTTTCGCGATACCGCCGACGACAAGCCGGGCGCGGTGGCGCGCGATCCGCTCGCGGTCGGCTGGCGTATAGGCGTAAGCCGCGGCTTCCTCGGGCGAAGCCAGCGGCGAATATTCGCCTTTGGCGCGGCGCGCATAATGCAGGTCGGCGCTCGAGGCGATGCGTTCGGCCTCGGCGTCGCTGTCGGCCGCGATCACCGCGGTGCCGAGGATGGCGTAGGGCTCCTGGAGCGCCGCCGACGGCTTGAAGTGGTCGCGATAGCTGAGCATGGCGCTCGCCGCGTCGTAATCGGCGAAGTGATGGGCGAAGGAAAAGCCTAAGCCGACCGCGGCGGCGAGCTCGGCGCTGTAGCCGCTGGAACCCAGAAGCCAGATCGGCGGCAACGCGACGTCGGCCGGCACCGCGCGCACGTTGCGGAACGGATGCCCTTCCGGAAACCCGCCGCGTTCGAGCAACAGCAGTTCCTGGAACCGCTCGAGGAAATCGTCGCCCTGGCGCGGGTCCTGGCGGGCGCGCAGCGCATAGGAGGTGACCGGATCGGTGCCCGGCGCGCGGCCGAGGCCGAGATCGATGCGCCCGGGAAACAGCGCCTCCAACACCTTGAAGCGCTCGGCGACCATCAGCGGCGCATGGTTGGGCAGCATCACGCCGCCCGAGCCGACGCGCATGTGCGACGTCACCGCCGCAATCTGGCCGATCATGATTTCCGGCGCCGAACTGGCGATGTTCGCCAGATTGTGGTGCTCGGCGACCCAATAACGCTTGTAGCCGAGGCGGTCGGCGAGCCGCGCCAGGTCGAGCGAATTGCGCAGCGCAGCCGATCCGGGCGTGGCCGTGGTGACGGGCGACAGATCGAGGACGGAAAGCGGGACCACGCGCAAATGTTCTTTGATCTGCCGATTATGCCAAACGCGTCAGTCTATGTGGCCTCGGCGCGCGGCGCCAGCAATGCCGCGCCGACATCGGCCGCCGCTCAGTGGCTCGTCGGCGGTACGAGGGCGCCGCCGCTGTCGGGCAGTTGCCTGACAGGTTGAACGATCGTGCGAACCTGACGGGGCCGTTGCACTTTCGCGGCAACGCGGGTTGGCGGCGGCACGAAGGGACCGCCGATTCCAGCCGGCTGGGTGCGAGGTTGAGCGATCACGCGGGCTTGGCGGGCGCGCTGCGGCTTGGCGGCGAGGCGGCGGCGGTGGGCGTGCTTATGATGAGCTTCGGCGGCAGGCTCCGGCTCCGCAGCAGGTGCCGTTTGGGCAGGCGACGCCGCCGCCACAGGAGCCACAGCCGCGGCCGTCGTCGACTCCGGTTTGGGTTCCTGGACAGCTTGTTCGATAGGCGCGGGCGGCTCGGCAGACGGAGCCTGCTCGGCCGGCGGCGGCTCGGCCGCAGCGGTAGCCGACGCGGCCGGTGACGGTTCACTTGGCGCGACGGCGGCTTCGTCCTGCGTCGGTTCGGCAGCTTGCGCGACCGCCGGTTGCTCGGGTGCGGGTTGCTCAAGTGCCGGCTGGTCGGGTTCGGCCGCCTTGGTTTCAGGAGCGCTCGCTGTGGCGTTGGCGATGGTGCTCGGCGTCTCGACACCGTCCTGGTGATCAGGCTCTGGCTCTGGCGCCGCCGCTGCTGCAGGAGCGCCGACGGTCTCGGTCTGGTTCACCGGGAAACGTACGCCGAATGAATCGGCCGCCGCCGGCATCGCCGCAACCGGCGTCGGACTCCCGGCCGCGAGTTGCAGCGGCGCGGCGCCGGTCGCCAGCCGGCTCAACGGCTCGTGGTTGACGCGAAAGGTGGCGAACATGGCGAAACCGCAACTCAGCGCGACAACCGAGGCGACCACAGCCGCGATCAAAAGACGGACATTGGGAAACATTCGACCTCGCATTACGGCCGCGCGCGATCTCGGGCGAAGCACGCGTCACTGGCGGATGCCGATCATCGCGAGGCAGATGGCGCCGCATCGACGCCGGCCAAGGAGCCGGCGTCCAACGGCCGCGACACTAGCTGAGTCGGCGAAAAAGCAATGCAAAAAAAGCAAAGAAAAATCCGGCCGGCGCGGCAACGCCAGCCGGACATGCAAATTGGATCGGTTAGCGCGTGAGCGTGCTTTGCGCCGAGGCCGAAGCCGGCGCCGAGCCGGGCAACACGACGACGCGGGTGCCGACGGTCACCCGGCTGTACAGGTCCTCGACATCCTCGTTGGTCAGCCGGATGCAGCCCGAGGACACGAAAGTGCCGATGGTCGACGGCTGGTTGGTGCCGTGGATGCGATACACCGTATTGCCGAGATACATGGCGCGCGCGCCGAGCGGATTGGTGTCGCCGCCGGCCATGAAGCGAGGCAGATAAGGCTGGCGCTCGATCATCTCCTTCGGCGGGAACCAGTCCGGCCATTCCTTCATGCGGCTGACGCGCTCGCTGCCCGACCAGGTGAAACCCTCACGGCCGACGCCGACGCCGTAGCGCATCGCCTTGTTGTTGCCGAGCACGAGGTAAAGGTAGGTGTTCGGCGTATCGATGATGATGGTGCCGGCCGGCTCCTTGGTGACGTAATCCACGACCTGGCGGCGGAACTGCGGCGGCAATTCCTTGCGCGGCCCGGTCTCGGGCTGCTCGTCGGGCGGCAGCGCGGCAATGACCGCGTCGCGGTTTGGCGCGGCCGCGGGCGGCGGCGCAGAGGTCGGCGTGCGCACGGTGCCGGTGACGTCGTCCGATCCGGGACCGATATCGGCCGGCGGCCGCTGAAAGCCTTCGAGGACCGGCGCCGGCTGCGGCGGCACCTCGCTGTAGACGCGGCCCGCTGCCGCCGCCGGGGGGTACGGCACATAGGGGCCGCCGACCGGAGCACTCGCTTCATCGTCGCGCGGATCGTAGATTGCGCCCGGCGGCGGCAGCGGCGCGGCCGAATAGTCTTGATGCGGATAGGGCGGCGGGTAACCGGGCGGCGGCGGAGAATACTGCGCCGCGGCTCCACCGACGGAACCGGCAAGGGCCAATGCTATGACGACAACGCTGAGGCTTGGACGCAAGGCAGATCCCCCGAGGCAAATCCCCAAATGACACCGCATCTTTCTAGCGGTGACCTGGGCAGAAGATGGGGCAGGAAAAAGGCAACAAAGCAGCAGACGGAGCGGCACGCTGCGGCCGGATGGCGCAAGGGCGATTTCAACGCCGATAGCGTAAATCAAACCCTAACGATTTGGTCCCCACCGCAAGGCTGGTAACATGCGGACGGAAGCCGGGAATCGTAAGGTCCGGCCAGAGGTCTTGGAGAGAATGACGTGAAGCGCTTTACCTGCGGCGGGATTGCTCGGGCGTCCGCTTGCCTGATCCTTGCCTGCCTGATCCCTTTGACCCCGGCGCGCGCGCAAAATCAGGCCGTCGACGACCTCAAGGTCAAGATTTTCGACGCGCGCATGGCGAAGCAGACCTTCGCCGGCGGCTTGAAATTCTGCAACGAGCTCGACGGCCATCATTTTTATTTCCAGCTGCGCGACCGCGTCTTCGACCTGGAGGAGTATCACCGCTCACTGGAAAGTCTCGCCAAGCAACAGGTCTTCAATCCCGAGAAGCGCCGGGCATGGACCGAGCAGGACGCCGCCGAGCGCTGGGAGCAGGCACAAAAACAAGCAGCCAGCGACCAAGCCAATTGCCAACTGGTGGCGAGCCTGCCGGCGCTCGAGAAGCAGCTCGACGAGCTGGAAAAGAATTCGCCGGCGCCCGAGAAGAAAAACTGACCCGGCTGCGCTCGCTTCGGGAGCATCGGCACGGTAGACTTCGGATGTTGCGGCCGCGCTTTCTCGGCTACAAGGAAGCCGGCGATCTCGTGCCGCCAGCGAGGAATTTGCGATGCCAAGCTTGAGCGACTGGAAGGTGCCGGCCTCCGCGCAACCGAAACCGGAAGATTACGGCTACGATCTCGAACACGCGTTCAACGCCGTGGTCGGGTTGCGCGCCATCATTCCCGCCGACGCCTACACCGCGGAGACGCTAGGCACCGAACGCGCCGGTAACGGCGTATTCATTCGCGGCAACGGCTTGGTGCTGACCATCGGCTACCTGATTACCGAAGCCGAGACCCTCTGGCTCAATCTCAGCGACGGCCGCTCGGTGCCGGGCCATGTCCTGGGCTACGACCAGGAGACCGGCTTCGGCCTGGTTCAGGCGCTCGCCAAGCTCGACATGCCGGCGCTCGAGATTGGCCATTCCGCCGCGGCCGCAATCGGCGAGCGCGTCGTGGTCGCCGGCGCCGGCGGCCGGCAGCGCTCGGTCGCCGCCCGCATCGTCGCCAAGCAGGAATTCGCCGGCTATTGGGAATACGTGCTCGACGAAGCGATCTTCACGGCGCCGGCGCATCCGAACTGGGGCGGCACCGCGCTGATCGGTCCGGCCGGCGATCTGCTCGGCATCGGCTCGCTGCAGCTGCAGCACGCGGTGGAAAAGGGCCAGGCGCAGAACATCAACATGATCGTGCCGATCGATCTGTTGAATCCGATCCTCGACGACCTCATGAAGTTCGGCCGGCGCAACGCGCCGCCGCGGCCGTGGCTCGGGCTTTACGCCACCGAGGTCGAGAACCGCCTGGTCATCGTCGGCCTCGCCGACAAGGGACCGGCGAAGAAGGCGGACTTGCGCACCGGCGACATCGTGCTGTCGGTCGCCGGCAAGGAAGTGCGCGATCTGGCGAGCTTCTTCCGCCGCGTCTGGGCCCAGGGCGAAGCCGGCGTCGACGTGCCGGTCTCGATCTACCGCGACGGCGACACCATGGACGTGCGCGTCAAATCGAGCGAGCGCAACCGGTTCCTAAAAGGGCCGAGCTTGCATTGACTTCGTCATTGCGAGGAGCGTGACGACGAAGCAATCCAGACAGCGCCGCATCACTGGATTGCTTCGCTCCGCTCGCAATGACGGCTAGTGCTCCTCGAACAACGCCCGCAACCCTTCGCGATAAGTCGGATAGCGCAAGCGGACGCCGAGCTCGCGTTTGAGCTTGTCGTTCTTCACCCGACGGCATTCCTGCCAGAAACTCAGCGCCATCGGCGACATCGATGGCGCCGCTTGATCGAACGGAATTTCCGGCGGTGGCTCGACGCCCATGAGCTTCGCGGCAAAGACGATCGGATCGGCGGGCGGCGTCGGTTCGTCGTCGGAGACGTTGAAAATCCCCGACGCGTTGCGCGCAACCGCCGCATCGATGGCTTGCGCGATGTCGCCGACATGGATGCGGTTGAACACCTGCCCGGGCTTGACGATGCGCCGGGCCGTGCCGCGCGCGATTTGCGTCAGCGCGTTCCGCCCCGGCCCGTAAATGCCGGCGAGGCGCAATATCGCAACCGCGATGCCGCGGCGCGCGCCGAGATCGAGCCAGCCCTGCTCGGCCACGCACCGGTTGCGGCTGCGCGCCGCGTGCGGGTCGGCCGGCGTGCTCTCGTCGACCCAGTCGCCGCCGCGGTCGCCGTAAACCCCGACCGTCGACAGATAAACGATCGAGCGCAAATGCGGCGCCTGCGCAATGGCGTCGCCGCACACGCGCAGCACCGGATCGCCGCTTTCGTCTTGCGGGATCGAGATCAGTGCCGCATCGGCCGCGCCGATCGCGTGGCGCAGCTCGGGCGATGCCGATTTGCCGTCGAACAGCAACGCCTCGATATGTCGTCCCGGCTGCGCGTTGAGCGCGGCGACACGGTCGGCGCCGCGCATGGTGGCAATGATGCGCTCGAATTTTCCGCCGAAATTTTCGACGAAATGTTGCGCTGAATAGCCGAGACCGAGACAAACAAGCGCGGGCATTTTCTATGACTCGCACGCCGCCGCCCACTCGGCGATGACCTCGGGAGCGGATTCGGTGGCGCGACGCTCCGCCGCGCAGCGTTCAAGCCGCGCGCGGTCGAGCCGGCCCAGCGCCCACACCGCGGCGCCGCGCACCAGCGGCGAGGCATCGCCGAGCAACCGCTCGGCTTCGCCGACAAGGCCGGCATCTGCGGAATTGCCGATCGCGATCAGCACGTTGCGCAAGAACCGATTGCGGCCGATGCGCTTCACCGCGCTTTTCGCAAACAGCGCGCGGAAGCCGGCATCGTCGAGCCGCGCCAGTTCGGCGAGCGGTGGCGACCGCAGCGCATCGCGGGCCGCGAGCTTCACCTCGCGGCCGGCCTGGGCGAACTTGTTCCACGGACACACCGCGAGACAGTCGTCGCAGCCATAGATGCGGTTGCCCATCAAGGGGCGCAATTCGCGCGGGATGGGGCCCTTGTGCTCGATGGTGAGGTAGGAGATGCAGCGCCGCGCGTCGAGCCGATACGGCGCCGGAAACGCATCCGTCGGGCAAACGTCGAGGCAGGCGTGGCAGGTGCCGCAATGATCGCGCACCGGCGCGTCGGGCGGCAGATCGAGCGTGGTGAAGATGGCGCCGAGGAACAGCCAGGAGCCGAGTTCGAGCGAAACCAGATTGGTGTGCTTGCCCTGCCAGCCGAGGCCAGCCGCTTCGGCGAGCGGCTTCTCCATCACGGCGGCGGTATCGACGAACACTTTGATGTCGCCGCCGGCTTGTTCGATCAGCCAGCGGCCGAGCTTCTTCAGCCGCGGCTTGATCACGTCGTGATAATCGTCGCCCTGGGCATAGACCGAGACGGCGCCGCGGCTGCGCTCTTTCAGGATCGCCAGTGGATCGCCGCGCGGGCCGTAATTGACGCCGAGCATGATGACCGCGCGCACTTCCTGCCACATCGTGCGCGGATCGCCGCGGCGATCGGCCTTGGCCGCCATCCAGTCCATGTCGCCGTGGGCGCCTTCGGCGAGGAAGGCGCGCAGGCGTTCGGCGGCCAAGGGGATCGCGTCCGGCCGCGCCACGCCGATGACGTCAAAGCCCTGCGCGCGGGCGGCGTCGGCGAGCGCGGCCTTCAGCTCAACCGGCGTCAGAAGTCGAGATTGGCGTAGCTCGGCGCCGGCGGCAGCCCCGCCAGCGTCTCGGTGAGCAGCGCGCGGAACGCCGGCCGCGATTTTATTCGCGCGAACCAGGCCCTCGCGGTCTTGTCTTCGTCCCACGGCACTTCGCCCAGATAATCGACGGCGGACAAATGCGCCGCCGCGGCCAGATCGGCAAAAGTCAGGCTTTCGCCAGCGAGCCAGTCGCGCCTGCGCACCAGCCAGCCGATATAGGCCAGATGGTAACGGATATTGACGCGCGCAGCACGCAGCGTGTCGGTATCGGGCGGGCCGCCGCCCTGGGCGGCCGGGATGTAGCGCTTGTAGATGCGCTCCATCACCAGCGCGCCGGAGACCTCCTCGAAGAACTTGTCGTTGAACCAATGGGTCAGGCGGCGGATTTCGACCCTGGCGTTGGTCTCGCGCGGCAACAGCCCAAGCTCGGCAAGCTTGTCGCCACGGGTCTCGGCGAGATACTCGGCGATGACGGCGGCGCCCGGAACCGGCGGCGCGCCCTCCTCCACCAGCACCGGCGTGGTGCCGGCGGGATTGAGCGCCAGGAAGTCCTGGCGCCGTTCCCAGGTCCGCTCCTCGACCAGCCGCGGTTCCAGCCGCAGCTCTTCGAGCACCAGCCGCACGAAACGCGAGTGCGGACAAAATGGATGATGAAACAAGGTCAGCATGGCCGGATCAGGCATCGGGTGTCGGCTGTCGGGCATCAGGCATCGGGTATCAAGAACCTGCTTTGCCGCTGAGACTCGACATTTGACGCCTGATACATTCCCCCCTTGATTCTTGATTCCTGATCGCTGATGCCTGATCCCCGATTCCTGGCGATCATCCCCTTATAGGCGACGACACGGCGCAGGCAACCTTGCCGCCGCCATAACTGTGACGCAGCGAGCTTGCAAAATTCCTACCGAATCGGGCGCGGCAAGCGCCCTTCCCCGCCGCGGAGCTAGCGATGACCTTGGACGTAATCAAGGCGATCTTTCTCGGCATCGTCGAGGGTGTGACCGAGTTCCTGCCGGTGTCCTCGACCGGACACCTGCTGCTGGTCGGCCATTTCCTCGGCTTCGACGACGAGGATTTCGGCAAATCGTTCGACGTTCTGATCCAGCTCGGCGCCATTCTGGCGCTGCTGTCGATCTATTTCGGCCGGCTGTGGAAGCTGTTTCTCGGCATGTTCAACGACCGCGAAGCGCAGCGCTTCATCATCGGCGTGCTGATCGCTTTTTTTCCCGCCATGGTGCTCGGCGCGCTGCTGTACGGCTTCATCAAGGGCGTGCTGTTCAATGTCTGGATCGTCTGCACCATGCTGCTGATCGGCGGCTTCGTGCTGTTGTGGATCGACCGGCTCGATCTGAAACCGCGCTACCACGACGCCACCAAATTTCCGCTGCCGATGTATCTCGGCGTCGGCGTGATCCAGTGCCTGTCCATGGTGCCGGGCGTGTCGCGCGCCGGCGCCACCATCGTCGGCGCCATGCTGTTCGGCGCCGACAAGCGCGCGGCAACCGAATTCTCGTTCTGGCTGGCCATGCCGACCATGGTCGGCGCGTTTGCCTTCGAAGCCTTCAAGAACCGGCACGAATTCGCCGCCGGCAGCAACACGCTGATCATCGCCATCGGCTTCGCCGTGTCCTTCGTCTGCGGCTGGTTCGTGGTCAAGACGCTGCTCGGCTATGTCTCGCGCCACGGCTTTGCGCTGTTCGCCTGGTGGCGCATTATTGTCGGCGCGCTTGGCTTAATCGCGCTCTACATGGGGATGTGAAAGGCCTTAGAAAGCGGCCTGGGTCTGAGCTAAGATGACGCCGCGCGGCGTTACATCGCGCGTCCAGCTCGAAAGGACCGCTTCCATGGCGAAGAAACAACCGGACAGCGTTTACCGCATTGTCGATGTCGTCGGCGTCAGCGATAAATCATGGGAGGACGCCGGCCGCCGCGCGGTGGAAACCGCCGCCGGGTCGCTGCGCGATCTGCGCGTCGCCGAAGTCACCAAGATGGACATGCGGGTGGAGAACGGCAAAGTCTTGGCCTTTCGCACCCGCGTCGCGCTGTCGTTCAAATACGAGGCTTGATCGCGCTTTTTTGCGTCATTGCCGCGCAAGCGGGAACCCGACGGCTACGCCGTGTGCGGATTGAACTGGCCGGTCTTGCGGAAACGCCACAGATAAGTCGGCACGATTGCGGCCATCGATTCCGGCACGATGCCGAGCGCTTCCAGCGTGCGGCCGGAGCCCTTGGCGTCTTCTGAAACAACGTTGTCGCCCTTGAGCAGCTCGACCTGATCGGGCGTCAGCGGCGGCTTCGGCAGGAACTGCAGCACTGCCGCCTGCAGCTTCAGCAGGCCGAACGGCACCGGGACCAGCAGCCTGCGGCGCTGGATGGTGGCGAGCGTGAATTCCATCAGCGCCTTGAACGTGCGCACGTCCGGCCCGCCCAATTCGTAGATCGTGCCCGGTTTGGTGGCGCCGTCGACCGCCTTGGCGATGGCCGCGGCGACGTCGCCGGCGAACACCGGCTGAAACCGGGTATGGCCGCCGCCGGGCAGCGGCAGCGCCGGCGCCAGCCGCGCGAGCGCGGCGAAGCGGTTGAAGAAGTCGTCCTCGGGGCCGAACACGATCGACGGCCGCATGATCGTGGCCTCAGGCAGCGCGTCGAGAACCAGCCGTTCGCCTTCGGCCTTCGACCGCGCATATTCCGACGGCGAATTCGCTTCCGCCCCGATCGCCGAGACATGAACGAGCGGCGCGCCAACGGCCTTGGCGGCCAGCGCCACCGCCTCGGCGCCTTCCGCCTGCACCGCCTCGAAACGCTGCCGGCCGCGCGCGAACAAAATGCCGACCAGGTTGACGACGACGTCGGCGTCGCGCACCGCCGCCGCGACCGATTGCGGATAGCGCAAATTGGCCTGCACCGCGTGGATCTGCCCGACCCGGCCCATCGGCCGCAGATAGAAGGCGAGCTCCGGCCGGCGCACCGCGACCCGGACGCGGTAGCCCCGCTGCGCCAGCGCCCGCACCACGTGGCGGCCGAGAAAGCCTGAGCCGCCGAACACGGTGACGAGGGTTTCGAGCTTGCTTTTCGCGGTCATCGGCGGCGGCAATACAGGATCGCTTGCACAGTGTATAGAGGCATAGCCCGTTCGATTGACAAGCCTAAAACCGCTCCGTACCTATCCCGGCGAGCCCAGGTGGCGGAATTGGTAGACGCACTAGTTTCAGGTACTAGCGCTCACAAGGCGTGGAGGTTCGAGTCCTCTCCTGGGCACCAATCGCCTCCCATATCCGGCAACGGCAATGGCCGAAATGCACGATGGATTTTGGGGCTCTCACTCCGCCCATTCGACGAAGCGCAGGCAGCGCGCCCGCAAGCCATGCTTCCCATGCTTCCGGGTCAAAAAATTATCGGCACCGTGACGATCACCGTCGGCAGTGGAACGCAGAGCACGAGCTTATCTTCGCTTTAAACTAGGAGTTGCACGTGACGCGCAAATGTGCGAACGTTTATCGATTGAGGTGACTAAAAGCGGGCAATTCTAAACGACCTGCGAACGTGCGTTGCCCGCACGCGATTGGAGGCGTCGTTGGGCTGGGTTGGCCGGTGCCGGGGGGCGCCGGAAATTGCTTCAAATTTGCGCTGCAGTTCTGGCTGGGGCTCGCACCTATTCAGCCAGCGCTTGAGTTTTCGCTTTATGCGGCCAGTCGGGAATTGGCTTAGGACGAATTTGCTCCTGGCCATTGGCGCGTCTTTCTTGCTCATGGCCGCCTTCACCGTGCAAGCGGCAGCTTTCGCCATTGGAGACCGTGTTCAGGCCAACGCTGTCCTCAATGTGCGATCGACACCGGCTGGCACATTCCTCGGTACTCAACCGAGTGGCGCTCTTGGTACGATAATTGCCGGGCCGACAAACGCAACGCTCAATGGGACATTGTACACGTGGTGGGATGTGAACTGGGCCAACAGCCCACAGGGCTGGGTTGTCCAGGACGGTTTGACAGAGGCAACGCCTACTCCACCGACCCCTACTTCTCCATCCGGCGGCACGGTTCTCAGCACGCTTACCCCGTCGCTCATTTGGTCCGGCGGCAGCAATTTCAGTTCGCTGCAGATCAATGTGAGCATGTCCCCCTATGGCGGTTGCCCCGGCGGCCCCAACTGCGTCTTCACTTCGGCATGGCTCTCCGCAACGACGACATCGACTACTCCAACTCCTGCTTTGGTGTCGGGCACCAACTATCGGTGGGACGTGACTGCCTGCTCTGGTGCAAATGGGACAGGGACATGCGTCACCAGCGGTGACGCATTCTTCTCCACGCAAGCGGCCACGCCAGTTGCTCCTACTCCTGTTTCTCCATCCGGCGGCACGGTTCTCAGCACGCTTATTCCGTCGCTCATTTGGTCTGGCGGCAGCAATTTCAGTTCGCTCCAGATCAACATGAGCAAGTCCCCCTATGGCGGTTGCCCCGGTGGCCCTAACTGCGTCTTCACTTCGGCATGGCTCTCCGCAACGACGACATCGACGACTCCGACTCCAGCTTTGGTGGCGGGCACCAACTACCGGTGGGACGTGACTGCTTGCTCCGGTGCAAATGGGATAGGGACGTGCGTCACCAGCGGTGACGCATTCTTCTCCACGCAAGCGGCGGCGGCACCTTCAATCAGCGGTATCAGCCCCAATCCGGTAATTGGCTCGGCAAGCCAGCAGACGATTACGATAATTGGGACCAACTTTGTAAACAAGCCAACGGTGACGCTGACATGGACCGGGCAACCAAACTACACCGTGCCGTCGGCGCAGGTAACGTTCATCAGCAGTACGCAAGTACAGATGGCGATCACCACCACGACGACACCCGACACTTGGACGGTGAAAGTCACAAATCCGGATGGACAGAGCTCAGGTCAGTTCCAGTTCCAGGTCGTCGCACCGACAAGTCAGCCAATCCTTTCGGTCACCCCAGCAAACGCGAATGTAAGCGCGAGTGCAGGCACCACAAGCTTCACAGTTAGCAATACGGGTGGCGGAAATTTCAATTATTCCGCAGCCGTTTCTGCTGATTCGACCTGGCTAACTATTAAGTCGGGCGCTTCCGGCGGCAATAGCGGGACAATTAGCGTCGCCTATCCGGCTAATGTTGGCACGCAGCGCACGGGCACCATTGTGGTCACGGCTCCCGGAGCCACAGGGAGCCCCGCGACAGTGAGTGTCACCCAATCAGCGTCGAACACTTCGCAATTTGTGGCCGGCCAGAGGGTTGTGGCCTCCTCAAATGTAACAGGCCCCGGCAGTGATGCCGGAGGTATCAATGCTCGAGATAGCTCCTTGACTCAAGTTCTCTTCCTACAATCCGGGGGTGTTCATGGAACTTTGGTTGGAAACCCTGTTTTTACGACTGCGGGCGGCGTCACTGGGAACTGGTGGAACGTCAACTGGGACTCGGGCCCCCCTGATCTAAGCGGACAACAGACTTGGTCTACTGAAACGTTGCTGTCTTTCGCCCCATCCGCCGGCGATACCCCAAAGCCCAATCTTAGCAGCTCTTTCTATTCGCCGGTGAATGGCAGCAATGCTCAGTCACAGAACATATTCGTCCAAAGCGGCGAAGCGCCTACCGCCAATCCCTTGGCCTCCAATTTCAGTCCCCTCGCACTTGGAAACTGTACTTGGTACGCGTATGGCCGAATGCTTGAGCTTGGAGCAAACAGCGCTCAATTGATGGCGTTGCATGGAAATGCAGGCGATTGGGCAAGCGAGGCTCAACAAGCGGGTATTTTAGTCGACGCCAATCCTGTTAAGGGTTCAATTGCTCAACTCAATGGAAACGCTGCAACGGGCTTTCCAGCCGGCCATGTCGCGGTCGTCGAAAGTGTAAATTCAGATGGAACAATAACAGTTACGGAGTCTAGCTATGTCGCGGACGCTTCCAGCAGTTGGAATTTTACGTGGCGACATCGAACAGTCTCGCCTCTTTGGTTTAATAATTTTATTCATGTAACGCTAGTTTCCACCCGTCCATCAGCGCCGACTTTAACCACCCCGAGCAACGGAGCAAGTAACGTTTCGCGCACACCGACTTTTAGTTGGACGGCCGTGACCGACGGTGGCGCGACTGGCGGCTATCGTATTCAAGTGGCTACAAATGCTTCTGACCTAAGCAATGATCCGGACAGCGCTACGTGCGGAAGCACCTGTGTGGTGAATACCACCACGAGCGCCACAAGCTTTTTTTCCAACTCCGTCCTCTCACAAAACACAACTTATTTTTGGCAGGTTCACGCATTGGGCAGCACTCTCGGTGGTGTCTGGTCTGCACCGTTCAGCTTCACAACGGATCCTACCCAGTTGACTTATGCGCTGATCGTCGCGGTTTCCGGATCCGGCACGGTGACGAGCTTGCCCTCCGTCATCAGCTGCCCAATAAGCTGCAACGCGAGCTTTGCCTCGGGAACGCAGGTCACTCTCACCGCCACTGCGGCAAGCGGCTGGCAGTTCAACGGCTGGGGCAACGCCTGCAGCGGCATCGGCAGCTGCATCGTGACCATGAATGCGGCAGAAAGCGTGACTGCAACGTTCACTCAGCAAACGCCAACGTGCAGTCTCAGTGCGAATCCATCGACAATCAACCTAGAACAGAAATCGACGCTATCTTGGACCTCTACTAACGCAACCGGAGGCACCATCGCTCCGGGCATTGGTTCCGTTGGGCCGTCAGGGCAGACAACGATACTGCCCTCGCAAACGACAACCTACACTGGGACGTTTACTGGTCCAGGAGGAGCCACTGCTTGTTCGACCACGGTTACGGTCAATTCCGGTAGTGGTGGTGGCCCGTCTATAGCATCGAATAAGCGGCGGAGACGAATTTGAGCAGAGCGGCCCCTGCTCTTGTGATTGGCCGGCTAGTGGACGGCGGTTATGCCAACATAGGCTTGCATTGTTTGGGAGACGACTATGCGAAAATACCTGCTCTTGTTTGCGGCTTTTGTTATGTCGGTGCTGGCGAGTTCGTACCTGACGCCGGCATTTGCCCAAGCGAGCCGGACTTGGGTGTCTGGCGCGGGCAGTGACGCAAATACGTGCACTCGCACTCAGCCGTGCCAAACCTTTGCCGGCGCCTTGTTGCAGACCGCAGCGGGCGGCGAGATCAATTGTCTGGATTCGGGCGGGTTCGGCACCGTTACCATCACCCAATCGGTCTCAATCCAGTGCGATAATACGGAGAGCGGCGTATTGGCGTCGTCCGGCGTCAACGGCATCACCGTCAACGCTGGCCCGAGTGACGTCGTATTCCTGAGCGGCCTTGACCTTCAGGGTTTAGGAACGGGCCAGAGTGGAATCAGCTTCACTGGTGGCAAGGCGCTGCACGTCAGCAACGTTACCATCCGCGGATTTGCGACGAATGGCATCAACTTTGCGCCGGCTAACGCCTCGGCCTCGCTTGTCGTTCAGGACTCCATCATTGCGGACAATCCCAACGGCGCCACCGGTGGCGGCATTCTGATCAAGCCGGCTTTTGGTTTAACTGCAAAGGTGGCCCTCACCAACGTTCATATGGATCGCAACTTGTACGGGTTGCGTGCGGAAGACGGCAGCAAAGTGACAATTTCAAAAAGCAGCGCACTCTCGAACACAAACAACGGCATCCTCGCGCTCTCGAGTTCGGCACCGGTCGAAATCGACGTCTCGGATGCCGTGGTCGCCAACAATGGGATAAACGGCATCGTGGGCAGCGGCGCTGGTGCCACGGTTCGCATGGTCAACGTTTCGGTCTTCAATAACGGGACCGGCGTCAACCCTCTCTCGGGGAGCACGATAACGAGCTTCTCGCCAGCAACCAATGCGAATGCGGGCAACACCACACCCGGCGCTCCGAATGGGGCGGCGATACCGCAGCAGTAGTACAGAGGGCTGCCGTTACACAGCACAAGCTCTTTGCAAGAGCTGCCGACAAATTGCAGTATGCAAAGGCGAGCCGCTCTCCTGGGCACCAATCAATCGGCTCTTGTTAAAATGTTCACCGCCCGACATCGACGGTCACGCCGCCGCCGATTTTGATGCACGCGTCGGTGCCGGGGATATTCCTGAAGCCGGCGCCGTAGGCGGCGCAGGTTTTCACGTGGCCTGTCGGGCGTGATTTTGTGGCAACGGTCCGCGGTATCTGCGGCGTCGAGTTTGGCTGCGTCAGCGTCTGAGCGGTAGCCGGTGAAGTGACGACAGCCAGCGCGGCCATCATCGCGACGACGATCCGCGGATTCATCAGCTTGATCCTCTTACTCTTCTCGCTGGCCTGTTGCACCGGATCACCACCGCGCCGCCCATCATAGCACCGCAGATCGCGAACGTCTTTTCTTGACGTACCAGGCTTTTGTCGGCGACGCTCTTTTTGACCTCCCCCGGCGAACGCGATATTGAGGGCGCCGCATGACCATCCGCCTGCACCGCGGCGATTTGCCGGACCCGTCCCGCTATACGGGGGCGATTGCCGTCGACACCGAGACCATGGGGCTCGATCTCAACCGCGACCGGCTGTGCGTGGTGCAGCTATCGCCCGGCGACGGCTCCGCCGACGTGGTGCAGATCGCGCCGCACCCGGCGGACGCGCCGAACCTGAAGCGCTTGTTTGCCGACACCCGGCTTCCGAAAATCTTTCACTTCGCGCGCTTCGATCTCGGCATGATCGCCAAGACCTTCGGCGTGATGCCGGAGCCGGTCTATTGCACCAAGATCGCGTCGCGGCTCGCCCGCACCTATACCGACAAGCACGGCTTGAAGGATTTGGTGCGCGAAGTGCTCGGCCAGGAGATTTCCAAGCAGCAGCAATCGTCCGATTGGGGCGCAGCCGAACTGTCCGAGGCGCAGACCGCCTACGCCGCCGCCGACGTGCTCTATCTGCATGCGCTCAAGGCGCGGCTCGACGCCATGCTGGTGCGCGAGGGCCGCGCCGAACTGGCCGCGGCCTGCTTCCGCTTCCTGCCCGAGCGGGTGCGGCTCGATCTCGCCGGCTTTGCCGCCGAGGACATTTTCGCCCATTCTTAAAGGCTCGCCTAAAGCCTCGATCGGCCGCGGCGGGCAGCGCCGGCAACGGGTTGCAAAGCTTGGGGATTAGCCGGCCCCGCCCGGGCCACATTCGCAGGCGACTTTGACCGGGCGGAACCGCTAAAATAAGGCTCTGCCGGCCGAATCGGGGGCACGTGCGGCAACGGCCAGAGGGACGATGACGTGACCACTGCCTACCCCGCCGACGCGGCGCCGGATGCGGCCTTCGCGGCGATGTCGGACACCGACAGCCGCTACCGGGCGGCCCAGCGGCACAGCCGGCTCGTGCGCACGCTGCGCGTCATCGTGCTGGCCGGGATCGGCGCGGTTCTGCTCGGCGTGATGGCGGCCAATTTCATGCCGTCGGTCGGCGCCATCCGCCTGCCCGGCGAGATCGGCAAGCTCGTCATCAAAGGCACCAAGATCACCATGCAGGCGCCCAAGCTCACCGGTTACACCAGCGATTCCCGCCCCTATGAGTTCACCGCGGACACCGCGGCGCAGGACATCAACAAGCCCGATCTGGTGGAGCTGCAGAAGCTCCACGCCCGGCTGCAGATGGAAGACAAGAGCACGGTGGAAATGACGGCGCCGACGGGAACCTACGACATGAAAGCCGACAAGCTGGTGCTCGAGGAAGACATCGCGCTCGCCTCTTCCACCGGCTACGCGGCGCGGCTCAACGAGGCTATCGTCGACATGCACAGCGGCAATGTGGTGTCCAACAAGCCGGTCAAGGTGAAGCTGCTCAACGGCTTCCTCGATGCCAAGCGGCTGGAAATCACCGAAAACGGCGCCGTGATCCGTTTCGACGGCGGCGTTTCCATGACGCTGCATCCGGACCAGGATCCAGACAAGGCCAAAACGCCATGACGCGCCGCCTGTCGCTCTGGGCCGTGATGGTCGCGCTGCTGGCGCCGGGATGGGCCGCGGCGCAGACGCCGCGACCGGCTGCGGCGCCGCCGGTGCAGAGCATGATCCAGGGCGGCCAGGACAAGGATCAGCCGGTCCAGATCGAGGCGGCGTCGCTGGAAGTGCGCGACAAGGCCAAGATGGCGACCTTCTCCGGCAACGTGGAGGTGGTGCAGGGCGACACCACGATGAAGTGCCAGAAACTGGTCGTGTTCTACGGCCAGGAGGTCGGCATCGCCCAGGGCGGCGGACAAGGCGGCGCTCCAGCGCCCGACGCCAAGCCGGCCCCGGCGCTGGCCGGCCCGAAAGGCGCGCAGAACATCCGGCGCATCGAAGCGCGCGGCGGCGTCACTGTGATCACCAAGGACCAGAACGCCAGCGGCGACCTCGGCGTCTATGACCTCATCGCCAAGACCATCACGCTGACCGGCAATGTCGTGGTCAGCCAGGGCCAGAACGTCATCCACGGCGAGCGCGTCGTGGTCAACACCGTGACCGGCAACGCGCGCGTCGAATCGAACAACCAAGGCGGCGGCGGCACGCCGAGCCGGGTCCGCGCGCTGATCCAGCCGAACCAGGGCCAAAACGGCGCCGGCAATGTCATGACGATCGGGCCGGGCGCGCCGGGCAAGCCGAACTGATGAAGCTTCGCTGGCCTCCCAGGCGGTAAAATCGGTTAGAATTGCCGGTCCGAGTCAAAAACCTCGCCGATTCGACGACGAGCTTCACGAGATTGGTGCGTTGAATATTCTTTCCTATTTTCGCCGCTCAAAACCGCTGGCGCCGCGCGCGCCGGAAGTCGACGATTTCGACGATGTCGCCATCGATCTCAAAACCATCGGTGGCGAGATCAATGGCACTTATCTGGACATTGCAAGCTCGCCGGCCCCGGCAAAGAAAGCGCGCAACAAAGCGCCGGAGCGGCCGCCGCGCGAACGTTCGCCCGAGCGGCAGCCGGAGCGCCAACCCGAGCGTCAATTCGAGCGTCAGCCGGAACGCCAGCCCGAGCGGCAAGCCGAGCGTCCACCGGCGCCGCAGCGCGAGCAGCGGCCGCGCCGCCGCAGCGACGGCAATGGTGCGTTCCCGGGCGGCGAGCGCAGGGGCGTGCTTGCGGTCCACGGCGTCGAGAAGAGCTTCGTCGGCCGCATGGTGGTCAAAGGCGTCAGCCTCTATGTGCGCAAGGGCGAAGCCGTCGGCCTGCTCGGCCCCAACGGCGCCGGCAAGACCACCGTGTTCTACATGGCCACCGGCCTGATCAAGGCCGACAAGGGCCGCATCGAGCTCGACGGCCGCGACGTCACCAAGCTGCCGATGTACCAGCGCGCCCGGCTCGGCATCGGCTATCTGCCGCAGGAAGCCTCGATCTTTCGCGGCCTCAATGTCGAGGACAACATCCGCTCGGTGCTCGAAGTGGTCGAGCCCGACGTCAAGCGGCGCGAGCGCGATCTCGATTCGCTGCTGGAAGAGTTCAACATCGCCCGCCTGCGCAAGACGCCGTCGATCGCGCTGTCGGGCGGCGAGCGCCGCAGGGTCGAGATCGCCCGCGCGCTGGCGTCGCGGCCGAACTACATGCTGCTCGACGAGCCGTTCGCCGGCATCGATCCGATCGCCGTCGGCGACATCCAGACCCTGGTGCGGCACCTGACCGATCGCGGCATCGGCGTTCTGATCACCGACCACAATGTGCGCGAGACCTTGGGCCTCACCGACCGCGCCTACATCATCTATTCCGGCGAAGTGCTGATGGAGGGCCGCGCCGATGACATCGTCAACAATCCCGACGTCCGACGGCTCTATCTCGGCGAGGAGTTCCGGCTCTAAGCCAAACTTAAGGTTGCCGAAAATCCGTTAGCGACAGCGCGAGAAGATTGCTGTACAAGAGGCTGACAAGCAAGAATCGGACCAATTAAGCCTCCCGTTTTCATGGCGCTGACCCAAAGACTGCAGATCCGGCAAAGCCAAGCGCTGGTGATGACGCCGCAGCTGATGCAGGCCATCAAGCTGCTGCAGCTCTCCAATCTCGACCTGGTCGCCTATGTCGAAGCCGAGCTCGAGCGCAACCCGCTGCTCGAGCCCGGCAACGCCGACGGCGAGGCGGCGCCCGGCGCCAACGGCACGCAATCAGCCGACAAGCCGGCCGCGGCCGGCGAGACCTGGAACGGCAGCGACATTGCGGCGAACGGCGAAGCCAAAGCGGAGCGCGCCGAAGACCATCTCGACGACACTTCCTCCGATGACGCCGAACCGGGCCGGGCGCGCACGGCCGACGCGCCGGGCGGCTATTCGGAATGGGCCGGCGTCGGCTCCGGCGGCCGCGACGACGGCGAATTCAACCTGGAAGCTTTCGTGTCGGCGGAAACCACGCTGGCGGATTGGCTGCGCGAGCAGCTGACCTTGGAAATCGTCGATCCGGTGCGGCGCATGATCGGCAACTACCTCATCGATCTGGTCGACGAGGCCGGCTATCTGACGAGCGACTTGGCGACGGTCGCGGAAAGGCTCGGCACCGGCGTCCCTGAGATCGAGGCCGTGCTCGGCATCCTGCAAAGCTTCGATCCGCCCGGCGTCTGCGCCCGCGATCTCGCCGAGTGCCTGGCGATCCAGCTCAAGGAGCGCAATCGCTACGATCCGGCGATGGCGGCCTTGATCACGCGGCTCGATCTGTTGGCGCGGCGCGATTTTAGCGCGCTGAAGAAAATCTGCGGCGTCGGCGACGAGGACCTCGCCGACATGATTGGCGAAATCCGCCGCCTCAATCCGAAGCCGGGCCTGGCCTTCGGCTCGGCGGTGGTGCAGCCGATCGTACCCGACGTTTTCGTCCGCCCCGGCCCCGACGGCGGCTGGATCGTCGAGCTCAATTCCGACACGCTGCCGAAAGTCCTGGTCAACCAGAGCTACTACGCCGAGGTCTCGGCGACGACCAAGCGCGACACCGAAAAATCCTATCTCGCCGAATGCCTGCAGAGCGCCACCTGGCTGGTGCGCGCGCTCGACCAGCGCGCCCGCACCATCCTGAAAGTCTCCAACGAAATCGTCCGCCAGCAGGACGCGTTCTTCGCCCGCGGCGTCGAGCACCTGCGGCCGCTGAATTTGAAGACCGTCGCCGAGGCCATCGGCATGCACGAATCGACGGTGTCGCGCGTCACCGCCAGCAAATACATGGCGACCAGCCGCGGCATTTTCGAGCTCAAATATTTCTTCACCTCGGCGATCGCTGCCGCCCACGGCGGCGAGGCGCATTCGGCGGAAGCCGTACGCCATCGCATCAAGCAGTTGATCGACGCCGAGCCGTCAAGCGACGTTCTTTCGGACGACACCATCGTCGACAAGCTGCGCGAGGCCGGCATCGACATCGCGCGGCGGACGGTCGCCAAATACCGCGAGGCGATGCGCATTCCGTCGTCGGTGCAGCGCCGCCGCGAGAAGCAGAGCGCCGCGGCGGGGTGAGCCTGCTCGTCATTGCGGGGAGCCATCCTGTGCTCTACGCGGCATGCGTTGACTCCACCCGTTCCGATGCATAGTTCCAGAGAAGCGGGGATCGTGCTGTAGCGGAGACTGGCATGGCATTTCGCATTTCCGGACAGAACCTCGACGTCGGCCCGGCCTTGCGCGACCGCATCAGCGACCGCGTCGCCGAGGCCATGGCCAAGTATTTCGACGGCGGCTATTCCGGGCACTTGACCTTGGCGCGGGACGGCTTCGGCTTCCGCGCCGAATGCGCCATTCATCTCGATTCCAAGATCACGCTGCACGCCGAAGGCATGGCGCCCGACGCCTATGCCAGCGCCGACCAGGCGGCGTTGCGGATCGAGAAACGGCTGCGCCGCTATCATCGCCGGCTCAAAGAGCATCGCCCCGAGCGCCTCGACGACCGGGCCGCGATCGATGCCGCAAGCTATGTCATCGCCGCGCCCGAGCCGGAGAGCGAGACCGAAATCGACGGCTTCACGCCGGTCATCATTGCCGAGTCGACCACCCGCCTGAAGCAGCTCTCGGTCAGCGACGCGGTGACCGAGCTCGACATGACCGGCGCCCCGGTTCTGGTGTTCCGGCACGCCGCCCATGGCGGCATCAATATCGTCTACCGCCGCGCCGACGGGCATTTCGGCTGGATCGATCCGCCGGCCGCGCCGGCTGGGGCAGCCGCGGATTCCCATTGACGCCGGGATGGCCGCTCCCTATGGTCCGCCGCCCTTGCGACGCATGAACCGAAAACGGGCAGCGATTTTCGGGAAACGTTCATGCCCAATGACAGTTAGGGTACAGGTCCATCTGCATCGATAACGCTTAAGCCGCCAAGGCTCCGATCCGCTTTCCAGGTCGCTTTCAGGTCGCTTTCATGCCGCTCACCGATCTCGTTGCACCGAACGCGATCCTGCCCGCGCTCAAGGTCAACAACAAGAAACAGGCGCTGCACGAGCTTGCGGCGCGCGCCGCCGTGCTCTCCGGCCAGAGCGAGAAGGCCATTTTCGAAATCCTGATGCAGCGCGAAAAGCTCGGCTCTACCGCCATCGGCAACGGCATCGCCATTCCCCACGGCAAGATGGCGAACCTGCCCCGCCTGTTCGGATTGTTCGCGCGGCTCGACCGGCCGATCGATTTCGAGGCGCTCGACGGCCAGCCGGTCGACCTGATCTTTCTCCTGCTCGCGCCCGAAGGCGCCGGCGCCGACCACCTCAAAGCGCTGGCCCGCGTCGCGCGGCTGTTGCGCGAGCCCGCGGTCGTCCACAAGCTGCGCGCCTCGCACGACGCGGAATCGCTGTACGCTGTCTTAGCGATGCCCTCGGCAAGCGCCGCGTAATTGAGGACAGACATCGGACGACGGACGACAGATAAGAAAGACGCAAAACCCGCCCTTATCTGTCGTCCGTCGTCCGTCTTCCGTCCGTCTGATTCAGTGCACGCTCACCGTCTCGAGCTCCTGGCTCCAGGCATTGGCGACCGCCGCCTCGCGGCTGTCGGTGAGCATGATCGGCGTGCCGTCGGCGGCATGGAGCGCGAACAGTTTCACGCCCGGCGCCAATTGCGGGACCTGCATTTGCGGAAACAGCGCGGCAACGTCCTCGGAGCGGATCGCCTTGACATAAGCAATGCGGCCGTCGCCGAGATGGGCGAGCGCCTCGGGAGTAATCTGGATCGGGTTATCGGTACGGTTCATATCAGGTGACATGGCCCTCGACTCCTTTTTTGTCGAGTCCTACTGGATCTATTCATCGCATGCATTGATTGCGATCGATTTAACGATGCGCTCGGGCTGCGGGCGCACCAAGTCGATCGACAGCAATCCGTTCTTCAAATCCGCCCCCAATACCTCCATGCCGTCCGCCAGCACGAAAGTGCGCTGGAACTGGCGGGCGGCGATGCCGCGGTGGATGTATTGCCGGCTTTTGTCGTCGTGTTGCCGGCCGCGGATGACGAGCTGGCTCTCCTCTACGCTGACATCGAGCTGGTCGCGGGTGAAACCCGCCACCGCTAGGGTAATGCGCAGCCGTTCCGGGCTGTTCCCGTCGCGCGCAATCCGCTCGATATTGTAGGGAGGATAGCCTTCCGCGGCTTTGCCGACGCGATCAAGCACGCGCTCGATCTCGTCGAAGCCAAGCAGGAAAGGACTTGAAAGCGACGAAACCCTGGACATGGTTTCAAAGCCCTTTGGCAGCGACTTTGCGGGGCCCATTGCGGCGCCCCAATGCACCACCTGGAACGATTCCGAGTGGCTTGGCTAATATGGCGCTGCGGAACAAGCGGTTCAAGCAGCGCCAAAGACCTGATTCTTCTCGCTTTTACGGCGTTTTGCCGACCGGGCGCGAGGCGATATGGAACTCTTTGCGCCGGCGCCGATTTCCTTGGGCAGCCGGCGTGGCCACATCGGGGGAATGCAGATGCAGGACGTCAAATTCAGGCTGGTCAATCCGGGCTTGCGGCCGCGCAAGACCAAACTCGAAATGCCGGGCTGGGCCGGCAAGCCGGCGCCGCGCACCGATGGCTCGCACGAATATGCCTGGCATTGCGCGCCGTTCACCGAAGGCGCGCAATACGGCATCGAAATTTTCTATCCTTACGACAACGAGCTTCGCGTCTCGAAAAAGAACGGCGCATTGCATTTCGACGGCGATTTCGGCCCGCCGCCGGACGGCGACCTGCAATGGCCGCCGTTCCGCAAATTCGGCAGCGACTACTATACCCATCAGCTGCTGCTCGATCTGAAAGTCGGCAGGGACTGGGCGGTGCGGACGGAGCCGCATCCGCGGTTCTATACCGACACCACCGGCACGGTGCCGATCGCCGTGCCGGCGCTGCTGCGCACCGAGTGGTGGCCGATGATCTCGTTCATCGTGTTCAAATCGCCCCGCGAGGGCGAAGTCCACATCTTCCGACCCGGCGAACCGATGCTGCAAATCCTGGTGTTGCCGGTGACGTGCGACATCAACCTCGTGCCGATGGACGACGAGGAAGCAGCCGAGCGCGAAATGCGCGGGCGGCGGATTCACGCCTCGCGGCCGACGCTGGCTGCGGATTCCACCTGGACGTCGGACACCGACACCGTCTTTGACGGCACCTATCGCTATCTCTTACGCGCAGCAAAAGGCCGGGCCAACGAGTGACCCGGCCTAGCCGCGACCACCACGATCAGCGGTAATAGCCGTGATGGTGGTGATGGTGATGGTGATGATGATGATGGCGGTAGTGACGGGGACCCAGGATCACCCGCACGCCATGATGGTGATGGTGGTGATGGTGATGGCCGAGCTGGACCGAGACCTGGGCCGTCTTGACATTGCGCGCCTCGGCGTCACGCCGCGCATCGTCGGCCTTGAGGGCCGCCATCGCATTCGGCACCGGGTTCAAGAGTTCCCGATAATTCGCCGCCGGATTCGGCGGGTTCCCCGGCACCTCTGTGGCATTCGCGCCGCCCACAGTGGCCAAGGCGGCCGCGGCTCCCAAAAGTCCAGCAATTTTTTTGTCCATTTTGTCCTCTCCAAAGGCATCGACGCAGACGATGCGCGTCAAGACAGACAATCGCCCTGGAGAATTTTTGTTCCTGGACTGCCCAGGATTTAGCCCGCAGCCGCCTGCCGCATCGCAGCACGCAGATTTTCGGTCGCCCCGATGTCGACGGCCAAGGTTTCGGGATCGAGCACGACGCCGTAAAAGTCCCGCACCGCGGCAGCCGAGATGTAACCCTGCTTGGCGTCGGCGGCGACCTCGGCGGCCGGCCTGTCCAACGGCGAGCCATAACCGCCGCCGCCACCCGAGCGCAGCCGGAAGGCATCGCCGGTCTTGAGCATCGCCACCAGCACCTTGGCGTTGGGGAAATCGGTCTTCCAGCGGCCGTCGAGCCGCAGCGCCACCTCGTTGCCGGTGGCGTCGCCGCCGCCGTCCAGGCCCCACGGCTTGCAATGGGCGCGCTCGACCTGGGTGTTGAACGTCATCGGCACACGCGCCCGCACCACGCGCTCGACGCCGAGCCCGCCGCGATGACGCCCGGCGCCGCCGGAATCCGGCACCAGCGCGTAGCGCTCGACCACGATGGGAAATTTCACCTCGGATTGCTCGCTCGGCGAGTTATGGGTGTCGCCGTCATTGATGCACACGGTCGCCGAGACGCCGTCCTCGCCGCGCTTGGCGCCCCAGCCGCCGCCCAGCGGACCGAAATTGGCGATGAAGAATTCGTTGGTTTTCGCATTGATGCCATGCAGCGCCGCGATCAACAGATCGGCGTGATGGCCGGCAATGGTTCGGTCGGGAATGACCGGCGCCAGCGCCTTGAACACGGTGTCGACGATGGTCATCGGATAGGTCATCCACCACCGCATCGGCGCCGGCCGCACCGCGCTGATGATGCGCCCCGGCGGCACGATGGCTTTGAGGCTGCGGAACGAGCCGTCGTTGATCGGATAATCGGTCGGCGAGGTCAGGCACTTGTACGCCACCTGCGAGCAGGCATAGCCGGTGGTGACGCCGGAATTGTAGAAGCCGCGCACCTGGCGCGAGACGTCGGTGAGATCGACCGTCATCTCGTCGCCCTTGACGATGACGCGGACCTTGATCGGCACCTTCTTGCCGACCTCGATGCCGTCGTCGTCCATGTAGGACTCCGCCTCATAGACGCCGTCCGGGATCGAGCGGGTGCGGGCGCGCGCCATGGCCTCGGAATGATCCATGATCGCCTTGATGGCGCCGAGCACTGCGTCGCGGCCGTAGCGTTCGACCAGCTCCAGGAAGCGCCGCTCGCCGGTCTTCACCGCGGTGATTTGCGCCCGCAGGTCGCCCATGGCGCGGCTCGGCAGCCGCATGTTCTGCTTGATCACCTCGACCAGCGTGTCGTTGACCTTGCCGCGGTCGTGCAGCTTCAGGATCGGGATCTGCAGCCCTTCCGAGAAAATATCGGTGGTCATGCCGCCGAGCGTGCCGCCGATGTCGAGCCAATGCGCCATGCAGCAGGAGAAGCCGACGAGTGCGCCCTTGTGGAAGATCGGTAACGTCAGCGTGACGTGATTGAGATGGCTGCCGGTGAGATAGGAATCGTTGGTGACATAGATGTCGCCGGGGCGAATATTCCTGAGACCGAAATGCTTGATCTTGGCCTTCACCGTCTCGGCCATGCCGCGGATGAACATCGGCAAGCCGATGCCGATCGACACCGTCTCGCCGTCGGCGGTGAACAGCCCGGTGGTGAAGTCGAGCGCCTCGTAGATGATGATGTTGTAGGCGGTGCGCATGAGGTTGGTCTTCATTTCCTCGGTCACCGCGATGACACCGTTGCGCACGATCTCGGTGACGACCGGATCGGCCTTCGCTTTACGGGGGCGCTTTATTTTGGTTTTGCGTTTCATTTCGGCCTAAAGACTTCGTTCACTGACATGACTACTCCGCCTTGATGCCAGCCTCGCGAATGACTTTGCCCCACTTCTCGGTTTCGTCGACGATGAGCTTGCCGAAGTCCGCCGGCGAGCCGGTGAGCGCCATGCCGCCCATGTCGGCAAGCCGCGCCTTGATGGTCGGATCGGCGAGGCCGGCATTGGTCTCGCGGTTGAGGCGTTCGACGATGTCGGCGGGCGTGCCCTTCGGCGCGGCGATGCCGAACCACGAGCTGGCCTCGAAGCCGGGAACGAATTCCGCCACGGTCGGAACGCCCGGCAGCGCGTCCGAGCGCTCGAGCGTACACACCGCCAGCGCGCGCAATTGCCCGGAGCGGATATGGCCGATCGACGCCGTCATGGTGGCGAAGCCGACCTGAACTTGGCCGGCGATCAGATCGACCATGGCCGGCCCGTCGCCGCGATAGGGCACGTGCTGCAGGTTGGCGCCGGTCATCGAATTGAACAACTGTCCGGCCAGATGGCTCGCGGTGCCGATGCCGGCCGACTCGAAGCTGAGCTTGCCCGGATTGGCCTTGGCATAGGCGATCAATTCCGGGATGGTCTTGACCGGCACCGCAGGATTGACCTCGGCGACATTGGGCACGCGCACCACGCCGGCGACCGCCGCGGTGTCGCGGAGAAAATCGAAATTCAGGTGCGGATAGAGCGCGGCATTGGCCGCGACCGCCGGCGGCACCATGTACAGCGTGTAGCCGTCGGGCGCCGCTTTGATCATTTCCTCGGCGGCGATATTGCCGCCGGCGCCCGGCCGGTTCTCGACGACGAATTGCTGGCCGAGCCGCTGCGACAGCCATTGCCCGATGAGGCGGCCGAGAATGTCGGTGGTGCTGCCGGCGGCAAAGCCGACCAGGATGCGCACCGGGTGCGACGGGTACGTGTCGGCGCGCGCCACGCGCGAGAGCGCCGGCAGCGCCGCGGCGCTCGCGGTCAGATGCAGAAATTTGCGACGAGCCAGTGTCATGGCATGTTCCTCCTGAGCCAAAACTTGCCGAACATCAACGGCCTCCGACGGCAATCACGAGATTTCCCAGCGCATCGACGTCCATCGCATCGCCCGGCATCAGCACCGTGGTCGAGGCGTATTCTTCGATCAAGGCCGGGCCCTTGATCCTGTTGCCGGCAACGAGCGTATCGCGCCGGTAGGTCGGCGTCATATGAAAGTGCCCGCCATAATAGACATTGCGCTTACCGTTGGATGCGGCTTTCGCAGGCATCCTGCCGCCGCGCGCGATTCTGCGCTGCGGCGGCTTGCGCATCAGCCCGGTCACGGTCGAGCGCAGGCTGACAATTTCGGCGCGTTCGGCCGGCGCCGAGGTGCCGTAGCGCTGCGCATGCATGGCGTCGAAATAGCGCTTGATCGCGCTGCGGTCCTTGCGCGCAAACACGGTCATCGGCAGGTCGACGGTCACGGCGTGCTCCTGGCCGACATAGCGCATGTCGGCTGAGCGCTTGACCACGATCTTTTGCGGCTTGACCGACGTGCCGGCGATGGCGTCGCGGCCTTGCTGCTCCAGCGCGCGGTAGACTTTTTCGATTTGCTCGAATTTGGCGTCTTCCAGCGCCGTGAACCAGGTGCGCACGAAGTCGTAACGCAGGTCGGAGAACAGCATGCCGAAGGCGGAAAAAACGCCGGGCGCAAGCGGCACGATGACCTTGCCCATGCCGATCTCGCGCGCCACCTCGACGGCGTGCAGGGGGCCGGCGCCGCCATAGGCGAACAGCGCGAAATCGCCGGCATCAAAACCGCGCTCGGTGGTGACGCCCTTGACCGCATACGACATCGCGGTGGCGGCGATGCGCAAGATGCCGTCGGCGGCTTCGACCGCGCTCATGCCGAGCGGATCGCCGATTTTTTCCTGCAGCGCGCGTTCGGCGGCAACAATGTCGAGCTTCATCTCGCCGCCCAAAAAGCGCTCGGCGCCGAGCCGGCCGAGCATCAGATTGGCGTCGGTCACGGTCGGCTCGGTGCCGCCAAGCCCGTAACAGGCGGGGCCGGGCGACGCGCCGGCGCTTTGCGGGCCGAGGCGGAGCGCGCCGTCGTCGACCCGTGCAATCGAGCCACCGCCGGCAGAGACCTCGAAAATGTCCATCATGGCGATCTGCACCGGCAGCGCCTTTTCGTAGCCGCCGATCAGCGCCGCGCCGGTGGTCAAAGCCTCGCCGCGATGGATGACGCCGGCCTTGGCGGTGGTGCCGCCCATGTCGAAGGCGATGGCATTGTCGATTTTCAGCGCATGGCACAGCGCCTGGGTGCCGATGACGCCCGCGGCCGGGCCGGATTCCAGCATGCGTACGCACTGGTCCTGGGCTTGCTCCGCCTCGTAAAGGCCGCCGGTCGATTGCACCACCAGGAACGAGCCGGCGAAACCGGCCCTGCGCATATGGGCGTCGATCTCGCCGATATAGCGGCGCACTTTCGGGCCGATATAGGCGTTGGCGGCGACCGTCGCGCAGCGCTCGAACTCGCGATATTCCTGCGACAGTTCGTGCGACGCCGAGACGAAAAGCGCCGGGTGATTTTTTTCCAAAATCGCCTTCGCCCGCCGCTCGTGATCGGCATTGGCGTAGCAATTGAGAAACAGGATCGCGGCGGCTTCGACGCCGAGCCGTTCCAGTTCCCGGCCCAGCGCCGCGATCTCATTGTCATCGAGCGGCTTGTCGATCTCGCCGTCGGCCAGCGTGCGCTCGTGCACTTCGAAGCGCAGCGCCCGCTCGATCAGCGGCACGTGTTTCTGGAAGAACAGATTGTAGGCGTCCGGCCGATTGATGCGGCCGATCTCGTAGATGTCGCGAAAGCCTTCGGTGATCAACAGCGCGGTCTTGGCGCCGGTGCGCTCCAGCACCGTATTGATGGCGATGGTCGAGCCGTGCAGGAACAATCCGGCGGAGCGGTAATCGCTGCCGGCTTTGGCGACGCCCGCCGAAATGCCTTCGACCAGATGCGCCGGCGTCGACAGCGCCTTGCCGAAGGTGAGCTTGCCGGTTTTTTCGTCGAACACCGCGATGTCGGTAAAGGTGCCGCCGATATCCGCCGCCAGCCGCAATCGCCCCCGCCCCTGCGCCATTCCAAATTGCCTCATGCGTCCAGCACGACGTAGTCGTCTTCGACGCTGACGGCAAACGTCTCGGCCACGTAGGGGCCCTCGACCAGAGTGGCGCCGGGCGCCACCGACACCGCAAATTGCCGCGCCCGGATGCGCGACGGATCGCACCAGGATTTGCCGGTGCGCACGTCGAACTCCCAGCCATGCCACGGACAGCGGATGATCTCGCCCTGCCGCGAATAGCGGTATTGGCCGGGCTCGCTGGCCTCGACCAAGCCGGTGAGTCGGCCTTCGCACAGACTGCCGCCCTGGTGCGGGCAGCGGTTGGCGAGTGCAAAAAACTCGCCCTTGATGTTGAACACGGCGATCTGGCGGCCTTTGATGTCGACCAGCTTGCGGGTGCCGGCCGGAAACTCGCGCAAGCTCGCGATCACGTGTTTCGCCATGGCTTTACGCGGCCTGCTCGGCGAGCCGGCTGTAGGTCGCCAGCGCATTGTCGCGCCGGATCTTGCCGTGCAGCTTTTGTGGAATGCCCGCGGGCATCACGTCGTCGCCGTCGAACTGCCAGTGCGGAAAATCGGAAGCGAACAGCAACATGTCGTCGGACTGCATGTGCTCGATCAGCTTGGCGACGGCGGCCGGATCGTCCGGGCCGTCGAACGGCTGGATGGTCAGCCGCACGTGGTCGCGCACAATTTCAGCAGGTGAACGATCGATCCACGGCACTTCACGCCGCACGCCGCGCCAGAATTTCGACAGCCGCCACAGGAACGTCGGCAGCCAGGTGACGCCGGATTCCAGCAGCACCACTTTCAGCTTCGGATATTTCACGAACACGCCTTCGCAGACCAGGCTCACCACCTGGGTCTGAAAGCCTTGCGACTGCGCCGCATAGTCCTCGACATACCAGGACGGCCAGCCGAGCGAGGTCAGCGGATGCCGGTAGCTTGAGCCGGCGTGGATGCCCAGCGTGAGGCCGTGGCGCTCGGCCGCTTCATAGACCGGCCAGTATTGGCGGCGGCCGAGCGGCATCTCGCCCATGCATAGCACCAGCACCTGCACGAAGCGCTTGTCGGGCGCGCAGCGCTCGATCTCGGCGACGGCGAATTCGGTGTTCTGCATCGGCACCACGATCGAGGCGCGCAGCCGCGGATCGCGGTCGAGCCATTCCTTGGCGACCCACTCGTTGACCGCCTTGGCGAACGCCGCCGCCATGTCCTCGCTGAACAGCAGCTGCACGCCGTAGAGGCAATTGCAGATGGCGACATCGATGGACCAGCGATCGAGCGCGTGCGTACGCAGCGCGTCGAGCGTGTTGGCCGGCTCGCCCGCTTTGCCGCGCCAATCCGGCCGCGCGGTGAGCGGCGCGTTCGGCGGATAGCTGATCGAATCCAGCGAGTTCATGCCGCGATCGACCACGCTGTCGCGCCAATATTCGTCCAGATGCGGCAGCAGCGCCTGCAGGCTCGGCACATTGACGTGCACGTCGCAATCGATCGTCGACCAGGACGCGGTCACGGTATCATTTCCTCGGGCGTTTCGCGTATTATCGGCACTGTCGAGCAGGGCGCGTCAAGGCGACTGCAGCGGGCCCGGCAAGGCGCGTTCGGCCTCCGCTTCAAGCTGCGCCTCGTGGCCGCGCACGAAGTGGGCGGCCACGACCAGGACGATGGCGGTGGCGATAACGAGCACGACCACGCCCCAGCCGGCCAAGCGCTCGGCCTGCCGCCCCAGCGTATAGCCGGCGATGCCGAAGAACATCGCCCAGACGGAAGCACCGAAGACATTGGCGAGCAGGAATTGCGGCCCCGGCATGCGATTGGCGCCCGCCAGGATGCCCGCGAGCGTGCGCAAGACCGGAACGAACTGGGCGACGATGATGATCTTGCCGCCGTGGCGCAGGAACAGATATTGGCCGAGCTTGATCCGCGCCTCGTTGATCCAGACGTAGCGGCCGTAGCGCAGCAATAGCCAATAGCCGAAATAGCGGCCGATCAGGTAGCCGATGCTGCGGCCGACGATCGAGGCGACCGCCGCCGTCACGATCACCGCGACGATGCTGAGCTCGTGCTTGGTGCCGGCAATGACCGAGGCGACGATCAGCGCGGTCTCGCCCGGTACCGGAAAGCCTATGCCTTCCAGCCCAATGGTGCCGGCGACCACGAGCAGGCCGTAGGCGTGAATGAGATGGGCAATGGATGGCATGAAGGCTTAAGTTTTTACCCGGGCACCGCTCACTTATACTCATTCGCCGAGAAAGAGAACTCCTTGACTCTCCTGCTTAGTCTCGCGCAGGCGTGGCTGGGTTTGCGACAAACCGCGGGTGCGACGCCATGTATAAGGACTTGCGCGAATTTATCGGAGCCGTCGACAAACTCGGCGCCTTGCGGCGCATCGAAGGCGCCGACCCGCGCTTCGAGATCGGCGGCATCACCGAGGTCGCGGCGGGCCTGCCCGGCTGCCCGGCGCTGCTATTCGACGCCATCAAGGGCTTTTCGCCCGGTTTTCGCATTTTCACCAATGCCACCACCAACGTGCAACGCGCCGCACTGGCGCTCGGCCTCGATCCGGCGCTGCGGCCGCTCGACGCGCTGAAAGCCTGGATGGAGAAGCGCAAGAATTTGCGGCCGCAGCCGCCGGTGACCGTCAAATCCGCCGCGTTCCTCGACAACACGATGGCCGGGCGCGACGTGGACATCGGGCGCTTTCCGGCGCCGATCTGGCACCGCCACGACGGCGGGCCGTTCATCGGCTCGGGTTCGCTGGTCGTCATGCGCGATCCCGATGGGGGCTGGATCAATGCCTCGATCTATCGCGTCCAGGTGCACGGTCCGAACCGGGTCACGGTGCAGTTCGATCACGGCGGCCGCCATGGCGCGATCATTGCCAAAAAATATTGGGACCGCGGCGAAAGCTGTCCGGCGGCGATCGTGCACGGCGAGGATCCGGCACTGTTCATCGCCGGTTTCGAATATCTGCCCGACGGCCGCTCGGAATACGAGTTCGCCGGCTCGATCAAGGGCGCGCCGATCGAGGTGTTCGCCGGCCCGCAGACCGGCCTGCCGATCCCTGCACACGCGGAAATCATTTTCGAGGGCCGCCTGCTGCCGATGAGCGAAGCGACGCTGCCCGAAGGGCCGTTCGGCGAATTCACCGGCTATTACGCCACGGAAGCGCGACCCGGCCCGGTGATGGAAGTGACCGCCATCCATCACCGCAACGATCCGATCCTGCTCGGCTCGCCGCCGCTAAAACCGCCGCGTTTTCATTTCGGCCTGCCGTTCCGCGCCGCCACCATCTGGAGCAATCTCGAAGCCTCAGGCGTCACTGACGTGGTCGGCGCCTGGCAGCATGTCTCGCAGCTGATGACGGTGGTGGCGCTGCGCCAGCGCTACGACGGCCACGCCAAGCGCGCGGCGCTGGTGGCGGCGGCGCACAGCTACATGGCGCGCATCGTCGTGGTGGTCGACGACGACATCGATCCGTCGAACCTCGCCGACGTGATGTGGGCGGTCGCCACCCGCTGCGAGCCGGCCGAAGGCATCGACATCGTGCGCAACGCCTGGAGCTCGGCGCTCGATCCGCGCATTGCGCCGGAGGACAAGGAGCGCGGCGTCACTTCCCACTCCAAGGCGATCATCGACGCCTGCCGGCCGTTCGCGTGGCGCGACAAATTTCCGCCGACCTCGGCGCTGTCGGCGGATGAGGCGCGGGAGGTTGAGGCGAAGTGGGGGAAGTTTTTGTAATCGCGTCCCACGCAAAGCCGCCGCCCGATACAGTGCGAATCTTTTCGGGCGAATCCGTCGCTGATGCGCAACGTGCGCTCAACAAACGGCAAATACGGCAGAGGACGGCCCAGCGGGGGGCCGCATGATTTCATAAGCAATGCCAATGGCTTGCGTAGCATATTGCCCAGCACGATCCGCGGCGTCACTTTTCTGTTGACAAGGCTTACTGAATATAATCCTACATAGATGATGATCCGCCACGCCGCTTGGCACATGTGGCGTCTCAGCGAAGCCGGCGACGATAACCTCGGCCTCGCCTGCAGCGACGATGGCCTATTCATCGGGCGAACGCCGCTGATCGAAAAGCGCGATGGACAGTTTTTCGTCCGTCAACAGCATGACATCGAGCGGCTGCTCAGCCGCGCGTATCGCACTGAAATCCGCGCCGACCGGCTCATGTCCGGCCTTACCAGCGTGGCGCGCGCGCTGAATGCCGACGATCAACGCCTCGCCCGCATCGCCGCGGTTCATCTGCGCATTCCCGACATTCCCGATCGGACCGCACGCGATGCGATGGAGGCGATGGATGTCTTCGTTAAATACGCCCGCGACGAGGACGGCAGTGGCAGCGACTGGAATCCAGCGCTGCATCCGCGCACCGGCACGCCGCCGAATCCTGGCTGGTTCGCACCGACCGAAGGTTCTGGCGAATCATCTCCGGTGCGCACAGCACAAAATAACGATCCAACGCGGCGCTCCGACGCGTCGTCCGGTCCGGATAACGATTGGGTTCATTTACGGCCCGGACCGAAGCGGATCGATGAACTCGCCGACCTCATTGAGTGGATAGCCAATGCTAAGCCGGAGGATGTGCCCGCGATAACGGCGGAGATCGACCGGCATTTCAAAAACGTCGGTTGGGAAGCTGCCGCTACAGACTTGAAGAACATGCTGGCAGTCCTAACAAGGCCGGGCATCACTAGAGAGGATCGGCAGCAATATCTCGACAGGCTCGACCTATACACTCGCGTCGACCCGGCGGAATACCTCGAAATATTTGGGTTCGCGTCATCCTTCGCGCTTGCCGGCGGCGGCGTTCCACCGATCGCGCGCGAAACCGAAGCGGCTGAGGCGGTGGCAACCGAGTCCGGCGCGGCCGAATTGACCGAGGGCAGCCCAGCGACGAGTCCGAGTCGTGGCGGGCGTCTTGGAAGTCCCGCAACACGGGCGCAGAATGCCGCGATCAGGGCGGAGCTTGAAAATGAAAACTTTACGGTCATCCACGGCGGCGGCTTGCCCGAAGAATACATTCCCGGGCCAGGCCCGGGAACTCAAGGTGGTACTTTCGTGGATATTACAGCCGTGAACAATGAAACTGGTGCGACTACGCGCATTCAAACTATTGACCCTCTCGCTGACGGAAGTCCAACTCCAAGAGAAGCTGCTGCCGCCGCCAGAATTAGATACGCATTCCCCAATGACAGGCTGATCTTGATCCCCAAAAAAACCAACCCATGACCAGAAACCAACTTATGTTTTATGCAACAGCGCAGGATCTTGGTCTGGCGCTATCTTCGCTGGAAGCCAAAATGAGGCTTCAATACACTTTGACCGGATCATTCAAGGAAAATAGAGCCCCAACTTACTTGTCGTACGTCACTATTCCAGAACTTGGCCAGGCGCATCATCCCACCGCAGTGGCAAATCCGTCATATCTGATATCGCTTCAGGGAACACAAATACGGGCGCGCGAAGTGCCACAGAAGGCTGGCGGTGTCCGTTATTTCTTTGATCAAATACTAAATGAGGACACCGTGGCGTTTAGCCCGGGGGGGCGGCACAACGAAGAGGTCATTTTGTATGGAATGATTGGAACGGTCTCGAACAGCGCGGCGTCCAAAAATCTGTACAATTTCATTGCCAAGCCCTTTCGCGAACATTTTGCGAAAGTGCGAGAGTTCTTCGTTGGGCCCGAGGCGCTAAGCCTTGCAAAAGGCGGCGCCAGGTTGACGATCGGCGCAGCGGCGCCTGCGGAGTTTGATCTCAGAATTTGAGATTGGAAGATGCGCTGCTCAAACGCGCCGGGATTTTCCTTCGATCCATCTGGGTTACTCGTGTAATTCCAGTTCTAAAAAGAAGCGCTCGATGATCAGAAGTCAAATGTTATTCTATGCTACGAAACAAGATCTCGCGCCGCTGCTCTCTTCACTGGAGGCGCAGCAGAACCTTCAATACACTCTGACCGGAATGTTTGATGTGAATCGGCTCCAAACCTACTTTTCGTACGCTGACATTCCAGACTTTGGACGGGCATCCCATCCTAATGCGATTGGAAATCCGACCTATCTGGTTTCGTTGCGAGGAACGACATTGCGAATTCAAGAAGTTCCTCAGGAGGCGGGTGGAATTTGCTTCGCCATTAGCCAACGGCTGAATGACGACACCATCATCTTCAGTCCTGGAGGATGGTACGGCAATGGTATTATTTTGTACGGAAGCATTGGAACCATTTCGAACGATGCTACGTCAAAAATTTTGTACAATTTCTTTGCCAAGACATTCCGCGAGCATTTTCGGAAGGTGCAGGAGTTTTATGTAGGGGCCGAAGCTCTCAACCTTGCTAAAGGCGGCGTCAGGTTGACGATCGGGGCATCGTCGCCTCCGGAGTTTGATCTCAGTCCATAGCCCGCGTGGAGCGAAGCGCAGTGTGGGACCGCCGCCCCCGGATTTCGCCTCGCTCCATCCGGGCTATGTGCTAGAGAGCATCATGAACTGCCATCTATATCTCAGGGAAGGCATGGTCTACCTCCCCACTATGGGGAAAGTAGCAGAAGGAGTCTATCGCGGGATCGAACCTGTAGCGGTCGTTTCCGCTTCAGACATCGGCGAAATACGACGAGCACTCAACGAGACATTCGCGCGAGGCAACCCGCCCGCGCAGTTGTTGCGACGCAGCGAATACGCACCTCCCCTGCTACTAAAATATGCCGGGGTCAAAACCTGGTCAGTATTTGAACGTGGCCTGATGTTTTGGACAATCAAGGAGAAGAATGGCACTTTTCAGATTGCCGGCCAATCAAAACGAGATGACGGCGGCTGGAGACCTGACGCCGAGAGGACAATCGATTTTCCGCCGAACTCTGCAACGGACGATGTGATCGACCGTATGATCGCGATCGTGCGAGAAGAAGCCGAAAAAAATCGGAAGAAATTGTAGATCTAACGAAAAACCCGAAGGCCTGCAGCGGCTCGCCCAAGCGAAAATTTTGCCAACCTCTGCGCTGTTTCGGCACGAGGAGCGGGAGATCGAGGCGAAGTGGGGGAGCCTTATCCTCCCCCGCACGTAGTGCGGGGGGAGGGGGACCGTGCGAAGCACGGTGGAGGGGGCGCACGGCAGAGCGGTTGAGCATATCCCTCCTCCAGCAAGCTCATTATCGGCCGCCATTCGCGGCCAAGAGTTTGTGCTCGTGGATCAAGTCATAGGCATTTTGTGAACTAAACCCACGCCATGGGATCTGCTCTTCGATTTCATCGAGCAACATGTAAAGCGCGTGCCGTTGTTCCTTGCCGAAGATTCCGACAAGACCTCTTGCCTTTGAAGAAAGATTAGCCTTGCCCCGAACGGCGTGAAGCAGGCGAGTAAATTTTTGCTCAAGGTCCCCCCCATCAATAGCAATCTTGCCTTGTCGCTTTTGCTCGCGCGAACGCAACCATGCCAAGCGCTTCTCCGCTTGGCGAATGTGATCGGCACGCCAAATCTCAAATTCCGCATCAGAAAAATAATTTGCGATGCTGCCCGACTGCGCGCTTTTCGGAACGCGATGGAAAGTCGCAGGTTTTGCGCGATCCCAGGCCTTAAGCGCGGTGATCGCCCCAACCATATTGTGGCAAAGACCACAATAGCCCTGCCGTCCATACGCTCGACGCGTGGGTCCGCACCCGCAATTTTGGCACTTCTTGCATGATGCCGCCCAAGTCGACGCCAACGCTGCTTCTTGAATATTTCCCTCAAGGCTGATGTTGGCCACGGCGTACACGACGCTAATTTCGGCTTTGATGTCGCGCTCCGTCACTCGACGTGACGCGTGCGAGATATGCTTATGGCCTCGATCGTTGTGAATTGCGAAAGTTTGGCCGCTCAGCTTATAGACCGTGAACGAGCGCACATTTCCGTGCGTGTCGGTCCCAGAGGCGGAACACAAAAGTTGCTCGCGTGCCATGCCGATTGTCCTTAAACCAAGCCATCATAACAATTTAACCAGCAAAGAGTGATCGTGCCGTCACCGCCAGCGCCAGCGCAATCTTGGTTGCCGGCGCCCCCTCCACCGCGCTACGCGCGGTCCCCCTCCCCCGCTTCGCGGGGGCGGAAAGATTCACTCCACCGCATTCGCCGAATTCAAACTATCAATCAGCGACGACCGATACAAAAACTTCTTGTGCAACGCCACGTCCTCCGACGTCCGCCGCAACTCATCCAGATGCTGCCGGCGCACCTTCGGGTCCTTCTCTTCCAGCGCCCTCTTGTTCTGGATGGTCTGCGCCTGGACGTAGTCGACCTGGGCCTTGCGGCGCTGGCGGGTGTAGCGGTCGAGCACGCTTGCCTCGGCGCGACCGAACCAGACGTCGGACAGTTTCTCGGCAAGATTCACCGCATCGTGGATGCCGCCGTTCATGCCCATGCCGCCGATCGGGTTGTTGACATGGGCGCAGTCGCCGGCGAGCAGCACGCGGCCCTTGTTGAAGGTCGCGGCGACGCGCTGGTGCACGGCGTAGAGCGCGTAATAGGGAATTTCGTAGTCGCCGCTCTTGTGGTGGATGCCCTGCAGGCGGCGCTGGATGCCGGCCATGCTCAGCGCCGCCTCGTCGGTCTCCCGCTCCGGCACCGGGAACACGCCGCGCCAGATGCCGGGCGGGCCGTTGCCTTTGACCTTGAACAGATTGATCCACTCGTCGGGGTCGAAGAAATAATTCCGCGTGCAATAGCCCCGGCCGGTGGCGCCGAAGTCGAAACTGGTGCCGATCTTGATGAAGCGCTCCGGCCAGGTGAAGCCCTCGAAGGCGATGTCGGCAAGGCGGCGCACCGTGCTCGAGCCGCCGTCGGCGCCGATCAGATATTTGCCGCGCAGCGTTTCGGTTTCGCCGGCGGCGTTGGTGACCGTGGCCTCGACGTGATCGGCGCTCTGCGTGAGCCCCGTGAGTTTTGTTGAAAACCGCACCTCGCCGAGCCCGCTGGCCTTGATGTAGGGCAGCGCGGCGTGGACGAGCTTGTACTGCTCCCACTGCACGGCATAGGGATGCGGCACCTCGCCCTTGAGCAGGCTGATGTCGAACACCGCGATAAGCTTGCCGGTGGCGCGGTCGCGGAAGTGGAACAGCGGCGCTGCCATGCCGCCGGTCGGCTCGGTGGAGAACATCTCTTTTTCGAGCCCAAGCGCCACCAGCATGTCCACGGTCGGCGGATGGATGGTGGCGGCGCGCTGATCCTCGGCGGCGTCCGGCAATTGCTCGATCAGGGTGACCGGGATGCCCTGCTTGACCAGCGCCAGCGTCATCACGGCGCCGACCGGGCCGCAGCCGGACACGATGACGCGGTTGTCGTTGGCGGCCATGCTCATACTTTCGAAATATCGAATGTCGCGGGATGAAACAATTCCTCGACCGGCACCTTGCGGTCGGTCAGGCCCTGCTCGTAGACGTACTGCGACAGCGCCTCGATTTCCGGCATGTTCTCGGCGACGCCGTATTTCCAGAAATCCTCGCCCATGATGGCGGCCGTCTCCTTGGTTTCGGCTTCCAGCCACGGCAGCGTCACCATCAGCGCATTGACATCGCGCAGGTCGATCATCGCCAGCGCCTTGGCCTCGCAGAACGCCTTGTAGACGCTGGTCGGCAGCCACGGATAGCGCTCGACCAGGGATTTGCGGATGCCGATGAGATGCATGATCGGAAACAGGCCGGTCTTCTTGTAGTAGGCCTGCTCGGCGGCACGCGTATTGGCGAACAGCCGCGTGATATGCGCCTCACCGGCGAGGAACGATGACGGCGCCCGCGCCGTGAACAGCGCGTCGAGCTCGCCGTCGCGCAGCATGTTGACCAAGGTCTGGTGCTCGCCGATCGGCTGCAGATCGACGCCCTTGATCGGTTTGAGCGGCGTGCGCTCGTGGCGGCCGGGCTGCTCCTGGCCGCCGCTGCGCCAATGAATCTCCGACGGCGGCACGCCGTATTCGTGCTGCATCATGCCGCGCATCCAGACCACCGCGGTGATCTGATATTCCGGCACGCCGATGCGCTTGCCACGCAAATCTTCCGGCTTGGCGATGCCGGCGCCTTTGCGGATGTAGATGCCGGAATGGCGGAAAATCCGCGACACGAAAGCCGGCACCGCCGTATAGGCCGAGGTCCCTGCCGCCACCGTGCGCAGGTAGCTCGAAAACGACATTTCCGAAATGTCGAATTCGGCGAACTTGAAGACGCGGTGGAAAATCTCCTCCGGATACAGCGGCAGGTAGGTCACCGCGCAGCCTTCAACTTTCACCCTGCCGTCCCTGATCGCCTGGGTGCGGTCGTAATTGCCGCAGGCGATCGTCACCGGAACTTCGACCATTTCGAATCCTTTTTTCCGTCATCCTGAGGTGGCCGCGAAGCGGCCCTCGAAGGACGCGGCCGAGGCGCCCGGGCCGTCGCCCTTCGAGGCTCGCTACGCTCGCACCTCAGGGTGACGGTGAACAGGGGTGTCTCGTATAGTTGCTTCACGCGGACTTGTGAAGCAACTGTGCGCGCATGGCGGCCTTGATCGCTTGGCTGCCAGTTGTTCGCGTTGATGATCTTGTCAAGGACGGCGCGAAGCGCCGCCGCCTCCGGCGGTCTACGATCCTTGACAAGATCATCAACGCGAACAGAGTGCTGTCCAAGCGATCAAGGCCGCTTTCTCGACGCCGGAGATATGCGTCGGACAGGTTACGGCGGTGCGCGACACCCGCTGCGCTTGTTGTCCCGCCCCCCGCGCGATAGCTTTGCGGCTAAGGAGAACCACCATGATGTCGACCGTGATCGGCGGCGCCATGCTGCCCCATGCGCCGCAGTTCTTCACCATGCCGGACACCGAGGACAAGGCGCTGGTCGCCCATGTGCGCGAAGTCGCAGCCGACGTCGGCAAGCGGCTGCGCGCGCTCGAGCCCGACCTGTGGATCATCTTCTCCAACGACCACGCCGAGCAGTTTTTTCACACCACGGCGCCGCCGTTCACCGTCCATGTCGGCGGCGAAGCGACCGGCGAATTCGCCGGGCGGAAATTTCACTGGCAGATTCCGAGCGAGATCGGCTTCGAGCTGGTGCGCCAGCTTTACCGGCAGAATTTCGATCCGGCCTTCACCTCGACGGCGAAGATCGACTACGCCATCGGCATTCCGCTCACTCATTTGGGCCACACCGGTCCGGTGCTGCCGATCTACGTCAACGCCTATCTGCCGCCGCAGCCGACCATGGAGCGCTGCTACCAGTTCGGCCAGGCGGTCGCCCGCACCGTCACCGCGCTGGGCTTGAAGACCGTGATCCTGTCGAGCGGCGGCATGTCGCATTTTCCCGGCACCGACCGCTACTCCAATCCGGAGCTTGCCTGGGACCAGCGCGTCCTGGAAAAACTCGCGGCGGGAAACTTGAAATCGCTGATCGGCTACGACGAGGCCGAGCTCGACGACACCGGCAATATCGAATTGCGCTGCTGGGCCTGCGCCGCCGGCGCCCTCGGCGAGCGCAAGCCCGACGTGGTGTCGATGGATCCGAGCTGGCATCACAATTACGCGTCGCTGGCCTGGATCGGCGGCAACGGCGAGCAAAGCCACGCGGCGCATTATCCGTCGATCAAGCCGGAGCTGGTCGAGCTGACCACGGCGCTGCACGGCCTGGCGCATGACGCCGGCATGCGCGCGCAATACATGGCCGACGCCGGAGCCTTCGCCGACAAATTCCAGCTGCCGCCCGACCAGCGCGAGGCCTTGATTAAGCTCGACATGCCCTCGATCGTGAAAATGGGCGCGCACCCGCTGGTGCCGTTCCTGGCGCAATTGCAAATTCAACGCCTGCGGCCGCAGCGCTGAAGACAACATTACCGTCATTGCGAGCGAAGCGAAGCAATCCAGCACTGAGCCGCCGTTTCTGGATTGCTTCGTCGCTTCGCTCCTCGCAATGACGGCGCCGAGAGGAAACACCAATGCAAAACGCGTTGCCGCTGAACGAGCAAACCATCGCCGCGCGGCTGGAGCGGCTGCCCTATTCGCGCTGGCACGTCACCGTCACCGCCGTTCTCGGCGTCGCCATCTTTTTCGATTCGTTCGACTCGCTCGCCATCGCCTACGTGCTGCCGGCGCTGATCCGCGACTGGCACATTCCGCCAACGAGCATCGGCGCACTGATCAGCGTCGCCAATTTCGGCCAGGCGCTGGGCGCGCTGACCTGCGGCTGGCTCGCCGAGCGCCTCGGCCGGGTGACCACGGCGCGCATCGCCATCGCGCTGTTCGCGGCGATGAGTCTCGCCTGCGCGTTCACGCAGAACTACGAGCAGCTGTTCGTCTGCCGTTTCTTCGAAGGCATCGGGCTCGGCGGCGAGATTCCGGTGGCCTCGACCTATATCAGCGAAATCCTGCGCGCCGACCGGCGCGGCGCCCGCTTCCTGTCCTATCAGATCATCTTCCCGGTCGGGCTCCTGATGTCCGGCGTGGTCGGCGCCTTCGTGGTGCCGAGCTTCGGCTGGCAGTGGATGTTCATCGTCGGCGCGCTGCCGGGCATCGTGGCGCTGATCATGCAACGCTACTGCCCGGAATCGCCGCGCTGGCTCGCGTCGAAGGGCCGCCTCGGCGACGCCGACGCCATCGTCACCGAGATCGAGCGCGCGGTGTCGCGCAACGGATCGGTGCCGCTGCCGCCGGTGCCGGAACTCAAAGTGGAGGCGAGCGGCAAGACCCGCTGGCAGGAGCTGTTCGAGGGCCGCTATCGCTCGCGCACGCTCTTGGTCTGGGTGCTGTGGGTGTGCTGCTACATCATCGCTTACGGCCTGCAGGGCTGGATACCGACGCTGTACCGCGAGGTCTATCACCTGTCGCTGCAGCAATCGCTCAACTACGCCATCTTCAGCCCGGCCGGCAGCCTGGTCGGCTCGCTGATCTGCGCCTTCATGATCGACCGCACCGGGCGCCGCACCTGGTTCACCGCGGCGTATTTCCTCGCCGCGGCCGGGCTGATCTGGCTGTGGGCGTTCGGCGCCTCGACCGCACTGGGCATGCTGCTCGGCTTCAGCTTCTGCTCGATGTGGCTCGGCTCCATGAACATGACCATCTTCCTCTACACCGCCGAAATCTATCCGACCCGCATGCGCGCGCTCGGCGTCAGCTGGGCGAGCTTTTGGCTGCGCGCCGCCGCGACGGTCGGGCCGCTGATCGTCGGCTTCGTGCTGCCGCGCTACGGCATCAGCGGCGTATTTCTGACTTTCTCGATCTTCGCCATCATCGGCTGCATCGCCGCGACCTTCATGATCGAGACCCGGCGCCGCGTGCTGGAGGAAGTGTCGCCGTAACCAACCCCGCATGCGCCAGCGTCAGAGCGCGCATGCCAGCCCGCCCGGTTGTTGATTCGACCTCGCCGCGGGCCTAAGGTTCGCCAGCCGATTTGCCTTAAACCCTTGCCGCTCGGAGCCGCCGATGAAAAAGCTGGTATTGGAAACCACCGCGCCGTTCCAAGGCCTTCCCGAACTCGTGGCCTATGACGAAGGCCTGTTCGCCAAGGAGGGCCTCGACATCGAATGGGCCGACCGCGAAGCCGGCGTCGAGAAGAAGGTCGAGGCCGATGTGACGACGCCGAAGGGCGTCAACCCGTTCGCCAGCCACGGCAAGCTCTTGGAACAGGGCAAGGCCGACATGTACAACGCCTGCGAATGGGGCAATTACTGCCGCGTCCAGGATACCGGGCAAGGCAGCCGGCAGCTCGGCCGCCGCGCCATCGTGGCTTATTCGGCGGTCGTGGTGCCGCCGGACTCCCCGGTCTACACGCCGCAGCAGCTTGCCAACAAGACCATCGGCGTGCCGTTCTATTTCGGCACCCATTACATCGCGCTGCACCTGCTCGAAGGTTTTCTGCCGCGCGAGATGATAAAACTGTGCCGCGCGCCGAACGGCTCGCGCTATCGGCTCGACGCCATGATGCGGGGCGAGATCGACGCCACGACGCTGACCGAACCCCACATCACGCTCGCCGAAAAGAAGGGCTGCCGCGTCATCTGCTCGTCGCTGTTCCACGGCACCGAGGTCGCTTCCGACCGGGTCGATGCCGAGACCTATGCGGCCTTCAACCGCGCCGTGCGCGAGGCGGTACGCCGCATCAATGCCGACAAGAAGGCGTACATGCATTACTTCATCGACTACTACGCCAAGAAGGACCCCGAGATCGCGGCGCTCAAGGTCGAGGATTTGCGCGAGAGCCGGCTCGTGGTCTGCGATCCGGCGCCGATCCCGGCCGACGAGATGCAGCGCACCTACGACTGGCTCAAGAGCTGGGGCATGCTGGAAGAGACCGCTTCGCCGTTGCAGCTGATCAACACCCAGCTGCAGGCGCGCGCCCATCAGGCGGCGGAGTAATTTATCCGTCGTTCCCGCGAAAGCGGGAACCCATAATCGCTGGTCAGGCGGGATAACCGCACGCCTCGACAGTTCTTTGGCGCGGTGATTATGGGTCCCCGCTTTCGCGGGGACGACGACGAGAATCGAGGGCGTCCCAAATGCGCAACGGCCACGCCGAGGAGATCGCCAAGCTCATCGAGCCCGGCCGCGTGCACCGCCGCGTCTACACCGATCCGGATTTGTTCGACCTGGAAATGGAGCGCATTTTCGGCCACGCCTGGCTGTTCGTTGGCCATGCCAGCCAGGTGCCCAACCCGGGCGATTTCATCGCCACCGATCTCGGCCGCCAGCCGGTCATCATGGTGCGCCATCGCGACGGTTCGGTGCAGGTTCTGCTCAACCGCTGCACCCATCGCGGCGCCAAAGTGGTCAACGAGCGCCGCGGCCACGCGCCGCGCCTGACCTGCTGCTATCACGGCTGGACCTTCGACACCGACGGCCGCCTGGTCACGGTGCCGGTGCCGGAAGGCTGCGCCGAAAATTTCGACAAGGACGCGTTCGGCCTCGCGCGTGCGCCGCGGGTCAGCGAATACCGCGGTTTTGTGTTTGCGAGCCTGGCGGCGAAAGGCCCGAGCTTTGAAGATCACATCGGCCCGGTAAAGGGCAATATCGACGATCTGGTCGATCGCGCGCCCGACGCCACGCTGGCGCTCGATGCCGGCATGCATCGCTACGTCTATAACGGCAATTGGAAGCTTCAGGTCGAGAACGTGCTCGACTCCTACCACGTGCCCTTCGGTCATGCTTCGACGGTCAACAAGGACGGCGTGCAGTTCGCCCGCCGCGAGGGCGACCGCAAAGGCGCCACCGTGGTCGAGACCGAGAAGAAACAGACCGCGGCGTCCTGGAAAGACCGCAAGAGTTTTATTGCCGGCAACGGCCACGGCTGGACCAGCAACACCGCGCTCGACGACAGCAAGCGCTCGAGCCCGGCCTTCGACGAATACAAAAAAGTCCTGGCGGAGAAGGTCGGCGCCGCGCGCGCGCAGGATATTCTCACGCCGCGGCTGCACAATTCGCTGATCTATCCGAACGCGTCGATCATGGGCCTCAACATCCATGTCCGCGTCATCAAGCCGATCGCGGTCGACCGCACCGAGGTCACGATCTACCCGATCCGCCTGGTCGGCGCGCCCGACGCGATGAATTTCGGCAATATCCGCCTGCTCAACGTCACCCATTCGGCCGCGTCGTTCGTGCAGACCGACGATCTGGAATCCTTCGTGCGCGCGCAAAAGGGCCTGCAAAGCACCGGCACCGACTGGGTCGACATTTCGCGCGGGCTGGGCGCCGAGGAGCCCGACCGCGAGCGCAACGCCACGCGCGCCCTTGCCACCCACGAGATGGTGGTGCGCGCCCAGTACAAGGCCTGGCTCGGCTATATGCACGAGGCGGCGTGATGGCGGCTGACGGGTTGAGCCGCGCCGCGCTCGAGGACTTCATCATCCACGAAGCGCGGCTCCTCGATTCGCGGCGCTTTCGCGACTGGATGGCGTTGTTCGCCGACGACGGCACCTATTGGGTGCCGGCGGTGCCGGATCAGACGAGCCCGTTCGATCAGGCTTCGCTGTTTTTCGACGACCGCGAGCTGATGAAGACCCGCGTCGAGCGGCTCGAACATCCGCGCATCCACGTGCAGACGCCGCCGTCGCGCACCGCGCATCTCGTCGGCAATGTGGTCGTCGAGGAAACCGATCGAGCCAAGGGCGAATATCTCGTCGGCTCGACCTTGATCATGGTCGAATACCGCGACGAAACGCAGCGCGTCTTCGCCGGCCGCCAGCGCCACCGCCTGCGGCGCGATGGCGAGACTTTCCGCATCGTGCAGAAGCGCGTCGACCTGATCAATTGCGACGGCGCCTTCGAGGCGATGGCGGTGCCGATCTGATCGTTGGACAGTGGCGCCGGTCGCGATTTGCCGTTAAACCGATGCGGGCGGCGCAGATGGCGACGAAGCGGATATCGCATGAGTGGCGGCGGCGAATGCCGGCGGCATGTCGGTTTGATCATCGTAGCGCTCGCGCTGAGCGCCTGCGCCGGAGGTCTCCCTAAAACCGACCAGGCCGGCGGCGACGAGGGCATCAATGCCTATCCGACAAACTACCAGACCGACATCCTCGCCGGCATGCACGCTTATCTCAACGATCCGACCGGCATTCGCGACGCCGGCATTGCCGAACCGGTACTGCGAACGATCAGCGCGTTCGGTCACGAGCATTACACGGTCTGCGTCCGCTTCAATGCGAAAAAGTCCGCGACCGCCTATGAGGGCATCAAGGAGGTCGCCGCCGTGTTCATCGCCGGCCGGTTCGACCAATTCGTCGAGACGCCGAAGGGCCTTTGCGCCGGCACGGTCTATGCGCCATTCCCTGAATTGGAAAAGCTCACGCGCTGAACAACAAAGTCTTGCCGCGAAGCAGGTTGAAAACCGGCACCGTCGACACTTTAATCGTCGGCGAAGTGTCGTTTTGAGCTGCGGGAGGTTGGCGATGAGTTTGGGGAAAATCGCGGCGTCCGCCGGTTTGCTGTTGGCATTGTCGGCGGCAAGCGCCGTGGCGGCGCCCGCGCTCGCCGTCAACAACGTGAATCTGCGCCAGGGGCCGGGCACCAACTACGCCGTCATCCTGACCATTCCCGGCGGCAGCAATGTCGACGTCGGCAGCTGCGGCGGGGAATGGTGCCAGGTGACGTTCCAGGGCCGGCACGGCTACGCGATTGCCACCAGCTTCGATCAAGGTGACGGCGCGCCGCCTCCCGGCGTCGCCGGGCCGCCGCCCGACGCAGATCTCGACGTGCCGATTCCTGTTGCCCCTATAGCGCCGCCGTCTATCGGACCGCCTGTGTATGTCGGACCGCCGCCGCCGGCCTATTACTTCTATGGCTACGGCCCCTATGGGCCCTATTGGCACGGCGGCTACTATTACCGGCGCTGGTAGAGCCGGCGCCCGCCGGCGCGGCGCCTATGACTCGCGCCGGCTGAAATGCACGGCTGCGCCTGAAGCCGCGAGACCAAGCGCAATGATGACGAAAATGCCGCCGACCCCGGTCGCGGCCGCGATCAGGCTTGCGATAAACGGCACCGCGACCTGACCGATGCGGTTGCCGGTGATGCGCAGCGACATCACCGTGCCCATTGCCGCGGCGGAGGCGAGATCGACCACATTGGTCAGGCTCAGCGTCGTGGCGATGCCGAGCGAAAATCCCATCACCGTCATCGCCGCGAACATCGCCGACAGCGGAATAGGCAGCGCCAGGCAGGCGAAGCTGACGCCAGCGCCGATCATGCTGGCGAGCGTCAACGGCCCGCGGCCGACCAGCCGGATCACCCGCACATAGCCCATGCGCGACACCAGCGAGAACGCCGAGCGCACGGTGAGCAGGGTGCCGACGTCGCGCGCGGTGATGTTGTTGGCGGCACCGAGCAGCGGCAGGTAGATCACCAATAGATCCTGCGCGGTGATGGTGATGACGCTGGCGATCAGCACCGCCATCAAGCCGCGCTGGCGCATCAGCGTGCGCACCGGCACGACGGCTGCGCTGTGCGCGTGGGCCTTCGGCTTCGGCGCCGGCCGCATGGCGGCGGCGGTGACGAGCGAGCCAAGCGAGATCACAAGACCGATCGCAAACAGCCGGTCGGTCGGCGGCAGCCGCGCCGAACCGCTCGACCAGGCGATGATGTAAGGGCCGAGCCCCTGGCCGATGGCGCTGGCGACCAGGTAATTGCCGAACACCGCGTCGCGGCCGCGCGGCCCGGCGCAGCGGATGCACAGCATCTGCTGGCTCGCCATCATGAACAAATGCGAGATGCCGAGCAGCGCCATCAGCAGCAACAACGTCGTCACCGAGCCGGCCCAATAGCGGAAGCCGGCGCAGGCGACCACCATCAGCGCGGCGCCGATCCAGCACGCCTGCGCGTCATTGCCGCGATCCATGAAGCGGCCGACCCAGACCGCGAGGAAGATCGGCAAGATCGCGAACGTCGCCGAGATCACGCCGATCCAGATCACCGGCAGGTCGAGCTCGATGGCGCGGTATGACGTCGTCACCCGCATGATCGCGTAGACCGCCTGGATGATCGCCGAATTGAGCACCAGCGGCACCAGCAGGCGATAATCGACGTCGCTCGTCGTGCGGCCACCTGCCTCGTTGGGCGCGGCCGGTTGAAGTTTTTCCCGAAAGCTCGCCACCGCGCCCGCAACACCCAAAGTGATTTGCCGGCAAGGTGTATCACCCCTTCCGCTGCGGCGGCACCCCATCAGTCCGGCTGCGGCGGCATGGCTGCGGCGTTGCCTTGTCCAGGTGCGACGCGTGGGGCTAAGCTTGCCGGCATCGGGAGATCGCTTATGAAAATGCTGACCAATTGCATTGCTCCGGCAATGGCGCTTGCCTGCGCGCTATTCGCGCTGCCGGCGCTGCGCGCCATCGGCGCCGAGGACTACCCCAACCGCCCGGTGACCATCGTCGTGCCGTTCACGCCGGGCGGCTCAACCGACATTTTGGCGCGATACGAAGCGGACGTGCTGCAGCGCGCGCTGCATCAAAGCTTTGTCGTCGAGAACAAGCCCGGCGCCGCCGGCGATATCGGCATCTCCTACGCGGCGAAGGCCGCGCCCGACGGTTACACGCTGCTTCATGCGCCTTCCATCATCATCCTGCTGCCTTATCTGATGAAGTCCATCTCCTACGATTTCGCAAAGGACTTTGAACCGGTCATGCTCACCGGCCTTACCCAATTCGCGCTGGTCGTTGCGCCGACGCTGCCGGTGAATTCGGTGCGAGACCTGATCGCGCTCGCCAAATCAAAGCCCGGCGAGCTGACTTATGCGTCGTCGGGAATCGGCAGCCCGCATCAGATTTTCGCCGAACAGTTCAAGACCATGACCGGCATCGACATCCGCCATATTCCGTACAAAGGCGCGGTGCCCGGGCTCACCGATGTGGCCAGCGGCAATGTTTCGATGGAGTTCGTCGACATCCCCCCGGCGCTGCCGCTGATCCAGGCCGGCAAACTGAAATTACTGGCGGTGCTCGCCGCCAAACGAAACCCGGAATTTCCCGATGTACCGAGCGTCGCCGAGACCGTGCCTGGCTACGACGCCAGCAGCTGGCAGGGCTTTTTCGCGCGCGCCGGCACGCCGAAGCCGATCGTCGGCAAGATCAACGCCGCTCTGGCCGCCGATTTCAAGCGGCCGGAAACCGCGGAGCGCTTCAAGGTGCTCGGCATCGTGGCGCAATCGGACACCCCGGACGAATTCCGGGCTTTCATCGTCGACCAGAGCGCCAAGTGGGGCAAAGTCATCCGCGCCGCCGGCATCGAGCCGCAGTGAAGCGCGTATAGCGAGTAGCGAATGGCGAGCAGCTAATAGGGACGACTAACAATTCGCCACTCGCTATTCGCCCTGCGCAAAATTTTGGTCTAGTATTCCCCAACGAACAAACCCCGCCCAGGACACTGAAATGCCACAACCCCAATTCGACCGCGCCGCCCAGGACATCGGCAACATCGTCGGTATCGGCCACGTCAATGTCTGCATCGACGATCAGCACCTCGCCACGCATTTCTACATCACCGGACTCGGCTATACGCGGGATCCTTTTCTCAACACCGGCGCCGGCAATATGTGGGTCAATGTCGGCATGAGCCAGTTTCACCTGCCGATGGGCAGGCCCGACGTGCTGCGCGGCGTCACCGGGCTGGTGATGCCGGACCGCGAGGCGCTGCTGAACCGACTCAAGCGGGTGAAGAAGCCACTCGAAGGCACCAAATTCGAATTCCGCGAGAGCAATGACGGCGTCGAGACCGTGTGCCCGTGGGGCAACCGCATCACCGTGCACACGCCCGACGTCGAGCGCTTCGGCAGGATCCAGCTCGGCATGCCCTATGTGCGCTTCGACGTGCGCCCCGGCACCGCGGAACGCATCGCGCGTTTTTATCGCGAGGTGATGGACGCCCCCGCCGAGGTCAAGAAGAACGGCGCCGGCCCCGAGGCCAAAGTCCAGGTCGGCGAGAAGCAGTATTTCTATTTCCGCGAGACCGATGCGCCGGAAGCGCACTACGACCGCCACCACGTGCAAATCTATCTCACCAATTTTTCAAAGCCGTATCGCAAGCTGCTCGATCTCGGCCTGATCACGGTGGAAGACAACGACTACCAATACCGCTTCAAGGACGTGATCGATCTCGACAGCCGCGAAGTGCTGTTCACCGTCGAGCACGAGACCCGCAGCCTGACCAATCCGATGTACGGCCGCCCGCTGGTCAACCGCAATCCGGCCGCGACCAACATGGATTACAAGCCCGGGCATGACAGCATGTCCTGGGCGTTGCCGTGATCGTCATTACGGGGCCGAGCGAAGCGAGGAACCCGGAATCCATATTCACCGCCGTTCGAATGATGTCTCGTATCGTCGGGAACCTCACTTTTCTTGATTATGGATTCCGGGCTCGCGCCTGCGGCGCGCCCCGGAATGACACATGATCACCCGCCGCGCGCTCGTCATTGGCGGCTCGCTGTGCGGGCTGATCGCGGCGCATTTGTTACGCTCGACCGGCTGGGACGCGACCGTGTTCGAGCGCAATGAGGAAGAGCTGGCCAGCCGCGGCGTCGGCCTTGGCACCCATCCGCAGCTCATCGCCATCCTCAAGCGCGCCGGCATCGATTTCGACGAGTCGATGGGGATCAAGCCGCCGCGGGCGGTCTGCCTCGACTTAAGCGGCAAGATTTTGATCGAGCAGCCGACGGCGCGCACGCTCAGCGGCTGGTCGCGGCTCTACCGCGCTCTGCTCGATACGCTGCCGGCGCACACCTATCGGCTCGGCAAAAGGCTCGTTCGCGTCGACCAAGACGGCGCCGGCGTCACCGCGATGTTCGCCGACCGCACGCGCGAGCGCGGCGATCTATTGGTCGGCGCCGATGGTGTCCGCTCGACGGTGCGCGCGCAGTTTTTGCCGGAGGTTCAGCCGGTCTATGCCGGTTACGTCGCCTGGCGCGCCTCGATCGATGAAGCCGATGTGCCGCCGCACCTGTGGCGCGAGCTGGTCGAGCTCTATGCGTTCTGCCTGCCCGAGGGTGAGCAATTGATCAGCTATGCGGTGCCGGGGCGCGACAACGACACTGCGGTCGGCCGCCGCGCCTACAATATCGTCTGGTACCGCCCGGTGGGTCGCGAGATGCTGGCCGATCTCTGCACCGACGCCGAGGGCCGCCACCATGCCGGTGGCATTCCGCCGCCGCTGATCCGCCCCGACGTGATCGCCCGCATCAAGGCCGACGCCAAAACCGTCATCGCGCCGCAGATCGCCGAAATTTTTGCGCGGACGGCACCGTTCTTTCAGCCGATCTACGACCTGATCTCGCCGCAAATCGTGTTCGGCCGCGTCGCGTTGGCCGGCGACGCAGCCTTCGTCGCCCGCCCCCATGCGGGCGCCGGCACCACCAAGGCGGCGCTCGACGCCGCCTGCCTCGCCGACAGCATCCGCGATGCCGGCGATGACCTGAAGGCCGGACTGCAGCGCTACCAGCGCATGCAGCTGCCGTTCGGCCGCGCCTTGGTCGAGGTCAACCGCGCCGAAGGCGCCTATCTGAGCGCCCAGCTCAAGCCCAAGGCGGAACGCAGCGCCGCCGAGCTTTACCGCGACATCGGCGCCGTGGTGCGCGCCCACATCGACCGCAGCGAGCAGGTCGGCGATATCGTCGCCGCGCATGGGCTGTCCGCGCTGGCCGGGGCATGACACCCCTGAGGTCTGCGGTATAGTCGCGGCAAGAAGCAAAATCGCCGGAGAGCGCGCCAGCGCCGGGGAGATAAATCGCATGCAGTTCGGCGTTCAGTTCTTTCCCAATTTCCAGCCCAGCGACAAAAGCGCCGCGGAGTATTTTGCCGAAAGCCTTGCCGTCGCCGAAGAGGCCGAGACGCTCGGCTACACCCATGCGCGCTCGGTCGAGCATTATTTCGAGCGCTATGGCGGTTATAGCCCCAACCCGATCGTGTTTTTGGCGGCGGCGGCGGCGCGCACCAAAACAATGCGGCTCATCACCGGCGCGGTGGTGCCGGCGTTCAACAACCCGCTCAAGCTCGCCGGCGAGATCGCGATGCTCGACGCCATTTCCGGCGGCCGCTTCGACGTCGGCTTTGCGCGGGCCTTCCTGCCGCACGAATTCCGGCGCTTTCACATTTCGCCCGATGAGTCCATCGCCCGTTTTCGCGAAGGTCTCGAGCAGATCGAGCTGTTGTTGACGCAGGACAATGTCTCGCACCGCGGCCAGTTTCATGCCTTCGAGAACGTCACCTCGCTGCCGCGGCCGACGCAAAAGCCGCGGCCGAAATTCTATATCGCCTCGACGCGCACGGCGGATTCGTTCGAATTTGCCGGCCGCGCCGGCCACGCGCTGATGTCGATTCCGGTCGGCCCGCTGAAGGATTTGCTGCCGATCTACCGCAAGGCCTGGCGCGATGCCGGCCATCCCGGCGACGGCGAAGTCATGGTCGCGTTCCACCTGTTCTGTCATGAGGACAAAAAACTCGCCCGCGAAATTCCGCGCCGGCAGTTCGAAGACTATTTCAAGGCGCTGTTCGAATCCGCGGGCGAGTGGACGCAGGGCACGTCGTCCAAGGATTATCGCGGCTATGACGTTTCCATCAGCCGGATGAAGAATTCCACGCTGGAAAGCCAGATCGAAAGCGGCGGCGCCTGGGTCGGCACCCCGGACGAGATCAAGGCCATCATCCGCCGCTTCGAGAACACCATCGGCAAGTTCGAGCATGCCTCGCTGCAGATCAATTTCGGCACGCTCGATTTCGCCGAAGCGCAAAAATCGATGCGGCTGTTCGCCAAGGAAGTGATCCCCGAATTTTCCTAACCCGGAATGAGCCATGGCAGGACCTCTCGCCGGCATTCGCGTTCTCGATCTCACCTCGGTGGTCGCCGGCCCGCTGGCGACGCAGATGCTCGGCGACATGGGCGCCGACGTCATCAAGATCGAGGCGCCCGAGGGCGACGCGCCGCGCCATACCGGCCCGGCGCGCTCGCCGAACATGGCAGCGCTGTTCATGGGACTCAACCGCAGCAAGCGCTCGCTGGTGCTCGATCTCAAGAAGCCCGCCGCCGCCGACGCGCTGTGGCGGCTGATCGCCGGCGCCGACGTGCTGGCCCATTCGATGCGGCCGCAGAAGATGGAAAAACTCGGCTTCGGCCCCAAGATCGTGTGCGGGCGCAACCCGCGCCTCGTTTATGCGGCGCTGCACGGCTACCGCGACGGCGGCCCCTATAGCGGTCAGCCGGCCTATGACGACGTCATCCAGGGCCAGTCCGGCATCGCCGCCCTGATGTCGGTCGGCGGCGAGCCGCGCTACGCGCCGACCATCCTGGCCGACAAGATCTCCGCGCTCGCCATCGCCAACGCCATTTCGGCCGCCTTGTTCGCGCGGGAGAAAACCGGCCGCGGCCAGTTCGTCGAAATCCCGATGTTCGAGCAGCTGGTGTGGTTCGTGCTCGCCGAGCATCTGTTCGGCCACAATTTCGTGCCGGCGATGGGACCGCTCGGCTATACCCGCGTCACCGGCGCCTGGCGCCGACCGTACAAGACCAAGGACGGCTATCTGTGCATGATGGCCTATACCGAACGGCACTGGCGCAAATTCTGGCCGGCGGTCGGCAAGCCGGAACTTTGCGACGACCCGCGCTTTTGCAGCATCGCGGCGAGGAGCCACAACGTCGTCGCGCTCTACGAACTGGCCGGCGCGTGTCTTTCCGCCAAAACCACGGACGAGTGGATCGCGCTGTTGCGCGAGCTGGAAATCCCATGCGCGCGCATGGCGAGCCTCGACGATCTTTTGACCGATCCGCAGCTCGCCGCCACCGGCTTTTTCAAGCACGCCAGCCATCCGAGCGAAGGCGAGATCATGTTCACCGATCTGCCGGTGCGCTTTGGCGAAACGCCCGCCTCGACCGAGCGGCTGCAACCGCGGCTCGGCGAGCACAGTTTTGAAGTATTGCGCGAGGCCGGCTTCAGCGAGGGCGAGATCAAGGCGCTGGCGGCCTCGGGCGCGACAATCGACGGCAGCGTAAAGGCACAGGCGGCGGAGTGATCGCCTTCCTCGCCCCTTGCGGGAGAGGACAGATCGCGCGGAGCGCGATCAGGTGAGGGCCCGTGGCTTGCGGGGCGAAGACGGCCCTCACCCGGCGCGCCGCTTCGCGGCACGCCGCCCTCTCCCGCAAGGGGAGAGGGCTAAGATTCCAGCGCGTTCGGCGCGTAAAGCTCGTCGATCTTGATCAGCCGCGGGGTGAGGCCCTGCTCCAGCGAATATTGCGCGATGGTCTCCATCACCTTGCGGTTGGCCTTGACGCCGTGGTGCAGCAACGCCGTTTTCGCATCGCCGGAAAGCAGCCCTGTGGCGAGGTGATATTCGACGTGCTCGATGCGCTGCGCATTGGCGATCTCGTTCGCCTTGTTGAAGGCCTTGAGCAGGTTCAGCACCACCCACGGCTCCTTCTCGTAGATATCGCGCCGCACCACGGACTGGTGATTGATCGGGAAAATCCCGGTCTTGCGGTAGTAGCGAACGCCTTCAGCGGCCGGGTCGGGGAACAGATATTTGAAATCGGGATGATGCGCGAGGTCGGCGCGGCTGCGGTCGACGAGGTTGCGGCCGGCGAGATAATGCACCGTGGCATCGAGCTCGCCTGCGAGCATCATCGCGCCCAGACTCTTGTCGGCTGGCACCTGATGGACGACGACGCCGGGCGGCGGCTTGAAGCCGGTGGCGCCGCCGTGGCTTTTTTCCGGCGTGCGCTCCATCCAGAATTCCATGTCCTTCGCATGCACGCCGAATTCGTGCTGCAGCACGCCGCGCGTCCATAACGCCGCGGTCTGCTGATATTCCGGCACGCCGACGCGCCTGCCTTTCAGATCGGCCGGCTTCTCGATGCCGGATTTGCGGCTGACCAGGATCGTGGTGTGGAAAAACCGCCGCGTGGTGAAGATCGGCAGACCGACGAAACGGGTGTCGCCCTGCCCGGTCACGATCATGAACGACGAGCACGACATTTCCGATACCGCGAATTCGGCGAAATGCAATTGCCGCCAGAACAGCTCGGACGGATGCAGAACGGTCGGGATGAGATCGATGCCTTCCGGCTTCACCGTACCATCGAGGATCGGCCAGGTGCGCGGATTGTTGGTGATGCCGATGCTCAACTGCAAGTTCATGTGGGTCTCGTCGGTGGGGCGGCAGCGGGATCATACCATGGCGGTTTGGCCGGCGATGCATGGCTAACATGCCGCACGCGCCGGTCGGTACCATTCGTCGGTGCCTCATGCGATGATCGCTCCGGCAATGAGGGGGCATGGATGAAGGCTGGCGCTTGCGCCATTGCGATGCTTGCTTTCATCGGCGCCGCGCGCCTTGCCGACGCGGCCGACATCCACATCTACTCGACCGGCGCGCCGGCCGAGGCCGCCAAGGCGGTCGCCGAGAATTTCGCCAAAACCACCGGCCATCGTCTGACGTTCACCGTCGGGCAGCCGGCGACCATCGAGAGCGATCTCGATGCCGGCGCCAAGGCCGACGTCGTCATCCTGCCGGCAGCGGTGGTGGCGATGCTGCGCGGCACCGGCGCCGTGCGCCCCGGCAGTGCCGTCGATCTCGCCCGCGTCGGCATCGGCGTCGTGGTCCGCACCGGCGCGCGGTCGCCGGATATTTCCGATGCCGCGGCCATTCGCAAGCTGTTGCTCGACGCGCGCTCGATCGTTTATCCCGATCCGACCTCGGGTGGCGGCTCGGCGGGGCGCGCCATTGCCTACATGATCGACAAGATGGGCTTGACCGAGACGGTGCGGCCGAAGCTGACGCGCACGTCGGCGATCGGCGGCGGCGTTGCGCTGGTCGCCGGCGGTACCGTCGAAATCGGGCTGTTCAATATCAGCGAGATCCTGCCGATCCAGGGCGTGCAGCTGGTCGGCCCGCTGCCGGCGGAATTGCAGAGCTATATCGTGTTCAGCGCCGCGATCCCGGTCCGCAACACGGCGCCGGAGCCAGCGGCAGCCTTCATCCAGGCGCTCGCCGCGCCGGCGGCGCGCGACGCCTGGCGCAACGCCGGCATGGAGCCGGTCGCGGCGCGCTAGGCATAGCAAACGCCTGCACAACGAAAGCTTGAACAGAAGAAGCGTTCAGGTGGTCGCGGGACGGCATTGCTCGGCCTCCGGCAGTTTTCGATTTGCCGTGAAAGCGTCAAACAAAATCATCATGCTTTGGCGCCGGGCTCACCAACGTGGCGCGCGCTTCTCCAGGAACGCCCGAATGCCTTCCTGCGCCGCGTCCGTCGTCACGACGTTGCAGAAATCTTCGACCGCGTCGGCGATGCTGCGCCGATAGTCGTTCTGGCGCATGAACGCGGCGCGGGCGAGATGCATCACCGCCGGCGATTTTGCGACGAAGTCCGCCGCGAGCGCATCGGCGGCCGCAGCGAGTTCGGCGTCGGCAACGACTTTGCTGACGAGGCCGAGCTCGCAGGCCTCCTGCGCGGCAAAAGTCCGTCCGCTGAACAACAGCTCGAAGGCGCGGTGCCGGCCGGCGATGCGCGGCAGATGGGCAAAGTGAATGGCCGGCAGCACGCCGATATTGATTTCGGGATAACCAAACGTCGCCTGTTGTCCGGCAAGAATAACATCGCAGGAGATCGCCATGGTCATGCCGCCGCCCCGCGCCGCGCCGCCGACCGCCGCGATCGACGGCTTGCCGAGATTGCATTGGCACTCGTGCAGATCGACGTAAAGCGCATGGACGAATTCGCGAACCTCTTCGCGGGATTTGCCGAGCAGCGTGGCGAGGTCGAGACCGGCGCAGAAGTGCCGCACGCCGGCACTGGAGAGCACGACGGCACGCGCCGCGTCATCGGCCGCGGCGTGCCGCAAGGCGGCGATGACGGCGCCGATCATGTCGAGGCTCAACGCATTGACCGGCGGACGATCGAGAACGATGTGCGCTATGCGATCGGCGACTGCATAGCGCACCGTGTCCGGCATGATCCCGGCCACCTCAATACCGGTACGGCGCGATCTCCAGATGCGGGAAGGCTGAGAAGACGCTGGTCGGATTGGTCGCCGCCGCGGCGTGCAGGTAGGACGAATCGAGCTTGGCGTAGCTGGTGACGCCCAACAGGCCCATCGAGCGGATGACTTCGTCCTCGATGATTTCGAGCATGCGCACGATGGCGGCCTGGCCGCCGGCGGCGAGCCCGTAGCACTGCATGCGCCCCATCCCGACCAGGTGGGCGCCCATGGCGATTGCCTTGACGATGTCGCTGCCGCGATAGAAGCCGCCGTCGATCACGATCTTGGCGCGGCCGGCGACCGCCTCGACGATTTCCGGCAGCACGTCCATCGAGCCGCGGCCGTGATCGAGCTGCCGGCCGCCGTGATTGGAAACGTAGACAAAATCGACGCCGTGATCGAGCGCGAGCTTGGCGTCCTCGGCGGTGGCGATGCCTTTGAGCGCGAGCGGAATCTTGAACTTCGCCTTGATGCGCTCGACGGTGCGCCAATCGAGCGCCTCCTGATACTCGCGGCCCGAGGAGCGGCGCCGGCCGCCGGTGATGTGGCGCTTGGCGATGTCGCGCTCGCGCCGGCTGTAGTGCGCGGTGTCGACGGTGAGGCAGAACACGCTGTACTTGTTGGCGATGGCGCGCGCCACATAGTCGTCGACCCAGGCGGCGTCGCCGCGCACATAGAGCTGGAACATGCGGAAGGCGTCCGGCGCCGCTTGCGCCACGCCCTCGAGGCCTGGATCGCAGACCGAGCTGAGCATGTGGGCGATGCCGAATTCGCCGGCCGCCTTGACCACCGGGGCCGCGCCCTCGGGGTGGAAGCTTTCCAGCGTGCCGACCGGACACAGCACGATCGGCAGCCGCAGCTTGCGGCCCAAAAGTTCGGTCGAGGCGTCGACCTTGCTGACGTCGCGCAGCACGCGCGGGCGGAACGCGACGGTATCGAGCGCCAGGCGGTTGCGCCGCAGCGTGGTCTCGGTCTCGACGCCGCCGACGATATAGTCCCATGCATTCTGATTGAGATTTTGCCGCGCCTTGGCGACGACCTCGTGCAGGTTGAGGAATTCATTGCGCTCCGAGGCAGCCTTGAGGAGCGCGGCTTCGTCCGATTTCTGAGTGGTCATTGTGGGGATACGCGTTGCTGGTTGCGGGACGGTGTGGGCCGGACTTTAGCCGGTGAACCCGGACGCGCCAATGTCCCGAAAAGCAACAGGCCCCGGAACCATCCGGGGCCTGCTCTGCCGATGCCGCGGCTAATGCAGATCGAAGGTCCGCTTTAGCGGAAGCGATAGTTCAATCCCAGCGCGATAGTCTGGATCGCCGGCGTGTGCGTCGTGGTACATTCGGTGAGCCCGGTATTCGTCGGCCCGCAGCCAAGGACGTTCCTCGGAACGCCCAGAATCAGATATTCCGCCTTCACGCTCCAGTGCATATCGATGCCATATTCAACGCCGCCGCCCGCAGCGTAGCCGGTCAGTGTCTTTTTGACCGTGGTGTTGAGGACCACGGGCAGCACGGTATCGACCACTCCCGCGCTGTATTGCACGGCGGCGCCGCCGCCCTTGATATAGAACATCGCATGACCATCGACCGCGCCAACCCGTGCGGTAAAGGCGTCATACCAATTGCCCAGTTTTGCCATGGCAATGGTGTCACCGTTAAAAATCGGCGGCGGGTTCTGGGAGATCGATCCTTTGACGTTTATGTACCCGAAGTCGTTTTCCAGGCCGAGCAGTGTGTATGGGGTCGGCTGCCAGTTGACGCCAATCGTGCCGCCGACGACGAAGCTCGGTTTCATGTCGAACGGTGTGGGAGCAACGCCGTTATAGGTGCCGATGCCGGCTGCAGCACACGCGGCGAGCAAGGCAATACGGCACGGGTCCGTTGTGGTGGCCTGGTCCATCCAGCCGGCGCCGGCATAGGCGCCGATATAGAAGCCGTTCCAATCGAACGCCGGCGGCGGCGCATTTGGCGCCTTGACCGGCATGTCGGCCGCGCTGGCAACGCCGAGAGGCGCGGCGATCAGAAGAGCGGTGACGGCGAGCCGGCCTAACGTTGCGTATTGCATGACAGCCCTCAATCCCCGACCTATCATGATTTAGAACGCGCGAATTCACGTTGGCGAGTAGGGATTGAGCTTTGGCATTCGCTTTTCCGGCCGCTGTGGCAGCAGGGACACGCGCCGCCCACATCGCAGTTTATATAATTATTTCAGTACTTTATCGTCTCCCGCACACAACGCAGGCCGACGCTGCATAAACTTACCGCAGGGTTTCGCCGAATTTTGCGCAGTTCTGCATGGCCGAGACAATCCTGCGAGGCATAGCGCGAAGCAGGATGGCGGTCCCGAGAGGACTCGAACCTCTGACCTTCGGTTTAGGAAACCGCTGCTCTATCCGGCTGAGCTACGGGACCGCTATCGAGGAGCCGATATAGCATAAGCCGCCGCCATCCAGGCACGCCGCAGTAACGCCGCATTCCCGCCGTTCGCTTGGCGGCGATGGTGGGACGGCGTCGTGGGGTCTTTTTGGCCGCTGCGCTGGCGGTCAAGCTTGCAGCACTCTGCGGATGTTCCGGCGCGATGGCGCAGGAGCAGCCGAGTGCTGCGCCTGCGTGCGGCGGCGACGTGGTCGCGCGCGGCATCGCCAAACGCGTCATCGACGGCCGCACTTTCATGCTCGACGACGGCCGCGAGATTCGCCTGGCCGCGATCGAAGTGCCGCCGCTCGAAGCCGGCGCGGCGCCGGGCGCTGCCGCCAAGGCCGCGCTCGATGCGCTGATCGGCGGCGACGACGTCGTGCTGCGGCGCGCCGACGTCGCCACCGACCGCTACGGCCGCCTTGTCGCCTACGCCTATGCGGTGCGCGACGGCGAGGAGCTGTTCGCCCAAGGCGAACTGATCGCCTCGGGTTTTGCCCGGGTCGGCGACCATGTCGGCGGCCGCAGCTGCGCCGTGGAACTCCGCAAAAGCGAAAATGCCGCGCGGGCGGCCAAGCTTGGCCTATGGGCCGATTCGTATTATGAGGTGCTCAACGCCGAGACCCCCACGGACGTGCTGGCGCGGCGAGGCCGATTTGCGCTGGTCGAGGGCAGGGTGGTCTCCGTGCGTGAAAGCGGGGCGACAATCTACGTGAATTTCGGGCGACGCTGGTCCGAGGACTTTACCGTTACGGTCCTGAAACGAAATGAGCGCAATTTCACGGCGGCGGGCCTCGATTTGAAGGCGCTCGCGGGCCGCCGCATTCGGGTCCGCGGCTATATCGAGGCGCGCGGCGGGACGGGACGAAGTCCTTGGATCGAGGCGGAATATCCGGAGCAGATCGAAACCGCCGACTTGAGGTGAAATGCTGGTGACGTGACCGTGAGACGGGGACATTCGGGGATCGCAGGCTTGAAGCTTTGCCATGTCGGCGCCGCACTCGCGGCGCTGACGCTGGCGGCATGCACCGCGTCGCCGCCGCCGGTCGGGCCGCAGGCTGCCGCGGTGGCGCCGCTCAAGCCGACGGAAAGCACGCTGCCGCTCGCGGTGCAGCGCGAACATCAGCGCATCCTCGCCGCCTATGGCGGCGTCTACAACGATCCCCGCCTGCAAGCCATGATCGAGCAGACCGTGGCGCGCCTGGTCGCGGCTTCGGAAAAGCCCGACCAGCACTACAAGGTCACGATGCTCAATTCGCAGTCGGTCAATGCGTTTGCGCTGCCGACCGGCCAGATCTACGTGACGCGCGGCCTGATCGCGCTCGCCAACGACGAATCCGAGCTGGCGTCCGTGCTCGCCCACGAGATGGGCCATGTCATCGCCCACCACGCCGAGCAGCGCGAAGAAGAAGCGCGCAATGCCGATCTCGCCAGCCGCACCATCACCGACGTGGTCAGCGACCCGGAGGTCGGCGCGCTGGCGCTGGCGAAATCGAAGCTCAAGCTCGTCAACTTTTCGCGGTCGCAGGAATTCGAGGCCGACGCGCTCGGCATCGGGATTGCGGCGCGCGCCGGCTACGATCCCTACGGCGCGGTGCGTTTCCTCACCTCGATGGGGCACAATGCCGAGCTGAAGGCGCAGCAGGGCGGCGCCATCAACCCGGCCGCGCCCGACTTTCTGTCGTCGCATCCGGCGACGCCGGAGCGCATCACCAATGCGCTCGCCAATGCCCGGCAATATCGCGCGCCGGCCGCCGACACGCCGGAGGATCTGGCCAAGGCCAAGGCCAGTTATTTCGGCAATATCGACGGCATCGTGTTCGGCGAGGATCCGAGCGAGGGTTTCGTGCGCGGCCGGCGCTTCCTGCATCCGAAGCTCGGCTTCACCTTCACCGCGCCGGATGGGTTTACGCTCGACAACACCGCGCAGGCGGTGCTCGGCGTCAAGCGCGGCGGCGGCCAGGCGCTGCGCCTCGACGTCGTGCGCGTGCCGGCGGAACAGACGCTCGCCGCCTATCTCACCTCCGGCTGGATCGAGAACATCGATCCCGCAACCGTCGAAGATATCGTGATCAACGGTTTCCCCGGCACCACCGCGTCGGCCAAAGGCGACCAGTGGGACTTCCGCCTCTACGCCATCCGCTACGGCAGCGACGTCTATCGCTTCATCTTCGCCACCAAGCATCGCACGCCCGAGACCGACCGCGCGTTTCGCGAATCGATCGGCACGTTCCGGCGCATGAGTCTCGCGGAGATCGAACAGGCCAAGCCCTTGCATCTTCTGGTGGCAAGGGTTGCACCCGGCGACACGGTGGAGAAGCTGGCCGGCCGCATGGCGGTAACCGACCGTGCCGTCGAGCGATTCCGCGTGCTCAATGGGCTCGAACCCGGCGAGAAGCTGCGGCCGGGCAGCGAAGTTAAGATCGTCGTCGAGTAGCCCCCTCTTCCGCTTGTTCCAGCGCTGGCGCCTCTGCTATTGTTGCCGACAATGATGAGCCGAATGGCTCGGGGGGAATGCGCATGTCGGTGTGGAAGGGGGCGGTTTCCGTCGCCGTGACGCTTGCGGTCGTGTCCGCAGTGACGGCGGTGCTTTGGTACTTCAAGCTCGCCACCATCGGCCCGGAGCATCCGGTCTTTTTCTACTTGCTGCCGATCGGCGTGGTGATGCTTCTCTACGGCAGCCTGCCGGCGCTGCTCGCGGTTTTTGCCGCCGCCGCCTGCGCCGACTTTTTCCTGTACGATCCGATCTACTCTTTCGTCATTTCCAGTCGGGTGGAATTGGGCGATCTGACTTGTTTTTCGCTGCTGGCGCTGATGGGCGTCAAATGCGCCAACGAACTGTTCCGGCCTTCGGCCAAAATCCCAGCGGCAAAATCGCGCTACGGCCGGCCGTAATGTCGCCTTGCCGGGCTTGACCCGGTGATCCATCTTTACGCGAAAAACAAAGTTGGATTGCCGGGTCGAGTCTGGTCGAGCCCGGCAATGACGAGCCTTGGCAATCAGAACTGGCTGGCGAGCTGATCCAGGCCCATGACGTGGGCGAGGTTGCGCACCTCGTCTTTTTGCTCGGCATTGAAGCTCATGATCAGTGGGATGGCCGCGGATTTGAGATCGCGCACATCGACGCCGTCGGCGGCGGCAAGCTGGGTGTTGGCGGGCGCGCGCCGGTGCGCTTCGCGCGAACGCGTATAGGCGATATTGCGCAGCGCGGCTTCGACCGCCGGCCACATCTGCTCCTGATCGGGCGTCAGATGCAGCCGCGTTTTGATGCTGGCGATCTGCGCATCATTGAGAATGAAGCCGGCCCGGTCGTTGCGGTTATGCACCGCGGCCGGTTTGATCTCGTTCACCCGCTTGGTTGCCGGCGCCGGTTGCGGCACCGTCTGTTCCGCGGATGCCATCTGCACCGTCGCTTGCGGAGCGGACGGCGGCGAAACGGCAGCCTGTTGAGCCGGCGCTTGCGGAGCTGTGGCCTGCGGCGCCGATATCAATGACACCATCGGCAGCGGACTGAACAAGGCAAGCTGGGTATTGCCCCTGGTCGCGGCGTTCGCCGAGGTCGCGAATGCCACCGTCAGTGGCGAAGCCTCATCCAAATCCTGAGGAAAGCGCAGCGCTACCGCCTGGGCCGCCGAAAGCTCGGAGCCGCGTGGAACCGATCCGTTCCAGCCGCCAATGAGGTAACCGGCAAAACCGGCGATAACGATAGAAAGGACCCGACCGCGCTTGAACGCTTGCTTCCGCCGCATACTCGGCGCCCCCTAATCTCCCACGCGTCTCCCCACGCGTCACCGTGCCTTATGTCCTTTCAAATGAAGCTTAATTTATGGCTAACCGGGGGAATTTTGCTGGCAATGTGGCAGAGTCCTCAGGAATAAAAGCATAAACGACAAAGCCCGGCGTTGCCGCCGGGCTTTGGCACGAACACGTCGCCGCAACGGGGTTAGGCAGCCTCTTCCTCGACCACGGCCTCTTCGTCGGCCTCGGGCTTGGGACCGCGCCGCGGACCCTTGGCCAGCGCCGCCTCGATCTCCTTGATCGCCTCGGTCTCGGTGATGCGCTGCACCGCCGACACTTCGCGCGACAGCCGATCGAGGGCCGCCTCGTAGAGCTGGCGCTCCGAATAGGACTGCTCCGGCTGCGTCTCCGACCGATAGAGGTCGCGGACGACCTCGGCGATGGCGACGATATCGCCGGAATTGATCTTGGCCTCGTATTCCTGCGCCCGGCGCGACCACATGGTCCGCTTGATGCGGGCCCGGCCCTTGAGCGTCTCGAGCGCCCGCTTGACCATCGGCGTCTCGGCAAGCTTGCGCATGCCGACGGAGGTGACCTTCGACGTCGGCACCCGCAAGGTCATCTTGTCCTTGACGAAGTTGATGACGAACAGTTCAAGCCGCGCGCCGGCGACCTCCTGCTCCTCGATGGCGATGATCTGGCCAACACCGTGGGCGGGATAGACGATGAATTCGTTGGTCTTGAAACCTTGTCGTTGCGTCGTCTTCTTCGTATTCATTCCCAAAGTTGCTCCTTCCGCCTCCGGCTTTTGCCGATGAGGGGGCTTGGCCACACGAACCCGGTTCCGGGGGACACTCCGCGTGGACGGTGATGCCCTCCGACTGACACGGGAGGACGATTTTCTGGCCTTCCGGCTCACGCCGGCCGCACTTTTCTTCGACCGATGACGAGTTTTCTCTGCCACTGCTCTCGCGTGGGTCTCACGCCTCTTCTGACGGTTCCTCGAAAACGCCCCCCGGAAAAATAAGCTCCCGGACTTGGGGGAGCGGCATATCGGGGGTGTTCTTCATTATGAAACGCCCTTATATCACATTTTCCGCTAAAATCAAAGCCTTATGGCGTTGCAAAAGCATCGCACGCCGAAACCCTTAATGGTGGTTAACGATAAGAATTCCGGGCCTTTTTCAGTCGCCTGAACCCGGATTCGGCGAAAAATGCTCGTCGAATTTGTTGGCCACCCCCTCCCACTCCTTGGCGTCGGCGGGGGGTTCCTTTTTGGCCGTGATATTCGGCCATGATTTGGCGTATTCCGCGTTGATCGTCAGCCACTTCTCGACGCCGGGCTCGGTATCGGGCTTGATCGCGTCGACCGGGCATTCCGGCTCGCAGACCCCGCAATCGATGCATTCGTCAGGGTGGATGACCAGCATGTTTTCGCCCTCGTAGAAGCAATCGACGGGGCAGACTTCGACGCAGTCCATGTATTTGCATTTGATGCAATTGTCGTTGACGATATAGGTCATATGCACACTCTGAACGGACTTTTTGCGAGCCTTGCTCCTATCGCATGGGTCGTGCGGGCGCAAGTTTTCGCCAACCCCCGCCCGGGATGTCAGGCCAAGTCTTCATATAGCGATTGCGCACTGCCAGCGGGACCCCTGCGCTCGACAAAACCCCTGACTTTGAGCACGCGGACGCTGCGGTCGAGAGCGACCGTGATCACGTCGCCGGGGCGGACCTGGCGGCTTGGGGCGTCGATCCGGGTGCCGTTGACGCGGACATAGCCGGCGCCGGCCAGCGCTGCAGCCGCGCCGCGGGTGCGCACCAGCCGGGCGTGCCACAGCCACCGGTCGATGCGCTGGCGGTCATCGGCGCCCACTCAGCGGCGCTCCTTGGCGTCGGCCTCGAGCTGCGCCTTCAAGGCGGCGAGCTTGGCAAAGGGCGAATTCGGATCAGGCGCTTTTTCGCGCTCGCGCCGCTCGAACCGCGGCGGACGCGAGGGCCGTTCGCGATCCCGTTCCCGTTCCCGCGGCGGCCGGTCGAATCGCTGCTCGGGTTTGGGGCGGCGGTGGTGGCGATGATGACGCTTCGCGTGTGGTTGCTCGGCTCCCTCCGCGCTTGGTGGCGAAGCACCGGCGTCGGTCGCGGCAACGGCGGGAGCGGTCTCGCCCGGTTGTGGTCCCGCTCCCTGCTCCGCAGGTTTATACCTGCCGGCTTCGCGACGCTTGAAGCGCGGACGGCGCGAGCCTTCGGGGCGCGCTGCCCTGCCCGGCCGCCAGACTTCGATCATGAGCGGTTCTTCGGCGGGCTTATCCTGAGCAGTGTCGGAACTCGCTTCCGCCACCGATGGCGGCGCCGCTGGTTCGGTTTCTGCCGTTGGGCTCGCAGTCACGAACTCCGCCGCCGGTTGCAGCGCCGCTTCTACAGGCTCCTGGACAGCTTCATGGCTGACTTCGGGCGCGCTCTCGTGCGCCGCCACTTCGCTTTCGACAGCCGGCGGCGCTTGAACCTCCGGAATGTCTTCTGCAGGCGCTGCGGTTTCTGCCGGCGCGACGACTGGTTCGGCCGGCGTGGTGGCTGGCGCCGGCTCCGCGGGCTTCGGCCGCCGCTCCATGCGATAGCCGAGCGAGCGCAGGATCGAGGCAAAATCCTCGCCCGAGGCGCCGGTCAGCGACGTCATGCCGTTGAAGACCGTGAAGCCGCCGCCGGCAACCGCCCCGGGCGGCTTCGTTCCGGGTGCGCCCTCGCGCCAGGCAAGCGCGGGACGGATCAAATCGGCCAAGCGCTCCAGGATGTCGACGCGCACGGCGCGCTCGCCGCATACCCGATAGCCGGCGGTGCCGTAGAGCGCCGCATCGATGTCGCGATTGACCGGGATCGAGGTGCGGCCGCTTCCGGCGAGATGCAACAGATCGTCGAGGCCTTTGGCCTGCGGTCCGTCATGCGCCAGCGCCCACAGTTGCGCCGCGAGCGCCCGCGGCCCGGGCTTGAGCAGCGCCGGGATGTAGATGTGATAGGCGCCGAAGCGGACGCCGTATTTGCGCAACGAGGCGCGCGCCGGCTGCTCCAGCCCTTTGACATCCGCGGCGACTTTTTGCCGTTCGAGCACGCCGAGCGCTTCGACCAATTGGAAGGCGACGCCGCGCGCGATGCCGGTGACGTCCTCGGCCGCCGCCAGCACGAACAACGGACCGAGCAGTTTTTCCAAATGCGATTTGACAAAAGCCTCGAGCCGCGCCTCGACCGCATCGCGCGGCGCGCCGGTCAGATGCTCGTCGGCGACGACGCGCACGCGCGGTTTGAGCACCTGCTCACCGGCGATGAGCTTGCCGACCGCGGCGCCGCTCCAGCGGATGGCGCCATCGGAGGCGAGCACGAATTGCTCGTCCGGCGCTTCGGCAAGGCGCGTGGCGCGGGCGCCGATTTCGCCGGCCAGCGCCTTCTGCGCCGCGTTCTGCAGCGCCTTGGCTTCCGAGCCGCCCGACGACGCGTCGGCGACGAACGCGAAGCCGTCGAGGCGGCCGATGACATGGCCTTCGACCACGACCTCGCCGGTCTTGTTGATCGCCGGCTCCAGCGTCGCGTTTTCGCGCAGCCGCCGCATCAGCATGCTGGTGCGGCGATCGACGAAGCGCTCGGTGAGCCGCTCGTGCAGCGCGTCGGACAGCTTGTCTTCGACGCCGCGGGTGACGCCCTGCCAGTGTTCGGGATCGGCCAGCCAATCCGGCCGGTTGGCGACGAATGTCCAGGTGCGGATATGGGCGATGCGCGTCGACAGCGTATCGATGTCGCCGTCGCTGCGGTCGGCCTCGGCAACCTGGCGGGCGAACCAATCGGTCGCGATCTTGCCCTCGCGCTGCAAATAACCGTACAGCGTGACCACGAGCTCGGCGTGGTTCGCCGGCGCGATCTTGCGATAGTCCGGAACCTGGCACACCTCCCACAACCGCTCGACGTCGGCCGGCTTCGTTGTCCAGGCGCGCACGTCGTCCTCGCGCGACGCATGGTCGAGCACCAGAATATCTTCCGCCGTCGGCGCGCGGGCGAGCGCGGCCTCGGTCGGCGCTACCGCAAGCGTCGCCTGCAACGCGCCAATCGAGGAGAAGTCGAGATCGGTGTTGCGCCACTGCACCTGCTTCACCGGCTCGAAAGTGTGCGATTCCAGCGCCTGCACCAGTTCGTTGTCGAACGGCGGGCAGCGGCCGGTGGTGCCGAAGGTGCCGTCGCGCTGAGCGCGGCCGGCGCGGCCGGCGATCTGCGCGAGCTCCGCGGGGCTGAGCTTGCGAAACTGATAGCCGTCGAATTTGCGGTCCGAGGCGAACGCAATGTGATCGACGTCGAGATTGAGTCCCATGCCGACGGCATCGGTCGCCACCATGTAGTCGACTTCGCCGGACTGATAGAGCTCCACTTGCGCATTGCGCGTGCGCGGCGACAGCGCGCCAAGCACGATCGCGGCGCCGCCGCGCTGGCGGCGGATCAGCTCGCCGATGGCGTAGACCTCTTCGGCCGAGAACGCGACCACCGCCGAGCGGCGCGGCAGACGGGTGAGCTTCTTGTCGCCGGCGAAGGTCAATTGCGACAGCCGCGGCCGGCTGACGATGCTGGCGCCAGGCAATAGCCGCTCGACGATCGGCCGCATCGTGGCGGCGCCGAGCACCAGCGTCTCCTCGCGGCCGCGCCGATGCAGCATGCGATCGGTGAAGACATGGCCGCGTTCGAAATCGGCGGCGAGCTGGACTTCATCGACGGCGAGAAAGGCGACGTCGAGATCGCGCGGCATTGCCTCGACGGTGGCGACCCAAAAACGCGGATTCGGCGGCTTGATCTTTTCCTCGCCGGTGACCAGCGCCACGGCGTCGGCGCCGACGCGCTCGACGGCGCGGTTATAGACCTCGCGGGCAAGCAGGCGCAGCGGCAGGCCGATCAGGCCGGACGAATGGGCCAGCATGCGCTCGATGCCGAGATGGGTCTTTCCGGTATTGGTCGGCCCCAACACGGCGGTGACGCCGGCGCCACGGGCGCGCAGGTCACGGTCGGCAGGCGGCGAGAAGGAAATCGGCATCAACAGTCCGGCATGACGCCCCTCGCGGGCTTCCTCCGCTGGCGCGAGAGGAAGATGGGGCATTGCTTCTGTATCACAACGCGACGCTGGAAAGGCCTGTGCTTAACATGTGGAACGAGTCTGGAACGAATCGCGGCCGAATCGGCGACTCGCGCGCTGTTCGAGTTCGTTCACCGCGATATATGGCGCCGCAACCGCCGTTGAACACCACATCGGGTGTAACACGCGGTTTTGCGGCGTCCTTTTCGCGCCCAAGCCGTTAACGTCCCGGCGGATCACGATTCCACGGCGAGTCAAGAGAGTGCCTCCTGTGGATAACGGGGAAGCCAACGGACTTGACCCAATGTGGGTCGCCGCCTCGGCTTCGTCGAGATTGTGCAACGGGCGTATGGCGCCTGCGCGACGGCCGCGATTACTGGGTTTTCGCGCTGACACTGGGATGGGCCGCTTGCCCCACCGCGACGAATTGCGTCGCCTGCAGCACGCCCATGCCGAGCGGTGTCGGCATCGAGAAGCGGAACGGCACCAGCACGCGGGTGCCGGAAATCGGCGCCAGCCAGACCTCGGCGTCGCGCAGTTCGACGAGATATCTGATCACCGGCCGGTTCGGCACGTAGCCGGAGATCGGCTCGAAATACACCGTGCAGACCACGACCGGCCCCTGGTAGCCGCGCTCGGCCTTGACCATCTCGATGCGCTTGAACTCGCTGCGCAGGTCGTAGCGCACGCGGCCGTCGAACACTGCGACCTTGCGGCCGCAGGCTAACGGCGACACCGGATCGCCGTTGCCGCCGACGCGGTTGATGGTCGAACTCATCGGATCGACGACGCCGCGGCGATCGGCGTCGCTCACCGGGATGCGTTCGGGATGCGGCGCGAGCGGCGGATCGACGAAAAAATCCTTCACGTTGCCGCCGGAGAGCACCATGCGCACGTCATCGTATTTGCTGCGGTCGAAATCGATGGTGGCGACGTAGCTCGTCGACACCGTTTGTTCTCCGCTGAAGCTGCCGCGGCTGGCGCTGGTGCCGCGTGCGCCGGTGAAGATGCGCAACAGCCCCGTGGTCGAGCCATTGGCCGCCGCGGTGTACTGATCGTCGGCAATCTCGATGACCCAACTGCCGTGACCGATCGGAAGGCCGGCGACACTGGCGGTGTATTCGGCTTGCAAATGCACTTGGGCCTGTACTTGGGCCTGCACTTGGGCCGCGGCGCCGTGACCGGCATCGGCGGCGAGCGCCGCCATGACGCAAACCGCCGCGGCGAAGGCGGCGGGGGCGGGGGCGGCATCGAAAGCAAACCGTTGCGGCAGCAGCGACACTGTTGTCCTCAAATGCCGCCGGGTCGGCGGGTCACTGGCGCGATCTCGAACCGATGGGGAGCTTAAGCGGCCGAATGCCGGCCGAAGCGCCCCCCAGCGATGTGTCGTTGGCGAATGCGTCCTTTCTGTGGTTTGGCGCGCGGGATAAAGACCATACCTGACATATACTTGACGCTGCGGGGACCCCTCACTATAGGTCCGCGCAAATCCCACATCGTCGTCAGGCGGCGTTTGCCGCGGCGGGGCCTTTTGAGGAATGACAGCCATGGCATGGCGTTGCGAACTGACCGGGAAGACACGCCAGATCGGGCACCGGGTGAGCCATTCGAACCGCAAGACCAAGCGGCGGTTTCGACCTAACCTGCTCAATGTCACGCTGCTGTCGGACGCGCTCAACCGCTCGATCCGGCTGCGGATTTCGGCCAATGCGCTCAAGACCGTGGATCATCGCGGCGGACTGGACGCCTTCCTGCTCAAGGCCAAGGACGGCGAGCTGTCGCCGCGGGTGCTCGAGCTCAAGCGCCAAGTCGTCAAGAAGCGCAAGGCCACGGCGTAATCACTTCGCTTATTCCGGTCCACCGTCGAGGCCCGCCGCGTGCGGACCTCGGCATTTTTGCGGCGCGCCGCTTGCGCTCTGGCGGCGCTTTTGCTGGCGCCCTATGCTTGCGGCAACGCCCTGGACCGAAGGAGATCGCCATGTCCGCGCCAGCCCGCAAGGTCGTGCATTCCGACATCAAGCCCGACAATCCGCCGGAGCGCGCCGCGCACTACATCGATGCGCCCAACATGCCGTGGGAGAAGACCAAATTCCCCGGCATCCAGATCAAGGTGCTCTATTCCGACGGCGCCGGCATCACCACCGCGCTGTTCAAGCTCGCGCCGGGTGCCGTGGTGCCGCTGCACGAGCATACCGCGCTGGAGCAGACCTACGTGATCGAAGGCTCGCTCGAAGATCACGAAGGCAAATGCGGACCGGGCCAGTTCGTCTGGCGGCCGGCCGGCAATCAGCATGAGGCGGTGGCGCCGAACGGCGCAATTCTGCTCGGCTTCTTCCTCAAGCCGAACCGCTTCGCCTATGGCGAAAAATTCTTCACCGAGGCGGGCGAGCGATAAGCCAACGGCGCGAAGCGTCGCGACAAAAATGCAGCCGGCCGATCCGCGGGTCGCGGACCTAGTGCGGTCCGGCAAAATTCGTCTCGCGCTGTTTCTTCCACAATACGTGTACGACCCGGCCTCGCTCCGCGGCGTCGGCACCGGCGTCATCGCCATCGAGAGCGCACGCGCGCTTGCGGCACAACTCGGCATCGAAGTGTCTTTGATCGCGTTGCCGACACCGGCAAAGGCCGTCGAGGCGCTCAAGCACGGCGGCTGCGACATGGCATTTCTCGGCATCGAACCGACGCGTGCCGCCGAGGTCGACTTCACGCCGCCGCTGTTCGAGTTCGACTACACCTATCTGGTGTCGGCCGGCTCCGCGATCCGCAGCTCCGCCGACGCCGAACGGCCCGGCATCCGTGTCGCGATCGTCAGCAGCCACGCCTCGGCCCTGGCGTTGCGGCGCCGGGCCTCGCAAGCCGAGTTGATCGGCTCGGAACTGCCGGACGACGCGTTCGCGCTGCTCGCCGCCGGCAAGGCGGACGCCTTCGCGCTGCCGCGCGAGCAGCTTCTCGATTATGCAGAGAAGCTGCCGGGCTCGCGCGTGTTGGACGACAGCTACGGCGTCAATCGCGTGGCGATCGCCGTGCAAAAAGGCCGCTCCGGATGGCGCGCCTATTGCAGCGAATTCGCCGAGGCGGCCAAGGCATCCGGCCTGATCGCGCAGATCATTGCCCGCGGCGCTCTGCGCGGTTTCCTGGTCGCAGCGCCGGAAACGGCCGACTGATCTATTCTATGGCTGACCTGGTTCAAATAGATGTGAGACTGCCGCTTTGCAGCCAGCTTCCCTTAGAACGCACTGAACCAGCACAATTGTCTGGGAACTTTTTGCAGCACTTTTAAGAATGCAGCCGCCGCGGCCGGGCCGGACGCGCCCGCTCTTCGAGCGGGTGCTCTGCGAACAGCTCGGCGAGCTTCTCGGTCATGACGCCGCCGAGCTCCTCGGCGTCGACGATGGTCACCGCGCGCCGGTAGTAGCGGGTGACGTCGTGGCCGATGCCGATGGCGATCAGCTCGACCGGCGAGCGCGTCTCGATATCCTCGATCACCCAGCGCAAGTGGCGCTCGAGATAATTTCCCGGATTGACCGACAGCGTCGAGTCGTCGACCGGCGCGCCGTCGGAAATCATCATCAGGATCTTTCGCGTCTCGGTGCGCCCGAGCAGGCGCTTATGCGCCCAGTCGAGCGCCTCGCCGTCGATGTTCTCCTTGAGCAGGCCCTCGCGCATCATCAGCCCGAGATTCTTGCGCGCACGACGCCACGGCGCGTCGGCCGACTTGTAGATGATGTGACGCAGATCGTTGAGCCGGCCCGGATTGGGCGGCTTGCCGTTGGCGAGCCAGGATTCGCGCGATTGGCCGCCCTTCCAGGCCCGCGTGGTGAAACCCAAAATCTCGACCTTAACGCCGCAGCGCTCAAGCGTCCGCGCCAGAATGTCGGCGCAGGTGGCGGCAACCGTGATCGGGCGGCCGCGCATCGAGCCGGAATTGTCCAATAGCAGCGTCACCACGGTGTCGCGGAAATCGGTGTCCTTCTCGCGCTTGAACGACAAAGGATGCAGCGGATCGACGATGACGCGCGGCAGCCGCGCCGGATCGAGCAGGCCTTCTTCGAGATCGAACTCCCAGGCGCGGTTCTGCTGCGCCAGCAAGAGCCGCTGCAGGCGGTTGGCGAGCCGCGCCACGACGCCTTGCAGATGCGACAGCTGCTTGTCGAGATAACCGCGCAGCCGCTCGAGCTCCTCCGGCTCGCACAAATCCTCGGCGCCGACGACTTCGTCGAACTTGCTGGTATAGGGCTTGTAGTCCGGGCCGCGCGGCTCGTTGCGCTGGTTGCGCGGACGCCACGGCTCGGCCGCGGTTTCGGAGTCGCCCATTTCCGCGTCGTCGGCCATCTCGGCGGCCGGCGCATCGACCGCTTCCGAGGCGCTGTCGGGCAATTCGTCGGCGGACGCTTCCGCCTCCGCGCTCATGCGTTCGCTGTCGGCCGAATCGGACGCTTCCCCGCTGTCGCCCTGCTCGTCCTTCTGGTTTTCCTCGTCGCCCTCTTCGCCGTCCTCCTCGTCGGACTCGCTGGAACGGTCCTCGCCCATGTCGAGGCAATCGAGCAGATCGTGGACGACGTCGCCGAAGCGGCGCTGGTCGGTCAGCACCCGCTCCAGCCGATCGAGATCGCGGCCGGCGCGTTCCTCGATCAGCGGCCGCCACAGATCGACCAGCTTGCGCGCCGCGACCGGCGGCGCCTCGCCGGTGAGCCGTTCACGCACCATCATGGCCAGCGCGTCCTCGATCGGCGCATCGGCACGGTCGGAGATCTCGTCGAATTTGCCGCGGTGGAAACGGTCGTCGAGCATGGCGGTGAGATTCTTGGCAACGCCGCCCATGCGCCGCGAGCCGATGGCCTCGACGCGGGCCTGTTCGACGGCGTCGAACACCGCGCGCGCCTGCTGGCCGCCGGGCACCAGCTTGCGGTGCACCACCGGGTCGTGACAGGCGAGCCGCAGCGCGATCGAATCGGCGTGGCCGCGCACGATCGCCGCCTCGCGCTCGTTGAGCCGGCGCGGCGGCTCTGGCAGCCGCACCTTGCCGCCGGCAAGCCCCGGACGCTCGGCCGCGAACGACACTTCCAGCTCGCCCTTGCCGGCGATCGCCTTCAGGCAGACGCCGACCGCGCGCTTGAATGGCTCGGTCGGCGCTTCCTTGGCTTGCGTCTTCGGCTTGATGTTGGAGGACATGATTTCAGCCGTCATTCCGGGGCGCCGCACAGCGGCGAACCCGGAATCCATATTCACAATCCTCGCGCATCAATCTCATGACCGGGATTATGGGTCCCCGCTTTCGCGGGGATGAACCTAGCTGAGGGCAACATTGACCGCGGATTCGGGAAGCTCCTGGCCGAAGCAGCGCTGGTAGAACTCGGCGACCAGCGGCCGCTCCAGTTCGTCGCATTTGTTGACGAAGGTCAGCCGGAAGGCAAAGCCGATGTCGTTGAAGATGTCGGCGTTCTCCGCCCAGGTGATCACCGTGCGCGGGCTCATGACGGTCGAGATGTCGCCGTTCATGAAGGCGTTGCGGGTGAGATCGGCGACGCGCACCATCTTGCCGACGATGTCGCGGCCCTCCGGCGTGCGGTAGTGCCGCGCCTTGGCGAGCACAATCTCGACCTCGTTGTCATGCGGCAGATAATTGAGCGTGGTGACGATCGACCAGCGGTCCATCTGGCCCTGGTTGATCTGCTGGGTGCCGTGATAGAGGCCCGACGTGTCGCCTAAGCCCACCGTGTTGGCGGTGGCGAACAGGCGGAACGCCGGATGCGGCTTGATCACCTTGTTCTGGTCGAGCAGCGTCAGGCGGCCGGAGGATTCCAGCACGCGCTGGATCACGAACATCACGTCCGGGCGGCCGGCGTCGTATTCGTCGAAGCACAGCGCCACATTGTTCTGCAACGCCCACGGCAAGATGCCGTCGCGGAATTCGGTGACCTGCATGCCTTCGCGGATCACGATGGCATCCTTGCCGATCAGATCGACGCGGCTGATATGGCTGTCGAGATTGACGCGCACGCACGGCCAGTTGAGCCGCGCCGCGACCTGCTCGATATGGGTCGATTTGCCGGTGCCGTGATAGCCGGTGACGATGACCCGGCGGTTGCGGGCGAAGCCGGCGAGGATGGCGAGCGTGGTCGGCTTGTCGAAGCGGTAGTCGGCGTCGATTTCCGGCACGTGCTCGTCCGGCTCGGAATAGGCCGGCACTTCCAAATCGCTGTCGATGCCGAACAGCTGTCGGATCGACACCTTCATGTCCGGCAAGCCGGATTCGTCATGTGTTGCGAGAGTCATTACACCTCCGTGGCCTCGGCAAATCCGAGGCGCGAATCGGCTGTCACCGGCGGTCGGATATCGCGGTACATCTAGCAGAAAGGCCTTGGCCCGCGAAAGCCACCGCGGAGGCCACCCCTTGAATCAGCAAAAACCCGCAGACTTCAAGTAATTATAGGCCTGAATGATCTCCCGAAGCCGCTCTTCGGAGCCGCGGTCGCCGCCATTGGCATCGGGATGATGGCGTTTTACCAGCATCTTGAACCTTGTCTTGATATCGGCCCGTTTGGCATCGGCTTCAAGGCCGAGTACCTCGAAAGCGCGGCGCTGCGCATTGAGAATCTTGCGGCCCTCAGGCGCCCGCCGCGCATGGCCGGCACCGCCGGGGCCGCTCTCGCCAAACAGCGAGAACGGATCCTCGGCGCCCCAGTCGGAGGCGCGGAAGCGACCGCGCCGCGCGCTACCGCGCTGGCCGCCGATCGAGCCCATTTTCCAGGTCGGCAGGTGGCCGGTGACGGCTTCCTTCTGGTATTTGGCGATGGCGTCTTCGCTCATCCCGGCGAAGAAATTGTACGAATTGTTGTATTCGCGCACGTGTTCCAGACAGAACCGCCAATATTCGCTGGCACGCAGCCGGCCTTTCGGCGCGCGATGGGTCGCCGGCGCCTCGCAACTTGGCCACTGGCAGGGCGGCAGCTCCGCGCGCAGCCGGCGGTCCTGGTCGGGCTTGACCCTGATGCGATCAAACAGCGGCGAATTCGTTTTCATTGTCTTTGATTATGCGGTTGCGCCGATGTCAGCTTCAAGACTTGACAGAATGCAAAAGCGCGCGGCGGCGTTATTGACGTTAATGCTTTCCCACCGCTAAGGCTGTGTCATGGCCATGCAGGATATCATCACGGCAAAGTTGATGGCGGCCTTCGCGCCGGAAAGCTTGCACGTCGAGGATGAATCCCATCACCATGCCGGCCACGCCGGACACCGGCCGGGCGGCGAAACCCATTACCGCCTCTATATCGTGTCGGAAGCCTTCCGCGGAAAGAGCCGGATCGAGCGCCACCGCATGATTAACGCGGCGCTGGCGAGCGAGCTTGCCGGCGGCGTGCACGCGCTGGCGATACACGCCCAGGCGCCGGGCGAAGGCTGATCGCCGATTACCGATTGCGCGCCGGCGTTACGATTTTGCCTCGGTCGACCGCGCGTATGGCCCATAGCCCGGGCGGTAGCTCTTGTCGTCGAGAAACTGGCTCATGCCCTTGGCGCGGCCGCCCTCTTTGTCCTGGAAGCGCATTTCCTGGCTCTTGGCCTGCAGATAATCGGCGGCCTGCTCATGGGGCACCGCGCGCACGTTCTTCACCGCGATCTTGGTGGCTTTCAGCACTTCGGGATTGAGCTTCATCAGGCGCTGCGCCAGCGCGATGGTCTCGTCGCGCAATTTGTCGCGCGGCACCGCCTTGTTGATGAGGCGGATTTTCTCCGCCATCTTGCCGTCGAAAGTCTCGCCGGTCATCGCCAGCCAGACCGCGTCGCGCAAGCCCAGCGCGTCGGTCAGCGCCTTGCTGACGAAGCCGCCCGGCAGGATGCCCCAATTGACCTCGGACAGGCCGAATTTTGCGTCCTCCGCCGCGATGGCGAAGTCGCAGGCGATGAGCTGGGTGAAGCCGCCGCCGAAGCAGAAGCCGTTGACCATGGCGATGGTCGGCTTCGGATAGGTGAACAGCTTCTGCCAGCGCCAATAATGGCTGGCCCAGGCCGCGCGCGATCGCTCCGCCGGCTTGTTGTCGAGCTCGCGGAAATAAAGTTTCAGATCCTGCCCGGCGCACCACGCCTCGCCGGCGCCGGTGAGCACGATCACTTTGGTCTGTGGATCGCTTTCCAGTTCGTCGAGCACATCGGCCATGTCGAAGTGCAACTGCGGGCTCATGGCATTGCGCTTTTCCGGCCGGTTGAGAATGACCCAGGTGAGGCCTGCATTGGCGCCGGTGTCGCGCTCGATCTTGACCGTTTCGTAGGTGCCGTTCGCCATGGTTCGCGTCTCCCCGTGTCTATGGCCTGTGGGCTCGATCTGTGCGCCCGCCTGTCGGGCTAGCTTGCCTTCGCCGTCACCTTGCGCACCAGCGGCGTGACGCGCAAGGCAGTGATGCGGTTTCTGGTCTTGCGCAGCACATGAAAACGGAAGCCGTGAAAGGTGAAACTCTGTCCCGGCTCCGGGATCGAGCGCGCTTCGTGGATGACGACGCCGGCGATGGTGGTCGCCTCGTCGTCGGGAATATTCCAATCCATCGCCCGGTTGAGGTCGCGCACCGGCACCGCGCCGTCGACATTGACGGACCCGTCGGGCAACGGGCGGACGCCCGGCACCGCGATGTCGTGCTCGTCGGTGATGTCGCCGACGATTTCCTCGACGATGTCCTCCAGCGTCACCAGGCCTTCCAGCTCGCCGTATTCGTCGACCACCAGCGCGAACGGCGTCTTGCGGTGACGGAACGCCTTGAGCTGCTCGGCGAGCGGCATGGTGTCAGGCACGTACCACGGCGGCTTCATCAGCGCGGCGATATCGAGCTTGCCAGAGTCGCCGCCGGCGGCGTGCAAGGCGCGCCAGACTTCCTTGGCGTGCAGCACGCCGACGACGTTGTCGGGCGAGCCGCGCCACAGCGGCAGCCGCGTCACGCCGGCGGCCAGCACCGCGTCGATGATGTCGCGCGGCGGCTCGTCGGCATCGAGCATCACCATCTTGGTGCGGTGGACCATGACGTCGGACACCGTCAGCTCGCGCAGATCGAGCAGCCCGCCCATCATATCGCGGTCGAGTTTTTCCACCACACCGGCGCGATGCATCAGATCGACGGCGCCGCGCAGTTCCTCACTCGGCGATAAAATCGATTGAATTTTTCCGACCGGCATGCCGAAGCCGCGCAGGATGAGCCGCACCAGCCATTCCACCGTGCGCAGGATCGGCGCGAACAAATGCACCGTGCTTTCAACCGGCTTCGCCACCGCCAGCGCCATGCGATCGGGCGCGTTGAAGGCTGCGGTTTTGGGCAGCACTTCGGCGACGACGAAGATCAGCACCGTCATCACCAGCGTGGCGTAGATCACGCCGGTCTTGCCGAAAATTTCGAGCAGCACGCCGGTCGCCAAGGTCGAGGCGGCGATATTGGTCAGATTGTTGGCGAACAGGATGGCGCCGAGCAGCCGCTCGCGCGTCGCCATCAGCCGGTTGACGATGCCGGCGTCGCGGTTGCCCTGTTTCTCTAGCCGCATCATGGCGGCGCGCGACGACGCCGTCAGTGCCGTTTCGCTGGCGGAGTAGAACGCCGACACCAACAGGCAAATCAGGATCGCCGCGACGGTCAACCAGTCTATACCGCTCATCGCTCCGCAAGCTTCTCGCTCAAAAACACGCGCACCTCGCGGGCATCGACGCCGGCCTCGATGAAGGCCGCGCCGATGCCGCGCACCAGAATGAATGTAAGCATTCCGCGCTTCACTTTCTTGTCCTGCGCGATCAGGTCCATCAATTGGTCAACGGAGGGTAACGGGCCCGGAATGTCTTTCATTCGCGTCGGCAGGCCGACCTCGGCCAAGTGGCGGATGGCGCGCCGGGCCTCGGCCATCGGCAGCAAACCCTGCCGTCGCGCCGAGAATTCGAAGGCCAGCGCCATGCCGGCTGAGATCGCTTCGCCGTGCAGCAGCCGGTCGGAGAAGCCGCAAGCCGCTTCCAGCGCGTGGCCGAAGGTGTGGCCGAGATTGAGCAAGGCGCGGTCGCCGGTCTCGCGCTCGTCGCGCGCCACGATCGCCGCCTTGGCGCGGCAGCTCTCGGCGATGGCGTGGTCGCGGGCGGGGCCGCCGGCGAAAACTTCGCGCCAGTTCATTTCCAGCCAGGCGAAGAAATCGGCATCGCCGAGCAGGCCGTATTTGACGAGCTCGGCATAGCCGGCGCGGAATTCGCGCTCCGGCAGCGTGTCGAGCAGCGCGGTGTCGGCCAGCACCAGGATCGGCTGATGGAACGCACCGATCAGATTCTTGCCGTGGGCGGAATCGATCGCGGTCTTGCCGCCGACCGAGGAATCCACGTCCGCGAGCAACGTGGTCGGGACCTGCACATAATCGAGCCCGCGCCGCACCACCGCCGCGACGAAGCCGGTGAGGTCGCCGATGACGCCACCGCCGAGCGCGATCGCCAGGTCGCCGCGCTCGATACGCGAAGCGATGACCGCCTCGCAGACCTGCTCGAACACGCGATAGCTCTTCGAGGCTTCGCCGGCCGGAACGATGACGCGGCTGGTCTCAACGCCGGCGTGGCGCAGCGCCGCTTCGGCCGGATCGAGATGATAGCGCGCGACATTGTCGTCAGTGACGATGACGGCCTTGGCGCCCGGCCGCAGCACGGCGATGCGGGCGCCGAGCGAAGCGAGCAGGCCGCGGCCGATGACGATGTCATAGCTGCGCGCTCCAAGCGCGACATTGACGATCGTCGGATCGTTGCGAACGGGTGCCGTCATGCGCCGGCCCCTTGCGGCGGCGATCCCGGGGCATTGAGGAACGCGGCAAGCGCCGCCATGATTTCGGATACGATCGCGTCGTGGGGCACTTCGCGCGACTGCACGGTGAGGTCGGCCAGGGCATAAACCGGTTCGCGCGCCACCAAAAGTTCGCGGAGCGTCGCCGCCGGATCGGCGGTTTGCAGCATCGGCCGCTCGTTCTTGCGCTTGTTGATCCGCCGCAGCAGCACGTCGAATTCGGCGCTGAGCCAGATCGACACGCCCTTGGCCTTGATCGCCGCGCGGGTGTCCGCGTTCATGACCGCGCCGCCGCCGGTTGCCAGAACCTGCGGTCCGCCGTCGAGCAGGCGGGCGATCACGCGAGCCTCGCCACTGCGGAAATCGGCCTCGCCGTGGCGGGCAAAAATGTCGGCGATGCTCATGCCGGCGGCCTTCTCGATCTCGGTATCGGCATCGACGAACGGCACGCCGAGCCGCGCCGCGAGGCGGCGGCCGATCGACGACTTACCGACCCCCATCATACCGACCAGCACGATCGAGCGGCTGCCCAGGAGGCTTAAAATCGCGGTCGCCGAAGGCTGCCCGGCCGTGCCATTTTGTAGAGCAATATCAGTCATTTATACTCGCATTCGCGATCGGCCACCCGGCACCGTTTTGCATCTGCCAAGACCGCCCCGCCGGGGCGTCAGACGACTTGCCAGGGTCGGGCGAACATGATCGTACTCGGTCCCGTCCACCGGCACCAATGGGATGCGCGCGAGCAACTGACGATGCCGAGCCTGTTCCGGCTACTCGCTGTCATCGCTGTCCTCGGCGCCGCCATCTATGGCGGCCTCTTTGCGCTGTCGCATTTCGTGCAGCCGAAGCCGCGCGAGATTTCGGTGTCGATCCCGCCCGACAAGTTCTTCAAGAACCGCTGAGGCGCCGGCCATGGCCTCCAGAACGATGGCCCGCGGAACGGTTCGTGGCACGGCGCGCGCCGGGCGCAATTCCAGCGAGCGGCTCGCTGCACTCTATCTCGACATGCTGGCCGCGGAACGCGGCGCCGGCAAGAACACGCTCGCGGCTTACGGCCGCGACCTGGCCGATTTCAGCGCGCACCTCGCCACAACCGGCCGTTCCATCGCCACCGCCTCGACCGCGGATTTGCGCGCCTATCTCGGCGACCTGGCGCGGCGCGGCATGACGCCCGCGACCGTGGCGCGACGGCTCTCGGCGATCCGGCAGCTCTATCGCTTCCTCTACGCCGAAGGTCAGCGCAAGGACGATCCCGCCGCCGTGCTCGAAGGCCCCAAGCGCGTGCGCGCGCTGCCGAAGACGCTCACGCTTGCCGAGGTCGATCGGCTGCTGCGGGTGGCGACGATCTGCGATCCGGCGGCGCCGTTGCCGGTGCGGCTGCGCGCGGCGCGGCTCGCCTGCCTGGTCGAGATGCTCTACGCCACGGGCTTGCGCGTCTCCGAGCTCGTCGCCTTGCCGGCGTCCGCCGCGCGTCATGACGCCCGCGTTATCGTCGTGCGCGGCAAAGGCAACAAAGAGCGCCTGGTGCCGCTCAACGACGCCGCCAAGCGCGCGACGGCGGCCTATCTCGCGCTGCTCGCGCAATCGAAACAAGACGCCAAGTCGAAGTGGCTGTTCCCGTCGTTTGGGGAAAGCGGCCACCTCACGCGCCAGCACCTCGCCCGTGAGCTGAAAAAGCTTGCCGCCGCCGCGGGCCTGCGCGCCGCGCAAGTGAGCCCGCACGTGCTGCGCCACGCCTTCGCCAGCCACCTCCTGCACAACGGCGCCGACCTGCGCGTGGTGCAGACATTGCTCGGCCACGCCGACATTTCGACCACGCAGATCTACACCCACGTGCTGGAAGAGCGCCTGAAAAGCCTGGTGCGCGATCTGCACCCGCTGGCGCAGGAATAACTATTTCTATAGGATAAAGAGGAAGTTCCGCACCGGATGATCTTGAAATCGGAGTGCTCGCAAGCTCGGATGGGGACAGCCATGAACAAGCGCGACGCAATCGAGATTCTACGCCGGCATCAAGCCGATCTTCGCGCCCGCGGCATAGTTCATGCTGCGCTATTCGGCTCGGTTGCCCGCGGCGAAACGGGTCCGCAGAGCGACATCGATATCATGATCGAGCTGGCCCCCGATGCTTCACTCGACATCTTTGCCTATGTCGAGCTGAAAAACTTCATTGCAGCGCTCTTTCCAGGGCCGGTCGACGTCGTGAACAGAGATGCACTCAAACCATACGTTCGACCGCCGGCGACTGCAGATTCGGTATATGCCTTCTGATTCCCCAGTCGGTCCGCTGACCGATATCCGTGAGAACATTGGCCTCGCATTTTCATTCATCGGACAAGCATCCGTTGACCAATTCCTTGCAGATCGTCGTACGGTCTACGCTGTTACACGTTGCCTCGAAATCATATCCGAGGCCTCGCGCCGGTTGCCACCCGAACTGAAAGCCCGACATCCGCAAATTCGATGGCAGGGCATGGCCGGAGCCGGGAACGTTTACCGCCACGATTATGAGCTAATACTCGACAAGGCCGTTTGGGACACCGTACACGAAAGCCTCGAACCCTTGCTTGCCGCTGTCGAAGAGGAACTTCGCCGTTTGGCCGGCGGCTAAGGAGCTGCGCTGTTCATTCAGCAATCGCATTTCCTTGACTTGACCATACCCGGCAGGCGAGTTTGCCGCCTGTGCGGCACCTGCCGTCCTTCCTCAGATGCAAGTTCTTCGCGTGATGCGTAGCTATCTCGACTTCGAAAAACCGGTGGCCGAGCTCGAGGCCAAGATCGAGGAGCTGCGTGCGCTCAACAGCGACGGCGACGCCATCGCCGAGGAGATCGGCCGCATCGAAGGCAAGGCGGCGCAGGCGCTCAAGGAGCTCTATGCGGGCCTGACGCCGTGGCAGAAGACGCAAGTGGCGCGGCATCCGCAGCGGCCGCATTGTCTCGATTACGTCGCCACGCTGATCGCAGACTTCGTGTCGCTCGCCGGCGACCGCAAGCACGGCGAGGATGAGGCCATCGTCGGCGGCTTCGGCCGCTTCCGCGGCGAGAGCGTCTGCGTCATCGGCCACGAAAAAGGCTCCGACACCGACAGCCGGCTCAAGCACAATTTCGGCATGGCGCGGCCGGAAGGCTATCGCAAGGCGGCCCGCCTGATGGGCATGGCGGATCACTTCGACGTGCCGGTGATCGCGCTGATCGACACCGCGGGCGCCTACCCCGGCATTGGCGCCGAAGAGCGCGGCCAGGCCGAGGCGATCGCGCGCTCGACCGAAGCCTGCCTCGAAATCGGCGTGCCCAATGTGGCGGCGATCATCGGCGAAGGCGGCTCCGGCGGCGCCATCGCGATCGCCACCGCCAACCGCGTGATCATGCTGGAGCACGCCATCTACAGCGTGATCTCGCCCGAAGGCGCCGCGTCGATCCTGTGGCGCGATACCGCCAGGGCCGAGGACGCCGCCTCGAACATGAAGATCACCGCACACGACATGGTGCGGTTCGGCATCGTCGACGCCGTCGTGCCGGAGCCGACCGGCGGCGCCCATCGCGATCCGGCGGCGGCCATCGCGGCGACCGGCGACGCCATCGCCAGGGCGCTCGGCGAACTGCGCGGCCTCGACCGGCCGACCATCACGCGGTTGCGGCGCGAGAAATTCGCCGCCATCGGCCGCAGCATCGGCTGACCGCGGCGGCGGCGCTTGCGATTTGCCACAATCTTGCCGCGATTGGCGCAACGCCGACAGGCGGGGATCAGAGTGGCTAGAACCTTGGATTCCCGGAGCAAATTCGCGGCAAATTTACCATTCTTTATCAACGCAGTGAGCAATCTTCGCGCCGCCTGTGGGCTGCCTTGCGAAAGCCACCTCTTAAGGATAACGATTATCCAGTGATGGCATGGGGATGGTCCATCGGTAGGGGAGCTGCATTGATTCGCGCCAGCCTTGTCCGCGCGCTTACGGCGTCGGCGGTTCTCGCCGGCGCGTTGTCGCTTGCCGGCTGCCTGGGCGACGACGGCTATCAGCTGCCCACCCGCGCGATGAAAGAATTGTCGCCGGAGATGCTGACGCTGCTCGACCAGAAGAACATGCCGAAGGATTCGCCGATCCTGATCCGCATCTTCAAGGAAGAATCCGAGCTCGAAGTCTGGAAGCAGGACACCACGGCGCGCTACGAATTGCTGAAGGTCTATCCGATCTGCCGCTGGTCGGGCGGGCTGGGTCCGAAGGTCAGGGAAGGCGACCGGCAGGCGCCCGAGGGTTTTTATCCGATCTCGCCCGGCCTGATGAATCCGAATTCCAACTACTACCTCGCCATCAATACCGGCTTCCCCAACGCCTTCGACAAGGCCAACGGCTATAGCGGCGCCTTCCTGATGATCCACGGCGATTGCTCGTCGCGCGGCTGCTACGCCATGACCGACGAGCAGATCGGCGAGATCTATTCGCTGGCGCGCGAATCGTTTCTCGGCGGCCAAAAAGCGTTTCAGGTCCAGGCCTATCCGTTCCGCATGACGCCGGCGAACATGGCGCGCCACCGCGACAACCCGAACATGGCGTTCTGGAAGATGATCAAGGTCGGCAACGACCATTTCGAAGTGTCGCATCAGGAGCCGAAGGTCGACGTCTGCGAAAAGCACTATGTGTTCGATGCGGTACCGCCGGCCGGCTCCACCAGGCCGCTGTCGTTCACGCCGTCCGGCCGCTGCCCGGTCTATGAGACCGATCCGAATATCGCCGAGCAGGCGTTGGCGAAGCAAAAGAACGACGACTATCAGTTCGCGCAGCTGGAGCGGCAGAACGTGGCGACGGTGCCGCTCGAGACCGGCACCGACGGCGGCATGAACCGCGTGTTCATGAGCCGGCTGGAAAATCCGACCTACACTTACGACAACGAAGGCCACCTGCACGTGCCGCCGCTGCAGCCGGGCCGGCTGCCGCCGCAGATTTCGACCAAGGAATCATCCTACGCCGCGACCAACAACGCATCGAGCGGCGGCGGGGTCAGCGGCTTCTTCAGCGGCCTGTTCAACAAGAACGGCGCGTCGACCCGCGTCGCCGCGACCGACACCAACTCCACCGGTTCGACGGGCGCGACGACGAGCGCGCCGGCCCATACCGGCTTCTTCTCTAGCCTGTTCGGGTCGAACCACGACACGCAACAGGCCAATGCGTCCGGCGACACCGAGCAGACGGCCGCGGCACCGCCGGCGAAACCAAACCAGCCCGCCGCCCCCAGCCTGCGGCCGCGGATCAACCCGGAATCGCGGAAAAGCGAGACGCAGATCGCCGACACCGCCAAGCCAAAATCGACAACGACGGCGGCGGCAGCAACGACGCCTGCGCCAGCGCCTCAGAAAGAGGCCAATGGCGCCCCGCCAACGAGCAACAATGGCATGCTCAACGGCGCGCAGCCCGTGGTGCCGGCCGGCTCGTTCAACAGCCGTTGGGGATTCCAGTAATCAGTAATCAGGGATCAGTAATCAGATCGCGCTGTGCCATCTGATTACTGATACCTGATTACTGATTCCTGTTACGCGTACCGCCCGTGACAGTGCTTGAATTTCTTGCCTGAGCCGCACGGACACGACTCGTTGCGGCCGACCTTGCCCCAACTGGTCGGGTCTTTCGGATTGCGCGCCGGCGCCTGCGCCGTGCGCGACGCCGCGGCGCCGCCCGGGCCGATGCCGTGGCGGGCCAGTGTCTCGGCGCCGGCGGTCGCCAGCGCCATCTCGTCCTCGCCGGTCGACGGATCGAGCTTGTGCGCCGCCATCATCGGCAGCGGCGCCGGCTGCTGCTCCGGCGGCGGCGCCGCCTGGATCTCGACCCGCATCAATTGTGCGGTGACCGCCTCGCGCAGGCTCTGGCTCATCGCCTCGAACAGATTGAAGGCTTCCGCCTTGTATTCGTTGAGCGGATCGCGCTGGCCGTAGCCGCGCAGCCCGATCACCTGACGCAGATGCTCGAGCATCACCAGATGCTCGCGCCACAGATGGTCGAGCGTCTGCAGCAGCACCGACTTCTCGACATAGCGGATGACGTCGGAGCCCCACTGCGCCACCTTGGCCGCCATGTGCTCGTCGGCGCGGCGCTCGACGCGGGCGAAAATCTCCTCATCGGCGATGCCCTCTTCCTTGGCCCATGCGTCGACCGGCAGATCGAGGTTGAGCACGCGCTTGAGCTCTTCCTTGAGGCCCGGCGTGTCCCACTGCTCCGGATAGGCGTTTTCCGGCACGTGCTTGGCGACCAGATCGTCGATCACGGTGTGGCGCATGTCGCCGACCACCTCCGCCACCGCCTGATCCTCCATCCATTCGACGCGCTGATCGAAGATCACCTTGCGCTGGTCGTTCATCACGTTGTCGAATTTCAGGATGTTCTTGCGGATATCGAAATTGCGCGCCTCGACTTTTTGCTGCGCCTTTTCCAGTGCTTTGTTGATCCAGGGATGGATGATCGCCTCGTCCTCCTTGAGCCCGAGCTTGGTCAGCATGCCGTCGAGCTTGTCGGTGCCGAAGATGCGCATCAGATCGTCTTCGAGCGACAGGAAGAATTTCGAATGGCCGGGATCGCCCTGGCGGCCGGAACGGCCGCGCAACTGGTTGTCGATGCGGCGGCTCTCGTGGCGCTCGGTGCCGAGCACATAGAGGCCGCCGGCGGCGAGCGCCGTGTCTTTCAGGCGCGCGACCTGGGCGCGGATCTCGGCGGCGCGCGGGCCTTTCTCGCGCTCGCGCGGGTCTTCGATGTCGGCAAGCTCCTGACGGATGCGCATGTCGGCATTGCCGCCGAGCTGAATGTCGGTGCCGCGGCCGGCCATGTTGGTGGCGATGGTGATGGCGCCGGGCACGCCGGCCTGCGCCACGATATAGGCTTCCTGCTCGTGGTAGCGGGCGTTGAGGATGGCGAACACTTTGGCCTTCGAGGCGCCCTCGTCGCCCGAATAGAGCGCCGCAAAGGCGTTCGGATCGGAGAAGTCGTGCTGCTCCCAGCCGTGCTTGCGCAGCAACTCGGCGAGCTGCTCGGATTTCTCGATCGAGGTGGTGCCGACCAGCACCGGCTGGCCGCGCTTCTTGCAATCCTCGATCAGCCCGATGATGGCGCGGTATTTCTCGGCCGCCGTGCGGTAGACTTCATCATCGTCGTCGATGCGGATCATCGGCATATTGGTCGGGATTTCCAGAACTTCGAGCCCGTAAATGTCCTGGAACTCGTCGGCCTCGGTCGCCGCCGTTCCGGTCATGCCGGCGAGTTTTTCGTACATGCGGAAATAGTTCTGAAACGTGATCGAAGCCAGCGTCTGGTTCTCCGGCTGGATCGGCTGGCGCTCCTTGGCCTCGAGCGCCTGGTGCAGGCCTTCCGAATAGCGCCGGCCCGGCATCATGCGGCCGGTGAACTCGTCGATGATGACGACCTCGCCGTTGCGCACGATGTAGTCCTTGTCGCGCTGGAACAGTTTATGCGCCCGGAGCGCCTGATTCACGTGATGCACGACGGAGACGTTCTCGACGTCGTAGAGTGAATCCGATTTGAGCAAGCCGGCTTGGCGGAACCCCTGCTCCATCTTCTCCATGCCGACTTCGGTGAGCGTGACGGTGCGCTGCTTTTCGTCGAGCTCGTAATCGGCTTTGTCGAGCTTGGGGATATAGGCGTCGATGGTGTTGTAGAAATCCGAACGGTCGTCGAGCGGGCCGGAGATGATCAGCGGCGTGCGCGCCTCGTCGATCAGGATCGAGTCGACCTCGTCGACGATGGCGTAGATGTGGCCGCGCTGCACCATGTCCTCGAGCCGGTATTTCATATTGTCGCGCAGATAGTCGAAGCCGAGTTCGTTGTTGGTGCCATAGGTGACGTCGCAGTCGTAGGCCTTCTTGCGCTCTTCGTCGTCGAGGCCATGGACGATGACGCCGACGGAAAGCCCGAGAAACGTGTAGATCTGGCCCATCCATTCGGCGTCGCGCTTGGCGAGATAGTCGTTGACGGTGACGACATGGACGCCGCGGCCGGCCAACGCGTTGAGATAGACCGGCAGCGTCGCCACCAGCGTCTTGCCTTCGCCGGTCTTCATTTCCGAGATGCGGCCTTCGTGCAGCACCATGCCGCCGATCAGCTGGACGTCGAAATGGCGCTGACCGAGAGTGCGCTTGCCTGCCTCGCGCACGGTGGCGAAGGCCGGCACCAAAATGTCGTCGAGGGTGGCGCCTTCGGCGATCTGCTTCTTGAATTCGTCGGTGCGGGCGCGCAATGCGTCGTCGGAGAGCTGTTCCAGCTCCTTCTCCAGCGCGTTGATCTCGTCGACGCGCGGCCGGTAGGCGCGGATGCGCCGGTCGTTGGAGGAGCCGAACAGCTTGCGGGCGACCGCGCCGATCATCGCATCATCCTTCCACGGCTGGGCCGCGCCATAGACCACTTCGATCGAGCATAATGGTTGTCATGCCCGCAAGTTCCGCGCCCGGCAGCGTGCCGCGGACGCATCCAAGCAGCGGAAAATGCTGCACTATTCAGGCTTATGCAAGGCGGCATGGAGGCCCAGATTCGGTCGAGAGATAGGAGGGGGTGGTTTTGTTGTCAATGCAAACGAGGTCTTCACGCGCTCGTTAGGCGGCCTAGCGATTCTGCCATTGCCAAGGCCAGGCGATTCGGCGAGTGTCCGCGCCGAAATTCGAAGCCTTAATAACAGGCGTGATCGACCTAAAAACGCCAAGCCGGACCGATTTGCGCCTAAGTCCGCGCGCTTAAGTAACCCGAAGTAACCCGGCGATTTGCCCCCGCTGCCAAAGGATTGCGTTTCATGGCCTCCACTCGCCTCCTCGTCTTCTGCGCGCTCACCATAACGGCGCTGTTGTGCGCCACCGCAGCGCCGCTGCGGGCGGAGGATTCCAGTCCGGTGGTGGCGCGCGCCAACGGCGTCGACATTCACGAGAGCGATCTCGCCTTCGCCGAGGAGGAGATCGGCGGCAACATGCCGCAAATGGGGCCGGACCAGAAGCGCGACTACCTGATCACCTATCTCGCCGACGTCATCGTGCTGTCGCAAGCGGCCGAACAGAAAAAGGTCAGCGACAATCCCGACGTCCAGCGCCGGCTCACCTTCGATCACAACCGGGTGCTGATGGAGGCGCTGCTGCAGCAAGCCGGCAAAGCCGCCATCACCGACGCGGCGATGCACCAGGTCTACGACGACGCCGTCAAGCAGATGCCGAACGAGCAGGAGGTGCACGCCCGCCATATCCTGGTGCCGACCGAGGACGAAGCCAAGGCGATCGCAGCCGAGCTCAAGAAAGGCGGCGATTTCGCCGCGCTCGCGAAGGAGAAATCGAAGGACCCGGGCGCGGCCGACGGCGGCGACCTCGGCTATTTCACCAAGGAGCAGATGGTGCCGGAATTCGCCGAGGCCGCGTTCAAGCTCGACAAGGGCCAGATTTCCGATCCCGTTCACACCCAGTTCGGCTGGCACATCATCAAGGTCGAGGACAAGCGCACCAAGCCGACGCCGACCTTCGACCAGGTCAAGGTCCAGCTGCAGAACTACGTCGCGCACCGCGCTCAGGCGGAATTGGTCGACAGCCTGCGCAAGTCCGCCCAGATCGAGCGCCTCGACAAACCTGCGGCGGCGCCGGATCCCTCCACGCTCAACCCGGCAGCGCCGGCGAAGAAGTAGTCAGCGCGGCTGCATAACGCTAATACCGTCATCCTGAGGTGCCCGCGCGCAGCGCGGGCCTCGAAGGATGCACGGCCCGGGCCGTCGCCCTTCGAGGCTCGCGGAGCCTGTCATCGGGCCGGCCACTTCGGGCCGGCCCCGTTGGCTCGCGCCTCAGGGTGACGGAAACGAATTATGTCCACGACCATCTCCCCCCTCGCCCCGAAAACCGTCCCCGCCATGCCGGCGATCGCCGGGGTGCGGCTGGCGACGGCCGCCGCCGGCATCCGCTACGAGGGCCGCACCGATGTGATGCTGGCGGTATTCGACGCGGCGGCGAGCGTTGCCGGCGTGTTCACGCGCTCCAAATGTCCCTCGGCGCCGGTCGAGTGGTGCCGCGCCCGGATCAAGGGCGGGCGGGCGCGGGCGCTGGTGGTCAATTCCGGCAATGCCAATGCGTTTACCGGCAAGAACGGGCGCGAGGCTTGCGCGTTCACCGCCAAGCTCGCCGCGAGCGCGGTCGGCTGCAAGATGACGGAAGTGTTTCTCGCCTCGACTGGCGTGATCGGCGAGCCGCTGCCGGCGCAAATGTTCGACGGCGTCATGGCGCATCTGGTCGCGGCGGCGACCGGCGAAGGCTACGTCGACGCTGCCAAGGCGATCATGACCACCGACACGTTTCCGAAGCTCGCCACTGCGAGCGCGCGGCTTGGCGGCACCACCGTCACCATCAACGGCTTTGCCAAAGGCGCCGGCATGATCGCGCCCGACATGGCGACCATGCTGGCTTTCGTGTTCACTGACGCGCCGATCGCGGCGCCAGCATTGCAGGCGCTGCTGCGCGAGGGCGTCGTCGACACGTTCAATGCCATCACCATCGACGGCGATACCTCGACCTCGGACACCGTGCTGGCGTTTGCCACCGGCGCAGCGCGCGGCGCGCCGCGCGTCGCCCGCGCCAACGACCCGCGCCTTCTGCCGTTCCGCAAGGCGTTCAACGCCGTGCTCGCCAACCTCGCCGAACAAGTAGCGCGCGACGGCGAAGGCGCGCGCAAGCTGGTCGAGATCGTGGTCGAGGGCGCGGTGTCGAAACTTTCCGCGCGCCGCATCGCGCTGTCGATCGCCAATTCGCCGCTGGTCAAGACCGCGATCGCCGGCGAGGACGCCAATTGGGGCCGCGTCGTCATGGCGGTCGGTAAGGCCGGCGAACCGGCCGACCGCGACCGGCTGTCGATCTGGTTCGGCGGCATCCGCGTCGCGCATAAGGGGGCGCGCGATCCGGATTACGACGAGGCCGCCGTGTCCGCGGCGATGAAAAAGCCGGAGATCGCGCTCAAAATCGCGCTCGGCCTCGGCAAGGGCCGCGACCGCGTGCTGACCTGCGACCTCACCAAGGAGTACGTCGCGATCAACGGCGATTATCGCAGTTGAGGCTCGTGTGATGACCGCCGCCATCAAACACGTTTCTACCCCGGCGCTCGACGTCGCCTACGAGGAAAGCGGCAATCCGGGTGGCACGCCAGTGCTGCTGCTGCACGGCTGGCCATACGATCCGCGCTGCTATGACGACGTCGTGCCGCTGCTCGTGGCCGCCGGCTGCCGCGTCATCGTGCCTTATCTGCGCGGTTTCGGCGCGACGCGCTTTCTCTCCGCCGACACGCCGCGTTCGGGGCAGCAGGCGGCGCTGGGTAACGATTTGCGCGCATTGCTCGACGCGCTCGGCGTCGAACGCGCCACGCTCGCCGGCTACGATTGGGGCGGCCGCGCCGCCTGCATCGTCGCCGCACTGTGGCCGGAGCGCGTGCGCGGCCTGGTCACCGGCAACGGCTACAACATCCAGAACATCGCGGCGTCCGTAAAACCGGTGGCGCCGGAGCAGGAGCATCGCTTCTGGTATCAATATTATTTTCACACCGAGCGCGGCCGCGCCGGACTCGAACAGAACCGCCGCGCGTTGTGCCGCTATATCTGGCAAATCTGGTCGCCGGACTGGGCGTTCGACGACGCCACCTACGAGAAGAGCGCTGTCTCCTTCGACAATCCCGATTTCGTCGCGGTGACGCTGCAGTCCTACCGGCACCGCTTCGGCTATGCGGCCGGCGACCCGGCGCTGGAGCCGATCGAGCAGCGCCTCGCCGCCCAGCCCGCGATTCCCGTGCCGACCATCGTGCTGCACGGCGCCTCGAGCGGCATCCAGCCGCCGGAGGCGTCCGCAAAGCACACCCAGTTCTTTGCCGGTCCGTACCGGCGCCGGGTGCTGGCGAAGATCGGGCACAATCTGCCCCAGGAGGCGCCGCCAGTGTTCGCCGACGCGGTCCTGGAATTGGCCGGTGCCAAATAGCGCGTACCACGCGGGAATTTTGCGCGTTAAAGCCGCTTTAACCGTTGCGGCGATTGCGGCACTCTGCGCGAACGCATTGAAAGTGCCTTTACCTTACGTCGCTTAGATTGAGGCTGGGTCGTGAGCGTCAAACTTGTCCTGGTTGCCGCCTGCGCCCTCGTCGACACCGATGGCCGCGTGCTTATCGCACAGCGTCCGCAGGGCAAATCGATGGCAGGGCTGTGGGAGTTTCCCGGCGGCAAGGTCGAAACCGGCGAGCGGCCGGAACAGAGCTTGATCCGAGAGCTGAAGGAGGAACTGGGCATCATCGTCAAGGAGGAGTGCCTCGCGCCGCTGACCTTTGCGAGCCACCTCTATCCCGACTTCCATCTTCTCATGCCGCTCTATGTCTGCCGGCGCTGGGAAGGTTTCGTTACGGCACAGGAGGGACAGAGGCTCAAATGGGTGCGGCCGGTCGCGCTCCGCGACTATCCGATGCCGCCCGCCGACGAACCGCTGATCTCCCATCTCACCACGCTCATATGATCCGACCGCCAGAAAGCCCAAGACCATGTTGAGGAAACAGAGCCAGCCGATCATCGCCGCCGTTGCGCGCTTCATGCGCGACGAGCGCGGCGCCACCGCAATCGAATACGCGATGATCGCGTCGGGCGTCGCCGTCGCGATCGCTTCCACCGTCATGTCGCTGGGTTCCGGCGTAAGGGACAATCTCTACGGCAACGTCGCCGCGGCGCTGAAATAAATCGCGCGTCGCTACTTTCCCGCCTTCTCGCCCGTCGAAATCTCCTTCGTGCCGAGCGCGGCGGCGAGCCGCGCTTTCGCCGAGCCCGGCTTGAGCGGCTGCTGCTGATCCGGATGCGGCGCCCAGCCCGACAGCCAGATGATCTCGAACGTCGCGCGCAGACGGCCGTCAGCGTCGGCGAAGCGCTGCGCATAGATTTCAGCCATGCGCATGAGCGTTGCGCGCTTGAGCGGCACGCGGCGGCGGGCCAAGAGCACGTTGGTCGCGCCCATGCGCCGCAAATCGTGCATCAGGCCGAACACCGAATCGTAGCGCACGGTGACGCGGTCGACGTCGGAGACCGGCAGCGCGAATCCGGCGCGCTGCAGCAGGGCGCCGAGATCGCGCAGGTCGGCGAACGGCGCGACGCGCGGCGAGACGCCGCCTTCGATATCGCTCTCGGCCGCGGCAAAGCTCTGCCGCAGTTCGGTCAGCGTCTCGCCGCCAAGAAGGGCAGCGAGAAACAAGCCATCGGGCTTCAACGCGCGGCGGATTTGCACGAGCACGCCGGGCAGATCGTTGACGAATTGCAGCGCCAGCGCCGAGACCACGAGATCCAGGGCGGCGTCGCCGAACGGCAGCGCCTCCGCATCGGCGGCAACAAAAATTTCTCCGCGCGTCGCATCCGCCATCACCTCGGCCGCGACGATCCTGCCGACCGATTCGAGACGCGCCAGCGCGTTGCGCACCGCGTCGCCGGGCGTGCCGAGATCGACCGCTAGGGCGAAGCGGCGCAGCACGGTTGTAAGTCGCTCCGCCAAATCGTCCGCAACACGATCGAGCAAAAAGGTCGCCGGCCCCAAAGCGGCCGCGCGCCGGCGGCGGCGCTGCAGCAGGGCGCGATCGAAAATCATGGGATTTTCGGCCATGATCCAGGCATCTCACCTCTGCGGCGATGACAAGGGCATCGCGGAACGGTAGCGTTGCGGCATGTCGGACTTTGGCACCATCGCATTGCCTTCACGGCTTCGGCGGGCCGCCCAGGCGGCGCGCACGGTGCTGCGGTCGGCGCTCGATCTCGCGCTGCCGCCGCTCTGCGCCGCCTGCCGCGAGCCGGTCGAGGGCAAGGGCCTGTGCCCGGCGTGCTGGTCGAAGCTGTCGTTCATCACCCGGCCCTATTGCGAGCGGCTCGGTATTCCCTTCGTCTATGACCCGGGTCCGGGCATCCTGTCCATGGAAGCCATCGCCGACCCGCCGGCCTACAACCGCGCCCGCGCCGCGGTGCGGTTCGACGAGATTTCCCGGGCCCTGGTCCATGCCCTCAAATATGGCGATCGCCTCGACCTGGCGCCGATGATGGGGCGCTGGATCGGCCAAGCCGGCCGCGAACTTTTGGCCGAGGCCGACGCCTTGGTGCCGGTGCCGCTGCATTGGCGCAGGCTTTGGGCGCGGCGCTTCAACCAGTCGGCCGTGCTGGCGGCCGCCATTTCGGCGGAGTCCGGCGTTCCGGTTGCCGCGGCGGCGCTTAAGCGCGTCAAGGCGACGGCGCAGCAGGTCGGGCTGTCGCGGCCCGAGCGCGCCGCCAACATCCAGGGCGCGTTTCGCGTGCCCGACGAGGGCAAGGCTGCCGTCGCCGGCCGCCGGCTCGTCCTGGTCGACGATGTGCTCACCTCCGGCGCCACGGTCGACGGCTGTGCCCGGGCGCTGTTGCGGGCCGGCGCCGCCAATGTCGACGTGCTGATTTTCGCCAGGGTTGCCGATCCGGGGCGAACGTCCATATAACCAATTGCAGAGACCTTTCGCATCATCATGACTGCCGTCGACATTTATACCATTCGCTACTGCCCTTATTGCCAGGATGCCAAGGACCTGCTGTCGCGAAAGGGTGTAAGCTTCCACGAGATCGACGCCAGTGGAAACCGGGACATACGCAAGGAGATGATCGAGCGCACAGGCGGGCAGAGCACCTATCCGCAGATTTTCATCGGCGCGACTCATGTCGGCGGCTGCGACGATCTCTATGCGCTCGACGAGGCGGGCAAGCTCGATCCGCTGCTCGCCGCGGCCAAGGAATAGGCGCAAGGATAACCAGATGAGCATGGCAGGCGCTTCGACCTTCAAGGTCGCTCTCATTCAGATGCGCTCGGGCCTGGAGCCGGAGGCCAACCTCACCGCCGTGCTGGCCGGCGTCGATGAAGCCAAGCGCGGCGGCGCCGACTACGTGCAGACGCCGGAAATGACCAACGTGCTCGAGAACAAGCGCGAGCGGCTGTTGACGAAAATCTTCAGCGAGGAGCACGATCCGACCTTGGCGACGTTGCGCGAGGTCGCGCGCAAGCTTGCGATCTACATTCATCTCGGCTCGCTCGCGGTGAAGGCATCGCCGGAGAAGGCGGCCAACCGCTCGTTCCTGATTGACCGCAAAGGCGACATCGCCGCGCGCTACGACAAGATCCACATGTTCGACGTCGATCTCGCCGGCGGCGAGAGCTACCGCGAATCCAACACCTATCGTCCGGGCGAGCTCGCCGTCGTCGCCGACCTGCCATGGGGCAGGCTCGGCCTGACGGTTTGCTACGATCTGCGCTTCCCGGCGCTCTATCGGGCGCTGGCCGAGGCCGGCGCCTCGTTCCTGGCGATCCCGTCCGCCTTCACCAAACAAACCGGCGAAGCCCATTGGCACGTGCTGATGCGGGCGCGCGCCATCGAGAACGGCTGCTTCGTGTTCGCCGCCGCCCAGGGCGGCCGGCACGAGCACGGCCGCGATACGTTCGGCCACTCGCTGGTGGTCGATCCGTGGGGCAGGATCATCGCCGAGGGCGGCACCGAGCCGGGCGTGATTTTCGCCGAGGTCGATCCGGCGCAGGTCGCGGCCGTGCGCGGCCGCATCCCGTCGCTGCACCACGGCCGGCGCTTCGAATTGGTCGAGCCGCTGGCCGAGCCGACCTATCTACATGCGGTGCGGGGCTCGCCATGATCCGCTACACGCTCGCTTGCGAGCACGGGCACAGTTTCGAGAGCTGGTTCCAAAACTCCGCCGCTTACGACAAGCAGGCAAAGCGCGGACTGGTGACCTGCCCGGCGTGCAATTCCAGCAAAGTCGAAAAAGCGATCATGGCGCCGCGGCTGGCGCGCGCCGATGTGCCCGAGCCGCCGCCACCCATCCCGGCGCCGCCCGCCGCAGCGCCGCCTGTGCCGGCCAAGACGCCGGTTGCCATCATGTCGCAGGAGCGCGAGCTGCGGCAAAAGCTCAAGGAATTGCGCGACCACGTCACCAAGAACGCAAGCTATGTCGGCGCGAAATTCCCGGAAGAGGCGCGCAAGATCCATTACGGCGAGACCAAGCACCGCTCGATCTACGGCGAAGCGTCGGCCGACGAGGCCAAGGCGCTGCACGAGGAGGGGATCGAGTTTCACCCCCTGCCGATCCTGCCGGATGACCAGAATTAGCGCTCGTTCCATGGCGCCGCCCGTCACATTGGTTCAGACCTTTCCGCGACGTTGACTCAAATGTGTCACCGGCGTAATTTGCGCGACACAATCGTGAGTTGGATAGGCACGGAGGCTCTTATGAAGCGGGCAATTGCTGCCGCACTATTTTCGGTGTCGCTCTCGGTCGCGGCCGGCGTCGTCATCATTGCCAGCGCCTTACCGGCGATGGCTTCTGGCACGCCCTGACTGACCGACGCTCGGCGTTCCGGAGCGGCATGTTGACCTTGCCGGCCGGCTTAACTGCCTGATTGAACCGCGTGAGACTGAGCTAATTCATTACCGTCAGTGCACACTGCCGTAACGCCAGCTCCTTGGGGGAGGGAGGCGTGTTTATTCTGGGTCTTGCTCTTGGCGCGTTATTCGGATTGCTGTTGGAGCAAGCCGCCGGCTTTTTGGCCGGCGTTCGAACGTGGATAGATCTCCATCCACGATTGGCCCGTGGTTTGCGCGCTTTAGCGTGGTTATTCCTGGCCTGTCTTTTCGTAGCCGGCTTCTATATCTTGGCCTTTGCCGATTATGATGCCGATAACAGTTATCTCCCCACCCCCGTTGTGCGCGCATTCCACTTCATAACTGCGCCGCGGCAGCTTAAATCCCTGCTTGGATTTTTTCTTGGATGGTTCGCTTTCGCCTATCGCAACCCGCTGACCAACTTTGCCCACCGTCTTGGTGAAAGAATTCTACCTCGTAAAGAGCCAAAGCCAGCATTGATCATCGCTATTTCCGGGGCCGACGAAACGCCTCGCGCCCCCGGACAGGAGTCTACGAGTCGTTCCCATATTTGGCTTACCAGTGGCGTCGCAATCGCGACCCTCGCTGCCGCTGCGCTTATCGCAGTCGCCATCTTGCAGCCCGACGTTTTTGGCCGCATCGTATCGTTCAAATTCGGCGATGTCGTCGAAGCAAGATTTTCTGCGGCCGTGGAGCATAGTGTTCGGGTCAACGCTCCCACCTTTGGCGGCAGTCTCACCGCCCGTCAGCTACTCCAGCGGGGAACCGAACTGCCCGACGTCATCCAGGGTATCCTCATGCCTACCGTGACCAGCTTGAGCGCCGGGCTGGATCCGGACAAGAAGACTGCACTAATCAATGAAAACAACCATGCCTTCCTATTCCTGAAGAAATTTGCAGTGCCGTTGGCGCAAGTAGTGAAATGCTACTTGGAGGAATTTCCGGTCGGCGACACCGAAGTCCTGCACGAAGCAGTCACCGTTGCAGATCAATGGCGCCGTCTGGCGACCGGAGATGATCCTGCAGACGAAAACATCGATCAATTGGCGCAAGCGAGCGCCAAACTCTTGGACCAGATAAAGGGAAAGATACCAAAGGGCGTCAAATTAATCGATAACCCGCCATATAAGCCGTATCAGCCCGTCACCGGCTGCGATGTGCGACCGCTCGACCTCGATCCGGATTCCAATCAAACGCTGAAGAGTAACATTCGCAGCATTTTGAATAATGGAATGGTCATCTCGTTCGTTTCGACCATGGTTGCGTTCACGCAGGATTTTCCGACAGCCGCGACATTTCTAGAAAAGATGGACAAACCTAACGATAAGGGAAGTGGGCTGACGACCGATGATCCCCTCGGGCGGTTCACTTTTTACACGACTCGTGCCTCGGCGAAGTACTTTGCCCGCTGGTATCCGTCAGGATCGATTAAAAGCGACTTCACCGAGGCTCGCTCCGAAGCAGACGCAATTCTGGCCACCCTCTCTGCGGACAAAAGCAACACCGCCTTGGAAGTTTCCAGGCAATATTTCGAAGCCGAACGGGCGCGCTTGATCAACAACCGGCTTTATTACCTCCTCAACGAATCGCTGCAAGGTCGGCCGCTAACGTTGGTCGACACCGATGAAGTTAGAACGTTGAGGGGGCAACTCAAAAAATGGATCGCGACGCAGCCCGCGGGCTTGTATGAGACGAAGATTTCCGGTGCCACCGGCTTGGTCAACAAGCGGCGGGCAGGATTACTTGCGCCATTTTACGATACGCTTGCGACAGAGCGGATCGTCATGACTCAATTAGCTGGAAGTACAACGGAGCAGGACTGCACACAAATCCGGATATATTTGGATAAGGCACAAGACCTTTACTCCGAATTCGCCAAGCGGTCAGGAACAGACGAACGCGACGACCTCAAGATCATAGACGCGCGGCGGAGTATGTACGAAAGCATCTGCGGTCAAAACGGGCGAGGTTAGCCGTCGCGGCGTCGAGCAAAGCGAAGACTCGCCAGCGTTCAGTCGCAGTCATTCCGCGAAAATCAGCAGCGCCACGCCGGCGACGACCAGCACCATGCCGACGGCTTCGCGCGCCGTAGTTTTCTGGCCGAACATGAACCGCGCCACCAGTTGCGCGAACAGCACTTCGATCAGGGCCAGCGTACGCACGCTGGCGGCGGTGGCGATGGCGAAAGCCAGGAACCAGAATTGCGAGGCCAGCGCGCCCATCAGGCCGGCAAACAGCGACGGCTTCCAGGCGCGCAGGATGGCGATCATCGCCGACGGCTGCCGCAGCCACAGATAAAGCGAAAGCGCGACCGCCTGCATCACCAGGCCGACCACCAATGTGAAGGTCGCCGCCATGACGAAATTCGCCATGTGCAGGTCGAGGATCGCACCGCGATAGCCGATCGCCGATAAAGCGAACATGCCGCCCGAGGCCAGGCCGACCAGCGTCGGCTTGACTCCGCCAACCATGCCGCCGGGCTTGAACGACATGATCAGCACGCCCGCGGTCGCCACCAGGATCGCCGTCATCATCGGCAGCGTCACCGCGTCGCCGAGAAAGATCAGCCCGAAGATCGCGACCTGGATCGGTTCGGTCTTGATATAGGCGATGGTGACGACGAAGGAGCGCTGGCCCATGGCCATCAGCATCAGCGCGGTGGCGGCGATTTGCGCGCCCGCGCCGTCGATCACCCATGGCCAGAAGCTCAAGGGCGGGCGCGGCAGCGGCACGCCGGTCACCAGCAAAACCGCGATCAAAGACAGCAACGCGAACGGAAAGCCGAACAGAAACCGCACATGAGTGGCGCCGACGGTGCCGAGGCTCGCCGTCAACTCGCGCTGCATCGCATTGCGCAAGGTCTGGAAAAAGGCGGCGGTGACGGTGAAGACGATCCAGAGCCAGCCAGCGATCATCAGGCCGCCTTTTCCGCGACGACCATGTAGTTGACGTCCATGTCGGTCGAGAGCTGCCAGCGGTCGGCGAACAGGTTGTACATCACGCCGGTCTCGTCGGTGATCTGCAGGCCGGCTTGCTCGATGGCGATTTCCAGCTCGTTGGGCGTGACGAATTTTTCCCATTGATGGGTGCCGCGCGGCAGCCAGCGCAAAATGTACTCGGCGCCGACGATGGCGAGCGCAAAGCTCTTCATGGTGCGATTGAGCGTGGCGACGAACAGCAAGCCGCCGGGCTTGACCATGGCGCCGGCGAGATCGACGAACAAGCCGACATCGGCGACGTGCTCGACCACTTCCATGGCCAGCACCGCGTCAAAAGTTTCGCCCGCCTCCGCCAGCGCTTCCGCCGTGGTGTTGCGGTAATCGATCGCGAGCCCGGCCTGCGCCGCGTGATGCTGCGCCACCGCGATGTTGCTCGCCGACGGATCGGCGCCGACCACCGACGCGCCAAGCCGCGCCAGCGGCTCGGAAAGAATGCCGCCGCCGCAGCCGATATCGAGAATGCGCAGGCCGGCGAGACTATCGAGCCGCTTGGTATCGCGGTCAAAGTGCTCGGCCACGCGGTCGCGGATATAGGCGAGCCGCACCGGATTGAACTTGTGCAGCGCCGCCATCGGCCCGCGCGCGTCCCACCATTGGCCGGACATGCGCGAGAACCGCGCGACTTCCTCCTCGTCGATGGTGCTCTGATTGCGATCCATTCTTGATGCCGTGCGTCCGCTCAACCATTCCCCCCTTGTGGGGCGGGGAAGGGGTGGGGGTCGAGAGGCGACGTGAGAGCGTCGACGATCTTCGTAACCTCACGACCCCCCACCCTACCCTCCCCCACAAGGGGGGAGGGAAATCAGGCGCTCGCCCGCTTGCGTTTGAAGTGGCCGTAGCCGGGGCGGTAGCTTTTCTCGTCGAGGAACTGCTTCATGCCTTCCTCGCGGCTGTTCTCCTTGTCGTTATAGCGCAGCGCGTCGCTCTTGGCGGCGAGATAATCGGCCGCCTGCGGCTCGTTCATGAAGCGCACGGCGCGGATCGCCTCCTTGGTGTAGCGCAACGTCGCCGGGCTCTTCTCCATCAGCTTCTTGGCGAGCTTGACGGTTTCCTCGCGCAGCTTCTCCTTCGGGTAGGAGAAATTGACGAAGCCCATAAGCTTCGCCTGCTTGCCGTCGAACGAATCGCCGGTCATGGCGTAATAGAGCGCATCGCGGTAGTTCATGGTCTGCGCCACGTTCCACGACACGATGCCGCCGGGCAGAATGCCCCAATTGACTTCCGACAGCCCGAACATGGCGTCGTCGGCGGCGAGCGCGATGTCGCAGGCGGTCACCTGGGTGAAGGCGCCGCCGAAGCAATAGCCGTTGACCATGGCGATGGTCGGCTTGGGAAAGGTCGACAGCTTCTGCCAGCGCCAGTTGTTCGAGGCGCGGCGCAGCTTGTGGCGCGCCGCGGCGTCGCCGGCATTGGCGCGGAAATAAAGTTTTATATCCTGCCCGGCGCTGAACGCATTGCCGGCGCCGGTCAGCACCAGCACCTCGGTCGCCGGATCGACAGCGAGCGCGTCGAGCGCCTCGTCCATTTCGAGATGGACCTGCGGGCTCATGGCATTGCGCTTGTCCGGACGGTTGATCATCAGCCAGGTGATGCCGCCTTCGTTCTCGACGTGGATCGCCTCGTATGTCTTGGCCGCGGGCATGGTTCGCTCCGAATTGCTGTGGGTGGCGCATTCAACAGGTCTTGGGTGGCTGAGACAAGGTTGGTGTCACGTCATCTGCTTTGCGCGTTCGGCGTAGGTCGCAATCGCCCGCACCGCGCGCAGCGTCTTGTCGACCTCCTGCATGAAGCCGACGTTCGGCAATTGCTCGCGTAACGCGCGGCTGTAATCGGTCAGGCCGTGGGAGATCATGGTGACGTGGACGATTGGCTTTTTGCCGTGCGCCGCGAGCGTGTTGACGGCGTGGAGGTTGGCCTCCTTGCGTTCCGAGCCGGCGCCGCGCGGCAGTTCCTCCTGCAGCAGCAGAATGTCGATCGCCGGATCGTCGAGCAGCGCCGAGACGCATTCGATATAGACGTCCGTGCTGCCGAGGCCGGCGAAGCCGGAATCCAGCGGATTGCCGATGAAGGTGCCGACGCCGAGCACGGCTTCGAGACGCCGGCGCGTTTCCTGGGCGAGCGCCGGAAATGTCAGGCCGTTCGCCGCCGCAGCGTCGAGCAAGAGGCCACGCAGCGCGCCGGAGAACGTGATGCCGCCGAGATTGGCGCCGGCCGGCGGCGGCACATGGGTGAAATATTCCACCGCCTCGACGATGTCGTCGAGCGTGCGCACGCGCAGGATGCCGGCGGACGCCGCGAGCGCGTCGAACGCTTCCATCGGACCGGCGACCGCGCCGGTATGCGCCAGCGCCGCGGCGCGCCCCTCCGCTGAGGCGCCGAGCTTTACCGCGATCACCGGCTTGCTGGCGCGGCGCGCCATCGCGCAGGCGGCGCGCAAGTGCTCGGGGTCCTGCACCGCTTCGAGATACGAGACGATGACGCGGACGAACGGCAGCGTCGCGAAATAGGCGATGTAGTCGGCGGTGGTCAGACCGGCCTCGTTGCCCGACGTCACCAGCGAGGCGGTGGCGATGCCGCGCTCTTCCAGCGTGCGCTTGATCGCCATGGCAAGCCCGCCGGACTGGGCGACGATTGCCACCGGGCCTTCGGCGATGCGGTGCGGGCGGTCGTCGGTCAGCGTCATCAGCCGTGACGGCGCGTGGATGTTGCCCATGCAGTTCGGGCCCGACACCGCAAGCCCGGTTTCGGCGATCGTTTTGCGCAACGTCTCGGCGAGCATTTTGGCGGCGGCATCCTCCCCTTCGCCAAAGCCCGACGACATGACGGTGGCGCTGCGCGCCCCGGCCACGGCAGCGGCGCGCAACGTCTCCGGCACTTGGCTTGCCGGGATCACCACCACCACATGGTCCGGCGGCTCGGGCAGGTCGGCGAAGCTGCGATAGCAGCGCATGTTCCAGACCTGGTCGCGGCGTGGATTGACCGGGTAGGCCGGGCCGGGGAAGTCGTAGCGGCGCAGGTTCTTAAACGCGCGCAGCGCCCAGCTCCCCGGCGCGTCGCTGGCGCCGACGATGACCACGTTGCGCGGATTGAGCAGCGCCGCCACCTTGGCCTGCGCGGCCTGCAACGATGTCGCCGGCTCGGAAACGTTCACTCCCTGACCCTCCCCGTTAGGCGGGCAATAGCCCACCGCCGCGCCGGCGCACCGCGACAATAAACGCGCATTGCACTCGCGGGCGACCTGAACGAGGATATGCCTCGAAACAGCTTTGCACATTACGAGAACTGGGAGGGAGCAATGCAAAAAATGTTCTACGGCCTTGTCGGCCTGGCCGGCCTTGCGCTGGCGATATTCGGTATCGGTCCGGCTCGCGCGGTCGACACCATCAAGATCGCGCTCATCCTGTGCTATTCCGGCCAGTTCGCCGACACTGCCGTGCAGATGGACAATGCCGTCAAGCTCTACGTCAAGCAGCATGGCGACACCGTCGCCGGCAAGAAGATCGAATTCATCCGCAAGGACACCGGCGGCATCGCCCCCGACGTGGCCAAGCGCCTGGCGCAGGAGGCGATCGTGCGCGACCATGCCGACATACTCGCCGGCTGGATTCTGACTCCCAATGCGCTCGCCGCCGCCGACGTTTCCGCCGAAGCAAAGAAATTCATGGTGGTCATGAACGCCGCGACGTCCATCATCACCACGAAATCGCCCTATATCGCCCGCACCTCGTCGACCACGCCGCAGTTGAACTACACGCTCGGCGCCTGGGCGGCCAAGAACGGGCTGAAGAAAATCTACACCATGGTCTCCGATTACGGCCCGGGCATCGACGCCGAAACTTGGTTCCAGACCGGCTTCAAGGAAGCCGGCGGCGAAATCGTCGGCTCGGTCCGCTTCCCGGTGGCGAACCCGGATTTCTCCGCCTTCATCCAGGCTGCCAAGGACAAGAACCCGGACGCCATCTACATCTGGATTCCCGGCGGCGCGCAGCCGCTCGCCGTCGGCAAGGCGCTTTCCGAACGCGGCGTCGATCCGGCCAAGACGAAAGTGCTGGGGCAGGACGCACTCGGCTTCGAGAGCGCGCTGCAGGGCATGGGCGACACGGCGCTCGGCATCATCACCGTCGCGAACTACGACTACAATCACGATTCGCCGATGAACCACGACTTCGTCAAAGCCTATAACGACGAGGCGCATCGCAACCCCGACATCTTCTCCATCGGCGGCTACGACGGCATGCATCTGATCTACGCGGCGCTGCAGAAGACCGGCGGCAACACCGACGGCGACGCGCTGATCGCCGCCGCCAAGGGCATGAGCTGGGAAAGCCCGCGCGGCCCGATGATGATCGATCCGGAAACCCGCGACATCGTGCAGACCGTCTACATCCGCCGCGTCGAGAAGGTCGGCGGCGGCCTGCGCAACGTCGAAATCGACAAGGTCCCGAACGTGAAGGATCCGGCCAAGGCGCGCATGAAGAACTGACGCGGCTTGCCTCGACCCCGGGCCGCCGCCCATGCCTCCGGTCTTCGGCGTGCTGTTCGACGGCTTCGCCTACGGGATGCTGCTGTTCCTGATGTCGGTCGGGCTGTCGGTGACGCTCGGCATGATGAACTTCGTCAACCTGGCGCATTGCAGCTTCGCCATGCTCGGCGGCTACGTCGCCATCACGCTGATGAACGCATTCGGCTGGCCGTTCCTGGCGACGCTGCCGGTTGCGTTCATCGCCGCCGCCGCCGCGAGCGTGGTGCTGGAGCGGATTTTCTTCCGGCGCTTTTACAATGCCAGCGACCTCGACCAGTGCCTGCTCACCATCGGCATCGTCTTCGTGTCGATCGCGGCGGCGGCCTACATCTACGGCACCGACCAGCAGCCGATGCAATTGCCGCCCTATCTGCGCGGCTCGATTGCCTTCATGGGCCTCGACCTCGCCGTCTACCGGCTGTTCCTCATCGCCACGGCGCTCTTGATCACGATCGCGCTGGTGGTGATGGTCGAGGCCACGCGCTTCGGCGCGCAGGTGCGCGCGGCGGTGAACAATCAGCGCATGGCGCGCGGGCTCGGCATCAACGTCGACGGCCTGTTCGCCATCACCTTCGCGCTCGGCAGCGGGCTTGCCGGCCTCGGCGGCGCGCTGGCGATCGCCATGCTCGGGCTCGATCCGCAGTTCGCGCTGACCTACCTGATCTACGTGTTGATCGTGGTGTCGGTCGGCGGCCTCGGCTCGATTTTCGGATCGTTCGCCGCCGCCATGCTGCTCGGCTTCAGCGACATGGCCGGCAAATATTACGTCCCGGCCATCGGCGCCTTTCTCATCTATCTGGTGATGATCGTGCTGTTGATGTGGCGGCCGTCCGGCCTGTTCGGGAGGCGCTAGGCGTGACGAGCGAGGCGATCCCCGTTCGTCCGGTGCAATATTTGCAGGCGCAGATGCGCTGGCGGTGGAGCGAAGCGGCGTTCTGGCTCGCCACTTTGCTGCCGTTGGTGCTGACGCCGAATTATCTGGTGCTGGCGAGCCAGATCGCGATTACGGCGTTGTTCGCGCTGTCGCTCGACCTCATCCTCGGCTTCTCCGGCATCGTCTCGCTCGGCCATGCCGCCTATTTCGGCGTCGGCGCCTATACCGCCGGCCTGTTGTCGAAATGGGGCTGGGGCGAGCCGCTGACCGCGCTGGTGGCGGCGGCGATCGCGGCCGGATTGTTCGGCTATGTCACGAGCTTCATCGTGGCGCGGTTCCGCCATTTGGCGCTGATCATGATCACGCTCGGCATCGGGCTCGTGCTGCAGGAAGCCGCCAACAGCGCCGGCTGGCTCACCGGCGGCTTCGACGGCCTGCAGGGCATTCACACCTGGCGGATTTTCGGCCGATTCCGCTTCGATCTTTACGGCTACACCGCCTACGGCTATTCGCTGGCCGGGCTGTTCGTGATTTTCCTGATCGCGCGGCGGCTCATTCATTCGCCGTTCGGGCTGGCGCTGCGCGGCATCCGCGAGAACGGCCTGCGCATGCCGGCCATCGGCGCGCCGGTCCACTCCCATATCCAGACGATCTACACCATCGCCGCCATCATCGCCGGTATCGCCGGCGCCATGCTGGCCGAGACCACCGAGACCGTCTCGCTGGAAGCGCTCGGCTTCCAGCGCTCGGCCGACGTGCTGGTGATGCTGATCCTCGGCGGCACCGGGCGGCTCTACGGCGGCCTGATCGGCGCCGTGGTCTATATGGTGGCGCGCGACCAGTTCTCCGGCCTCAATCCGCAATATTGGTATTTCTGGATCGGCCTGCTGCTGATCGCCGTCGTCACGCTGTTGCCGAACGGCATTCTCGGCGGGCTTGCGCATCTGGCGCGGCGCCTGAAGGTGGCGTCGTGAGCGCCAACGCCCTTGCCACCCACGGCCTGAACAAAAATTTCGGCTCGCTGGTCGTCGCCTCCGACATCGAGCTGGTCCTGCCGCAGGGCGTCCGTTACGCGCTGATCGGGCCCAACGGCGCCGGCAAGACCACATTGATCAACATGATGACCGGCATGCTGCAGCCGGACGCGGGCCGCATCGTGTTGGGCGACGACGACATCACGGCGCTGCCGCCCGAGCAGCGGGTGCGCCTCGGCCTGGTTCGCACCTTCCAGATCAATGCGCTGTTTCCCCACCTCACTGCGCTGGAATCGGTGACGCTCGCGGTGTGCGAGCGGCGCAAGGTGGCGCGCACCTGGTGGCGGCAGCTCACCGCCTATGGCGACGAAATCGACGAGGCCTACGACATTCTCTCGGCGCTGACCTTGGCGCCGGTGTGTCACCGCCCGACTCGCGAGCTCGCCTATGGTCAGCAGCGGCTGGTCGAGATCGCACTGGCGCTCGCCACCAGGCCGAAAGTGCTGCTGCTCGACGAGCCGGCGGCCGGCGTGCCGCGCGAGGAAAGCCGCGACCTGTTCGCCGCCATTGCCGGCCTGTCGCGCGACATCACCGTGCTGTTCATCGAGCACGACATGGACCTTGTCTTCCGCTTCGCCTCGCGCGTCATCGTCATGGTCGGCGGCCGCGTGCTGGTCGAAGGCGCGCCGGCCGAGATCGCCGCCGATCCGCGGGTGCGCGCGGTCTATCTCGGCAAGACGCGCCACGAGGCGGTGTCGTGACCGCGCCGCTGCTCACGCTGAGCGACGTCCGCGCCGGCTACGGCCCGGCCATCGTGCTCGACGGCATTTCGTTCGAACTGCCGGAGCATGGCGGGCTCGCCGTGCTCGGCAGAAACGGCGTCGGCAAATCGACGCTGCTTCTCACCATCATGGGCTACACCGTGGTCCGCCGTGGCCGGGTGCTATGGCGCGGCGAGGACATCACGGCACGCCCGCCGCATCGTCGCGCCCAGGCCGGCATCGGCTGGGTGGCGCAGGAACGCGAGATTTTCTCGACGCTGACGGTGGAAGAAAATCTCACCGTGGCCGCCCGCGACGGCCGCTGGACTTTGCCGGCGGTGTACGACCTGTTCCCGCGCATCGCCGAGCGCCGGCGCAATCTCGGCAACCAGCTGTCCGGCGGCGAGCAGCAGATGCTGGCGATCGCCCGCGCCCTGATGACCAATCCGGCGCTGCTCCTGCTCGACGAGCCGCTCGAAGGTTTGGCCCCCATCGTCGTCGAGGAGCTCGCCGCCGCGATCCGCCGCATGACCAGCGAAAGCACATGCGCCTTCATCCTGGTCGAGCAGCACGCCGACATCGCGCTGTCGTTGACCCAATCGGCGCTCGTTCTCGAACGCGGCCGCATCGTGCATTCAGGGCCGTCGGCGCAATTGCTCGCAGACCACGCCACGCTCGACCGCTATATCGGGCTGCGGCTGGCGGAGGCGTAAAGCCTTTTGCTATTCTTGCGCACGGGCCGCGGCAACGCATTCGATCATCCGAGGGAGTATCAAATGGCAGCGCCAATTTCCGGTCAACAGGCGCCCGGTTTTTATCGGCACAAGGTCGGCAACTACGAGCTGACGGTGGTGAGCGACGGCACGCTGACGCTGGACGCAACCATCTTCACCGGCGACGAAGCCGGCGCCGAGAAACTGTTGCGCGACGCCCATCTGCCCAAGATGGGGTTCACCACGCCGCTCAACACCTGGCTGATCAATACCGGGCAAAAGCTCATTCTGGTCGATGCCGGCGGTGGCACCCATTTCGCGCCGTCGATCGGCCGGCTGCCGCAAAACCTCGCCGCCGCCGGCGTCAGTCCCGCAGCGATCGACGCCGTGGTCATCACCCACCCGCATCCCGACCACATCCCCGGCATCATCACCAGCGACCACAAGACGCTCTTCCCGAACGCCACGCTCTACGTCAACGAGAACGACCACGCGTTCTGGACCTCGGCCGACATCCGCGGCAAGGCGCCGGAGGAATTCCGCGGCTTCTTCGACCTCGCCGTCAACGCCATCAAGCCCTATGCCGCCGCCGGCAAGCTCTCGCTCTACAAGGACGGCACCGAATTTGCGCCCGGCGTCCGTGCGGTCGCCTGCTACGGCCATACCGTCGGCCACAGCATGGTGCGGGTGTCGCCGCCGGGCGGCGACTTTCTCATCTTCGGCGACATCGTGCATTGCATGGCGCTGCAATTTCCCGATCCCGAGCGCTCGGTGGCGTTCGACACCGATCCACCGGCGGCGCTCGCCAACCGCAAGCGGGTGCTCGACATGGTGGCGACCGACCGGCTGTTGTTCTCCGGCGGCCACCTGCCGTTCCCGGCGCTGGGGCACGCCACCAAATCCGGCAGCGGCTATGTCTTCGTGCCGGTGATTCACTGCGAGCTGTGAGCGGCTTTCATCCGCCCCCGCGACAGCGGGGGAGGGGGACCACGCGAAGCGTGGTGGAGGGGGCGCCGGCGGCGACGCATATTCTGAATCGGAGGAGTGATCGGCGAGTCAGCGCGCCCCCTCCACCGCGCTAACGCGCGGTCCCCCTCTCCCGCTTCGCTGCGCTACGCGGTGGCGGAAAGGAGCGCCGGCAGCTTCACCGAAAATTTCTTGCCGATCCCTTCCAGCTCCTCCCAGAGCTTTCTCGGAATCGGAATGCCCCTCTTGCGGCGCCTCGCTTCGGTGCGCTGCGAGCGTTCGCCGGGCAAGGTGATCTCGTCGAAGCCGGCTCGCCGCGGCAGCGCCTTGAGCGTCGCCGCCAGCGCGTCGGCGTCGTGGGTGAAGCCGGCGAGCGGCCGGAAGGTTTCGATGTCGATGGCGAGCATCGCGGTGTTGCCGGTGTGACGGTCGCGCTTTTCCGGGCCGAGCGCGCGGGCCTGGATCGGCGCCGACGCCAGCACGCTCGCCAGCATTTCGAACATCAGGCCGAGCCCTGAGCCTTTCGGGCCGCCGAGCGGCAGCAGGATCTCGGCCTCTTTCGGATCGGTGGTCGGCTCGCCGCCGGCAGTCAGCACGGTGTCTTTGGGCAGCGGCTCGCCGGTATCGCGCGCCTGCAAAATCTTGCCGTTGGCGATGGCGCTCGACGCCATGTCGAGCACGATCGGGCCGTTGCCGCTCGGCACCGCAATGGCGATCGGGCTGGTCGAGAGGCTGGCGACCCGGGCGCCGTGATAGGCCATCAGGGTCGGTCCGGCGCCGATCAGGATCGCGGCGCAGTTTTGCGCGGCGATCCATTGCGCATAGCGGCCGATGGCGCCGGTATGGGTGGTCTCGCGCACCAGGCCGAAGCAGACGCCGGCCTTTTTGGCGCGCTCCACGGCGAGCGCAGCCGCCCGCATCACCGCCACCGGCCCAAAGCCATGATGACAATCGAGCACGAAAGTCGCGGCGCGATCGTGCGACAGCGTCGGCTCCGCCTTGGTGTCGATCTCGCCTTGGGCGATGATGTTGAGATAGCGCGGCAAGCGCGACACGCCGTGGCCGTCGCCGCCGCGCAGATTAGCCCAGACCAATCCTTCGGCGACGATGGCGGCGTCTTTGTCGCGCGCGCCGTTGGCGATGAGCACTTCGCGGATGAAACGGCCCAGCTCGTCGTGGCCGACGGCAATACTATTGCGACTCACGCGCGCCTCACTTCACCGCCGGAAAATAATTGTCGAGCCAGCCGCGCATCACGGTCCAGACCCGGGTCGATTTCTCCGCGAACAGGAAGTGGTCGAGGCCGGCGAACAGATGCAGCTCGCTCGGCTGGCCGGCGCGCTTGAACATTTCCACCGACTGCTCGGTCGGCGTCACCGAATCCTTGGCGGCGTGGATGAGCAAGAGCGGCCGCGGCGCGATTTTGCCGACCACCTCCTCGGCGCGGAAATCGAACATGCTCTGCGCGGTCTCGGCCGGGAACATCTCGACCGACTTCGGCGCCAGCATGGCGACCTTCTGCTTGTCGAGATTTTCCCGCACGTGATCGGGGATCGGCACGATGTCGTAGCGCGGCACCATCAGCGATTTGCCGGTGCGGGCGCGATGGGCGCGGCCGTCTTCGAGCATCTTGGTGAACTTCGCCCAGGCCTCCGGCGTCGGATGCTGGCCGCGGAATTTGCGTTCGCCGTGGCCCCAGCCGCCGTTCGAGACCACGGCGGCGATGCGCGGATTGGTGCCGCCGGCATAGACGCCGACCGCGCCGCCGAAGCTCGATCCGATCACGCCGATGCGGTCGGGATCGACGGCGGGATGATGGCTGAGAAAATCGAGCGCGTTGCCGGTATCCTCGACCTGTTCGAGGCAGATGACCCGGCCGAACTCACCCTCGCTCTTGCCGCAGCCGCGCATGTCGAAACGCAAGGTGACGAAGCCGAATTCATTGAGCACCCGCGCCGGCGTGATGCAGGTCGGGCTTTCGCTGTTGGAGCCGAAGCCGTGCAGCACCAGGAACGCCGCGCGCTTCTCGGCAGGCCGCACGCCGTCCGGCACGCTGAGCACGCCATGCAGGCGCAAGCCCGCCGATTGAAAGCTGACGGTTTCCTGTTGACTCATGGCGGCTCGAACTCCCCTGCCCTGCGCGGGCCGGCACTCTAGCGATTTAAACGAGTGAGGGAAGGGGACGGCGATGCCGCCATATCAATGCCGTCTACTCTGAGCGGATGGTGGCCTTGATCACTTGGCTGCCAATTGTTCGCATTGATGATCTTGTCAAGGGCGGCGCGAAAGCGCCGCCGCCTCCGGCGGTCATGGACCCTTGACAAGATCATCAACGCGAACAGAAACGCTGTCCAAGCGATCAAGGCCGCTTTCTAGGCTGTCCTTATATAACTCATATAACTCGCCGGAACATGGCAGCGCTAATGTTGCAATATCGCCGGCAATATCGTATATAGCACCCTGTGAGGCTGGTGCTTGATACCGCCACTATGATTGCGGCGATCCGCAGCGACGCAGGCGCGTCACGGCGCCTGCTGCGCGCAGCGCTTGAACGACGGCGGGGCATTGTGCTGCTGGTGTCAGTGCCGCTGTTGATCGAATACGAGGCGGTCATGACACGGATCGAGCACCTGCGGGCCGCACGCCTCTCCGTGACCAACGTCGGCGTGCTCCTCGATGCGGTTGCCGCGGTAGCGGAGCCTGTGAGATTGGCTTTCCTCTGGCGACCCATCTTGGCGGACATTGATGACGATATGGTGCTGGAAGCGGCGGTCAACGGCCGGGCGGACGCAATCGTGACATTCAACCGGCGTGATTTCAGCGCTGCGGCGGAGCAATTCGGCATTCCGGTCTTGTCGCCAGGCGAGACCGCCATACGATGGGAGAAGAGGACATGAGAAAGAGCAATTTCGCGCTGCGTCTGCAGCCGTCGCTCCTCGACGAGGCGCGTAAACTCGCCGAAGAAGAAGGCGTTGCCCTCAACCAGTTCATCAATGTCGCTGTCGCGGAAAAGCTGTCGGCGCTACGCACCGAAAGCTATATCGCGGAACGGGCCGCGCGCGCCGATATTCCCAAGGCCCTTCGCATCCTCAAGCGCGCAGGCGTGGGGCGTCCCCCGATGAAGGGCGACGAACGGGCCGCCCGGTAGGGCAAACGGCGATAGTCTCAGAGCCGACATCACCGCGTCTGCCCCCGATACGCGTCGATTATCTCCGATCCCGTCGCGAACCACACCTTGCCGTGGCCGGCGATGTATTGCAGCGCTCGGTCCAACGTGCGGATGCGGTGCGGCACGCCGATCAGGAACGGATGCAGCGCGATCGCCATCACCCGGCCGTTGCGCTCGCCTTCCTCGTACAGCACGTCGAAAGTCTCGCAGATGCGGCGGTAGAAATCGTCGATGCTGATGCTCGGCATGTTGAACAGCGGCATGTCGTTGAGCTCGATCGAATAGGGAATCGAATAAAGCCCGTTGTTCATGCGGTAGGGCAGATCGTCGTTGACCCAGTCGCAGACATAGTCGACGCCGTGCTGGCGCAACAGATCGAGCGTGTGCCAGGTCTCGCAGAGCCCCGGCCCGAGCCAGCCGCGCATCTTCTGGCCCCATTGCTCGATCACTTCGCGCGCCTCGACGATCACGGCCGCTTCCTTCTCGGCGCTCAAGCCCGTGAGCAGCACCGAATTGGTCAGCCCATGGCCCATCAATTCCCATTTGAGCTTCGCCGCCTCTTCCATGATGCGCGGATAAAAGCGGCCGACCTCGGCATTGAGCGCCACCGTGCCGCGCACGTTGTGCTTGGCGAGCACCTCCATAATGCGCCAGACGCCGACCCTATTGCCGTAATCGCGGCGTGAATGATTGCGGATGTCGGGCGCCGCGCTGCCGATCTCGATATGGAAATGCTCGATGTTGGGGATCACCCACACCGCGACGCGCGCGCCGTTCGGCCATTCAACGCGCGGCCGGTCGACGATGGCCTGGTAGGGAAACAGACGAAATGGATCGGCATCCATCGGCGTTCTCCTGCTGCCGTTCACGGGCTGCCGCCATTATGATGCGCCTTTGCGCCGGTATCCATCGCCGGGCGCTCAGATTGCGGCCAGGGAACTGTCGCGGTAGTGTTCCCGATCGATACGAACGCATCGACGATCGGAGGAAACGGCAATGTCGGACAAGCCCAACTACAGGGTCAACAGGCGCAATGTCAAAATGACCGAACGCGTCGCCATGGCGGCAGTCGGCAAGTCGGTACTGCGTGCGCAGAAGGTCCACGGCACCGACACCAGCCTTATGTTCGCCGAACGCGCATCGGGCTATCACACCAGTCCGCACATGCACGATTGCGAGCAGATGAACTACATCGTCTCCGGCGAAATCTATTTCTTCGTCGATGGCCGCGGCTACCGCTGCACGGCCGGCGACGTCATGCGCATCCCGCGCAACAAGGTGCACTGGGCATGGAACCGCGGCAACGAGACCGCGGTGGTTTTCGAATCGCATTCGCCGCCGCTGCGCGACCGCGGTGGCGACGCCTACCCGTTGCTCGGTCCCGACGACGACCCGAGCAAGATTCAGCACATGGCGAATATCCTGGTCAAACTGGATCAGGCCGAGATCGAGGCCGTCGAGGCGCGCGCCATCGCCGAAGAGGAAGGCCAGCAGGCGGCGGAATAGTCGCACCTCCCCATGATGCGGGTCCGGCGTTGCAGAAATCTCGGCGCCGCGCTCGGCGCCGTTGCCGCCGTGCTGTTGACGGCGGGCGCCGCTACGGCTGCGGAAAATTTCTATCAGGGCAAGACGGTAGAAATCATCACGTCGTCGGGCGTCGGCGTCGACAGCTACGATACGCTCAGCCGCCTGCTCGCACGCCATATCGGCCGCCACCTGCCGGGGGAGCCTCCCGTCATCGTGCGCAACATGCCGGGCGCCGGCGGCATCCTCGCCGCCAACGAGCTTTACAATATTGCGCCCAGGGACGGCACCGTCATCGGCATGCTCGACCAGTCGATCTATGAGACGCAGCTGTTCAAAGTGGCCGGGCTGAAGGCCGACGTCACCAAGATGAATTGGATCGGCCGCATCATCAGCAACAACGCCGTGCTGTTCGCCTGGCATGCCGCCGCCGTCAAAAAGATCGAAGACGCCTACGCGAACGATCTCGTCGTGTCGTCGACCGGCAGCTCGTCGCAGCTGCGCTGGACCATGTTGAAGAGGCTTCTCGGCCTGCGCCTGAAGCTGGTGACCGGATATAAGGGCACCAATGAGGGCCTGCTGGCGATGGAGCGCGGCGAGGTCGAGGCCACCAGCATGCCGTGGACGATATTTCGCGTCATCCGCGCCGATTGGCTGCGCGACCGGAAAGTCAACATCCTGTTGCAGACCGGACTCGACAAGGCGCCCGACCTGCCCGACGTACCGCGGCTCGTCGATCTCGGCCATGACGACGACCAGCGCCAGATTCTCGAACTGTTCTCGCAGGCGGAAAAAGTCGGCCGCTCGTTCACGGCGCCGCCCGGCCTGCCGGCGCCGCGAGTCGCGGAGCTGCGAGCGGCGTTTGCGGCCGCCCTCAAAGATGCCGCCTTCTTGGCGGATGCCGCAACCATGCAGGTCAGTCTCAGCCCATTGCTGGGCGAAGAGCTTCAGGTCATGATCGAGAAATCGTTCGATTATTCGCCGGCGATCGTTGCGAAGGCGGCGGCCTTGATACGGAGCACGGGACAGGACCGATGAACGCCGCGCGAGCGTCTGTCTTCCGTCCTCCCACGCGACACATCGAGAAAGCGACATGACCTTGATCCTGTCCAACGACGACGTCGGCCGTTTGATCACGATGCCGGAATGCATCGCGGTGCTGGAGGAAGCCTATGCCGAGCTAGCCGAAGGCCGCGGCGTGTCGCGCACGCGTTCCGACAGCCTGGCGCCGACGTCGCGCGACGATGCGCTTTACAGCTTGAAATCCATGGACGGCGTCGTCCCGAAGTTCGGCGTCGGCGCCGTTCGCATCAATTCCGACATCGTCACCTGGCCGAAGCGCGGCAACAATATTCGCCGCGAGAAAGTGCCGGCGGCGCCGGGCGGCCGCTACGTCGGCCTGGTGCTGTTGTTCTCGACCGAAAACGGCGAACCGCTGGCGATCTTTCCCGACGGCGTCATGCAGCGCATGCGGGTCGGCGCCGCCAACGGGCTGGGCGCCAAATATCTGGCGCGGGCGAACGCGACGACGGTCGGCATTCTCGGTTCCGGCTGGCAGGCCGGCGCCCAGCTCATGGCGGTCTGCGCGGTCCGTCCCATCGCGGCGATCCGCTGCTTCAGTCCCAACCGCGAAAATTGCGCGGCGTTCTCGCGGCAGATCGGCGAGACGCTCGGCATCGACGTTGTTGCGGTCGAAGCGCCGGAAGACGCAATTGGCGGCGCCGATATCGTCATGTGCGCGAGCAACAGTCTCGACAACATTTTCTTCGAGCGGTGGATCGAGCCGGGCATGCATCTGAGCTCGATCAAGGTGCCGGAGATCGAGCCGAAGGCGGTCAAGCGGGCGAACCGCGTCGCCATCCATGTCCGCGATTCGAAGCCGATCATTACCGCCACCAAGGACTTGCCGATGCCGGAAACCACCGCGGGCCACGGCTGGTCGAACGCGGACGCCATAGACCTCTCAAGGCTGCCGACATTGCCGGATCTCATCGTCGGCCGGGCAGAATGCCGCAAGTCGGACGACGAGGTGACCTGCTTTCTCAACAATCTCGGGATGGGCTATCAATTCGCCGCCGCCGGCGCGCTGCTCTACCGCAAGGCCAAGGAAAGCGGCGCCGGACACGATCTGCCGACCGACTGGTTCACGGAAGACGTGCACCCTTAATGGTGGCGGCCGGGGCCGTCTCAGGATGACGGCGATCCAACGCCTTCGGAGTGCTCGCCGGCAGGCGGCGCCGGGCTCGGCCAGCGCTCGTGGGTGAGCGGCACCACCATGTGCACCGACAAGCCGTCGCGGGTGAACGAGCGCTGCACTTCGCCGTTCAACTGCCGCTCGATGACGAGGCCGACCAGCCGCGAGCCGAAGCCGAGACGCCGCGGCCGCCGCGCCGGCGGCCCGTTCTTCTCGACCCAATCCAGGATCAAGGTCATGCCGCGCTTGGTGCGACTCACCGACCAGCTCAGATCGAGCTGCCCCTTGGGCCGCGACAAGCTGCCATGCTTGATGGCGTTGGCGGCCAGCTCGTGCAACGCGGCGCTGAGATTGAAGATCGGGTCGGGCTCGAGATCGATATTGGGGCCGCTGAACGAGACCCGATCGAGATAGGGCCCCAGCAGGACGTAGAGCAACTCCATGATCGGGATCGATTTCCAGCCGCCTTCGGTGATCAGGCGGTGGGCGTTGGCCATGGCGAGCACGCGCGCCTGATATTTGCTGGCGAGATCGGCGATGCTTTTTGAGTTCTTGGCGGTTTGCGAGAACAGCGCCAAGAGCTGCGAGAACAGATTCCCCGAGCGGTGGCGCATGTCGCGAATCATCAGCTCGTTGCGCTGCTCGAGCTGGCGGCGCTGAATGGCGCCGGCCAAGAGATTGGCGACCGCGGCGAGGAACGACGTGTCCTGGGCGCTGTAATGGCGCCCCTTAGCGGTGCAGACGCCGAGAATGCCGTAGGCGCGGCCGTCGCGGCCGGCGATGGTCACGGTGACGCCGCTGACGCAGTGATGCTCTTGCAGATAGGGCGCGATCGCGAACCTGGTCTCGGTGGCATAATCTTCGGTGACGACCGGCGCGGCGGAATTCAACGTGTAGGACGCATAGCTGTCGGCATCCGTCGCGGTCAGCACCGCGCCGACCAGATTCGTCTTCCAGCCGAAGCCGGCGCGCAACAAGAGCTCGGTGCCGCCAGGCAACAGTTCGAGAATCTTGACGAAGTCGACCGCCAGCGTGAGCGCAACCGTCGAGACGGCGTCGTTGAGCAGCCGCTCCAGATCCGGCTCGACCAGAGCGCGCTCGCCGAGCTGCGCCAGCGCTTCCTGCTGCCTGGCGCGGCTGCGCAGCTCGTTCTCGAGGCTGAGACGTTCGGTGCTGTCGTCGCGGCCGCCCTTCGGCGCCTCCGCCGGCCGATCATCCGGTCGCGTCGTCTCGATCTTTTTGCCGTCCGGAGCGTCCATACTCTCGCACTTCCGAGTTTCCTCTCTCGGTCAAATATCATCATTCGTCGCAGCAAATAAAATAGGCCGAAGCTCGTTGTCGCGCTTCGGCCATGGCAATGGAACCTTGAATAAATCGGCCGGCCCCGAGGACCGGCCGTCAGCTCAATATCGACGATCAGTCGGTGCCGGATACGTTGACGCCCAGAATGCTCACCCGCATCGGCGCGGTGGCGGGCACCGGGGGCAACGGCCGCTCGTTCGCCGGCCGGACCGGGATTTGCACGGTCATCGGCGCGCCAATCGAGGCGCGGCGGCCATTTTCGATCGCGGCGTTGCGATCGTCGTTTGGCAGCACCACGACCTTGGTGCCGACATTGACGCGGCTATAGAGATCGATCACGTCGTCGTTGGCCAAGCGGATGCAACCGCTCGAAACATGCTTGCCGATGGTCGTCGGATCGTTGGTGCCGTGGATGCGGAAATCGGTGTTGCCGAGATACATCGCCCGCGCCCCGAGCGGATTGCCGGGGCCGCCGCCGACCCAGCGCGGCAGATACGGCTGGCGCGCGATCATCGCCGCCGGCGGGATCCAATCCGGCCACTCGGCCTTGCGCGTGATGGTCTGCGTGCCCGACCAGGTAAACCCCTCGCGGCCGACGCCGATGCCATAGCGCAGCGCCTTGCCGCCGCCGAGCACCAGATAAAGATAGGTGTGCGCGGTGTCGACGATGACGGTGCCGGCCTGCTCGTTGCCTTGATACGACACCACCTGACGCCGCAGCGCCGCCGGCATTTCATTGTCGCTCGGCTGCTGCGCCTGCGGCGCATATTGCGGAAAAGCCAAACCGTGATCGGCCGGCTGATACGACAGAGATTGCGCAAAAGCCGGAGCGACTGGAATCGTCATAAGACTTGCAAACAAAGCGATGTGACGCAGACCTCGGAATCGAGCGCTCGCTGTCATGATACTCTCCACCCGCTGAAGTGCCGATTTTCAGTTCTGTTAAGCCGTGACATCGCGGGAAGGTTCCGCAGCGCGCCGCGCAGCCGATCGAATGCTGAATTGGAGTGCCGCAGCGTCCCCTTTCGCTGGTGTCCTCTATTAGTCGCGTCCTGGCGGGGAATGGTTCTCTGCGCGCCGTCGCAAAGGAGAGCACCCGCACGCAAGCCGGAGGGGAGGATCGCAGCCGGGGGCGGGTGTGGACGGGGCTTAAGCTTCAGGCCATGCAGCGGCGATAGACGTCCGCCGTGGGAGGAGCGGCCTTGGGCGAGCGGATGAGGCTGACCGCCGCATCGCAGGCGAACGGGATTTGCGCGTGCGGCGCCACATCCTGGCGCATGCCGGCCCGGCCATCGGGTACATCGACGACGGTCGGACGGAGCGGGAGCCGGTCGCCCTTGAGGTTGCGATTGACCGAGACGGCGGGCGTCGGATTGCTCAGACCGGCGCCGACGCTCAAGAACGGGTCGATGGCGACAAACAGCGCCGCAAGAGCAACAAAGCCGAGCGCGCTTACTATACGAAGGTATAGGTGCTTACCCATCGGACCCGCCTCCAGCGCGCCGGGAACGATCCCGGACATGCGAATGGCCCCAGCCCATTCAACGCTGCTGCAACATTTGTCTGGGTGAGCCGTTCCGAGGTTTCGTGGTCCTCACCGATTCGTGATTGCGCAGGCGCACAATGCGCGCGTCCGGATCAGCGAAATTTTACGCACGCGTGGCCCCGCGCGTCGCTGAGCCACGGCCAAAGCGGAACAAACAATGCCGTCGCGCTTTGACAAGGGCGGCCGGCCATCCTTTCCCCCTCCCCCCGTGCTTGGCCGGTCATGTTGGGCGCAGCCGATATGCCGATCGGCTGCGCCCTGACTTTTTCGGCATTGGTCATTCCGGGCGCGTCAAAAGCGCGAAGCCGTAATCCATAACCACAGTAGCTCGAAGCCCTAGCGTCAGCGCCAGTGCTTCGAAACCAGGGGTTATGGATACGCGACTCCTCGCGGAGCCTGTCATCGGGCCGGCCACTTCGGGCCGGACCCGTTGGCTCGGCCCCGGAATGACGGGAGGACTACGCCGTCGGTTGGCGCTCCACCGGCTGCCGCTCGCGATGACGCGCCTTGCGGCCGAAGAACAGGGCCTGGCTCACCACCGCCGACACCACGGCAAGCTGGAACGGTTTTGCAATCAGGAACGCCGGCTCCGGCCGCTGCCCGGTAAGGAAACGCTCCGGGTAGGCGGTGATGAAGATCACCGGCACTTCGAAGGTGCCGAGCAGCTCGTTGACGGCGTCGAGACCCGAACTGCCGTCGGCCAGCTGAATGTCGGCCAGGATCAGGCCCGGCCGCTTCTTCTTGGCCAGCGCCACGGCCTCGTTATGGGTGCGGGCGATGCCGATGACGTTGTGGCCGAGGCTTTCCACCAACGCCTCGATATCCATGGCGATGAAGGTCTCGTCCTCGATGATCAGGATATCGGTGGCGATTTCCGCCGCGAGCTCGCGGCCGGATTCCTCGACCAGATTGCGCAAGGTCGGCAGGTCGCAGTCGAGGATTTGGGCGGCGTCCTCCTCGGAAAAGCCCTCGAGCGCCACCAGCAGGAAGGCCTGCCGGGGCCGCGGCGTGATCTGGGTGATATGCTGCTCGGGCGGCAGCGCGCTCGCGCCCGCCTCGGGCTTGCCGTTCACCGCCAAGGAGCTCCAGATCTTGGTGAACAGCCGATAGAGCGCGACCCGCGAATTGGCGCTTTCCGCCAGCATGTCCGGGCTGGCAATCAGCGATTCCAGTGTGGCCGCCACGTAGGCGTCGCCGGAGGCCTGACTGCCGGTCAGGGCCCGGGCATAACGGCGCAAAAACGGCAGGTGTTGGAGTACTGCTTGAGATGTAGGCACTACGCCCTCCCCTTCAGCATTGCCAAGGCTAACCGAGAAAAACGTGGTCCGGCAAAAAAAGTTCCAAAAAAGTTCCCGAACCGGGGAACAATAGGCAAAACCGGGCGTTGGCCGACAATCGACGGGGGCTTGCGTGTAACCAGGGTGGCTTTGTCATGGGCGATCGGGGGAAAAATGGCGAGATGAAACACCGTAGAACCAATCTTGAAGCGGTAGAGCCGGATTCTTCGGACAAGCCTGCTTCCGACAAGCCAGAGAACCGAGATTCCATGGGAGCACCGGCCAATTCCCCCAAACCCGAGGCCCGGCTGGGCCGCGAGGTCCAGGCCAAGATCGGCCAGCAGTTGCGGGCCATGTACGACGACGTCGTCAATCAGGGCGTGCCACCGCATATCGCCGATCTGGTTCGCCGCTTGAGCGACAGCGATCAAGACTGAAGGCCAGGTACGCATGAAGCTCGATCCTGCGATCCGCGACCAAGTGCTATCCACCGTGCCGAGCCTGCGCGCGTTCGCCATTTCGTTGTGCGGCAATATCGACCGCGCCGACGATCTGGTGCAGGAGACGCTGTTGCGCGCGCTCTCGCACATCGATTCCTTCGAGCCCGGCACCAACATGCCGGCGTGGCTGTTCACCATTCTGCGCAACCTGTTCCGTTCGGAATATCGCAAGCGCCGCCGCGAGGTCGAAGACGCCGACGGCCGCTATGCCGAGACGCTGAAATCGCATCCGGAGCAGACCGGCCGCGTCGAGTTCGAGGAATTCCGCACCGCGCTCGCGAAATTGCCGGCCGACCAGCGCGAGGCTTTGATCCTGGTCGGCGCCTCCGGCTTCTCCTACGAGGACGCGGCAGGGATTTGCGGCTGTGCCGTCGGCACCATCAAGAGCCGCGTCAACCGCGCCCGCACGCGGCTGGCCGACTTGCTGGCCATCGACAGCGTCGATGATTTCGGTCCGGACCGGCCGACGCGCGCGGTGCTCGCCGGCGGCGGACGGAATTAGCGCGTCATTGCGGGGCGCTACGGCATACCACCGCTATGGGCGATGCCGCCGTCGATCGTGACGATCGTGCCGCTGGTATAAGACGACAGATCCGAAGCGAGAAACACCACCGTCGCCGCGATCTCGTCGGTTGAGGCCGGCCGGCCGTAAGGCATTTTGGCAAAGCTCTCCCGCCAGCGGTTCTCGTCGCCGTACTGCGCCGCGGCGCGCTTGCGGCCGAGCACTTCGACACGGTCGGTCAGGACCGGACCCGGATTGACGCCGACCACGCGCACGCCATAGGCGGTGCTCCTGCCGCCGATGGCACGGGTGAACGCCATCAGGCCGGCATTGCCCATGGCGCCGGCGATGTAAGTCGCATCGAGCCGCTCGCCGCCAAGCCCGATGATGTTGATGATGACGCCGCGCCTGCGCTCGCGCATCTTGCGCAGATAAAGCCGCGTCAGCCCGACATAGCCGTAGACTTTGAGGTCCCAGCCGGCGCGCCAGGCCGGCTCGTCGACATCGTCGAGCGAGCCGCCCGGAATGGCGCCGGCATTGTTGACCAGGATATCGACGTCAGGAAAGGTCTGGAACACGCGCTCGCGCGCCGCGGCATCGGCGAGGTCCGCGGCCAGCGTGCGCACCGTCACGCCGGTCGCCTTGGCGATCGCGGCGCCTTCTTGCTCCAGGCGATCGCCCGAGCGCGCCACCAGACAGACATTGACGCCTTCCCGCGCCAACCATTGCGCCACCGCAAGCCCGATGCCCTTCGAACTGCCGGTGACCAGCGCGGTGCGGCCGCCGAGCTTCAAATCCATCGTTTTCCCCCTCGCATTTTGCGGCCTCGCCATGCCGAGTTTTGCGGTCCTTGTCCATGGCCGTGGAGCGGGCTCGCGCCCGACTCCGTTACACCATTAGATTGAGGGACGACCGCCCGTCCGGCAAAGCTCCTCAGCCCGCATCCATGGCGTCCTAGCAAGCATACCGCGCGCTGCCCTGGCGCCAGCCGTTACCCATCTGCTTGCTGTCACCGTAATCAAATCGGTGCACTGTCACCGTATGTACTTGATTTGCCTTCCCGGCAGCCTCGGCCGCTCTTCCTAAACGCTCGTCATTTTGGTATGGTTCAATTTGGCTCCCGGCAGGAGCCTGCCGCCCGTCGTAGCGAAGCCGTTGAGGCGCTGTCCTGAACCATCGTCCCCGTCATGTCATGTCGGGCTCGAGAGGCGGTTGACGGGCGACGCTTCGCTAAGGGCCGGGAGACTTGACGTGTCGAACGATCACATTTGTCCATCCTCGATCGAGGGAATTAAGCAACTCGCGAAACGCCTTAAAAGGGCAGACGGCTTGCAACATGCTGCCGCGCTGGACAAGGCCTCGAAGGCGGCGGGCTTTGAAAATTACAAGCATGCGCTTCAAGGGCTTAACCGTATGGCATTGCCGCAACGGTCGGCCCACGCGCTCTATATATCCGTGCCATGGCGCGACCGGATGAAAAATGCGACCGGGCGTGAGGTCCTCAAGATACAGACCAATAAACCGCTCGACGCGCTCATAAGCCCCGCGCAGTACAAGGCAGCGCGCGCACTGAGTGCGATGCGGCGCGAAGGCCCTGACCACATAGCTGACACTTGTACCGCGTCTTCCCAACAGGCAGCGCGGGAACAAGCGTGTGCCGCTGCGCGCACAATCCAGTTCATTGAAATAACTGGGTGGATTCCGTCAAATGCCAAGCGTTCATTCCCGCGGGGCCAGTTCCAGAACCGAATGCCCTGGTCAGACCATGATACTGCATGGTTCGATCCTGTCGCGAAGGTGCATATTCGCGCGAACGAACCGTACAGCCGTGGCGGCCCCACCGTAGAGCAACAGCAATGGGCGACTTATCATGGCTGGGTTCTAGCCGCGTCACCTTGGAAAGGCATGTATCGCCCGGACGGCGGTTCATCACTCTTCCTCGCGGCCGATGCCTCGAGGGGTTATTCGCTAGAGCCGATCCTCTCGAAACTCGCTGCCGCGGCTCCGCCAATCGTGGTCGCCGATTGGCATGGCGAATCGAGACCGTTCTTGCCGCTATTCGTCAGTCCGGGCCGTTTGACTGAGATTGATGTAAAAATAGCGTCGCCCAAATCCGAACAGCGTCCTCGCGGCGCTAACAACTCAGTTAAGTATAGTAACTTCCCGTTTGGCATGAGCCGCCGGCCGAAGGCACGAATGTCGGTCGAAGGGCACAAGACGGTTGGGCGGCTTTTGAAGTCTGTTCTGATCGGTACGCATCACCGCGCTGGAGTCCATCGTCGCGTAGAGGCCATCCGTTGTGAACTCGATGACTGGGTACAGTGCGAATACAACCGCGACGAATTGTCCGATGAGGTCTTTTTCGACCTCTATTATCATGAACTGCCGAAGGATGACCCCCTCGCCGCGCCGCTCGCCGGCCGGGATCGGCACATCGCAAGTCTTACTGAGGTCGCAGCGATCCTCGCGCGTTACTATCCCGAGTGTCCACCACTTCGCGCCCTGTTAAAAAAAGCGGATCTCGCGATCGCCTCTCTTCGCGCATGGCATCAGCAATTACAGTGACGGTGCACTTACTTCATTAGACCATGAGTGCATTTGGGGTGCTGTGTGACCATAACCTGAAACGAAAATAGACGCAGGGCGGATTAGGCCAACGCGTCCGGCCGATGACTCCGCCGCCGCCCTATTGGCGGCCTTCTCCCCGCTCTTCCGCGACGATGTTGCGATAAACGCGCAGCCAAAATCGCACGGCGAAGCGGTCGTGGTCGTGTTCGGAGAGGAAGGCTCGGAACAGCGCCTCAGCGCCCGCCCCAGGGCCGAGAATTTCCGCGAGCCCCAGACCGGCGGATTGCGGATCGGCGGATAGCAGCGGGTGCCCGGTCGTGCGGGCTCCGGCCGCGCTGCGAATTGAGCCATACGGGAATCGAGGGGCAGGGATTTTCATTCAGTTTGTCGCTTGAATATTGCTTCCTCTTCATGCGGCCATGATTGCAGCCGCCCTCTTCATAAACCCACGATTTGTTCCCATCAATGAGAACATATCATACATAGACTGACCCGTGAAGCCCGGAACATTTTGTTCCTATGGATGCATTGGCCAGGGCTTTGAGGACGCGCGCACAAGAGTTGGGATTATCCCATGCGGCGATTGCTCGCCGGGTCGGAATGAGCGAGCGCCGCTATGCGCACTACGTCAACGGCAGAAACGAGCCGGATCTTGCCACGCTCGCTCGGATAGCAAAGGCGCTGCAGACGTCGCCCAACGATCTATTGGGCTTCGCCGCGGAAACCAAACGGTCCAAGCGGGCCTTGCTGCGGGACCGCTTGAATGCCGCCGCCGAGGCAATGGATGATCGACAGTTGGAGATGACCGTCGTTCAAGCCGAGGCGGTTGCTGCATCCTAATTCGGCTAGGGGCCGGCGCACTGATCCGCGGCGATGCGCGCATAACGGAAATCGAAATCAATCCGTTGCGAGTCTATGCAAAGGGCGCGCTCGCGCTTCTTGATGTGTTAATGCACGCAACCGCGAACTAAGAGAGCAGATAAATAGAAATAAAATGCATAAACTTAGCTCGTCAAACGACTTGGAATATCTGACGGTTACCGCTGTTGATTGCGCCAAAATTCTACCACTGTGTCTCGCTCGTCACGAGGAGCATAACATGGTATCGGCATGAGAAAAGGAGGTTCGCACTTTCGCAAGACAATGTTCGACTGAAATGTTAGCGCGTCTCCTTGCGGTATAACTTCTTCCCAGAAATATCCATAATCCATATTCGTCTTTTGTTTTGCTATCTTGGCAGTCGTTTTTCTCTTGGGTGCAACGATAGCTACTTGCGACGTATTCGATGGGCCGGCAATTCTAATTGCGTAATCCGCAAGAGTCTCCTGAAGCCACAAAATATGATTTTCCTCTTTAGTAAAGGAGATTGGACTTCTTGCCCTTTGAGCCGAATCATCCTGAGAGGTAGTCGGCGCTGGCTTATTAGCTATACTTGGAATCTTCTCGGCGGCTTGAGCGCCTGGAGCCGGATATTTGTTCCATGAAATAGTTTGGGGATATGTAGTAACCGGTGTCGTTGAATCACGCATCCAATCTCCGCTAAGGAGGATCGTGCACAGAGCGACGACAATATGCTCCCATCCCAGTTTTAGTTGGAAAGACTCGACGTGAACTCCCTTGACGTCAATCAAAAACATCTAAGAATTCTACACTTCTTTTAGGTTGAAGAAGACTTGTCCAGAACGACACTCGTTAGTTTCTGTCATTTTTTGCATTGGTATTGCATTTTTGCCACAACCTCTGATTCCAACGCTATTTCAATCGTTTAAGATCAACGGCGTAATATAAAGAATTTTGGCTATACCAAAGGCGCGCTCGCGCTTGATGTGTTTGATGCACGTTGGGGCGCTCGGCCGCGGCCCTTGGGCCGATATCCTTCGAGGCTCGCTTCGCTCGCGCCTCAGGATGACGGTGAACAGATGTGCCCACTCAGAAATTCGACGGCAGCCACAGCGCCAGGATCGGAAATACGATCAAGACCACCAGGCGGATCAGATCGGTGACGATGAACGGCAGCGCGCCGACGAAGATCGTGGAAAAAGCTCACGTCCTGGACCACGCTCTTGATGACGAAGACGTTTCCGCACGCCGTGCCGATTCGCGCGGCTATTTGGATTCCGCCTCGTAAACGCCGTCCCAATCGGGCGGCGGCGGCTCGGCGCGGTAGGCCGCGATGCGCTCGACATACATGTCGTAGAGCCCTGAGACATCGATGCCGTTGGCGGACTTGCGGCAGCGCGCGATCAGTTCGAGCGCTTCGTTCCAATGCTGCTTGCGGTAACTGGCAAGCATCTGCGCGTTGAGCTCGCGCAATTCGCGGCAATGCGGGTCCTGCTCCAGCTCGGCGCGGCCGAGCACGGTGAACACCGCCTCGGGCTGCTTCTTGCCCTTCACCTGGATCAGGTCGATTTCCATGGTGGTGAACTTATCCTTGGCGCGTTCCGCGGTGCGCGAGCCAATCACCAGCGGCAAGCGATAGTCCTTGGTGCGCGCCTCGAGCCGCGACGCCACGTTCACCGTGTCGCCCAGCACCGAATAGTTGAAGCGGAAGTCGGAGCCCATATTGCCGACCACGCACGGCCCGGTATTGAGCCCGATGCCGATGCGCAGCGGCATGTAGACGCCGCCATTGGCTTCGGCCTCCTGCTTGAGCTCGGCATTGAGGGCGGCGGCGCGCTCCTGCATCGCCAGCGCCGCGTCGCAGGCATTGACCTCCTGCTCGTCGTCGTCGACCGGCGCGTTCCAGAATGCCATGATGGCGTCGCCGATATATTTGTCGATGGTGCCCTTGCGCTCGATAATGGCGTTGGTCAGCGGCGTGAGGAAGCGGTTCATCAGGCGGGTCAGGCCCTGCGGATCGTCCTTGAAATGCTCGGAGATGGTGGTGAAACCGCGTACGTCGGAGAACAGGATCGTCATGCGGCGCTCCTCGCCGCCGAGCACGAGTTTCTCCGGCGAGCGGGCGAGCTGCTCGACCATGTGCGGCGACAGGTAGAAGCCGAAGGCGGAGCGGATCTGCTGACGCTGCTTCTGCTCGCGGAAGTAATTGACGAAGGTGAGCGCCAGATAGATCAGCCAGCTCGATATCAGCGGATAGGTAAAATCGATCAAGAGATTGTTCTCGACAAAGAGATAAAGCGACAGCCCGATCAGTCCGGCGATCAGGAAAGCGCCGAGCACCACGACGATCGTCGCCGACAGCATCGGCGCGGCGACGATGATGGCGAGCCCGATCAGCATCGCGACGATGAGTTCGGCGCCGATCGCATAGCCCGGGTTGACCAGAAGCGACTTGGTCAACACGCTTTCGAGGATTTGCGCGTGCACTTCGACGCCCGGCATGGTCGCTGAGACCGGCGTGGTCTTGAGATCGAGCAGGCCGATCGCCGAGGTGCCGATGAGCACGAGCTTGCCGCGCAGCCGGTCCCTGGACAGTTTTCCCTGCAACACATCCTTGGCGGACACGTAACGCGCCGGATCGCTCTTGCTGAAATGGACGAAGATTTTGCCGCTCGCGTCGGTCGGCACTTCGAGGCCGCGCACCGCCACCGACTGCACGCCGTCGCCGGCCGGGTCGACATGCACGATGATGGCACTCGACTGGCTGACGATCCGCAGCATTTCCAGGCTCAGCGAGGGCACCAGGACGCCCTGGGCTGCCATGACGAGCGGCACGCGGCGGACGATGCCGTCGCGCTCGGGATCGATCGAGAACAGCCCACGTCCGGCGGCGGCCTGCTCGATCGGCGGAACGTTGCGCAAGAGCCCGGGAAACTTCACCAGGAACGGCGACGGATCGGGCCCTTTGAAGGCGAAGCCGGTTTGCTGCGCCTTTTCCGCGTCGGAGCGCGGCTGCGGCGTCGGCGAACCGGCTTGGCCGACGACCACGCGCGCGTGTTTGATGGCATCGGCCAGCACCTCGTCATTGCTGGGCAGGCTGCCCAGTTTGGCGCGGGTCTCGTCGTCGAGGCCGCGGAAGCTTTCCGCCGCGACCGCGGGCGACATGCGGTCGGGCTCGGCAAAGATGATGTCGAAGCCGATCACCAGCGCGCCCTGCTCCTTGAGCCGCGTGATCAGGTCGGCCACCAGCGTCCGCGGCCACGGCCATTGCCCGATCTCCTTGAGGCTTGCTTCGTCGATGTCGACGATGGCGACCGGACGGAACGTCTGCTCGCGCGGGCGCAGCACCTGGAACAGGTCGAAGGTGCGCAGCCGCAGCTCCTGCAGCGGCGGCGGGTCGAACACCCGCAGCGGCACCAGCGCGAACAGCAGCACCGTGCACACCGCCCGCGCCAGACCGAACTGTCGCGCCCAGCGGGCCAGCGTCTTCATGATCGATCGACCCCGCAATGACGACCTGAGTTTATATTATTTTTCGCGGAACGAGCGCATCAACTGGTCGCGCAGCGGCTTGACCAGGTAGGCCACGAGCGTGCGCTCGCCGGTCTGGATGAAGGCTTCGACCGGCATGCCCGGCGTCAGCTTGACCGGACCGAGACGCTCGACCTCGTTGGCGTCGATGGCGATGCGCACCAGGTAGTAGCTCTGGCCGGTGCGCTGGTCGACATTGGTATCGGCGGCGACGCGCTGCACGGTGCCGTTGAGCTCCGGCGTGGTGCGCTGATTGAAGGCCGAGAAGCGCAACACCACCGGCTGGCCGAACGCCACCAGGTCGATATCCTTGGGCTCGACCTTGACCTCGACCGACAGTGTGTCGGATTCCGGCACGATCAGCATGATCTGGTCGCCGGCGGCGATGACGCCGCCGACCGTGTTGGCCGTCGACTGGAACACGACGCCGTCCTGCGGCGCGCGGATGTCGGTGCGCTTGAGCTGATCTTCGGCGGTGACCTTGCGCTCGACCGCCTCGCCGATCTTGCTGTCGGTCTCGCGCAATTCCTTGGCGACGTCGCTGGAGAATTGCTGATCGATCTGCAGAATTTGCAGCTGGATCTCGGAAATCCGGCCTTTGGTCTCGGCGGCGGTGGCGATGAGCGCGCCGCGCTCGCCCTGGATCTTGGCTTCGTCGCGCTCGAGCGCGGTCAACCGATTGAGCTGGACCAGATTCTTCTGCCAAAGATCGCGCACGCCGGCGAGCTCCTGGTCGATGAAGCCGAGCTCCTTGGTCTTGGCGTCCTGCTGCGCGAGGAGGCCGGTGATCTGCTCCTGCAATTGTTGGATGCGCTGCTGCAGCTGGTCCTTCTGGCCGAGCCGCGCGGTGCGCCGTAACTCGAACAGCTTGCGCTCGCTATTCATCGCGTCCTTGACGTCCGGATTATCGATATCGCCGGCCAACTCGCGCGGCACCGCCACGGTGTCGGCGCCGTCGCGTTCGGCGCCGAGGCGGGCTTTTCGGGCATAGAGCTCGTGGAGGCCCTTGGTGACGATGGCAAGATTGGCTTTTGTCACGGTCTCATCGAGCCGCACCAGGATATCGCCGGCCTTGACCCGGTCGCCATCGTGCACCCGCACCTCGCCGACGACGCCGCCGGTCGGGTGTTGCACCTTCTTGATGTTGGAATCGACCACGATGGTGCCCTGCGCGATCAGCGCGCCCGAGATTTCCGCGGTCGAAGCCCAGCCGCCCAGGCCGAGCGCGAGCCCCGCCACCAGCACACTGCCGATGACGATGTGCTTGCGGATCGAAGCCCCGGCGCTCGATGACGAAGTATCGATCTTGAAACGACCGATAGCGCGATTGGCGATCTTCATTTTTCGGAGCTTGTCGATCATGCCGGACCACCCTTTTCCGGCACCACCTTCAAGGCCCGTGGCGGCGGCGTCGGCTGGATCACGCGGTTGAGGACCTCTTCCTTGGGCCCGAACTGCTGCTGGCGGCCCTTGGCCATGACCAGGATGTAGTCGACGCCGGCAATGGCGCTGGGCCGGTGCGCCACCACCACGGCGATGGCGCCGCGGGCGCGGATGCCGAGAATGGCGCGGGTGAGCGCCTCGTCGCCTTCGGCGTCGAGATTGGAATTGGGCTCGTCGAGCACGACCAGGAACGGGTCGCGATAGAGCGCGCGCGCCAGCGCGATGCGCTGCGCTTGGCCGGCCGACAGCGCGCTGCCGTGGTCGCCGACGCTGGTCTCGTAACCTTGCGGCAGATTGACGATGAGGTCGTGGACACCGGCGGCCCGCGCCGCGGCCAGCACGGCTTCCGCATCGGGCGGCTCCTCGAAGCGGGCGATGTTCTGCGCCACGTTGCCGGGAAACAGTTCGACGTCCTGCGGCAGATAGCCGATGTGGCGGCCGAGCGCTTCCGGCGACCATTGATCGATGCTGGCGCCGTCGAGCCGGATGCTGCCGCGCACCGGCGTCCACACTCCGACCAGCATGCGCGCCAGCGACGATTTGCCGGACGCCGTCGGCCCGATCACGCCGAGCGCCTTGCCGCCGGTCAGCGAGAAATTGGCGTCCTGGCAGACGATCGTCGCAGTGCCCGGCACCGCGACCGCAGCACCCTGCACGACCAGGGTTCGGGCCGGCGGCTGCAGCGGCATCGGCGCATTCTGCGCCGGCAGATGCGCCAGCAAATTCGCCAGCCGATGCCAGCTTTGCCGCGCCGCGACGAAGCCGCGCCAATTGGCGATTGCCAAATCGACCGGCGCCAGCGCTCGGCCGCCGAGGATCGAGCCGGCAATGATGATGCCCGGCGTCGATTGCTGATTGATCACCAGCCAGGCGCCGACCGCGAGAATGGCGGACTGCAGCATCAGGCGCAGCACCTTCGACATCGCGCCGAAACCGCCGGCGACGTCGCTGGCGCGCTGGCTCGATGCCACGTACTTGCGATTGAGGTCGCCCCAGTGTCGGGCGATGCGGCCGACCATGCCCATGGCGGTGATCGCTTCGGCGTTGCGCCGGCTCGCCTCCATCAGCGCGTTGCGCGCCACGGCGAATTGAGTGGCGGTGCGGGTCGGCCGCCGTGTCGTCATTTCGGTGAGCACCGTGAGCGTGACCAGGATGATCGCGCCGGTCAGCGCGGTGAGCCCGAGATAGGTGTGAAACACGAAACAGACGATCAGGTAGACCGGCATCCACGGCAGATCGAACAGGGCCACCGGGCCGACGCCGGACAAAAAGCCGCGCACCGTGTCGAGATCGCGGATCGGCTGCGCGCCTTCGACCCGGCTGCCAACCTTGAGCGGCAGCCGCACGATGGCGTCATAGACGCGCATGCTCATGGCCTCGTCGAGGCTGTTGCCGACGCGCACCAGGATGCGGCTGCGGATGGTGTCGATGGCGCCCTGCGCCGCATAGAGGCCGGCGACCAGGATCAACAGCGCCACCAGGGTCGGCACGCTGCGGCTCGGCAGCACGCGGTCGTAGATTTCCAGCATGAACAGCGCGCCGGACAGCATCAGCAGGTTGCTCACGCCGCTGAACATGCCGATGGCGATGAAGGCTTTCCGGCACGCAATGAGCGCGGCGGCAAGTTCGGAACCTGCCGGCGTCTGACGAAGCTGACCGAGGGATTGAGCCATCAGGGCTGTGTACCACCGTTGTAGCGCCTAAAACCACTTTTACGCCTGCAAAAGGCGGGCCGCGATGCGCAAAGCGCCACAACGACAGGCCCCGACCAAGCCTGTCCGGATCATCATACCCTTAGCTAGCGGACCGGTGGGGCCGGTTCACCACCATTAGTTAACGACGGGCCTGGCCGCGGCCGACCGCAGGCGCTCCCGGCCAGCACCGGATCGCGCACCCGGCTGCCGGAAATATTCCTAATGACGCTGACCGCGGCCGGCGCGCTCAGCCGCCATCGCGCAGCGCTGGCACCACGGGCTCGCGCAACTCATCGCTGCAAAAGCAGTATCACGACACCGGCCGAAGCCCGAAGACTTCGGCCGGTATCGTCACCGCAGCGAAGCTTAAATTGTTGTTGTTGTTAGGTCAGGAGCGGGAATCGAGAGATAGCCCGATGCTGAATGCCTTCTGCCGCGTCGCGCCTTCCGACCGGCGCAGCTTCTTGGCAATTCTGCCTGCCGGCGTCTTCTTGCGCGCCATCGTTTTCAGATCGCGGACCTCGCCTGCAGTCCACGCGCGCCGCTTTTTTGGTCTCTTAGCCATAAAACCTCCCTTTCAACAAAGGCAGTTTGTATCCCTTACGGGAGCGGATGAAAAGTGAGTAGATAGGATGTGATCATGATGGATAGTCATCACGATGATCGTTGTCGAGCCTTAATTTGCCGACGGGGCCGCACCCAAGGCAAGTCAAGTTAAGAAACCGTTTGTTAGATTGTTCTTAGCGCGCCGCAAACGCCGACGCAAATGCAACTTTCACGACTGTCTTGCCCATTCTTGACATATCGCAATCACATGCTTAGCCGCAGCCTGGGCCGTACCATGACAAACAAACAGATTTGCGCCGCTGCGACAAATAGCGAGCAAATCTCCGCCCCCGACGTTATTCCTGACATTATTTGGACCCATTGATCGGCAGGATGCCTATGGAACAAGCTTCACGGCGGCCGAGCGTCAATTGGCGGCGGATCGGATCGGGATAAAGCGGGACTTCCGGGAGATCGAAATGACGAAATTTGCGCGGGCGGCAGCCTTGTGGCTGCTGGTCATCCTGGCATTGGCGGCCGGGCAGCAGGCGAGCCAGGCGGCGGAGCAGCGCTTCGCGCTGGTGATCGGCAACGACGAATACCGAGCGGCAAAACTTGCCACGTCCGCCAACGACGCCGGCCTCGTCGCCGACGCGCTGCAGTCCGCGGGCTTCACGGTCACCGGCGCGCGCAACCTCGATCAAGCGACGCTGCGGGAATCCTTCCGTGAATTCATCGGTCAGGTGTCCGCCGCCGGACCGGATGCGGTCGCGCTCGTTTATCTCGCCGGCATCGGTCTGCAATTCAACGGCGAGAATTATTTTGTTCCGGTCGACGCCGACATCCGGCGCGACGTCGACGTCCCGCTCCAGGCGATCCGGGTTTCCGATTTCGCCCAGCCGCTGGCGTCGCTGCCGGGGCGGGTCAAGATCGTCATCCTCGACGCCGCGCGACAGAATCCGTTCAGCGGCGGCAATCAGCCGCTGGCCAGCGGCCTGGCGCTGGTCGAGCCGCCGCGCAGCATGGCCATCGCGTTCAACGCAGCGCCGGGCACCGTCGCGCCCGACGAGCAAGGTCCGTATGGCGCATACGCAACGTCGCTGACGGAAATGATCGCCGCCGGCGGGCTTGGCCTCGACGATCTGTTCGCGCGGCTACGGCTACGCGTCAGCGATCTCACTCAGGGCGCCGCAGTGCCCTGGTACGCTTCACAGATCGACGGCCCGTTCTTCATGACCGAACTCGCCGCCGGCGCGCCGCCGCCGCCCAACGTCATGCCGATCGCCGAGGTTCGCGCCAAAGCGATCCGCGATTTTCCGAGCGTCGACGACGCTTACGCGGCTGCGCTCGATCGCGACACCATCGAGGGCTATGAGCAATTCCTCGCCGTCTATCCGCACAGCCCGTACTCGGCGCGCGTCGCCGGCATGCTGGCGGTGCGCCGCGAGGCGATCATCTGGCGCCGCTGCGTGATCGCCGACACGCCGCCGGCCTATTGGTCGTATCTGCGCCGCTATCCGAACGGACCGCATGTCTGGGACGCGCGGCGGCGCTTGGCAATGCTGGCCGCGGCCTACGAGCCGCCGCCGGATTTCGCCTATTACGATTTCGGCGTGCCGCCGCCGCCGCCGGACGAGCTCGACTATGTCGACCAGCCGATCATCATCTTCGCCGGGCCGCGCTACGCGCCGCCGCCGCGGCCGCCGTTGTTCTTCCTGCCGCCGCGGCCGCGCGAATACGCGGTGCTGCCGCCGCCACCGCCGCCGCGCGAACGCTTCTTCCTGCCGATTCCGGCCGGTCCCGCCGTGCCCGCTTTCGTGCGGCCGCCGCGCGGTGTCGAATTCCGCGGGCCGCCACCAGGTGCGCCCGGCGGAGCGCCGGGGGGACGGGAACTGCGCGTCTCGCTGCCGACCGCGGTGACCCATGCGCCGCCGCCCGGAGCAGGAACCCATCCGGCACCGGGAGGGACTTCGACCTTGACGCCGCTGCCGACACCGCCGCACGCCGGACCAGGCGGGCCTCCGCCGGCACCACCACCGTCGAATGCCTTCGTGAAACCGGGCACGACCCCGTCGTCTCCGCCCCCAGCCGGTCAGCCGCAGCCGAGCTCGGTAAAACCGTCGACACCGCCATCTCCGCCTCCTGGCGGTCAGCCGCAGCCGAGTTCAGTGAAGCCGTCGACACTGCCATCTCCGCCTCCTGGCGGTCATCAGCCGCAGCCGAGCTCGGTGAAGCCGTCGACACTACCGCCGCCGCCGAAGAACTCGCTGGCGCCGGCGCCGACCACGGTGCACCCGGCGCCACCCCCGTCGCCGCCACCAGCACCGGCTCCCCATCCGGCGGCACCGGCGCCAGTCACGGTGCACCCGGCGCCGGCGCCGTCACCGCCGCCCCAGGTCCAGCAACGTCCGGCAGCGGCTGCGCCGCCGGTCGCCGCCAAGCCGCCACCGTGCCCGCCCGGCAAACGGCCGACACCCCAGGGCTGCAAATAGTCCGCCGGTAATAATGACGACGGTTGCGGGCCGGCTGACGCTCTCGGCGTTGCCGGCCCGCAGCATTTCCGGCGCGGTGCACGGACAATGACCGCGCGCCGCCGCGCCAAGGTCCTAACGATTGCGAAAGGTCCTCGGGCTATTTTGCCATGCGATCCGGAGGGGATCGGCGTTGATGCAAACCATTATCCTGAGCTGCTTGTTCGGCGCCGTTTGCACGATGGTGCTCTGGGTCGTCGGCTCGGCCGCGGCGAAGCGAGATCTGATGATCCGGCGCGGCGGCAAGCTGCTGCCGCCCGAGGAGTATTAGCGCGGCGAGGTGTTGCCGCGATGGGCATCGCCCGCCTCGCCGTTTTCACCCTCAGTCTCATCACTGCGACAGCAACCGGCGCGCGATGCGCGCCTCGACGCCGTCGCCGCCGCCTATAAGCGCACATTCCACCAGCATTCGGCCGGCGTCATCCTGCGGCCGGCCTGCGTTGCATTTTAGCTTGGCTTAAAGCTCGAAACGCTGCCAAGGGGCTTGCGGCCTGCGCTGTGCCTTCCTAGTTTTGCGGTGACAGAAGCGCCGTAACGCCGAAGCCAGGAAGCGAGCCCGCATGAGCGTCTGCCCGGAAGAACTCAAGCTCGTCGCGCTGGATCGCGACGACATCGAGGTGGTCTCGGCCCATGTCCAGGACTCGCTGGTGCGCATCGGCGACATTCTCTGGCAGCCGCGCGAGCATCGCTTCGTCATGGCGCTCAACCGTTTCGACTGGATGGCGGTGGTCGATGCCACGCACGCCGCGGAGTACCGGCGCTGCCGCACCGCGCTGCGCTTCGATCGCGTGCTCGGCTGCAAGTGCCGCGGTCTCGATCAGACCGACAAGGACGCGCGGCTCAATCTGCTGGCCGTCGAATTCGCCGAGCGCGACGCGCCGGCGGGCACCGTATCCCTGATCTTCTCCGGCGGCGGCGTCATCCGCCTCGACGTCGAATGTTTGGAAGCCGAGCTCGCCGACCTCGGCGAAGTCACCACGGCGGCCATCTGCCCCGATCACTTCGCCGGCGGATCGCTGACGGCTTGAGCCGTCATTCCGCGGCGGCGACGTGCGGCCCGCGGTCGGTCGGCGCGGCAAACAGCTTCATCAGCACGACGATCACGGCCAGCGTCGCCGCATAGACGATGAGCTGCATGGCGGTCGGCTGATCGACATAGCCGATCAAGGTGTGCAGCGCGCGGCCGGGGAGGCTTGAATCGCTCAACAGCCATGATGTGTCCCACACCGTCTGGTCCAGCGCGGTGAGGATATTGGCCTGTTCGAGGAAGGCGATCGCCTGCGCCGCCATGCCCGCCGCCAACAGCGCGATCAGGGCGCTGGTGACGCCGAACAAATACCGCGTCGGAATGGTAAGGAGACCGAGATAGGTGGCGAGACAAACCAGTGCGCCGAGGAAAAGCCCGATGATGCCGCCGAACGCCATGGCCAGGCTGGCGCCGCCTTGCGCCGCCGCCACGCCGTAGAGGAACAGCACCACTTCGGAGCCCTCGCGCAGCACCGCGACCGCCACCACGGCGCCGAGCGCGCCCAGCGACTTGGAACCGGCCACCACCGCCTCGCCCGCCGCGCGCAGTTCGGCGGCCATCTCGCGGCCGTGCCGCGCCATCCAGACGTTGTGCCAGGTCAACATCAGCACGGCGACGCCCAAGATGGAGGCGTTGAAGATTTCCTGGCCATTGCCGCCGAACAATTCCGACAGGCCGCCGGCGAACAGCGCCACCACGCAGGCGCCGAGCACGCCGGCGGTGACGCCGCCAAAGATCCAGAGCCCGCGGCCGGGCACGCCCACGGTCACGGCCATGACAATGCCGATGATGAGGCCGGCCTCGAAAACCTCGCGGAAGACGATCAGGAGCGCGGCAAGCACGGGGACCTCATCTCACGATTCATGGCACGATCAAAAAGCCTTGCGTCTCATGATGGAAGTCGTCGAAGAAATTGTAGCGGCCGGGCTGCTGCGGCCGCACATGAACGACGATCTCGCCGCCGTTGGGTACGATCTTTTCGACGTGCAGGTCGCTGCTTTCGAACTCGGAGACGATGCCGTTTTGATTCTTGACATGCAACTCGATTGGCACGCCGGCCGGCGCATGCACTTCGGCGGGATCGAACTTGTGATCCTTCAGGGTTAACGACAGCGTGACCGTATCGTCGGCTGTGGCGATGCGCGGCGTGACCATCGCCGCCGCAAGCGACGCCAAAGCGAGGAAACCGATGCTGCGGCCGAACTTCACGCGTTTTCCTCCGGTCATGGCGGCCATCGCATGGACTTCCGCCGCGTCGGAATTATTCCATGGAGTTGGGCAACAAGGGAGTTTTTGTCAATCAAAAAGCCCAACATTAGAATTGTTATAAGAACGAAGTGCTGATAGGCGTCATCGCACCCGACAGGTCAAACCATGGCGATCCGCCTCGACACACGTTCGGCCGATTTTGCGCGAAAATTCCGCGCTTTTCTCGACGGCAAACGCGAGACATCCGCCGACGTCGAAGCCGCCGTGCGCACCATCGTCGCCGACGTCGTCGCCCGTGGCGATCGGGCGCTCAAGGAGTACACGCAGAAATTCGACCGGCTCGACCTCGACCGGGCCGGGCTCAGGGTGACACAAGATGAAATCGCCGCCGCCCTGCGCGCTTGCGCACCGGCCGCGCTCGACGCGCTAAAACTCGCCCGCGACCGCATCGAGGTTTTTCATCGCCGGCAACTGCCGCGGGATGACCGCTTCACCGATCCGCTCGGCGTCGAGCTCGGCTCGCGCTGGACCGCGATTGACGCGGTCGGCCTTTACGTGCCGGGCGGCACCGCCGCCTATCCCTCGTCGGTGTTGATGAATGCGGTGCCGGCCAAGGTCGCCGGCGTGCCGCGCATCGTGATGGTGGTGCCGGCGCCCGGTGGCGCACTCAACCCGCTGGTGCTCGCGGCGGCAAAGCTCGCCGGCGTCGACGAGATCTATCGCATCGGCGGCGCCCAGGCGGTCGCGGCGCTGGCCTACGGCACCGCGTCGATTGCGCCGGTCGCCAAGATCGTCGGGCCCGGCAATGCCTATGTGGCCGCCGCAAAACGCCTGGTGTTCGGCAAGGTCGGCATCGACATGATCGCCGGGCCGTCCGAGGTGCTGATCATCGCCGACGATACCGGCAATGCGGACTGGATCGCCGCCGATCTTCTGGCCCAGGCCGAGCACGATGCCAGCGCGCAAGCGATTTTGATGACCGACGACGAAAAGCTTGCCGGCGCGGTCGAACGCGCGGTGGAAGGCCAGCTTGCCCAATTGCCGCGTGAAAGAGTCGCCGCCGCGTCGTGGCGCGATTTTGGCGCCACGATCATGGTGCGCGATCTCGACGAGGCGCTGCCGCTGGTCGATGCCATCGCCCCCGAGCATCTGGAAATCGTCGCCGCCGACGCCGACGAACTGGTCAAGCGCATCCGCAATGCCGGCGCCATCTTCATCGGCGCGCATACGCCGGAGGCGATCGGCGATTATATCGCCGGCTCGAACCACGTGCTGCCGACGGCGCGCTCGGCGCGTTTCTCGTCGGGCCTCGGCGTGCTCGATTTCATGAAGCGCACCTCGATCCTCAAATGCGGGCCGGAGCAATTGCGCGCACTCGGCGATGCCGCGATCACGCTCGGCACGGCGGAAGGGCTCGACGCCCACGCCCGCTCCATCGCCATCCGGCTTAACAGATGAGTGGGAGCATGATGTTTTCGGAAAACCGGTTCCATCCCCGGATCAAATCCGAGGACAAGCTTTTCCGGATCATGCTCTGATGGCGCGCCCGCCCCGCAAAGCTCACGCCGGCCGCCTCGCCGCCATAACGCTCGACGAAGCTTCGCTCGGCAGCTCGACCGACGACATCGAGCATGAGCGCCGGGTGGCGATCTACGACCTCATCGAAGAGAACAGTTTCCGCCCCGTGGGCCACGACGGCGGGCCCTATGCGCTGCATCTCGGCATGCGCGGCGACCGCCTGGTGTTCGACATCCGGCTGACCGACGGCACGCCGGTGATCGCGCACATGCTGTCGCTGGTGCCGTTCCGCCGCATCGTCAAGGACTACTTCACGGTCTGCGACAGCTATTATTCGGCGATCCGCACTGCGACGCCGGATCGCATCGAAGCGCTCGACATGGGCCGCCGGGGGCTGCACGACGAGGGCTCGCGCATCGTGATGGAGCGGCTCAAGCGCAAGGTCGAGGTCGATTTCGACACCGCGCGGCGGCTGTTCACCTTGATCACCGTGCTGCACTGGAAGGGCTGAGCGGTTCGATGGCGGCGGCGCGACCGCACGCGGTGCTGTTCGCCTGCGGGCTCAATTCGGTGCGCTCGCCGATCGCGGCGGGCTTGTTCGGACAGATGTTCGGACGCTCCAGCTATGTCGGCTCGGCCGGCGTGCGCAAAGGCGAGCTCGATCCATTCGCCGTCGTCGCCATGGCGGAAATCGGCATCGACATTGCGCGGCACAAGCCGGTCACCTTCGAGGAGCTCGACGAGTGGGAGGGACTGAACTTCGACCTGATCGTCACCTTGGCGCCGGAAGCGCATCACCGGGCGCTGGAACTGACCCGCGTGAGCGGCGTCGAAGTCGAATATTGGCCGACCGCCGACCCAACCGCCGTCGAAGGCAGCCGCGAGCAGCGGCTCGATGCCTATCGGCAGGTGCGCGATCAGCTATTGGCGCGCATTCGCGAGCGTTTCGCCGGCCCGCGCACCGGCAATGAGTGAAGGGCTCAGCGTTATCTTCCAGTTGTGGAAAGGCCCGTCATCCGCTAGGTTCCGCGCCAATTTTGGCCGGGATTTCGCCTATGGTCGCGGCCGAATGCCAGCAATCTTGGACCGCGCAATCCTGGACCGCGAATGGCGAAAGAAGAACTGTTGGAATTTCCCGGTGTGGTGACGGAACTGCTGCCGAACGCCACCTTCCGCGTCAAGCTCGAGAACGAGCACGAGATCATCGCTCACACCGCGGGCCGCATGCGCAAGAACCGCATCCGCGTCCTGGCCGGCGACAAGGTGCTGGTGGAAATGACGCCCTACGACCTGACCAAGGGTCGCATCACCTATCGCTTCAAGTGACAGCGGATCCTGTTGACGACAAAGGCGTGCAGTCGTGATCGGTCGCCCGAAATTCGTGCTCGCTTCCGGCTCGCCGCGCCGGCTGGCGCTCATCAACCAAGCCGGCATCGAGCCGGACGCGCTGCGCCCGGCCGACATCGACGAGACGCCGAAGCGGGGCGAGCTACCGCGCGCCTGCGCCACGCGGCTGGCGCGTGCCAAGGCCGACGCGGCGCTCGCCATGGTGCGCATCGACGAGGAGCTCAAAGGCTCCTACATCCTCGCCGCCGACACCGTGGTCGCGGTCGGCCGCCGCATCCTGCCGAAGGCGGAGCTGCTCGACGAAGCGGCGCAATGCCTGCGGCTGTTGTCCGGCCGCAATCACCGCGTCCATACGTCGGTATGCCTGGTGACGCCGAAGGAGACGTTCCGGCAACGTCATGTCGAAACCCGGGTTCGCTTCAAGCGCCTCTCCGACCAGGACATCGAGTCCTATCTTGCTTCCGGAGAATGGCGCGGCAAGGCCGGCGGCTATGCGGCGCAGGGCATCGCCGGGACGTTCCTGGTCAAGATCGTCGGCTCCTATTCCAACATCGTCGGGCTGCCGCTCTACGAGACCATGACGCTGCTCGGCGGCGAGGGCTTTCCGATCCATTTCGGCTGGCTCAACGCGGTGTAAAAACTTGGCGCGGCGGCGCGCGCCGCCCATATTGAGCCCATGACCGAGAGCATGGCCGAGAGCAAAACCCGCAAAGCCTGCCCGATCTGCGGCAAGCCCGTCGCGGCGGCGTTCAAGCCGTTCTGCTCGAAGCGCTGCGCCGACATCGACCTCAACCGCTGGCTCTCCGGCGTCTATGCGGTGCCGGTCACCGAAGACGAGGAAGAGGACGAACGGCGCGACGAGGACGCGGCAAATTGAACGGTTGCCGGCGCCGGCGGTTCCCGGCCAATTCTGGACAGCCGGAAACCGAGCCTTTATAAGACGGCGCTCTCGCGTCGCGAGCGCGTGTGCCCAAAGTGTGCCCAGGTAGCTCAGTTGGTAGAGCACTGCACTGAAAATGCAGGTGTCGGTGGTTCAATCCCGCCCCTGGGCACCACTCTCACTATCTAAGAACAATCAGAATCGCTTCGCCGTCACTGCTCCACGCGAATCCCAGTCTGGCGGATGACCTGATCGTAGTGGGCGGTGTCGCTCTTGATGCGCGCGATCAACGCCGCTCGCCCGATGTGGTCGGGATTGATGCCGACGTCGGTCATGCGCTTGCGCAAGCTGTCGTCGTGGAGCGCCTGGCCGACCGCCTGATCGACACGGGACGCGACCGCAGCCGGCGTGCCCGCCGGCGCGAACAGGCCGAGCCAGAGCGCGGCCTCGATCGGTAGCCCGCTCTCGGCGAGCGTCGGCCAGGACGCCGGCAGCGACGGCGGCCGCGGCGCGGTCAGTGCGATGACCTTGACCTTGCCGGCCTCGACCAGGCCCGGATAAACGGCAATCGGCGACACGATGCCGAGCGGCACCTCGCCGGCGGCTATCCCCCGCGCGGTCGCCGGCCCGCCGCGGTAGGGAACGTTCATCAGATTGATCTTGGCCGCCATCGCGATCCATTCGCCGACGACACGGTTGACCGTGCCGGCGCCGGGAGAGCCGAATGCAATGCCGCCTGCGCTCGCCTTGGCCGCCTCGATGAGCTCCTTTACGGTACTGAAGGGCGCGTTGGCATTGGCGGCAACGACCAGCGGATTACTGCTGACCATGGCGATCGGCGTGAGTTCCTTGCTCGGATCGAAACCCCGCAACGGCATCAGGGCTGGCAGCGTGATGAAGTCGCTCGGGGCGAACAGCAGCGTGTAGCCGTCGGCCGCCGCCTTCGCCACGGTCTGCGCGGCGATGACACCGCTGGCGCCGGGCTGGTTCTCGATGACGATTTGCTGGCCGAGGATGTCGCCGAGTTTTTGCCCGACAAGGCGCGCCGCCAGGTCCACGCCGCCGCCCGGCGGCACCGGCACGATGATGCGGATCGGCCTCGACGGATAGTCCTGCGCCTGCGCCGCCAGCAACCCGAGCGCCAGCGCCACGGCGGCGAGCACGCATTGGCCGATGACTGCTCTCATCGTTCACATCCGATCATCGCCCGGCCGCGACCGACGTCGCGCATAAGCCGACCACGCTTCGTGGCGCGCCGCATTGATGCCTGCAATCCGCCCGCCGATCAAACACTCGGAATAATTGGCGCCGGCAAAATAAAGGTGCCCGAACACGCTGCCAAGCTCGCCGGCGACATAGAGCCGGTCGATCGGTGCGCCGAAGGCATTGAGCACGCGTTGGTCTTCGTCGTGCGGCAAACCGCCTTGGGTGTTGGAGACGATCGGCCACACTTTGGCGGCGGAGAACGGCGGCTGCGCGATCGGCATCATGCTGCCGGGCGGGCGGCCGAAGTCACGATCGATACCGGCCGCGCAGGCGGCATTCCACTGCGCGACCGTCGCGGCGAGGTTGGCACAATCGAGATCGAACTCGCTCGCGATGTCGGCCAGGCTCGGCCGCGTCACCAGGATTTTATCGTCGAACTCCTGCAGGGTTTGTTTGTTGAACCGCTCCGCCGTTGCCACGTCGTTATAGCTCGGCTCGCACAGCGTATAGAGCGCGCGTCCCTTGGCATCGACCAGCAGCACCGACGGTATGCGCGGATACGACTGCGTGATCGGATCAAACAGCGCCATGGGCCGGTGGTTGGTATCCTGCATGTAGGGATCGTATTCGTTCATGAAGCGTTTGCCGTGGCGGTCGACGACGATCCAGCTCATCGGGATCGCCCGGTCGGGCGGCATGCCGGGAATCCAGTTGCGCATCCTGCGAATGCGGATGCCGAACTTGAACGCGCTGTCGGGGTGATGGAAACCATAGACGCCGTGCAAGTGCCACATATGCCACAGGCCGGCACCGGCTTCCTGCGCCATGCGGATTCCGTCGCCGGTATTGCCGAACGTCGCCACCGGCCGCATCGGCGGCGTCGGCCAGAATTGCCGCTGCAATTCGTCCGACGCTTCGAAGCCGCCGCAGGCCAGCACCACGGCGCGCCGCGCTGCAACAATGTCATCGCCGCACGCGACGCCGCGGATTTCTCCATCCTGGCGCCACAGCCGATCCGCCGCCACGCTGAAACGCACGGCAATGCGGCGTCTTTTGACGTGTTCATGGGCGAGCCTGAACATGTTGCTCCCTTTGACCTCGCCCTCGGCCCGCATATGCGGATAAGCCACGGCCGGATCAAATCCGGGGACATGAGCGACTTCGACAAAGCCCCAGGTTTCATGGCCCGGCAAAGGGTAGTTGCCCTTGATCGGAACGGTGCCGATCGTGGCGCCAAGCGGCGCGGCCAGGGTCCGCAGGTAATTTTCAAGATCCACGGCACCTTGCGCCAGAACCTTCAGAACGGAATCCGGCGTGGTTCCGGCGCATGTGGCCTTCAGATAAGCGAATGCCTTGGCGGCGCTGTCGGCGATGCGGGCGCCGCCGCCCGCGCAAATGGAGATGCCGCCGGGCACGGCTTCTTTCTCGAGGACAACAACGCTGGCGCCGGCATCGTGCGCCGCGATCGCGGCGATCGCGCCTGCCAGACCGAACCCGACGACGACGACGTCGAAGGTCTCCTTCATCAAAACGTCGCCTTCAAACAAAAAAGCATGGGTTTTGGAACTCTTCGCCGGCGGGACCGTCAAAAATAGCCAAATTCGACGCAGCGCACGCCGCCGCATCGCCGCGGAGGGCCGCTACAACCCGCGCGGGAGGGCTGGTGTGTCGATGGCGCCTTATGACAGTATGCCTTCCGGACAAGGCGGGCAGGTCCTGCAAGACAGCGCGATCCTGGTGATGCACCTTCGCCACAGACACGGCAACATCCCGATTGAACTGCTGCGCTCTTTCGTTGCCATAAGCCGGCACGGCAGCTTCACCAAGGCTGCCGAGGAGCTCAATCTCACGCAGCCGGCGATCAGCGCCCAGGTCAAGCGGCTGCAGCGGCACGTCGGCGGCGATCTGTTTGTCAAAAACGCACTCGGCGTCGGTCTTTCCGAGCTGGGTCTACGCGTGGAGCGCTACGCGCGCCGCATTTTGGCACTCAACGACCAGGTCATCGCGATTGCCGGCCAGGTGCCCAAGTATGAAACAATAAACTTGGGAATTCAGAGCGCATTCGCCCGCAAGACTTTGGCGAATTTGGTGAGCAGGTTCCCGATCTCGAGCGGCCGGCGCCACCGGCTGATCTGCGGCAGCGCGCCGTTCCTGGCGGAGAAATTGGAATCCGGCTACATCGACCTCGCGTTCATGTTGGCGCAGACGGAATCGCGGCGCAATCTCATTTGCGAATGGTATGAGAGGATCGCTTGGGTGTGCGCGCCGCACCAGACGCATCTGCCCGAGGACGAGCCGATTCCTTTCGTCAGCCGCGAGAACGGGTTCATCGACAGCAAGGTGCTGGAGGTCCTGGATGACCAGGACCTGCCTTACCAAATCGTCTTTTCCGCCGCGGATTTGGGAACGCTCGCCGCAGCCGTCGAGGCCGGCATCGGCGTCATGGCGGTGCCCGAACGGGTTATTCCCGACTCGCTGGTCATTGCTCACGATCGCATGCTGCCGAAACTTCCGGAATTGCGGGCGGCGATTTTTTGCAAGGAAGGATTTGATCTCAAGCGCAACAAAGCGCTGGTGGATGCTTTTGTGGCGGCCGTGCAACCGTCCTATGCCACCCCGAAATGGGCGGCGCGCCGGGCCTGACAAAACACGCATTTTTAGCCGGCCCGCCCGCCACAACGAAATTGATGGATCATGAAATTCTATTTGCTTCCCATGCACCTGGGCTCGCGCGATGCTTGTAACGTGGAGCATTTCAGGTTTTGATCGGGGCAAAGATCATGGCTGATCAAAGCGGTAAGTCCAATCACGAGGTCGCCGACTATATTGCCGCAGTGACGGCGCAACTGGCGCAAATGGCAGCGTCGGAACACTACACCACGCTGGCGCACGTGCTGGAAATGGCTTGGCTCGAATCGGAGCAGCTGTGCGGACGCGACTCGGTCACGCCGCCGCGTCGCGCCGCAAGCGGATAACTGTGCCCGGCCGCAGGCCGTCCGATCAGAGCGCCGGCAGAATAGCGCGCGACAGATAAAGAAACAGCGCCACGCCCAGCAGTCCGAGCAGGACGGCAAGCGCGAGATCCAGGCGCTCGCCGGGGCTCGGCACGGCGTCATCGCTCTCGATGCCCTTTGCCGTTTTGACGAAGCGAATGCCGGCCAGTGCGATCATCATCACGCCGATGGCGATAAAGGCCAATCCGGCCAAGTTGGCGAACATCTGGCCGTGCGGCGCGGCTGACTTCAGCGCCAATTGCGGCGCGGCGACCTGAAGAAACAGATCGAAGCGCTCGATCACGAACCCGAACGCCATCACCGCGACGGCGGTGCGGACCCAGGCGAGAAACGTTCGCTCGTTGGCGGCGTGGTCGCTGTAGCGCTTGATCATGGGAATGGCCTCGGATTGGCGTCCCCGGATTATAACGCAGCAGGTATGTAAAACTCATCCGCGGCAATACGCTTCTCTTGCCGCCTCCGCGATAAAGGGGCAAGTTGCCGACCGCGAAGCTCGCGCGATTTGCAACCGCGGGCAAGAAATTGGGGAGCGAACACATGGCGGAGCCCGCGCACACGCAGCCGAGCCGCGGCCGCTGGTACATCTTGCTGCTGATCAGCGTGATGTACCTCATCACCTATCTCGACCGCGTCAACATCTCGACTGCGGCGCCGCAGATCAGCAAGGAATTCGGCTTCGACAATGTCACCATGGGCTACATCTTCGCCGCCTTCGTCTGGGCCTATGCGCTGTTCCAGGTGCCGGGCGGCTGGCTAAGCGACCGCTTCGGCGCGCGTGGCGTGCTGGGGACCATCGTCGCCTATTGGTCGGTCATGACTGCCGCCACCGGCTTGGCGTTCAACGCCGCCTCGTTCATCGTCATTCGTTTCCTGTTCGGCGTCGGCGAGGCCGGCGCCTTTCCCGGCGCCACGCGCGCGATGCAGCTGTGGTATCCGCGCCGCGAACGCGGCTTCGTGCAGGGCATCACCCACAGCGCCAGCCGCGCCGGCGCGGCGATCGCGCCCCCGATCGTGCTGTTGATCATGGTCAATCTCGGCTGGCGCTGGGCTTTCGTCATTTGCGGCACAATCGGATTGCTGTGGTCGCTGTGGTGGAGCCTGAGCTACCGCAACCTGCCGGAAGAGCACGCCATGGTGAACCGGGCGGAGCTCGAAACCATTCGCGGCCATGGTCCGACCGGCGAAATCAATCCGCCGCCGGTTTCACAACAGACTGAAGTGCCGTGGAGCACCTTGCTGCGCTCGCCCAATATGTGGGCGATCATGCTGGCATATTTCACTTACGTTTACTGCCTGTGGATTTTCCTGACCTGGCTGACCAAGTATCTGATCGACGTGCGGCACTTCACGCTGCTCAAAGGCGGCTTGCTGGCTTCGCTGCCGCTGTGGGCCGGCGTCGTCGGCGACACGGTCGGCGGCCTCGCCACCGATTGGCTGTTGCGGCGGACCGGCAACGCCAAGCTCGCGCGCAGCGCCGTGGCCATCACCGGTTTGCTCGGCTGCGCCGTGTTCATCGTGCCGGCGGCGCTGACCGAAGACCCCTATGTCGCGGTCGGCTGCCTCACCGCTTCGATGTTCTTTTTGGAATGCACCATCGGCCCTTCCTGGGCGGTGCCCATGGACACCGGCGGCAAATATTCCGGAACCGTGTCCGGCATGATGAACATGGCGGGTAATTTCGGCGGCGCCATCTCGCCGATCGTGTTCGGTTACCTGGCCTACGGCGACAAATGGCAGGCGCCGTTCATCGTCGCCGCCTGCCTTCTGGTCGTCGGGGCGGCCATTTGGGCGTTCTGGATCGATCCCAACAAGGCCATCCTGAAAAGTGAGTGAGGCAGACAACCCGCGGCGGCCGTTGATTAACGAAACGTAAATGGATGTCGGCTACCCGTTGAGCAAGCTGAACAGCCAATAAGCACGGAAACGATGCTGCGGGTTTTGGACAGTTTGACGCCGCAGCTCGACTGGCGCCTGGCCGCCGCCGTTTGCGTGGTTTGTCTTCTCGCCGGCATCGCCGCGGTGGTTCGTTTCAGGCGGACGCCGTCGGCCGGCAGGCTGAGCGGCAAGGGCAGGCTGCTCGAACTCGCGCTCAACAACATGACCCAGGGCGTCGTGATGTTCGACGCCCGCGCGCGCCTCGTCGTCTGCAACGACCGCTATCTGAAAATCTACGACCTGCCGCCGCACATCGTGAAGCCCGGCGCCAGACTTACCGACATCGTTCGCCTGCGCGCCAAATCCGGCAGCCTGCCATACGATCCGGACAAGTACGTCGCCGAGCTGATGGAGATCATGGCGGCTGGGAAAGTCGTCAGCTTCGTCTCCGAATTGCCCGACGGCCGCTCCATCGAGGTGGTCAACCGCGCAGTCCCCGGCGGCGCCTACTGGATCGGCACCCATCACGACATCACCGAGCGCCGCAAGGCGGAGCAGAAAAACGCCCTACTCGGCGCCCAGGAAACCCGCCGCGCCGTCATCGAGGAAGCCATCGCCTGGTTCCGCGAAAGCGTCGAAGGCGTGTTGAAGACCGTCGGCGACAGCGTCGCGGCGATGCGAGCGACCGCGTCGGCGCTGTCGGCGATCTCCGACGACACCACCAGCCATACGGCGGGCGCGGTCAAAACCTCGGACGAAGCGTCTAGCAGCGTCGAGGTCGCCGCCAACGCGGCCGAGGAAATGTCGAAATCGATCGCCGAGATCAATCACCAGCTGGCGCGGGCCACCGAGGTGGTGCGCGCGGCGACGGCGGAGGCGCAATCGACCAACGCCGACATCGAAGGCCTCGCCGAAGCCGCGCAGAAGATCGACGACGTGATCAAGCTCATCCACAGCGTCGCCGGGCAGACCAATCTGTTGGCGCTCAATGCCACCATCGAAGCGGCGCGCGCCGGTGCCGCCGGCAAGGGCTTTGCCGTGGTCGCGTCCGAGGTCAAGGCGCTGGCGGTGCAGACCGCCAAAGCCACCGACGTCATCGCCACGCAGATCGCCGAGGTGCAGTCCTCGACGCAGAGCGCGGTACGCGCCATCGGCGGCATCAGCGGCCGCGTCCAGGATATTGAGCAATTCACCGCGGCGATCGCGGCGGCGGTCGAAGAGCAGCACGCCTCGACCAGCCAGATTTCGAGCAACGTCGCGGCGGCGGCCTCGGGCACGAAATCGGTGGTTTCCGTGCTGCAACGGGTCGCCACCGCGATTGCCGACATGCAAAGCTCGGCCGACACCGTTTTGACGGCGTCGCAAGCCGTCGAGAAGGCCGCAGCGGACCTGCGCGGCAGCGTCGACGGCTTCTTGCGCAAGGTCGCGATGTAGCGGCGCTAAGAGGTGCGCTCCGGCTCCATCGCCACACGCGCGAAGGTCGAGATGATTCTCACGCCGGCCTTGACCGAGCCCCGCAAGCTTCCGGCGACCTTGGACTGCCCGCCAAGGCGACAGCGATAGCCGACCGGCACTTCCAACACGCGCAAGCCCGCGCGCGCCACCCGCATCTGCATTTCCAGATTCCAGCCGTAGGTGAGTTCGCGCATGCCAAGCTTAAGCAGGGTGTCGCGGCGGATGGCGCGGAACGCGCACATGTCGGTGTAGCGCACGCCGTAGAGCAGCCGCGTCAGGGCGCCGGCGATGCGGCCGGCGACAAGCTGATGCCAGGCCATGCTGCCCGGCTCACGCTGGCCGCGGGCGCGCGAGGCGATGACGAAGTCGTACGTGCCGGCGCGGATCGGCGCGACCAAAGTCGCGATGGCGGCCGGATCGTCGGCGCCGTCGCCGTCCATGAAGACGACGATGTCGCCGGCTTGCGCCGCTTGCGCGCCCTTGAGACAGGCCAGGCCATAGCCGCGGCCGGCCGCGATCACCTCGGCGCCGGCGCGGCGCGCTTTCTCCTCGGTGCCGTCACGGCTGCCGCCGTCGGCCACGATCACGCGGCCGACCACGTCGCGCGGGATCTCGGCGACCACGGCCGCGATCGATTCCGCTTCGTTGAACGTGGGAATGACGACGACGACACGTTCCCCTTCCCCTTGTGGGGAGGGGTTAGGGGTGGGGGTCGAGAGGTTAGTCACGCGCGTTGCCAATCCTCCCGACCACCCACCCTACCCTCCCCCACAAGGGGGAGAGAAACATATCGCTACAGACTCCATCGCAGGCCGCAGCTGGCGCAGGCCTCCGGCGGCGTGTTCGACTTGAGCGCCTTGCGAAAATTGCTGTAGGCCGGGCCGGTCCAGATCTCGCGCAGCGTTTGCTGGGTGGCATCGCCCAATGTGTAGTTCTCGTAGCCGCGCTGCGAGAATGGCGCGATGCAGCACGGCAGCGCGCGGCCGTTGGCGGTGAAATACATCACCGTCCACGGCCGCCGGCATAGCGACCATGGCGAGCCGTTGTCATGGCGCTTGAGACTCATGCCCGGCTCGACGGCGGCGCCGGACGCACTGAAGGTGACGCCGAGCGATTTGGCGAGCGCGGCGGCGCGCTCGATATGCACCGCCTCCGCGCCGGAGAGCTGTTCGTACAGCGCCTGGTCCGGCCGCGCCTTGCCGATGGCGTTGTCGGAAAAGAACACCAACCGCTGCAAATACACTTCCTTGACGCCGGTCTCGGCCGCGACCCGCACAAAATCCGGCAATTCCTCGATGGTTTCGCGCAAGCCCGTCAACCAGGCCGAGACCCGCGGTTTTGCGTGACCTTCGCGCTCCTGCAGCTCGCGGAACGCGCGCACGTTTTTCAAGATGCGGTTGAAATAGTTCTTGCCGCGAATGGCGAGATAGGACTCCGCATTGGCGGCGTCGAACGACACCCGCAGCTCGTCGAGCTCGGCGGCAATCAGCGCCCGGCCGTTGCGCTCATTGAGCACTGTGCCGTTGGTGTTGAACAGCACATAGGTGCCGCGGTCCTTGAGGTAGCGCACCATGCGCGGCAGATTCTTCACCAGCATCGGCTCGCCGACGCCGTGCAGCACGGCGCGATGCAGGCGCGGAATCTGATCGACGATCGAGGTGAACAGCTCCCAGCTCATGTCGGCCGGCGGCTCGAGCTCTTCGTAGGTGCGCGGACAGGTGGTGCAGAGCAGATTGCAGCGGTTGGTAGTTTCCAGATAAAGGCAGACCGGCTCGTGCTCCGGCTTCTCGCTCGCCGCGTCGACGCTCTCAAAGTAGCGCCTGGGATCGACCGGACGTTTTGCCGCCGCCACTGCCATTATTGCCGTCCCGATTTTTCCATCTGACGAACTTGGGGCGTCGCGCCGCTCAGGCGCGCAGCGGCTCCGCTTCGAGGACCGCCGCGGCGCGGCGATTGAAATCATGGCTGCGCCACAGGCTGTTCATCAAGGCCGCGGTGTGGACCGCGTGCCGCGGCTGATGCCGGTCGAGGCGGCGCCGTCCCGCGGGCCGCTCCGACAATTCGGCGTGCAGCCGGCGCAACCCGTCGACATCGTCGACGTCGTACCAGACCGGCAGCCGATGAACATCGAGACCGATCTCGCGCGCCCGCTCGAGGGTTTGCCTGGCGACCTCGACGGTGCTCCAGGCGATATTCTCGAACATATGGCGGTGCGCGGTTTTCAGCCCGAGCAGATAATAGCCGCCGTCGCTCGACGGACCGAGCACCGCACGGTCGCCCGGCCGCGCCAGCGCCGCCGCGGTCTCGACCAGATACGCGGTCGGCAAGGTCGGGCTGTCGGAATTGAGCACCACGGCGGAGGCATGCCCGCGCGCGAAAATCTCCTCGATCGTATGCAACAGGCAATCGCCAAAGTTCGGCCGCCACGCTTCGATCAAGCCGATGGCATCCGGCAAAGTGCGGCGGAAAAAATCCTCCGAGCCCGGCGGGCCATAGGCCGCATATCCTGCTATGCCAGCGTGACGATCGGCATCGCGGGCGGCGAGCAGTACATTGTCGGCGACGTCCTGCAGGAAGGCGGTGTTCAGCACCGCTGCTTCTTCAAAGGTCAGCGGCGGCACGAGCCGCGTCTTGGCGCGGCCCGGCGCCGAGGCTTTGGCCATGAAGGCGATGCCGCAGCTCGGCGTTGTCGTCGCGATAGCCGGTTTGGAGGAAGCACTGACGGAAGCAGATTCGTCGTTGACGGACTTGTCGTTGACAGACTTGTCGTTGACAGACTTGCCGTTCAATCGGTTCGCATAATCCATGCGATGCCCCCAATAACAAACGACGCAATAAGCGGCAGGATTGCCCGGTACTTGGCAAAGCGCCAATCACTTCCGCCTCACCCGGTACAAGTCGGCAAACACCAAAAAGTTATCCGCCTCACAAAGTCGTGATCGCCGTGTCGTTCAATTGCGGGCCAGCGCGATTCGAATCGTCGCGTCGTCCGGCAGCGCCGTCGCGCCCTGTCCCTGCCAGGTCGGCGCCGCGGCGTATTCGCTGCGCGCCATATCGAGCGAAGCCACTTGCCGTCCCTCCATGCCGACGGCTTCGATCGGCACCGCGACCGGCCGCCCGAACCAGCCGAACCATCGGCTGTAGGAGACGATCAGCTGGATCTTGCCGTCCGCCGTGCGCACGACCTGATGGACGAAGCCGAGCGTCGACGCGCGGTCGTCGAGCACCGGCAGGCCGATCAGATCGCCGACGCGCACGGCCTGCGGAAACCGCCGGCTCATGCGCTCGACCATCGGCATCGGCTTGTTGGCGTCATCAGCGCCGGTTGGCGGCACCATGGCCTGGGCCAGCACGATGGGCGGATCGGAAACCGGTGTTGCCGCCGCGGCTTCAATCATCGCGCCGGCGAGCAAAGCCGCTGCCGTGACCAAGACCTTCATGCCGCATTCCTCCCGATCAAAAACGCCACGCGAATTTGTGAAACCGGCGTGCTTGCGAAGCACGGCACGCGACCGTAGTGTGCATCGCGCGTGACCGACGGGCGACTGTCATCGATGACACTATCAGCCGTCAAATCAACAAGCCATGAGCGCCGCCCGCACGAGCGGCGCCTGCATCCGCTGCCGGTGCGCGTGATGCATTGGATCAACGCCATCGCCATCTTCATCATGATCGGCAGCGGCTGGAAAATCTACAACGACGACGTGATTTTGGGCTGGCTGCATTTTCCCGACAGCATCGTGATCGGCAAGTGGGCGCAATACGGCTTGCAGTGGCATCTCTTCGGCATGTGGATTTTCGTCCTCAACGGCCTTGCTTATCTGACTTATGGTCTGGCCACAGGACGTTTTCGGCAAAAACTGTTTCCGGTCTCGCTGCGCGACATCCTGGCGACCGTAAACGACGCGCTGCACTTTCGCCTCGCCCACGATGACCTGACCCATTACAACGCGGTGCAGAAAATTCTCTACCTCGGCGTCATGGCGGTCGGCGTTCTGATCGTGATATCCGGCCTCGCGCTATGGAAGCCGGTGCAGTTCTCCGAGCTCGCCGCGCTGTTCGGCAGCTTTCAGGCGACCCGGGTGGTGCACTTCCTGTGCATGGCCGCGATCGTCGGCTTCCTGCTGGTGCACATTTCGCTGGCGCTGTTGGTGCCGCAAAGTCTCGTCGCCATGGTCACCGGCGGACCCATGGTCGATGACGGCGCGGCGCCCGAGATCAAACAGCGGTGACGCCATGTCCATACGCACGCGCACGCCATCGATTTTCCGGCCCCCTCAAGGGATCGATCAAGGCGTGCTGACCCGGAACCGGGCGCTCGTCGGCGACATCAATCGCCGCAACGTGCTGCGCGGCGCCATCAGCCTCGGCGCGCTGTCGCTGTTGACCGGCTGCGACGTCAGCGAAGACGACTCCGTGCAAAAGGTGCTGCGCACGGTGTCGGCGTGGAACGATCGCGTCCAGGCGACGATCTTCCGACCGCACCATCTGGCGCCGACCTATAGCGCGTCGCAGGTGGTCAAGCCGCCGCGCTTCAACGCCTATTACGACATCGAAGACGTCAAGCCGGTCGACGGCGCCACCTGGAAGCTGGAACTCGCCGGCCGCATCGACAACAAACAGCCCTGGACAGCGCAGCAGATCTATCAACTGCCCGAACAGGAAATCATCATCAGGCACATCTGCGTCGAAGGCTGGGACTATATCGGGCAATGGTCCGGCCCGAACCTGCGCGATTTCCTGCAGCGCGTCGGCGCCGATCTGACCGCGAAATACGTCTATTTCATCTGCAACGACGATTACACCGAGAGCATCGACATGGCGGCGGCGCTGCATCCGCAGACCATCCTCGCCACCAAATATGCCGGCGCCACGCTGGCCGATCCGTTCGGCTATCCGTTGCGGCTGCGCACCTCGACCAAGCTCGGCTACAAGAACGCCAAGTGGATCAAGGCGATCGAGGTGACCAACGATTTCCGCGAGACATTCTGGAGCAAGCAAGGCTTCAATTGGTTCGCGGGAATTTGAAGCCTGCCTGCCTACCGCGCGGCGGAATCGGCTTTGACCGTCACGTAGATTCGCCACCGGCCGTCGCGATTTTCCGCCAGGCGATAATCGGGGCTTGCGGCGAATGGATCGCTGGTCCAGGCCTTGTCCTGCTGCACGAGGACGACGACGTCGCAGCCGTATTTTTTTGCCATGTCGGTTATGTCTTGCGGCATGCCTGCGCCGGCAAAGACGCGAATGAACTTCGCATTGACCGCTTCGAGCATGTCTTTCGCTAACGGCGCCAGCGCCAGCGCCAATTCGCGCCCGGCAAAACAGGAGCTGCGGTTCGCCAACAGCGCCCACGACATGTTGGCCGGCCACGGCGTCAAATCCTGCAGGAACAGCGGATTGTTGGCGACGCGCGCGGTCGGCGCGGCGTAGCGGCGGACTGCCGACCACAGCTCCGGCGTTTGCGCGAAAACCGCGCCGTCGGGCGCCGGCGTGCCATCGACATTGGAGCGGATCATCGCTGCCGTATCGGGCAGGCTGAGGATGAGCCCGCCGATCGCCGTTGCAACGAGCGCGCCGCGCCGCGGCAGCAGCATCATTCCCGCCGCCGCTGCGGCGATCAGAACCGACACAGCCGGCAACACTGCGCGCAGCCCGAGATCGTTGTTGTCGCCGACCCGGCTTGCCAAGAGCCACGACACGACGAGACCGGCGCCGGCCACGGCTATGAGTGTCGCGAGGGCCAGTTTTTCCGGCTTCGTCGCGGAGTTGCGCAGCATGGCGACAAGAGCGAGGCTGCCGGCGAGATAAATCGCCGGAACCTCGATCGGCAACAGCACCAGCCAGTAGGCCGGCCAATCCAAGACACGGCGAAGCGCCGCCGGAAACATGTCGCCCAGCACTGCAAAAGGACGAACGACGACCGGACTGCCGCCGCCGCGCGCGGCGACGCCCATAATCTGATCTTTCAGGAACGGCGCAGCGAGGCAGAGCACCAGCACGACGGCGATCGCCATGCCGGCCAGGAAACGCAGGCGCCGCGCCGGCTCGATTGCGGCGAGCAGCACCGGCGCGCAGACCAGCGCCGCGACCGCAAAGGTGATGCCGCCCACATAGGTCGAACTCTCGAAGCCGGCGACCACGACCAGAACCAGCGCCAATAGCTTGAGCGCGCTCTGGTGCTCGGCGCAGCGGGCGACCAGCAGCATCGCCGCGACGACGCATGATGCCGACATCAGATGCTGCGGCGCCCATGAGGCTTGAAACAGCCAGCCGGCGAATCCAGTCGGCGGCGCCAAGAATGGCTCAAGGCCGTCGGAGCCGAAAATCCAGCTCAAAACGCCGCGCAATGACGCCGCGGCGGCAAGCGCGACCACCCAGATCGCGGCGGCCGGTCGCTTGCTGAGCCATACCGCGAGCCCCATCAACAGGCTCAATGACGCGAACGCGGTGAACCAGGTCAGTCCGATATCGGCTTCCCAGCCGCTGACGTGCAGCGGCAGCGCGAGTTCGGCGGCGCTGAAGTGCCAGAGATAATAATAAAACAGCTGGTCGTGCGGACCGGCGGCGCCAAACGCCGGATCGACCGGCGGCAGGCCCTGCCGCATCATCGCATCGATCATCGCGATCTTGGAATGATCGATCATCGGGTCGGCGAGATAGACCGCATCGGCGGACATTTTCGGCAAGGTCGCCACGGCCGGCGCCAGCGCCAGCACAGCGGCCGCCACGAGTGCCCATAGCGGTATCTGCGGTGCGGCCGCGGTCGCGCCATTCGCCGGCTGCCGCAGTGTGGCAACGCTCGCGGCGGCAACCAGCGCCGCAACCGCGGCGACGGCGAGCGGCGAAAATCCGATCAAAAAGAAGACCGGCAGCGTTACGACGCTATGGGCCGCCCAGCCCATGACCGGCGCGGCACCGACCGCCAGCGCCCGCGGCAACAGGTGGCGCGACAGCGCATAGCCCAGCAAGCTGCAAAACCCGGTCGCCAGCAACGCGCAGAGAGCAGCATTGAAGGGCGATGCCATGGAACGTCCGGGGCTTCATTCCCCTGCAATGTGCATTCAGCCCGCCGACGCGGTCAATCTCAGCCGCGGCGGCAAATATCGCGGGAGGGGATCTTCGGTAGCGTCACGCAAAGGCGGACGCGGAGCCCAAACCGTTAACGCTTCGTTAACCGTCTGCCGGCGGCCGACGCGCCGTCAGGCGTCTTCGGACTTGGCGACGACGTTGGTCCAATGATCGACGGCCTGCCGCGCCCGACGGACCGCATCGGCGAACGTGTCCTCGCGATAGTGGGTCTTCCACTGGCCGCTGTCGTACAGTTCCACCAGATGGCCCAAGGCGCGGCGGGCGCCAAAGAGCTGCCGTTCGGCATTCTTGCGCTGGACTTCCGCGGTGAGTGTCTTGGTCATGGGCTTCGGGGTTGCCGCCTTCGTGATCCGGCAGTGTCGCTGAAAGTCGTAAAAATTAAATCAACTCAATGTCAGCCATGAGGTCCGCGCCGACGCGGCCAGGTCGCCGCAACAGCGACTATCGCCATCGTGTCGATGTGAAATGCGCCGCGCGGATGCGCCGCCGCACTTCCGCGGCGGATAATTTCAATAGGCGTCCTCGGTATAGATCGGATCGACCGACCGGCGCCACGGCCCGTAGTATTTTTCCAGGAGCTCTTCCGCCGGCGTGGTGCCGCGGGCGAGGCGATCCTCCAGCACTTCGAGATAGCCTGTTTCGTCGCGGCCGCTGATGTCGAGATGTTTTCGACGCGTCAGCCCGGCGCGCGCCAGCTTGAGCGCTTCGCCGGCGATTTCGAACATGGTGCGGCCGCGGATTTTTGCCGCCAGGCCGAGCTTCGGCACTTCGTCGCGAAGCTTTTGGCGCTCCTCGGCGGTCCATTCCTTGACCAGGTCCCACGCCGCATCGAGGCTTAGGTCGTCATAAAGAATGCCGGCCCAGAACGCCGGCAGCGCCAATAGATTCGGCAGCGGACCGGAATCGGCGCCGCGCATTTCGAGGTAGCGCTTGAGCCGCACCTCCGGGAAGATCGAGCTGATGTGGTTGGCCCAATCCGAAATGGTGGCGCGCTCGCCCGGCAAAGCCGGCAGCTTGCCGGCGAGCAGGTCGCGGAACGATTGCCCGGCGGCGTCGATATAGCCGTCGCCGCGCTTGACGAAATACATCGGTACATCGAGCGCGTAATCGACCCAGCGCTCGAAACCCATGCCCGGCTCGAACGCCCATTCCAGCATGCCGGCGCGCGCATTGTCGGTGTCGCGCCAGATTTCCGAGCGGAACGACAGAAAGCCGTTCGGCTTGCCTTCGGTGAACGGCGAATTGGCGAACAAAGCCGTGGCCGCCGGCTGCAGCGAAAGCGACACCCGCAGTTTTTTGACCATGTCGGCTTCGGAGGAAAAGTCGAGGTTGGTTTGCACCGTGCAGGTCCGGTACATCATGTCGAGGCCGTATTTGCCGACCTTCGGCATGTAGGCGGTCATGATCTTGTAGCGGCCCTTGGGCATTTTCGGCATGTCGTTACGCGTCCAGCTCGGCGTCATGCCGACGCCGAGAAAGCCGATGCGCAGCGGCGCCGCCACCTCGCGCACCTGCGCCAGATGCGCCATCAGCTCGCTCGAAGTCTGGTGCACGGTTTCGACCTGGGCGCCGCTTAGCTCGAACTGGCCGCCGGGCTCGAGCGAAATGGCGCCGCCGCCGGTCACATCCAACAGGCCGATGATGTTCGGCCCTTCCATGATCGGTTCCCAGCCGAGCAGATGCTGCATGCCTTCGAGCAGCGCGCGGATACCGCGGCGGCCCTCGTAGGGCACCGGACGGTGGTCTTCGAGCATGAAGGCGAATTTTTCGTGCTCGGTGCCGATGCGGAATTGCGATTTCGGTTTGACGCCTTGCGCAATCCAATTGACGAGATCGGCGCGCCCTTCGATCGGCGTCAGGTCGACTTGGTCACGCGCCATGCAGGGTCCCGGCGAAAAAAGGTCGCGACCTTACACATGGTGCGCGGCAAAGCGCAATGCGGCTTTGACGCGGCTCATGCAGCGGCCTGCCGTGGCGGCGGCGGGAAGCGGCGGTAGAACGTGTCGCCCTTTTTCGCCATGTCGAGCAAGAGCTTGCACGGCTTGAAGCGGTCGCCATGAAGCTTGGCGAGCTTGTTGCACAAGGCGACGAAGGCTTTTGTGCCCATGCCGTCGATATAGGAGATGGTGCCGCCGGTGAACGGCGCAAAGCCGAAGCCGAGGATCGAGCCGACATCGGCTTCGCGCATGTCGGTGACGACGCCCTCCTCGATGCAGCGGGCGGTTTCCAGCGCCTGCATCGCCAGCAGCCGGGCTTTGAGCTCCGCGATGTCGATGGTGTCCGGATCGAGCTTTTTCGGCTGCAGGTCGGCAAGCCCGCGCCACAGCCGCTTCGGCCCGTTCTGCGGATAATCGTAAAAACCCTTGCCGTTCTTGCGGCCGTAGCGGCCGCGCTTTTCGACCATCGCTTCGAGCAGCGCCTTCTGCCGCGGCTCGATCGCTTGCGGCCCGAGATCGGCCTCGGTGGCCTTGAGGATCTTCCAGGCGAGATCGACGGCGACTTCGTCGTTAAGCGCCAGCGGCCCGACCGGCATGCCGGCCATGCGGCCGACATTCTCGATCATCGCCGCCGGCACGCCGTCCGCCAGCATCAGATGGCCTTCGCGCAGATAGGTGCCGACCACGCGCGACGTATAGAAGCCGCGCGAATCGTTGACCACGATCGGCGTCTTGCGGATGGCGCGGACATAATCGAGCGCGGCGGCGAGCGCCACCTCGCCGGTCTGTTTGCCCAAAATGATCTCGACCAGATTCATGCGTTCCACCGGCGAGAAGAAATGGACGCCGATGAAGCACGCGCGATCCTTGAACGATTCGGCAAGCGAGGTGATCGGCAGCGTCGAGGTGTTGGAGCCGAAAATCGCATTCTCGCCGATGACGTTCTGCGCCCGCGAGATCACTTCTTCCTTGACCTTGCGGTCCTCGAACACCGCCTCGATGACGAGGTCGCAAGCCTTCAACTCGACGAAATCGGCGGTCGGCTTGATCCGCGCCAGCACCGCGTCGCGGTCGGCTGCGGTGGCGCGGCCGCGGCTGACCTGTTCGCTCATCAGCTTCTGCGAGTGATCCTTGCCCTTCTGCGCGGTTTCCGGATCGCGATCCACCAGCACCACGTCGAGGCCGGCGAGCGCGCTGACATAGGCAATGCCGGCGCCCATGAAGCCTGCGCCGAGCACGCCGACGGTCTTGAATTTTTTCACCGGCATCGCGGCCGGGCGGCGCGCGCCCTTATTGATCTCCTGCATCGAGACGAACAGCGAGCGGATCATCGCCGCTGCTTCCGGCGAGCGCAGGATTTTCGCGAACCAGCGCGATTCGACGCGCAGCGCCTGGTCAAAAGGCAATTGCAGCCCTTCATAAACCACCTGCATGATGGCGCGTGCCGCCGGATAATTGTCGTAAGTCTCGCGGCGATAGATGGCGTTGGCCGGCGTGAACGCCATCATGCCGGCCTTCGACTGCACCGGGCCGCCGGGCAGCTTGAAGTTCTCGATGTCCCACGGCGCTTTCGCCGTGCCGCTGGTGGTGATCCAGGCCTTGGCCGCCTTGATGAGATCGCCGGCCGGCACCACCTCGTCGACGAGCTTCATGGTCTTGGCGCGATTGGCCGAAATCTGATCGCCCTTGAGCAGAAACTGCAGTGCATCGCCGGGCGGCAGGATGCGCGCCACCCGCTGGGTGCCGCCGGCGCCGGGAAACAGCCCGACTTTGATTTCCGGCAGGCCGACGCGGGCGTTCTCGGCGGCGACGCGGTGATGGCAGGCCAGCGTCAGCTCAAAACCGCCGCCGAGCGCGATGCCGTTGATTGCCGCCACCCACGGCTTGCCGCAGGTCTCGATGCGCCGGTACAAGAGCGAGGTCTTGCGACTTTCTTCGAAGACATGCGCATTTGCCGCCGTTTCGCCCTGCGACGCCGCAAGGTCCGCGTAAGCGCGGCTGATGCTTTCCAGCATGGTCAGGTCGGCGCCGGCGCAGAACGAGTCCTTGCCCGAGGTGATGACCACGCCCTTGATCGCGGGATCGGCCGCGACCTGCTCGACAATCGCCGAAAGCTCGTCTTTGACCGCCACGTCGATGACATTCATCGAGCGGCCCGGCGAATTCCATGTCACCAGCGCGAGGCCGTCGCTGTCGACGTCGACCGAGAAATGCGTGAAGCTCATGTGTAGGGCTCGCCGTTTTTGTGCGTGTAACGCATGCCGGAATCGTCGCGCACGGCGACCAGATCGACGTCCGGATAGGACGCCGTCTCGTGCTTGGAGCGCGTGCCGATTTCCAAAAAAACCGCGTCGCGGTTCGACCGATTGACGAGATGATGGCCGTTCGGCGTGTTGGCCTTGAAACCGGCGGCGTCGCCCGGCTTGAGCACGGTCTCGCCTTCGTTCTCGATCAGCACCACCTCGCCTTCGAGCATGTACACCAGCTCGTCTTCCTTCTGGTGCCAATGCCGCAGCGCCGACGCCGCGCCGGGTTTCAGCGTGGTGAGATTGACGCCGAACTGATCGAGGCCGACGGCATTGCCGAGGCGCTTCCTCTCGCGGCCGAGGACGACGCGGTCGAGCGGCGGCGGGTAGCCGGTCCGGGTGTCGATCGGAATTTTGGCGATATCGATCTTGGGCATGGGGCTCTCTCACTTACCCTGCCCCTCGTGGGGAGGGTTGGGGTGGGGCAGTCCAGTGAAAACTCAGCACCTCCCCACCCTGGCTCGCTTTGCTCGCCGCCCCCCACAAGGGGGAGGGCATCATTCAGACACGCTCAATGATCGTGGCGGTGCCCATGCCGGCGCCGATGCAGAGCGTGACCAGCGCGGTCGCAAGATCGCGCCGCTCGAGCTCGTCGAGCACGGTGCCGAGGATCATGGCGCCGGTGGCGCCGAGCGGATGACCGAGCGCGATGGCGCCGCCGTTGACGTTGACCTTGGCCGGATCGAGATCGAACGCTTGCAGATAGCGCAACACCACCGAGGCGAACGCCTCGTTGATCTCGATCAGGTCGATGTCGCCGAGCGCCATGCCGGAATTCTTCAACACTTTTTTGGTCACATCGACCGGGCCGGTCAGCATCAGCGCCGGCTCCGAACCGATATTGGCGAAGGCCTTGATCTTGGCCCGCGGCTTCAGTCCCGCACGCCGGCCGGAGCGCGCATTGCCGACCAGCACCGCGGCGGCGCCGTCGACGATGCCGGACGAATTGCCGGCGTGATGCACGTGATTGACGTATTCGACGTCGGGATGCGCCTGGATGGCCACGGCGTCGAAGCCGCCGAGTTCGCCCATCTGCACGAACGACGGCGCCAGCGCGGCGAGCGACTGCATGGTCGTTCCCGGCCGCATGTGCTCGTCCTTGGCCAGAATGGTAAGCCCGTTGACGTCTTTCACCGCCATCACCGAGCGATTGAAGCGGCCCTCGTCCCAGGCCGCCGCCGCGCGCTTCTGGCTCTCCACCGCATAGGCATCGACGTCGTCGCGGGAAAATCCGTATTTGGTGGCGATCAGGTCGGCGGAAATGCCCTGCGGCACGAAATAGTGCGCGACCGCGATCGACGGATCGATCGACCAGGCACCGCCGGCTGAGCCGATGCCGACCCGGCTCATGGATTCGACGCCGCCGCCGACCGCCATGTCCTGCTGTCCGGCCATGATTTGGGCCGCGGCGAAATTCACCGCGTCGAGGCCCGAGGCGCAGAAGCGGTTGATCTGCACGCCGGGGACGCTGTCGCCATAGCCCGCGACCAGCGCCGCGGTACGCGCGATATCGGCGGCGGCCTCGCCGACCGGATCGACGACGCCGAGCACCACGTCATCGACCAGCGCGGTGTCGAGATCGTTGCGGCTCTTGATGGCGCCGAGCGCCTGGCTGGCCAGATTGAGCGCGGTCACTTCGTGCAAGGCGCCGTCCACCTTGCCGCGGCCGCGCGGCGTGCGCACGTGATCGTAGATGAAGGCGTCGGGCATAAAAATTCTCCCAATCGCGAGGGCGTTCCTGGAAAGGTCATATAAACGCGGAATCGGCAAAGGCTAGAACGCCGCCCCCAGCAATGCCATACGTTTGCGACGGGCTCGATAGGCCCGATGCCCACTGGCAGCTTGCTACTGGCGAGGCGCCGGGCTGTGTATTAGCCTGATTGCCAACGGGTTTCAGCAACATCGACGGCAGCAATGGGGCGCGTGCAAGACAGGATTGCGCTGATCACCGGCAGCGCATCGGGCATCGGCCTCGCCGCGGCCAAGCTTTTCGCCGAGGAAGGCGCCCGTGTGGTTTTGACCGATCGCGACGCCGCGGCGTTGAAAGCGGCCGTGGCCGAGCTTGGACCGCGCGCCTCATCGCGTCTGCTCGATGTCACGCGCGAGGACGAATGGCTTTCGGTCACCGACGGCGTGGTGCGCGATTGCGGCCGGATCGACATCCTGGTCAACAATGCCGGCGTGGCGCTGTTCAAGGATATCGAGGCGACGACGCTCGAGGAGTGGCGCGACCTGATGGCGGTCAATCTCGACGGCGTTTTTCTCGGCTGCAAGCACGCCATCCGCGTCATGAAGGATCGCGGCGGCGGCTCGATCGTCAACATGTCGTCGGTCGCGGGCATGATCGGCTACGGCAGTCTCGCCGCCTACGGCGCCAGCAAAGCCGGCGTGCGATTGCTGACCAAGACGGTGGCGCTGCATTGCGCCCGCAAGGGCTACAACATCCGCTGCAACTCCGTGCATCCGTCGTTCGCCGAGACGCCCATGCTGCGCTCGATCATCGCCACGGCGCGCAATCCGCAGAAGATGGAGGACCATTGCATGACCGCCGCGCCGCTCGGACGATTGGCGCAGCCGATCGAGGTGGCGCGCGCGATCCTGTTCCTGGCCAGCGACGAATCCGCCTTCACCACCGGCGCCGAGCTCGCGGTGGACGGCGGCCTGACGGCCGGGTGAGCCGAAAAGGCCGGTACGCCCAATGGTCGACGCAAGCGCAAAGAAGACCGTCCATCTCGACTGCGGCAAATATCTCGTGCGCACCGCGATTGTCGATGATGCATCGGACCGCTGGGGCAGCTGGATGGCGGACGCCGAGGTCGGCCGCATGCTCAACGCGCCGGCGAAGGCAATGAGCAAGAGCGAGGTCGCGGCCTATATCGGCACGTTCGACCAGAAGACCCACCTGCTGCTTGGCATTTTCCAGAAATCGCCGGAGAAGACGCTCGGCTTCCTGCGCATCGACATCGACGAAAAGCTGAGCCGCTGTCTGGTCAGCATGATGATCGGCGAGGCCGAGTACCGCCACAAAGGCGTCACCAACGCCATCACGCCGCCGTTTCGCGATTACTTTTTCGAGACGCTGGGATTGAAGCTCATGCTGGCGACTGCGCTGTCGCACAACGAACCGATCATTCATTATTTGCTGAAAACCGGCTTCAATCTCGACAAGACCATCGAGCGCCACGTCAAATCGCGCACCGACGATGGATTGCTCGGCATGTGCTTTTTCAGCCAGACCGCTGAGGCCTGGCGCGCCTGGAAGCGAGCCAACCTGCCGCGCCAAGACGAAAAGGCCGCACCGTAACGGTGTTAATGGCCGAACACGTTGAAGCGATAGTTCACGGTGATTTTCACAGTATCGATCTGCTGACGCACCGGAACTCCGACGGCGGGATTGGCGAACAGAGTCGTCGGATCGACGAGCGTGACCGTTTTGGTGCCGAAGCCATAGTGATCGTATTCGACGCCGGCCGACCAGTGGTCGGTCACCGCCCATTCGATGCCGCCGCCGGCGGTCCAGCCGGACAGCGTGGAAGCGCCCGTCGGATTGCAAGGCGATACGGCAGTGATTATGCCACCGGCGCCGGTGGTGCCGCAGAAGCCGAATGTCGGGCCCCAGCTCTGGAGATTCTCAATCGTGTAGCGGTTGCGCGACCAGGCAGCGCCGCCTTTGCCGTACAGCAGCACGTGATCGAAGGCATAGCCGAGCCGGGCGGTCGCCGATGCTAGCCATTGGGTCTGGTCTTTGAGCTGTATGAAGCTGCTGCCGCCGCCGGGGACCTTTCCAGTGAAGAACGGATCCGCGACCTCGTTCTGGATATTGGCAAAGGAAAAGTCGCCGGCGAGACCGATCACCCAATTGTTGGCAAACTGGTAATCGCAGCCGATCTGGCCACCGCCAATCCCGCCAACGGAATTGATGCCGACGCTCGAACCGGTCGGCGCGAAGTTGCCGGTCGTGGGAAAGAAGAAATTGCCTGTGCTGGTGTCTGTGAGACGGGCACGCCCCCAGCCGGTGCCCATATTGCCGCCGAGATAGCAGCTCGACCACGAGAACGGCCGGGGCGCCGCCACCGGAGCCTTGACCGGCATATCTGCAGCAAACGACGGCGACACGAGCGCGATGGCCGTCGTGGCAAGCAATAAATGCTTCATGATGGACGCCCCAACATTCCACCGGCGGAAAATTAGCACGGGATTCCCCGAAGACCTGTAGTAAAATTGCCACAAAAGGCCGAAAAACGGTCACTACCCGGGTGCGCTCCGCGACTGTCTAGAAAGCCTCGGCCGGCAGCGCCATGGTGCTGTCGGCGCCGGCCTTGAGGCGCGCAAGATGCGTCGCGGTTGCCGGCAACATGCGCTCCATGAAGAAGCGGCCGATGACGAGCTTGTCGTTCATGCGCTCCGCCGCGCCGTTGCCTCCGGCCGCGGCTTTCGCTTTCGCCGTGTCGACGATCAGGCACCACATATAGCCGAGCGCAACCAGGCCGAAGAGCTGCATGTAATCGGTCGAGCCGGCGCCGGCATTGTCGGGATTGCCGGGAGCGTTTTGCGCAAACCACAAAGTCGCCTCGCGCAATTCACCGAGCGCCTCCTCGAGTGGCTTCACATAAGGCGCCATCGCCGCGTCGGCATTGCGCTCCCTGATGTAGCCGGAGACCTCGGCGAAGAACGCCTGCAAGGCGCGGCCGCCGTCCTTCGGCAATTTGCGGCCGACCAGGTCGAGCGCCTGGATGCCGTTGGCGCCCTCGAAGATCATGGTGATGCGCGCGTCGCGCACGAACTGCTCCATGCCGTGCTCGGCAATGTAGCCGTGGCCGCCGAAAATCTGCTGCGCGGATACCGTATTGGCAAAACCCTGGTCGGTGAGCACGCCTTTGATCACCGGCGTCATCAGGCCCATATGGTCGTCGGCCGCTTCGCGCTCCTTGGCGTCGGGGGAGCGCCGCGCGATGTCGCCCTTGAGCGCGGTCCACAGCACGAGCGCCCTGGCCGCCTCGTTGAAGGCGCGCATGGTCATCAACATGCGACGCACGTCCGGATGGACGATGATCGGGTCGGCCGCCTTGTCCGCAAATTTCGCGCCGCCCGGCGCGCGCCCGGAAAGCCGCTCCTTGGCGTAGGCGACGGCGTTTTGATAGGCGACCTCGGACAATGCCAGGCCCTGCACGCCGACGCTGAGCCGCGCCATGTTCATCATCGTGAACATGGCGTACAGCCCGCGATGCTGCTCGCCGGTGAGCCAGCCGGTGGCGCCGTCGTAATTCATGACGCAGGTGGCGTTGCCGTGGATGCCCATCTTCTCCTCGATCGAGCCGCACGACACCGCGTTGCGTGCGCCGGGGGCGCCGTCGGCGGTCAACAAAAACTTCGGCACGATGAACAGTGAAATGCCCTTGGTGCCGGGAGGCGCGCCGTCGATGCGCGCCAGCACCAGATGGATGATGTTGTCGGTCAGGTCGTGCTCGCCGGCGGAGATGAAAATCTTGGTGCCGGTGATCTTGTAGCTGCCGTCGGGCTGCGGCGCGGCGCGGCAGCGCAATTGCCCGAGATCGGTGCCGCATTGCGGCTCGGTCAGGTTCATGGTGCCGGCCCATTCGCCGCTGATCAACTTCGGCAAGTAGCGCGCCTTCTGCTCGGCCGAGCCGTGGCTGTAGATCGCCGCGACCGCCCCCATGGCCAGGCTGGAATACATGGCGAAGGCCATGTTCGATGCGTACAGAAACTCGCGGATCGCCTGCGTCAGCACCGTCGGCAGGCCCTGGCCGCCGAATTCGGCGGGCGCCGAGGCGCCGATCCAGCCGCCAGCAGCCAGTTTTCGGTAGGCGTCCTTGAATCCCGGCGGCGTGGTGACGGAACCGTCGGCGTGATGCCGGCAGCCTTCCTTGTCGCCGACGCGATTGAGCGGGGTGAGCACGTCCTCGCAGAACTTTGCCGCTTCGGCGAGCACGGCTTCGACGATGTCGGGCGAGGCCTCGGCGAAACCGGGAAGGTTGTTGTAGCGCTCGACTTGGAACACGTCGCGCAACAGGAACATCACCTCGTCGACGGGTGCCTTGTAGGTCGCCATGACGTCGCTCCTCCCGCCCGGGCCGGCCGGCCGGCGACCCGCCCTTATTAGCCCGCGGCGCGGTTTTTTAACGGCCTGTTTACCCTATTCCGGAAAAGTCCACAGCCGGGGAAACAGGACCGCGCCGGCTGCATCGTCCCTCGCAAGGACCGGCACGGAAGGGGACATCCTGCTTGTCCCGCTGTCGGTTTGGTCGTGAGAATGAAATCTGGCGGTCCGTGGAATCTGAGAGGCCTTCGGCCCGAAGCGCGCGAGGCCGTGCGCACGGCCGCGCGGCGATCCGGCATGTCGGTCGGCGAATGGCTCAATGACGTCATCGAGCCGGACGACGAGGATGACGACGACGAGCCGACGCTGTTCGCCGATTATGGCGACGAGGACGACGACGAGCGGCCGCGCCGCTCGCGGTCACGACGCGACGAACGGGAACAGCGGCGCCGCGGCCACGATCGCGAGCCGCGAGAACGGCGCCGCGATCGCGACGAGCCGCGCCGTCGCGAACGCGACGGCGAGTTCGAGCGCGAGAGCGCCCGCACCCGCGGCGCGCTGAACCAGGTCCATTCCCGTCTCGACAAGCTGTCTCAACAACTGGAACGCATGGCGCGCAGCGAGGCCGCCGCGCGCCAGCTGGCGCCGCAGCGGCGCGCGGCTTCGCTCGGCGAAGGCGATCCCAATGCGCGGCTGAGCGGGGCGCCGGCGCCGCCGCGTCGTCCAGCTTCCGCTCCAGCGCGCAATCGCCCCGCGGCGCATGCGGACAGTGTGTCGATCGACGAAGCGGTTGCCGAAATTGCCGCCAGACAGCGCGCGCTCGACGGCGATCCCGCCTCGCAACCCCGCGAAGCGACCGCCGAGCTCGCCGCCAGACAGCGCATGCTCGACACCGAGCCCGCGCCGCAACCGGCGATCCGGGACGTTCCCGCGGAGCCGGTCATCGACATCGACGGCCTGGAACGGCAATTGCGGCAAATCACGGCGCGGATCGAATCGCTCGGGCCGTCGTCCGACCTCGAAGGTTCCGTCGCGGCGATCCGCAGCGACCTCACCGACATCGCCCGCCTGATCACCGAGGCGCTGCCGCGCCGCGCCGTGGAATCGCTTGAGATCGAGGTCAAGGCGCTGGCGCAACGCATCGAGCACAGCCGCCAGTGCGGCGTCGATAAGGGCGCAATTGCCGGCCTCGAACGGGGCCTAAACGACGTGCGCGAGGCGTTACGCAACCTCACGCCCGCGGAAAGCCTGATCGGTTTCGACGACGCAGTGCGGGCGTTGTCGCAAAAGGTCGACATGATCGTCGCCAAGGACGATCCGGCGGCGCTGCAGCAGCTCGAGACCGCCATCGGCGCGCTGCGCGGCATCGTCTCCCATGTGGCGTCCAACGAAACGCTGACCAAAGTCGCCGAAGACGTGCGCGCGCTCGCCGCGAAAGTGGATACGCTCGCCAGCACCGCGGCGAGCGGACAGAATCTTTCCGCGCTGGAGAACCGCATCGAAACGCTGGCCAATGCGCTGGCCGCTTCGGCCGAAGCCGGAACCGCGGTGCCGCGCGAGCTCGAGAAGCTGCTTACGGGACTGATCGAAAAACTCGAATGGGTGCAGCTGACGCACACCGATCACGCCGCGCTGGCGCATCTGGAAGACCGCATCGCGACGCTCGTGCAGCGCTTCGACGCTTCCGATGCGCGGCTCGGCCATCTCGAAGCGATCGAACGCGGCATCGCCGACCTTTTGGTGCATATCGATCAGATTCGCGGCTCGAGCGGCGACGCTTTGGCTGGACCCATGCCCGCCGCCGAAGGCCCGCTGTCGGTTCACGCCATCGAGCGCGAAGTCGCCGAGATCAAGCAAAGCGAGCAGCGCACCTTGGATTCGCTCGAAGCGGTCCAGGGCACGGTGGAGCATGTGGTCGATCGGCTCGCCATGATCGAGAGCGGCATCCGCGAGACTATACCGGCGCCGGAACCGGCCGTAGCGGCACCGCCAGCGCCGGAGCCCAAGCCGAAACTGCCGCCCTTCGCGGTTGAGCCCGCGCCCGCCGCCGCCGCCAACGCCCCGCCGATCGCGCCAGCCGTCGTGCCGATAGAACCAACAGTCCATCGCGCCGCCGCGCGAAAACCGATCGATCCGAGCCTGCCGCCCGATCATCCGCTGGAGCCCGGCTCGGCGGCCAATCGCTCGCGGCCGACGGCGTCGGCCGCCGACCGGATCGCCGCCTCCGAAGCCGCGGTGAGCAAACCGCCGGTGATTGCCGATCCCGGGCAAAAACCCAATTTCATCGCCGCCGCGCGCCGCGCCGCCCAGGCCGCCGCTTCCACTGCGCCAACTGCCGAAGCGCCGAGCAAAGGCTCGGCGGCACCGAACAAGCCAAAACAACGGGCGCGCCCGCTGCTCATTGCCGGCGCCGCCGCGCTGATCGTGATCGGCTGCCTGCAAATCGCCTCGCGGTTGTTCGAGACCGGCCCGTCGGCTCCGCCACCCGTCCCCGCCCAGCAGGCGCAGCCGGAGAACGCGGCGCAGCCGGAGAAAGCATCGCCGCCAGTGACGGCTCTGCCTGAACCGGAGCCGCCACCACCGGCGCCACAGCCGCCGGCAGCCGCCGCGCCGGCGCCGCTTCCGGTCCCGAGCGCGCCGCCGGCGACGCTGCCGGTGCCGCAGCCGAACCCGAAATCCGGCGCCAATCTCAGCACCAAGCCGACGCAGCAGACCGCCGGCCGTGACAGCACGCGGGACGCGGTCACGGCCGTTGCCGCCGCCACCGACGTCACCGGTACGCTGCCGCGCCCGGCGACACCGCTCGGCGACAAATTGCCGGCCACCATCGGCGGCCCGGCGCTGCGCGCCGCCGCGCTGTCAGGCGATGCGGCCGCCGCTTACGAGGTCGGGATGCGCTTCACCGACGGCCGCGGCGTGCCGCGCAGCACCGAGGAAGCGGCGCTGTGGCTCGAACGCGCCGCCAAGCAGGGCCTGGCGCCGGCGCAATTCCGCCTCGGCGGCTTCTACGAAAAAGGCATCGGCGTGAAGAAGGATTTAGCCAAAGCGCGCGACCTTTATCTCGCCGCAGCGGGCAAGGGCAACGGCAAGGCGATGCACAATCTCGCCGTGCTCTATGCCGAGGGCATCGACGGCCCGGCCGATTACGCCAACGCCGCCCATTGGTTCCGCGAGGCCGCCGATCACGGCGTCACCGACAGCCAGTACAATCTCGGCATCTTGTACGCGCGCGGCACCGGCGTGGCGCAGAATTATGCCGAGTCCTACAAATGGTTCGCGCTGGCCACGCTGGCGGGCGACCAGGACGCGGCGAAGAAAAGCGAAGAGGTGGCAAGCCATCTCGACCCGCAATCGCTTGCCGCGGCGCGGCTTGCGGTGAAGACCTGGACCGCGCAGCCGCAGCCCGACGAGGCGATCAACGTCAAGGCGCCGCAGGGCGGCTGGGACGCGACCGCAAGCGCCGCGCCGGCCGCGAAGCCGAAACCACCGGCAGCGAAAGCGCCGGCGCCGAGCGCCAAGCTCAACTAGGGCAGGCAGCCGACTGTTACGGCGATATTCGCGGCGCTTTCTCACCAAAACGCGAAAAATCGAGGCCGACGCGACCGCGGTCGCCATGCATCGTGGAGCACGGCGAGGCGTCGCGCTGCCGGCAAACCCCTTTCGCGGACCCGCCATCAATGCGTAGTCTCGCGCCTGAAGTCATTCGGTGACGAGGAGGAAAGCATGAGCGAAGTCGACGGCGCGACCCTGATAGCGAGGAGCCTCAAGCAGCAGGGCATCGATCACCTGTTCGGGGTCGTCGGGTTTCCAGTCAGCCCGATCGCCGCAGCCGCGCAGAAGGAAGGCGTGGCCTATATCGGCATGCGCAACGAGCAAGCCGCCTCCTACGCGGCGCAGGCCTACGGCTATCTGACCGGCCGCCCCGGCGCCTGCATCGTCGTGACCGGCCCAGGCGTGGTGCACGGTCTCGCCGGCCTCGCCAATGCCCAGCAAAATTGCTGGCCGATGATCCTGTTCGGCGGCGCCTCGGAGACCTATCGCGGCGGCATGGGCGCTTTCCAGGAGGAGCGTCAGGTGCTGATCGCCTCGCCGTTCTGCAAATTCGCTCACGGCATCGAGAGCGTCCAGCGCATCCCCTATTATGTCGAGATGGCAACCCGGAACGCGATCTATGGCCGCCCCGGCGCCACCTATCTCGACGTCCCCGACGACATCATCACCGGCAAATGCGACGTCGACAAAGTCGTCCAGGTCGAGCGCGCGCCCGACCCGCCGCGCATGGTGGCGCCGATGGACAACATCGAGGCTGCGCTGAACCTGCTCGAACAGGCCGAGCGGCCGCTCGTTCTCGTCGGCAAGGGCATGGCCTGGTCGCGCGCCGAGGACGAAGTCCGCGCTTTCATCGAGCGCACGCAACTGCCGTTCCTGCGTTCGCCGATGGGCAAGGGCGTGATGCCAGACGACCATCCGCTGTCGGTCGCGGCGGCGCGCACGCTGGCGCTGCAGAACGCCGACGTCGTCTTCCTGATGGGCGCGCGGCTCAACTGGATCTTTCATTTCGGCCAGCCGCCGCGCTTTGCGAAGGACGTCAGGGTCATCCAGCTCGACATCGCGCCCGAGGAGATCGGCCATAACAAGGCGACGGAAGTGGCGCTGGTCGGTGACGGCAAGGCAATCGTCGGGCAGCTCAACCAGGCGCTCGCCGGCCGCCAGTGGTTCTATCCGAAGGACACGCCGTGGCGGCAGATCATTACCCAGAAGGCGGCCGAGAACGCAGCGCAGATCCGGCCGCAGATCCACGACGACGAGGCGCCGGCCAATTATTTCCGGGCCTTGCGCGATGTCGCCGCCTGGATGCCAAAGAACGCGATCCTCAGCGCCGAGGGCGCCGGCACGATGGATATCGGCCTCACCCAATTACCGAGCTTCAACGCCCGCGCCTGCCTCAACGCCGGCACCTACGGGACGATGGGGGTCGGCCTTGGCCAGGCCATCGCCGCCTGCATCGTGCATCCCGACCAGCCGGTCATCCACCTCTCGGGCGACTCGGCGATCGGCTTCTCGGGCATGGAGATGGAGACGCTGGTCCGCTACAACTTCCCGGCCAAGATCGTCGTCTTGAACAATGGCGGCATCGGTCCCGGCATGCCGGAGATTCCGGAAAACCCGATGTTCAACATGAAGCCCAACGCGCTGATTTACGGCGCCCGCTATGACAGGGTGATGGAGGCCTTCGGCGGCAAGGGCTTCTTTGTCGAGGACCCGAAGGACCTGCGCGGCGCCCTCGACGAGGCCATGGACTTCAGCGGCCCTGCCCTCGTCAACGTCGTGATCTCGCAGGGCTCCGCCCGCAAGTCGCAGCAGTTCCGCTGGCACAGCTGATTTGGTGACGGCACCACTCGGACCTCCTCGCATGTCCGCTCTTCCACCCCTTCTTGGGGGCTAAGCAGACATCCGTCAGCGATTGCTGAGCGGCCCGCAATTTAGGAGATGCACACCCCAGACTGTGATCCGATTAAAATTGAATCGGATCACAGTCTAGGTTTTTGTTTTGAGCATGATCTTTTCCGAAAACCGGTTTCCATCCTCGGATCAAGTCCGAGGACAGGCATTTTCGGAGATCATGCTCTGGCTAGATGACCTTGTCTTTGCCAAGTTGGTCGATCTGGGCTGCGTCAAGACCAAGCCATTCGCTCAAAACTTCACTTGTGTGTTGTCCCAGCAGCGGCGACGGCTTGATGCCCGGCGTACGCCCGCCGAAGCGCACCGGCCAGCCCGGCATCTTGAACGGCCCGGCAATCGGGTGCTGCATCGTCTGCATGATGCCGCGCCGCTCGAAATCCGCTTCCTCGGTCAGCTCCATGGTATCGAAGATGGCCCCGGCCGGCACGCCGGCGCCGCCGAGCACGCGCATCGCCTCGCGTTTGTCGTGCTGGCGCGTCCAGGCGGCGATCATCGCATCGACCGCGGGCTCCTGCTTGAGGCGCGCCGCTGCGGTGTCGAAGCGTGGATCGCCGATCAGGTCCTTGCGTCCGATCACTTCGAGCAGTCGGTGCCAATGCGCTGGATTGGTGCGGCTGGTATAGACATAGAGGTAGTCGTTCGGCCCGCCCGGCTTGCACGGATAGATGCCGCTCGGCACCGCGAAGCCCGAGATCACCTTGGAGCCATTGCGCTTGGCCGCCACGCCGTAGGTCGCCTGGTTGGACAGCGCCACGCGGATGTATTGCAGCATGGCGTCCTGCATGGCGATCTCGATGCGCTCGCCCTGGCCGGTGTCGCGCCGCCGGTAGAGGGCCGCCAAAATGCTGATGGCGAGCAACATGCCGGTCCCGGTATCGCCGAGCGTCGCGCCGGGCTTTAGCGGCGGCCCGTCGTGCTCGCCGGTAATGCTCATGACGCCGCCGGTCGCTTGCGCGATCATGTCGAAGGCGAGGTTGTTCTCGTAGGGTCCTCCGGTGCCGAAGCCCTTCACCTGCGCGTAGACGATGCTCGGATTGACGGCGTGCACCGCGTCGTAGCCGAGCCCCAGCCGCTCAATTGCGCCGGGCGCGAAATTCTCCACCATGACATCGGCGCGTTTCGCCATGGTCTTGACGAGATCGAGCCCACGCTCGGATTTGAGATTGACGGTGATGGATTTCTTGTTGGCGTTGAACAACAGGAAATACCAGGAGTCCTGGTTCTGGCTCTGGCCTGGGCCGGACTGCCGGCCCAACAAGGAGCGGCCCGCTTCGCCGCCCTGCGGGTTTTCCACCTTGACGACCTCGGCACCGAGCCAGGCGAGCGCCTCGGTGCAGGATGGGCCGGCCTCGAATTGGGTCAGGTCCAGAACTCGGACGCCGGCAAGGCAGCCCGGTAGCGCGCCGTTGGTAGCCATTTTCTCGTTCCTCCCGCTAGCATTCAGCGGCATTGTCACGCTAACGGCATTTGCATTCAAATCTGCCCGCTTCGTTCTAGGGGCGCTGTAGCATTTTCAATCACTTAGCAGGTGGGCGTTGCCGGTGGAGCACAGGAGGGATGCCTTCGCCGCCGCCGTAATCGCGTTTTTGGCCAATCCAGCGATGTCGAACTCTGGGCGCCTGACAAGACTCGCCGTCAATCAATCGGCCAGACAGCGCGCCGCGGTGACGGCGTAGATGCGCCGTTCGCTCAGCATGTGCGCGGTGAACGACAGCGCGCCGAACAACGACACGATGGCGCGGTCGCGCACGTTGAGGCCGCCCGCATAGACGCCGAACGCCGGCATCACCAGGCGCTTGCCGTCAGAGGCAAAGCAGCGTCGGCTCACGGCGCGGCCGCGGTGCGCGATCCGCGCCTGCGGATGCAGGTGGCCGGCGATTTCGCCGTCGCAGGGATGCGGCGAAGGTTCGTGACGGAAGGTCAGCGGGCCGAGCGCCAAGGTCTCGGCAAAGCGGCCGCCGATATTGTCGGCCGGATCGGGATCGTGATTGCCGGCGATCCACAGCCAATCGCGGCCGCGCTGCAATGCTTTGAGCCCGGTGCGGCTGCTGTCACTCATGCGCGACGGCCCACCGCCGTCATGAAAGCTGTCGCCCAGCGCGATCACCAGACGCGGCGCGTAGCGCTCGATGAGCATGGCGAGCCGCGCCAAGGTCGCCGCCGTGTCGTAGGGCGGCAGCAGCACGCCGCGCGCGGCGAAGGCGGAGCCTTTTTCCAGATGCAGATCGGCGACCACGAACAGACGTTCTTCCGGCCAATAAAGCGCGCCGGCGCAATCGGCAACGAGTGAGGCGCCAGCGACTATTATCTCTGAGCGGCCCGCTCGCTGTTCCCCTCCCCCTTGTGGGGAGGGGATAGGGGTGGGGGTCGGGAGGTCGTGCGCGCGCGTCGAGGCTGTCCCGTCACCTCTCGACCCCCCTCCCCATCCCTCCCCCGACAAGCTTGCACTCGGGCGCGAGCCGGCGCGGCCCGGGTGGGGGGAGGGAGTTCGCCGCGCGAGCGGCGGGCGATGCGCTTTAACTCCCGACCCCCTCACTGCATCGCCTCCTTCACCAATTCCTCCTCGGTCTCGGCCAAAAGCGTATCGGCTGCTTCGCCGTAGACCGCCTCGCGGCCGATCTCCAGCATCACCGGAACCGCGAGCGGCGAAACATGGTCGAGCGCCTTATGGACGATTCGGCCCTTGATGCGCGAGAGCATATCGCCGAGGCGGCGCACGTCGAGGAGGCCGGTGGCGGCATCGGCCCGCGCCGCGCGTAAGAGCATGTGGTCGGGCTGGTGGCTGCGCAGCACGTCGTAGACGAGGTCGGTCGAGATGGTGACCTGGCGGCGGGATTTCTCCTCGCCCGGAAAGCGGCGCTCGATCAGGCCGGCGATGATCGCACAATTGCGAAACGTGCGCTTCATCAGCGCCGATTCGGCGAGCCAGGCTTCCAGATCGTCGCCGAGCATGTCCTCGTCGAACAAAGCGGCCAGCGAAAGCGCGCCGCGCGCAAGCCGCGACGCGACGTCGCCGAGGCCCCAGACGGCAAGCGCATATTCGTTGGCGACGAACCCCATCGGTTTCAATCGCGCGCGTTCGAGCCGGCGCGTCAGCAACATGCCCAGCGTTTGATGGGCGAGACGGCCTTCGAACGGATAGCAGACCAGGTAGTATTTGTTGGCGCGCGGAAAAGTTTCGACCAAAAGCTCGCGCTGGCCCGGCAACTGCGAGCGCCATTCCTGAATCTCGAGCCACTCGCGCACCTGGCCGGGCAGCGCCCGCCACTGTTGCGGATGCGAAATGATGCCGCGCACGCGCTCGGCGAGATAGGTCGACAGCGGGAATTTGCCGCCTTCGTAAGCCGGCACTTTCGGATCTTCCGACGTCGCCCGCGAGACGTAGACTTCGTCTTCGACGATGGCCTCGTATTGCAGAATTTCGCAGGCGAACACGAAAGTGTCGCCCGGCACCATGGTCTCGACAAAATATTCCTCGACCTCGCCGAGGAGGCGGCCGCCGCGCGGAATCATTTTCGAGGCGCGCGAGCGCACCAGGCGGACTTTGAGCATATCGGCTTCGACGATGGTGCCGACATTGAGCCGGTAGCGTTGCGCCACCCAAGGGTTGGCGATGCGCCAGTGCCCGTCCTTGCTCTGGCGGATGCGGGCGAAGCGCTCGTAGGCTTTGAGCGCATAGCCGCCGGTGGCGACGAAATCGACCACGGCATCGAAATCCGCGCGGGTGAGCGCGGCGTACGGCGCCGCCGACGTCACTTCGGCGTAAAGCTCCTCGCTCAGGAACGGCGCGCCGCAGGCGCAGCCGAGCACGTGCTGGGCCAGCACGTCGAGCGCGCCGACGCGCGCCGCCGGCGTGTCCTGCGCATTCTCGGCGATGGCATCGAGCGCGGCGCGGCATTCCAGCACTTCGAAGCGGTTGGCCGGCACCAGCACGCCCTTGGACGGCTCGTCCATGCGGTGATTGGCGCGGCCGATCCGCTGCAGCATGCGCGAGGCGCCTTTCGGCGCGCCGATATTGATGACCAGATCGACGTCGCCCCAATCGACGCCGAGATCGAGCGAGGAGGTGCAGACCACGGCGCGCAGGCGGCCGGTTGCCATCGCGGCTTCGACCTTGCGCCGCTGCGCCACGTCGAGCGAGCCATGATGCAAGGCGATGGCGAGATTGTCGTCGTTGATGTGCCAAAGGTCCTGAAAGATGCCTTCGGCCTGGCTGCGGGTGTTGACGAAGACCAGCGTGGTGCGGTGCGCCTTGATGAGCTGATAGACCTCGCCGAGCGCGTAGCGCGCCGAATGGCCGGCCCACGGCACGCGCTCGCTTGAGTCGAGCATGGCGACATCGGGCGCGGCGCCGGCTTCGGCGACGATGAGATCGGCAAGCGTGGGGCCGCCACGCTGTGGCACCATGAACCGGCACAGATCATCGGGCTCGGCCACGGTCGCCGACAGCCCGATGCTGGTGAGCTCGGGTGCAAGCCGAAACAACCGCGCCAGGCCGAGCGAGAGCAGATCGCCGCGCTTCGAGGTGACCAGCGCGTGCAGCTCGTCGAGGATCACGCGCTTGAGAGAACCAAACAAATACGGCGCGTCGGCAGAGGCCAGCAGCAGCGCCAACTGCTCCGGCGTCGTCAGCAAAATCTCCGGCGGATCGCGGCGCTGGCGCTGGCGCTTCGAGGCCGGCGTATCGCCGGTGCGGGTCTCGATGCGGATCGGCAAATTCATCTCGGCAATCGGCGTTTCCAGATTGCGCGCGATGTCGACGGCAAGCGCCTTGAGCGGCGAGATGTAGAGCGTGTGCAGCCCACCGTCGCGGCGTACGCCGCGGCCGGTGGAGATGAGCTTTCGTCCGGCCGCGCTAGTCGGCGCGGCCGGGGCGCTCAGCTCCGCCAGGCTCGGCAAAAATCCGGCCAGCGTCTTGCCGCCGCCGGTCGGCGCGATCAGCAGCACCGAGCGGCCGGCCTCGGCCTTGGCCAACAGTTCCAGCTGATGCGCGCGCGGCGTCCAGCCGCGGCTGGCGAACCATCGCGCAAACGCATCCGGCAGGAGGTTCAGGCGTTCGAGAACAGTCACGCGCTAGACGTAGCGGCCCGTTGCATGGCGGTCGAGGGCTGGGCGACGATGACGAGGCTGTCGACCGGCACGCCCTTTTCGCTGCGCACCGATGCTTTGGCGAGATGCGCCGGCTTTAGACCGGCATCGCCGAGCACGCCGCGCACATATCCTTCGCTGTGGGCGTAGCGCAGCGTCGGCAACAGTTTTACGCCGTCGCCCGCATGGGTCTCGACCGTGAAGGCGAGCACACCATCAGGAGCGAGGACGCGCGCGATGCCGGCTATGACCGGCGCGAGACCGTTGACATAGACAAAGACATCGGCGGCGAGGACGAGGTGATATGTCCCGCGCTCGCCGGCTTCGTCGGCGAGAAAATCCGTCAGCCCCGCAGTGACGAGCCGGTCGTAAAGGCCCTTGGTCGCGGCCTGCGCGATCATGGCGGGCGAAAGATCGACGCCGACCAGCCAATCGACGTACGGCCGGAACGCGGCGGCGCCAAGGCCGGTGCCGCAGCCCAGATCGAGCGTCGAGCCGAAGCGCATCGGCCGTCCCGCCGCGCCCATCACGGCTTCGACCGCGTCGTGCAACAGCGCCGGGCCGCGATAGCACAGGCGCTCGGTGAGCGCCGCGTCGTAGCGGGCGGCATATTGGTCGAACAGCCGGCGGACATAGGTTGCGGTCATCGCCGGCGCCGCCTCGCCGGCGCCGAGCCGCGCCAATTGCAGCCGTGCGCCGTGATAATCCTCGGGGTCCGCATCGCGCGCCTGCTCAAACGCCGCGACGGCGCCGGCGCGGTCGCCGAGCTGGTCGCGGATGGCGCCGAGCGCGAACCAGGCGGTGGCAAAGCGCGGCGCCAGCTCGACGGTCTGCGCCAAAATGTCGGCGGCGCCGGCCATGTCACCCTGCGCCACATGATCGAGCGCCCATTTGTAGCGCCGGTCGGCGATCAGGTCGCCGGAGGAGACAAAGAGCGGGCCGGTATCGGTCATAGCTGCGTCATTCCCGGGCGCGCGTCAGCGCGAACCCGGAATCCATAATCACAGGTTTTGCAGCGTAATCGCATGGGATTTTTCTGAAAGAACCGTGGTTATGGATTCCGGATAGCCGCTGACGCGGCTTCCGGAATGACGTTCCGAGTTTATCTTATGGCCATGCGACCTGAAGACATCCTGGTGCCGACACCGGCCGGCGTCTGCTGCAAGCTCGGCGGTTTCCATATCGACCCGACGCGCCCGGTCGAGCGGGCGCTGATCACGCATGCCCATTCCGACCATGCCCGCGCCGGCCATGGCGCGGTGCTGGCGACGCGGGAGACCCTCGACCTGATGCGGCTGCGCTACGGCGAGAATTTCGCCGGCTCGACGCAGGCGGCGGCCTATGGCGAAAGCATCGAACTCGGCGGCGCCAAGGTGACGTTTCATCCCGCCGGCCACGTGCTCGGCTCGGCGCAGATCGCGGTCGAGGCCGGTGGCCTGCGCGTGGTCGCGTCCGGCGACTACAAGACCGTCGCCGATCCGACTTGCGCGCCGTTCGCGCTGGTGCCGTGCGACGTGTTCATCACCGAGGCGACGTTCGCGCTGCCGGTGTTCCGTCACGGCGAGCCGGGCGGCGAGATCCAAAAACTCCTGCGCTCGGTCGCGCTGTTTCCCGAGCGCGCGCACCTGGTCGGCGCCTATTCGCTCGGCAAGGCGCAGCGCGTCATCGCGCTGTTGCGCCAGGCCGGTTACGACGCCCCGATCTATCTGCACGGCGCCATGGAGACGATCACGCGCTACTACGAAAGCCGCGGCATCGCGCTCGGCGAGTTGCGGCTCGCCCGCGGTGCCACCAAGCCAAACCTCGCCGGCACCATCACCATCTGCCCGCCATCGGCGTTGAACGATCTGTGGACGCGGCGCTTCCCCGATCCGCTCGCCGCCTTCGCCTCGGGCTGGATGCGGGTGCGCGCGCGGGCCCGGCAGCAGGGCGTGGCGCTGCCGCTGGTGATCTCCGATCACGCCGACTGGGACGCCCTCACCGCGACCATCGCCGCCACTGGCGCCGGCGAGATCTGGGTCATCCACGGCCAGGAGGACGCGCTGGTGCACTGGTGCGGCACGCGCGGGCTGAAAGCGCGGCCGCTCGACATCGTCGGTTATGGCGACGAGGACGATGACGCGACTCCCTCCCCCCTTGTGGGGGAGGGTCGGGGTGGGGGGTCGGGAGGTGACGCACAGGCGTCGACGTCCGCGAATGACCTCTCGACCCCCACCCCTATCCCCTCCCCGACAAGCTTGCACTCGGGCGCGCGCAAGCGCGGCCCGGGTGGGGGAGGGGAAGAGATATGAACCGCTTCGCCGAGCTTTTGGACCGCCTCGCCTACGAGCCGGCGCGCAACAACAAGCTGCGGCTGATCACCGATTATTTCCGCTCCACGCCCGATCCCGAGCGCGGCTGGGCACTCGCCGCGCTGACCGGCGCGCTCAGTTTCCCACACGCCAAGGCCGGCCTGATCCGCAGCCTGATCGCCGAGCGCACCGATCCGGTGTTGTTCGAATTGTCTTACGATTATGTCGGCGACCTTTCCGAAACCGTCGCGCTGATGTGGCCGGGGCCGCTTACTCAGCGACCTTCTCATCCCCTCCCGACCTCCACCCCTAACCCCTCCCCACAAGGGGGAGGGGAACTCACGCTCACCGCCGTCATCGAAACGCTCGCCACGCTGGGCAAAGCGCAACTGCCAAAACAGCTCGCGCGCTGGCTCGATGCGCTCGACGAGACCGGGCGCTGGGCGCTGATCAAGCTGGTCACCGGCGGCCTGCGCATCGGCGTCTCGGCGCGGCTCGCCAAGACCGCGGTCGCGGCGCTGTCCGGCACCGACGCGCAAGACATCGAGCTGCTCTGGCCCGGCCTGACGCCGCCTTATCTCGACCTGTTCGCCTGGCTCGAAGGCCGCGCGGAAAAACCCGCGAGCAGCGATCCGGCGCCGTTCCGGCCGCCGATGCTGGCGCACGCGCTCGACGATGCCGACCTCGAAGGCCTCGCGGCGCGCGATTTTATGGCGGAATGGAAATGGGACGGCATCCGGGTGCAAGCGGTCGCTGCCCGGCGCGACGGTGCAACGATCGCCCGGCTCTATTCGCGCACCGGCGAAGACATTTCCAAAAGCTTCCCTGACCTGCTCGACGCACTGCACCTGCCCGGCGCCATCGACGGCGAATTATTGATCATGCGCGAGCGCCGGGTGCAGTCGTTCAACGTGCTGCAACAGCGGCTCAACCGCAAAACCGTCACGCCGAAGCTGCTCACGGAATTCCCTGCTCATCTGCGCGCCTACGATCTGCTCGCCGACGGCGCCGAGGATTTGCGCGAGCGGCCGTTCGCCGAGCGTCGCGCGCGCTTGGAGAGTTTTGTCGCGCGGCTCAACGACGAGCGCGTCGATCTCTCCCCTCTGGTGCCGTTCACGACCTGGGACGAACTCGTCGCCGCGCGAAAGAATCCGGCGGCGGGCGCCGGCGAGGATGCCGCGGCGGTCGAAGGTGTCATGCTCAAGCGGCGCGATGCGCTCTACCTGCCGGGCCGGCCGAAAGGGCCGTGGTGGAAATGGAAGCGCGACCCCTTCATCATCGACGCGGTGCTGATGTATGCCCAGCGCGGCCACGGCAAACGCTCGTCGTATTATTCGGACTACACATTCGGCGTCTGGACCCGCGGCGACGATGGCGACGAGCTGGTGCCTGTGGGCAAGGCCTATTTCGGTTTCACCGACGAGGAACTGTTGCAGATCGACCGCTTCGTCCGCCGCAACACCACCGACCGCTTCGGACCGGTGCGCGAGGTCGTGCATGAGCCCGACCAGGGTCTGGTGCTCGAAGTCGCCTTCGAGGGGCTGCAGCGCTCGACCCGGCACAAATCCGGGCTGGCGATGCGCTTCCCGCGCATCAACCGGCTGCGCTGGGACAAGCCGCCCGGCGAGGCCGACCGCCTGGAGCGGCTCGAGACCATGATCGCACGGATCGAGCAAGGGCGCGTCGCGTGAGCGCATCCCGGCACCCTGCTCCGCCAGGCACAATTCGCCCCGGCCGCTTGCACGATCTCGAAGCGCTGGTTGCGCTCGAAAACGCCGTCTTCACCACCGACATCCTGTCGCGGCGGAGCTTTCGCCGCTTTCTCACCGCGCCGAACAGCTCGCTGATCGTCGCCGAGGAAAGCGGCAAGCTTGCCGGCTACGCGCTGGTGCTCTACCCGCCGCGCTCAAAACTCGCCCGGCTCTATTCCATCGCCGTCGCCCCGCATATCACGAGCCGCGGCATCGGGCCGCTTTTGCTCGCGGCGGCGGAAGCGGCCGCGGCGCGCCGGCAGCGCCGCGCCATGCGTCTCGAAGTCCACGCGCACAACACCCGCGCCATCGGGCGCTACGAAAAGTCCGGCTACCGGCTGTTCGGCCGGCACCGCCGCTATTACGACGACGGCGGCGATGCGCTGCGCTTCGACAAGCCGCTCGGAGCCCACCCTCGCACGTCGGGCGCAAAGACCTCGGCCTGATCCCCGGTTTATGACCCGGTTTTGACGGTGGACATCATGCCGATTCAGTCGCCAATGGATTTGAATCGGGTTATGACGAATCGTGCCGTGCCTGATTCCGCAAGCATGATCGGCCTCGCTGCGCAGATTGCCGTCGACTGGAAAGGGACCCGCCCATGACCGGCTGGGTCATCCTCGTCGACCAAGGCCGCGACCTGCCCAACGCCGAGACCCCGCACAAGGTCATCTCCACGGCTGAGTATCTGGCGCGGCCGCGCCTGTTCGACATGGGGCGGCCGAAGATCGTCAACCTCGCCCGCTCCTACGCCTACCAGTCCAAGGGCTATTATGCCTCGCTGCTCGCCGAGGCACGCGGCCACCGCGTGGTGCCGACCGTCGAGACCATGCTGGAGCTGCGCGAGCAGAAGCTCTACGAGCACGCGCTGCCCGAGCTCGAGGAAGAGCTCAACCGCTGCGCCCGGCGCGTCGATTTCCAGCCGGAAGGCGAGTTCAAGCTCCTGGTCTGTTTCGGCATCGCCCGCGATCCGCGCTTCGAGCCGTTCGGGCGGCTGCTGTTCGACTGGTTCCGCTGCCCGGCGCTGGAAGTGATCATCGAACCGGGCCCGCGGCTGTCGATCGACCGCATCCGGCCGCGCACCATCACGCGCCTGGCCAACGGCGAAGGCGAATTCTTCCGCGAGTCGCTGAACAACCATACCCGGCGCGAATGGCGCGACCCCAAGGCGCGCTCGGTCGCCAAATACGATCTCGCCGTGCTGTACGATCCGAACGAGAACGAGAAGACGGCGCCCTGCTCCTCGGACTCGCTCAAGTATTTTGCCCGCATCGCCGAAAAGAACTCGGTCGACGTCGAGCTGATCACCAAGCGCCAGCTCGCCGAGCTCGCCGAGTTCGACGGCCTGTTCATCCGCGAGACCACCTCGATCGACAATCACACCTACCGCTTCGCCCGCCGCGCTTGGCAGGAGGGCATGCCGGTGATCGACGATCCGATCTCGATGATCCGCTGCACCAACAAAGTGTTCCTGATGGAGCTGTTGCAGGGCAACCAGGTGCCGACGCCGCCGACCCGGATCATCGGCGAGGACACCGACCTCACCAAGGTGATCGACGAGCTCGGCCTGCCGCTGGTGGTGAAGATTCCGGACGGTTCGTTCTCCCGCGGCGTGCACAAGGTCGAGTCGCCGGCCGCGCTCAAGGGTATCTGCGACGAATTGTTCGAGGAGACCGACCTCATCCTGGCGCAGAAATTTTTGCCCACCGATTTCGACTGGCGGGTCGGCGTGCTGGCCGGCGAGCCGCTGTTCGTCTGCCAATACCGCATGGCGCGCGGCCACTGGCAGGTGGTGAAGTACCGCCCCGATGGCTCGTCCCACGAGGGCGGCTTCCAGGCCTTCGACCTCGACCAAGCGCCGCGCGAGGTGATGGACATCGCGGTGCGTGCGGCGCGGCCAATCGGCGACGGTTTTTACGGCGTCGACCTCAAGCAGACCGACCACGGCATCGTGGTCATGGAAGTCAACGACAATCCCAACCTCGAACACGGCATCGAGGACGTCGTCGGCAAGGACGACATCTGGACGCGGCTGTTGCGCTGGTTCATCGAGCGGTTCGAGCAATAGCCCCCGTCATTGCGAGCGAAGCGAAGCAATCCAGCACGGCGCGCGAGAGCTGGATTGCTTCGTCGCTTCGCTCCTCGCAATGACGAAAACGGCTGCTAGCTCGTCGCCGCCGCCTTCGTCACCTCACTCAGCGGCCAGCGCGCGCGCGGCGCGACATTGAGCGGATCGGTGAGGCCGAGCGCCAGCCGCTCGGCGCCGGCCCAGGCGATCATGGCGCCGTTGTCGGTGCACAAAGCCGGCGGCGGCGCCACCAGCGTGGTGCCGACTTCGAAGGCGACGCGATGCAAAACTTTGCGGATCGCCTGGTTGGCGGCGACGCCGCCGGCGCAGACCAGCGCCGAGGGCGTACCGAGCCGGTCGCGGAACATGCGCATGCCGGCGCGCAGCCGGTCCATCACCACGTCGACCACCGCCTGCTGGAACGAGGCGCACAGATCGGCGACGTCTTGGTCGGAGAGCGGCGCGATCTTCTCCGCCTCCAGCCGCAGCGCCGTCTTCAGCCCCGACAGCGAAAAATCCGCATCCTGGCGGCCGGCCATCGGCCGCGGCAGCGCGAACCGCTTGGCATCGCCGCGGGCGGCCTCCTTTTCGACCAGCGGGCCGCCTGGATAGCCCAGCCCGAGCAGTTTTGCCGTCTTGTCGAATGCCTCGCCGATGGCGTCGTCGACCGTGCCGCCGAAGCGCACATAATCGCCGACGCCGCGCACGGCGAGAATCTGGGTGTGGCCGCCGGAAGCGAGAAACAGGCAATAGGGAAACGCGGTGGCGTCGGTGAGCCGCGCGGTGAGCGCGTGCGCCTCCAGGTGATTGACCGCGATCAGCGGCTTGTCGTGGGCAAGCGCGATGGCCTTCGCCGTGGTCAGGCCGACGATGACGCCGCCGATCAGGCCGGGCCCGGCGGCGGCGGCGATGCCGTCGAGCGCAGCGAACGACATTTGCGCTTCGGCCATGGCCTTCGCGATGACGGCATCGAGCGCCTCGACATGGGCGCGCGCGGCGATCTCCGGCACCACGCCGCCGAATTCGGCGTGCTCGCTGACCTGGGACAGCACGATGTTGGACAAAATCCGCCCCTTGCCGTCCTCGGTCCGCTCGACCACGGCCGCGGCGGTCTCGTCGCACGTCGTCTCGATGCCGAGGATGACCATCGGTGTATTATACCCTCACGTCATTGCGAGCGAAGCGAAGCAATCCAGCTCTGCGGCGCCGCCTGGATTGCTTCGTCGCTTCGCTCCTCGCAATGACGGGCGCGTAACATTCAAAGGACCCATGACACAAGCTTCGGAAGGGAAAACCCCGATCCTGCGCATCGGCTCGCGCGGCTCGCCGCTGGCGCTGGTGCAGGCGCGCGAGGTGAAGAACCGCCTCGCCGCCGCCTGCGGCCTCGACCCCGCGCGGATCGAGATCAAAATCATCCGCACCACGGGCGACGTCGTGCAGGACCGGCCGCTCAACGATCTCGGCGGCAAGGGGCTGTTCACCAAGGAAATCGAGGACGCGCTGCTCGGCGGCGCCATCGACCTCGCGGTGCATTCGTCGAAGGACATGACCACCGTGCTGCCGCCCGGCCTGGTGCTGTCGGCATTTTTGCCGCGCGAAGACGCACGCGATGCCTTCATCAGCCGCAAGGCCAATAGTTTGCGCGATCTGCCGCGCGGCGCCGTGATCGGCACCGCGTCACTGCGGCGGCAGGCGCTCGTCAAGCGACTGCGGCCGGACCTCGCCATCGTGCCGCTGCGCGGCAATGTCGAGACGCGTTTGCGCAAGATCGAGGCCGGCGAAGCGGACGCGACCTTGCTCGCGGTTGCCGGCTTGAAGCGGCTCGGGCTGCTCGACGCCGCAACGGCCTTGCTCGACGTCGACGAATTTTTGCCGGCGGTCGGCCAGGGCGCAATCGGCATCGAGACCCGCGCCGACGACACGGCGACCCGCGCGCTGGTCGCCAAGGTCGATGACGCCGACACCGCAAGCGCAGTGACCGCCGAGCGCGCTTTCCTCGCCGTGCTCGACGGCTCCTGCCGCACGCCGATCGGCGGCCACGCGCGGACCAGCAATGACACCATCCATTTTCACGGCATGATCGTAAAGCCTGACGGCAGCGCGGCATTCGAGGTTTGGCGCCAAGGTCCCCGCGCGCTAGCCGCGGAACTCGGCGCCGATGCCGGCCGCGAGCTGAAAGCCCGCGGCGGCGCCGATTTCTTCGTGCGGGACTGAGCGTGCGGCTTTTGCTCACGCGCCCCGAGCCCGACGCGCGGCGCACCGCCGCGGCGCTGCGCGCGCAGGGCCACGATGTGATCGTTGCGCCGCTGCTGCGCATCGCCCCGATCGCCGATGCGCCGATCGGCACCGGGCCGTGGGCGGCAATTTTGATCACCAGCGCCAACGCCGCCATCGCCGCCCACGCCGTCACGGCGCACGCGCGCGCCGCGCCATTGCGCGCGCTGCCGGTCTTCGCCGTCGGCCGGCGCAGCGCCGACGCCATGGCCGCGGCCGGTTTCGCCGACGTGACCTCCGCCGACGGCAATGTCAGCGATCTGGCGCGGCTCGTTGCCACGCGGCTGCCGCCGGCGGCCCGCCTGCTCTATCTCGCCGGCGAAGACCGCTCCGGCGATCTCGCCGGCGATCTGCGCGGGCGCAGCTTTGCCGTCGAGACCGCGGTCATCTATCGCGCCATCGCCGCCACCAGCCTGCCGCCCGCCGCGGCGCAAGCGCTGGCCGTTGGCGTCGACGGCGTGCTGCACTTCTCGCGCCGCAGCGCCGAGGTTTTTGTCGAGGCGGCGCGAGCGGCGGGCGTACTCGCCGACGCGCTGCGAACCGCGCATTTTTGTCTGTCGGCGCCGATTGCCGAGCCGCTGGCGCAAGCCGGCGCCGCCGACATCCGCGTCGCCGAGCGTCCAAACGAGGCCGTATTGCTCGCGCTTATTGACGCGGCCTGATCTGTTGCCGCCATCTTTGCCCCGTACTATGCCGTGGCGGCCGGCCTTGCCGGATCGGCCGATTCGGCGGCGCACGCCTCGGGGACTGCATGAGCGAGCCTGACAGCACACCGCCCCGACGGCCGCCGACCATCGAGCTTAAGGCGACGGAAATCGAAGTCGAAAAGCTGGCAGGCGCGCCGGAGTCCGGCAACAGCGACCCGGCTGCGGCAGACGCTCGCCCTGAGACCGGCCAACAAACTGGTGAGCCGGCGCCCGGCCGCCCACGCTCACCCACCAAAACGGCAGTCGCCGGAATTGCGGCGGGCGCGATTGTTGTCGTCGCGATCGGCGCCGGGCTTTGGTACGGTGGTTACTTGCCGGCGGGCCAACCGCCGGTGTCGCCGACTGCGCAGCCGCCGAGTGACGCCGCGATTGCCGATCTCTCGGCGCGGCTGAAGAAGATTGAAGGCGCGATTGCGACCCAACAACAACCGAGTCCGCCGCCGCAGCCCGACCCGGCGCTGATTTCCCGTTTGGCCACCGCGGAAGCCGCAACGAAATCGCTGAGCGATTCACTCGCCGCTTTGACCCATCGCGTCGATGACGCCGCGGCGGCGACGCAAAACGCGCTCGCGCAGGCCAAGAGCGCCCAGCAGAGCGACGTGGCGCGCAGCGATCTCGATGCGCTGGCTGCGCGCATCGCGGCGCTGGAAAGCGCCGTGAAGACGCTGTCCGACGACGTCAAACACCAGACCGCGAGCGCGGACGACCGCGCGGCGCGGCTGACGGTCGCCGCCGAAGCGCTGCGCGCCGCGGTCGAACGCGGCGCGCCGTATCAGGCTGAACTGGCTGCCGTGAAATCGCTTGGCGTCGATCCGAGCGCGACCGCGCTGCTCGAGCGCTTCGCCGCAACCGGCGTGCCGGGCGCCGCGGCGCTGGCGCGCGAGCTTGCAAGCCTCACGCCGGCCCTGCGGCAGGCGGCCGAGCCGGCGTCGAGCAACAGTTCGTTCCTCGGCCGGTTGGAGAGCAACGCCCAGCACCTCGTCCGCATCACGCCGGTCGATGCGCCGCCGGGCGACGATGCGGCGTCGGTAGCGACGCGGATCAGTGTCGACGCGACGCGTGCCGACATCGCCGCGGCGCTCGCCGATATCGCCAAATTGCCCGACGCGGCAAAGCCGCTGGCCGCGGCGTGGGTCGATAAAGCGCAGGCGCGCAACGCCGCCATCGCGGCGAGCCGGAAACTTGCCGCCGACGCGCTTGCGGCGCTCAGCAAGCCGAACCCGCAATGATCCGCGTCGTTGTCTTTCTCATCGTGGTCGGGGTTCTGGCGCTCGGCGCGGCTTGGCTCGCCGATCGGCCGGGCGACGTGGTGGTCACCTGGCAGGGCTTGCGCATCGAGACTTCGCTGATGGTGATGGCCGCGGCGCTGCTGGCGGCGTTGGCGGTGCTGGCCATCCTCTGGAGCATCGTTCGTGCCATCTTGCGGTCGCCGACCGCGCTGGCCAGGCGGCGGCGCGAGCGCCGCGGCGCCCGCGCCTACGCGGCGATCTCCCACGGTTTGATCGCGGTCGGCTCCGGCGACATCGACGCCGCGCGAAAACTTTCGGCCGACGCCAACCGCTTGGCGCCGGGCGAGCCGCTCACGCTGCTGCTCAGCGCGCAAGCGGCCCAGCTCGCCGGCGACCGCGACGGTGCCGAGCGCGCCTTTCGCGCCATGGCAAGCCGCCACGACACCAAGGCGCTCGGCCTGCATGGCCTGTTCGTCGAGGCGCATCGCCGCGACGACCACGCCAGCGCGCGGGCTCATGCGGAGGAAGCCGCGCGCAGCGCGCCCACGCTCGGCTGGGCCGGCCGGGCGGTGTTGGAGGCGCGCTGCAAAGACGGCGACTGGGCCGGCGCGCTGGCGCTGCTGGAACGAAACCGCAGTGCCATGGACAAAGCGACCTATCGCCGCCAGCGTGCGGTGTTGCTCACCGCCCGCGCGCTTGCCACCGAGGAGTCCGATCGCGGAGCCGCCGAAACAGCCGCGCTCGAAGCGGTCAAGCTGGCGCCGACCCTGGTGCCGGCAGCGGCGCTCGCCGCGCGCCTCCTCGCCGCAGACGGCTACTGGCGCAAGGCCAACCGCATCATCGACACCGCCTGGCGCGCCAATCCGCATCCGCAATTGGCGCAGAGCTATGCCGAGCTGCGCGTGAGCGAATCCGCGCGCGATCGCCTGAAGCGGATCGACGCGCTGGCCAAACGCGCGCCCGGCAATGTCGAGGGCGCGCTCGCGCTCGCGCGCGCCGCCATCGATGCCCGCGAATTCGCCCGCGCCCGCTCGGCGCTTACGCCTTATCTCGACGCGCCGACCAAGCGCATCGCGCTGCTGATGGCCGCGCTCGAGCGCGCCGAAGGCGACGAAGGCCGCGCCCGCGAATGGCTGGCGCGCGCGGTCAATGCCGCGCCCGATCCGGCATGGACCGCCGACGGCTACATTTCCGACCGCTGGCTGCCGCTGTCGCCGGTCACCGGCCGGCTCGACGCCTTCGAATGGCGCGTGCCGCTCACCGGCATGCTGAGCGCGGCGCCGATGATCGAGTCGGACACGGTCCTGGTCGCGCCGGCAAAACCCGCGGCCGCGCCCACGCACGAGCCAAATGACAGCGACCACGCAATTCCCCAGGCGACAAACGGTCCCGCGGCGTCAGCGCAACCACTCGCGCAGCCGACCCAGCCAAAGTCCGAACCAGTGATTCCGCTGGTCCACGCGCCAGACGATCCCGGGCCCGGAGCCGAAATCGTCGAAGAAACCGAAGCGGAGCCGGACACCAAGCCCGCCGGCTGGCGCAAAATTTTCGAGTGAGTTTTGCTGTCAGGGCTTGCTAAAGAGCGCCCGTGAGTGCACTATACTACATGAACTATAATGCATTTCGACCGATGGCCCATGGCCAATTCCACCCCAAATCCGGCTGAAAAGCCCGCATTATCAACTACCATCGCATCCGAAGCCGCGTTCCTCGCGGCGATCGGGAGCGAGGTGCGGCGCAGCCGTGCCAAGCGCGGCATGACGCGGCGGCAGTTGGCGCAAGCCTCGCAGACTTCCGAGCGCTACCTGGCGCAGATCGAAAGCGGCGACGGCAATCCTTCGGTGAGCGTGCTGCGGGCGATCGCGCAGGCGCTCGACCTGCCGTGCGCGGCGCTGTTGCCAGAAGCGGGCGCGCGCACCGCGGCGCTCGGCGCCATTCTCGATCTGTTGGCACAGGTGCCGGAGGGCGAACTGCCAGCGCTCGCCGCAGACATCGAGACGCGCCTGGTGCGATCCGGCAGCGCCGACCGCGCCCGGCGCATTGCGCTGGTCGGCTTGCGCGGCGCCGGCAAGTCGACGCTCGGCCGCATGCTGGCGCAGCATTTGGGCTGGCCGTTCATCGAGCTCGACCGCGTGGTCGAGGAGGATTACGGCGCCAGCATTCCCGATCTCATCGAAATGGCCGGCACGGCGACGTTCCGCCGCCATGAGCGCAGCGCGCTCGACCGCATCATCACTGCGCACGAGGCGGCGATCATCACCACGGCCGGCGGCATCGTCGCCAACCCGGAAACTTACGCGCTGTTGCTTCGCCGCACCCACACCATCTGGATCAAGGCGCGGCCGGAAGATCACATGAGCCGCGTCATGGCCCAGGGCGATTTCCGCCCGATGGCGCAAAACCGCGCCGCCATGGCCGACCTCGTCGCCATCCTCGAAGCGCGCCGCGCCGACTATTCCCGCGCCGAGGCCGAGATCGACACCGCGGGCGACGCCGTGGAGCAGAGTTTTGCCAAGCTGTTGCAGACCGTGACCGCGTTGCTGGAAGGAAAAACGTGACGCTCGCCGACGCAGGCTTTCTGGAGCTCGATCCGCTGCGGCTCGAATACCGCATGATCGGTCCGCGGCCCGACGTCGCGCCGACCGTCGTCATGCTGCACGAGGGCCTCGGCTCCGTCGGCCTGTGGGGAAGTTTTCCCGACGCCATCGCGGCGGCGACCGGCGCCGGCGTGTTCGTCTATTCGCGCGCCGGCTACGGCAAGTCGAAACCCGGAGCGATGCCGCGTTCGGTCTCGTTCATGCACGAGGAAGCCTGTGCGGTGCTGCCGCGCGTGCTCGACGCGATCGGCTTTCAGCGCGGCCTCCTGCTCGGACACAGCGACGGCGCCTCGATCGCCGCGATCTATGCCGGTTCGGTGCAGGACCATCGCGTCCGCGGCCTGGTGCTGATCGCGCCGCACTTCTTCATCGAGGACATGGGCATCGCCGAGATCGAACGCGCCAACGCGGCGTTTGCCTCCGGCACGTTCCGCGAAAAACTCAAGCGCTGGCACGCCGACGTCGATTGCGCGTTCCGCTCCTGGAGCGAGCCGTGGCTCAATCCGGACTTCCGCAAGTGGGACATCACCGAGGCACTCGGCTACATCCGCGTGCCGATCCTGGTGGTGCAGGGCGAGGACGATCAATACGGCACGCTCAAGCAGGTCGAGGCGGCGCAGCAGGAATGCTTCTGTCCGGTCGAAACCGCGGTGCTGCCGAACGTGCGCCACGCGCCGTTCCGCGAAGCGCCCGAACGCACGCTCAAGATCGTCGCCGACTTCACCAACCGGCTGTTTCGCGACCATCACGAGGGCGACAAACGGGCCGATTCAGGGGTTGCGGCCGTATGAATTATCGTCGCGACGTTGTACTTCACAAACTCACCGGTTGCGACTTGAAAGTGCAGTGCAATGACGCCTGCACCCTTTCGATTGGTGATTCTCGTGGAAATTCTTGAAACCTCGGCCGAGGCGTGGTGGCGCTTGGCAAGCATGACTGGCCAATTGATGGTGCGTTTGGAGGGATCGCTTCCTCCGATGGAGCAAATAATTGAGACCCTTGCCGAGCTTCATCGGGAGTGTGGAAAATTGGATTTGCCCCTTAGCCAAGCTCATCTTGATCGATTTCGGGATGGATTGTCCACCTTTGCTAACCTCCCTTTGCCAATCGTCGCCGCACGAATGCGGGACATGGTGGTCGAACTCAATATGCGAGTATGGGATGAGCTGAAAAGCCGCTTCTTTCTATCCATTCCCTCCGAAAGTGTTGCCTACTATCGCCCAGCCACACCCCTGTTCGGGCCGGCGGTTGAGGCTAAATTTTCCAGGATGTCGGAGGACATATCCGAAGCGGGAAAATGTCTGGCGCTTAATCGCTCTACGGCCGCCGTTTTTCATCTAATGCGGATTATGGAGCTTGCAGTTCAAGGGTTTGGTAACAAACTCGGCATTGCCCTGGCGTCTGAAAAAAATTGGCAGAACATCCTTGACGAGATCAATAAAGCTATCAAGGCGTTAGACCCAAAGACCCCGCAAACAAAAGCATTTGCCGGCGCTTCCGCGCACCTCTACAACGTCAAAATTTGCTGGCGCAATGAGGTGATGCATCCAAAACAGACATACACGCCCGATGAAGCGCGAGATGTTTTCGCAGCGGTGCAAACCTTTATCCGCGATCTCGCCGGGATTCTTTAGGAGAGCGCTTTCGCGGAGCAATTTTCTCAAAACGCGATATTGGCTTCGCGTGCCCACCACATTATCTAGTGTTTAGGCGATTCGAAGCGGGAAAGCTTCAAATGGATGGCCGGTACACGCGGATTGGGTACGCCTGCACACCGAAGATGGGCGAACCTCCCGGTCTTTAGCGCAGATGTGCTGATTGACGGAAAGCCACATCAATTCAAAGTACGGGCAAACGATGTATTCGAGACTTGGCAGAAAATCTGCCGACACCTCGACATCCCGTTCGTAATGCAGCAGTAGTCCGAGTCGTCTTTCTATTGCTGAGGTACCGGCGGCGCGGCGCCAAAAGGCACAATAATCACGCTTGTTGCGCCGGATTGCTTTAGCGTTTCAGCGATCTGATTAATGCGCTTCGGATCGCTCCACGCTGTTTCGGCGTACGCCAACACGGCCTGAAACTTGTCCATCCTATTGCCTAAAGCATCGATGGACTTAGCGGCACCGTCCAATTTCGTGGAAAGCGCGTCAAATCGCTCCGAATACTTCACAAAATCCGTGCGCAACCCCTGAATCTGGTCTGTCAGGCGGATATTGATCTCATTCGCCCGCTGCACATTGTCCTTATCGGCGCCGTTGAGACGTTGAATCGAGGAGCGAATATCGCTCACGTCATCCTTGATCCCACCAACAGTGAAGGAAAGGATGCCCCAAAGTACGCCAGCCCCGACGACGATGAAGGTGGCCGCGCCTGCAAGAAGGGCTTTCATCGTGATCACCACTTGGGTTTCAGCGTGGACAGTCACACTCTCAACTCCCGGGCGGCATCACGCGAATCACTCAATAGAACTGGTAGAGCTGAGTCTCGTTGTCAACCGGAAATAAATGGTTGCCTACCCCTTGGGGGTGGGGTACGGGGTAGACAATATCGGCATTATAGTGCATATTGGCTGGATAGCTGCATTATAATACATATATTGCCGTTGCCGAGTGAGGCAGAGATGGCTGAAACCACGACTGCGCGTCCGCTGGCCAACGGCGGGACGCGGATCGATTTCCAGACCGAGCCGGCGCGCTATCGCCATTGGCGGCTTAAGGTCGACGGCGACGTCGCCACGCTCCTGATGGACGTCGATGAGAAGGGCGCGCTGTTCGAAGGCTATGAGTTGAAGCTCAACTCCTACGATCTCGGCGTCGATATCGAATTGGCCGACGCCATCGAGCGGTTGCGCTTCGAGCATCCGCAGGTGCGCGTCGTGGTGCTGCGCTCGGCCAAGCCGCGTGTCTTTTGCGCCGGCGCCAATATCCGCATGCTGGCCGGCGCCACTCATGCCCACAAAGTCAACTTCTGCAAATTCACCAACGAGACCCGCAACGGCATTGAGGATTTGAGCGAGCATTCCGGGCTCAAATCGATCTGCGCCATCAACGGCACCGCCGCCGGCGGCGGCTACGAGTTGGCGCTCGCCACCGACCACATCATGCTGGTCGACGACGGCTCGGCCTCGGTGGCGCTGCCGGAACTGCCGCTGCTGGCGGTGCTGCCCGGCACCGGCGGGCTGACCCGCGTCTCCGACAAGCGCAAAGTGCGCCGCGACCATGCCGACGTGTTCTGCACCACCGAGGAAGGCGTCAAAGGCAAGCGCGCCGTCGAATGGCGGCTGGTCGACGACGTGGTGCCGGGCTCGAAATTCGACGACGCGGTCAAGGCGCGCGCCAGGGAATTCGCCGCAAAGTCGCCGCGCAACGGCATCGGCTCAGGCATCAAGCTGACGCCGCTCCTGCGCACATTCACAGCCGACAGTATCGAATACGGCGCGCTCGCGGTCGAATTCAATCGCGCCGAACGCATCGCCACCGTCACGCTGCGCGGGCCGTCGGCGCCGCCGCCCGATTCCGCCGACGCCATGGTGGCGCTCGGCGCGAATTTCTGGCCGCTTCAGCTCGCCCGCGAACTCGACGATGCGATCCTCAATATCCGGCTCAACGAGCTCGACATCGCCGCGATCGTGTTCAAATCCTCCGGCGAGCCGGCGCAGGTTCTGGCCTACGACCATTTCCTCGCTGCCAACAAGGCGCACTGGCTCTCTCGCGAAATCCGCCTGTTGTGGAAGCGCGTGCTCAAGCGGATTGATCTCACCTCGCGCTCGCTGGTGACGCTGATCGAGCCGGGCTCGTGCTTTGCCGGCACGCTCGCCGAGCTGCCGTTCGCCAGCGACCGCTCGTATATGCTGATCGGCGCCCGCGACGGCGACAACAAGCCGCCGGCGACGATTGCGCTGACCGACGCCAATTTCGGCGCCTATCCGATGTCGAACGGGTTGACGCGGCTTAACTGCCGCTTTCTGGCAAATCCCGCGGACGTCGACGCCGCCAAGGCCGAGCGCGAAAAGATGCTCGACGCCGCGACCGCCGAGCGGCTCGGCCTCGTCACCTTCGCGCTCGACGACATCGACTGGAACGACGAAGTGCGCGTGTTCCTGGAAGAGCGCGCCAGCTTCTCGCCCGACAGCCTCACCGGTCTCGAAGCCAATCTGCGCTTCGCCGGGCCTGAAACCATGGAATCGAAAATCTTCGCCCGGCTGACCGCGTGGCAGAACTGGATTTTCCAGCGTCCCAACGCAATCGGCGAAGAGGGCGCGCTGAAACGCTACGGCACCGGGCAAAAGCCGGTGTTCGATACGAGGAGAGTATGAGTTTTTCCGCCCTCCCCCTTGTGGGGAGGGCGGGGTGGGGGTCGGGAGGTGACGCGCAAGCGTCGACGCTCTGCATGGACCTCACGACCCCCACCCCTACCCCTCCCCACAAGGGGGAAGGGAAAGAAACAAGGAGTCCGCCATGACCATCGAGACCGTCGATTACACCACCAAGATCCCGAACAACGTCAACCTCGCCGAGGACCGGCAAGTGCTCCGCGCGCTGGAGAGCTGGCATCCCGGCTATATCGACTGGTGGATGGACATGGGGCCGAACGGCTTCCAGGACGCCGAGGTCTATCTGCGCACCGCCGTTTCGGTCGATCCCAAAGGCTGGGCCAAGTTCGATTACGTCAAGATGCCCGACTACCGCTGGGGCATCCTGCTGGCGCCGAAAGAGGAAGGCCGCAAAATCCCGTTCGGCCGCCACTATGGCGAGCCGGCCTGGCAGGACGTGCCGGGCGAATACCGCGCCATGCTGCGCCGCCTCGTCGTCATCCAGGGCGACACCGAGCCGGCTTCGGTCGAACAGCAGCGCCACCTCGGCAAGACGGCGCCGTCGCTCTACGACATGCGCAACGTGTTTCAGGTCAATGTCGAGGAAGGCCGCCACCTGTGGGCGATGGTCTACATTTTGCAGAAATATTTCGGCCGCGACGGCCGCGAGGAAGCCGCCGAGCTCTTAAAGCGCCGCTCCGGCGACGCCGACAAGCCGCGCATGCTCGGCGCCTTCAACGAGGCGACGCCGGACTGGCTGTCGTTCCACATGTTCACCTTCTTCACCGACCGCGACGGCAAGATGCAATTGGAGAGTCTCGCCCAATCCGGCTTCGATCCGCTGTCGCGCACCTGCCGCTTCATGCTGACCGAAGAGGCGCACCACATGTTCGTCGGCGAGACCGGCGTCGGCCGCACCATCCAGCGCACCTGCGAGGCGATGAAGGCGGCCGGCATCGAGGACCCATCGGATATCGGCAAGGTCCGCGACCTCGGCGTCATCGACCTGCCGACCATCCAGAAGAAGCTCAATCTGCATTACACGTTGTCGCTCGATCTGTTCGGCTCGGAAATGTCGACCAACGCCGCCAACACGTTCACGGCGGGGCTGAAGGGACGTTTCCAGGAAACCAAGATCGACGACGATCACCAGCTCGAACACGCCACCTATCCGGTGCTGAAATTCGTCGACGGCGAGATCAAACGCGTCGACGAGCCGGCGCTGACCGCGATCAACATGCGGCTGCGCGACGATTACACCGCCGACTGCCAGCGCGGCCTCGACCGCTGGAACAAGATCATCGACAAGACCGGCGTCGGCTTCAAGCTCGAGCTGCCCCATGTCGGCTTCCATCGCAACATCGGCGAGTTCAAGGACGTCAAAGTGACGCCGGCCGGCAAGCTCGTCGACGACGTCACCTGGAACCGCGACAAGAGCCAGTGGCTGCCGTCGAAGGACGACGGCGATTTCATCGGCAGCCTGATGCATCAAATCGTCGAGCCCGGCCAATTCGCCAGCTGGATCGCCCCGCCCCGCGTCGGCATCGACAACAAGCCGGGCGATTTCGAATACGTGAAGATCGCGGCGTGACTACCCTTGCCCTCTCCCCTTGCGGGAGAGGGCTACTCGGCGGTGCAGCGACAAGATCGGGTGAGGGGTCGGGCCGCAACCCCTCACCCAACCGAGTTTGCTGCGAGTCCATCGTCGCCATCTCCCGCAAGGGAGAGGGCACATCAAGGACCGCCGAATTCACATTCCCTTCGGCTCCGCCAGCGGCCCTTCGCGCAGGCGCGCGAGATCGAAGCGGTCGACTTCGCGCAGCAATTCCACGAACGCCTGCGCGCCTTGCATCAACGAGGCCTCGCCCTTCTCCGCCGTCGCCAGCGTGGCGTCGCCGAGCGCGCCGCTTGGATGCAGGTCCTGGGTCATCCAGGCGAAGCCGGCGGGCCGATAGGCGCCGAGCCATTTGAACTCGCGCGCCATGGCGATGGTCTCGGGCGTCGCGTTTTCCGCCTTGTCCATGCGCACCGTAGCGGGCTGCGCCGCCAGCATCAGCGAGGTCTCGACGTCGCCGGCGTGGATGCCGTGCCGCTTCTCGCCGGCCCCGAACGCGCCGTCCGGATAGCCGAAGCGATGCCAGCCGACGGTGACCGCCAGCATGCCGAGCCGGGTGCGTAGCTCGCGCGCCACGATTTCCATCGCCGCGACATTGCCGCCGTGGCTGGTGACCAGCACCAGCTTCCGCAGCCCGGCGCGGAAAAGGCTCTCGCCAAGCTCGGTCCAGGCCGCGATCGCGGTCGTCGCCGAATGCGTCAGCGTGCCCGGATAGGACAGATGTTCGGCGGAAATGCCGATCCGCTGCAGCGGCAGGAACGACACCGGCAGTTCTACGGGGAGGATTTTTTCGACCCGCGTCAGATAGGCCTCGGCGATATAGCTGTCGACGCCGAGCGGCAGATGCGGCCCGTGCTGCTCGACCGCGGCCAGCGGCAGCACGGCGATCCAGCGCACGGCGTCGGCGCCGGCGCCGGCGACGTCCTGCCAGGTCATGTCCATCCAGTTGCGCTTGGGCAGCATCATCAGGGTCCCACTTTCCGGCGGCATGCTCTATTGTCGCGTCGCCGATGAAAAGGAGCAACCGATGCGATTGGTAAAAGCCTGCCGGGCGATGGCGGCCGGACTGGCCGTTTGTGCAGGCGCCGCGGCGGCACCGGCTTTCGCGCAGGCGCCCGACAAGGTCTCGTTCGGCACCAATTGGGTGGCCGAAGGCGAGCACGGCGGCTTCTACCAGGCGCTGGCCGACGGCACCTATCGCAAATACGGCCTCGACGTCACCATCGTGCCGGGCGGCCCGAGCACGAACAACCAGATCCTGCTGCCGGTCGGCAAGATCGACTTCTATCTGAGCGTTAATTCGCTGCAAGGTTTTGACGCCGTGGCGCAGAACGTTCCGGTCGTGAACGTCGCGGCGCTATTCCAAAAGGACCCGTTGGTTCTCATCGCCCATCCAGATCAGGGTATGGAAAAATTGCAGGATTTGAAAACGCTGACGCTGTTCATCGGTCAGGATGGCATGGCGACCTATTACCAATGGCTCAAGGCCGATTTCGGCTTCAAGGACTCGCAGGTCCGGCCGTACACGTTCAACACGCAACCGTTCATCGTCAATCCAAAGAGCGCGATGCAGGGTTATGTGACCTCGGAGCCGTTCGCCGTTGAGAGGGCGGCGAAGTTCAAACCCAAAGTCTTTCTGCTCGCCGATCAGGGTTGGTCCGCCTATTCGACGCTGCTCGAGACGCGCCGCGAGCTGGTCGAGAAAAAACCCGACCTGGTGCAGCGCTTCGTCGATGCCTCGATCATCGGCTGGTACAATTACATTTACCACGACAACGCCGCCGCCAACGCGCTGATCAAGAAACAAAACCCGGAAATGACCGACGATCTCCTGGCCTATTCGGTTGCCAAGATGAAAGAGTACGGCATCGTCGATTCCGGTGACGCCACGACGCTCGGCGTCGGCGCCATGACGGAAGCGCGCGCGAAAGATTTCTTCGACAAAATGGTGCGCGCCGGCGTCACCAAGGCCGATCTCGATTACCGCAAATCCTATACGCTGCAATTCGTCGACAAGAAGGTCGGGCTCGATCTGCGGCCAAAATGACGGCGACTTCCCCTCATTCCGGTGCTCCCCTGGTCGCCCTGCGTGGCGTCGGTAAGGCATTTCCCAGCGGCACCCTGGCGCTGGCCGGGCTCGATCTCGACGTGCGCGACGGCGAGTTCCTGGCGCTGCTCGGCCCGTCGGGCTGCGGCAAATCGACGGCGCTGCGGATCATCGCCGGACTGACCGAGCCGACCCAGGGCGCCGTGGAATGGCCCGCTGCAGCCAGGACCGCAAACGCGAACCGATTGGGTTTTGTGTTCCAAGAGCCGACATTGATGCCGTGGGCGAACGTGGCCAACAACGTGCTGCTGCCGCTCAAGCTCAAGGGCGTTGCAGCGGATGCGGCGGGCGCGCGGGTCGATGCCGCGCTCGAGCGCGTCGGCTTGCAAAAATTCGCCAAGGCCTATCCGCGCGAATTGTCCGGCGGCATGCGCATGCGGGTCTCGATCGCCCGGGCGCTGGTGACCGAGCCGGCGCTGCTGTTGATGGACGAGCCGTTCGCCGCGCTTGACGAGATCACCCGCTTCAAGCTCAACAACGATCTGTTGCAGGTCTGGCAGGCGCTGCGCACCACGATCGTGTTCGTCACCCATTCGGTCTTCGAGTCGGTTTATCTGTCGAGCCGCATCGTGGTGATGGCGGCGCGGCCGGGCCGCGTCTTCGCCGAAGTCGCGATCGACGCGCCCTACCCGCGCGACCAGAATTTCCGCACTTCGGCCGAATATGCCGCGCTCTGCCGCCGCACCTCGGAGGCGCTGGCGCAGGCCATGGCCGCGGGAGGCGCGCCATGACGCCGCGCGGCTCGACGCAGGAGCGCCGCGACCGCGCGCTGCGCATCGTGCTGCCGGTCGTCGTGCTGGCGCTCAGCCTTGCGATCTGGGAACTCGTGGTGCGGGTCGGCGGCATTCCGCCTTACGTGCTGCCGGCGCCGAGCCTCATCCTGCAGACATTCATCGCCGACGGCGCGCTGCTGACGCAATCTCTTATGGTCACGCTGCTCACCACACTGGAGGGTTTTGCGCTGGCGGCGATCGGCGGCGTCGGGCTCGCGGTGCTGTTCAACCAGTCGCGGCTGGTCGAATATTCGCTCTATCCCTACGCGGTGATCCTGCAGGTGACGCCGATCGTCGCCATCGCGCCGCTGCTTTTGATCTACATGCCGCAGCAGCTGGCGGTGCTGACCTGCGCCTGGATCGTGGCGTTCTTTCCGGTGCTGGCCAATACCACGCTCGGGCTGAACTCGGTGGACCGCAATCTCGCCGACCTGTTCGCGCTCTATGGCGCTTCGCGCGGCAGGGTGTTGTGGAACCTGAAGCTGCCGTCGGGGCTGCCCTACATCCTCGGCGGCCTGCGCATCGCCGGCGGGCTGTCGCTGATCGGCGCCGTGGTCGCCGAAATCGCCGCCGGCTCGGCGGGCGCCGGTTCCGGCCTCGCCTATCGCATCGTCGAGTCGGGTTATCGGCTCAATATTCCGCGCATGTTCGCCGCTTTGGTGCTGCTTTCGATCGCCGGCATCGTGATTTTCTATCTGCTCGCATTCGTTAATCATATTGCGCTGCGCCGCTGGCACGAAAGCGCGGTGGAAGCCGGGAATTAAGGGTCGGCGGCGTATTGACCATATTCCCGGAGCGACCTTGCCCGGTTCATTAACCCAATGTATCCGGTGCAAAAATGCCCGCGATGCATCTGTCGCGTTGCGTAACGTCGAGCCTGCCACGAGAGCCGCACGAACAATGCAAGACTCGCCGCTGACAATGTCCTCGCGCGCGATGCCCGATGCAGCGCGCGCGGCGGTGTGGACCGGAATCCTCGGCGCCGCCAAACATCTTGGCAGGAAGGCGCCGCTGCCGCCGCGGCAGCGTCCCACGGTCGTTCAGCTGCGGCACGGCACGTCGGCGACGCCGGTCTATTTCATCGGCGCCGGGCTCTACGAGCTCCACGTCGCGCAATTGATGCCGCCGCAGCATTCGATCTTCGCCGCCGAGATCGCCTTGCCGGCGGCATGGCATGACGCCGCGGCCAAAAACGACACCAACGCCACGCCGGTCCTCCAAGACATGGTCGTGCCCTATGTGACGGCTTTGCGGGCGCACGCCGGCTCGACGCCATGCGTGCTGGCCGGCTATTCGTTCCATGCCTCGATGGCGTTCGAGATCGCGCATCAACTTTTGGCAAAAGGCGGCCGGGTCGACCTGGTGATGCTGCTGGATGCGCCGGCCGAGTATCCGCTGCCTCACAAGATTGCCTGGAAGAATCTGTGCGAGACCTGGATGCCCCGCGCGCGCGAACATGCCGTGAGCGCGAATTCGCCATCTGTCGCGTCCCGCCTCGCAATCTCGCTGTCCATCGTGCACTGGGCGCTCGCGGTGGCGGGGAGATTCGTCAAGCGCTGCTTCGTCGAGGGCGCGTTGCGCGACCCGGGCGAATTGACGACGAAGCTCGATACGCTGGGCCGCCCGATGCACTGGCCGCTGATCAACCGGCTCTACGACAATTCGCTGCGCTCCTACAAGCTGCGCCGCCTCGACTGCCGCGGCGTGCTGTTCCGCGCGGACCGCTCGGAAGATTGCCCGGCGCCGACCGTGGACTTGAGCCTGGGTTGGGCCGACCTGTTCGGCAAAGGATTTGAAATCATCCAGGTGACCGGCGATCACTACACGATGATGCGGGAACCTCCGCACGATCGGCTTCTCGCCCGGGAAATGAGCGATGCGCTCGATCGCCATTGCGCCAAGCCGGCCCAATGCGCGACCCAGAGCCCGGCCATCGCCGTCTCGTAATCGTCAGACCTGTCTGAGACTCATCGCCAGCACGCGCGCGACATGCAGTGCCTCGCGCCCGGCGCCGTCTTTGATCTGATGCCGGCACGACGTGCCGTCGGCGACGATGATGGCATCCGCGGGCGCTTTGCGCACGGCGGGCAACAGCGACAGCTCGCCCATGGCGCGCGAAACTCCGATCGTGTCGGCGTGATAGCCGAAGGCGCCGGCCATGCCGCAGCAGCTCGATTCGATGGGTTCGACGTCGAGCTCGGGAATGAGTTTCAGCGTCGCCGTCACCTCGGCCATGGTGTCGAACGACTTTTGATGACAATGGCCGTGCAGCAGCGCCCGCTTCTTGGTCGGCACAAGCGGCAGGCGGAGCTTGCCAGCGGCGGCCTCACGCGCCAAAAATTCCTCGAACAGCAGCGCCCGGGGCGCGACCCGGCGCGCCGTGTCGCTTTTCACCAGCGCCGGCATTTCGTCGCGGAAGCTGAACAGGCAGCTCGGCTCCAATCCGATGATTGGGGTATCGGCGCACGGCTTAAGCGCGGCGAGCGTGCGTTCCATTTCCCGGCGCGCTTCGTCCACCTTGCCGACGGAGAGAAAGGTGCGGCCGCAGCAGAGCGGCCGCGCGCCATCGACAGGCGTTGCGACCGTGACGCTATAGCCGGCGGCAGCGAGCACCATGAGCGCGGCGTCGATGTTTTCGCGCTCGAAATAGCGATTGAAGGTGTCGGCGAACAGAATGACGTCGCGGCCGGTGCCCTGCCCGTTTGCGGTCGACTTGGCGTCGCCGAACCAATCCGAGCGCCACTTCGGCAGGCTGCGCTGGGCGCTGAACCCGGCGATGGCTTCCGACACTATGCCCGCGCCCGGAATCGCGTCGCGCAGATTGAGGAGCCAGGACAGCTTTGCGGCCGTGGGTGCGTAGCGCGGCAGATAGCCGACCAGGCGGTCGTGCAGCGACAAGCCGAATTTTTCGCTCCGTGTGCGCAACACTTCGATCTTCATGCGGGCCATGTCGACGCCGGTCGGGCATTCGCGCCGGCAGGCTTTGCAGGAGACGCAAAGTTTCAGCGTCTCCGCCATCGCGTCCGAGGTCAAAGCATCCGGGCGGAGCTGCCCGGTGATGGCGAGGCGCAGCGTATTGGCGCGGCCGCGGGTCACGTCGCGCTCATCGCGGGTGACGCGGTAGCTCGGGCACATGACGCCGCCCGAGAGCGCGCGGCAGGCGCCGTTGTTGTTGCACATTTCGACCGCGCCCTGGAAGCCGGCGCCGGCGCCCGGATAAGCCGACCAGTCGAGCGCGCTGGCGATGTCCGCGGCGCGGTAATTCGGGCCGTAGCGGAAATTGCCGCGGTCGTCGAATTTCGGCGCCCGTACGATCTTGCCGGGATTGTACAGTCCACGCGGATCGAAACGGTCTTTCACTTCTTCGAACGCATGCACCAGCTCGGCGCCGAACATCGCTTCGTGGAATTCCGAACGCAGGATGCCGTCGCCGTGCTCGCCGGAATGCGAGCCCTTGTATTCGCGCACCATGGCGAAAGCGTCCTCGGCGATGGCGCGCATGACGCGCACGTCCTTGTCGAGCCGCAGGTTGAGCACCGGGCGCACATGCAGACAGCCGACGGCGGCGTGCGCATACCAGGTGCCGCGGGTGCCGTTACGCTCGAAAACCTCCGTCAGCCGCGCCGTGTAATCGGCGAGATGCTCGAGCGGCACGGCGCAATCCTCGACGAACGACACCGGTTTGCCGGCCTCCTTCATCGAGACCATGATGTTGAGGCCCGCGGTGCGCACTTCGGTGATGCCGGCCTGCAGCTTTGGATCGAGCACCTCGACGACGCCGCCCCATTTGGCGCCGCTGTGGTCCCAGGCGATGCCGAGATCGCCGAGCAGTTCGCCGAGCCGCTTCAGGCGGCGCAGATTTTCGTCCCAATCCTCCTCGGCAAATTCGACGACCAAAATCGCTTCCGGATCGTTGCGCAGAAAAGCCTCGACCGTCGGCTTGAACATGGCGATGTCGGCCGCCAGCCCCAGCATGGTGCGATCGATCAGCTCGACCGCGATTGGCCCGAGCGTGACGATCTGCGGCACCGCCTTCATCGCTTCGTGGAAGCTGCCGAAATGGCAGGCGCCGACCGCGCGGCGGCCGAGGAGCGGCGCGAGCTTCAACTCGATCTTGGTCGAGAACGCCAGCGTGCCTTCGGAGCCGACTAGGAGATGCGCCAGATTGATGTCGTTCCTGCCGGGCACCAGCGCATCGAGATTATAGCCGCCGACGCGGCGCTGCACCTTTGGGAAGCGCCGTTCGATCTCGCCCGACTCACGCGCGGCGATGGCGAGCAGGTCGCGCACCAGATCCGGCGGCACGGTGACGCCGCCGTCGCCGATGCGGCCGAAATGCGCGCGCGTGCCGTCGGCCAGCACGGCGTCGATCGCCAGCACGTTCTCGCGGGTATTGCCGTAGCGCAGCGAGCGCGCGCCGCAGGAATTGTTGCCGACCATGCCGCCGATGGTGGCGCGCGACGCCGTCGATATATCGACCGGAAACCACAGCCCGGATGGTTTCAGTTTGCGGTTGAGCTCGTCGAGCACGATGCCCGGCTCGACCACACAGCGCCGGCCGGCGACGTCGAAATCGACGACACGATCGAGGTGGCGCGAGCAATCGACGATCAGGGCGTCGTTGATGGTCTGGCCGGCCTGTGACGTGCCGCCGCCGCGCGCCGTCACCGGCACGCCCTCCGCGCGGCAGACGGCAATCGCGCGTTCGGCGTCCTCTATCGTGCGCGGCGTGACAACACCGAGCGGCATGATCTGGTAATGCGAAGCATCGGTAGCGTAGCGCCCACGCGTGAAGGCATCGAAGCGCACCTCGCCGACCTGCTCGGCCTTCAACCGCCGTTCCAAGCCGGGCATCAGCCGCATTGGCAAACTATCCTCCGCGCGCAAATCTGCCGCGTTCACGACAGCATAGAATTGCCGTCGATTGGGCTTGACCCGAATGTCGCATTCGCTATTCAACCCCACAAGCCGCGGGCGCCCTCGGACTGCGCCGCCGGGACTATGATCGTCCGAAGGAGTGCCGATAATGCCGCAGAATGCTTCGCGCGCCGCCGGGCGTCATTTCCTGCAGATTCCGGGGCCGACGCCGCTGCCCGACCGCGTGCTTCGCGCGATGGACACCCCGATCATCGACCATCGCGGGCCGGAATTCGCCAAGCTCGCCAGGCGCTGCCTCGACGGCATCAAGACGATTTTCAAGACCACCAATCCGGTCATCATCTACACCGCGACCGGCACCGGCGCGTGGGAAGCAGCCCTGGTCAACACGCTCTCGCCCGGCGACCGCGTGCTGATGGTCGAGACCGGCCAGTTCGCCACGCTGTGGAAGGTCATGGCGGAAAAGCTCGGGCTCAAGCCCGAATTCATCAAGGGCGATTGGCGCACCGGCGCCGACGCCGCGGCCATCGAAGAGCACCTGCGCAAGGACAAGGCGCACGCGATCAAGGCGGTCTGCGTGCTGCACAACGAGACCGCGACCGGCGCGCTGTCGCCGATCGCGCCGATCCGCAAGGCGATCAGCGCCGCCGGCCATCCGGCGCTCTTGATGGTCGACACCATCTCTTCGCTGGCCTCGACCGATTACCGCCACGACGAATGGGGCGTCGACGTCACCATCGGCGGCGCGCAGAAGGGCTTGATGCTGCCGCCCGGCATGTCGTTCAACGCCATCAGCGACAAGGCGCTCAATGCGGCGAAAACATCGAAGCTGACGAAGTCGTTCTGGGCCTGGGACGACATGCTGACCATGAACAAAATCGGCTTCTTCCCCTACACGCCGGCGACGCAGATGCTGCAAGGGCTGGCGGTGTCGATCGACATGCTGCACGAGGAGGGCCTCGACAACGTGTTCGCGCGGCATCATCGCCTCGCCGAAGCGACGCGCCGCGCGGTGCGCGCCTGGGGCCTCGAAATCCTGTGCCGCGATGCGAAATATTATTCGCCGACCATCACCGCGGTGCTGCTGCCGGAAGGCCACGACGCCGACGCGTTCCGCAGCCTCGCGCTCGACACCTTCAACATTTCCTACGGCGCGAGTTTTGGGCCCTATGCGAAACGCTATTTCCGCATCGGTCATCTCGGCGACATCAACGACGGCTGGTTGATGGGCGTGTTGGCGATGACCGAGATGGCGCTCGGCCTCGCCGGCATCCCGCACAAGAAGGGCGGCGTGCAGGCGGCGATGGATTACATCGTCTCGGCGCATTCCGGCGGCGCGCGGGCCGCGGCGGAATAGAGGGCTTGCCCTCTCCCCTTGCGGGAGAGGGCAGCGCCGGACTTTCAGCGAACACTGTCGGGTGAGGGGTCGCGGCCCGACCCCTCACCCGATTTTTTTGTTGAACGTCTGAGGAGCCCTCTCCCGCAAGGGGAGAGGGCGCGGCTATTCGCGCCGCATTATTGCGCTACGTCAGCGGCACCGCGCCGACGTGGTCCTTGAACGCCTGGCGCGACGCGATCGCGGCGTACCAGCGCTCGAAATTTTTCAGCGGCGGACGTTCCGGCACCAGCTGCCGGTAGCGGTAGGCCACGATGCCGACCGGAATGTCGCCGTAGGAAAACGCATCGCCGGCGAGATAGGCGGTTTTGGCAAGTTGCTCGTCCATCATGGTCATGGCGGCCGTGGCATTCTTTTTCCCGGCCTCGATGGCGGCGTGATCGCGCTTCTCCGGCGGCGTGCGGATCAGCCCCCAGAACACCGGCGTGATCGCCGGCCCGGCAACGGACAATTGCCAGTCCATCCATTTGCTGGCATTGGCCCGCGTGCGCAAATCCGCCGGCTCGAGCACCGTCGCCTTATGCTTGGCGGCGAGGTAGCGCACGATCGAGTTCGATTCCCAGAGCAGGAAGCCGTCTTCCTCTTCCAAGGTCGGCACCAGCCCATTCGGGTTCATCGCCAGATAGGCCGCCTCGCGGTTCTTGCCGAACGGCCCGCCGATATCGATGCGCTCGTGCGGCAGGCCGATCTCGCCGACCGCCCACATCACCTTCTGCACGTTCGACGAGGTGTTCCGGCCCCAGATTTTGATCACGTCTTTCCTCCCGCCACTTTCAATTCGTCATTGCCGGCTTGACCCGGCAATCCATGCGGCCAAGCCGACGCACCCGGCCCATCAGCATGGACCCCCGGGTCAAGCCCGGGGGTGACGATGGAGGGACGCCAAGTGTGAATTGTCAATCCAGGCGCCGCGCTTCCTCGGGCAGCATGATCGGGATGCCGTCGCGGATCGGATAGGCGAGCTTGGCCGCGCGCGAGATCAATTCCTGCTTCTCGGCGTCGTATTCCAGCGGACACTTGGTCAGCGGACAGACCAGGATTTCGAGAAGTTTCGGATCGACGGAATCGGCGGGCGGCGTGGACATCGAATTCTCTCCGCTTTGAAGGCGAGCTTACCATGTCTGTCATTGCGAGCGAAGCGAAGCAATCCAGTTCTGCGGCACCCTACTGGATTGCTTCGTCGCTTTGCTCCTCGCAATGACGAGCTATTGCAGCGGCGTCTCACCGGAGGTCTTGCTCTTGGCGAGCTCGATCTCGGTGACGGCGACCAGAATCTCGGCGCGTGTCTTCAAGTCCGGCGCCTCCAGCATGGCCTGCTTCTCGGCGGGATCATAGGGCGACATCATCGCCAGCGCATTCACCAGCGCCTCGTTGGGCGCGTTCTCGATGCCCTCCCAATCCGCTTTCAGATTGTTGGCCTTGAGAAACGCGGTGAGCGCGCGCAACAGCGCCTTGCGGTCGACCGCGTCCTCGCCCAGGCGCGGGGTGAAGTCATCGACGAAGGGCTGATAGGTCACCCGGCACTGCCGGTACGGCGTGGTGACGGAGAGCTCCTCGGCGATGCGGAAACGCGCGACGCCGGTGAGCTGGATCAGGTAGCGGCCGTCGCCGCTTTCGGCAAATTGCGTCATGCGGCCGACGCAGCCGACGTGAAACAGATGCGGCTTGTTCGGATCCGCGCCCGGATGGGCGGGGTCGGGCTGGATCATACCGATCAGGCGCTCGCCCGAGCGCAACGCGTCATCGACCATCGCCAGATAGCGCGGCTCGAAAATATTGAGCGGCATCTGCCCGCGCGGCAACAGCAACGCGCCCGGCAACGGAAACACCGGGATCACGGCGGGGACGGTCTCCGGCCCCCGGTAGACCGCGTTCATCGGCATGTCGCACTCCACTCCGCGACGGCACCGGAATTTTCAAGCAAACAAGATCGAAGAAAGCTTCTTACGGCCCTCGATGGTGGCTTCGTCGGTCGGCCCCCAGGCGTCGAAAAACTGCACCAGCTGCTTGCGGGCGCCGTCGTCGTTCCATTTGCGGTCGCGCTTGACGATGGCGAGCAATTGCTCGAGCGCGTCGACGCGGCGGCCCTTGCCGTTGAGCGCCAGCGCCAGATCGAAGCGCGCCTGATGGTCGAGCGGATTGGCGGCGACCTTCTGTTCGAGCTCGCTGATCGGCCCGAGGGTCTTGGCCTGCTCGGCAAGCTCGAGCGCGGCACGCGCCGCGGCGACCGCGGCGTCATTCTGCTTGCCCTCCGGCACCATGGCCAGCGTCTGCCGCGCCTGATCGAGCGCGCCGGTTTCGACATAGGCGCGCGCCAGGCCGCCGAGCGCCGGCACGTTGGCGTTGTCCTCGGCAAGGAGCTGCGCATACATGTCCGCCGCGCCGGACGCATCGCCCTCGGCGAGCGCCGCGTCGGCGGCCTTCAAGAGATCCTTGGCCTCGCCGCCGATGCGGTCCTTGGTCAGCCGCTCCAGGAAGGCGACGACCTGGCCCTCCGGCAGCGCCCCCATGAAACCGTCGGCCGGCTGGCCGGCCACGAAGGCGATCACGGCGGGGATCGACTGGATGCCCAGCTGGCCGGGAATCGCCGGATGGTCGTCGATGTTCATTTTGACGAGCTTGACCTTGCCCTTGGCCGCTTTGACGGCCTTCTCGAGGACCGGGGTGAGCTGCTTGCACGGCCCGCACCAGGGCGCCCAGAAATCCACCAGCACCGGCTGGCGCTTGGATTCCTCGATGACGTCTTTGACGAAGGTTTGCGTCGTCGTGTCCTTGACGAACGCGTCCGCCGTTTGAGCTTCTTGCAGCATGGTGCCTTGACGCGCCTTCCCTTTGCGGACCCCAAGCGGGCCGCCCCTGTTCCGCCTGATTAAATGGGAAGAAACGGTGCGAATGCAATCAGGGTTCCGGGGCCGCAGCCCCGGAAACCGCCTCGATCCGCGGCCGATGCCCGGTCGCTTCGAGGAATTTGACCAGCCCGTCCCGCGAAATCGTCGTCGTCCCGGTATTCACCAGGGGATGAAAGTTGAGCACGTCGTGCGCCATCATGGCGGCGTCGAGCACCACCGTGACGCGGCCGGCGGTGTCGTTGACGGCGGCGAACGGAGTTACCGAGCCGGGCTCGACGCCGAGCAATTCGCGCATCAACTCGGCCGAGCCGAACGAGAACCGGCCGGACGCGCCCAGGAGCCGGTGCAGGGATTTCAACTCGATCGCTGCGTTTTCGAGCGCCACCACCAGGAAAGCGGCGCCCTTCTTGTCGCGTAGGAACAGGTTCTTGGTGTGCCCGCCGGCAACGGCGCCGCGCCATTCGCGCGCCTCCTCGACGGTGAAGACCGCCGGATGGCTGACGGTCTTGTGGGCGATGCCCAGCGTATCCAGGTAGGCGAAAAGGTCTTCCGGCGCGGCAGGCATTAACGGTTTCATAGGCCGCCCCGGCAGTGGTTGCCAAGCCGGCCGCTCTTTGGCATAGCAAGGCGGCGGCGCGGGCCTATTGCCCGGTTTGCCGCCTTACCCTTCTCGGATGCGGGTGTAGCTCAGGGGTAGAGCACAACCTTGCCAAGGTTGGGGTCGAGGGTTCGAATCCCTTCGCCCGCTCCAGAACAAAACCAATCACTTAGCTGGCGGTTTTGTCATTTTTGCCGGGGGGCGGCCGCTGCCCCACCGAGATTGCGAGCGCTCAACCACTACGCCCCTACTGCCGAATGCAAGCCTCGCGGCGGGAGGGGGTTGACCAGCGTCTGCCAACGCCCCATATCTGCGGTCCCGATTAATGGAGGCCTATAATATGAAAACGATTAAAGTCCGCGTTGAGGACAACGATTACTCAAAGCTTGTAGAAGATCGCAGGCGCGCCGGCCTGCCGACCGTGGCGGCGCTTTTCCTCCTCAAGTGCGGGGTGCTCGATGATCAAAAAACGGCGGCCGAGATTGTGAAGCAAGCGTTGCAAAGGGCAAAGAAACGGCGCAGCGGCGACACGTATCTGTTGGCCGAGCTATTTAAGAAACGAGAATGGGCCAAATTCTCTAAAGGCGCGCGCCTTCGTGCAGGAAAGATGTTCAATGAGGTAGTTTCTCGGGCGAAGGACGGTGTGAGGGCAGCGCACAAAACGTCGTCTGGCCATCAAGTCTACACAACGGCTGAACACAGCGGGAACGGTTGAGGCACGCGTCGGCGATTGCAAACCGCAACTTGCTCACCGACTGGAGGAAGACATGAAAGACAGTGATTCGCGCGGCCTGGTGCTAAAGCGATTGTACGATGTTCGGCATCAGCTTGATCGCGCAAATGGCAGCGATTTTTCGGGACTGCCAATCGAGCCCAAAGTTTTGCCGAACATCCTGGAGCAGCTCGCGCAACAAAACTTGATTGACTGGAAGCCGCTACGTGGAGGTATGGGCAGTTATTTAGCGTTCATGGCCAAGATTACCGCATTCGGTGTGGATGTCGTTGAAGGCAATAAAACATCACCAATCACTGTAACAATTGATAGCAGCGTCAATGTCCACGGGTCACAAAATGTGCAAGTTGGCGGTCACGGCAACATACAGACTGTGACCATGGATTTTGAAAAAATGATAAATGCCGTCGAGGGAGCTGACGTGTCCATAAGCGAAAGGGCTGAAGCGAAATCGCTACTGCAAAAGATCGCAAACAATAAGCTCGTGCAGAGTATAGTGAGCAAGTATGTGCTTGGGAAATAGTGCGGCTATTGCTGTTCGCAGAGTCCCCGGAGCCGCCGCCGATCAATAGAGCCCACGGGGCTGGAGTCCCACGTCATCTGAATCCCCTAAATCCTGTAGTGCCCTTCCGCGAGACGATCATTAATCCGCGCCTGATCCCCCTCCTTCTCCTTCTGCTCTGGCTGTCCGGCGCGTGTCTGCGGCTTACCGTGTTGGCGGTGCCGCCGGTGGTGCCGCTGTTGCACGCCGATTTGCAGCTGTCGGAGACGCAGATCGGCTGGCTGGCGAGCCTGCCGCCGATGCTGTTTGCGATCGCGGCGGTGCCGGGCTCGCTGTTGATCGCGCGGGTCGGTCTGATCCCGGCTTTGCTGGTCGGCTTGCTGCTCAATGCGCTTGGCGGCGCGGCGCGCGGCGCGGTCGTGGACGCGACGTTCCTTTTCGCCTCGACCATCGTCATGGCGGCCGGCGTCGCCATCATGCAGCCGATCTTGCCGCCGCTGGTGCGCGCCTGGTTTCCGCAACGCATCGGCTTCGCCACGGCGGTCTACACCAACGGGCTTCTCATCGGCGAAATCCTGCCCGCGGCGCTGACCATTCCGCTGGTGCTGCCGCTGGTCGATGGCAGTTGGCGTTTGAGTTTCGCGGTCTGGGCGATTCCGGTTTTGCTCACCGCACTCATCGTTGCGGCTTACGCGAAACGGCTCAACGGCGCCGACCGCGCCGCGCCCGCGGCCAACACTTTGTGGTGGCCCGATTGGCGGCGGCCGCTGATCTGGCAGCTCGGCCTGATCTTCGGCAGCGTCAACGCGATCTACTTCGTCAGCAACGCCTTCCTGCCCGATTATGTGACCGCCCAAGGCCGTCCCGACCTGGTCGGTGCCGCGCTCACGGCACTCAATGTCGGCCAGTTGCCGGCGGCTTTCTTGCTGTTGGGCTTGGCGGGACCGCTGGTGACACGGCCATCGGCCTATGCGGCAACCGGCTTGGCGTCGCTCGCCGCGCTGATCGGCATGTTGGCGTCGCGCGGCGTGGGGATCGTGGTCTTCGCCGGCGTGCTCGGTTTCACCAATGCGCTCACCCTGACCTTGGCGCTGGCGCTGCCGTCGATGCTGAGCGCCCCCGACGACGTGCACCGCACCTCGGCCGGCATGTTCACCATCAGCTACAGTTGCGCCATGCTGCTGTCGATCGTCGGCGGCTGGCTGTGGGATCTCACGCACATGCCGGTCGCGAGCTTCGCGCCGGTCGCGCTAAGCGCCATCGTCATTGCCGCCTTGGCGTCGACGGTGAAGAATGCGCGGCAATGACATCGAGGAGAGTGTGGTGAATTCGCGCAAGCTCGTGGCCGCATTGGCCTTGACGTTGATCGCTGCGCTCGCAGCGCCAGTGCAGGCGCAGAGTTTTCCCGACCGGCCGGTGCGGGCGATCATTCCGTTTCCGGCCGGCGGCTCCATCGATACGCTCGGCCGCATCCTGGCGCAGAAACTCACCGACCTCTGGGGTCAGTCGGTATTCATCGAAAACCGGCCCGGCGCCGGCGGCAATATCGGCACCGCCGTGGCGGCGCAGGCCGCGCCCGACGGCTATACGCTCAATTTCGGCGGCCAGTTCATGGCGGCCAATGCCACCATCGCGCCGATGCAGGGTTTCGATGCGGTCAAGAGCCTCGATCCGGTCATCCTGGTTGCGACCGGCCAGGACGTGCTGATGGTGCCGCCGGACTCGGCCTTCCATTCGGTCAAGGACATCGTCGACGCCGCCAAGGCGCATCCGGGCGAACTGACCTTCGCCTCGCTCGGCGTCGGCTCGAGCGCGCACCTGGCAACGACGCTGCTCAGCCAGATCACCGGCATCACGCTGCAGCACGTGCCCTATGTGTCGTTCGGGACGGCGATGGCCGATCTCGGCGCCGGGCGGATTTCGTTGTGGCTGGCGACGCTCGGCGGCTCGCTCGGCCAGATCCAGGCCGGCAAAGTCCGCGCCCTGGCGGTGTCCGGCCGCGAACGCGCCGCGCAGCTGCCCGACGTGCCAACCTTCGACGAGCTCGGCGTCGCCTATGGCAACGACACCAGCTGGTACGCGCTGTTCGCGCCGGCCGGCACGCCGCCCGCCGTCGTCGGAAAGATCAACGCCGCCACCAACAAAATCCTGGCCGATCCCGACACGAAGGAACGCGCCACCAAAATCGGCTTCCGCCTAGTCGGCGGCTCGCCCGAACAACTCGGCGCCCATCTGAAGAGCGAGATCGACAAATGGGCCAAGGTCGCCAAGGCGGCCGGGCTGGTCGGAGCAAAGGATTGAAGTCGTTGCGGCCAAAATTAGTTGGTCAGAGAAAGCCGTCGATCCACGCTCTGACTTCGATGCTAATCTCGATCGGGATCAACCAAATAATTGGTAGCTCAAGACGTCCGCTAGTACCCCACCGCCAGCGCGCCGCGGGTGCGCGGATCGGCGGCGCCGGCGAATCCCTCCGGCGTGACGACGATGGAATTGACCGAGGTGAACTTCCCGGTCGCCACCACCTTGTCGCCGCGGGCTTCCAGCGCCGCGATCAGATCGGGTGAGACGCCGGATTCGGCGAACACCTGGTCGGGCAGCCATTGATTGTGAATGCGCGGCGCCGACTCGGCGCTGGCGATGTCCATGCCGCGGTCGATCACGTCGACCACCACTTGCAGCACCGCAGTGATGATGCGGCTGCCGCCCGGCGAGCCGGTGACCAGGAACGGCTTGCCGTCTTTGAGCACGATGGTCGGCGTCATCGACGACAGCGGCCGCTTGCCCGGCCCCGGCGCGTTGGCTTCGTAGCCGATCAGCCCGTAGGCGTTCGGCGCGTCGGGCTTGACGGCGAAATCGTCGAGCTCGTTGTTGAGTATGATGCCGGTGCCGTCCGCCACCAGCCCGACGCCGTAGCTGAAATTGAGCGTATAGGTGTTGGCGACGGCGTTGCCGAAGCGATCGACCACGGAGAAATGCGTGGTGTTGCGGCCTTCGGGCTGGATGGCGCCGCCGGGACGGATCGCGCTCGCCGGCGTCGCGCGCTCCGGATCGATGGTGGCGCGCCAGGTGGCGGCGTAGTCTTTCGAGATCAGCTTCTCGACCGGCGCCTTCACTTGATCGGGATCGCCGAGGAACAGCGCGCGATCCGCATAGGCGCGCTTCATCGCCTCGACCAAGAGATGCAGCGCATGGGCGTCGTCCTGGTGCGCGAGATCGTAGCCTTCGAGGATGTTGAGCATCTCGATCAACTCGACGCCGCCCGACGACGGCGGCGGCATGGAGACGATGCCGTAGCCGCGATAGGTGCCGCGCACCGGCGTGCGCTCGAACGCGGCATAGCTTTTCAGATCGTCGGCGGTCATGACGCCGCCGGCGGCCTGCACTGCGGTGGCGATCTTGGCGGCGATCGGGCCGACGTAGAAGCTGTGCGGGCCATTCTTGGCGATGGCTTCGAGCGTATCCGCCAGATCGCTTTGCACCAGACGATCGCCGGGCGTCAGCGGCGTGCCGTCGGCTTGGAGAAAGATTTTTGCCGAAGCCGGCCAGCGCTTGAGCCGCGCCAGCTCGTTGGCCGACATGTCCGCGATATCATCGGTCACCGGCATGCCGTCGCGCGCCAGCGCAAGCGCCGGCGCGATCAGGTCGGCAAGCGTGAACCGGCCCGAGCCATATTTGCGCGCGGCCAAGGCCAGCCCCTCGACCGTGCCCGGCACGCCGATGGCCAGCGCGGAATCGCGCGACTTGCGCGGATCGGCGTTACCTTGCTCGTCGAGAAAGGTTTTGTTGGTGACCGCCGCCGGCGCGGTCTCGCGATAGTCGATCGCGGTATCGTTGCCGGATGCCTGGTGGATCAGCATAAAACCGCCGCCGCCGAGATTGCCGGCGCGCGGATAGGTGACGGCCAGCGCAAAGCCGACCGCGACCGCGGCATCGACCGCATTGCCGCCTTTCTGCAGAATGTCGGCGCCGATGCGCGCCGCGGTCGCTTCCTGCGCCACCACCATGCCGTTCTTGGCGACGACCGCCTGGGCGTGGCCGATCTGCTCGTCGCAATGCGCCGCGATTGGCGGCGCGAGCGCGGCGATGAGCACAAGGCATGCGAAGCGAATGATCGAACGTCGATGCCGGTTCAGCATTGCGGGAACGCTACCTGCAGCTTTCACAACATCGACGGCAGGACGCGGTCGGGCGGGCGGTGGCCGTCCATGAAGGTCTTGATATTGACGATGACCTTCTCGCCCATGTCGATGCGGCCTTCGATCGTGGCCGAGGCGAGATGCGGCAGCAGCACCACCTTGCCGGCGCGGGCGAGCTTGACGAGTTTTGGGCTCACCGCCGGCTCGTGCTCGAAAACATCGAGGCCGGCGCCGGCGATCTCTTCCGACTCGATCAGGCGCGCCAGCGCGTTCTCGTCGATCACTTCGCCGCGCGCGGTGTTGACGATATAGGCCTCGGGCCGGATCAGCTTGAGCCGGCGCGCCGACAACAGGTGATAGGTCGCCGGCGTGTGCGGGCAATTGATGGAAATAATGTCCATGCGCGCCAGCATCTGGTCGAGGCTCTCCCAGTAGGTCGCGTGCAATTCCTCCTCGGCCGCGGCCGCCATGCGGCGGCGGTCGTGATAGTGGATTTTCAGGCCGAAGGCATGCGCCCGGCGCGCCACCGCCTGGCCGATGCGGCCCATGCCGACGATACCGAGGCGCTTGCCCCAGATGCGATGGCCGAGCATCCAGGTCGGGCTCCAGCCGGTCCATTCCTGGTTGCCGGTGAGCACTTGCGCGCCCTCGGCCAGGCGCCGCGGCACGGCGAGGATCAGCGCCATGGTCATGTCGGCGGTGTCTTCGGTGAGCACGCCCGGCGTATTGGTGACGGTGATGCCGCGCTGCACGGCGGTGGCGACGTCGATATTGTCGACGCCGTTGCCGAAATTGGCGATCAGCTTCAAGCGCTCGCCCGATTGGCTGAGCACCGAGCGGTCGATGTGATCGGTCACCGTCGGCACGATGACGTCGGCGGTCTTGACGGCGGCGACCAGCTCGGCGTGGGTCAACGGCTTGTCGTCGGCATTCAGCCGGGCGTCGAACAGTTCGCGCATGCGCATTTCGACGCTGTCCGGCAGCCTCCGGGTGACCACGACAAGCGGCTTTTTGCCGGACGCCATTGACTACCTCTTACCCAAGACCCCGGCGCGGGTCGCAAATCGGCCGGTGCGCCAGCCGCATCGGCCCGTTCAGGTCTCGTTAACCGCCCTCGCCGACACTGGAATGGGCAGGTGGTTCATCAAAATCTCTCTACCAGATGGCTGCGCTCGGACAAAGCGCGTCGGGGTTGCCCCGGCATTACGACCGATCGGGCGCGTCGCGATGACGTGGCGGCGCCGCAAGCCGATGTTCGGGTGCATTTTGGCCGCGATCGTGGCGCCGCTCATGCTGACACTCGCCGCCGGAACCGTGCGGGCCGGCAGCGATAGCGCCGCCAGCGGCCTGCCGGTGCCGCGCTTCGTCAGCCTCAAGGCCGATCGGGTCAATGTGCGCGGCGGCCCGGACAAGGACCACGACGTCACCTTCATCTATACGCGGGTCGGCTGGCCGGTCGAGATCACCGCCGAATTCGAGAACTGGCGCCGCATCCGCGACTCCGACGGCACCGAGGGCTGGGTCTATCACTCGCTGCTGTCGGGCAAGCGCACCGCGGCCGTGCAATTGAAAGCGAAGACCGATCTGGCGGCGCTGCACGCCAGGCCCGATGCACAAAGCGCGGTGACCGCCCAATTACAGGTCGGCGTGCTGGCCTCGATCAAGCATTGCACCGGCAAATGGTGCCAGATCACCGGCGACGGTTTTGACGGCTGGATCGAGCAGAACGAGCTGTGGGGCGTTTATCCGGACGAGAAGATCGAGTGATCCGGGGCACGGGGCGAGCCGCAGCGGATTTCGCCGCTACGGCCGCTAGCCCTTTTGCGCGTCCAACAGCGCGATCAAGCCTTTGAGGATTTCGACCGGCGCCGGCGGGCAGCCGCGAATATGCAGGTCGACGGGCACGACTTGCGAAACGCCGCCGGTGACGGCGTAGCTTTCGGAAAATATTCCGCCGTCGAAGGCACAGTCGCCGAGCGCGACCACCCATTTGGGATCGGGCGTCGCCCGGTAGGTCCGCTCCAACGCCTCGCGCATATTCCTGGTGACCGGCCCGGTCACCAGCAGCACGTCGGCGTGGCGCGGCGAGGCGACGAAGCGCAGGCCGAAACGCTCGAGATCGTAGAAGGCGTTGTTGAGCGCGTGGATTTCCAGTTCGCAGCCGTTGCAGGAGCCGGCATCGACCTCGCGGATCGCCAGGCTGCGGCCGAGCCGCCGGCGCGCGGCGCGGTCGACGCTGGCCGCCAGCTCCGCCAGCGCGGTATCGCCGGGCGCCGGCGCCGTTTCGGTCAGCGGACCGTGGGTGAAGCTCTCGAGCAAGATTCGGCGCATCAGAGGTCGTGTCCCGAATACGAGCAGTTGAACGACTTGTTGCAGAGCGGAAAGTCGGCGACGATGTTGCCCTCGATCGCGGCTTCGAGCAGCGGCCATTGCAGCCACGACGGATCGCGCAGATGACAGCGCTCAACGCGCATGTCCTCGAGCCGCAGCCAGGCCAGCACGTCGCCGCGGAATCCTTCCACCAGCGCCAAACCCTCGCCGCTGCCGCTGCCGCCGGCGATCGGATTGGCGATCGGTCCATCCGGCAGCGAATCGAGAATTTGCCCGATCAGCGCAATGCTTTGCTCGACTTCGCGGATGCGCATCCAGACCCGGGCGTTGACGTCGCCCGCCGTCAGCACGGGAACCGAAAAATCGAGCCGGTCATAGGGCGGATAGGCCGGCGTCTTGCGCGCGTCGAAATTGCGGCCGCTGGCGCGGCCGACATAGCCCGGCGCCGCGAACTGCCGCGCCAATTCGGCGCTCACGATTCCGGTGCCCGCGGTGCGGTCCTGCAACGAGGCGGTGTTGTCATAAAGCTCGATCAATTCGGCAAACCGCCGCGACGCGTCCTGCAGAGTCTTGCCGATGAGATTGGCACCGTCGGACGCCAGATCGCAGGCAACGCCGCCCGGGATCACGCGATCCATCATCAGCCGATGCCCGAAACAGGCGACGGCGGCGCGCAGCACCAGTTCGCGCAAGACGCCGCAATGGGCGTGCATGAGCGAGAACGAGGCGTCATTGCAGATGGCGCCGATGTCGCCAAAATGGTTCGCCAGCCGCTCGAGCTCCGCCATGAGCCCGCGGATGTGCTGCGCCCGCGGCGGCGCTTCGACATTGAGCGCGGCCTCGACAGCGCGCGCGAAGGCGATACCGTAAGCGACCGTGCTGTCGCCGGAGGTGCGCGCTGCAAGCTTCGCCGCCCGTTCGATCGTCGCACCGGCCATCAGCGAGTCGATGCCCTTGTGCACGTAACCGAGGCGCTGTTCGAGGCGCACGATGGTTTCGCCGCCGGCGGTGAAGCGGAAATGTCCCGGCTCGATGATTCCGGCATGGACCGGGCCGACCGGAATCTGATGCAGGCTGTCGCCTTCAACCGGCAGGAATGCATAAGCCGGCCTCTCGGCCGGCGCTGGCTGGCGCGCGCCAAGCGGATATTGCACGTCCCAAAAGCCGAGATCGAGCCAGGGCCGCGCGTCGGGCGCGCCGGTGGGCTGCAAGCCATAGAGGCTATGAATGGCCCGCTCGAGTCGGATCGCCGGCGGATGCACCGCGCCCACCGAGGGAAACGTTCCGTCCGTGCAGGCGACGCTGACGACCGCGATGTCGCCCGCGCTCGCGTCCATGATCGCCATGTGCACCATGGGAACGGCGCCGGCATCGCCCCAAAGGCCGAGCAGCGCGGCGCGGCCGGCGGCGAGTGCGTCGGCGACCGCGCGCCAGGTTTGCGGCGTTACGGCGAGACGCGGCCACGGCCGATGCTGACCGACGCGCTCGCCTTGCAGGATATCGGTGAGTGCGGTCATCGTTCTAACCGAGCAGCCCGGCCACGTTCTGAAACCACGCCACCAGCGTGGGCGGCATGTAGACGCCGGCGGCGAGCACGATCGCCAGATGGGCGAACATCGGCACGTAAGAGGCTTCCGCCTTGCCGGCCGGGCCCCTCGGCTCGCCGAAGGCGATGCTGTTGAGCCGCAAGAACAACGCCGCAAGACCGACCAGAATGCCGAACACCAGGATCAGCGCGAGCAGCGGCGCGCGCGCAAACGTCGAGCTCACCACCAGAAACTCGCTCATGAAAATGCCGAGCGGCGGCAGCCCGGCAATGGCCACGACGCCGAGGATCAGGCCCCAGCCGAGGACCGGATGGGTCTCGGTGAGACCGCCCATGTCGGCGATGCGCTGCGTGCCCTTAACCTGCGCCACATGTCCGACGGCGAAGAAGATCGCCGACTTGGTGAGCGAATGCATGGTCATGTGCAACAGCCCGGCGAAATTGGCGAGCGGACCGCCCATCCCGAAGGCAAAGGTGATGATGCCCATGTGCTCGATGGACGAATAGGCGAACAGCCGCTTGATGTCGCGCCGGCGGTACAGCATGAAGGCGGCGAACACCAGCGACAGCAATCCGAGCGTGACCATCAGCGGGCCGGGCGCCAGCGCGGCCGCGTTCGCCGCCATCAGCATTTTGAACCGCAGCAGCGCGTAGAGCGCGACATTGAGCAGCAAGCCTGACAGCACCGCCGAGATCGGGGTCGGGCCTTCGGCATGGGCGTCGGGCAGCCAAGCGTGCAGCGGGGCGAGCCCGACCTTGGTGCCGTAGCCGAGCAGCAGAAAGACGAAAGCGACGTCGAGCAGCGCCGGATCGAACGCGCTGGCGCGAGCGACCAGCACCGACCAGACCATGGCATCGAGACCCTCGCCGATCACCGGGCGCGCCGCCATGTAGACCAGAATGGTGCCGAACAAAGCCAGCGCGATGCCGACGCTGCCGAGAATGAAATATTTCCACGCCGCTTCGAGCGCCTCGTGGGTGCGGTAGATGCCGACCATCAGCACGGTGGTCAGCGTGGCAAGCTCGATCGCCACCCACATCAGGCCGATATTGTTGGCGACCAGCGCCAGATTCATCGCGAACATCAGCACCTGATACATGGCGTGATAGAAACGCACGAAGGGCGGCGTCAGCCGGCCGATGTCCAGCTCGTGGCTGATGTAGCTGGCGCTGAATATGCTGGTGGTGAAGCCGACGAAGGTGGTGAGCACGATGAACGTGCCGTTGAGGTCGTCGAGCAGAAGATAGGCGTTCGGCTGCGGCCTGCCGAAAAGCAGCGACACGGCACAGATCAAAGTCAGCGCCGTGGCCAGCACATTGAGCCGCGCCGTGACGCGGTAAGCCGGCAACAGCGCCAGCAGCGCCGCCGCAATGGCCGGAACCAGGAGCACGCCGGCTATCGGATTGAAGGTGACGCCGGCGATCGTCATCGGCGGTCTCCACGGAAGCGATCGAGAACCTGCACGTCGACGGTGTCGAAGCGCTCGCGGATGCGGAACAGGAAAATGCCGATGACGATGAAGGCGATCAGGATGGAGAAAGCGATGCTGATCTCGACCACCAGCGGCATGCCCTTGGCGCCGGTCGCCGCCAGCACCAGGCCGTTTTCCAGCGACATGAAGCCGACGACCTGGCTGACCGCGTTGCGGCGGGTGATCATCATGAGGAGACCCAGCAGCACGACGGACAGCGCGAACGCCAGATCCTCGCGCGCCAGCGGATCGGCCTCCTGCGTCACCCGCAACATCACCACCATGGACAGCGCCACCAGGCCGATGCCGGCGAGCATGGCCGGACCGACGCCGACCACCGTCTCGATCTCGCGGTGAATGCCGAGCCGCACGATGATGCGGTGCAGCGCCACCGGAATGACGATGGCCTTGAAAATCAGCGCGATCAGCGCGGTGACGTAGAGATGCGGCGCGTCCTGGACGAAGGCCTGCCAGGCGACGGAGGTGGCCAGCACCAGCGCATGCAAGGCATAGATGTTGAGCAGAGCGTAAAGCCGGTCCTGATAAAGCTGAAGGAAGCTCACGAGCACCAGCGAGCCGGCCAAAAGATGCGCAACGTCGAAATCGATATTGCTCATCAAAAGCTCCCCGACACGAAGCGCAACAGCGTTGCCAAGAGGCCGAGCATCAGCGCCGCGCCGAGGAATTCCGGCACGCGGAACACCCGCATTTTGGCGATCGATGTTTCAAATAGCGCCAGCAGGAAACCGCCGACGGCGAGTTTGCCGATATAGGTGGCGATGCCGATCGCGAGCGCCGGCAATCCGTCGCCGGCCGCGGCGAGGCCCCAGGGCGCAAACAGGCAGGCGATGATGGAGACGTAAAGGATCAGCTTCAGCGCCGCCGACAGCTCGATCAGCGCCAGATGCCGGCCCGAATATTCCAGCACCATGGCCTCGTGCACCATGGTGAGCTCGAGATGAGTCGCCGGGTTGTCGACCGGAATGCGGCCGTTTTCCGCGATCGCCACCATGATCAGCGCGATCAGCGCCAGCGCCAGCGAGACCCGCAAGCCGACGGCCGGCGACGCCATGAATTCGGCCATGGTGGACAGCTGCGTGGAGCCCGCGATCAGCGCCAGCGTGAACACGATCATGATCATCGCCGGCTCGGCGAGCGAGGCGATCATCACCTCGCGGCTCGAGCCGATGCCGCCGAAACTCGTCCCGACGTCGAGCCCGGCCAGCGCAAGAAAGAAGCGCGCGCTGCCCAGCAACGCGATCAGGGCGATGAGATCGGCCGACCAGGAGAACACCAGGCCGGTACGGAAGGTCGGCACCAGCGACGCCGCAACCCAGGTGGCGGCAAAAATAAGATAGGGAATGACGCGAAACAGCCACGACGCGCTTTCCGCCAGCACCACCTCCTTGCGCATCAGCCGCGCAAGATCGCGATAGGGCTGAATCAGCGGCGGTCCCTGCCGCCGCAGCAGGCGGGCTTTCACCTTGCGCACGAAACCGGTGAGCAGCGGCGCCAACAGCAGCACCAGCAGCATTTGCGCGCCTTGCACGGCCAGATCGGCAATCATGACCATATGGCGAGCACCAAAAGGAGGATGACGAGGGTGCAGAACACCAGCGTCAGGAATTGGCGGATGGTCAGGAACTGCAGGCGATTGAGCCGATCGGCGGCGGCGCCGATGCCGGAAGCGAGCGGCGCATAAAGCGCGTCCCATATCAGATCGTGGATGTCGACAATGAGCCGCGCCGGGCGGACGTCGCCGGGCGGCGGCATCTCGCCGTGCTCGCGGGCGGCAAAGACGACGGAACCGAACACGCGCCGGATCGGCTGGGCGAAGCTCGTGGCGGTATATTGCGTCGCCGGGCTTAAGTCGGGATAGCCGCAATCCCAGGCCGGCGCGCGGCGCAGCCGGTCCGACGCCAGCCGATGGATGGCGACGGCGGCGAGCGTGCCCGACAGCACCATGAACAGGAACACCAGCAGGCCGTCATAGGAGCTGCGGCTCTCCGCGATCGGCACCAGCGCCAGCCATTGTGCGCCGGTCTGTTCGGGCATGTGGCCGCCGACCAGCATGGCGCTGACCGGCGCCAGCGCATTGATGAACAGGCCGGGCAGGATACCGACCAAGAGACAAAGCGCCGCCAACAGGAACATCGCCGCGAGTGAAAACGGATCGGTTTCCGTCGCGACCGCGGCGGCGGTCGTGCGCGGGCGGCCGAGAAAGGTCACGCCGTAGGCCTTGACGAAACAGGCGGCGGCGAGCGCCGCCGACAGCGCGAGCAGCGCGCCGACCGCAGGCACCATCAGCTTGAGCCCCCATGACGGCAGTTGCGGGCTGAGCAGGACGGCCTGGAACGTCAGCCATTCGGAGACGAAGCCGTTGAGCGGCGGCAGCGCCGAAATCGCGGCACAGCCGATCAGGAACACGAAAGCGGTGCGCGGCATGCGATGGATCAAGCCGCCGAGATGCTCCATGTCGCGCTCGCCGGTCGCGGTCAGCACGGCGCCGGCGCCGAAGAACAGCAGACTCTTGAACAGGGAGTGGTTGAAAACATGCAGCAGCGCGGCGGTGAACGCCAGCGCCGCGGCGAAATTCAAACCATGCGTCGCGAAGGCCAGCGCCAGGCCGAGCCCGATGAAGATGATGCCGATGTTCTCCACCGTGTGATAGGCCAACAGCCGCTTGAGATCGTGCTGCATGAGCGCGTAGAGCACGCCCATCACCGTGGTGATGCCGGCGAGCGCCAGCACCAGGATGCTCCACCACCAAACCGGATGGCCGACGAGATCGAAGACGATGCGCACGAAACCATAGACCGCGACTTTGGTCATGACCCCGCTCATCAGCGCGGAAACGTGGCTCGGCGCGGCGGGATGGGCGAGCGGCAGCCAGACATGCAACGGCACGATGCCCGCCTTCGAGCCCGCGCCGATCAAAGCCAGGATCAGCACCAGCGCGCCGAGCATGGCGGAAGGATGCGCGGCGCGCATCTGCTCGAATGTGTAGAGGCCGCCCGAGCCAGCCAGCAGGCCGAAGCCGAGCAGCAGCGCCAGCGTGCCAAAACTCGCCATCAACAGATAAATGTAGCCGGCGCGCACATTGTCGGGCACGCGATGATGGGACATCACCAGCGCCCAGGACGACAGCGACATGAACTCCCAGGACAACAGAAACGTAAACGCATCGTCGGCCAGTACGACCAGCGTCATGCCGGCAAGGAAAGCCGGATAGAACGGCAGCACGCGACCGGGCGCGGTTTCGTGCGCGCCATAGCCGAGCGCGAACACACTCGCGGCAAACGCGCCGAGATCGACCACGACGAGGAAAAACGCCGAGAGCGCATCGAGGCGCAGATGGGCGCCGAGCCAGGGCAGGCCGACCGGTAAGGTGACGCCGAGCGGCGCCGCAGCGCTCAGCAAATGCGCCGATGCGGCGGCGAGCGAAATCGCCGCAACGACCGCGCTCACGCCGTAAACGAACGGCGTCGCCGCGGGCAAGCGGCCGATCATCACGGCGACGGGCGCAAGCGCCAACAGCGCCGCGGCGCAGGCGAGCACGATGGTCAGCGTCACGATGGCGTCCTCTTCAGCCGGACGCCGCGACCGCCGCTTTGGCTCGCGGCGTTGTCGGTGATCAGCTCGATACCGAGCGCGTCGAGCGCGCCAACGAGCTTCATCAACGAGTCGACATTGCCGCGGATCACGCCCTCGCTCGCTTCCATGCGCTGGATGGTCGGCAACGACAGCCCGGCCCGCTCAGCGAGCCTGCGCTGATCGATGCCGAGAAGGGCGCGCGACGCCCGGAGTTGCCCTGCGGTAATCATGGATAACATCAGAAGTGATGTTTAATGCATCGATTCTTGCTAATAAACAATTCATTTTAATGTTGCAACAGGGGACTACGGGTATAGGGCGTTTATCCAGACGGGACCATCGAGCGACCGTTGTCGTCCGCAAAGGCGAGTGATTGTCATCATCCGCAAAAGCGGATGATCCAGTAGTCCGCGTCGGTTTTCGTGAAACGCTGCGATCGCGTTTTGGGCCAAGCGATTACTGGCGCCCCGCATTCGCGGGGCATGACACTACGTCTGCTTGCGCCGCAGCCTTACCACCACATCGATGCGCGCGATCTCGTAGCCCTCGGGCGCCGCCGGCGCCCTGCCGACGACCACGTCGCTCGAGGGGATGTCCACCAGATCGTTCTGGTCTTCGATGAAGAAGTGGTGATGCTCGGAATTGTTGGTGTCGAAATAGGCTTTCGAGCCGTCGACGGCGACCTGGCGCAACAGCCCGACTTCGGTGAACTGGTGCAGGGTGTTGTAGACGGTGGCGAGCGACACCGGCACCTTGGCGCGGGTGGCTTCCTCGTAGAGCATTTCGGCGGTGACGTGGCGGTCGCCCTTGGCGAACAGGATCCAGCCGAGCGCCATGCGCTGCCGGGTCGGGCGCAGGCCGACTTCGCGAAGCTTCGCCTTGACGTCGTGCCAGGGACAGCCGGTGCGGTCGGCGCGGCCCGGCGCGGGCGGCAGCTGGAAAGTAGGCCCGGGAATGCCCGAGGCGAGCAGACGCGCAGGTGCAGGCGACTGAGTCATTGGCGTTACCTACTGCCCCAGATCGGGGCCAGCAAGATTGTTGCAAGTGAAATCATTATACGCCACGCTGCGGCCGCTGCAACCGTTCCGGCAATGCGCCGCCGGGATGGCTTAGCCACCGCGATGGCCCAGCGCGGGGGTGCGGCTTTGCCACATTGCCCCAATATGTTAGGGATTCCGGCGGGTGATCAGCCGGGGCGGAGCGAAACTACGGATGCACGATCGCCGTTCGAACTTCGACTATGAGGACCTGTTGGCCTGCGGCCGCGGCGAGCTGTTCGTCGCCGGCCCGCAATTGCCGTTGCCGCCGATGCTGATGTTCGACCGCATTTCCGAGATCGCGGAAGTGGGCGGCGAATATGGCAAGGGGCTGGTGCGCGCGGTGCTGGAGCTCAAGCCCGACCTCTGGTTCTTCCCCTGCCACTTCAAGGGCGATCCGGTGATGCCGGGCTGCCTTGGGCTCGACGCGCTGTGGCAATTGCTCGGCTTCTTCCTCGGCTGGCTCGGCTCGCCCGGCAAGGGCCGCGCGCTCGGCATGGGCGAATTGAAATTCTCCGGCCAGGTGCTGCCGACCATGAAGAACATCGTCTACGGCATCGACATCAAACGGGTGATGCGCTCCAAGCTCGTGCTCGGTGTCGCCGACGGCTGGCTCTCGGCGGACGGTTCCGTGATCTATCGCGCGCTCGACCTCAAGGTCGGCCTGTTCCGCGACGCGGAACCGCAGCCCAACCAGGCGTGAACCAAGTTACCGCGCGAAATTTTTCGGGTGAGGCAAAGATGAAGCGCGTGGTCGTCACCGGGATGGGCATCGTCTCGTCCATCGGCAACAACACGCAGGAAGTGGTGGCGTCGTTGCGCGAGGCCAAATCCGGCATCGTGCGCGCCGACAAATATGCCGAGCTCGGCTTCCGCTGCCAGGTGCACGGCGCGCCGACGCTGGATCCGAGCGCAGCGGTCGACCGCCGCGCCATGCGCTTCCTCGGCGGCGGCGCCGCCTGGAACCACGTCGCCATGGAGCAGGCGATCCGCGATTCCGGTTTGACCGATAACGAAGTCTCCCACGAGCGCACCGGCATCATCATGGGCTCCGGCGGGCCGTCGACCCGCACCATCGTCGAGAGCGCCGACATCACGCGCAGCAAGGGGCCGAAGCGCGTCGGCCCGTTCGCGGTGCCGAAAGCGATGTCGTCGACCGCGTCGGCGACGCTGGCGACGTGGTTCAAGATCAAGGGCGTGAACTATTCGATCTCCTCGGCCTGCGCGACGTCGAACCACTGCATCGGCAATGCCTACGAGACCATCCAGGTCGGCAAGCAGGATTTGATCTTCGCCGGCGGCTGCGAGGAGCTCGACTGGACGCTGTCGGTGCTGTTCGACGCCATGGGCGCCATGTCGTCGGGCTTCAACCAGACGCCGGACAAGGCGTCGCGCGCCTACGACGCCGACCGCGACGGTTTCGTCATCGCCGGCGGCGCCGGCGTGCTGGTGCTGGAAGAGCTCGAACACGCCAAGGCGCGCGGCGCCAAGATCTATGCCGAGGTCGCCGGCTACGGTGCGACCTCCGACGGCGCCGACATGGTGGCGCCCTCCGGCGAAGGCGCGGTGCGCTGCATGAAGATGGCGCTGGCGGCGGTCGCGCCGCCTATCGACTACATCAATCCGCACGCCACCTCGACGCCGATCGGCGACCTCAAGGAGATCGAGGCGATCCGCGAGGTGTTCGGCGCCAAATGCCCGCCGATCTCGGCGACAAAATCGCTCACCGGGCATTCGCTCGGCGCCGCCGGCGCGCAGGAGGCGATCTATTCGCTGTTGATGATGAACTCCGGCTTCATCTGCGAGAGCGCCAATATCGAAAAGCTCGACCCGGCCTTCGCGGATATGCCCATTGTGCGCGAGCGGCGCGACAACGTGACGCTCGGCTGTGTGCTGTCGAACTCGTTCGGCTTCGGCGGCACCAACGCCTCCGTCGTGTTCAAGCGGCTGGATGCGTAATTTTTCTCCGCGTCATTCCGGGGCGCGAGCGGAAGCTCGCGAACCCGGAATCCATAACTCCGGCGCATCGGATTGTACCGCGGCACTGGGCTTATGGATTCCGGCTCTCGCGGAGCCTGTCATCGGGCCGGCCACTTCGGGCCGGACCCGTTGGCTCGGCCGGAATGACGAAATAGGAATTCACGCATGGCGGGACTGATGCAGGGCAAGCGCGGCCTGATCATGGGGGTCGCCAACGACCATTCCATCGCCTGGGGCATTGCGCGCGCGCTCGCCGCCCATGACGCCAAGCTCGCCTTCACCTTTCAGGGCGAAGCGCTCGGCAAGCGCGTCAAGCCGCTCGCGGCTTCGGTCGGCGCCGACCTGGTGCTGCCGTGCGACGTCGAGGATTTGGGCTCGGTCGATGCGGTGTTCGCCGAACTGAGCCGCGCCTGGGGCGGCATCGATTTTCTGGTTCACGCCATCGCCTTTTCCGACAAGGCTCAGCTCACCGGCCGCTATGCCGACACCACGCGCGAGAACTTTTTGCGCACCATGCTGATCTCGTGCTTCTCGTTCACCGAAGCGGCCAACCGCGCGGCGGCGCTGATGCCGAACGGCGGCGCGATGCTGACCTTGACCTATAACGGCGGCTTGCGCGCCATGCCGAACTACAACGCCATGGGGCTCGCCAAGGCGGCGCTGGAAGCTTCCGTGCGCTACCTCGCCGTGGATTTCGGTGGAAGCGCCATCCGCGTCAACGCCATCTCGGCGGGACCGATCCGCACGCTGGCCGGCGCCGGCATCGGCGACGCCCGCGCCATGTTCGCCTTCCAGCAGCGCCATTCGCCGCTGCATCGCGGCGTGACGCTCGACGATCTCGGCGGCGCCGGCCTCTATCTGGTGTCGGATCTATCGACCGGCGTCACCGGCGAGATTCACTTCGTCGATTCCGGCTACAACGTCATCGCCATGCCGCATCCCGACGCGCTGCGCGCCGATCAGCAGCGGCCGCCGGATAACGGCGGGAAGTGAAGTTCGCCATGCAGTGCGAAACGTCCGCGTTGGCGCCGCAATAGACGTCAACGACGCGAACGTCGCGCGGGAGCGAACGCTTTACGAACGGCCTCGGGATCGCGCGCGATCACGGTGAGATAAGCGCAGGCCGCTTGGTCGGGAGCAACACGCCCCTGTTCCCAATCGCGCAAGGTGCCAAGAGGAATGTGATACCGACTGGCAAAGTCTTCCTGGCTGATCCCGAGAGCACGTCTGATAATTTTGACCTGCGGCGTGCGTTTCATGCGGGCAAGATCAGTGGAAGAAAGCGGCAAGTTGTCGGGGTCGCTTGCAGCGGCGGCCTCGACCTGTTTTGGCGTCATGGTGCGCATGCGTCGGCTAGTCGTTTTCGATGAAATAGTCATCCTGTTCATGCCTCGTAGCGCGTCGCGCCGATATAATCCGGAACCGGCCATTTCGCTCGGTGTAAACAACCGTGAGGACGACCTCGTCCGCGGTGCCGATCAGAATGAAGCGCTCCTCGCCGTAATCTTCGCGGTCATCCAGGCGCTCGACAGCAAAGGGATCCGTGAAGACCTTTACGGCCGTTTCGAAGCTCACGCCGTGCTTGACATAGTTCTCGGCGGCCTTGGCCTCATCCCATTCGAATGACTCGTTCATATAGGTACGGGTTATCCGTAGTTTGTCAAGACTGCCTTTACGCCCTAGAGCCTCGCCAAATGCGGCATCACTTCGGCGCTGAAGAGATTGAGCGAGCGCAGCGCGTCGGCGAGCGACATGGTGCCGAGGAAGAGATAAGTCAGCAGATAATTGACACCGAGCTCGGCCAGCTGCCGCTCGATCTCGGCGCGCACGGTCGCCGGCGCGCCTGAGATCACCGTGCCGTCGGCGAGGCAGGCCTCGTAGGTGGCGCCGCGCGGCACGTTGAGCCGCGAGGTCGGGCCGGTGACGCCATGTTTGACGCGCAGCCAATTCAGATTCGCCAGATGCACCTCCATCGCCGGCTTGGCGAAGCGGTGCGCTTCGGCGTCGGTGTCGGCGACGAAAATATGCCGCTGCACGCCGATCACGGCGCCGCCGGGGAATTCCGCCTTGGGCTGCGCCGGCGCGCCGCGTTGCGCCAGCGCCTTCTTGTAGGCATCGATATTGGCCTTGGCGGTCGCCATCGGCCCGAGCGTGACGAAATGCAGGCCGTGCTCGCCGCCCCAGGTCGAGCCGATCTCGTTCGACGAGGCGTACCAGAACGGCGGATGCGGCTGTTGCAAAGGCCGCAGCGCAATCGGCACGTTCTCGTAGACGTAATGCTCGCCCTTGTAGCTTAGCGATTCGGTGACGAGGCCGGCGCTGAGGCACTTGAATGCGTCGATGAAAATGTCGCGCGAATCCTCGTGCTCCACCTTGTGATATTTCAGCTCGTAAGGCGACACGCCACGGCCGACGCCGACGTCGAGCCGGCCATAGCTCAAATGATCGAGCATGGAAATTTCCTCGATCAGCCGGAGCGGCGAATAGAGCGGCAACAAATAAACCAGCGGTCCCATGCGCATGCGCCTGGTGGCGCGCGCCAGCGCCCCCATGAAGACGCCGGGCACCGGCACCATGTTGAGCGGCGTCGCGTGGTGCTCGGCGAGATGCAGGCAATAGAAGCCGGCCGCGTCGGCGGCTGCCGCGAATTGCAGGCGCTCGTCGAACAGCGTGGTGAGCGGCCGCGCGCCGTCTTCGATGTGGTCAAACAATCCGATTTTCATGGTGCCTCGTCGTTTTCTGCGTTTTCTGCGACGCCGATATTCGACACAGCGTGCCGGAAGGACGGTGGACGGCGAACTGCGTTCCTTCTCCCCAGAGGGGAGAAGGACAGGATGAGGGGGTTCCGAAGCTGAAGATTTTTCTGAAGCTTCCGAGCCCCCTCACCCCACCCTCTCCCCTCCGGGGAGAGGGAGTCGAACGCCACGCCAATCTGACCCATCAGTGATTCCCGGAGTATCAGCTTGTCTTCTGTATCAGTCCGATGCGCCGGCCCATATGGCGGCAATCCTCGTCGGTCTTCAGCCCCGCGGCGTGGATGCCGTGGGCGGCGAGCTCCTCGTCACGCTCGCCGGTATCGCCGGTGACGCCGACCGCGCCGATGACCTCGCCGTCGGCGTCGCGGATCAACAGGCCGCCGGCTTCGGCAAACATTTGCTCGCCGCTCGCCGCGATCAGATAACGCATGAGGATCGGCCGCTCCTCGGCGCGCTGCTGCACCAGGCTCGAGCTGCGCCCAAGCGCCAGCGCCGCATAGGCTTTGCCGAAAGCCATCTCGAACCGGATCATGGACGCGCCGTCTTCCTTCTTGAAGGCTTTGACCTTGCAGCCCGGCTCGACCACGATCGCGCTGATCGGCCGGCAGTTGAGTTCAGCGCCGCGCGCGATGGCCGCGTCAATGATGCGCTCGGCTTGCGCCAATGTGATCGTACTCATGGACGGAAACTCATTGGGAAGCCCCTCCCTCCGGCGCAGTCTTGTGCCATCTTCCGCAGCGCTCGGCCATAGACCGGACCTCACAGATTTGCATCCAAGACATGTGGCGCGGCCGAGAAAGCGGCCTTGATCAGGTGGAAGCTGCATTAGTCTGCGTCCACCCTCCCCTTGCCTCCTCCGCGCCAGCGCGCCACATGTGCGCCGATGCACGCCCCCGCCCCAGCCCCCATCGCCATCGAGCGGCTCGTCAAAATCTACAAGACCATCCCGGCGGTGGACGGCATCTCGTTCACGCTGACGCCGGGCTCGGTCACGGGGCTGCTCGGCGGCAACGGCGCCGGCAAGACCACGACCATCGCCAGCATCATGGGGCTGACCACACCGACCTCCGGCAAGGTCACGGTGCTCGGCGCCGAGATGCCGCGGCAGCGCTATCGGGTGCTGCACCGGATGAATTTCGAAAGCCCCTATGTGGCGATGCCGATGCGGCTCACCATCCGGCAGAACCTCACCGTGTTCGGCATGCTATACGGCGTGCCCGACCTGGCGGCGCGCATCGAGCAGATCGGCCGGGAGCTCGATCTCACCGACCTGCTCGACCGCCAGACCGGAAAGCTCTCGGACGGCCAAAAAACCCGCGTCGCGCTGGCCAAGGGTTTGATCAACGCGCCGGAGCTGCTGCTGCTCGACGAGCCCACGGCCTCGCTCGATCCCGACACCGCCGACTGGGTGCGCGGCCGGCTCGAACGTTACCGCCGCGAGCGCAACGCCACGATGCTGATCGCGTCCCACAACATGGCCGAGGTCGAACGGCTGTGCGACCGCGTCATCATCATGAAGCGCGGCCGCATCGAGGACGACGACACGCCGGCGAAGCTGTTGGCGCGTTACGGCCGGCGCACGCTGGAAGAGGTTTTTCTCGACGTCGCCCGCGGCCGCGGCATCGAGCGCGAGGCGGCGCAATGACGGCGCGCAGCGACGCTTCCTCCCCACCCTCCTCCCCCGCAAGCTGGGGAAGGGAGGAATGGGGTTTCTCGCTCCGGCGCTCCGGCGCGATGATGCTGCGCTACTGGTATCTGTTGCGCTCGTCGTGGCCGCGGCTGCTCGATCTGGTGTACTGGCCGACGGTGCAGATGGTGACCTGGGGTTTTTTGCAATTTTACATCGGGCAGAACGCCGGTTTCTTTGCCCGCGCCGGCGGCACCTTCATCGGCGCCGTGCTGTTGTGGGACATCCTGTTCCGCGGTCAGCTCGGCTTTTCGATCTCGTTCATGGAAGAAATGTGGGCGCGCAACATCGGCAACCTGATGATGAGCCCGCTGCGGCCGTTCGAGTTCATCACCGCGCTGATGGTGATGAGCATCGTGCGGCTGTCGATCGGGACCGTGCCGGTGACCTTGCTCGCCATCGCGTTCTTCGGCTTCAACCTCTACGGCCTCGGTTTTGCGCTGGCGGCGTTCTTCGTCAATCTGATGTTCACCGCCTGGGCGGTCGGGATTTTTGTCTCCGGGCTGGTTTTGCGCAACGGTCTCGGCGCCGAGAATCTCGCCTGGTCGATCATGTTTCTGTTCATGCCGCTGACCTGCGTCTATTATCCGGTGACGACTTTGCCGGCGTGGCTGCAGCCGGTGGCGTGGGCGCTGCCGCCGACCTACGTGTTCGAGGGCATGCGCGCGCTGTTGATCGAGCACACCTTCCGGCCCGACCTGATGCTCGATGCGCTCATGCTCAACGTCGTATTCTTCGCCGCCGGCGTATTCGGCTTCCTCAAGCTGTTGCAGAGCGCGCGCCGTCACGGTTCGCTGATTCAGGCCGGCGAATAAGCCGTTCTCGCCAAGAATGTGTGCCATGAGCGTGTGCCAAGAGCGTGTGCTATGTGCAGCGCGAATGGCCATGGCGCGTTGCCGCTCATACATAACGGAAATGCAAATGATTGCGTTTATCTTGACGCCATGACATACCATCGTCACAATGCTGCACTGCAGCAAACCGGGGCAGGGTCATCAATGGCGATCGGGGAGTTTGGCGGCGCGCCTGCGGTGCCGGGCGACAGCACTGTTTTGCTGTCCGCGGCGCCGCTCTATTGGTTCTACGAGATGAGCCACGCCGCGCTCAATCCGGCGCGGGCCTGGGCCGATGCCACGCGGCTGTTCTTCAAGAACCCGGTCAATCCGCTGTCCTTCACCACTTTCGGCAAATCGGTCGCCGCGGCGGCCGAATTGTTCGAGCGCTCGACGCGCCGCTACGGCCGGCCGGAATGGCGCATCACCTCGACCTTGGTCGGCGGCGAGCGCGTGCCGGTGCACGTCTCCACCGTGTGGGAGCGGCCGTTCTGCAAGCTCGTCCATTTCGAGCGCGTGTTCGAGCACCGGCCGCACCGGCCGCAGCCGCGGCTATTGATCGTGGCGCCGATGTCGGGGCATTTCGCCACGCTGCTGCGCGGCACCGTCGAAGCGTTCCTGCCCAATCACGACGTCTATGTCACCGATTGGGTCGACGCGCGCATGGTGCCGCTGACGGAAGGCCGCTTCGATCTCGACGATTACATCGACTACGTGATCTCGATTCTGCACGCGCTCGGCGGCGACACCCATGTCATCGCGGTGTGCCAGCCCTCGGTGCCGGTCATGGCGGCAGTGGCGCTGATGGAAGCCGACGACGATCCCTATATGCCGGTGTCCATGACGCTCATGGGCGGGCCGATCGACACGCGCGTCAATCCGACCGCGGTGAACAAGCTCGCCGAGCAGCGCGGCATGGACTGGTTCCGCGGCCACGTCATCACCAAGGTGCCGTTTCCCAATCCGGGCTTTATGCGCGACGTCTATCCGGGCTTTCTGCAGCTCAACGGCTTCGTCAGCATGAACCTCGACCGCCACATCGAGGCGCACAAGCAATTGTTCATGCATCTGGTGAAGGGCGATGGCGATTCCGCGGGCAAGCACAAGGAATTCTACGACGAATATCTGGCGGTGATGGATCTCGCCGCCGAGTTCTATCTGCAGACCGTCGATACCGTGTTCGTCCGTCACGCCATGCCGAAGGGCGAGATGACCCATCGCGGCCGCCCGGTCGATCTCGCCAGGATCAAACGTGTCGCGCTGCTCACCATCGAAGGCGAGCACGACGACATTTCCGGCGTCGGCCAGACCGAGGCGGCGCATCAATTGTGCGCCAACATCCCGGCCGATCGCCAGGCGCATTGGCTGCAGCCGGGCGTCGGACACTACGGCGTGTTCAACGGCTCGCGCTTCCGCTCGGAAATCGCCCCGCGCATCGCCGACTTCGTGCTGTCGATGGGCCACGCGGCGCGCGGCGCGCATAACGGCGCCGCGAAGCGGCGCGCCCATAACGGCGCGGCGCTGCAGCAGGTCTGATCGCGGACACATCGTCGCGCGCGGCGCCGAATCGTGGCAGTATTCGCGTCGGTTCGCCTGGAAGCTCCGCCATGCCGCTGCGTGCGCTGCTGTATCGTCGCCCGACCGAGCCTCGCGCGATCGAGATCGTCTTCGACCGATCGATCTATCTAGTGCACCTGCGCCGGCACCGCCAGGCGCGGCGCTACACGTTGCGCATCCAGGCGACGACGCGCGAAGTCATTTTGACGATACCGCCGCGCGGCACGCTGAAGGAGGCGGGCGCGTTCGCGCAAAAGCACGGCGGCTGGATCGCGGCACGGCTCGGCCGGCTGCCGGAAGCAGCGCCGTTCGCCGCCGGCGCCGTGGTGCCGCTGCGCGGCGTGCCGCATCGCATCGCGCACCGCCCCGGCCTGCGCGGCACCGTCTGGACCGAGACCGGCGCCGGCGGCGAGCGGCTCCTGTGCGTCGCCGGCAATGCGCCGCATATCGACCGGCGTATCGGCGATTTCCTGCGCCGCGAGGCCAAGCGCGAGCTCGAAGCCGCGAGCTTGAAATTTGCCGCAAGCCTCGGCGTCGCCGTCAAGCGCATCACTGTGCGCGATCAATCGAGCCGCTGGGGCTCGTGCTCGACCACCGGCTTGTTGTCGTTCTCCTGGCGCCTCATCCTGGCGCCGAGCCATGTGCTCGACTATCTCGCCGCCCACGAGGTGGCACATCTCGTCGAGATGAACCACTCGACGCGGTTCTGGCAGCTGGTGCAGCGGCTTTGCCCGGATCACGACCGCGCCAAAACCTGGCTCGACGCCCATGGCGCCGACCTGCATCGCTACGGCCTGCCCCAGCCCGGGCGTTAGCCCGGCCTGCACAATGCCGGGCTGCAACCGCACTAGACAGCGATCAGCGGGCGCGATTGGTCGTCGCCGTCACGAACGGCGCGGATGCCGACGAATGCACGTCGAGCGACAACTTGGTCGCCACCATGATCAGCGTTGCCGCCAGCAATAGCCGGAGCGCCTTTTCCGGCACCCGCACGGCGGTATGGCTGCCGATCAGGATGCCCGGCACCGATCCGAGCAGCAGCGGAATCAACAGATCGAGATTGATCGAGCCGAGCCACCAATGGCCGATGCCGGCGGCGAGCGTCAGCGGCACCGCATGCGCGATGTCGGAGCCGACGATGCGGGCCGTCGGCAGGTGCGGATAAAGCAGGATCAGTGCGGTGACACCGATGGCGCCGGCGCCGACCGACGAAATCGAGACCAGCACGCCGAGCGCGGCGCCGACGATGACGGTCAGCGCGGCAATCCGCTGCTCTGAAAGCTTGTCGACCCGGGCGGCATAGCGCGCCACGATCCGGTCGCGAAAGATCAACATCAGCGCTGTGGCAAACAGCGCGAGAGTCAGCACGCCGGCGATGAGCTCGCGCGCCGCCGCGCCATTGATGTTGACGAAGCTCAGCGCCCAGATGGTCAGGATCGTCAGCGGCACGCTGCCGGTGGCCAGGCGCCGCACCACGCGCCAATCGACGGTCCGATTGTAGCCATGCACCAGGCTGCCGGCGGTCTTGGTCGCCGCGGCGTAGAGCAGGTCGGTGCCGACCGCGGTGGCCGGATGCACGCCGAACAGCACGATCAGGATCGGCGTCATCAGCGAGCCGCCGCCGACGCCGGTCAAGCCGACCAGCATGCCGACGGCAAAGCCGGCCACCGTGTAGAACGGCTGCAGCGACTGGATCGCGTTCATGCCGTGAACTCGCAGCAGTTGGTGACAACCGCCATCATTGCCGTGCCGCTTGGGCCGACGATGTCGGCATTTTCAAAAGCTGTAAGCGCCCATGCACGAGTCAACTGATCGTGGCCCGACAACGGTAAGCGCGGCAAGGTCGCTTGGTTCCGCGAGGAGTTGAAATTTCTTTCGCGCTGCGGCATTTGAGTAAAATCGCGCTGGGTTTGTGACATCTGCATGTCACGTATGCGAGGCGATCCTGGATTGCCTCGCGCGGAATTCAATTCGCGCTGCAGGGAGGCTTCTCAGGCAGCGCGTTTTGACGCAGCGGTTTACACTAAACCGTGATCCGGATTGCATTTGCAGGGCACGCGCCTATTTGTTGCCCATTAGGCAACCGGGCGGCTCCCCCATCCCCCGACACCCCGCCGCCCGGCCCCATAAGCCTAAGTTGAGGCAACACCTGGAACCCCAAGCGCGTATTCTGCTTGGGGTTCTTTTTTGTGGCAGGCCGCGGCGCCTGTGGGTAAGTCGTTGCCGGCCTTCAATTCTTGACCAGATCGCCGAGCAGGCTCGCGGCCACCGCGAGCTTCGACAGCGTCAGCCCGGAATTGGCGATGTCCTGGATCGCCAGCCGTATGCGCTCGACCTCGTCACGGCGCGGCTTAACCCAGGCCTCCACCGCGGCGGCCCCGGCCGTGCCGTTGCCGACCATGGCCGCGGCCAGCCGGCGCTCGGCATCGCCGATCGAATCCCGCGCCCGGTCGAGCGCCAGCCGGTCGAAGTAATCGGCGATGGGGATGTTGGCCGCCGCGCTTGAGATGCGATCGAGCCGGAAATACGCGCCGGCGGCGAAATAGGTCGCGGCGACCTCGCCGATCGGTTTGCCAGTGCGGTCGGCGACCAGGACGATGTCGGGCGCGGCCATGAGCCACGGCAGATTGGACAACCGCCCGGCAAGGTTCTCCGGCACGGCGGCCTCGACGAGCTTGGCTTTGCGCGCGGCGCACGCGCTCAGGCTTTCCGCCGCCAGCGCGGCGGCGAGCGCCGCTTCGACGGCGGCGATGCCGTCGCGGTAATGCGCCACGACCTCGGCCAAACCTTTGGCCAGATCGACGTTGCGCAGGTACCAGACGATGCGGTCGAGCAGCAAATCCTGCAACGCCGCGTAAAGCTCGAGCTGCAATTTTCCGGAAACGCGATTGTCGAGCCCGTCGATCGCCGTATTCAGCGCGGTCATGCCATAACTGTCGCGCACGGCGGCGAAGGCTGCGGCGATGGCGGCCGGCGACGCGCCGGTCTGGTCGGCGATGCGCACGATGAGCGACGGGCCGCCGCGGTTGATCATCGAATTGCCGAGCTGGGTGGCGATGATCTCGCGGCGCAGGCGGTGATGCTCGAGCGCGTCGGGAAAGCGCGCGGCAACCTCTGTCGGGAAATAGCGGCCGAGCTCGCGGGCGAGATAGGGATCGTCCGGCACCGCGGACTCCAGCAGGTCTTCGTTGAGCGTCAGCTTGGCGTAGGCGAGCAGCACCGCGTGTTCCGGCCGGGTGAACGGTTCCGAGCGGCGGCGGCGCTCGGCCAGCTGGGCGTCGTCGGGCAGAAATTCGACCGCGCGGTCCAGGTGTCCGCGCTGCTCGAGCGTCTGGATCAGGCGCTGCTCGAAGCCGAAAGCCTCCATGCCACGCCGCTCGGCGAGCGACAGCGCCAGCGGCTGCAGATAATTGTTGCGCAGCACCAGTGCGGCGACCTCGTCCGTCATCTCGGCGAGCAGCGCGTCGCGCCCCGCCATGGTCAGCCGGCCGTCGCGCAACGCAACGCTCAGCGCGATCTTGAGATTAACTTCCATGTCGGAAGTGTTGACGCCGGCGGAATTGTCGATGGCGTCGGTGTTGAGCCGAATGCCGCGCCGCGCCGCCTCGATGCGGCCGCGCTGCGTCATGCCGAGATTGGCGCCCTCGCCGATCACCTTGCAGCGCAGCTCCCTGGCCGCGACGCGGACCGCATCATTGGCGCGGTCGCCGACCGCCTCGTCGCTTTCGTCGGCGGCGCGGACATAGGTGCCGATGCCGCCGAAGAAGATCAGGTCGACCGGCGCTTTGAGGATGGCGCGAATGAGGTCCTGCGGCGTCAGCCGTTCGCCGGTGCCGAACAGCTTTTGCGCCTCGGCCGAGAGCCTGATCTCCTTGGCCGAGCGCGGATAGACTCCGCCGCCCCTGGAGATGAGCGTCTTGTCGAAATCCTGCCAGCTCGAGCGCGCTAGCTCGAACAGGCGCTGGCGCTCGGCGAAAGTGCGCTCCGGATCGGGGTCGGGATCGATGAAAATGTCGCGGTGATCGAAGGCGGCGACCAGCTTGGTGGTCTTCTCGCGCAACATGCCGTTGCCGAACACGTCGCCCGACATGTCGCCGACGCCGACCACCGTGAACGGCGCCGTGGCGAGATCGATGTCCATTTCGCGGAAATGGCGCTTGACCGATTCCCAGGCGCCGCGCGCGGTGATGCCGATCTTCTTGTGGTCGTAGCCCGCCGAGCCGCCGGAGGCGAAGGCGTCGCCGAGCCAGAAATCGTGGGCGATGGCGATGGCGTTGGCGATATCGGAGAACGTCGCGGTGCCTTTGTCGGCGGCGACGACCAGATAGGGATCGTCGCCCTCTTTGCGCACGACATCGGGCGGCGGGATCACGCCGGCGGGTCCGATATTGTCGGTGACGTCGAGCAGCGTCGAGATGAACAGCTTGTAGGTGGCGATGCCTTCCGCCTGGATGGCTTCGCGCGTGCCGCCCGTCGGCGGATATTTCGGCACGAAGCCGCCTTTGGCGCCGACCGGCACGATGACGGCGTTCTTGACGTTCTGCGCCTTCACTAGGCCCAGAATTTCGGTGCGGAAATCCTGCGGCCGGTCGGACCAGCGAATGCCGCCGCGCGCCACCTTGCCGAAGCGCAGATGCGCGGCCTCGAGGCGGGGCGAATAGACGAATATCTCATAAAGCGGCCGCGGCCGCGGCATGCCATCGACCTTGCGGCTTGAGAACTTGATGGCGATCGGCTCCTTGGGCTGCCCGTTGCGGTCGAGCTGATAAAAGTTGGTGCGGATCGCCGCCTGCACCGCATTGACGAAGTGGCGCACGATGCGGTCCTCGTCCAAACTTTCGACCGCCTGCAGCGCGGCTTCGATCGCGGCGGCGATTTCGGCCTCGCGCGCCGCGCGCTCCGCGTCCGACACGTTGAGGTGCGGATCGAACCGGGTATGGAACAGCGTCACGATCTGGGCCGCGATGGCGGCGTGCTGGCGCAGCGTCGCCCACATGTAATCCTGCGAATAGGGCACGCGGATCTGGCGCAGGAAGCGCGAGATGGCGCGGATCAGGGCGACGTCGCGCCAGCCGAGCCCGGCCAACAGCACCAGCGCGTTATAGCCGTCGCTCTCGGCCCGTTTGCCCATGACGACGAGGAAACAGGCTTCCAGCCGCTGCTCGAGCGCGAAGAGGTCGAGCGGTTCCCCCGACGCGCTTTCCAGCTCCATGTCGTGGAACCAGACTTCCGCGGCTTCCGCCGGCTTGATGTGGTAGGTGCGCTCGTCGACGACGCGGAAGCCCATGTCTTCCAGCACCGGCACGCGCTCGGACAGCGAAATCGGCCGGCCCTGGCTGAAAACCTTCAAGCCCGCGCGCGTCAAAGCGGCGCCGCCCTGGCGATAGAAGTCGACGCCGAGCGGCCGTTCCGGCGTGAGCGATTCGACGACGCGAATGTCGCCGACCGCGGTCGCCGGCGCATAGACCTCGCGATAATCGATCGGAAAGGCGTCGCGATAGCGCGCCGACAGCATGCGCGCCTTGCCGGGCTCATAGGCGCCGGCAAGCGCCTCGCTCAAGCCGTCGATCCAGCTGCGCACGATGGTCTCGACCGCGCGGTCGAGGGTGGCGCGATCTGGATTCGGCGCTCCCCCCGGATTGCGGCCGATCATGAAGTGCACGCGCACCAGCGGGCCTTCCAGGAAGAACGGATGGAAGGCGCGCACATGGCCGTTGAACGCGGTGGCGAGGTAATTGCCGATCGCCGCCCTGATCTTGCCGTCGTAGCGTTCGCGCGGCACATAGACCAGCACCGCGACGTAACGGTCGAAGCGGTCGCGCCGCGGCAGCACGCGCACGCGCGGACGCTCGTCGAACTGAAGAATAGTCAGCGCGAACTGATAAAGCAGGTCCTCGTCGATCTGGAACAACTCGTCGCGCGGATAGGTCTCCAGCACGTTGACCAGGGCCTTGCCGGAATGGCTCGACGGATCGAAGCCGGCGCGGCGGATGATGTCGTCGGCCTTGCGCCGCAGATAGGGAATGGCGCGAACCGAACGGGTATAGGCGGTCGAGGTGAACAACCCGCAGAAGCGGAATTCGCCGACCAGCCTGCCGTTCCGGTCGAAGCGCTTGACGCCGATATAATCGAGATCGACCGGACGGTGCACCGGCGAGCGCACCGTCGATTTGGTGACGACGAGCAGCCGCGGCTGCTCGAGGAAGGCGCGGATTTCCGGCGTGATCGGCAGCGTCTGGTTCCAGCGCGCCAGCAGTGGCAAGTCGCGCGCGCGCAACAGCCCAAGCCCGGTCTCGAACAAAGGTTCGAGCACTTCGACACTGCCGCCGAAGACGTAATCGCGGGCGCCGAGCAGGGTGAAATTGTCGGCCGCCAGCCATTCCAGGAACTGCACGGCTTCGGCAATTTCGGCGGCGGCGAGCGGCGGCGGATTGGCGCGCAACTCGGCGATGACCTCGCGCAGCCGGCCCAGCATCGGCCGCCAGTCCTGCACGGCGGCGCGAACGTCGGCGAGAATGTCTTCGAGCGCGCGCACGATCTCGGCGCGCCTTGCAGCATCGGCAACGCCTTCGATGTGGATGTGGATGAAGCTTTCGCGCCGGCCGCCGTCTTTCACGGCGCCTTTGAAGGCGGTCAGCATGCCCGCCGCGTCGCGCTCCACGGCGAACACCGGATGGACCAGAAGCCGGATGTCGAGCCCGCGCTGGTTCAATTCGCCGAGGACCGAATCGAGCAGAAACGGCATGTCGTCATTGATGATGTCGAGCGCCGCCACGGTGGGTGTCGCCGGCGCCGGCGCCGGCGCGAAGCTGATCTTGGGCGCGCCGGCTTTGCGTTGCAAAAGCAGCGACCACGATCGCTCGGCGATGGCGGCAAGCTCATCGGGCCGGTAGCGTTGCAAATCGTCGGGCACCGCGGCGCCGAGCAATTCGGCCAAAAACGTGTCGGGAATATCGCTGCGGCGCTTGGCCAGGGCGCCGCCGGCCGCGGCGATGAGCGCCTGGCCGGCGCCGGCATCGGTGGTGTGAGGAAAATCCTGGACGTTCATGCTCCCGTCCCGGCTGGTCAGCGCGGTCGGCTCCGATAATACTCGCAACCTGCGCGCATCTGCCATCGCAACCGTCATAGAGATGGCGTGCGGTCGGCGAGTTTCACAGGGGACCGATATGGCCAAGCAGAGCAGCAAAGCCGCCAAAGCCAAGGCAAAACCGCGCCGGAGCGCCGCCGCCGGCGACGACACCAAGATCACGGCGCTGACGCTCGAGCCGGCGCCACTGTCGCCGGACATGGCCGCTTATTTCGCCAAATGCCAGGAGAAGCTCGGCTTCGTGCCCAATGTGCTCAAGGCCTACGGCTTCGACATGGCCAAGCTCTCGGCCTTCGTCGCCATGTACAACGATCTGATGCTGGCGCCGTCGGGCCTGAGCAAGCTCGAGCGCGAGATGATCGCGGTCGCGGTGTCGTCGCACAATCGCTGCTACTACTGCCTGGTCGCCCATGGCGCCGCGGTGCGGCAATTGTCCGGCGACCCGGTGCTCGGCGAATTGATGGCGATGAATTTTCGCGCGGCGCGGCTGTCGCGGCGCGAGCGCGCCATGCTGGACTTTGCGGCGAAGCTGAGCGCGGAGCCGTGGCGCGTCGAGGAGGAAGACCGCGCGGCGCTGCGCGCTTGCGGCTTCAGCGACCGCGATATCTGGGACATCGCCGCGGTCGCCGGCTTCTTCAACATGACCAACCGCGTCGCCTCCGCCACCGACATGCGGCCGAACAGCGTCTATCACGGCCAGAGCCGGTGAGATTTTTCAGCGGACGCAGCAGCACCAAATCATTATCATGGCGGTCGTGAATCGGAATCCTGGGGCTTTGCGATGCACGCGGGTTTTGCGAAGGGGACCGCGGCTCTGGCCGTCCTGCTGACGGCAGCGGGTGTTGCGGCGCAGCCGGCCAAGCTGGCGCCGAGCGACATCCAGACCACGTTCTTCAACGGTCAGCCGTTTACGGCCTCGACGCTGTCGAACGTCAAATACAAGATGACGTTCACGGCGGACGGCAAGATGAAGCGCGTGCCGATCGGCTCGGGCAACAAGGGCGAAGGCACCTGGAAACTGTCGAAGGACGGTTTCTGCACTACCTGGGGCGGCTCCACCATGAGCAATTGCTTCACCGTGGTGAATGCCGGCGCCAACAAATGGTCGGTGATGAAGGGCTCGACCCTTCAGGCGATCTGGACGAAGTAAGGTCCTTTACGCGTGCGCTGAGAGATCGCGGATCGTCGGCGTTTCGCCGGATAACGTGCTTGACCTAGATTGCACGCTCTAATAGAATTTCGTTATGTTTTCAGATCCTCCAGTTTTTTTATCTTTGGCCGTTATGATTTTCGCCATCATTGCGATGATTCTTGTTTACGTGTTTGGACGTGCAATTTTTTTTGGAAACAACGGTGATATCTGGGATTACATTTGGAGAATGCTCCCAGGAGTGCGTCCATTCCCTGAAATTTTTAAAAGTTCTGTTGAAACCTATTTTGAGAAAAGGAATGACTTTTGGTCAGTATTTGGACAATTGTATATCTCTATATTTTTGATCGCCGCCATTACCGTTTTGCTTCTTACAAAGACTATCAATCCTGACGCCGGACTACCACTGCTCTCGGCAATTGTTGCATTTGCCCTTGCTAGAACGTCAGATAGGACGCGCGATAAAGAGACGCCAACCGCCCCTCGGCCGGCTGAGTCGCCGGAAGCAAGGCCGGGATAATCACTGCCCAATGCTGTTATGAAAGCTCTGTTATCGTCGGCGCTTCGCCGGTGAGCGGATTCGCCGGATCCCACGCATAGTGCAGCGTCTCGAAGCGCATGGCGCGGGCATCGAGCATCACCAGGCGCCTGACCAACCCTTCGCCGAAGCCGACGATCTCGCGGATGACTTCGAGCGCCACCAACGAGCCGATGACGCCGGCGAGCGCGCCCAAGATGCCGGCCTCGGCACAGGCCGGAACGGTGCCGGGCGGCGGCGGTTCGGGAAACAGGCAGCGATAGGTCGGATTGGGCTTGCCGTCGGCGCCGCGCTCGTAAGCGCGGATCGTGGTCAGCGTGCCGTCGAACGTGCCGAGCGCCGCGGTGACCAGCGGCTTCTTGGCAAAATAGCAGGCATCGGCGACCAGATAGCGGGTGGCGAAATTGTCGGAGCCGTCGGCAACGATGTCGTAGCGGCCGATCAGAGCGAGCGCGTTCTGCGCGGTCAGCCGGACGCCGTGCGGCTCGACGGCGATGTGGGGATTGAGGCGGTGGATCACTGCCGCGGCGCTGTCGACCTTGGGCGCGCCGATGTCGGGCGTGGCGTGAATCACCTGCCGCTGCAGGTTCGACAGCGTCACCACGTCGTCGTCGATCACGCCGAGCGTGCCGACGCCGGCGGCGGCGAGATAAAGCAGCGCCGGCGCGCCGAGCCCGCCGGCGCCGATCACCAACACGCGCGCCTTGCGCAGGGCTGCCTGTCCCGGGCCGCCCACCTCGCGCAGCACGATGTGACGGGCGTAACGTTCAAGCTCTTCGGCGCTGAGCATGGCGACAGCATAGACCGGAATGGCGCGGCGGACGACCCGCTCGGTGTGGGATTTAGTTTGTCTTGAGGCCCAGAAAGCCGCCTTGATCGAACCGCATTGCGCCGTCTCACCGTTGCGCTACGCTGAACCAACCGCGCTGGGTGCGACGATGGGGATCAGAAAAGCGGGCATTCTCCTCGGCCTGCTGGCGGCGGCAGCGCTGCCGCTGGTCGCGGCGCCATCGGCGGCCAAGACCGCGGCAAAGACCGCGGCGAAGAAGAGCGCCGTCGCCGCCAAGCCGGCCACCGACGATCCCGATTCCGCGGTCGAGACCATCGGTCCGCCGTCGCAGGCGGCGCTGCAGGCCGCGGGCTGGCGCATCATCGATGACCCGGCAACAGGCGCGCGGCTCGGCCTGCCGAGCGCGCTGGTGCCCAAAACCGCGCCGGCCCGCATCGGCAGCCGCTGGACATCGGGGCACGGCCAAATCGCCATCGAGACATTCCGCGTGCACGAAGGCGCGCTGTCGGCTTTGTTCGACGACGAAAAGAAGATGCGCCATCGCACCGTCGAGCATTCGACGCTCGCGCCCGATTCCTTCGTCATGTCGGGAATGCAGGGCCTGAAACGGTTCATCGTCCGCGTCCAGGCCTTGGGCAGCGAGCTGCGCGGCGTCACCATTCTGTTCGATCAGGCCACCGAAGGCGTCATGGCGCCGATCGCCGCCGCCATGGCCAATAGCTATCAGGGTTTTCCGGACCCGAATGCGCCGCCGCCGCCGGGGCTGCGGCGCAGCGTCGAATACGGCACCGCCATCGTGGTCAGCGGGCGCGGCGATGTCATCGCGCCGGCGCAGGTGGTGGACGGCTGCCAGTCCATCACCATTGCGGGCTTCGGCCATGCCGAACGCGTCGCCGACGACAAGGCCGACGATCTCGCGCTCTTGCGCCTCTACGGCGCGCAAGGTTTTGTGCCGGCGGCGCTCGCCGGTGATGGCGGCGCGGGCGACGATCTCACGCTCGTCGGCATCGCCGATCCGCTGGCCCAAGCCGGCGGCGCCGCGATATCGCGCGCGCCCGCGCACCGGAACGCGCAAAGCCTCGAGCCGGCGCCGAAACCCGGCTTCGCCGGCGCGGCGGCGGTCGATGGGCAGGGCCGCTTCGCCGGCATGGTCGATTTGCAATCCGCCAGCGTCGCCGGTGCGGGAGCCGCCAGCCAGGCCACGCTGATACCGGTCGAAACCCTGCGCAGCTTTCTGCAAGCGCAGAACATCGCGCCCGCCAGCGGCCACGCCCCGATCGATCAATCGATCGTGCGCGTGATCTGCGTGCGGAAATAATTGCCGTCATCCTAAGCAAAAAACCGGCTGCAACGAGCACAATCGCCAGCACAGCGAGGCCGGGCGCAGCGGCATCGATAACCCTTGCGCCAATTTTTCGCGTTTTAAAACAATGCCTTATGCGCCGTTGGAGTGACGAAATCAAATGCCTTGACGACGAAATATCGACGATATATCGTCAGCATATCGACACAATGTGCACGACATGGACGAGAAACCGTCAGAACTAAATAAGAATCAAGTTGAGAAATCTGGCTCGAAGCTGCCCCTCAAGTCGGCCCAGCTGCCGTCGAAGCGTGAGCGATTCGAAGCTTTGTGGCCGGCCAGAATTGACAAAGCGTCAGCTGCGATCCGCAGGCTCGGCAACCTTTCAACATCCGCTTACGATTGGCAGCCGAATGAAATTTCTGAAGCGTTGCGACGCCTGTCTCGGGAAATCTCCGAAGTGAGCGATCGATTCCGTCGATCGCGCAGGTGGCCAAAGAAGTAGGGAGCTCGACATGAGCATTACCGGCGTTCCCCCAAACCTTAGCTTGACGAGACGCCTCGAAGTAGAACGGATGGGCTTCTTGTTGGAGCGTCTTGCGGCGGACACGCCGGCGGACCAGCAACTGAGAGAGCTGAATCAAAATTCCATCGAGGCAATCATTAGGCGACAGCGTCTCGGAGATACATCGCCCGGAAAGATCGTTTGGGATATCGATTGGGCGTTCTATAAAAATAACGAATCATACAAACTGTCGGTAACTGATAACGGCGATGGTATGTCTGCAGAAGACATGGTTCGCTACCTCAATAATCTTTCTGTTCAAGGAGCGAGCGGAACACAAGGCCTAACTGCAAACTTTGGCGTAGGCGCCAAGATCACGGCATTAGCCCGCAATCCGTATGGCTTGGTATACCGATCTTGGCGAAATGGCCATGGCGCCATGGTTCAATTGCATCGTGACGATGATCAGGGCGAATATGGGCTTCGAGCTTTTACTCTTCCAGATGGCAACATCACGTATCACCCCCCGCTGACGGCGTCCGGGAAGCCTGCGCTCATCAACAATTCCGGAACGAAGGTCACCTTGTTGGGCGTCACCCTCGAGGCGAACACAGCACTGCCCACTGGACGAAATGCAAACTGGGTATTGGCGTTTCTGCACTCTCGATACTTCGAATTGCCTCCGAATCTTGAACTATCGGTTCGGGTCGTGACGCGAGATGTCAGCAAATGGCCAAAGGAGGAGCCGGCGCCAAGCGATAAAACCTACAACTTGCAGACAGTAATCCCGCTTCGCAAATTATTTGATGACTACAGCGCGATTCAGTCTCGTGGAATCGAACGACTCTCGAATGCCGACGTATATTGGTGGGTGTTCGATAATGCTGAAGATGTAACTAAAAAGCTCTCGACACGATCCGCATCAACTGGTCGCCTAGGCGTTGTCTTTCAAAACGAGGTTTATCTCGAAAAACGCTCAGACGCTTCTCGTAGGGCGATGGTGCATTTCGGCGTCGTCTACGGCGTGGATCAGGTATGTTTATATATTGTGCCTCGACCAGACTCAGGTCTCTCAATCCGTGCAGATACAGGTCGCTCACGCGTCCTACTCAATGACGAAGACATCGACGCTGGTGACTGGCTGCAGCGCTGGGGAACAGAATTTAAACATAAGTTGCCCAAATGCATTGTTGACCTTCAGGCCGCTTATATTTCCAGACTCGGCGCCGATAATAGTGAAGACGCCCGTAGGCGGGTACTTGAGCGGATTAACAGCTTGGGCCAACTGCTGAACCCCACACGGTATCGGCCTGATCCAGAAGGTGTCGTGTTCGGAGATGGCAAAGTTGAAGCTGATCTCAAGAAGCAACGTCAAAGCCCTAGCACATCAGAAGATGAACCCAACGATGATAGTGCAACCGAGGACGTCGTCCAAACAACGTTAACGGAGGACGGCGAGACCCACGTTGCCCGTGAGCGCCGCCCGCGTAAGAAGATTCCTGTCTTCTCAGATATAGCCGAGCATGGCGACGACAGCACATTAGTGGTGCCTGTGAAGGAGCGAGTGCCCGATTTTGATTTTGATTGGGTCTCCCGAGCGACCGGGACGCGCGGTGAAACTGAAATGGTAGATAAAGCGGCCGAATTGGTCGGTGACGTGATCTCCGGGCGAAAGCTAAAAATCAATGCTGACTTTCGAGGATTCCGCGACTTGGTCGACCAGATACAAAAAGAGTTTAATCCGACCAACGATCAAAAGGTGCAATCGAAAATTTTAGAATACGTCAAGGAATGGTATGCGACTCAGCTCGTTGAGGCGATACTTGCCGTGCGTGGCCTTCGAAATCAAGGGACCTGGATTCGGGAAGATGTTGAGACTGCTCTCTCTTCGAAATCGCTCACCGCGGTTGCGATGTGCCGGCTTTTAGTGCGTGAAAAAATCAGAAGCTCATTGATGCGGGAAATTGGCAAAACCAAAGCGGCGTAGCCGAGCGCAGACGCTGCGCCGTCGACGGTGATTACGCTATTTATTTTCGAACTTCGGCGGCCGCTTGTCGATGAAGGCGTGCATGCCTTCGCCCTGGTCGGCGGTGGCGAACAGCGAATGAAAAATGCGCCGCTCGAAGCGGATGCCTTCGGCGAGCGACGTCTCGAAGGCGCGGTTGACCGCCTCCTTCGCCGCCAGCACCGACGGCAGCGACATCGCCGCGATGGTCTCGGCGACCTTGATCGCTTCGTCGAGCAGGCTCGCCGCCGGCACGACGCGCGCGACCAGGCCGGAACGCTCGGCCTCCGCGGCATCCATCATCCGGCCGGTGAGGATGAGGTCCATGGCCTTGGCCTTGCCGACCGCGTGGGTGAGCCGCTGGGTGCCGCCGATGCCGGGGATGATGCCGAGCTTGATCTCGGGCTGGCCGAATTTGGCGTTGTCGGCGGCGATGATGAGGTCGCATTGCATGGCCAACTCGCAGCCGCCGCCCAGCGCGAAACCCGCCACCGCGGCGACGACCGGCTTGCGCGCCGCCGCCGCCTGATGCCAGTCGGCGCAAAAATCGTCGAAGAAGACGTCGGCGAAATTTTTGTCCGCCATTTCCTTGATATCGGCGCCGGCCGCGAACGCCTTGTCCGAGCCGGTGATGATCATGCAGCCGATAGCGGCGTCGGCGTCGAACGCGGCGATAGCCTGGCCGAGCTCGCCCATCAGCGCGCGGTTGAGCGCATTGAGCGCCTGCGGGCGATTGAGCCGGATCAGGCCGACCCGGCCGCGGGTTTCGACGATGATGTTGTCCATGCTAGCCGCTCCCGGATGATGCGGGCGATATTCGAGGCCGCCGCCACTCTGTTATGATGCCTCAACAGGGAGGGCGCCGTGAAGCCAAGCGAAATCATCGCCTATGCGGGCATTGTCGCCGGACTGATCATCGCCGCGACCGTGGCCATCGCATTCTTGACGCGGCCGGCGCAGGCCGCCGACGAGGCGCCGCTCGTGCTGGCGCGCGACGGCTTCTTCTACGTCAACGCCAGGACGACCAAAGTCGACGGCAAGGATTACGTCAGCCATCAGATGTATGTCGAGGTGCGCATCCCGGCGAAGCAGACCCACCCCTATCCGATCGTCATGGTGCACGGCGGCACCATGTCGGGCACCAATTACATCGGCACGCCCGACGGCCGCGAGGGCTGGGCGCAATATTTCGTGCGCCAGGGCTATGCGGTCTATGTGGTCGACCAGCCCGGCCGGGCGCGGTCCGGTTATCTCGCCGCGGCTTACGGGCCGATGCACAATGTCGAGCGCGGCAACGCCCTGCCGCGCTTTGTCGCCCAGGAAAAATTCAAACGGTGGCCGCAGGCGGCGCTGCACACGCAGTGGCCGGGCACCGGCGAGCCGGACGATCCGGCAACCGTGCAACTTGTCGCCAGCCAGATGCCGGCGATCGCCGATTTCGCCTCGCAGCAATTCCTCAATCGCGATGCTCTCCTGGCGCTGTTGGAGAAAATCGGGCCGGCGATCCTGCTCACCCATTCGCAGGCCGGCGCGTTCGGCTGGCCGGTGGCCGATGCGCGGCCCGATCTGGTCAAGGCGATCCTGGCGATCGAGCCGAACGGGCCGCCGTTCTATCAGGTCGAATTCATCGGCCCGCCGGATTGGTTCAAGCAAGGCAATCTGGCGCTGCCGTATGGCATCACTGCGGTGCCGCTCAGTTACGCGCCACCGATCAAGGACGCGTCGGAGCTCAAGATGGTGCAGCAAGAAAAAGCCGACGCTCCCGACCTGGTGCGCTGCTACGCGCAAGCCGAGCCGGCGCGGCAACTGCCCAATCTGCAAAAAATGCCGATCCTGGTGCTGACCGCGGAGGCCTCCTACCACGCGCCATACGATCACTGCACGGTCAGCTATCTGAGCCAGGCCGGCGTCAAGCCGACCTATATCCGCCTCGCCGATATCGGCATCAGGGGCAACAGCCACGTCATGATGCTGGAGAAGAACAACAAGGAGATCGCCGCGGTGATCGCCAAGTGGCTGGACGAGGCGCTACCGGACTGAGGAATGATGCTAACCTCCTCCCCCACATAAAACGAGCAGAGCTGCGTAGAAAAAGGGTAAATAGCATGGAGCCGACTCTTACGCCGAGTATGCCGATAGATTTTTTCATAGTACTCCTTGTTGGCATATTTGGAAATTTGCTTCTTTTCGGAATCCCGACGATCAAAATATTGCGTCGGACCGGGCGATCAGGATGGTGGTTCCTTCTGTTTTATACCGGGATCGGTACGATTGTTGGATTGTGGCTGTTTGCTTATTGCCGCTGGCCTGCCTTAGATCGCTCGCAACAATAACATCGTACTTGTCAACTATATAATTCCCACTTTCGCGGGGGAGAAAAGAAAATCACTTCTGACACGTGGGGCAATAGAACGTCGAGCGGCTGTTCTGCACGATGCGCTTGACTTTGCCGCTGCAGCCGGACGTGCGGCACTTCTGCCCCTCGCGGTCGTAGACCTGGAAATTGTGCTGGAACATGCCGAGTTCGCCGTCAGTGCGCTTGTGATCGCGCAGCGACGAGCCGCCGGCCTTAATCGCGTCGTTGAGCACGCGCTTGATGGCCTCGACCAGACGCGCGGCGCGCTCGTTCGGCGCGCCGGATTTTTGCGCGATGGTCGACGCCCGGCGTTTGGGCGACAGCCGCGCCAGATACAGCGCCTCGCAGACATAGATGTTGCCCAGCCCGGCGACGATGCGCTGGTCCAGCAGCGCCGCCTTGAGGCTGGTTTTCTTGCCCTTGCACGCCAGCGCCAGCATCGCGGCGTCGAACGCGTTGCCGAGCGGCTCCGGGCCCAGCCCGCGCAACAGCGGCTCGTCGTCGAGTTTCTGCCGCTTGACAAGCTTCATCGAACCGAAACGGCGCGGATCGTTGAAGGTGACGATGGCGCCCGACGACATGTGGAACACCACGTGGTCGTGGGCGACGTGCTTGGAGCGCTCGTGATAATAGGCGCCCGGCGTGCTCTGGCGGTCCTTGCCGAACACATGGAACGAGCCCGACATGCCGAGATGCATCACCAGCACGTCGCCGGACGAAAGATCCGCGAGCAGATATTTGGCCCGCCGGCCCAGGCCGGTCACCGTGTTGCCTTCGAGCCGCTTGGCGAAATCCTTCGGCAGCGGCCAGCGCAGGTCGCCGCGGTGCACCTCGACCTTGGCGAAGCGCGCGCCCTCCATCGCCGGCTCCAGCCCACGGCGCACCGTCTCGACTTCGGGCAGTTCAGGCATTTTTCTTCATGGGCTCGCCGAAGGTGATGCGGTTGGCGAACGGGTCGATGACCGTCACCTCCAGCATGCCCCACTCCTGCTCGTCCAGCCCCGGGCGGTTGTGCCGATATTTCTTGTCGTTCAATTCACGGTGCAGATCCCGCACGCCGGTCGTGATGACATAGGCATGAGAGCCCGGCGTACTGTCGCCGTGATGTTCGCTGAGATGAACGAGGAGCGCGCCGCGCGAGACCTGCATGTAAACCGGTAAGTCGGGCTCAAAGCGAGCCTCCCAATCGACCTTGCAGCCGAGAAAGTCGACATAGAATTCGCGGGCTTTTTCCAGGGAGAAAATGCGGAAAATCGGAATGGCGCGCTCAAATACGATTGTCATGCGATCCTCCCGTTAACCGATGCGCCCCGGCCTTTGTAGCGCCGCAAGGCGGGGCGCGCTATCTTTGGGTCGGCAGGATTTGAGCATGGTCGAACCCGAGCAAAAGCAGGCCGATTTCGGCGCACGCCAGGTGCCGCTTGCCGACAAGCAGGCGCTGGTCGACGACGTGTTCCACAGCGTGGCGCCGCGCTACGACCTGATGAACGATCTGATGTCGCTCGGCCTGCACCGGGCCTGGAAGGACGCGCTGGTCACCGCGCTCGATCCGCCCAAAACCCGCCCCTGCGCGCTGCTCGACATCGCCGGCGGCACCGGCGACGTGGCATTCCGCGCGCTCGAAGCCGGCGGCGAGCAAACCCGCGCGACGGTGTGCGACATCAATGCCGACATGCTCGCGGTCGGCCGCGAGCGCGCCATCGCCCACCACCTCGGCGACGCAATCACCTTCACTGAAGGCAATGCCGAAGCGCTGCCGTTCGCCGACCGCAGCTTCGATGCAGTGACCATCGCGTTCGGCATCCGCAACGTGCCGCGCATTGACGTGGCGCTCGGCGAAGCGTTTCGCGTGCTGAGAATCGGCGGCAAATTTTTGTGCCTCGAATTCTCCGCCGTCGATGTGCCCGGTCTCGACCGGCTGTACGACTTCTATTCGTTCAACGTCATCCCGGCGCTCGGCCGCGCCGTCGTGGGCGACGCCGAGTCCTACCGTTATCTGGTGGAATCAATCCGCCGCTTTCCGCGGCCGGACGCCTTTGCCGCCATGCTGCGCGCGGCCGGCTTCCGGCGGGTTTCGTTCCAGCAAATGACCGGCGGCATCGTGGCGCTGCATTGCGGCTGGCGTTTGTGATCTCCGCTCCCGCGCATCTCGTCCGTCTCGCCCGCGCCGGCTTCGTGCTTGCCCACGAGGGCGTGTTCGGCATCGTCGATCCGACCGCCGTGCCGGTGCCGGCGCGGCCGTTCCTGCGGCTGGCGCGCCTGATCGAACGGCGCAACACCAGCGCGGCGGATACGCGGCTGTCGGCGGCGCTGACCCGGCTCGGCCCGAGCTACGTCAAGCTCGGCCAGTTTTTGGCGACCCGGCCGGACGTGGTCGGCACTGCGCTCGCCGCCGATCTCGAGCGGCTGCAGGACCAGATGCCGCCGTTCCCGCAAGGCGAGGCCGAAGCGGCCCTCGCCGCCTCGTTCGGCAAACCGCTCAAAGCCGTGTTTTCCAGTTTTGGCCCGGCGGTCGCCGCCGCTTCGATCGCGCAAGTGCATCGCGCCACGGTCAACACCACAGCCGAGCCGCGCGCCGTCGCCGTCAAGGTGTTGCGGCCCGGCGTCGAGAAGCGTTTCCACGTCGATCTCGCCGCTTTCACCTTTGCCGCCCGGCACGCCGAGAATCTGTCGGCCGAAGCGCGGCGGCTGCGACTCATCGAGGTGGTCGACACCCTGCGCCGCACGGTGATGGTCGAGATGGATTTCCGCCTCGAAGCGGCGGCGCTCTCGGAGATGGCCGAGAACACCAAGGACGATCCGGATTTCCGCGTGCCTGCGGTCGACTGGGACCGCACCGCCAAGGAGGTGCTGACCTTGGAATGGATCGACGCCACGCCGCTGTCCGACCGCGCCCGCCTTCTGGCCAAGGGTTTCGACCTGCCGCGGCTCGGCCGCATCTTGATCCAGACCTTCCTGCGCCACGCGTTGCGCGACGGTTTCTTTCATGCCGACATGCATCCGGGAAATCTGTTCGTCGACGACGACGGCCGGTTGATCGCCGTCGATTTCGGCATCATGGGCCGGCTCGGGCCCAAGGAGCGGCTGTTCCTCGCCGAAATTCTGCACGGCTTCATCACCCGCGATTATCACCGCACCGCCGAGGTGCATTTCGAAGCCGGCTACGTGCCGCCGTATCATTCGGTGGACAATTTCGCCCAAGCCATCCGCGCCATCGGCGAGCCGATCCACAACCGCACCGCCGAAGACATTTCGATGGCCAAGCTCTTGACGCTGTTGTTCGAGGTGACCGGCCTGTTCGACATGCGCACGCGGCCGGAATTGCTGCTGTTGCAAAAGACCATGGTGGTGGTCGAAGGCGTGGCGCGCTCGCTCGATCCCAAGCTCGACATGTGGACCACCGCCGAGCCGGTGGTGCGCGAATGGATGACGCGCCATCTCGGCCCCGCCGGCAAGCTGGAAAGCGCGGCGCTTGGCGTCGCCGAAGTCGGCCGTTTCGTCGGCAACGCGCCGGGGCTGCTGACGCGCGGCGCCCGCGTGCTCGATCAGCTCGACGAGATCACCCGCGACGGCCTGGTGCTGTCGCCGCAGACGCTGGCCGAGATGGAGAAAGCCGAAGGCCGGCGGAGCCGTTGGACCATAGCGGCGCTGTGGGTGATCGCCGCGCTATTGCTTTGGATCGCCTTTCATATCTGGTGATTGCACTGATTGCAATGCAATCAATGCCGTGCTAGCTTCTGATATTGTTACGGAACCAGCCATGGCCAGTCTCACCGTCCGGCAGCTCGACGACAAGCTCAAGCAGCTCTTGCGCCTGCGCGCGGCGCGCCACGGCCGGTCGATGGAGGATGAAGTCCGCGTCATTTTGAAAGAAGCGGCGCAACCGAGCGGCCACGACATTCGCGACGATTTCGAACCGCCGTCGCAACCGGCGCGGCAGACGGCGCGGACGGCTGAGGCGAACGGCAACCGCGTCCTGCTCATCATCGGCGGCGGCATCGCCGCCTATAAATCGCTCGATCTGATCCGCCGCCTGCAGGATCGCGGCGCCCAGGTGCGCTGCATCCTCACCGCCGCCGCACAGCATTTCGTCACGCCGCTCGCCGCCGGCGCGCTCGCCGGCGAACGCGCCTATACCGAGCTGTTCGATCCGCACAGCGAGTTCGACGTCGGCCACATTCGTCTGGCGCGCGACACCGACCTCGTCGTCGTCGCGCCGGCGACCGCCGATCTGCTGGCCAAGATGGCGGGCGGCCACGCCGACGATCTCGCCACCGCGGTGCTGCTCGCCACCGACAAGCCGATCCTGATCGCGCCGGCGATGAACCCGCAGATGTGGGCCGCCAAGGCGACGGCCCGCAATCTGGCGCAATTGCGCAGCGACGGCCTGCACGTCGTCGGCCCGAACGCCGGCGAGATGGCCGAGCGCGGCGAAGCCGGTTTGGGCCGCATGGCCGAGCCGCTGGAAATCGCCGCCGCCGTCGAAGCGATCATGCGCCGCAGCGGACCGCTCGCCGGCAAGCGCGTCCTCGTCACATCGGGACCGACCAACGAGCCGATCGATCCGGTGCGCTATATCGCCAACCGGTCCTCGGGCAAGCAGGGCCACGCCATTGCTGCGGCTGCGGCGGCGGCCGGCGCCGAGGTGGTGCTGGTGTCCGGTCCGGTCAACCTGCCCGATCCGCCCGGATTGTCGGTGGTGAAAGTCGAAACCGCGCGGCAGATGTTGAACGCGGTCGAGCAGGCGCTGCCGGCCGACGTCGCGGTGTTCGCCGCCGCCGTTGCCGACTGGCGCGCCGAGCGGCCGAGCGGCAACAAGATCAAGAAAGAGCCGGGCAAGACGCCGACCCTGGCGCTGACCGAAAATCCGGACATCCTGTCCACGATCGCGCACCGCAATGCCGGCCGGCCGCGGCTCGTCATCGGCTTCGCCGCGGAGACCGACAACGTCGTCGCCAATGCCAAAGCCAAGCTCGCCAAGAAAGGCTGCGACTGGATCCTGGCCAACGACGTCTCGCCCGCGACCGGCATCATGGGCGGCGACGTCAATACGATCCATCTCATCACCGCGACCGGCGTCGAAGCCTGGCCGCCGCAATCGAAGGACGATGTCGCGCGCACCCTGATCGCGCGCATCGGCGCCGAGCTCGCGGAGGCAAAACGGTGAGCAGCGAGACGCCGATCGAGGTGCGCATCGTGCGGCTGCCGCACGCGCGCGATCTGCCGCTGCCGCAATATCAGAGCGCGCTCGCCGCCGGCCTCGATCTCCTCGCCGCGGTGCCGGGCGACGCGCCGGTCGAGATTCCGCCCGGCGGCCGCGCCGTGATCCCGACCGGCGTCGCCATTGCGTTACCGCCCGGCAGTGAAGGCCAGGTGCGGCCGCGGTCGGGTTTGGCTGCCCGCCACGGCATCACCGTGCTCAACACGCCCGGAACGATCGATGCCGACTATCGCGGAGAATTACAGGTTATCCTTGTCAATATTGGTTCCGAATTATTCGCCGTTTCGCGCGGCATGCGCATTGCCCAGCTGGTCATCGCGCCAATTCAACGGGCAAAACTTGTTGAATGGAACAATCTCGACTCGACGGAGCGCGCCGCGGGAGGCCTCGGTTCCACCGGAACGGAATCGAAGACTGAATAAACCTGCGGCTAATTGCCGATTTACTGGCATTGATCGCGGACGTAGTAGGATACCTCCGCACGAACTATTCCCCCACAGCGACGTTTTTCCAGTGCATGCCTCTGCTCCCACGCAAAGGACTCCTCGCGATTGCAGCGGTCATCGATGTGGCCATGCAGGCGCCGGGATGCCCGATCTCGGCAAAAGCGCTCGCCGCGCGCCATGCCTTGCCGCCGCGACACTTGGAGTCGGTGCTGCAAAGTCTGGTGCGTGAAGGGATTTTGAAAGGCGTCCGCGGCCCGCGCGGCGGCTATGAGCTGGCGCGCGACGCGCGCCGCGTCACCGCCAACGATATTTTGCGTGCCGCCGGAACTGTCGACGACGGCGACGATGATCCGTCCGGCTCCGAGCTGCTGAGCAAAGTGGTGCTGCCGGCTTTGTCGAGCGCCGAGCAGGAATTCGGCGTCGCCCTGAGCCGCATCAATCTGCACGACATGGCGCGCAATGCCGAGGCGCTCGGCACCGCATCCGGCCGCGTCGCGGCTGCGCGGGCTTGAGCCCGGCTCCATCGCGCTTGCCGTTCACGATCTGGACTCTTTCGGCGCGATTCCCGTTGAGGGTAAAGTCGAATGATTCGCGGGGCTTTTCTCCGCGATGACCCGCTGGCAATGGGCGGTGGAGCCAGCAGAGGCGAAGGGGCATGCCGGACACGATCCGGATCAGCGGCAGCTGCGCGCATCCGTGGCGACGCGGATTCTTCACCGCCATTGTCGGCACGGTTTTTCCCCTCCCCGCCAGCGCCGAGCAAAAACCGGTCATCGCGCTGCACGAGCTCGTCGCCAGCGCGCAAGACAGCATCGACCGGCATGAGATCGCCGTGCTGGTGGTGGTGCTCGGGCTCGTATTGTTCGCCGTAGTGACCGCGATCATGCTGGTGCGCATGCACGCGCGCTGGGCCCGGCTGGAGACCTCCTCGCGCGACCAGATCGCCGCGCTGCGCGACGATCTCGACCGCGCCAATGCGCTGTTGTTTTCCGAGCCGCAGGTGATGGTGGATTGGCCGGCCGGCTCCGACGAACCGCGCATCGACGGCGATCCGGCGATCGTCGGCGTCGCCGCGCCGCACCGCGTACTCGCCTTCGGCAGCTGGCTCGAACCCGGCAAGGCCGTGGCCATGGAGCAGGCGGTCGAGGCCTTGCGCAGCCGCGGCGAAGGTTTTTCGCTGACGCTGACAACACTGCACGGCCATCCGATCGAAGTGCAAGGCCGCGCCATTGGCGGCCGCGCCGTGCTGCGCCTGAAGGATGCCATCGGCGTCAAGCGCGACCTGGTCGGGCTGCTGTCGCGGCACGAGAGGTTGCTGAACGACGTCGCTTCGCTGCGCGCCTTGATCGAGAACCTGCCGTCGCCGGTATGGACCCGCGACGCCGCGGGCCAGTTGACCTTCGCCAATCCCGCCTATGCGCGCGCGGTCGAAGCCAAAAGCGCCGCGGACGCCGTCACCCGGCGCCTAGAACTCCTCGACAGTCCGGCGCGCGATAACATTTTACACGCGCTCGCCGCCAACGGCTCCTATGCGGGCCGGCTGCCGGCGGTGGTGGCCGGCTCCCGGCGCACCTTCGACGTACTCGATTTCCGCACCGACACCGGCAGCGCCGGCATCGGGCTTGACGCCACCGAAGCGGAAACCATGCGCGTTGCGCTCGCCCGCATGGTCGATGCCCACCGACGGACGCTGGATCAACTGTCCACCGGCGTCGCCATGTTCGACGCCGATCACCGGCTGACCTTTTACAACGCCGCGTACCGCGCGCTGTGGGATCTCGACGCCGCCTATCTCGACCAGGGGCCGACCGATTCCGCCGTGATCGAAGCGCTGCGCAGCGCCCGCAAGCTGCCGGAGGAGCAGGACTTCCGGCAATGGAAGGCGCAGCTGCACGAGACCTATCGCGCCGTCGAGGCCAAGGAATATACCTGGCACCTGCCCGACGGCCGCACGCTTCGCGTCGTCACCACGCCCAATCCGGACGGCGGCGTCACCTACCTGTTCCACGACGTCAGCGAGCGGATCGACCTCGACCGCCGCTTCGAGGAAATGATCCGCGTCCAGGGCGAGACGCTGGACAATCTGGCCGAAGGCGTCGCGGTGTTCGCAAGCGACGGCCGCCTGCGCCTGCATAACGCCGCCTTCGCCCGGATGTGGCACCTCGCGCCGCAGGCGCTGGCCGAGCGGCCGCATATCGAGACCATCACGGCACTATGCCGTCCGCTGCACGGCGACGGCACTACCTGGCAGAAGCTGCGCGAATTCGTCACCGCCATCGACAGCCGCGAGCCGATCGAGGCGGCGCGACTCGATCGCCGCGACGGCAGCGTGGTCGATTGCACGACGGTGCCGCTGCCCAACGGCGCCACGCTGGTGACGTTCCACGACGTCACCGACTCCGTCAACGTCGAGCGGGCGCTGCGCGAACGCAACGAGGCGCTGGAAGACGCCGACAAGATCAAGATCGATTTCGTCCACCACGTGTCCTACGAATTGCGCTCGCCGCTCACCAACATCATCGGCTTCGTCCATCTGCTCGGCGATCCATCGACCGGGCCGCTGCAGCAAAAGCAGCGCGAATATCTCGACTACATCACCGTCTCCACCGACACGCTGTTGGCGCTGATCAACAACATCCTCGACCTCGCCACCATCGACGCCGGCCGGATGCAGCTCAATCTCGGCGCCGTCGATATCCGCGCCACCATGGCGGCGGCCGCCCAGGGCGTGCAGGACCGCCTGGCCGGCCCCGGCCTTACGCTCGACATCAGCGCGCCGCAAAATATCGGCACGTTCACCGCCGACGAACGGCGGGTCCGGCAAATCCTGTTCAACCTCCTCGCCAATGCGGTGAGCTTCTCGCCGGCCGGCGGAAAGATTACGCTACGGGCCGAGCGGCGCGCCGACGCGGTGATCTTTTCGGTTACCGACCGCGGCCCGGGCATTCCACCCGACGTTCTGGAGAAAGTGTTCGACTTGTTCGAAACCCATTCGCTCGGCTCGCAGCATCGCGGCCCCGGCCTAGGCCTCTCGCTGGTGCGCTCGTTCGTCGAGCTGCACGGCGGCACGGTCAGCATCGCCTCGGTTGTCGGCGAGGGCACGACTGTGACATGCACGTTCCCGACCGGGGAAGCCGCCACGCTGACGGCGGCCTGAGTGTCCGCGATCAATGCATCTGAGACTGATCGGATGGCGGCCTTGATCGCATGGCTGCCAGTTGTTCGTGTTGGCGGCTTCGTCAAGGGTCATGACCGCCGGAGGCGGCGGCGCTTCGCGCCGCCCTTGACGAAGCCGTCAACACGAACAGAGTGCTGTCCATGCGATCAAGGCCGCTTTCTGGGCCATCTCCCATGTCTCTGATCCAGGACACTGAGTCACGATGCTACTGACGAGCACGGGTGGCGCAAGCTTCACTGTGACCATCGCGAACGAAGCGGCGCTGGCCGCCTTCGTGACCGACGTTGCCGGCGCGCTCGAGCCGGGCGATCTGGTGACGCTGTCCGGCGATCTCGGCGCCGGCAAGACCACCTTTGCCCGCGCGCTGATCCGCCATCTGGCCGGCGACGACACCGTCGAAGTGCCGAGCCCGACCTTCACCTTCGTGCAGACCTATGAGCTGCCGCGGTTCCCGCTGGTGCACGCCGATCTGTACCGGATTTCGGGCACCGCGGAATTGGCCGAGCTCGGCTTCGACGACCTGCCCGACGGCGCCGTGGTGCTGTTGGAATGGCCCGACCGCGCCGCCGGTTTGCTGCCGCCCGACCGCCTCGACATCACGTTTACGCTTGAGCCGCAGCTCGGCGCCGAAGCCCGCAATGTCCGCTATGTCGGCTACGGCGCCTTGGCGCCGCGCGCCGAGCGCATCGCGCTAGTGCGCGCCTTCCTCGACGAATCCGGCGTCGGCGCGGCGCGGCGCCAGCGCATGCAGGGCGACGCCTCGACGCGCATCTTCGAGCGGCTGACGCTCGACAACCGCACCATGGTCCTGATGAACGCGCCGCCGCGGCCCGACGGCCCGCCGGTGCGCGACGGCAAGCCCTATAGCGCCATCGCCCATCTCGCCGAGGATACGATCCCTTATGTGGCGCTGGCGCGCGGCCTGCGCGACCGCAATCTGTCGGCGCCGGAAATCCTGCACGCCGATCCGGCACGGGGGCTGATCGTCATGGAGGATCTCGGCGAGGTGCGCATCGTCGACGGCGAGCCGCCGGCGCCGATCGCTGAGCGCTACGACGCCGCCATCGACGTGCTGATCTCGTTGCATCGCCGCAAATTACCGGAGACGTTGCGGATCGCGCCGCATTTCGACTATCGCCTGCCGCGCTACGACATCGATGCGTTTTTGATCGAAGCCGAGCTGTTGCTCGACTGGTACCTGCCGAGCGTCGGCGCGCCGCCGACCGCCGACGCGCGCGAAGCCTTCGCGGCGCTGTGGCGCAACGCGTTACGGCCGGCGCTCGAAGCGCAGCCGACCTGGGTGCTGCGCGATTATCACTCGCCCAACCTGCTGTGGCTTGGCGAGCGCGAGGACGTCGCCCGCGTCGGCGTGCTCGATTTCCAGGACGCCGTGATCGGGCCGGCGGCCTATGACGTGGCTTCCATCATCCAGGATGCGCGGGTCGATGTGCCGGAGGAGATGGAGGTGGCGCTGCTCAGCCGCTACGTCCGCGCCCGCCTCAAGGACGATGCGAAATTCGACACCGCCGGCTTCACCCGGCTTTATGCGACGCTGGCGGCGCAGCGCGCGACAAAGATCCTCGGCATCTTTGCCCGCCTCGACCGTCGCGACGGCAAGCCGCAATACCTGCGTCACATGCCGCGCATATGGAACTATCTGCAGCGCGCGCTTAAGCACCCCGCGCTCAGCCTGCTCGCCGACTGGTATGCCACCAATGTGCCCGCCCGGGATGTATGATAGGGCGAATCGGACGGCGGGGCCGGGCGAAAACCATGATGCCGAAAAGCGCGTTCGTGTTGGCAGCGGGGCTCGGCACGCGCATGCGGCCGTATAACGGCGGCGTGCCAAAACCGCTGGTCACCGTCGGCGGCAAGTCGCTGATCGATTATTCGCTCGACCGCCTGGCCGAAGCCGGTGTCGCGCGCGCCGTGGTCAACGTGCATTATCTTGCCGACGCCCTGGAGCGGCATCTTAAGTCGCGGCAGCGGCCGCAAATCATCATTTCCGACGAGCGCGGCGGCTTGCTCGGCACCGGCGGCGGCATTGCCAGGGCGCTGCCGCAACTGGGCGACGCGCCGTTCTTCCTGGTCAATTCCGACACGCTTTGGCTCGACGGCGTCAAACCGAATTTTATCCGGCTCGCCGACGCCTTCGACGCCGCCGCCATGGACGCCTTGCTGCTCCTGGCGCCGGCGACCGGCAGCGTCGGCTACGAGGGCCGCGGCGATTTTGCCATGGCGCCCGACGGCCGCCTGCGGCGGCGCGGCGAGCGCGAGGTGGTTCCTTTCGTCTATGCGGGTGCCGCCATTCTGGCGCCGGCGCTGTTCGCCGCCGCGCCGGCCGGCGCCTTTCCGCTGACGCTGTTGTTCGACCGTGCCGGCGACCAGGGCCGCCTGTTCGGGCTGCGCCTCGAAGGCATCTGGATGCATGTCGGCACCCCGGACGCGGTGGCGGCCGCGGAAGCGGTGCTCGCGGCCGCCCATTAAAACTCGCAGCGGGCTGGTGGAATCTGCTAGACCGGCGCGGCGATTTTCCGCGAACCCAAAATGGCAGCGCGCGTTTTCACCATTCCGGCGTCGGCGCCGTTTCTGCCGACGCTGATCGAGGCGTTGATCGACGGCAAGCTCGGCTTGGCGGCGCCGCGCGATCCGCTGGCGCTCGCGGAGGCGACGCTGTTTCTGCCGACGCGCCGCGCCTGCCGGCTGGCGCGCGACGCCTTTCTCGATCGCCTGAAAGACGACGCGGCGATCCTGCCGCGCATCGTCGCCATCGGCGATATCGACGAGGACGAGATCGCGTTTGCCGAAGCCGCCGCGGGCGATATCGCACCGGATGCGCTGGCGCTGCCGGAAGCGCTCAAACCGGTCGAGCGGCGTCTCCTGCTGACCCAACTCATCACGCAATGGGCCAACTCCCCCGACGTCCATGGCGCCAGCGGCGCGCCGCTGGTCGCCCAGACGCCGGCCGCGGCCTGCGCGCTCGCCGACGACCTGGCGCGCCTGATCGACGACATGGCGACGCGCGGCGTGCCGTGGGAGAAACTCGACCAGCTCGTGCCTGACGACCTCGATCAATATTGGCAGCTCACGCTGAAGTTTTTGCAGATCGCCATCAAGCAATGGCCGGAGGTCTTGAAGGAGCGCGGCTTCATCGAAGCGGTCGAACGGCGCGACCGTTTGATCAAGGCCGAGGCGGCACGGCTCGCCCGCAAGACCGACGCGCCGGTGATCGCTGCGGGCTCGACCGGTTCGATCCCGTCGACCGCGGAGCTGATCGCCACCATCGCGCGGCTTCCTCACGGCGCCGTGGTGCTGCCCGGCCTCGACACCGTTCTCGACGAAGATTCATGGCGGCTGATCGCGGGCGATGAGAAAAACAACATCGCGCCGGCGCCGGGCCATCCGCAATTCGCCATGCAGGCGCTGCTGACCCGCATCGGCATCGCCCGCGACGCGGTGGCGAATTTGGCGGAGCCGCGCGGCCGCGAGCGGTTCCTGTCGGAAGCGCTGCGCCCTGCCGCCGCCACTGACCTGTGGCAAGAGCATGCTGCCGATCTCGTTTTCGCGGCCGACACGGCGGCGGCGCTGGACCGGCTCTCCGTCATCGAAGCCGCCAATGCGGAGGACGAGGCGCTCGCTATCGCGGTCGCTTTGCGCGAGGCCGTGCACGAGGGCAAGACTGCGGCGCTGGTGACGCCGGATCGCGCCCTCGGTCATCGTGTGCTGGCGGCGCTCAAGCGCTGGGACATCACCGCGGAAGACTCCGGCGGCGACGCGCTCGCCGACACGCCGGCGGGAACTTTCGCCCGGCTCGCCGCCGAAGCGGCGCTGGGCGGCCTTGCGCCGGTGACGTTGCTGGCGCTGCTCAAGCATCCGCTGTTGCGGATCGGCACCGATCACGCGGTCGCGACGCTCGAACGCGCGATCCTGCGCGGGCCGCGTCCGCGTCCCGGCACGCACGGGCTGGCGCATGCGCTTGAGACCTTCCGCGGCCTGCTCGACAAATTCCGCCGCGGCGAGAAGGTCGATCTGCACCGCTCCGATCCGCGCACGGCGTTAAGCGACGCCGCCCTCGAATCCGCCGCCGATCTCGTCGCCCGGCTCGGCGAGGCGCTGGCGCCGCTGGAAAACCTCGGCACCAAGGCGCGCCCGCTCAGCGAGCTTGCCGATCGCCACCGCGCCGTCATCGCCGCCTGCGGCGGAGACGCCGCGTTCGCCGGCCCCGATGGCACGAAACTCGCCGACGCGCTCGACGAACTGGCGGCGAGCGCCGCCGCGGCCCGCCTCGCCGTGAAGCCGTCGGATTACGTCGAGCTCTTTGCCGCAGCGCTCGCGGGCAGGGTCGTGCGCCGGCCCGCGAAGCCGGGATTTCGCGTGCGCATCCTCGGGCCGCTCGAAGCGCGGTTGACCGAGAGCGACCGCGTCGTACTCGGCGGCCTGGTCGAGGGCACCTGGCCGCCGGAGAGCCGGACCGACGCCTGGCTCAGCCGGCCGATGCGGCTTGCGCTGGGCCTCGATCTGCCGGAACGGCGCATCGGGCTTTCGGCGCACGATTTCGCCCAGCTGCTCGGCGCCCGCGACGTGATCCTGACCCACGCCGCCAAGATCGCCGGCGCGCCGACGGTGCCGTCGCGCTTTCTGCAGCGCCTCGCCGCGGTCGCCGGCAAGCAATGGCAAGAGACGCGTGCGCGCGGCGACGCCTATCTCGCCTGGGCGCGCGAGCTCGACCGGCCAAACAAAATCGCGCCGGAACCGCAGCCGGCGCCCAAGCCGCCGGCAGCGGTGCGGCCGAAGAGTCTGTCCGTCACCGACATCGAGAACTGGCTGCGCGATCCGTACACCATCTACGCCAAATACATTCTGCGCCTGGCGCCGCTCGATCCGGTCGACATGTCGCCCGGCGCCGCCGAACGCGGCACCATGATCCACGCCGCGATCGGCGAATTCACGCAAAACTTTGCCGACGGATTGCCGGCCGATCCGGCGCACGAGATCGTCGAACGCGGCCGGCCGCATTTCGCCGCGCTGGAGGATTTTCCCGAAGCGCGCGCGTTCTGGTGGCCGCGCTTTCTGCGCATCGCGCGCTGGTTCGCCGATTGGGAGCGCCAGCGCCGCCCCGGCATCACCGCGCTTGCCGCCGAGATCCGCGGCGAGATCGCGCTGGCCAACGGCCTGTTCACGCTGCGCGGCATCGCCGACCGCATCGAGCGCCACGCCGACGGCCGCTACGTCATCCTCGACTACAAGACCGGCGCGGCCCGCACCGAAAAGCAGGTGCGCACCGGGCTGGCGCCGCAGCTCACGCTCGAAGCCGCGATCCTGCGCCAAGGCGGATTCACGGACATTGCGGCCGGCAGCTCGGTGGCGCAGATCGGCTACGTGCTGCTCAAGGGCGGCGCGCGGCCCGGCGAGCCGAAGCTGATCGATTTCATCGAAGGCACGCCCGACACGCAGGCCGACCGCGCACTCGGCAAGCTCGAAAGCCTCGCCACGCGCTTCGCCGACGACAGCGAGCCCTATCGCTCCCTGGTGCATCCGCTGTGGACCACCCATTACGGCGATTACGACCACCTCGCCCGCGTCAAGGAATGGTCGGCGACCGGCGGCGAGGTCGACGACATCTGGGGCGGCGAATGAGAGCGCCGGACACCATCCCGGGCGAGGTGCGGCGGCGGCAGAGCGAAGCCTCCGATCCCACGGCGTCGGCCTGGGTCGCCGCCAATGCCGGCTCCGGCAAGACCTATGTGCTGGCGCAGCGCGTGATCAACCTTCTGCTCGAAGGCGTGGCGCCGGAAAAAATTCTCTGCATCACCTTCACCAAGGCGGCCGCCGCCAACATGGCCAAGCAGGTGTTCGACCGCCTGGCGACCTGGACCACGCTCGACGACGCCGCGCTCGATAACGCCATTGCCGGGCACGCCAACGTCGCCGCGACGGCGCCGCGGCGCGCCCTGGCGCGGCGGCTGTTTGCCCGGGCGCTCGAAACGCCCGGCGGCTTGAAGGTGCACACCATCCACGCCTTCTGCACGCAGCTCCTGCACCAGTTCCCGTTCGAGGCCAACGTCGCCGCCCGCTTCAGCGTGCTCGACGAGGCTGAGCAATCGCAGCTCCTCGAGCGGCTCACCCTCGGCGTGCTGCTCGACGGCGCCGCGGCGCCGGACAGCGCGCTCGCCCGCGCGCTCACCATCGCCATGACGGCGGCGGCCGACCAGACGTTCCGCGACGTGGTGCGCGAGGCCATCGGCAACCGCGACGCCATCATGCAATGGGTGACCCACGCGGGCGGCGTCGCTGCCGCGATCGCGAGATTGTCGGAAAAACTCGGCGTCGATCCGTCCGACAGCCTGGAAAAGATCGAGGCGGACTATTTCGCCGGCACCATCATCGCGCCGGAGGAATGGCCGGCGCTGGCGGAAATCCTGGCGCGGGGCGGCAAGAGCGACAGCGAGCAGGCCGATCGCTTCGCCAGGCTTTCGACGCTCTCCGGCGCCGAACGGGTCGACACCTATCTCGATATTTTCCTCACCGCTGCGCGCACGCCGCGCAAATCCATCGTGTCGAAGGCGATCACCGATACGGCGCTGGTCGAACGGCTCTGTGCCGAGCAGGGCCGCGTCTGCGCGCTCCTTGAGCGGCATCGCGCCGTCGCCTGCCGCGGCCGCAGCGAGGCGCTGCTCACCGTCACCCACGAGGTGCTGACGCGTTATGCCGCCGAGAAGCAGCGCCGCGGACTGCTCGATTACGACGATCTCATCGACAAGACGCTGACGCTGCTGCGCGACACCGATGCCGCCTGGGTGCACTACAAGCTCGATCTCGGCATCGACCATGTGCTGGTCGACGAGGCGCAGGACACCAGCCACAAGCAGTGGGAGATCGTGCGTCGGCTCACCGCCGAATTCACCGCCGGCGCCGGCGCGCGCAGCGTCACGCGCACCGTGTTCGCGGTCGGCGACGAGAAGCAGTCGATCTACTCGTTCCAGGATGCCGCGCCGCGCGAATTCGCCGAGATGCTGCGCTATTTCCGCGGCACCCACGAGAAGAGCGGGCAGAAATTCGTGGTCAGCAAGTTCGAGCACTCGTTCCGCTCCGGCGACTCCATCCTCGGCGCCGTCGACGAAGTCTTCAAACGGACCGAGATTGCGGCGAGCGTCACTTCCGACGCAGCCGGCTTCCCGCCGCACATCGCGCTGCCCGACGCGCCGCCGAGCGTGGTCGAGATCTGGGAGCCGCTAAAACCCGATCAGCGCAAGGAGATCGAGGGCTGGGACGCGCCGTTCGATACCGTGAGCGAGACGAGCCCCCGGGTGCGGCTCGCCCGGCGCATCGCCCGCACCGTGCGCAAGATGGTGGACGACGGCGCCGCGCGCTACGGCGATGTTCTGATCCTGGTGCGCCAGCGCGGCGAATTGTTCGAAGCGATCATCCGCGCGTTGAAGCAGCAGAGCGTCGAAGTGGCCGGCGCCGACCGCCTGATGCTGACCGAGCACATCGCGGTGATGGATTTGATGGCGCTTGCCGACGCGCTGTTGCTGCCGCAGGACGATCTGGCGCTGGCGACGGTGCTGCGCAGTCCGCTGTTCGGCTTTACCGACGACGATCTGTTCGCCGTCGCCCACGACCGCGGCCGCGCGCCGCTGCGCGTCGCGCTGACGAAAAAGGCGCCGGAGCGGGAGATTTTTGCGCGCGCCGCCGAGCGGCTGGATGTGCTCTGGCGCGAGGCGCGGCAAGACACGCCGTTTGCGTTCTACGCAAACCTGCTCGGCGCCGGCGGCGCGCGCAAAAGCTTCCTCGGCCGGCTCGGCGCCGAGGCCAACGACGCGCTCGACGAGTTCCTCAATCTGGCGCTGGACTACGAGCGGCGCGAGACGCCGTCGCTGCAGGGTTTCTGCGCCTGGCTGCGCGACGCCCGCGCCGAGGTCAAGCGCGACATGGAGATCGCGCGCGACGAAGTCCGCGTCATGACCGTGCACGGCGCCAAGGGGCTGGAAGCGCCGGTCGTCATCCTCGCCGACACCATGACGCCGCCGGCCGGGCCGCGGCCGCCGCGGCTCCTGCAGCTCGCCGACGGCGCCGAGACCGGCGCCAAGGACGGCGCCAAGAACGGCGCAATGATCTGGGTCGGCCGCAAGGCCGACGACGTGCCGGGCGTCGCCACCGCGCGCAGCCTTGCCGCCGCGGAGGCCGAGCACGAATACCGCCGGCTGCTCTACGTCGCCATGACCCGCACCGCGCGCCGGCTGATCGTGTGCGGCGCCGACGGGCTGCGCGGACGGCCGAAGCACTGCTGGTACGATCTGATCCGCGGCGCGCTCGAGCCGTTCCTGGTTGGCGAAGGCGACGGCGACGACAAAGTCTTGCGCTATTGCAAGTCGCCGGCGGATCTCTTGCCGGGTGCCGCCGCCGCGGCGCAGCCCGCGACAACCGCAACGCGCGAACTGCCGGCGTGGCTGCGCCAGCCGGCGCCGCCGCAAGCACCGCGGCGCGCGCCGATCTCGCCGTCCTCGGCGTTCGATGAAGACATCGGCGGCATGGCGCCGAGCGCCGGCTCCGCCGCGGATCGGCAGAAGGCGCTGGCGCGCGGGCGCCTGGTGCATCGGCTGATGCAATCGCTGCCGGATATCGCGGTCGAGCGCCGCAAGGACGCCGCCGCGCGCTATCTCGCCAATGCCGCCACGGAATTTCTTCCGGCCGAGCGGGCGGCGCTGGCGCGGCAAGTGCTCGCCATCCTCGACGACAAGAATTTTGCCGAGATCTTTGCGCCGGGCAGCCGCGCCGAGGTGCCGATCGTCGGACGCGTCGCGCGCGTTGGCGGAGATTCAATTGCGGTCGCTGGCCAGGTGGACCGCCTCGCCGTCACCGGCGATACGGTGCAGATCGCCGACTACAAGACCGACAGGATCGTTCCCGACCGGCTCGACGAAGTGCCGCCCTATGTCACCCAGCTCGCGCTCTATCGCGCGGTGCTGGCTTCCGTCTTTCCAGGCAAAACCGTGCGCGCGGCGCTCTTGTTCACTGACGGGCCGAAGCTCATGGAAGTGCCCGCCGCGGCCATGGATGCGGCTTTGAATGCGGCCTTGAGCAAGCTTTCACCGGGTCCATGACACAAGGGTCACGCTGCGGTGAAGCTCCCTTGACGCGCTTTCGGCCGGTTCATAGGTTCAATGGCCCTGGCCCGCCGATTCTTCTAAAAAACGAGGTTTTTCATGGTCGATAAAACAACCGACGCGACGTTCGAACAGGACGTGCTCAAGGCCAGCTGCCCGGTGGTGGTCGATTTCTGGGCGGAGTGGTGCGGTCCATGCAAGATGATTGCGCCGGCGCTGGAAGAGATTTCCAAGTCGCTCAACGGCAAGGTCAAGATCGTCAAGCTCAATGTCGACGAGAATCCCGGCACCGCGGCCAAATTCGGCATCATGTCGATCCCGACCCTGATGCTGTTCAAGGACGGCCAGCTCGCTTCCCGCCAGATCGGCGCCGCGCCGCGGCAGAAGCTCGAGCAGTGGATCACTGCGGCGGTGTGATTTCGTCATTCCGGTAAATTCGGCGTCGAGTGCCTTGCCCTCGCCCCTTGCGGGAGAGGGCAGCGCCTGCCGTCCAGCAAACACCGTTGGGTGAGGGGTCGCGGCCCGACCCCTCACCCGGTTCTTGTTGTTGAACCGCCGCGTTGCCCTCTCCCGCAAGGGGCGAGGGCACAATAACGACCACCCGCAAAATCAATGCCGGAAATGCCGCGTCCCGGTCACCACCATGGCGATGCCGGCCTCGTCGGCGGCTTTGATCACCTCGTCGTCGCGCATTGAGCCGCCGGGCTGGATCACAGCGGTGGCGCCGGCTTCGATGGCGACCAGCAATCCGTCGGCGAACGGAAAGAACGCGTCGGAGGCGACCACCGAGCCTTTGGTCGCGGGCTCCTTGAGGCCGGCCGCTTGTGCGGCGTCCATCGCTTTGCGCGCGGCGATGCGCGCGGCATCGACCCGGCTCATCTGCCCGGCGCCGATGCCGACCGTCGCCAAATCCTTGGCATAGACGATGGTGTTCGACTTGACGTGCTTGGCGACGCGGAAGGCGAAACGCAGGTCGCGCAGCTCGGCATTGGTCGGCGCCCGCCTGGTCACCGGCTGCAAATCCATGTCGTCGACCACGGCGTTGTCGCGCGACTGCACCAGGAGGCCGCCGGCCACGGTTTTGGCGAAGAGCCCCGCGGCGCGCGGATCGGGCAGACCGCCGGCGAGCAGCAGCCGCAAATTCTTCTTGGCGCCGACGACGGCGATGGCGTCGGCCGTCGCATCCGGCGCGATGATGACTTCGGTAAAAATCTCGGTGATGGCGCGCGCCGCTTCAGTGTCGAGCGTGCGGTTGAGCGCGACGATGCCGCCGTAGGCGGATACCGGATCGCAGGCCAGCGCTTTGCGATAGGCGTCGAGCAAACTGTCGCCCTCCGCCACGCCGCACGGATTGGCGTGCTTGATGATCGCACACGCCGCGGTGCGCGCCGGATCGAATTCGGCGACGCATTCGTACGCCGCGTCGGTGTCGTTGATGTTGTTGTAGGACAGCTGCTTGCCTTGCGCCTGCCGCGCGGTCGAGACGCCGAACCGCGGGTCCGGCGTGCGATAGAACGCCGCCGCCTGGTGCGGGTTCTCGCCGTAGCGCAGTTTCTCGATCAGCCGGCCGCCGAAGGCGCGATAATCCGGCGCGATGTCGTCGAGCGCCTTGGCAAACCAGTTGGCGATCGCCGCGTCATAGGCCGCGGTGCGCGCATAGGCTTTGGCGGCGAGCCGCCGCCGTAGCGCCAGCGTCGTCGCGCCTGAGTGCTGCGTCAGCTCGGCCAGCACCGCGGCGTAATCGCTCGGCTCGACCACGACGGTGACGTCGTCGTGGTTCTTCGCCGCGGCGCGGATCATGGCCGGGCCGCCGATGTCGATATTCTCCATGCAGGCGGCGAAATCGGCGCCGCGCGCGGCGGTGGCTTCGAACGGATAGAGATTGACCACCAAGAGGTCGATCGGCCGGATGTTATGCGCCCGCATTGCCTCGACGTGCGCGGCGTTATTGCGCATCGCCAGCAGCCCGCCGTGGACCGCCGGATGCAGGGTCTTGACCCGGCCGTCCATCATTTCGGGGAAGCCGGTGAGGTCGCTGACGTCGAGCACGTTGAGGCCGGCATCGCTCAAGGTCTTGCGCGTGCCGCCGGTCGAAATCAGCTCGATGCCGTGGCCGGCGAGCGCGCGGGCGAAGTCGACGACGCCGGTCTTGTCGGAGACGGAAATGAGGGCGCGCGATACGCGGCGGAGCTGCTCGGTCATCGCCTTTCTCTACTCCCTCCCTCGCGCGCGGGGGAGGCGAAAATGCAAATAGTTCACAACGGCAGCCGCGGTTCCTCTTCGCGCATGCGGCGCGCGGTGCCGACATTGGCGAGCGCGGTGGACGTGGTCTGCGCGAAGGTCCACAGCACGCGCGGCGTATTGCCGGCATGGCCGCGGATGACGAGCTGCGTGGTGCGGCGCGGGCCGTCGGTGCCGGCGAGATAGACCGAGTCCTCGAGATCGACGCGGACGTCGGGGGCGGTGAAGATCCACACCTCCTTGGTCGCGGTCATCAGCATGACGCCGTGGCCGTCGGTCAGCCGCGTCGCCTTGACCGAGGGGTGCAGGTGGAAGCGCACTGCGAAGCGGTCCTCGGTGCTGCGCAATTGGGCGCTGCCGTCGGCGGCGAGGAACATGTCCTCGCCCTCGAACTTGGCGCCGTCGGCCGCCAATACGATGGTGCGCTCGTGCAAAATGCCGAAGCGGTCGGCATAGCCATCGTGCGCCGCGCGCAACACGATGCCGTCGGCGCCCGCCTCGCGGGTCACCGCGACATGGCTCGGCCCGCCCAGCATCGGCGAGCCGCCGAGCACGCGCCGGAACGCCGCGGTCTCGACGAACCGCGCCGAGGAGGTGTCGTTGAACGTCACCGTCGAATGCGCCGGCGTGCCGCGGGCAAACGGCCGCCAGCTCTCACGCGCGGTCGGCGGCATGCCGCAATTCACCACCATCAGGCTGCCCTTGGGCGTGGAGAATTCGAACGACAGGCAGCCGGCATGGGCTTCCAGACTCATCTCAATCGGCGGCGCGCGGCCGGTATCCATGATCAGCACGCCGCCTTTGGCTTCGAGCCGCTGATAGGCCGAATGAGTTGCGCTCGACAGCGGCGCGCCGTGGATCTCGTCATAGGCCAACAGCGTCAGCAGCCGGTCGGCCGGCGTCGGGCCCATGCCGTTGAAATGCGCGAACGTGCCTTCGGAGTGGCGGAAGAAGCGCAGCATCGGCATCATGCGGTCGATGGCGTTGAGCAGCGGCTGCGGCGGCGCGATGTTGCGCGACGAAAACACCTGGCCGAGCGGCAACAGCTCCATCAACACCTCGATGATGGCGCCGGGATCGCGGCCGGCATGGCCGCCGTCGGGCAGGATTTGCCGGTCGATCTCGTGGCGCAGCCGTTCCGTCGCGGTCTTGATGTGGCGCGCCTGGCCGGCGATGCACAAAGCCGCGTAGGTCAGCGCCAGCGCCGCCTGCATCCGCGCCACGCCGCGCCGCGCGTCGCCCGCGGTATGGCGCAGATACCGCACCTGCCGCACCAGGCTGCGCAGGAAGCGGCGGTAGAACCGCGCGTCGGCGTCCTGCAATACCAGCGGCGCCTGGCTGAGCCAGGAGATGATGCGCCGCGACAGCACGTCCGGCCGCCAGGCGACCGGATGCCAGGAGCCCTGCAGCGCGATCCACTCGTCGACCAGCGCGCGCGCATTGGCCCGCGTGATGCCGGATTCGGCGGCGCGCAGGTGGCGCAGCCAGCCGAAGCCGAGCAATGCCCTCGCCCATTCGTCCGACGGCGGCTCCATCTCGAAGATCGAGCGGCCGTCGCAGACCACGACCTTGCCGGCAAAGGCGAAGCGGCCGGAATAGATTTCGGTGGCGCGGGTGGCGTCGGCGGTGCGCAGATCCTGCGGCGCGATCAGCAGGCGATCGGCCTTGAACTGCGGCAGCGGCCAGCGCAGCAACGGATGGCCGTTGAGCCGCCCGGCGGTTTGCCGCAAGCCGCCGCGCAGCAACAGCCATGACAGCTTCAAATTATTGCCGATCGAACCGCGCGCCATCGCCGCGCCAACCCCTCCCTGAATGCACCCCCTCCCTATCCTCCCCCGCTTGCGGGAGAGGATGAGGAGGGTTGTCGCACCATAACGAAACCCCAAACGGGCGGGGAATAAACCCCTAAACCCATGAAATGCTAGTGTTTTTGAAGCCGTGCGGCATAAAAGCCATCGACGCCGGCGAAGCGCGAATCAGCATCGGTAAAATGGCACGGTAGCGTCCGCAGATCGCCGTCGCCGGAGAGAAACTCGGCTTCGCCGAACACCTCCGCGGGCGTCAGCGGCACGCGCCGCACGCTTGCCTCGCGGGCAAGCAGCGCGCTGACGATCTCCACGCCTTCCTCCGGCTCGAGCGAGCACGTGCAATAGACCAGCGTGCCGCCCGGTTTGGTCAGCGCGACCGCGCGATCCAGCAAGCGGCGCTGCAACGCGGCGAGCGAGGTGATGTCGGCGGCGCGCTTGAGCCAAGGCACGTCGGGATGGCGGCGGATGGTGCCGGTCGAGGTGCACGGCGCGTCGAGCAACACGGCGTCGAATTGTTGCTCCGGATTCCACGCCGCGACGTCGTAGCAGACAAGCTCGGCGTCGAGCGACAAGCGGGTGAGATTTTCGTGGAGCCGCTTGAGCCGCGCCGGCGCGCGATCGACCGCGGTGATTTTGGCGCCGGCTGTGGCCAGCTGCGCCGTCTTGCCGCCGGGCGCGGCGCACAGATCGGCGACGCGCAGGCCGGCGACGTCGCCGAACAGCCGCGCCGGGATCGACGCCGCGGCGTCCTGCACCCACCAAGCGCCCTCGTCGAAACCCGGCAGCGCCGTTATTGCGCCCGGCGCCAGCGTGCGCACCGAACCGGTCGGCAGCACGCGGCCGCCGAGTTTTGCCGCCCAGCCGGCGGCATCGGATTTCACCGTGAGATCGAGCGCCGGCTCGCGGCCGTTGGCGGCGGCGATGGCGTGCGCGGTCGCCTCGCCGTAGTTCTTGATCCAGCGCGCCATCAGCCACGGCGGCGTGTCGAGCGCCGGCGCATCGAGCGCCGCAAGCCGCTCGGCGCCTTCGCGCGCGATCCGCCGCAGCACCGCGTTGACCAGGCCGGCAAAGTGCAAGGCGTGGCGATCCTCGCGCGCCAGCCGCACCGCGAGATCGACCGCGGCATGGTTCGGCACGTCGAGAAACAGAATTTGCGCGGCGCCGATCAACAGCGCGGTCTCGACCCGCGGCGCCTGGGCCGGCGATCCGCGGTCGAGAAAAGACCCCAACAGATGGCGCAGCGTGCCGAACCGGCGCAGCACGACGGCGACGATCGCCCGCGTCAGCGCCCGGTCGCGTTCGGGCAGCGCCGCCAGCGCCGCGGTGGCGGCGCGCGCATCGGAGCCTTCGAGCATCTCGTCGAGGGCACGGTTGCGGCCCAGCACGCCCTCGACGATGTCGGCCGCGACGTGCCGCGCCGCCAGGCCGGGCGCATCGTCCCGGCCGCCGGAATGAGCCCGCGGCTTGCGCGCGTGCTTGGCCAAAATTCCTCCTTGCAGGTGCGGCACCGCTACGCCAAGTCAGAGGCGATGCCAACCGAGTCCGACAACAAGCGTCCGCTGCCGCCGGCCGCCGAACGCGCGCTCGCCGAAGCCGCAGCCCGCCGCGCCGAGCACGACCGCAAAGCCGCCGAACAGGCCAAGGAATCCGGCGGCCGCGGCGGGCTCGAGCCGACCCGCTATGGCGATTGGGAGAAGAATGGGTTGGCGTCGGATTTCTGAGGATTTCCGCCGGCGGTTGCTCTTTTGTTCTTGACTCTTGCTCCAAGGAATATAATCACAATTATCGGCTTGACACCACAAGCCCCAAGGTGTAGGGTTTTCCTACGCTTTTGAGGGGTTTGGTGCCATGACTGACGTGTTTACGGCTCCCCATTTCAGGGACGACAATGAGGCCCGCAAGGTGCTGGAAAGCATCCTCTGGCCGGAAGGTCCGGTGTGCCCGCACTGTGGCGTGATCGGCCATGCCTACGCCACCAAACGCGCTGGCGTGTACCGCTGTGCGGAGAAAGAGTGCCGCAAGGATTTTACCGTCACGATGAAAACGGTCATGGAGCGCAGCAAGATCGCGTTGCATAAGTGGCTCCAAGCGTTCCACCTTATGTGTTCCAGCAAGAAAGGCGTGAGCGCTCATCAGCTCCATCGCACGCTTGATATTACCTACGAGGCCGCGTGGTTCATGGCGCACCGCATTCGCGAGGCCATGCGCGCTGGGGGCTTGGCGCCGCTAGGCGGCAATGGCGGTATCGTCGAAGCGGACGAAACCTATTACGGCCCGGTCGAGCGGCCACAGCCGCGCTCGCGTGGTCGCATTCCGCGGCCGACAAAAGGCGGTAGGTCCGGCCCAGCCAACAAGCGTCCAATCGTTGCGCTAGTCGAGCGCGGCGGCAACGTTCGCACCTTCCATGTGCCGGTCGCCAACAAGGCAGAGATTTCCCAGATCGTGCGCGAGAACATCGCCCGCGAGTCGCGGCTGCATACCGACGAAAGCAATCTGTATCCCGACGTTGGCGATCTTTTCAGCGCACACAAGACGGTGAAGCACACCGCTGGCGAATATGTCCGATATGATGATGGCGAAGCTGTTCACACCAATTCTGCGGAAGGCTACTTCTCAATCTTCAAGCGCGGTATGCGGGGCGTTTATCAGCACTGCAAAGAGAAGCATTTGCATCGCTATTTGGCGGAATACGATTTCCGTTACAATCACCGCGTCGCGCTTGGCTACAATGATGGCGACCGTGCGAGGCTTGCCGTGAAGAACGCCAGCGGCAAGCGTCTCACGTATCGGGGAACTCATTAAAGCAGACTATCGAGCGCAGGCGTTGCGCTTCATGCGCTGGAGGAAACGCCATGGTCGGTGAAGTGTTTGCGGGCATAAGTGCATTTAGTGAGATGCTCGGCATCGCGAAGTCGCTTCGTGATATGGACGACGCCGTTAAGAGAAACGCGGCCGTCTATGATCTCTGGGAAAAGATCACAGCCACCCAAGCGCAATATACGGCGGCGATTGAGCAGGTAAGTGAGCTTAAAGAAAAACTCCGCCGCTTTGAAACATGGGAGACAGAGAAACAGCGTTACGAGTTGCAAGACGTTGATCGGGGTTTTTTCGCCTACGTATTGAAGCCGGGAATGGAGGCCGATGAACCACCTCATGCACTTTGTGCAACTTGCTATCAACGCGGGTTCAAATCGTTCTTTCAGAGCAGCGGTCATGTCACCATCCATGAGCATTATTGGTTTTGCCCCTCGTGCAACACGAAGGTCAAAAGCCAGTGGCGTTCTATGGCAGAGATGTTGCAGAAAATGCGCGTCAGAAAAGCCGCGCAATAAAGAGCCTCAGTCAGTTTTTCTTCTTTGTCAGTTTTCTTTGTTGCGGCCCCCGTCGCTTCGGAGTCACACTCGCTTTGTGCTTGGGGCCAGCGACGCGGGCACCCCGTAACGCGTCCTCAAAACGACGTTGCGCCTCTTCGGCTGTATACGTTTCGTGTTTATTCCGACCGGCCATCTAGATTGTCCAATGCCAGAGATTGAGTACCCAAAATCTTATGAGGCCTTGGGGCGCTTTATCACAGCGTTCGAGGGCATGGTAGACGAAGCTCGATCAAACTCCACTAGACTACTTTCTAAGGACCCAACTCATCTTCACCTGATCGAAGTTGCGCTTCATCATCCCTCTATCACTGCAAAGCCAGTGTTTGAAATTTTCCGCGCCATTATAATTCAAATCGTAGATGCTTCAATCGAGGCACAGAAAATATTCAAAAAAACAGGGAAACGTCATCCGATGACCCGATATGGTATAGGGAAGAAACCCATAGATTTCTCACCGTCCGACCGCGAAATTTTCCTGGGCGTCTTGAAAACCATTGCAGATGAATTCACGGCGCTCGTGAACATGCGTAACAACCTTCTGCATGGAACGTGGTTCGTAGGCTACACAGAAAGTAGTAGCGATCCCTTCGCAGAAGAATTCCATGTTCACAAATACGCCGTGACGAAAGAGGGGCTAGCTGCCCTTAAACTTCCCAAAAGTAGGGGTGAACTCCTGGAGTTGGGAAAACGCTGCACCGATGTGACGCATTGGCTTTGGCAGATTGATCAATGCATCAACGGTTATAATCCAATCTCGGAACGATTTCAGCGCCGTGGCAGTGATTGGGTGATTGCCTTCGGGCAGACGACATTGCCAAAAAAATAGCACGCATCATCTGCTCCAATTCTTCGCGACCAGGATTATCCCAACCCCAAATCGCCTCTTCGTAATAGGCCGAGACACCCGCCTTGATCATCGCGGGCGTCACTCTAATGGTGTCAGAATCGGCGTTTTGTCGCTTTTTATACATCGCCGAATTCCGCACATATTCAAGGGGTTAAGTCAACACAACCTTGCCAAGGTGCTGATAATACTAGCCTTTGGGCTTGTGGTGTCAACCATAGAATTAGGAATATAATCCTAATTATATCGTTGACCGCACAATGGCAAAATGTAGTAGTGAGGCCGACAGGCCGACGCGACAGGCGAGCGTCTCAGTCCGGGGCGTTCGCTTGCCTGCTGGCATGTCTCAGGAGCAGCTCGACAAGCTGGCGGGCTTGTTCAACCTGCGGTGCGATGGCGACTGCAATTTCAGCAACGACCAGTTGGCGGTGATGGCTTTTCGCGAAGCCGTGCGACAGCCTCGTGGGTGAAGAGTTCTCTAGAAATCTCTTCTAAGTGGGTATTTGCTCGATTTACGAACTCTGCGAACTCACGCATGACCCGAAGAGGCGGGGCAAATTTGCCGATTCGGAAGAGGTAGGGATTTTCGGGGTTATGCACTGGCTGGATTGAGCGCAGGGTGACGATTTTGGTCTTGTTGTCGTAACCTTGAAGAACGCTATGCAAGTAGATGTTTCGGTCGGTCGCCATTTTCTTCACAGCGGCGGCAAATTCCCTGATTTTGCTTTTGTGCTGTTTTAGGGCGGGATGTTGATTGAAATATCGCTTCAAAAGCCGAATCTTGTCGGTGAACGGTCTTGGGTGATTGGGATCGTAGAGCGAGACAATTTCGCTTGAGTGCTGCTGTTTATTGACTTGCAGAAGAATGCTATCAATGTGCTGTTCGAGCCGCGCCCATGCTGCTGAAATGTAGCCCAAGGTTAGGAAGAATTCTGCTGCGGTTGCGGGATTGTTGATTGGTCCTCCATTAAGGAGGAATTCGTAAGTTTGGCCGCCTTCGTTTAGCAATACGAGATAGTCGTCAACCATGGGAAAAACCCTCGACAACGATCGATTTAGCGACAAAGAGGCGCGACAGCGTACTGAAACCGCGCTGCGTGCGGCGTTCCAAGCGCCGCACAAGACCTACGAGGAATTCAAGATCGGTAAGCGTAAAGGGAAACCGACCGAGAGTCCCGGCCGGCGCAGACCTGTGAAAAAGTCCGACTAGCGCACCCAAATACGCTTCACCTTGCGTTTCCAGTTCTTTTTGCGCCAGCGCATGAAGCGCGCGGCAGGTTTTGAGTAATCGGCCTTAGTGAGATTGCCGGTACGTGAGGCGCTTGCCGTCTGCGTTCTTGACGGCCATCGCCGCACGGTCGCCATCGCTGTAGCCGAGCCGGACGCGGTGATTGTAGCGGAAGTCGAATTCCGCGAGATAACGGTGCAGGTGCTTTTCGGCGCAATGCTGGTAGTTACCGCGCATGCCGCGTTTGAAGATCGAAAAATAGCCCTCTGCGGTGTTGGTGTGCACGTCGTCGCGGACGTATTCGCCTGCGCTGTGCTTGACGGTTTCGTGGGCGGCAAACGTCGTGCCAATCGCCGGGTAGAGGTTGCTTTCGTCCGTGTGCAGGCGCGACTCGCGGGCGATGTTGTCGGCAACGATCTTGCTCACGCTCTTCTTGTCGGCAACCGGGATATGGAACGTGCGGACATTGCCGCCGCGCTCGACCAGCGCCACGATGGGACGCTTGTCGCGCGGGCCGCGTGAGCCAACCTTGTAGGGACGGCCCTTGCGCGCCGGAGAGACGCGCGGCTGTTCGGTTTTGCCGAAATAGGTTTCGTCGGCTTCGACGATCTTGCCTTCGCCACCCATCGGCCCAAGGCCGCCCTGGCGCATGCACTCGCGGATGCGGTGGGCCATGAACCAAGCCGAGCGGTAGGTGATGCCGAGCGTGCGGTGCAGCTGATGGGCGCTGATGCCCTTCTTGCTGGAGCACATCAGGTGAAATGCCAGCACCCACTTGTGAAGCGCAATATGGCTGCGCTCCATGGGCGAGTTCATGGTGACGGTGAAATTGCCCCGGCAGGCCGCTTCGGCGCACCGATAGGTGCCAGCGGGCTTGATCGCATAGGCGTGGCCGACCACGCCGCAATGCGGGCAAACCGGACCTTCGGGCCAGCGCAGCGTTTCGAGATACGCCCTAGCGGCATCGTCGTTGGTGAAGCGGCGTTCGGTAAATGCGTTCATGGCCCAAGCCTTTCGATGCCCCACTACAGCATATCGGGCTTGTGATGTCAACGATATAATTGTGAATATAATCCTTCATCGCAACGCTCCTCAGCGTGCATCCGGCGGGGAATGCGATGCGGCATTTGTCGTTTTCGGCGTTCGCGCACACCCGGCGCGGCCACACGCTCATGGCCATCGGCGCCATGCTGGCGCTCGGTGTTGTCGCCGGCACGGCGCTTAAGCCGTGGTTGCGGCCGCCGCATGCGGCGGCACCGGCGCTGCTCGCCGCAATCGCGGCGCAGCGGTTCGATCCGAAGCTCAGCTATCCGACCGAGGTGTTGCGCATCATCGACGGCGACACGTTCGCGGCGCGCGTGCAGGTTTGGCCCGGGCTCGACGTCGACACCCATGTCCGGCTGCGCGGCATCGACGCCGCCGAGTTGCATGCGCGCTGCGCCGCAGAGCTGCGCAAAGCGCTCGCCGCGCGCGCGGCGCTGCAGACGATCCTGGCCGAAGGCGGCGTCACGATTTGGCACGTCGGTCTCGACAAATATGCCGGCCGGGTCGACGCCGCCGTGGCGACGCGCGCGACGCCCGATGTCTCGGCCGCCATGCTCGCCGGCGGCTTCGCGCGCCGCTACGACGGCGGGCGGCGCGGCAGCTGGTGCAGGTGAGCCAGGGACCAGTAATCAGTAATCAGTAATCAGTAATCAGAATGCCGAGACAAGCATCCGCGCCCTGCCCTGTCTCGTTACTGATTACTGATTACTGATTACTGATCCCTGACTACCGGATCACCACCACCGGCGTGCCCACCCCGACCCGAGCAAACAAATCCGTCACGTCTTCGTTGAACATACGGATGCAGCCGTGGGAGACGAAATGGCCGATCGAAGACGGCTGGTTGGTGCCGTGGATGGCGTAGTCGAGGCCTGAGAGCGTCATCGCCGCGACCCCCATCGGATTGTGCGGCGAGCCGCCGGGAATGAGCGGCGGCAGCTTGGGATTTTCGGCCCTGATGTCCGGCGGCGGCGCCCAGTCCGGGCTGACATATTTGGCCTCGATCACCGAAGTGCCGGACCATTGCATGCCGGCGCGGCCGACGCCGACCGGATAACGGATCGCCTGGCCTGAGCCGATCACCAGATAAAGATGCCGCTCGGAAGTTTTCACCACGATGGTGCCGGGCGCGTAAGTCTCCGGCAGCGCCACCAGATCGCCGTGCGCCTGCGCCGGCTGGATCGCGAAGGCCGCCGAAGCGACGGCGGCCATCAGCACGGCCGAAAGCAGAACTCTCCCTCGCATCGTCGGATACTCCGCTACGCAACCATGACTAATCGGGATTCACCATAATCCAAACCGCGCCCCCGCTCAGCAGCGGCGCTGGAACACGGTAAAGTTTCTCTGAATTTTTCGCAGGGGCGACAATCTTCACCTCTCCCCGCCGCGCGGGGAGAGGTCGAGCGAGCGAAGCGAGCGAGGGTGAGGGGGCCTCTCCGCGATTCTGAGCTTCGCGGTTCCTGGCGACGAAGCTGGAGACCGTCGCTCAAGTCTCAGCCCAGCGGACAGGCCCCCTCATCCCGGCCTTCTCCCCGCACGCGGGGAGAAGGAGGAGATTACGCGCTCTCCTTGCTCTTGTTCTGCCGGTTGTTCACCAGATCGTCGACCACCGCGGGATCGGCCAAGGTCGAGGTGTCGCCGAGATTGCCGAACTCGTCCTCGGCGATCTTGCGCAGGATGCGGCGCATGATTTTTCCCGAGCGCGTCTTCGGCAGGTTCGGCGCGAACTGGATGAGGTCGGGCGAGGCGATCGGGCCGATCTCGGTGCGCACCCATTGCACCAGCTCCTTGCGCAGCTCCTCGGTCGGCTGCTCGCCGGCCATCAAGGTCACATAGGCGTAGATGCCCTGGCCCTTGATGTTGTGCGGATAGCCGACCACCGCGGCCTCGGACACTTTGGCGTGCGCGACCAGCGCGGATTCGACTTCGGCGGTGCCCAGGCGATGACCGGCGACATTGATGACGTCGTCGACTCTGCCGGTGATCCAGTAATAGCCGTCCTCGTCGCGGCGGCAGCCGTCGCCGGTGAAATATCGTCCGGGATAGGCGCTGAAATAGGTTTCGACGAAGCGGGCATGATCGCCGTAGACCGTGCGCATCATGCCGGGCCAGGCATCGGCGATGCACAGGTTGCCGCTGGCGGCGCCTTCGAGCACCTTGCCGTCGGCATCGACGATCTGCGGCACGACGCCGAAGAACGGCTTCGTCGCCGAGCCGGGTTTCAGTGCCGTCGCGCCGGGCAACGGCGTAATTAAAATGCCGCCGGTCTCGGTCTGCCACCAGGTATCGACGATCGGGCAGCGGCCGTCGCCGACGACGCGGTGATACCATTCCCAGGCTTCCGGATTGATCGGCTCGCCGACGGTGCCGAGCAGGCGCAGCGAGGCGCGCGAGGTTTTCTTCACCGGGGCGTCGCCGGCCTGCATCAGCGCGCGGATCGCGGTCGGCGCGGTGTAGAAGATGTTGACCTTGTGCTTGTCGATGACTTCCCAGAACCGCGACATCGACGGATAGTTCGGCACGCCTTCGAACATCAAGGTGGTGGCGCCGTTGCAGAGCGGGCCGTAGACGATGTAGCTGTGGCCGGTGACCCAACCGACGTCGGCGGTGCACCAAAAGATGTCGCCGTCGTGATAGTCGAAGATGTATTGGTGCGTCATCGCCACATAGATCAGATAGCCGGCGGTGGTGTGCAGCACGCCCTTCGGCCGCCCGGTCGAGCCCGAGGTGTAGAGGATGAACAGCGGATCCTCCGCGTTCATCTCCGCGCACGGGCATTCCGCCGTGACCATTTCCGCGGCCTCGTGATACCAGACGTCGCGCACCGGATCCATGTCGACGGGCGCGCCGGTGCGCTTGACGACGATGACATGATCGACACCGCCGGCCTTGGCGATCGCTGCGTCGGCGTTGGCCTTCAGCGGCACCTTGCGGCCGCCGCGCAACCCTTCGTCGGCGGTGATGACGACGTTCGACTTGCAATCCTCGATGCGGCCGGCGAGCGAATCCGGCGAGAAGCCGCCGAACACCACGGAATGGATGGCGCCGATGCGCGCGCAAGCCAGCATGGCGTAGGCGGCTTCCGGGATCATCGGCAGGTAGATGGTGACCCGGTCGCCTTTCTTGACGTTGCGGTTGCGCAGCACGTTGGCGAAGCGGCAGACCTCGTCGTGCAATTGCTTGTAGGTGATGTGTTTTGAATCTTTCGGATCGTCGCCTTCCCAGATGATGGCGGTCTGATTGCCGCGGCTGCGCAGGTGGCGGTCGATGCAGTTATAGGCGACGTTGGTGGCGCCGTCCTCGAACCACTTGACCGAGACATTCGGCTTGACGAAGGAGGTGTTCTTGACCTTGTGGAAGTGCTTCATCCAGTGAATGCGCTTGGCCTGCTCGGCCCAAAAGCCGTTGGGATCGGCCAGCGAGCTGTCGTACATTTTCTGGTATTCGTCGGCCCTGATGAAAGCCCGTTTGGTCCACTCGGCGGGAACCTCGTAAATTTTTTCCGACATATCGTCCTCCACATAACGCGCCAAGCGGGCTGCCGCCGGCGCGTGTCGTTTGTCCTTGTTGGCGCCATTATGCGATGGCGTTCGACGCCCGGACAAGGCTGTAGCCCGGCTTGAGTGGAGCGAAAGCCGGGAGAGCCTGCGACAATTCGGCCCCGGATTTCGCTGCGCTCAATCCGGGCTACTTCTACCGCCGCGCCCCAAACTCCTGGTTCGGGAACGCCGGCGCATCGGGCGTCTTGATCACGACGTAGGGGTGATCGAGCTCGATGTGGCAGGCATTGCAGCCCTGGGTGACCTGGTCATAGGCGGCGGCGAATTTTTGCGCGTCCTGCTGCCTGATGGCGGCTTCGACGGCTTTGAACGGCTGGGTCAGCGCCAGGTCGACCAGATCGCCGACCGGCATGCCGCGGAATTTCGGCACCGCCTTGGCGATGCCGGCGAAGGCCTGGCGGAGCTCGACCAGCGCGTAATTGGCCAGCGCCCAATTCTCCGCCTTGCCGGCCAGGCCGAGCTTGGCGTGGCGCGGCTGAATGAGCGTGTTCATGAGATCGCCCATGCCCATGACATAGGGCACCGCCGCATTCGGCGGCGGCGGCGGCGATGCCGGCTGTTGCGCAGTTTGCGCAAAGCCGGCACCGGCGGCGCTAAAGAGCGGCACCGCGGCAAACGCGGCAAAGACCGCAAGGCGATTGTTCATGGCATGCCCCGAATCGCCGCCCGCGGCTACACGCCCATGGCGCCGATGATCGCGCCCATCAGCACCAGCACGATCAGCCAATTGCCGAGGTCGATCAGCAGCAGCCGCTTGTCGCGGCCGGAGAAGCAGAAATTGACCACCATGGTGGTGAGGATGAAGCCGAACCATAACAGCGCGCCGGTGATGACGCCGTTCTTCAGCGTCACCTCGCCCGGGCCGAGATGGCCCAAAACGCCGGCTAGCATCCAGGCGATCACCAGGTTGCCGATGAAGGCGTAGACGAACGGCAGGAACGCGCCGGGCTTTTTCATTTCCGCCTTGCACTCATCCGGGGTCTTGCCCAGCGCCGACTGGTAGATGCGGCCGAGGCTCATGTACCAGCCGGCGCTGGCGAGCCAGGCGACGACGGCGGCGATCACGATGGCGAGATAGTTGATCCCGGCAAAGGTCATGGTGTTTCCCCTTTTGTCACTCCGGGCCGGCCGCGAAGCGCCGAACCCGGAATCCATAATCACGATTGTAGCGAGTCTTGCACGGTCAGCGGTTATGGATTCCGGCTCTCGCTGCGCTTGGCCGGAATGACGGAATCACCCTTTCATGCCGCCCATCTTGCCGATGAGCTTCCATTGCTCGTCAGTCACCGGCTGCACCGACAGGCGGCCGTATTTCACCAGCGGCATGTCCTTGAACTTCGGCTCCGCCTTGATGGCGGCGAGCGTCACCGGCTTCGGCAGCGGCTCGACCGCGCCGGTGGTCACGGCGACCCAGGGCTCGCCCTTGCCGGCGGTCGGATCCGGATAGGCCTCGCGGAGAATTTCGCCGATGCCGACGATCTGCTTCTCGTCGCCGGTATGATAGAAGAAGAACTTGTCGCCCTTCTTCATCTCCTTGAGATATTTGCGCGCCGTGAAATTGCGCACGCCGCTCCACGGCTCGCCTTTGTTGCCGCGCTTGACCTGATCGTCCCAGGAAAATTCCTCGGGCTCCGTCTTCATCAACCAATGGGCCATGTCATTCCTCCGACTTCAAAGGCCGCGTCAGCAAGGACTCGATCGCCTCGGCCACGCTCAATTTTTGCTCGAGCAGCGCCGCGACCGCGGCCGCGATCGGCATGTCGACCGAACGCTCGCGCGCCATGTCCAGCAGCACCGGCGCGGTGAAGGCGCCTTCGGCAAGCCCGGTGCTGCGCCGGATCGCATCGAGCTGTTCGCCGCGCCCGAGCTTCATGCCGAAGGTGAAATTGCGCGACTGCGGCGTCGAGCAGGTCAAGAGCAGATCGCCGAGGCCCGACAGCCCCATCATGGTCTGCGGTTTGGCGCCGAACGCCTTGCCGAAGCGGGTGAGCTCGGCAAAGCCGCGGGTGGTCAGCGCCGCGCCGGCGCTGGCGCCGAGCCCGCGGCCGGTGACGACGCCGGCGGCGATCGCCAGCACGTTCTTGGTGGCGCCGCCGATCTCGACGCCGCGGATGTCGGTCGAGTGATAAGGCCGAAAGCTCGCCGAGCCGATCGCCTGCGCAAGCTCCTGGGCGAGCTTGCCGTCGCGCGCCGCCAGCGTCACCGCGGTCGGCAAGCCACGCGCCACGTCGGCGGCGAAGCTCGGCCCGGACAGGATCGCCGGCGTCGCGTTCGGCGCGCATTCGGCGACGATCTCGGTCATGAATTTTTTCGTGCCGCGCTCAATACCCTTGGCGCAGACGATCACGGGCGTGCGCGCTGCGAGCGATGACGCGAGAGATTTCGTGGCGCTGCGTACCGCCTGCGCCGGCACCACCAGCAGGATCGCGCGCGCTCGCGCGGCGTCGGCAAGCTCGGCCGCAATGGTGATGCGGTCGTCGATCCGCACCCCGGGCAGGAACAGGCTCTCGCGCTTGTCGGCGAGCTGCTCCGCATTGGCGGCGTCGTGCTCCCACAGCGTCACCTGGCGCCCGGCGCGCGCGCAAGTCAGCGCCAGCGCCGTACCCCAGGCGCCGCCGCCGATGACCGCGATGTGATCGAACGCCATCGTCCCAGCACTCATGCCCGGCTTTATAACATCTCGCCGCGCAGCAGTTTGGGCACTTCGCCGACCAGGCCGGCCGCCTCGCGGATGAACAGGCGCTTCAAATTCGGCACCCGGTCGACCAGGCCGAGGCCGATGTCGCGGGCGAGGCGGAGCACATCGGAGCGGTTGGAGAACAGCCGGTTGAGACCGTCGGTGGCGATGCCCATGGTCACCGTGTCGAAACGGCGCCAGCGCTGATAGCGCTCGAGCACGATCGCCGAACCCGGATCGAGGCCGAGCCGCGCCGCATCGACGATGACTTCGGCAAGCGCGGCGACGTCCTTCAAGCCCATATTGAGCCCCTGCCCGGCGATCGGATGGATCACGTGCGCCGCGTCGCCGACGAGCGCGATGCGCTCGGCGATGAATGAGCGGGCGACGAAGAAGCCGAGCAGATGCACGCGCCGCGCGCCGACCGCATTGATCTCGCCGAGATGCAGCTTGAAGCGTTTTTCAAGCTCGCCATGGAAGGCGTCGTCCGGCAGCGCCACGATGCGTTTTGCCTCCTCGGTCGCCTCGGTCCACACGATCGAGGAGCGGTTGCCCTTGAGCGGCAGGATCGCGAACGGACCGGCGGGGAGAAAATGCTCCTCGGCGCGGCCGCCGTGAGCGCGCTCGTGGCCGACGGTGGTCACGATCGCCGACTGGTCGTAAGTCCAGCCATGGGTGGCGATGCCGGCATTTGTGCGGATCGTCGAGCGCGCGCCATCGGCGGCGGCAACGAGCCGCGCGGCAAAGGCGCGGCCACCTTTAAGCTCGGCGACGACCCGTTCGCCGTCATGGCTGACCTTGTCGACGCCGGACGCGACAAGCGTCACGCCGATGGCTTTGGCCTTCTCGGCCAGCGCAGCGACGAGATGGCGGTTCTCGATCATATGGGCGAACGGCTCGCCCGGCTCGACCTCGCCGGCGAAGGTGAGAAACACCGGCCGCACCGCGTCGTCGAGCCGGCTGTCGGTGACCACCATGTCGAGGATCGGCTGCGCCTCTCCGCTCACGCTCTTCCAGACGCCGATCGTCTCGAACAGCCGCCGCGCCGCCGCGACGATGGCGGAGGCGCGTTCGTCGTCGGCGTGAGTTTTGCCGAGCGCCGGATCGGCGACCGCGACGGCGAACGACGGGCCGAGCGCCTCACGCAGCGCAATGGCCAGCGTCAGGCCGGCAAAGCCGCCGCCCGCGATCAGAACATCGACAGTCTCACGTGGCATCATCCCATTCTATCACGCCGTTGCTGGGCTTGACGACGGACGACGGACGACAGAGGACGGATAAGGAAGTACCCATAAGTCGTCTGCCGTCCGTCGTCTGGAGCCCACATGCCCTCCGCCGTTCAGGAAGTCCTCGACATTCTCGATCTCGAGCCGCTGGAGGTGAATTTGTTCCGCGGCCGCTCGCCGCAATCGCGCTGGCAGCGGGTGTTCGGCGGCCAGGTGATCGGCCAGGCGCTGGTCGCCGCCTGCCGCACCGTCGACGACGTCGCGGCGCGGCCGCCGCATTCGCTGCACGCCTATTTCCTGCTCGGCGGCGATCCAAAGGTGCCGATCATCTACGAGGTCGACCGCATCCGCGACGGCAAGAGCTTCACCACGCGCAACGTCAAGGCGGTCCAGCACGGCCGCGCCATCTTCTCGATGTCGGTGTCGTTCCACCTCTCCGAACCGGGACTGACGCATCAAGTGAAAATGCCCGAGGTGCCGAAGCCGGACGAACTGCCCGGCGAGGAGGAACTCAAAAAACGCATCTATCCGCTGTTGCCCGAACCGGCGCGGCGCTACTACGCGCGCGAGCGGCCGATCGAATTCCGCCCCGTGGAGTTCAGCCGCTATCTCGGCGAAAAATCCGAGAACGGCCGCTTCGATATCTGGATCCGCGCCACCGGCCGGCTGCCCGACGAGCCGGCGATCCATCAATGCGTGCTGGCTTACGCCTCCGACATGATGCTGCTCGACGCGGCGCTGATCCCGCACGGCCGCAGCGTGTTCTCGGAAGACATCATGGCGGCGAGCCTCGACCACGCGCTGTGGTTCCACCGCCCGTTCCGCGCCGACGAATGGCTGCTCTACGCCCAGGACAGCCCGAGCCTCGCCGACTCGCGCGGCTTTTCGCGCGGCTTGATATTTTCCGGCGACGGCACGCTGGTCGCCTCGGTGGCGCAGGAAGGCCTGCTGCGGCAGCGCCGGCGCGCCAAGTCCTAAGTTCAAAGTCCTAAGTTATCGACAGGATGCACGGGATGGTTGCCTAAGGCGGCTTCGTATTGCTATGTTCACGTTTTAGTCCAGGGGTATCGCCGTGGGTATGGGTGCCGACATTTTGCCGCTGCTGATGGCGCTGAAACGGCGCGGTTACATTCCGAACGGCTCCGCGGTGATCGAAATCGGCGCCCAGCAGCTCGACGCATCGTTCGTCGGCGCGACCGACGACATTGCGGCGACCGGCCGTATCTTCGGCATCACCAGCCCGCCGCCGCCGTTCGCCTGGACCGGCCCGCGCAGCGACACCAATGCGCTTGCCGGCGCGCCGCTGGCGCGCGACTTCTGGACTTGGCTGGGCTTCAACTACGCTTCGATCGATATCGACGGCTCGCCTGGCAGCATTCCGCTCGATCTGAACTATGACGAGGTGCCGACCGGGCTCATCGGCCGCTATGACGTCGTCACGAACTTCGGCACCACCGAGCACGTCGCCAATCAGCTGCAGTCATTCAAGATCATCCACGATCTGGCGGCCGCGGGCGCGCTCATGTTGCATGTGCTGCCGGCCGGCGGCATGCCGAACCACGGCCTGGTGTCCTACAATCCGAAATTCTTTTGGATGCTCGGGCGCAGCAATGGTTACAAGATCGCGTTCATGACCATGGGCCAATCCGCCCCCGCAGGTTTACCGAATGACCTCGTGGAATTTTTGGCGCTTTACGAACCGCAGGCGCAAGCCGATTTTGCCGCTTTCCGGATGCCGGCGACATCGGTCGTCGTCGCGCTGCAAAAAGTCTTCGACACGCCGTTTGTTCCGCCGCTCGACGTGCCGACCGGCACCACGACCGAGCACGCGGCGTTGCGCGAGCGGTACTGGTCGGTGCTCAAGCCCGATGCGTCGTTTCAAGCCCGCGAGCGCGATCTGCTGGCGCGGATCAGGGCGGTCTACGATCGCGAACAGGCTTTGGCCGCGAACGAAGCCGATCTCGAGCGACGCAAGCGTGCCGTCTACGACCGCGAGCAATATGTCGCGGCGCACGAACGGGCCGCGCGCCTGCTGGTTGCGCCGATAACAGCGATGCACAAAGTTCGGCAATGGCTGCACGCCCGGGCGCCGCGATGGCTGGTCGCCGCCAAACGCAAGATGCTCGGTACCGCGGGCGCGAAATCCGACCGCGCGTCATCGGGCGGAACCTGATCGATGCGTCGCCGCCCGGCCATTCATATCCGCGGCGCGGTGGGCTAATCTGCCACGGACGCCGGCCGTCGCGCCTGGCGGCACGGCGCAAGGGAATGCCATGAAGCTCGTCATCGCGATCATCAAGCCGTTCAAGCTCGAAGACGTGCGCGACGCGCTGCTTGCGGTCGGCGTGCACGGCATGACCGTCACCGAGGTGAAAGGCTACGGCCGGCAGAAGGGCCACACCGAGATCTATCGCGGCGCCGAATACGCGGTGAATTTCCTGCCGAAAATCCGCATCGAAGTCGCCGTGCCCTCAAACCAGGTCGACCAGGTCGTCGAAGCCATCGGCGGCGCCGCCAAGACCGGCCAGATCGGCGACGGCAAAGTGTTCGTCACCACGATCGACCAGGCCATCCGCATCCGCACCGGCGAGACCGACGCCGACGCGCTCTGAACCGGCGGTTGTTGCACCGCAAAACCAGATCGCCTAGTTTTTAAGCAGGCCGGCTATATTCCACTCGCAAGGCTGGAATCGCACCGCCGGCTGTTGCCGGAAAATCGAGCATCTGCCAGAAAATCGGTTAGTTATCAAATCGTTAAGGTCAGACGCAGAGTTGGCACGGCGCTTGATTGCCTGCCGCCTGGTAACGCCGCAAGGGGGCAGTTCCTAGGCGGTTTCAAACTTTGCCGTACGCGCCCGTTCGTCGCGGCACGATCGGGCGACAGGGGATCATGCACATGAAAATCGTCATGGCCGTCATCAAGCCGTTCAAGCTCGACGAGGTCCGCGACGCGCTGACCAAGATCGGCGTTCAGGGACTGACCGTCACCGAGGTGAAGGGCTACGGGCGCCAGAAGGGCCACACCGAAATCTATCGCGGCGCCGAATACGCCGTGAGCTTCCTGCCGAAGATCAAGCTGGAAATCGCCTGCGCCTCCGATCAGGTCGACAAGGTCGTCGACACCATCACGGCGGCGGCGAAGACCGGCCAGATCGGCGACGGCAAGATCTTCGTCTTCGGGCTCGATCACGCGGTGCGCATCCGCACCGGCGAGACCGACGCCGCCGCGCTGTAAAAAATCCCCACCACAAAAAAATTCCACCGACAGGAGTGAACCGATGTCGTTGAACATATTCTCCCGCGCGAAGCTCTTCGCGCTCGCAGGCTCGATACTGCTGGGGCTCGCGCTGAGCGCGCCGACGTTCCATGCGTCCTACGCGCAAGCGCCGGCGGCCACCGCGCCGGCGCCCGCCGCAGCACCTGCCGCGCCCGCGGCCGATGCCGGACCGCCGGCCTGCGACGGCGTCAAGGTGACGGAAAACTGCACGCCGAATTCCGGCGACACCGCCTGGATGCTGACCTCGATGGCCATCGTGCTGATGATGACCATTCCGGGCCTGGCGCTGTTCTACGGCGGCATGGTGCGCAAGAAGAACGTCGGCGACACCGTGATGACGAGTTTCGCCATCACCTGCCTGATCAGCATTTTGTGGCTGTTCTTCACCTACAGCCTGGCGTTCCGCGCCGGCACGCCGTTCATCGGCGGCCTCGACCGCGCCTTCCTGCAAAACATCGTCAGCAACACCTTCAACAGCGCGGGCGTGGCGCAGAACATCGGCACGCCCAATCCGCTGGCGCCGACCATTCCCGAATCCGTCTATTCGATGTTCCAGCTGACATTCGCGATCATCACCGCGGCGCTGATCGCCGGCTCGTTCGCCGAGCGCATGAAGTTCTCCGCCATGCTGTGGTTCATCGGCCTGTGGGCGATCTTCGTCTATTCGCCGATCGCCCATTGGGTGTGGGGACCGGACGGCATTTTCAACTCCGCCAACGACAAGGCCTGGGTAAAAGTGCTCGATTTCGCCGGCGGCACGGTGGTGCACGTCAATTCCGGCACCGCCGGCCTGATGGCGGCGCTGATGCTCGGCAAGCGCAAGGAAAGCGGCCCGCCGCACAACATGGTCTTGACCCTGATCGGCGCCTCGCTGTTGTGGGTCGGCTGGTTCGGCTTCAACGCCGGCTCGGCGGTGAGCGCCGGCATGCAGGCCGGCATGGCGATGCTGGTCACGCATGTTGCAACGGCAACGGCCGGCTTCACCTGGATGCTGGTCGAGTGGATGATGCGCGGCAAGCCGACGGTGATCGGCATCTGCTCGGGCGCGGTGGCGGGCCTGGTCGCCATCACGCCGGCGTCGGGCTTCGTCGGCCCGATGGGCGCCTTCGTCATCGGCGTCGCCGCCGGCGTCGTCTGCTACTGGGGCTGCACCGGCCTCAAACACATGTTCGGCTACGACGACGCGCTCGACGCCTTCGGCGTCCACGCGGTCGGCGGCGCGTCGGGCGCCATCCTCACCGGCGTGTTCGCGGTCGGCGCCTATGGCGGCACTTCCGGCCTGATCGAAGGCAATGCCGGCCAGGTGCTCAACCAATGCATCGGCGTCGGCACCGTGTTCGTCTACGACGTGATCGTGACCTTGATCATCCTCAAAGTGCTCGACCTCGTCATCGGGCTGCGCGTCAGCGTCGAAGTCGAGCGCGACGGCCTCGATCTCGCGCTGCACGGGGAGACGGTGCAGTAGCGCTTGCCCTCTCTTTGCGCGCGGGAGAGGCCGCGAACGCAGCGCGCAACGCTTCCCCTCTCCCCTTGCGGGAGAGGCCGCGAACGCAGTGAGCGGGTGAGGGGCAGTGAGCCGGTGAGGGGATGGCGCGAGCGTAACGCTCGGGGCGGAAACCCAGCACCGTCCCGATCGCCGCGAGGCCCCGGCGAGAGCCGGGGCCTCTTTTATTTCGCCAGAAATTCAACCTCCACTGAAATGAACGCAAAGGAATAGGCGATTTTGAAAACATCTTGCTCACGACGGTCCTGGCAAACCAATCAATAGTTGCAGTTAATTCGCGAAGTTGTAGGTTCACACATTGATTCCAACGAAGGGCTATTGGGGAGCGCTGCACGATGCCGAGTATGCCGCGGCCTAAGGGGCGAACCCCACAAGCGCAGTTCGTCACTGCGCAAACCTACATTAGTCAATCGAAGGGTAGATCGGCGATCCTTAATCTTAGCCCTCTAAGAAAGTTGGCTCAGCTGCCATCAGAGATTGCGGACCTCGAAACGATAGAAATTGTTTTTCTTGGAAATACACGAATTACTGATCTCGGCCCGCTCAGTAAGCTACCAGCGTTACGTTCACTTCATCTCAACAATACACCCATCAGCAACCTGACCCCGCTTTCGACATTACCAAAACTAGAACTGCTTCGGCTTGATCGAACTTTGGTCACCAGCATTACGCCGTTGGTGGCGATCCAAACATTGGAGGCGCTCCACTTGGACTATACCCAGATTACAGACATTAAAGACCTTGAGAACATACCTTCCCTTTTGCATCTCTCGCTGGCTGGAACAAAAATTATCGACTTTTCCTCCCTTTCAAAATTGAAGAAATTGAAGACCCTATCTCTCGAAGGCACCCTAATCGACGACCTCACTCCGCTCTCGGGGTTGGCGAGCTTGGAAGGCCTTTCCGTCAATAACACTTCTGTCGCTGATCTGACTCCAATAGCGAAACTAACGTCCTTAAAAAGACTGCGCATCAACAATACGAAGGTTGCCGATCTTGGGCCGATTGAAAAATTATTAGATTTGGAAGGGCTTTCAATCCAGAGTACGAACATTGCCAATCTCGATCCCATTGCTCGAATGATTAGGTTGGTGGATGCGGCATTTGAACCCCAGAACTTTCACGATGCAGGACTTTATTTCAGCGGAGCGCTTGTTGCGAAAAGCCCACCCTTCGACCTTTTTGGAAACCTTGCTCAACCCGGTCTTACAATAGAAGTCGTCAACGAGGTTCGTCGGAGGAACCGGCTTGCGAAATACATCCCAATAAAGCCGGAAGAGCCGGACGACGAAATAGAAGATCACGAACAACTAACGCAGAAGCCGGCAAGTCACAGTTTTGCTTTTCGCGACGGCCGCATAGAAGCAGAACCGCAGGCTATTCCGCCGCGCCATCCAGAGGTTGCGGCAGATATACGTACCGAGGTTAGTGAGAAAGCAAAGGAGGTGACGACGCGATTACTGACTTGCAATGCTCCGGCTCGCGTTCGAGCAACCGTCTCCCGTCTCGACACTGCTTTAGGTAAGACCCTGGACGAGGTACGCGCGGGAATACTGCAAATGCGCTTCCGTTCATTAGAAGCAGATCTAATGGCTTACGATACCGACGAGGGTCGAAAAGAATTGCCGGAAGATGCATTTGCCATGCTGCGCGATTTGGCATCGAGCGTCGAAGATTTGATGGGATGTTTTCCACAACTGGCCGATATTGAAGCCGAACGTCTGGCACAACGCCTCAAGGAAGTCGATGTGCCAAAGATTATGGACGCTCTATCACAGATTCGTCAGGTAGCGGAAGCTAGCGACGCGGTGGCGCCATCGGCAATCGAAGCTCTGAAGGCGGGAGAGCCAGAATTGCGACACAACACAGAGATTATCGATAGCGGCGCGGGTACCACTGCACGAACCGCCGCCGCAAAGGCTCGCGATAAAACCGTCGGCTATATGCTTCTCGTTTATCGGAATTTCATTGCAGGTACGGTAAAGGCGGCCACTGAAATAGGGGGACTTGGAGGAGACACATGGAGAGGCTTCCGCAAGAAGGCCCCTGAGCAATTTTCAGATGCAGGCGTTTCGCTGATCATCGCTGCCCTAGTGAATGCATTATTGGGCCCCACGGCTGCGGTAGGCGCCTTCGCGGTTTCGTTCAAGCCCCTACGCGACCGTGCCAAACGCATCGCCGACCGATTGATTGCGCTTAGAAAAAGAGCGCATGAGGCTGACGATGTTGGAGAGCCAAGCTGAGGCGAATCAGGCGAACCTAATCCATATCCTTCACAGCTTGCTTAGTGGCCCCTTTTGTAGGGCGATGCCAAATCCCGCTAACCAAGGGACGCCTTACGGAAGGTAAGCGAGCGGAGCGAAATCCGGGGCGGCATCGACGCCTCGTGGCAATCTCGGATGGCGCGCAGCGAAATCCGAGCTATGCATTTGAACAATCGGGAAAAAATCGGAATCCTTGCGAATCTTTTCCGAAGATTCTGATCGATTTTCGGTTTTGGCCGCATCCTGCGTCGAAGCCGTTCTGCTCCATTGTTTCACGGCAACAATGCCGCCGCTTCAACGACTTGCATTGTCTCACGTCGCCCACTGCAGCGACCGCATTTGACAAGCATCGCCGCATCCGATTGAAGGCGAAAATCCTGCTCACTTAAGGGACGCCTTCCGGAGGCAAGCCGTGAGGTGGAGCGGGTGCGGTGCCCGCGGGCGGATTTGCCGTCCGCTCCCGGGCGGCTTGGGCATCATGTCTCCCGGCATTATGACCGGGGTGGGAGGTGCATCCCTGGACTGGGACAGGCGAAGGCGGGTAACGCCCGTGCAGACCGAGTCCCAGGAAGCCTGGCCTGAAGCTGAGCCTTTGGGATGGAATAATTCCCTTAGGTGAGAGCCGCGGTGGAACGCCGGCAGACGAGCGCGCCCCGCAGGGTGCGCGCCGCATCGCACGATGCGGCGGTTGGTGACCCGCGTTTGCCGGCGTTCCGCTTCCCCTCTTTGAAGAGGGAAGAAAAAAGCAAGTGGCGAGTGGTGGATGGCGGAGCGGACTTTTCCAGCTTCGCGCCTCGCCCGGCACGTCACTCAGGCGCGAATGCGTTTCGAGAGCGAGATCGCTCGCGCCATCCGCCCCCGCGCAAGCGGTGGCGGAAAGGCCGATGGTTAATCGCGCCTTAACCTCAGGCCTCCTATGCTATGCAGGCGCTGCTGCGGGTGGCCCCGCTGTGATGATGTATCGGATGACCACGTCCCCTCCGCAAATTGGCGCCAAAGCCTCGCGCGCCACCGGCTCGCGTTCGCCGTTCGTGCGGCTGCGCGAATTGATCGATCGCTTCCCGCCGGGCCGCTCCGCGATCAGCCTCGCGGTCGGCGAGCCGCAGCATCCGATCCCGCCGTTCGTCGGCGCCATCATCGCCGAACACGTCGCCGAGTTCGGCCGCTATCCGGCCAACAAGGGCCTCGACGAGTTCGGCGCCGCGGTCGCGGGCTGGCTCGGCCGTCGCTACGAGCTTGCGCGCCCGGTCGATGCGGTAAACGAGGTGCTGGTGCTCAACGGCACCCGCGAGGGGCTTTTCCTCGCAGCCCTTGCCGCCAAGAACTGGGTGACGCCGCGCACCGGCCGGCCGGCGGTGCTCATTCCCAATCCGTTTTACGCCGCCTACGCCGCCGGCGCGATCGGCGCCGATTGCGAGCCGGTCTACCTGCCGACCACGCGGGCGACCGGCTTCCTGCCCGATCTCGACGCGCTCGACGACGAGCTTTTGGCGCGCACGGTGGCGTTCTACATCGCCTCGCCGGCCAATCCGCAGGGCGCCGTCGCCGACCGCGATTATCTCTTCCGCCTGACCGCCCTCGCCCGCCGCTTCGGCTTTCTGATCTTCGCCGACGAATGCTATTGCGAGATCTACAGCGACGCGCCGCCGGCCGGCATGCTCGAAGCGGCCGGCGCCGATTTCGCCAATGTCGCGGTGTTTCATTCGCTGTCGAAGCGCTCGAGCCTGCCGGGGCTGCGCGTCGGCTTCGCCGCCGGCGACCGCTCGTTCATGCAGGCCTATCTGGAACTGCGCAACGTCGCCGCCCCCATGGTGCCGACGCCGCTGCAGCACGTCGCCATCGCCGCCTATAACGACGAGACGCACGTCGAGGAGAACCGGCGCCTCTACCGCGAAAAGTTCGATCTCGCCGACCAGATCATCGGCGACCGCTACGGCTATGAGCGCCCGGCCGGCGGATTTTTTCTCTGGCTCGACGTCTCGGCGCAAGGCGGCAGCGAAGCGGCGGCGCTAAAACTGTGGCGCGAGGCCGGCTTGCGCGTGGTGCCCGGCCGTTATCTCGCCCGCGAGCAGGCCGACGGCAGCAATCCCGGCGCCGACTACATCCGCGTCGCCATGGTGCACGACAATGAGATCACCGCCGAGGCCTTGCACCGTCTCGTGGCGGTGCTGGGGTGAGCGGATGAAGACGCAACCGAAAATTCCGCCGTCATGGCGAATGGCGAATGGCGAATGGCGAATGGATGCCCTTCCCTATTCGCCACTCGCCATTTCGCCACTCGCGCGCATCCGCCGCCACAACGAGAGAGGCGCACTGCGATGTCGATGATCGATCGCAGCCTCGACGGCATGGCCTTCGTCTCCGGCCAGCTCGGCGCCATGCTGCGGCGGCGGCTGCGCGAGGTCGGCGGCATTGCGCTGCTCAGCCTCGCCATGATGGCGGCGCTGGCGCTCGCCACCTGGTCGGTGCAGGACCCCTCGCTGAGCCACGCCACCGATGCGCCGGTGCGCAATCTGCTCGGCCATCCCGGCGCCATCATCGCCGACCTGTTGATGCAGCTGCTCGGCCTCGGCGCGCTCGTGCTGCTATTGCCGATTGCGATCTGGGGCTACCGGCTGCTCGGGCATAGGCCGCTCAGCCGCGAGCGGCTGCGCATGCTGCTGTGGCTGTTCGGCGCGGTTTTGGCGGCGGCGTTCGCGTCCTGCCTGCCCCGCAGCGCGCACTGGCCGCTGCCGTGCGGCCTCGGCGGCGTCATCGGCGACGCCAGCTTGCGGCTGCCGACGGTGCTGTTCGGCGTGCCCATGGTCGGCGCCAACCGCCTCGCCGCGGCCATCGTGCTCGGCATCGCCGCGCTGGTCGCCTTCGCCGGCGCGGCCGGCATCATCTGGCGCGACGCGCCCGACGACGACGAAGAGGATGAGGACGAGACAATCGAAGAAGAAGCCGAGCGCGGCTGGATCTCGCTTGGCCGGCTGATGCATGCGGTCTTGAGTTTCCGCGCCCGCATCGCGCGCCTGTTCGGCCGCCGCCCGGTGCCGCAGGCCGCGCCGCGTCCTGCGGCGCCGCGGCGCATCGAGCCGCGCTTCGACGCGCCGCCGGTGCAATATGCCGATGACGAATTCGACGACACGGGCGAGGCGGCCGAGCCGCGCGCGCCGCGCAAGCCGCGCGCGCCAAAACCGCGCCGCTCCAGCGGCGGCTACACGCTGCCGGCGCTCGAACTCTTGATGCAGCCGAGCAAGATCGGCCGCTCGACCGTCAGCACCGAAATGCTGCAGGAGAACGCCACCGCGCTCGAAGGCGTGCTCGGCGATTTCGGCGTGCGCGGCGAGATCATCAATGCGCGGCCGGGCCCGGTGGTCACGCTCTACGAGCTCGAGCCGGCGCCCGGCATCAAATCGTCGCGGGTGATCAGTCTCGCCGACGACATCGCGCGCTCGATGAGCGCGCTGTCGGCCCGCGTCGCCGTGGTCTCCGGCCGCAACGCCATCGGCATCGAATTGCCGAACCCGACCCGCGAGAAAGTCTATCTGCGCGAGCTCTTGGCCTCGCGCGACTATGCCGACACCAATCACCGGCTGCCGCTCTGCCTCGGCAAGTCGATCGGCGGCGAAGCGGTGCTGGTCGATCTGCAGCGCATGCCGCATCTGCTGATCGCCGGCACCACCGGCTCGGGCAAATCGGTCGCCATCAACACCATGATCCTGAGCCTGGTCTATCGGCTGCACCCCGACCAGTGCCGACTGATCATGGTCGATCCGAAAATGCTGGAGCTGTCCGTCTACGACGGCATCCCGCATCTGCTCACGCCGGTCGTCACCGATCCGCGGAAGGCGGTGGTGGCGCTGAAATGGGCGGTGCGCGAGATGGAGGAGCGCTACAAGAAAATGTCGAAGCTCGGCGTGCGCAATATCGACGGCTATAACGCGCGCGTCGCCGAGGCCAGCGGCAAGGGCGAGAAGCTCACCCGCACGGTGCATACCGGCTATAACCGCGAGACCGGCGAAGCCATCTACGAGCACGAGGATCTCGATCTCGAGCCGCTGCCCTATATCGTCGTCATCGTCGACGAGATGGCCGACCTGATGATGGTCGCCGGCAAGGACATCGAAGGCGCGGTGCAGCGGCTGGCGCAGATGGCGCGCGCCGCCGGCCTGCACGTGATCCTGGCGACGCAGCGGCCGTCGGTCGACGTCATCACCGGCACCATCAAGGCCAATTTCCCGACCCGCATCTCGTTCCAGGTCACTTCGAAGATCGACAGCCGCACCATCCTGGGCGAGCAGGGCGCCGAGCAGCTGCTCGGCCAGGGCGACATGCTCTACATGGCCGGCGGCGGCCGCATCAGCCGCGTCCACGGCCCGTTCGTGTCCGACGAGGAAGTCGAAAAAGTCGTGCGGCATCTCAAGGCGCAGGGCGTGCCGGAATATCTCGAAGCCGTCACCGCCGAGGAGCCGCAGGACGAGGACGGCAATCCGATCTTCGATTCAACCGCCATGGGCGGCGCCGAAGGCGGCGACCTCTACCAGCAGGCGGTGCAGGTCGTGGTCCGCGACCGCAAGGCCTCGACCAGCTATATCCAGCGCCGGCTGCAGATCGGCTACAATCGCGCCGCTTCCCTGATGGAGCGCATGGAGCAGGAAGGCATCGTCGGCCAGCCCAATCATGCGGGAAAACGCGAAATCCTCGTCGAAGGCGCCGACGAGGATGCCTATTGAGAATCGACGCGCGGACCTTTAATCGGTGCTGGCAGCCGCGAATTCGCCATAACGCGCGATTAGCGGATGACGTTCGCGGCGGGGCGTATCAAGTACGGCAGGAGAACACGATGGCGGGACGGCGCGCGACGGTGATCCTCGCGGCGACAGTGTGCACCGTAATCGCCATTGTATTGACTGTGGCTCAGGCATCCGCCGAGAACGTGCCGCTGCCGACGCCGGCGCCGCAGCCCAAAACCGGCGCCGCGCCCGCCGCCGTGCCGCCGCCCGCGACCAATACGAGCCCGCCGCCAGCGAGCGATGCCGCGCCGCCGCGGCCGGGCTTTTTCCCGTTCTCGTTCCTCGACAAGGGCAGCGCGGCGCCGAAGACGACGACCGCCTTCGACGCCAAGCAGCGCGCGATCCTCGACCGCATCAGCCTGTACCTGTCGAGCGTGCAGACCATGGTCGGCAATTTCGTCCAGGTCGGGCCCGACGGCGGCAAGACCCAGGGCACTTTCTACATCCAAAAGCCCGGCAAGGTGCGGTTCGAATACAATCCGCCGACGCCGATCGACATCATCGCCGACGGCTCCTCGGTGGTGGTGCGCGACCGCAACCTGGCGACCCAGGACCTCTATCCGCTGTCGCAGACGCCGCTGCGCTACCTGCTCGCCGACCGCATCGATATTCTGCGCGACACCGACGTCGTCAGCGTGACGTCCGACGACACGTTCGTCACCGTCGTCATCGAGGAGAAGCAGCTGGTGGTCGGCACCAGCCGGCTGATGATCATGTTCGACGCCAAGGATTTGGCGCTCAAGCAATGGACCGTCACCGATCCGCAGGGGCTCGACACCACCGTCGCCGTGTTCAATCTCGACGCCACGAAAAAGCCCGACCCGAATTTGTTCGTGATCAATTATCAGCGCAATACGGGAAGTGCGAATTAGGGATCAGTAATCAGTATTCAGTAATCAGTGAGTATCGCGTCATGGCGCTTTTGCTCTTGAACGTTTATCTGATTACTGATTACTGACCTCTGATGCCTGTTAAGCTCAAACTCACGACCTGGAACATCAATTCGGTGCGGCTGCGCATCAATCTGGTCGCCAAGTTCATCAAGGCGGTTCGTCCCGACATTCTGTGCCTGCAGGAAACCAAGTGCCCCGACGACCGCTTTCCGCTCAAGCGGTTCAAGCGGCTCGGCTATGAACACGTCGCGCTCAACGGCCAGAAGGGCTATCACGGCGTCGTCGTGCTGTCGCGCCTGCCGTTCGAGAGCACCAACGTGCAAAGCTTCTGCGGCAAGACCGACTGCCGGCACGTTTCCGCGGTGTTCGGCGAGCGCGCCGGCCTGCGCGACCCGATCACGGTGCACAATTTCTATGTTCCGGCCGGCGGCGACGTTCCCGATCCGGCGGTCAATGCGAAATTCGCCCACAAGCTCGCCTTTCTCGACGAGATGCGCGATCAGGGGGCGCTGAGGCCCGCCGCCGCCGAGCGCGCGATCCTGGTCGGCGATCTCAACGTGGCGCCGCTCGAGCACGACGTCTGGAGTCACAAGCAGATGCTGCGCGTGGTGTCGCATACCCCGATCGAATGCGAAAAACTCACCGCCGCGCAAAATGCCGGCGGCTGGATCGACAGCATGCGCCAGCACACGCCGGAACCGACCAAGCTTTACACCTGGTGGAGCTACCGCTCGCCGGATTGGGCGACCGCCGACAAAGGCCGCCGCCTCGATCATATCTGGACCTCGCCGATGCTGGCCGACCGGGTCGCCGGCATCAGCATCGCCAAGGCCTATCGCGGCGCCGAACGGCCGTCCGATCACGTGCCGGTGACGGCGACGATCGCAGTGTAAGTTGCGGCCGTCGCGCCGAGCGTTAGGATGCTGCAGCAACGAGGCGGTCCGATGCGCTCATCGATGCAGGCGCGGAAGAAGTCCCGGATACGTTTTCTCAAACGGCAGGAGTCAGGCTACGTCGCAGCGCTTACGGCATTGTCATGCTGCCTCTGCGGTTTGCTCGCAACACCATGCGCATTCGCGCAAACCGCAAGTCCGACGCTTGCGGAGATCGCGTCCTATAGCGGCCCCGACCGCATCGCAAAGCTCGTCGCCGGGGCGAAACAGGAGGGCGCGCTCAACATCTACACCTCCGAGACGGTCGAAGACATCGGCGCGCTCGGCGCGGCGTTCCAAAACCAATACGGCATCAAGCCGAGCGTGTGGCGCGGCAGCTCGGAGGATATTCTGCAACGGGCCGTGGTCGAGGCGCGCGGCGGCCGCTTCGATGCCGATGCCTTCGAGACCGGCGCGACGGCGATGGAATCCCTGCATCGGGAACTGCTGCTGCAGCACATCGACTCCCCGGCAGTCGCCGATCTGGCGCCCGAGGCGATCCAGCCGCACCATGAATGGACCGGCACGCGCTATAATATTTTTGTCGCCGCCTATAATACGGGGCTTGTGGCCGGCACTGCGCTGCCCAAGGGCTACGACGATCTGGCCGATCCGAAATGGAAGGGCAAACTCGGCATCGAGGCCGACGACAGCGACTGGTTCGGCGCGGTGATCGAGGCCTTGGGCGAGGAGCGCGGCTTGAAACTGTTCCGCGACATCGTCGCGAACAATGGCGTATCGGTGCGCAAGGGCCATACGCTGTTGGCCAATCTCGTGGTTTCAGGCGAAGTGCCGCTAGCGATCGGGACCTATCTCTACAAGGTGGCGCAATTGAAGGGCCGCGGCGCGCCGATCGATTCGCTGGCGCTTGCGCCGGTGGTGGCGCGCTTCGAGGGCGCCGGCGTCGCCCGCCATGCGCCGCATCCCTATGCCGCGGTGCTGTTCATGGAATTCATGCTGACCGAGGCCCAGGATATTCTGGCCAAGCGCGACTTCTTCCCGGCGCAGCTGAAGGTCAAGCCGATGCCGGCGGGCCTGACCTTTCTCGATCCGGCGAAGGCCCTGGATCAAGGCCCAAAATGGAGTAAGTACTACCGGGACATCGTGACTCATCCGGTGCATTGAAGCGCAAACGGGCGACATAGAAAGAAGAGGAGCAGAGCAGACAATGGGCAAGCGCCAACACGACCCGGACAAGGAACGGGTCTTCGTTCGCCCCATCACCGGCGCCTACAGCCTCACCGACGAGCTCAAGCGGCTACGCGCCATGCCGCGCGTGATCAAGGGCAAGGAAACCAAGCTCGACGGCGGCCCGCAGCATTTCAGCCGCCACTATGTCGAGCCCGAGGACGGCCTGTGCCAGACGCTGCATATCCATCTCGAGGAATACGCGCCGGGCGGCACCACCCAGAAGCACGGCCACGTCAACGAGGCGGCGTTCTATATCCTCGACGGCGCAGGCTACGAGATCCACGACGGCGTGCGCTACGACTGGAAGGCCGGCGACGTCGCCATCGTGCACAACAACTGCGTCCACCAGCATTTCAACGCCAGCGCCCGCGAGCCGGCGCGCGCCTTGGTGATCAAGACCAAGCCGATGTACCTGTTCATGAACATGCTGTTCCAGCACACGGTGATCAAACGGCCGAAGACGCCGTCGCCGACGCAAGGCAATTTCGTGCCGCGCGACGACGAGGAGGATTTCAATCATCCCTCCGGCAAGGTCGAGGAAGAGGTCTGAGATGGCCTGGGATGAAGCAAACGCCTGGCTCGCCGGCGCCGCCAACAAGGCGCTCTATCAAAACCTGCTCGACGACGCGACGACGCGGCCGTCCCGCATGACGCTGCGCAAGAAGATCGTGCATCCGGACGAGATGCCGTGGGAAATGTCGCGCCAGGGCCTGCTCAAGCATCTGCTCAACGAAGCGATGAATACCCGCATGGAAACCGTCGACGCCTATATGCAGGTGCTGCCGCCCGGCAGCCGCTCGGGCAAACATCGGCATCTCGCCGAGGAATGCCTCTACGTGGTCGAAGGCTTCGGCTACGACCTGCACCAGGACTGCGACGTCGAGATCACCGACACCTATGAATGGAAGCCGCAGGGCGAGATCAAGCGCTACGAGTGGGAGGCCGGCGACGTCATCTATATTCCGCCTTGCACCATTCACCAGCACTTCAACGGCGACCCGGCGCGGCCGGCGCGGCTGATCTCCTGCACCAACCGCATCTACAAGAATTCCGGGCTCAACGACCTCCAGCAGATCGAGAACGCGCCGGAATACGATCCGAAAGTGGTGCTCACGGCAGAACTGGTGCGGGGCTATCTCGAAGGCCGGATCGAGACGATTGCCTGAAGAGGCGCCCGCGCCGCCTTGAGCGCGGCAAAAAGCCTACTTCTGCTCGGCACCGCCCGCCAGCGCGGCGCGGACGTTCTCGACGTCGCGCGCCCATTGGTCGGTCCGCGACGCGAGCAGGTCGCGCAGGCGCTGCGCGGCGTCCGGAAAGCCTTCGAGCATGCGCAGGAACATCGAGCGCGAGATGCGCAGCACGACCGAGTCTTCGCGCGCCCGGGCGGTGGCCGGCCGTTTGGTTTCCACGAGCAGGGCGGTTTCGCCGAGCAGCGTGCCCGGGCCGGCGATGATCTCCGGCTCGTTGCCGCGTTCCGTTGAAAGGCTGAACGAGCCGCGCTGGATGACATAGCCGCCATCGGCGGTCTCGCCGACGGTGAACAACACCTGGCCGGCTTCCACGCTGTAGCTTTCGGCGCCGATGGCGACGATGCGCAGCGCGCCGGAACCGAGCCGGCGGAAAATCGGAATCCGTTCCAGGAACGCGATGTCGTCTTCGATGGTCATGCTGGCCGCAAGCTTACGGCACCAATTTGTAGCCGCCGGCTTCGGTGACCAGGATCGCGGGCGCGGCGGCGTCCTTCTCGATCTTCTGGCGCAAGCGATAAATGTGGGTTTCCAGCGTGTGGGTGGTGACGCCGGAATTGTAGCCCCAGACCTCCTGCAACAGCGTCTCGCGCGACACCGGCCGCTGCCCGGCGCGATAGAGATAGCGCAGGATCGAGGTCTCCTTCTCGGTCAGGCGGACCTTGTTGCCCTTGGGATTGAGCAGGAGCTTTGAGCTTGGCCGGAACGTATAGGGGCCGATGGTGAAGACCGCATCCTCGCTCGCCTCGTGTTGGCGAAGCTGCGCCCGGATGCGGGCCAGCAGCACGGCAAAGCGGAACGGTTTTGTGACGTAGTCGTTGGCGCCGGATTCCAGGCCGAGGATCGTGTCGGAATCGGTATCGTGGCCGGTCAGCATGATGATCGGCGCCTTGAAACCGTTCTTGCGCAGGATGCGCACGGCTTCGCGGCCGTCGATGTCGGGCAGGCCGACGTCCATGATGACGAGGTCGATCTGCCCCGCCTTGGCGGCCTGCACGCCCTTGCTGCCGGTCTCCACCGCGACGGCTTCGAACTCCTCGTGCAGCGACAGCTGTTCCGTCAGCCCGTCGCGCAGCTCGGCATCGTCGTCGACAATCAGGATTTTGCGCGTATTGGGCATTCAGTCCGACCCCCGCAGCCGCTTTGCCGCGCCCTGGGGCGCGAAGTAGAAGGGGCAAGATACAAGAGCCATCGCACCTTGGGAATCGGCGATCAGGCCAAGAAACGGACCATGAGACGGACCACGCGACCGACCATGCGAGGGACCGCACTGCGCTTCATCCGCGTCAGCACCCGGCCCGGACGCAGGTCGCAGGGCTGGCTGTTTGCCGGCCCGTTGACGGCTCCGGTCGCGCTCGGCCGCGCCGGCATCAAGGCCGACAAGCGCGAAGGCGACGGCGGCACCCCGCGCGGCCGATTTCGCCCGCTGCGGCTGTGGTGGCGCGCCGATCGCCTGCTGCGGCCGCGGACATTGCTGCCGGTCCGCCGCATCGGCCCGCACGACGCCTGGTGCGAGGACCCGCACGACCGGCGCTACAACCACGCCTTCCGGCGCTCGGCCAATGAACCAGGCGACCGGCTCCGCCGCGACGACGATCTCTACGACATGGTCATCGAAATCGACCACAACAGCCGGCCGCGCGTCGCCGGCCGCGGCAGCGCGGTTTTCATCCACGTCGCCAGGCCGCGCTTCGCGCCGACTGCCGGCTGCGTCGCGCTGCGGCCGCGCGACCTCAAAATGATGTTAGGCCGTATCAATTCGAAGACCCGAATATTGATTCAGTCCTAGCGACTTGCGCTTCGCGCGCCAAAAATCGCGGTGCCGACCCGCACGTGGGTGGCGCCGAATGCAATCGCGGTTTGGAAGTCCGCGCTCATGCCCATCGAGAGCAGTTTGAGCCCATTGCGGCGGGCGATCTTGGCGGTGAGCGCGAAATGCGGCGCCGGCGCTTCATCGACGGGCGGGATGCACATCAGGCCCGCAATGTTAAGCCCATAGCGGTCGCGGCAGGCGGCGAGAAAGTCGTCGGCGTCCTGCGGCAGCACGCCGGCCTTTTGCGGTTCGGCCCCGGTATTGATCTCGGCGAACAGGACCGGGCGCCGGCCCTGCTTGGCGATCTCCTTGGCCAGCGCCTCGGCGAGGCTGGCCCGATCGACCGAATGGATGGCGCCGAACAGCGCCACCGCTTCCTTGGCCTTGTTCGACTGCAACGGGCCGACGAGATGCAGCTCGATGCCGCCGTCTTGCGCGCCGTGACGGGCGATGAGCGGCGGCCATTTCGCCTTGGCCTCCTGGACCCGGTTCTCGCCGAACACGCGCTGGCCGGCGGCGATCACCGGCTCGATGGCGTCGGCGCCGAAGGTTTTGGAGATCGCGACCAGCGTGACCGTCGCCGGATCGCGCCCGGCGTCGCGGCAGGCCGCCGCGATCTCTTCGCGCACGGCGGCAATACCCTCCGATCGATTCATGGTTTCCATCCGGTCAACGCTGCATGACTGGTTCAAATTTTAGCAAAACCGCGAAGACCACTTTTACGTGTGTCCGGTACGATGGAACTTAGGGTCGCGGGTGCATGATGCTGGACAATCAAGCAGAGGCGCGCAAGCCGTCGTCGTGGCGCAGCAAGCCTATTTTGAGCATCCGCGCCCGCTTGCTCGTGCTCGCGCTTTTGGCCATCGTGCCGCTGGTATTCGACCGCGTCCAAGGGCTGGAATTGGCCCGCAGCCATCGTGTCGACCGCGCCCGCGCCGAGGTGATCGATCTGGCGCGCCGCGGAACCGAATCGCAGCGCCAGATCATCTATTCCATCCGCACGCTGCTGCAGATCGTCGCCCGCGCCTATGCCAAGGTGCCGATCGGGGCGGCAAACTGCGGTCAGTACCTGACCGCGCTTACCGGCAACGTGCCCTGGATCCGCGGCCTGTCGGTCGCCGCAACCGACGGCCGCATCAAATGCTCGACCGAGTCGGAAGTCGTCGGATTGAACGTCTCCGATCGTCCGCATTTTCAGAATGCGCTGCATTCTCGTGACTTCGCGCTGAGCGACTACCTGGTCAACCGCATTCATCAGTGGCCGAGCCTGATCGCCACGTTTCCCGTGATCGGCGCCGACGACGCCGTCAACGGCGTCGTGCTCGCGGCGATCAACCTGCAATGGGTCGGCGAACTGGTATCGACGGCCGCGCAGCGCTCGGGCGCCTCGGTGCTGCTGCTCGACGGCAGTGGCACGCTGGTCGCCGGTTCGGCCGATCAGGACAGCCTGATCGGCAAGCCGTTCGCCGCCCAGAGCCTGGCCCATGACATGCTCACGCGCGACGAGGGCACGGTGGTGACCGAAGGTTTTGACGGCGTCCGCCGCATCTTCGCCTATGCGCGCGTGCCGTGGACGCAAGCGCGCCTCGCCGTCGGCCTCGACGAGCGCGCCGTGCAGGCCGGCATCGACCATGAAACGACCGTCGCCTACCTGCAGCTGGCGCTGTTCAGCATCTTCGTTCTGCTGGTGGCGTGGTTCGGCGGCGAGCAGCTGATCGTCAAGCCGATCCGCGCCCTGGTGCGCGCCGCGACCCGCATCGGCCGCGGCGATTTCCATGTGCGGACGACGCAAGAGAGCTGGATCGCGGAGTTCGAGCCGCTCGCCGCCGCGCTCGACGACATGGCCAAAAAACTCGCCGAACGCGAGGAGGAATTGCGCATCGCCAACGAGCACCTCGAAGAGCTGGCGAGCCTCGACGGCCTCACCGGGCTTGCCAACCGCCGCGGTTTCGACCGCCAGCTCGAGCAGGAATGGCGGCGCGCCGGCGAGATCAACGAGCCGGTGGCGCTGATGATGATCGATATCGACCACTTCAAGCTCTACAACGACCGCTACGGCCACGTCGCCGGCGACACCTGCCTGCGCTCGGTCGGCGAAACGCTGTCGCTGGTGACGCTGGAAAACTGCGTGCTGGTCGCGCGCTATGGCGGCGAGGAATTCGCGCTGCTGCTGCCCGGCCTCGATCTGCCGCGCATCACCGCGCTCGCCGAGGAGGCGCGCCGCTCGATCGAGGATCTTTTGATCACCCATGCCGAAGCGCCCTGCGGCCACGTCACCATCAGCATCGGCGTCGAGTCCCTGGTGCCGAAGGCCGGCCAGACCGCCGCCGATCTGGTCGAGGCCGCGGACCGTGCGCTCTATGCCGCCAAGCGGCGCGGCCGCAACCGCGTGGATGCCAATATGCCGACGTTGATAAGCACGTCGGAGCCGGAGCCGCCGATCCGCTACGAGACGTCGCTGGTGGCTTAGCGCCGCCGCGAATTTCAGCGGCGCTTGCGCTTCTTCGGCGGTTTCGGCGGCGCCCAGATCATGGCTTCGAGCTTCATGCCGTCGGGATCGGTGAAATAGACGGCGTAATAGCTGTCGCCGTAATACTCGCCCGGCGGATCGACCACCGTCATGCCGTTCTTTTCCAGAAAAGCGCCGACATCATCGACCGCCTTGCGGCTGGCCATCTCGAAGGCGTAATGGTGGAAGCCGATATCGCCTTTGCGATATTTGTGCTTTCGCCCCTGCGCATCGGCGGCGGCGATCCACAGCAAGGTCTTGCCGTTGCTCCAGCCGGCCATGTCGCTGTATTCGTGTTTCAATTTGAAGCCGAGAAACTTTAACAGTCTGTCGTAAAACGCCTTCGAGCGCGCGAAATCGCCGACGCTGAGCACGAGATGATCGATGCCGACGACGCGAGGCATGGAATCTCTCCAACTTGGTTCGGCGCTTGCCTTGAAGCCACGGCCCGCCCAAGATAGCACAAAGCTTCGGCCCCGGGACCAACGCCATGCCGCGCACTTTGTTCGACAAAATCTGGGATTCCCACCTGGTCGGACAGCGCGCCGACGGCCGCGACCTGCTCTATATCGACCGCCACGTGCTGCACGAACTGCATGCGCATCATGCCTTTGCCGCGCTGGAGAAGCAGGGCCGGCCGATCCACCGGCCCGATCTGACTTTTGCCGTGCAGGACCACACCGTCGCCACCAAGGCCGGCCGCAATGACGACACCAATCCGACCGGCACCGCGTTCCTCCGCGCGATGCGCGAAGGCACGCGCAAGAACGGCATAAGACTTTTCGACATCGACGATCCGGAGCAGGGCATTTCCCACGTCGTGGCGCCGGAGCTCGGCATCGTGCTGCCGGGCGCGACGCACGCGGTGCCGGACAGCCATGCCAGCACGGTCGGCGGCGTCGGCGCGCTCGCCTTCGGCTGCGGCACCAGCGAGATGACGCACATCCTCGCCACGCAGGTAATGGCGTTGAAGCGGCCGAAGCGCATGCGGGCGCGGCTCGACGGCAGGCTTGGGCAGCATGTCAGCGCCAAGGACGTGGCGCTGCGGCTGATTGCCGAGCTCGGCGTCTCAGGCGGCCGCGGTTACGCCGTCGAATATGCCGGCTCGGCCGTTGCCGCCATGCCGGTCGAGCAACGCATGACCCTGTGCAACCTCAACATCGAGATGGGCGGACGCTCGGGCTTCGTGGCACCCGACGACGCGACCTTCTCCTGGCTCGCCGGGCGTCCTTATCTGCCGCAGGGCGCGATGTGGGATCGCGCGCTCGAATCTTGGCGCTCGCTCGTGACCGACGACGATGCCGCATTCGACCGCGAGGTCACGCTCGACTGCGGCACGCTCGAGCCGCAAATCACCTGGGGCACCGATCCGAGCCAGGTGGTCGGCATTTCCGGCCGCGTGCCCGAGCCGGCGGCGATCGATCCGAGCCGGCGCGCCGCCGCGGAAAACGCGTTCGCCTATATGGGGCTTGATCCCGGCACGCCGCTCGCCGGCCTGCCGGTCAATCGCGTCTTCATCGGCTCCTGCACCAACAGCCGGCTGCCGGACCTCGAAGTCGCCGCCGCCGTGGTGCGCGGCCGTAAGGTCGCCGACGGCGTGGTCGCCATGGTGGTGCCGGGCTCCTCGACGGTGAAGCGCGAGGCTGAAGCGGCAGGGCTCGATCGCGTGTTCCGCGACGCCGGGTTCTTCTGGGGCGAATCCGGCTGCTCGATGTGCGCCGGCGGCAACGGCGACCGCGGCGAGCCGGGCGAGCGCTGCGTCTCGACCACCAACCGCAATTTCGAAAACCGCCAAGGCCCGAAGGTGCGCACCCATCTGGCCAGCCCAGCGACCGCGGCAGCGACGGCGATCGCCGGACACATCGCCGACGTGCGGCAATTGCCGTCGGGAGCGGCGTGATGGAACCGTTCACGCGCCATACCGCGGTCGCCGCGCCGCTTCTGAAAGACGACATCAACACCGACCAGATCGCGCCGATACGGCATTCGCGCAGCCTCAAGGAAGATTACAAGACCACGCTGTTTTATCGTGCCCGCCAACGCGATGATGGCAGCGAGGATCCGGATTTTGTCCTCAACAAGCCGCAGTTCCGCAACGCCGGCATTCTGGTGACCGGGCACAATTTCGGCGCCGGCTCGTCGCGCGAATCGGCGGTGTGGAGCATGATCGCCAACGACATCCGCGTCATCGTGGCGAAGAGCTTTGCCGACATTTATCGCGAGAATTGTCTGCAGAACGGCTTGCTGCCGATCGTGCTCGCCCCGGACCAGGCGGAAGCCTTCATCGCCCGCGTGCTGCGCGTCAACGGCGAAAGCCCGTTCACGGTCGATCTGGTGACGCAGCGCATCAGCGGGCCGGGCGGCGCCGAAGTCGCTTTCGACATCGCGGCGGCCGACCGCATGCGGCTCATCGAAGGCCTCGACGATATCGGGCTGACGCTCAAGCAGATGAATGACATCGTGCAATGGGAGCAACGCGCCGCCACAGCGCAGCCCTGGCTGCAAACGGCGCGGGACAGCCGCTAACAAACAAATCGGGAGGGTCGCGATGAGCGTACGCAAAAAACTTCGGGCGATCATGGCGGGCAAGCATCTCGTGCTGATGCCCGGCGCCTATGACGCGTTGTCGGCGCGCATCATCGAGGCCGAAGGATTCGAGGCGATCTGCGCCGGCGGCTATGCGGCGATCGGCTCGATGCTGGCGCAGGCCGACATGGGCCAGTCAAACATGCGCGATTACGCCGACCATTACGCCCGCATCTGCGCCGCGGTCGACATTCCGGTCTATGTCGATGCCGACACCGGTTTCGGCGGCGTCAACAATGTGCGGCAAATGGTGCGCGCCTTCGAGGCCGCGGGCGTCGCCGGCGTGTTCATCAGCGACCAGGTGTTTCCCAACCGCTGCGGTTACCTGCCGGGCAAGCAGGTGATCCCGGTCGAGCAGATGCTGGCCAAGGTCAAGGCGGCGCTCGACGCGCGCCGCGATCCGGATTTCTTCATTGCCGCGCGCACCGACGCCGCCGGCGTCGACGGCCTCAACGCCGCGATCGAGCGCTCGCGGCTGTTCATGGAGGCCGGCGCCGACATGGCCAAGCCGATGGGCGTCGACACCATCGAGGACATCAAGCGCGTCCTGCGCGAAGTCGGCGGCCCGCATATGGCGACGCTGTCGCAGGCCGCGGGCCTGAAAAAGCGCAGCCTCGAGGAGCTCGAAGCCGCCGGCGTCGCCGCGGCGACGTTCCCCTCGATCGCGCTGTTCGCCGCCGCCAATGCGGTGCGCAACGTGCTGCGCATTCTCAAACGCGAGAATTCGCTTAACCCCACGTTCGATCACCTGCTGCCGCTCGACGATTATTACGAGCTGGTGGGGTTGAAGGCGATGCTGACGCGCGAGGAAAGCTACGACAAGGCGGCCGAGGCGCTGACCCATCAACGCGCCGCCGAATAGCGCGCATGACGTCCAAGGCTGCGATCGCGATTTCCCTTATCGTCGCCGCGTCGTTTGGCATTTCCGGCGCGTGCGCCGAGGATTTCTACAAGAACAAGCAGCTCCGTCTGATCGCCGGCTTCCCGGCGGGCAACGACTACGATCTCGGCGCGCGGCTTCTGGTCAAATATCTGCCGAAATACATTCCCGGCCAGCCGACCATCATCGTCCAGAACATGCCGCAGGCGGCGAGCGTCGCCGCCGCCAATTACCTCTATACCCAGGCGCCGCGCGACGGCACCGTGCTCGGCTCGTTCTCGCGCAACATCGTCAACGACGCGCTGACGGCGCAGCCCAATGTCGAGATCGATCCGCGGCGCATGAACTGGCTCGGCGCCACGTCGCGACCGGCGCGGGTTTGCGTGCGCTGGTACACCGCGCCAGTGAAGACGCCAGCCGATCTGTTCACAGAAGAATTCATCGTCGGCGCCGCCGGCGCCACGTCGTCGCTCGCCATCCTGCCGACGGTGCTCAACAAGGTGCTCGGCACCAAATTCCGCATCGTCCAGGGCTATCAGGGCATGGGCGACTCGCTGCTCGCGGTCGAGCGCGGCGAGCTGCAGGGGCTGTGCGCGTCGTACCAGCAATTCCGGGTCAGCGAGCAGCTCATCAAGGACGGCAAGCTCACTTTCCTGCTGCGCGCCGAGGAGGCGCCGATCGCGGCCATTCCCGACGTGCCGTCGATCTTCGACTACGCCAAGACCGACGAGCAGCGCCAGCTCATGCGCTTCGTGTTCTCCTCGACCGAATTCGGCCGGCCCTACGTGTTGCCGCCCGAGGTGCCGAAAGACCGCGTCGACATCATGCGCAAGGCGATTGCCGACGCGGTGCACGATCCGGATCTGGTCGCCGAGGCCGCAACCATCAAGATGGACATGACCTACACGCCGCCGGATCGCCTGGAAGAGCTCGTCGCCAAGCTCTACCAGACGCCGCCACGCGTGGTCGAAACCGTCAAGGCGCTGCTGCCGAACGAGAAGTGACTGTCTGCCGGGCAATTGCAGTTCGGCGATGACTGCTGGTATTCTTCACCGCGATGAACGCAGCGACCTTGCGGACAACGACCGGCAGCGCAATCGCATTACTCGCCGCGAGCCTGGCGCTCGCGGCCTGCGCGACGACACCATCCGCGGACCAGCCATCGGCAAGCGCCGCGCCGGCGACGGAGACGGCGTCGCCCGCCACGCCGGCGTCGCAGCTGCGCGATCTGACGCCGCAGGAAAAGAAGATCATCGTCGAGGCGATCGCGCCATCGCTGCGCGAGTCGGGATCGGCGAAATACAAATGGGCAAAATTTCCAATCGTGCCGCCGTCGGATGAAGTCAGCTATTGCGGCATTGTGGACGCCAAGAGTCCCCACGCCGCCTATAACGGCCGCCAAGCCTACATCGTCGACACCAAGGTCAGCGGCGGCCACGTCACCGCGGCGGTGCTCGGTCTCATCGTCGGCGGCAAAGATACCGCCATCGTGGCCAACATGTGCGCCACCCACGGGCTCGATCCCAACAGCGCGACTTGAAGCCTAAGCGGGCGGCGTCCACTCCTCGGCGCTGGCGCCGGCCAGCGACTGCACCCGCGCCTCGTCGGCGGCAAGCTCGCGCGCCGACCCGGAATAGACCACCTGGCCGTCGTCGAGCACATAGGCGTGGTCGGCGATCTCCAGGCTCATGCGCACGTTCTGCTCGACCAGCAGCACGGTGATTCCTTGCGAGCGCATCTGCGCCACGATACGGAACACTTCGCGCACGATCAGCGGCGCTAGCCCCTGCGACGGTTCGTCGAGCATGAGCAGCTTCGGATTGAGCAACAGCGCGCGGGCGATCGACAGCATTTCCTGCTCGCCGCCGGAGAGCTGCCGGCCGCGATTGGACCGGCGCTCCGCCAGCCGGGGAAACAGCTTGTAGACGCTCGACGGCGTCCACGGTCCCGGCCGCTCCAGCGGCACCATCAGGTTCTCGTCGACGGTGAGATTGGGAAAGATCTTGCGGCCTTCCGGCACGAAGCCGACGCCGAGGGCTGCGACGCGGAACGGCGGCCAGCCCGTGGTCTCGGTGCCGAAGATCTTGACGTGGCCCTCGCGCGGCGGCGTGAGCCCCATCAGGCTGCGCAACGTCGTGGTCTTGCCGGCGCCGTTGCGGCCGAGCAGCGCGGTCACCTGGCCTTCGGCGGCTTCGAGGCCGACGCCGTGCAGGATGTGGCTCTTGCCGTAAAAGGTATGCAGCCCTTCGGCGGTCAGCGCGGCGGTCATGCGGCTTGACCCAGATAGGCGGTCTGCACCGCCTTGTTGGCCGCGATCTCCGGCGGCGTGCCTTCGGCGAGGAATTTGCCCTGGTCGAGCACCATGATGCGGTCGGCCAGATGGAACACCACGCGCATGTCGTGCTCGATCAGCACGATCGTCAGTTTGCCGTCCTTGTGCAGGCGGCGGATCAGTTGCGTGATGTGATAGGTCTCCTGATCGCCCATGCCCGCGGTCGGCTCGTCGAGCAACAGGAGCCGCGGCTTGAGCGCCAGCGCCATCATGATCTCGGTGGCGCGCTGGTCGCCGTGGGCCAGTTCGCCGACCAGCCGGCCGGCGCTTTGGCTCAAGCCGCTGACGTCGAGGAGCTCGGCAACGCGGTTTTTGACGGCGGCATCGGCTTCTTCCGACTGCCACAGCCGCAACCGATAGCCGCTCGCGACCTCGACCGCGATTTTCAGATTTTCCCGGATCGTCAGCTCCGGAAACACCTCGGTGATCTGGAACGTCCGCGCGATGCCGCGCCACACCCGGCGCGCCGGCAGCAGCCCGGAAATATCCTCGCCGTCGAAGACGATCCGCCCGGAGGTCTGGGTGAGAAAGCCGCTGATCAGGTTGAAGAAGGTGGTCTTGCCGGCGCCGTTCGGGCCGATCACCGCGCGCAATTCGCCGGGCTCGACGGTCATCGACACGTTGTCGACGGCGACCAGGCTGCCGAAATGCTTCGAGACGTTTTCAACCCGCAACAGAGTCACGTTGTCGCCTTTCGCCGGATGATGCCAAGCAATCCCCGCGGGAAGAACAACACCACCAGCACGAAGAGGAAGCCGATGAAGATTTGCCAGTTGATGGTGACGCTCGACACGTAGTCCTGGAACACGACGAAGACGATCGCGCCCAAAAGCGGTCCCCAGAAGCTGCGCATGCCACCCATCACCGCCATCATCACGAAATCGCCCGATTGACTGTAGTGCAGGCCCCTGGGGTCGGCAAAGTTGTTGACAAGCGCGTAGAGCGACCCGGCATAGGCCATGAAGAAGCAGCTGAGCGTGAAGGCGATCCAAATGTGCAGCTCGACCGGTATGCCGAGAAAGCGCGCGCGGAGCTCGTTCTCGCGGATGGCCAGCATGGTACGGCCGAAAGGCGAGCGCAGGATCAGCGCCATCACTGCTACGGCGAGCATGAAGCAGACCAGCACGAAATAGTAGAACGCGACCGCGTCGTTGAGGATGTCCAGGGTGGCGAAGCCCAGATGCAGTGGCTGGCGGTAGAACGGGCGCAAACCGTCGTCGCCGCCGGTCACCGACGACCACTGGAAGGCGATGTAATAGAACACTTGGCCGAAGGCGATGGTCACCATGGCGAAATAAACGCCGCGCCGGCGCACCAGCAACGCGCCCAGCACCGCGCCGGCGAGGCCGCCCGCCAGCGTCCCGGCAAGGATTGCGAGCGGCGTCGAAAGCGCGATGAATTTGAGGATCATGCCGCAGCCATAGGCGCCGATGCCGAACCAGGCGGCGTGGCCGAAGGACAACACGCCGGTGAAGCCCAAAAGGAAATTCACCGACATCGCTGCCAGCCCGAGCACGAGGACGCGCGTCCCCAGCGCGGTGTAGCCGCCAAGTAGCGGCATCCAGAACGGCGCGAGCACGAGCACCGCCCAGATCGCGATCAGCGCGGCAAGCTTGCGGCTTGATTCCGATTTGAGCAGATCGCTCACGTCAGCATGCCTTCCTCGCCGAACAAGCCGCGCGGCCGCACCAGCAGTACCACCGCCATCAGCACGTACATGATCGCCTCGCTCGCCGCCGGGTAGAACACCGCGGTGACGCCCGAGGCGACGCCGATCAGCAGCCCGCCGATCAGGGTTCCGGTGAGCGAGCCAACGCCGCCGACGATGATGGCGATGAAGCTCGGCATCAGCAGGCCGGCGCCCATGGTCGGCTCCAATCCCAATTGTCCGCCGGCGAGCACGCCCGACAACCCGGCGAGGAAGATGCCGACCGCGAAGTTCAAGGAGCGCAGCGCGCGCACGTTGATGCCGAGCGCCGCGACGGTCTCGAGGTCGAGCGTGCCGGCGCGGATGCGGATGCCGGCACGGGTGTAACGCAGCAGCATGAAGAGCAGCACGATCATCACCGCCACCATGGCCACCATGAAAAGGCGGTAGCCGGTAATGAAGAAGAACTGGTTGCTCAAGGGCTGCGCCAGGGCAGCCGGGATGGTGAAGGGCTTACCGTTCGCGCCCCAGATGACCCGCGTGCCGTCCTCGAGAATGAAGGCGAGGCCGAAGGTCAGCAGCAGGCTATAGAGCGGGTCGCGGCCATAGACGCGGCTGATCAGGACTTTCTCGACCGCGAGTCCGATGATCGCGGTGAGGAAGGGCGAAGCGATCAGCGCGCCCCAGAATCCCAAATAGGGTTCGAGCGTGTAGGCGATATAACCGCCGACGACCAGGAAGCCGCCATGCGCGAAGTTGATGACGTTCGAGAGGTTGAGGATGAGCGACAAGCCGATCGCCATCAGCACATAGAAGGCGCCGATGATGAGGCCGTTGGTGACGTTGAACAGGAGAAGCTGGGTCATCCACGCACGCAAAGAATGACCCCCACCCTTCCGTCCGCCGTGGAACAGGAGAGGGTGAGGGCAGGGGCGTTACGCATTCGCCGGCGTCAGGCCGGCCACTGCAGCGTGCAGCCGGTCTCGCTCTCCGGCGGCGAGGTCCTATCGCCGGCGACGATGGTGTCGACTTTGAACAGGTCCTCGGGGTCGTTGCTCGCCGGCTTGGTCAGTGCCTCGCCGACGAAGGCCGAGGTCATCAGTTGGTGGTCGCCCGCGCGGTAGTAGCATTTATTGGGCTGCAGCTTGACGTTGGCCGGCAGCTCGAAATTGCCCAGCGCCTTGGCGAGCTTGACGCCGTCGAGCGTCTTCGCCTGGTTGGCGACTAGCGCGTAGGACATCATCGAAGTATATCCGAACCAGGTGCGCGCCGTCGGCACCTTGCCGCCGCTCGCCTTGCGAATGTCGGCGACGAACTTCTCGACGCCCGGCACGCCCGGCTGCTTCCAGTACCACTCGAACATCCAGATGCCGACGCGTGCCTCGGGCGGCATCGCCTCCAGCGATTCGAGCTCCTGCTGCAAGCCGGCGACGTGAATCTGCTTGTCGATGCCGAACTGCGCCACCTGCTTCAGGCAGTTCACCATGTCGAGGCCCTGCGGCAGCACCAGGAGCACGTCGGGATTGGCGGCGCGCGCCTTGATGAGGTAGGCGGAGAAGTCGGTGGTGCCGAGCGGCGTCAGCTCGTTGCCGGTGACCGTGCCGCCGAACTTCGTGAGGTCGGCCTGCGCCGCCTCCTGCAGGGTATGGCCGAACGCGTAGTCCGGGGTGATGAAGTGCCACTTCTTGCCGTACTTGTGGAACAGCAGCTCGGCGACGGAGTTGGCCTCCATCTTCGTCGTGTTGCACACGCGAAAGACGTTCCAGTGGCAGTCCTTGCCGGTGATGCCGTCGGTGTGGCCGCCGGAGACGATGTGCAGCACCTTCTTCTCGTTCGACACCTGAGCGATAGCGAGCGCGATCCCCGAATTCACGTCGCCGATAAGGAACTGAATGCCGTCGCGTTCGATCAGCTTGCGCGTCTTCTGCACGCCGATGCCGACGTCGTTGGCCGAATCCTCGACCAGGAGCTCAATCTGGCGGCCGAGCACGCCGCCGGTAGCGTTGATCTGATCGACAGCGTATTGGACGCCGATTCTTTCGTTCTGCGCCACTGCGGCGTAGACGCCGGTGAACGGATCGACCATACCGACTTTGATCGCATCGGCTGCGCGCGCCGACCAGACGAAGGGCGCGGCGACTTGGGCGAGACCGGCGACGGCGCCGGCCTTGATGATGGTGCGGCGGTCCATGGCGCCGGAGTCGAGGCGTTTGGTCATCTGTTCCTCCCTGAAGGGGCATCTTGATGGGCGATCTTGCCTCGACGGCGTAGGGCCGGCAAGGGGCTGCGACCTTGCGCGCCGTACAGTTGGCGCCACCGCTTTTTACATCATTTCGCCGCGGCGCTTTGCTCGGCCGGAAAGAAATCGTCCCACACGCGACGGAGTTGAACGAGCGCCCCGTCGAGCGGTGAGACAAAGAGCCGCTCCTGCTGGCGCCGCAGCACGCCCAAGCCCTCGAGCCTGCCCAGCGCGGCGTTAACCGCAAAATCAACTGCCACGCCGAACGTCTGCCGCAACCACGCCTCGATGCGGGTTTCGAGCTCGTCCGCGGTCGGCGGCGCCGGCGCCGTGTGCAGGAAATGATAGGCCAGGAACGCTTCCTTGCATTCCTGGTCCTCGGCCGCGCCGATCAGGTAATCGAAAATGCCGGCATTGTTGTTGATGTTGCGGAAATAGACGTTGTCGGTGAGCTCGCTCTGATAGCGCAGCGCCTTCCACTGATATTTCACCCATTGCTGCACGACAAAACCGCCGAGCGCCAACAGCCCGCCGAGGGCCGCGAATGCGGTGGCGATGTCCTTGTCCTCGACGCTGGTATTGGTACCGAGATAGAACCCGATCACCAGGAACAGGACGGTGATGGTTGCATAGATTTTGAGCAGAATCGGGATGCCGCCGACGATCGCCGGCAAGCCGAGCGTCAGCTTGTCGCGATTGCTCATCACCACCCGCACATTGGGAAACAGCGCATTGAGGTCGCCGCTGGCGATGTTGCGGAAATATTTGAGCAGCACCGAGCCGGGGATGATCTTGCGGCGCGCCAGCGTTTTCAGCTCCCGCCGCGAGGCGATCTCGTCGCGCGGCTTCATCGCCACCATCAGAACGACGTCGTCGTAGACTTCGGCCTCGACCTTGCGCCGGGAGAGGCCGAACCAAGCGGCGACCTCGCCGTGCTCGATGTGCCGGCCGCGCCGCCAAAAGCGCACGTCGCGAAATTCATGGAGCGGCGCCTCGACCTCGACCCGGTGCCCGGCCCGCCTGCGGTGGGCCGCGCCGATCTCCGCATGCGGCAGTTCGATGAAATTGGCGTCCTTGAGCACCTGCTCCAGCGATTGCACGAGGTCGCCGTAGCAGCGATCGAGCGCCGCGCGGTCCAGCGCGGCATGGGGCGCGACCTCCGGGCTGAAATAGTAATAGTCGTTGCGCAGCCGCTCCAGCGTCTTGAAGTAATCGAAGTGATAGATCGCCGCCAGCATATCGCAGAGCCGGCGGAATTTTTCGCGGTCTTCGTCGCTTGCGAGGCCGCCCTGCTCGAGCAGAGCGGACAGGATATCGCCCTTGCTGAGCGGAATGAACTGATCGAAGCCGTCGCTCGCCGTGGAACGCGCAACGGCGGTCATGGCGGCGCGTACATGGTGCGCGCGTCGGCGGTGAAGGCTTTGCGGGACGCAGGATCGAGATAGAACATGTGGCCGCCGCGATAAAGCTTGAGCTGGGTGCGCTCCTCGCCGTCGACCGGCGGCAGATGATCGAGCACGTAGCGGCTCACCGCGTAGGGCGTGATCATGTCGCTATAGCCATGGGCGACCATCAGGCGAAACGACGGCGTCAGCGCCAGCAGCACGCGCAGATCGTCGGCGACGCTCGGCTGGCCGCGGCCGCCGTTCTCCCGCCAGCCCCATTTGCCGGTGATATCCGAAGCGAGCAGGGTGTAGGTGATGTCGGTCTTAAAGCCCAGCTCGTCGCGCGCATAGGCGACGAAGGCGCTGCCGTAAGCGCGCACGATGCCGTCGAGGATCGGATCGGGGCCGCGCGGCGCCGGCGATTCCGGATAGGGATCGTCGGATGCGAACGTCACGTCGTAATGGCTGACGATCTTGTGGTCGCCGACGTGGAGATTCTTGACATAGTCGTCGCGGATAAAACCGCGCGATTGCGTGATGGCGTCCACCGATATGCCCGTCATTTGCGCGATGCGCGCATAAAGGTTCTTGGCCGCATCGCCCTGCAGCGGCGGGCCGGCAAGCGCCGGCAGATACTCGGTCAGCGCGAAATGTTCGGCTTGGGCGAGCGCGTCCTTGCTGAACGTACCCTTGCGCTCCATTTCGGCGGCGGCGAGCGAAGGCAGTTGCAGCGCGGCGCCCAGCGCGAGGCGGTTGCCGCCGAACTGGAACGCGCCTTCGAGCATCGGCGACAGCATGACGATTCCCGAAATCACGATGCCCTGGTCATTCTGCACGACGCGCGCGACTTTGGCGGCGCGAAAGCCGCCGTAGCTTTCGCCGAGGATGAATTTCGGCGAACTGACGCGGCCGTTCTTGGCCACGTAAAGCGCGATGACCTTGGCCATCGAATCGGCGTCGCCCCGCACGTTCCAGAACGCACTGCCGCCGTCGGGCTTGGCCGGCCGGCTCCAGCCGGTGCCGATCGGATCGATCACCACCAGGTCGGTGAAGGCGAGCCAGGTGTCCGGATTATCGACCAGGCGGACGTCGGTGGCGTCGTGTCCAGCCATGCCGAACCGGGCGATGCGCGGACCGACCACGCCGAGATGGAGAAACGCCGAGGCGGCGCCCGGCCCGCCGTTGAACACGAAGGTCAGCGGCCGCGCCGCGTGATTGTCGGTCTTTACCACATAGGCGGTGTAGAAGATCGCCGCCGAGCGCTCGCCCGATTGATTGAACAGCGAGAACGTTCCGGCGGTCGCCGTATAGGCGAGCTTGCCGCTCGGCGTGTCGATGCTGTGCTCGCTGACCGAGTCGCCCGGCAGCAGCGACAGAACGCCGGGGCCGCTTTGCTCCCGCTCCGAGCCGCCTTGCTGGCCTTGCTCTTGGCGGTTCGGCCGGTCGCCGCCGCCGCCACCGCCGCGTCCCGGACGGTCCTGGGCGACCGCGGTGCCAGCAACAGTAACCAGCATGAGCGCAACGACGGCACGACGTAGATCGATCATGTTTGTTTCCCGGAAATTGGCCGCACGCGCGACGCCTTCACTCGAGCTCGATGGCGCCCTCGATCTGCACCGACAGAGATAATCCTTCGACGGCGAGGGTCACGCGGGCCGGCAAAGCCTCGTTGCCTTTCAGCTTGCCGCTGCCGACCGCGGCCCGCACCGCCTGCTCGATCTCGCGCTGCGAGGTGATGCCGACCTTTTTGAGGAATTTGCGCACGCTGACATTGAGTACATCATCGTTCATGATCGCCTCGTGAAAGTGCCGGAAACATGGCCGGCAACATTGGCCGGCCCGGCTGACATTTTATCCATGTCGGCGCTGCAAAACGACGGCCAAATCCCATGCCGGCGAGCCGGTGGACAACAGCGATCAGATCGGCAAAGTTCGGACCGCTCCGGCCGTTTTGGTGACCTTTGGGCCGGCAAAAATTCCGCCCGCCGAAACCAAGCCGGCGGAAAACCGGCGTTGGAGGCGCCCGCAATGCCCTTTCCCCGCGCTTCGAAGGCGCTAGCGCGCTTCACCGTGCTCGATTTGACCCGGGTGCGCTCGGGGCCGACCTGCGTCCGCCAGCTCGCCGACTGGGGCGCCAACGTCATCAAGATCGAGACGCCGCCCGGCCTGGAAGAGCCGATGGGCGGGCCGCGCGAGGGCGGCGACTTTCAAAACCTGCACCGCAACAAGCGCAGCATGACCTTGAACCTGAAAGCTCCGGAGGGGCTCGCCGCGTTCAAGCGCATGGTGAAAAAAGCCGACGTCGTGGTGGAGAATTTCCGTCCCGACGTGAAGAAGCGGCTTGGCATCGACTACAAGGCGCTGGCCAAGATCAATCCGCGTATCATCTATGCCAGCATTTCCGGCTTCGGCCAGGACGGCCCCTACGCCAACCGGCCGGGTTTCGACCAGATCGCGCAAGGCATGGGCGGGCTGATGTCGGTGACCGGCCTGCCGGGACAGGGCCCGGTCCGCGTCGGCATTCCGGTCGCCGATCTGAGCGCCGGGCTATTGGCGGCGACCGGCATCCTGGTGGCGCTCTTGGAGCGCGAGAAATCCAAAAAGGGCCAGCAGGTCGCCACCTCGCTCTTGCAAGCGCAGATTTTCATGCTCGATTTTCAGGCCGCGCGCTATCTGGTGCAGGGCGAAGTCGCCAAACAGGCCGGCAACAATCATCCGACCAGCATTCCGACCGGCGTGTTCAAGACAAAGGACGGCCATATCAACGTCGCCTCCGCCGGACAGACGATCTGGAAACGATTTTGCGCCGCCATCGAGGCGCCGGCGCTCCTGCAAAATCCGGACTATGCCGACGGCCCGGCGCGCTCGAAGCACCGCGATGCGCTGAACGCCGAGATCGACCGCTATCTCGCCGGCCGCAGCAGCGCCGAATGGGTCGAGCGGCTGAACAAGGCCGGCGTGCCGTGCGGGCCGATCTACGCCATCGATCAGATGTTCGCCGACCCGCAAGTCCAGCATCTCGGCATAGCGCAAAGCGTAACCAAGAAGGACAACAGCAAGATGCGTCTCGTCGGCCAGGGGGTCACGTTGTCGCGCACGCCGTCAAAGCTCGTGGTGCGGCCGCCGGAGCTCGGCGAGCATACCGACGCGGTGCTCAAGGAATTCGGTTTCAGCAAGCGCGACATCGCCGCGCTGCACAAGGCGAAAGCGGTGTAAGGTCGTCATTGCCGGACTTGACTCGGCAATCCATGGGGCGGTGACGCAGCATGGATGCGCGGGTCAAGCCCGCGCATGACGCAGTGAGAAGGGACCAGGCAATGACTCAGACCGACAAGATGCTCTCCCGCAAGGAAGGCGGCGTCGGCATCGTGACCTTCAACAATCCCGAGCGGCTCAACGCCGTGTCGCTCGACATGTGGGAGGCGACCAAGCGCATTCTCGACGACTTCGCCGCCGACAACGACATTCGCGTCGTGGTGCTGACCGGCGCCGGCGGCAAGGCCTTCGTCTCCGGCGCCGACATTTCGCGGTTCGAGAGCGAGCGCGCCAATCTCGAAGCGTCGCGCGCCTATAGCGCCAAGTCGGAAGCGGCCTATGCCAGCATCTACGAGTTTCCGAAGCCGACCATCGCCATGATCCGCGGCTATTGCATCGGCGGCGGCCTGGGGCTCGCGACCTGCTGCGATCTGCGCATCGCCACCGACAATTCGCGTTTCGCCGTGCCGGCGGCCAAGCTCGGCATCGGCTACGGCTATGTCGGCTTGCGGCGCCTGGTCGACATCGTCGGCCCGGCCTTCGCCAAGGAGATTTTCTACACCGCGCGCCAATTCGACGCCCAAGAGGCGCTGACGATGGGGCTGGTCAACCGCGTGGTGCCGGCGGCGGACCTGGAAAATGCCGTGAACGCCATCACCGACATGATCTGCGCCAACGCACCGCTCACCATCAAGGCGGTGAAATACACGGTCGGCGAGATCCTCAAAGACGAAGCCAAGCGCAACGTCAAGCGCACGGTGGAGATGGTGGAGACCTGCTTCACCAGCAACGACTACAACGAAGGCCGCGCCGCCTTCATGGAAAAGCGCAAGCCGGCGTTCACCGGCACCTAGAGCCAAATCGCTTCAGATTGAAGCGCGGCCGGCTGGCGCCGCTCGTGTGAAAATTTTGGGAGGCGTTCAAGATGTATCGGGGCACCAAGGACATCATGCTGCCGACGACGATCACCGGCTCGCTGCCGCGGCCGAGCTGGTACACGGAGAATCTCGGCACCCGTCATTTTCTCGAAGCCATGGTCAGCCGCCGCTTCCGCGAGCAATACGAGGATGCGCTGACCTGCTATTTGCGCGATCAAGAACTCGCCGGGCTCGATATCTGCAGCGACGGCGATTGCCGCTTCGACGACGACGTCGGCGGCCAGAGCTGGACCGCCTATCCGCCGAACCACATGAGCGGGCTCGACGCGCTGCATCCGGAGGCGACTCCCGCCGGCCGCGGCGGCATCTGGTTTGGGCGTGGGCACATTCTGCACGACTATCTGGAATCGCGGGTGATGCCGGTCATCACCGGCCCGATCGGGCGGGGCAATCTGCAATACACCGCGATGTGGAAGGCGGCGCAGCGCTTCACCACGCGGCCGGTGAAGTTCGGCGCGGTGTCGGCGGAGATCGTGGCATTCGCGCTGCAGGACCGCTACTACAAGAGCATCCCCGAGCGCATGTTCGCCATCGCCGACGCCTTCAACGAGGAATATCACGAGCTGGCCGACGCCGGCTGCCCGGTCATCCAGATCGAGGAGCCGCAGATCCACCTGATCGCCATCCGCAAGATCCAGGACAAGGTGATCACGCCGCAATTGATGGTCGAGGTGTTCAATCGCACCGTGAAGGGATTGCGCGCCAAGACCGAGGTGTGGGCGCATTCCTGCTGGGGCAACCCGTCGCAGCAGCGCATGTTCGCGCAGGTGCAGAGCTACAAGCCGGCGCTGGAGACCTACAATACGGTCGATGCCGACGTCATCACCTTCGAATCCTCAAGCTCCGGCGGCATCGACCTCGAAGCGATCGGCAAGGCGATCACCGGCAAGAAAATCGCCATCGGCGTCATCGACCATCACGTGCTGCAGGTCGAGACCCCGGACGAAGTGGCCGGAAAAATCCGCGCAGCGCTCAAGCACATCCCGCCGGAGCGGCTGGTGATCTCGACCGATTGCGGCATGGGCCGCGAGGGCATGAGCCGGCGCCATGCGTTTTACAAAATCGTATCGCTCGTGCTCGGCACCAATATGGTGCGCAAGGAGCTGGGCTATCCGCAAGCGCCGTGCCTCGCCGCCGACGAACGTTACTCGCTGGTGGTGCCGATGAAATAGGCCGGCGCCTCACTCCACCTTCAGGCCGGCGAACTTCACCACCTTGGCCCATTTCGCGGTCTCGTCGGCGACGAGCTTGCCGAACGCGGCCGGGCTCATCGGCATGACCTCGCCGCCGAGCTGATGGAAGCGCTGTTTCAGCTCCGGCTTGGCCAACGCCGCGTTCACGGCGGCGTTCAGCTTGGCGACGATCTCGGCCGGAATGCCTTTCGGCCCGCTGATGCCGTACCACACCGAGACTTCGTAGCCGGGCACGGTTTCGGCGATGGTCGGCACGTCGGGAAGCTCCGCCACCCGTTTCGTCGTGGTGACGCCGAGCGCGCGCACTTTGCCGGCTTTGATGTTTTGGATCGCGCCCGGCAGGTTGTCGAACATCAACGGGATCTGGCCGCCGAGCAGATCGGTGGTCGCCGGCGCCGAGCCGCGGTAGGCCACGTGCGTCAGCTTGATGCCGGTCATCGCCTCGAGGAGCTCGCCGGACATGTGCGGCGAGGTGCCGACCCCGCCGGAGCCGAAGTTGATCTTGCCCGGCTCGGTCTTGGCGAGCGCGATGAACTCGGCCAGCGTCTTGGCCGGGAATTCCAGGTTTTCTTCCATCACATTGGCGAGCGCCATGGTGCCGGCGATCGGCGTGGAGTCGCGCACGAAGTCGAACGGGATGTGCTGGTAGAGCGTCTGGTTGATGGCGTTGTTGGGGGCGACGAAGCCGATGGTGTAGCCGTCGGGCGTCGCCGCCAGCACGTCGGCCATGCCGATATTGCCGCCGGCGCCGACATGGTCCTCGACCACGACCGCCTGGCCGAGCTGTTCCGACAGATACTGGCCGAGGAGCCGCGCGATGGTGTCGTTGGGCCCGCCGGCGGCGAACGACACGATGAAGCGTATCGGCCGCGTCGGATAATCGAGCGCGTAGCCGGGGCTGACCCACGCGAGCAGCGGCAGCAGCAAAGCGAGTGGGCGTAATGATTTCGCAGTGGGAATCAGCATGGGCATTTCCCTCCTTTCACCTCTCCCCGCGTGCGGGGAGAGGTCGAGCGAGCGAAGCGAGCGAGGGTGAGGGGGCCTCTCCGCGATTCTGAGCGTTGCGGATGAGCGATTGCGTTGCAAATATTCCCGCTTTTCTCAGCCCCAGCGGAGAGGCCCCCTCATCCCGGCCTTCTCCCCGCAAGCGGGGAGAAGGAGCAGTTACGGAATTTTCTTCACCACCTTGGTATCGAGGCCGAACACCCGCGCCGCGTTGCCGCCGAGGATGTTGCGCTTGGCGGCCTCGCTGAGGAACGGCAGGTCGTAGATCACGCCGGGCGTGTCGAAATCCCAGTGCGGATAATCCGACGACCACAGCAGCTGAGTGTCGGCCTTGATCATCTTGAAGGTCGCTTCGAGGATCGACTTGTCGTCCGGCTTTTCCATCGGCTGCGACGAGTAATACATCTCGCGCATGTACTCGCTCGGCTTTCTCTTCAGCGACGGGCAGTCCGACGTGCGCATCATGTAGGAATGGTCGAGCCGCTGCATCAGCGCATAGGCCCAAGTCAGCCCGCTCTCGATCCATAAGACTTTGAGCTTGGGGAAGCGCTCGGGCAGGCCGTTGATCACCCAATTGGTCATGTGGATCATGTTGAACCACATGAAGCCGAGCGAATGCACCGAGATGAAGCGGTTGGTCATCTGCAGCGCGCGGTCTTCCCAGCTGTAGGCGGCGTGGAACGAGATCGGCTTGCCCAGCTCTTCGAGCAGCGCGTAGGTCTTCATATAGGCGTTGTCGTGCACCGGCTTGTAGCGCGGCGACGTCACCATGAAGCCGACGACGCCCTTGTTGTCGCCGAAATCCTTCACGGTCTTGTAGGCGGCTTCCGGATCGTTGAACGGGATGTAGAGCATGGAGATCAACCGCGGCTCGACGGCGAGGATGCGCTCGCACAGCCAACGGTTATAGGCGCGGCACAGCGCCACCTCGATCTCGACCTGCGGATGCAGGCCGAGAAACAGCATCGGCGTCGGGAACATGCAGGCGTAATCGACGCCGAGCGAATCCATCCACTCGATGGTCATGGCGACGTCGCGATGCCGGCCGTCCTGCGGCACCTTCTGAAACTTGCGCAGGTTGGAGCGGGTGATGCGGCCGCCGAGGTTTTGATTGCCGACGGACGAGTTGAGCATGGCCGAGCGGCCCGGCCGCTGCGCGGAATCCATCACGTCGTGGCGGATCACCGGGCTTTCGATGTACTGGAAGACTTCCTTGTAGGATTCGTTCTCGTAATGATGAGCGTCGACGTCGACGATCAAAAAATCCTGGTAATTGCGGGCGCGCGCCTGTTGCGCCGCGTGCTCGAGATGCTTTGCGGTCGAGTAATCGTCGAAATTGAGCTTGCGGACTTCGTTCGGAGTCGTGTCCATCGTTGTCTCCTTCTAAGCGCGCCTGATCTTTTCGGAAAACCGGTGACCACTTTTCCGGATCATGCGTCAGGCGACCACATAGATGTCGTCGCCGCGCCGCACCACCTCGTATTTCTTCAGCTTCAGCTTGCGGTCGCCCACGCACCGGCCGGTGGTGAGCTCGTATTCATAACCGTGCCACGGGCAGACGAAATGCACCTCGTCGGAGAACGTCTGGCCCTGATAGGTGCGGTCCGGCGCGATCAGGTCGACGACCTGGTTGATCAGGATACCCTCGCAGGCCGGGCCGCCGGAATGGACGCAGTAATTGCTGTAGGCGTAATACGCGCCGCCGTGGTGGAAGACGCCGATCTCGTTGCTGCCGGCGGTGACGATGCGCCGGTCGCCGTCGGGCAAATCGGAAGCCTTGGCGACGAACCATTCTGCCATTGATGCACTCCCGCCTCTGCGTTCGCGGCGCTCAGTATAGGAGCGCCGTGCCCGCAGCAACAAGAGCAGTCCGGCTAGGCATCCCGAGCGGCCTATCTTATGCTCGTCGAAACGCCAAACCACGAGGAAGCCATGGCTGACGCCCAAGCCGAGCCGAAATTGCTGCTGCCGATCCTGCGGCCGTTCTACGACACCGTGATCCCGCTGTCGTGGCTGATTGTCCGCGTCGCCGTCGGCTGGAATCTGCTGGTACACGGCTGGGGCAAGGTCATGGCCGGCCCGACGCAAGCGTATCTCAAGGCTTTCAGCGATCTCGGCTTCATTCCGCCGGGGCCGTGGTTTTGGAGCGGGCTAATGATCGAAACCGCCGGCGGCATTGCGCTCATCCTCGGCCTGTTCACCCGCTTCTTCGCCGCCGCGGCGGCGATCGAGATGCTGGTCATCACTTGGGTCTATTGGAAGACTGGCTTCGCCTGGACCAAGCGCGGCTACGAATACACGCTGATGTGGGGCTTGATCTGCTTCGCCATCGCGCTGCGCGGCGGCGGGCCGTATTCGCTCGACCGCAAGCTCGGGCGGGAGCTTTGAACGCACGGCGCGGTCGCGCTCTTGTGTCGTGTCGCCTGCGCCGCTAGATACAGCCCCACAACGCTCAGCCCCCCACCCTACCCTCCCCCGCACGCGGGGGAGGGTAGGGTGGGGGTTTGCGGAGAGGTGGCAGAGCGGTTGAATGCACCGCACTCGAAATGCGGCATACGGGCAACCGTATCGGGGGTTCGAATCCCTCCCTCTCCGCCAACTCGTCGTTCGCGTTCGTTCGCCAAGGTCCGCCACCGACCTGCAATTTCACGATTTTCCGCGCTGTACTGATTCACCACCGTTCCTGGCGGTTCGCCTGTGAACGGTTTGTGGGTTAGGCCGCGCGAATTCCCGAGTGCGCGCCGTCTATTGCGAAATTCGGCAAGCGGCGGGCTCGCCACGCGGCGTACCGAAATCGACGAAAATCCATTGCCACGATTTGCGCATATCGCATTCTTCGGCCGGCTTTGTCGGCTCGCTTATGCCGGTTGATCGCCAAGCCCAGCTCGGAGCGATGCGCGCGCCGTCGGTCGCATAGGCGACCCCGCTCGGCTGTTGCATGGCGTTGACAAAAAAATAGCCGCCGGCGCCGACAACGATGGTCGCCAGACATGCCACCAAAAATGCGCGCATGATCAATTCTCCGCGTCGTTATAACTTCAATCCGTCACGGTGCTTGCGCTTACTCCGCCGGCGTCGCCGAGGGCTGCCGCCGCATTTCGCTCCGGCCGGTTCGCGCCCTTTCCTCCTCGAGCCACAGGCTGTGGTGCTCCTTGGCCCAATTCAAGTCGACGGTGCCTTCGCCCATGGCTTCGAACGCGCCCTCCATGCCGATCGTGCCGATGTAGATGTGACCCAGCATCGCGGCGACGAACAGCACCGCGACGATCCCATGTATCACTTGCGCAAGCTGCATGCCTGCGATCGTGGTGCCGTAGAACGGGAACATCAGCACATAGCCGGTGACGGCAACCGCCGTGCCGCCGAGCACCACGATCCAGTAGATCGCCTTCTGGCCGCCATTGAAGCGATAAGCCGGCGGGTGGTCGTGGCCGACGATGCCGCCGCCCCGCTTGAACCACTCCACGTCGACGCGATTGGGAATATTTCCGGCAAGCCACATCAGGAAGATCACGATGACGCCGAGCGTGAACGGAAAGCTCAGGTAATTGTGGGCATACTTCGCCGCCATCGACCACGACGAAAACGCCGCCGGGCCGACCAGCGGCAGCAGCACGTCCTTGCCGAAGGTAATGTTGAGTCCCGACAGCGCCAGGATGATGAAGCACGTCGCCGTCATCCAGTGCACGAAACGCTCAAAGGCATTGAAGCGCACGATGGTCTTGCCTGAACGTCCGGATTCTATCCGCACCATGCCGCGTACCAGATAGAAAATGATCAGCACGGCAAGCATGCCAAGCACTGCGACAGCGCCGATCCAGTGCAGCCACACCTCGTGGAACAGCCGCCATTGCCGGCCTTGCGGTTGTTCGATCGTATATGACTTGGTGTCCGGAATGCTGCCGAGACCCTGAATGCGTTTGAACTGATCGAGCAGCTGCTGCTCTTTGACGGCATCGGCGGTCGGATTGACCGAACTGGGCTGCTGCGCCGCCACGGGTGCCGCGGCGGCGGCGAGAATGAGGAATGCAATCGCAGCGGCGACGAGCCGGATGCGCGCGTAGACCATCGCCATGGGCTTTCTCCCTTACTCTGCGCCGGCACGGCAGCACGCCGCGCCGCCGACGTGTTACGGTCCGGCCTCAGGTCGCGATGGTCTCGCGATAGGCGGTCTGCCATCCCCAGGCGCCGGAGCCATAGCCGCGCTTGGCCACGCGGTCTTTGTAGATTTGGGCGATGATGTCGCCGTCGCCCGCCAGCAGGGACTTGGTCGAGCACATCTCTGCGCACAGCGGCAGCTTGCCTTGGGCAAGACGATTGGCGCCGTACTTCTCGTATTCTACCGCCGAGCCGTCCTGCTCCGGTCCGCCGGTGCAGTAAGTGCATTTGTCCATCTTGCCGCGCGAGCCGAAATTGCCGACGCGCGGATATTGTGGCGCGCCGAACGGGCAGGCGTAGAAGCAATAGCCGCAGCCGATGCAAAGATCCTTGGAGTGCAGCACGACGCCGTCGGCCGTGGTGTAGAAGCAACTCACCGGACAGACCGCCGCGCAAGGCGCATCGGTGCAGTGCATGCAGGCCATCGACACCGAGCGTTCGCCCGGCCTGCCGTCGTTGATGGTGACGACGCGCCGCCGATTGATGCCCCACGGCACCTCGTTTTCGTTCTTGCATGCGGTGACGCAGGCGTTGCACTCGATGCAACGGTCGGCGTCACAGAGGAATTTCATTCGTGCCATGATTGCCTCCTTACGCCGCCCGAACCTGGCAGAGTGTGACTTTCGGCTCCTGCATGCCGGTGGCCGGGTCGTAGCCGTAGGTCGTGATCGTGTTTGCGCTTTCGCCGAGCACGATCGGGTCGATACCGGCCGGATAATTCGCCCGCAAATCCTTGCCGCCGAACCAGCCGCCGAAATGGAACGGCATCCAGACCACGCCCTTGCCGACGCGCTCCGTCACCAACGCCTTGACCTTGGCTTTGGAACTGTTCTCGGCGCCGGTCACCCAGACCCAGGCGCCGTCCTTGATGCTGCGGTCTGAAGCATCCGCCGGGTTGATTTCGACGAACATGTCCTGTTGCAGCTCGGCGAGCCATTTGTTGGAGCGCGTCTCTTCGCCGCCGCCTTCGTACTCGACCAGTCGTCCCGAGCTGAAAATCAGCGGGAAGTCCTTGGCAATTCCCTTGTCGACGGCGGCCTTTTGCACCGAAAAGCCGACATTCGGCAGACGGAACTGCTTGGCGTCGGGGAGCGTCGGATACTTGGCGATGAGCTCGATGCGCGGCGAGTAGATCGGCTCGCGATGCACCGGGATGGGATCGGGCAGGCCGAACGCATTCATGCGCGCCTTGGCGTTGCCGTAGGGCACGCAGCCGTGCTTCAGCGCGACCCGCTGGACGCCGCCGGACAGATCGATCGACCACGACACGGTCTCCGGTTTGTCGCCGCCGATCTTCTGGATGACCGCGAGCTCGTCCGCGGTCAGGTCGGTATCCCAGCCGAGCTTCTTGAGCACGCCATAGGTGAACTCAGGATAGCCGTCCTTGATCTCGGAATCCTTCGGATAGGAGCCCTCCGCGAGCAGGTTGACGCCATTGCGCTCGACCCCGAAGCGGGCGCGGAAGCAACCGCCGCCGTCCATGACCGCGAGGTTTGTGTTGTAAAGCAGCGGCGTGCCCGGATGCTTGACCTGTGGCGAGCCCCAGCACGGCCACGGCAAACCGTAATAATCGCCCTTGTTCGGACCAGTGGTCGCCCGCTGCGTGAGCATGTCGAAGTCGGCCTGATGGGCCATATGCGACTTCAACCGCTCCGGCGATTGGCCGCAATAGCCGGTCGACCAGCTGCCGCGGTTCATCTCGCGCAGGATGTCTTCGGCTTCGGGCAGATTGTTCTCGACCTTGATGTTTTTGAACATCTGGTCGGCAAAGCCCAGCTTTTTCGCGATGAGGTACATGAGCTCGAGATCGTCTTTTGATTCGAAAATCGGCTTGACGATCTGTTCACCCCATTGCAGCGCGCGGTTGGACGCCACGCGAGACCCCTTGCACTCGAACTGGGTGGCTATGGGCAGAAGATAGGTGCCGTCCTTGCGCCCGGCCTCCACCGACAGCGAGGCCCACGTGGTGGGATGTGGATCGGCGATCACCAACAGGTCGAGCTTGGCCAGTCCTTTAAGGGATTCAGGGATGCGGGTGATGCTGTTGCTGGCGTGTCCCTGCACGAACATCGCCCGCACGTTGTCTTTCTGGGCGACCTGATCTTTCGGCAGCAGGACCGCATCGAACCACCGGGTCAGCGGAATGCCCGGCGTTTCCATGATTTTCTTGTCCTCGAAACGGCCGAGCAGGAAATCGTAGTCGACCTCCCACACGCGCGACCAATGCTTCCAGGCCCCTTCGACGAGACCGTAGTAGAACGGCAGCGTCACGATATCGAGGCCGACATCGGTTGCACCTTGGACGTTGTCGTGGCCGCGGAAGATGTTGGCGCCCATGCCCGGCCCGCCGACATTGCCGGTGAGCAGGAGCGCCATGCAGCTTGCCCGCACATTGGCGGTGCCGACGGTGTGTTGGGTCTGCCCCATGCACCAGATCAGCGTCGACGGCTTTTCGGTCGCGAACATTTTAGCGACGCGGGCGAGCTGCTCGCCGGGCACGCCGGAGACGCGCTCGACCTCGTCGGGCGTCCATTTCTCCATTTCCTTGCGCGCGTCTTCAAAACCATAGACCCGTTGCTTGATGAACTCCTTGTCTTCCCAGCCGTTCTTGATGATGTGCCACATCATGCCGTAGAGCACTGGGATGTCGGTGCCGGGGCGCAGCCGCACATATTCGGTCGCGTGCGCCGCCGTGCGGGTCATGCGCGGGTCGATGACGATGACGTTTGACTTGTTGAGCTCGGCGCCTTCGAGCAGATGTTGCAAGGACACCGGATGCGCTTCCGCCGGATTGCCGCCCATGATGATCTGGGTTTTGGCGTTGCGGATGTCGGTGTAGCTGTTGGTCATCGCGCCGTAGCCCCAGGTGTTGGCCACGCCGGTGACGGTGGTGGAATGGCAGATGCGCGCCTGGTGATCGGTATTGTTGGTGCCCCAAAATGCTCCCAGCTTGCGGAACAGGTAGGAGCCCTCGTTGGTCATCTTCGCCGAACCCAGCCAGTAGACCGAATCGCCGCCGGACTTGGCGCGAATGTCCAACAGCTTGTCGCCGATCTCGTCGATGGCCTGGTCCCACTTGATGCGGGTCCATTGGCCGTTGCTGAGCTTCATTGGATATTTGAGCCGGCGTTCGCCGCTGACGAGTTCGCGCACCGAGGCGCCCTTGGCGCAATGCGAGCCGCGGTTGATGGGACTGTTCCAGCTCGGCTCCTGGCCGATCCAGACGCCGTTGGCGACCTCCGCCGTGACCGTGCAGCCGACCGAACAATGGGTGCAGATGCTCTTGCGAATGGTAACTTGCGCACCGGCAGGCGGCGGTGGCCCGGCTTCGGCCTTACGCACCGAGCCGAGCGAGAGCGCGCCGAGCGTCGCCAGGCTGCCGGCGGCGAGGCCGGAGCGGCGCAGGAAGGTGCGGCGGTCGAGGCGGCGCTCGATCTGAGTTGGCAGGGCGCCGGCAAGCATGCCGCGCCGGGCGTGACGGTCCGTCCTTTTGATCAGCACGGTTGCCTCCTCATTTCGCTGGATAACGATTGACGCGGTAGTAGGCCTGAACGTCCGGCGAATTCGCTTGATAGCGAGCCTTGGTCTTCTCGTCGTTGGACTCGCTGTCGGCGGCCGCTTCTTCCACGAGCGTGCCGGATGCGGTGGCTGCGACACCGGCGCCGGCGCCGAGCGCACGCAGGACGTCGCGCCGTCCAACTTTCTTTTCGGTCTTCATTGCGCTCACTCCTTCAGTCCCGTGCCTTCAGTCCCATGGCTTTGCCGCAGCCCAGCTGCGTTGTCGCGTCACGATGCCAGCGCGAAAGCCTCGCTCTCAATTTCCATAAACAGGCGTCCGACGGTTCCGACCCGGCGGTAAAAGTCGGCCGCCTTGGCGCGTTCGAGATCGGTGAAAAAGCGGCCAACCCACGGCGATAGATGCTTCTCGAACAGCGCCCGGTCGGCTCCGGCCGCAGCGGCGAAACGTCCGTCAGCCAAACCGGCCATGACCTCGCAGAGCACGGCGGCATGATCTTCCGGCTCGGTCTCGCTTTCGACCCGCTCGATGCCGAGGCGGGCAAGGTCTTCGCGCAGGCGCGCCAGCGGACGCTCGTTGAGGAACCCGGTGAGATAGTAGGAACCATAAGGCAACAGCTCGCCGCGCCCGATACCGATGAAGAGGTCGAAGAATTCCCGTTCGACCCGCTCCAGACTCGCCGCGGCTGCGGCTTCGCCGAGCGCCGCGTGCGCGACGCCGAGCGGCGAAGCATCGCCGCGCAGCGCAGCAAGCCGCGCCAGCAGATCGGCGTTTGGTGCGCGCCGAAGCAGCGCCGACAGCAGCGTGTATTGGCGGGCGCGCGCGGCGCCGACCTCATCGGTTGCGGCGGCCGGCGCGCCGTAAAGGTCAGGGCGCAGCACGGCGCGGTCGATGCCGGTTATGGTTTCAACGTTGAGCACGCGCTCCGCGGGAACGCGATTCCAATTCGACAAGGATGGTTGGGCAATACCGATCTTTCGGGCTAGCGCACCAACGCCGCCCGCTGCACGAATAGCCTGATCCAGTCCTAAGTCACGCAAGGGCTTATTCGAATTATTCCGATTTAAGTGCAACCAGAAGGCTAGGCCGCGAACAAACCGAAGGTCAATAGCCAAAGGCTATGAGTGAGAGACTAGCGTGGCAGAGCGCCGCCGTGTTTGCGCCCGGTTGGCTGTGGGCTCGCCTCGACGTCCTGGTTTGGTTGCATTGCAGCACTATTGCTGCCCCGCAAAACTAGTTGCGGCTGTAAGCAATCTTCCAAAGAGCGAGCGCCGTCGACCGCCGGGATTGCTGCTGGACCGGGCGTCATCGGTGCCGGTAGTTTCGCCGAGTTCTCGGGAATTTGATTGTCCGCTTCGCTACTTGCCGATTGTTGCAGCGGCGCCGACTGCGGCGCGTCGCCAACGAGTTGGGCCACCAGCCGAAGCATTTCCGGCGTCAGCTCGAGGGAACCAAATCCCGGTATGCTGTCGGGTTGGGTGAAGTCCCACTGGTTCTCGGCAAGCCCGATGAAATCGCGGATGGTGGGATCAGCGCTCCACGCGCGTCGAAGGGCCGCACGCGACAATTCCTCCGGAACACCGGGCGCGAGGAAGGCGCGGACGTCGCTTGTCGCCGTAATCGATTCGATCGGCGGCAGGGCGGCGGGATCGAAGGTCGGCAGATCGGGCGCAGGTGCCGTCGTGCCGCCGGGCGGCGCATCAGCATCGGCTTTTGCGGATTGCGACGGCTTCGCCTCGTCGCGCGGGTGCATCTCGGCGGCGCGCTTGCGCTGCGACCACCGCTGCAGGAAATTTTCCGCCCGATCGTCGGCTTCGCTCATTTGCGATCCTTCGGTGACAGCCGCCGCGCCATTGCCTCAGGATTGGCGCGATCGAGCTTTCGCTTGACGAACGAATGCTCGACATGGTGCTCGGCGATGAAGTCGGCAACAGCCGCGCGCACCACCTCGGGCATCGGCACGGCCTCGACCAGGTTGGTGGCGGCCTCGGTGAAGGCCTCGCTTTCGCTTGGCTCCGCCGTGACCGCGGTGATCTCGTAAGGCGGCTCGCCGCCTGTCGGCCGTAGCACCACCCATAACAAAGGCTCACCCGTCGCCAGATTATCACGATAACCCGACGTATCTGTTCGATAGAGTTCGATCGTCGCGGCGCCGCCATAATAGTTGGCGCGCTCGGCGTCGCCGTCGAGAGCGGTCCACGGCGCAGCATCGGGTACACCAGGCAGGACGGCGATCGGCCGCCAGACGAAATCCGTCCAGGCGCTCTTCGCCCTGCGCCGCTCGATCACGACGCCGACGGGCACGCTGACAAGCGGCGGTGGACGGCTCACGTCGCGGCCTCCAGGCGCCGCACCGGCAGACCGGTGAGTAAATTCTGCGGCTTCATGCGCAGGACCCTGTCGGGCGCCATAGCAAGAATGAGGTAGATCGGCTCGCCGGCTATTCGGTCAATGACGATGCTGGTATCGCGAAAAGTCAACCGGAACAGGCCGACCACCCTGTCGCGCGTCGCCTCGTCCATTTCGGCGCCATGCCAAAGCGCGTCGCCGATCTTGGTTCCGTAGCTATCGAGGCCGACATACCAGGCGAACGCGACATCGCGCAGCTCGTTCAGCGGTTCCACCGTGACGTCGATGTCGAGCAGGTGCTTCACCCAGCGCGCGATCACGGTGCCGAGCGCGCTGAGACCGCGGCGGCCGGCCGTCAGATCGAGCGCCAGGTCGAAATGATCGCTGCGGTCCCAGTAGGTCGCCGCATTGGTGTCAGAGAGCACCTCGAGTTCGAGTTGTTCCGGCAAGCCGAACATCGCGGCGAGCGGCGACGCCGGCGGTCCGTTGCCATCGATGCGTTCTTGGTCGGCAGCCAGCAGCGAGCCGTCGTGCACGGCGAGACGCTGCGGGCGAAAGAACAATTCGGCGGCGCGCAATGTGTACGCATCGTCGCATTGGTCGAGCGCGTTGCGCAGAATGAGGTGTGCCAGTTGGTCGAGGAAGATCGGCGGCAGGCCGACATTGTCGCGCACCAAAGCACCATACGCGGCTTCAAGCGTGCCGTGTTTGGCAAGGTGATCGCGCAACACGGTCATGTAGCGCCAATTCTCGCGCGCATCGGCGTCCGCGATGACATCGATCTCGGCCGCCGCCAGCGGCCGCCACGGATCGGCCAGCAACGCGGCATGCAGGGCCTGTTCGACGCCACAGGCGTCCGGCGGCGGCGTAAGCTCCGGTCGCGCCAGATAAACCTTCATGAATTCGTCGGTGACCCGCAACCGGCCGCCGTCATCGCGGTCGAGCAGGTGATGGCCGCATGACAGCCAGAAATCTTTCATGGCGCGCTCAAAGCCGCGGCGCCCCGGTTGCCGGATCGAGCCATGACGGCGCCGCCAGTGCGGGTAGCAGCGGGCGGCGCTCCGTAGCGGTCTTGCCGGCGCGTCGCACCAGGAGATCTCCGTTGTCGTCGAGATCGCGGCGTACGCCGTGCTCCGGCGTAAGTCGCGACAAATAATTCTTCGCCACGTCGGCAAAGCCGTCCCGCAGCCAGGCATCGACCGCCACCATGAAATGGCGGGCAAAGCTCTCGATCAATCGCTCGGAGTTGAGGCCCGCGAAACCTTCCGCGTCCAGCGCCGTCGCCAGCGGATGCAGTCCGGGGTCGTGCTCGCCGATGGCGACGGTGCGGATCATGGCGCCGAAGACGAGCCAGGGCGGCGGCGCCTCCTCGTCGGTGCCTGCGGGCCAGGCCAGGCGCGCCCCGCCGACAAGTCCGCCGTCGACGCGGATGGCATCCGGCCAGTCGAAATTGATGGGCTTCTCCGGCGGCGCATGCACCGCAAGCGCGTCGCCGAGCGCAGTCAGGCCGGCGTAAAGAGCCCGCCGCGCCGTCCGTAGCGGCTCCTCGGGCTCCAGCACAACGGCGAATTCCGCCAGATCGAAGCGACCGACATGCGTGAGCGTGCCCGCGCCGGCGTCGTCGGCAATCTTTTTTGCGTGCGCGAATGCGTCGCCTACCTCGCGCAGCCCCACGGCACGGAACGGCGGCGGCAAATCAAGAAGGGTGGCGAAAGGCGTATTTACACGGCTCTCTGCGTCAAGCGGCATACGAACCCCGGACTCGCACTTTCAGCACCATATTACTATAACTTAAGGTGGCTCGCGGCCAGTCCTACGCCATCGTGAGGGCGCCGCGACAAATCGAGACAAAATGGCCGACCGCCGACAGACAATCGTCCTTTGCTCGTGCGAAGACACGATGCCGCTTGATGTCGCTGCCGTGCGGCGCGGTTGTCGCGGCGCAAAGGTCGAGTCCGCAGGCCAATTGTGCCGCGCCGAGCTCGAGCGTTTCCGTGCCGCAGTCACAGCCGGCGCGCCGTTGACCATCGGTTGCACGCAGGAGGCGCCGCTGTTTGCCGAAGTGGCGCGGGACAGCGAAAAGCAAACGGACCTGACCTTCGTCAACGTTCGCGAAACAGCAGGCTGGTCGTCGCAGGCCGCGGACGCCGGTCCGAAGATGGCGGCGTTGCTCGCAGCCGCCGCCGAGCCGATGCCTGAGTTGCCCTTCGTTACGCTCACCAGCGCAGGCGTCGTCATGATTTACGGTCGCGACGAGCAGGCGATCGAAGCCGCGGACCTGCTCAAGGAGCATCTCGACGTCACGGTGATGATGACAAAGCCCGCCGTGCTGATGCCGGGCCGCGTCAACGAATTCCCGATCGTGCAAGGGACGGTGCGCTCGGCCAAGGGTCATCTCGGCGCGTTCGAAATCGTGGTGGACGATTTCGCCGCGGCGGCGCCTTCGTCGCGCAGCGCGCTGGTGTTTGGACCGGCCCGCGACGGCGCCGTTTCGCATTGCGACATGATATTCGATATCTCCGGCGGCGCGCCTTTGTTCTCGGCGCATGATCTGCGCGATGGCTATCTGCGCGCCGATCCCGGCGATCCCGCCGCCATGCTGCGCGCCGTGATCAAGGCTCGCGATCTTGTCGGCAGCTTCGATAAGCCACGCTACATCGCGTTCAGTAACGAGCTTTGTGCGCATTCTCGCTCGCGCATCGTCGGTTGCCGCCGCTGTCTCGATCTGTGTCCAACCGGTGCCATCGAGCCTGCCGGCGATCACGTCGCTATCGATGCCAATGTCTGCGCCGGGTGCGGGCAGTGCGCCGCCGCGTGCCCGACCGGCGCCGCCGCCTATGCGCTGCCGCCGGCCGATGCGCTGATGCGCAAACTGCGCACGCTCTTGACGACGTATCGCGAAGCCGGCGGTTCGAACCCGATTGTCTTGTTTCACGACGACAGCCACGGCGGCGCGCTGATCGATGCGCTTGCCCGCCATGGCGACGGCCTGCCAGCGGACGTGTTGCCGCTCGTCGTCAACGAGGTCACGCAAATCGGGCTGGAGGCCATCGCGGCGGCGTTCGCCTACGGCGCCAGTTCGGTTCGCTTCCTCACGCGGCTCAAGCCGCGCCACGATATGTCCGGGCTGACACAGACGATCGCCGTCGCCGCGCCGATTCTGGCCGCGCTCGGCTTCGGCTCGGCTGAGACGATCGAGGCCGACGATCCGGAGGCGCTGGGCGCGGCGTTGTCGGCGTTGCAACCGCGCGCTCCGACGCCGCGGCCGGCGGCCTTTTTGCCGGTAGGGCCGAAGCGAGAAGTGATGCGCCATGCACTGCGCGAATTGCAGCAGGCCGCCATAGTCCCGGTCGATATCGTTGCCTTGCCGGCAGGCGCGCCTTTCGGCGCGGTCGAGATCGACGTTGCCGGCTGCACGCTTTGCCTCGCCTGCGTATCGGCCTGTCCGACCGGGGCGCTTGGCGACGATCCCGAGCGGCCGCTGCTGCGTTTCACCGAGGATGCCTGCGTGCAGTGCGGGCTGTGCAAGGCGACCTGCCCGGAGAAGGTGATCACGCTCAAGCCGCAAATCGACTTTCGCGCCGCCACAGCGATGTCCCGCGTTCTCAAGGAGGAAGAGCCGTTTCATTGCATTCGTTGCGGCAAGCCGTTCGGCGTCAAGAGCACGATCGAACGCGTCATCGGCAAGCTCGCAGGCCAGCATTGGATGTACGCGAAAAACTCGGAGCGGCTCGAGGCGCTTAGGATGTGCGAGGACTGCCGTGTCGCGATCGTGACCGAGCAGGGTTTTGATCCCCACGGCGCGCCGCCGCGGCCGAATGTGCGCACCACCGACGATTACTTGCGTGAGCGCGCGGATCGCGAACGGGCCGCGAAGGGCGAAAGCTGACGCGTCCGGCGAACACGTCTACTTCGTCGCTCGCTCCAGGAATCTCACCAAGGCGGTGCGATCTTGAGAGGAGCCGATCCTCTGCTCGGGCATTTTGGTTCCCGGCGTAAACGTGGCCGGACCGAGTTCGAACAGCTTGGACACGGTCTCGGGCGTCCACACGATGTCGAGCTTTTTCAGTGCCGGAGAGAAATTGTAGCCCGCAAGAGTTGCGATGCGACGACCGAACAGACCGGCGAGTGTCGGCCCGGCACGATTGCCTTGGTCGGGCTTAAGCGTGTGACAGGCGACGCAGGCGCGAAACACCTGTGCGCCCGGATCGCCACTGAACGCCGCAAGCGGATCTTCGGGTCCGCCGGTATTCATCGCATCGAGGGGGTCGCCGCTGGCGACGTCCCAGCGGCGTATCGTGCGGTCGGTACCGCCGGTCAGGAGCGTGCGGCCATCGGGAAAGAAAGCGGCCGACCACACCGGCAAGCCCGGCCCGACCAAGGTTCGCGTAACCTTGCGCACGGCGCGCTCGATGATCGCAACCGAGCCGCGGATGCTGGCCGCGGCCACCGTTGCGCCGTCCGGCGAGATTGCGAGCGCAATGACGGGGCTGTCGCTGGCATGGACATCGCCGCGCAATTCGCCGGCTGCCGATAGAAAATAAACGTCGCCATTGGCACCCGCCGCAACGATTTCGCCATCAGGCGCGGCGGCGACGGCGTTGAGCGGAGCCGGCAGTGTCGCCACGAGCGGCGGCGAGCCATCCGTCAGCGGCCAGATGCGCAGCGTTGCATCGTAGCCGGCGGAGACGAGCGCGCCATCGGGAAGAAATGCGACGCCATTGACGTTCTGCTGATGGCCTTCCAGCAGGCGTGACGCGCCGCCACCGAGCGGCCACAGCCGCACCGTGCGATCCCACGATGCGGACGCCAGCGTCCGGCCATCGGGCGAGACCGCGAGTCCGACGACCGGCGCCGTGTGGCCTTCAAGAACGCTTTGCGGCTGGGATTCGCCCGCCCGCCAGATTGCGATACGCGCGTCAGCGCTGGCGGTCGCAACACGACCGTCCGGCAACATCAAGACCGCGTTGACTGCGCCGTCATGAAAGCGCAGCACCTGCTCGGCGGTGTTTTGTTGCAGCGACCAGCGGATCGCCGAGGTATCGAAGCTGCCCGAGATTGCCGTCTTGCCGTCCGGGGAGATCGCCAGCGCACGCACCGGACCACCGTGCCCACGCAGTTGCGCGTGCGCCGGAGTGGCGCCCAGCAAGAGCAGCAGGATCAAAAATGAAACAAAGTTTGGCATTGTTTTCGATGCTGTCGCCTCGCATCGAAACACTTAACACCAGGAGGCAAGCGAGTCATCGATGGCGCCAGCCGCGTCTCGGCGGCTCGCATCAAGTTTCCGGAAACATGTCGGCGACCTGGTCGCTCATCGGATTGACGATCAGCACTTGGCCTTTGAATTTCAGATAGGTATAGCGTTTGAGCACCGGCATTTCGTAGATGAGCGGCGGCGGCAGCGCGTGTGCCTTGAGGCCCGGCGGAATTTTGGCGCCAATTGCGGGTTCGAAACTTTCCGCAGGCTTCGTCGTCTTGAGCTGAAAGCTTACTTCGGTGTTCTTGCCGCTCAAGACTTGCTTGATCTTCGCCCGCTGATCGTCCGAAAGCGTCAGCCGCGGCAATTGCGGCTTTTGCGATACCGGTGGCGGGACGCTCTGAATGACGTCTCCAGGCCGCGCTGGATTGCCGCCCTGAGCGGCTGCCGTATTCATGGCAAAGCAGGCCACGGCAAAGCAGGCCACGCAGAGCGCAGCCGCGTATTGATGCACAAAATGTCGCATGGTTGGGCTCCGCAGGTCAGCGTCCGCCAGACAAGCAACGGCCCGACGTGCGGGTTGTTCCCGACTGCGACGATTGGTTCCGGAGATGGGATCGCGATATATGTTTTGAATTGGATACGCCAAAGGACAATGCGGCCATGATCCGAATCGCCATTCTGCTTTTCTCAATCGTTGTCTCAAGCGCTGCTCAAGCCGACGAGCGATTTATTACCTTGAGTTCGACGACCTCGACGCAGGATTCCGGCTTGTTCGGCCACATTCTTCCGATCTTTCGGGCGGCAACTGGCATAAGCGTGCACGTCGTCGCGGTCGGAACCGGGCAGGCTCTTGCCATCGGAATGCGCGGAGATGCCGATGCGCTGCTCGTCCACGATCGCGTCGGCGAGGACAAGTTCGTCGCCGACGGTTTCGGCATCGATCGCCGCGACGTGATGTACAACGATTTCGTCATCGTGGGGCCGAACGGCGATCCGGCGCACATTCGCGGCCTGAAAGATGCGCGCAAGGCGCTGCAACAAATCGCCGCCGCCGCGGCGCCGTTCGCCAGCCGGGGTGACGACAGCGGCACGAACCGGATGGAGCTTCGCCTGTGGAAATCAGCCGGCATCCAGCCGGAGCCGCGTAATGGCTGGTATCGCGATCTCGGCCAAGGCATGGGGGCAACGCTCAACATCGCCGCGGCGATGAACGCCTATACGCTGACCGATCGCGCCACCTGGGCCAATTTCAAGAACCGGCAGAACCTTGAAATCCTCACCGAAGGCGACGCGGCGCTGTTCAACCCCTACGGCAGCATCCTTGTGAACCCTGCCAAATGGCCGAGCGTCAAATTCACCGAGGCCAAGATTTGGCATGAATGGCTGACCACGAAGCCCGGCCTTGACGCGATCACGTCATACAAGATCAACGGCGAGGAGCTTTTCTTTCCACCGCGTCCCGAAGCCACGCACTAGTTGTCTTTCAGTGCGCGCCCGAAATAGAGGGCTACCGCGCTAACTGTCATCGACAGCACGATAAGGATCATGCCGAGCGCCAGCGCCTGGCTCAGATCGCCCTTGCTGGTTTCAAGCGCAATCGCCGTCGTCATGGTGCGGGTGTAGCCGCGGATATTGCCGCCGACGATGATGATGGCGCCGACTTCGGCGATGGCGCGGCCGAAGGCGGCGAGATATGCCGTCAGCAACCCCTCCCTGCCGATGCGCATCAGCGGCCATAGCGTTCTCAGCCGCGAGGCGCCGTCGATCAGGAGGGCGTCGCCGTAGGCCAGCCAATGTTCCACAGCGACACGATGAACAAGCGCGACAACGATAGGCGTGCCGAGCGCGCATTGCGCGATGATCATCGCGGCAGGCGTGAACAAGATGCCGAACGATCCGAGCGGCCCGGAGCGCGACAGCAACAGATAAACGACAAGCCCGACGACGACTGGCGGCAGGCCAAGGAGTGCATTGGCGACGACGACAACGGCGCCGCGGCCGCGGAAGCGATACACGGCGAGTGCCGTTCCAAGCGGCGCGCCGATCGCAAAGGCGCACGCGCTGGCCGATAAACTCACCCCGAGCGACAATGCAACAATGTCGCGCAGCTCGGCGTCAAACCCGGCAATCAGCGCAAATGCGGCCTGAAAAGCTGCGGCAAAATCGTGCATGCCGTCTCCATAGCACGTCCCCGGACGTTGGGGTTCGTAGTCCCGGACGTTGGTCGAAGATGACCCAGTCAAATTGGCCGGCCCTTGTACTTGAACATGTGCGCCCTTGCGACATCGAAATCGTTAGCGGTCCCTATGGGCACGGTCCCGAAGGAGGCGAGAAGCTTGTCGGTGGCAGCTTAAGCCGCGCTACGCCTTGGCAGTCTTCATGTTGATAATCAGGATTAGTCTAATAACGTCACGAGCTGGAATCTCGAAACTGTTGGACGCATCTTTGTTCAGTACCTTGAAAAGCCGGCGAGAGGTTATGAGCCTTTTGTCCCGAGTGATCCAGACGTGCTGCGGCGCCTGTTGCGGCCAGGCGATGTCCTGCCGATAGAGGGCAACAGCCACTTAGCAGGAGTTATCAAATATCTAACTCATTCAACTTGGTCGCATGCTGCGCTCTATGTCGGCCCGATTAAGGGCAAGACCACTTTGAACGGCGAGCCTCACGTGTTGGTAGAGGCAAATATAAGCGAAGGTGTCGTTTCAGCTCCACTGTCAAGATATTTTCAGTTTCACACTCGCATATGCCGTCCAATTGGCCTTACGTTGCAGGACTTGGAGAAAGTGTCCGCTTAGCGCTCGGATCAGGCAACCCCACTAAGTTCATCTGTTCCGCGCTAATCGCTAAGGCGTTTCAAGCGGTGCGCTATCCGATTCTGCCCAAGGTCACACAACTGGGAAGTAAAGCCGCCCGGCGCGAAGTCCTGCCAATCCGACAGTCGTCACTATACATGCCGCGAGATTTCGATATTTCGCCTTACTTTGCAATCGTTAAGCCAACGATCGAAACGGGCTTCGATTACAAACAGCTGCACTGGGTCGACTTACCGGCGTTGCCAACGCGGGACAGCCCAATCTGACGTGAAGAAGCGCGAGCCCGCGATCGAAGGATTTGCGATTATCGGCGGACTCCCTCTCCGCCAATTCGTCCTCATGCACTGGCCGGCCCATGAGGCGGACCTGAAAACTTCAGAGACACTCGAGTATATTTTATCATTTCCCCAGATGGTCCTCGCTCGAGCGCGTCTCTCTCAGCCGCGCCTCCCAATCACCGCCCGGCGGTCATGGTGAGGTTCGGCACCGACAGAAGCCAGCGGCTGTCGCGCGGATCGACGGTGAGCCGGGCCCCGGGGCGATCGAACCGGTAGTACCTGCCTGTCACCGGACTCGTCACCATCAGGGCCGTCCTGCCGGTATATTCGAACACGGGTCCGGCGGCGATCCCTTGAGCGGCCAGCGCAGCCACGCCGCGCGGTGGCGCTGAGGCCGGTGCGGGACCCACTCGCGGAGCCGCATATCCCGGCCTAGGATTGCCGGGAATCGCCGTCGTTCCCTGTCGGACGGGCAGGCTCGGACTGACCGGAAATTGTTGTCTGCGGCCGTTGCAGCACATGAGGCTTCTCCTCGTCTTCGGAAAAATAGACCGGCGGCAAGACCTGCGGCCTCGTGGTAAAACGTTCCAACAGGATCGCGCCGGCAGACAACGCCAGCCACAACAGGACGCCCTCTGTCCACCGGCGCGCCAGCAGCACGGCAAACGGAACCGCCACCCAGAGGCTCAGGCAGAAGAAGCAGTCGAGCAACTCCGCCCAAAAGCCGTGTCCAGCGCGCCGCCGCAGCCGGATCATGAGCTGCCATGGTCCGTCTTCGGCGTTCAACAGGTGCGTCACGCGCCAGACCGCGAGAATGCCGAGCACCAAATCATAGAACTCGATCGTCATCGGATCCGCCCCACAGATCGAGACGATCGGCTGGCGCTCAGGGAGCTACGGTGATGTTCACCGTCTGGTACGCCGGGTTGCCCGAGGTGCAGGCGAAAGTCTGGCCATCGGTCACGCGTTTACCCGCCCACAACTGGAAATCGTAGCAGCAGCTCTGCATGATTAGAATTTGGACGGTATCGCCGCCGCCGACGAAGGTCCAACTATTCTGCAGGGGCGAAGCGGGATTGGTGGTGTTCGGCACGCCGTAGCTGGGGTCGATACCGTAAGGCTGACCGGGAAGAAGCGGCTGCGTGAAGGTCAAGAAGCTTTGAGCGTAGCCGCGAGACGGGGGATTTGTAGTGAGAGCCGGCAGGCTGCCGTCGCCGTACTGGGTCGTAATCCCATACTCGTACAGGTGCCCATTGGGATCGTTGACGTTCAGGTGGAACAACACGTAGCCGCTCGACGTCGTGATCTGGTAAGCTGGGCACTTGCCGGTCGTGATCGCCGTTGCGCTCGTATTATCGGAGTTGAAGACCCCCGTCAGGCTGAGCGCGTAGCTGTAGCCGGTGGTGTCAATCATCAGAGTAAGCGGCACGTCGGTACCGGGGGTGAGGGTGATAGGATTGCCGCTGATGTCATAGGCATTGATCGTCAGGTCGACGCCCCCGGCGGCGGCTCCGCCGATCAGCGCCGAGGCCGGCGCCGTGAGAATGAGATTTGGATTGGACCAGCCAAGGAAGATGTCTCCGGGGTTGAGCACCGGAAAGGCGGTGAGAGTGGCAGACGCTGGGGCGTTTTGGCGCTGAGCTGGGGTCATGTAGAGGTTGTTGAGGCTATTGAAGCTGCACGGCCCGAGCACGACTTGGTCAGTCTCGATCGTGGGCGGGCTTCCCGCCCGAAGGATGAAGACCGTCTGAACGAGCTGGACAGTGAGAGCGAGCGGCTGGGAAGTCACCGGCGCCGTTCCACCGCGCGCCGGGTTGGCGTCGCCGCCCCACAGCCCGGCCACCACCTGATAGAAGGCGATGTTGGAGCCCATGGCGCCACACAGGTTCAGCGTACCGGCGAAGGCCATGTTGCTGGCGTCGCTGCCCGCTGTCCCGTTGGCGTAGCCGTCCTGGATGTCGGAAACCAGCACCTGATAGGGACCTCCCTCACCGACGGACGTCCATATAAAGGCGTTTTGGCCGGTTTGAGTCCCCTGGCAAATTCCTACCGCGAGCGCATTGGCGGCGAGCGCTACCGATTGGCCGTTGGCGAAGCACCAACGCGTGCTGGTGTTGGGGTCTTCGTCGAGGATCGTGTTCGCACCCTGCGTGGCGCTGAAGACGATGTTGGGATTGTAACAGCACCACCACCACCACGGGAATCTCTCGCGAATATTCGGGTCGGAGAACTTGGAGGCGATCAAGGCGGTGCGCGCCGCGTCGGGTTGCAATGCCCCTTCTGCGGACGAACGGGCAAAGGCCTGGCCGGTTAGGAGGTCTGCAGCGTCCGGTTGCCTCAGGGGCACGACGTTTTGCGGCTGGAGCTTGGCGCTTCCGGCTACCGACCGCGCCGCAATGTGCTGCTCGACGCTGTCGATGACCGCGAGGATGTCGCGCTCCCACCACCACGGCCAGCAGTTCCACCAAATCGGCCAGCACGGCCAGCAGTTGGGCCCGCACCAGTTGAAGGTGGCGGAGAAGGTGCCGTCGGCGGCGGTCGTCACGGTAGCGAGGGGGGTTTTCACCAATCCCGAGCTGCCGCTGGTCACACTGTAAACCGTCACCTGGGCGCCGGGCACCGGGCAGCCGTTGGCTGTATCGAGCGTGCCGGAGACGGTGTACTCGGGGCACCAGGGCCACCAATTGCGCATCAATTCTTCGGTGATTTTCAGAGGGGTGAAGTCGACATTAACGGCACCACTATCGCTGCGCGCGGCCGACTCGAGCCGAATCCGCGGGAGTTCTGGGTGCGCTGTGAGCGCGTGGCCATCAAGCCCTCGAGGGGCCAGGACAGCGTAGGCGTTCGGCTGGTTCGCCAAATGCTTTGAGACGTAAAACTGAAACGTGCCGCTTGCGGCGATCGGTGCTTCGGCGACGACCTTGTTGCCCTCGACCAGGAATATGCAAAGCCGGCTGAGGTTGCTTGCGCTGACGTCCGCTAGCTTGCCCGTGACGGGCACGAATGTAGCCCTGTGGCTGCTGGGATTCGCATTTGAATCGCTCATTTGACGCGCTCCTCCATACTCGAATGAAAACGATCCGACTTTCTCCGGCCGGAATTTTCTGGATGCGGAGGACGCGAGGGCGCACCCAATTCCACGCCCCACCCCTCTGATGAGTTATACTACTGTAACATGTGTGATAAGATGATACAATTTATAATCGATACCTTTTTGCCCTGACGGCAGGCGCGAATTCATTCCGGTTCGAGAGTGTCAGGATCATTCGAGCGCTGCGAATAGGCTGAAATGACGATGAACGCAGCCGATCCGAAGGGCAGGACAGCGGCCGCGCCGAACGCCGCGCCTCAGCGTGAAAATTTAAACAATTCAATGCTCTGCCCGTGTGGCGCGGACCGGGACCGTAATCGCCGGTCGTGCGTTATTGCGGCAGGGCGCACCCCATGGCCATGGAATGACAACGAGCCACCGGTCTGTCCGGGCGAATATTCCGGCGCAGTGTCGATCGCTGCATGGCGCCGGTCTCGCGATGGTCGCGATTGTCGTCATCATCCCGACGACGGCGCTTGCGGCCGAGGGCGCCGCTTCGGTCAATGCGGAAGCGATCTTCATCGCCGAGCTCGGGCTCCTGCTGCTGGTCGGCCGGCTGATGGGCGAGGCCGCGCAGCGGCTGGGTCAACCGGCGGTGATGGGACAGCTCATCGGCGGGCTGTTGCTCGGGCCGTCGGTGCTCGGCGTGGTTTGGCCTGCCGCGGAGCACGCGTTGTTTCCGGGCACGCCCGAACAGAAGAGCATGATCAATGCGGTGTCGCAGGTCGGCGTCCTGATGCTTCTGCTGTTGACCGGCATGGAAACCGATCTGCAGCTGGTGAAGCGGGTCGGCCGCGCCGCGGTGACGGTCGCCGCCGCCGGCGTGGCGCTGCCGTTCATCTGCGGCTTTGCGCTGGGCGAGATGCTGCCGGCGGCGCTGTTGCCGAAGCCGGAGGCGCGCCTCGTCACCGCGATCTTCCTCGGCACCGCGCTGTCGATCTCGTCGGTCAAGATCGTGGCGATGGTGGTGCGCGAGATGAATTTCATGCGCCGCGATCTCGGCCAGATCATCGTCGCCTCGGCGATCCTGGAAGACACCATCGGCTGGGTCATCATCGCCGTCGCTTTCGGGCTGGCGGCGGCGGGGACGGTCGATCTGTGGTCGCTCGGCCGCGCCGTGCTCGGCACCGCGGCGTTCATGGCGGCGAGCCTGACCGTCGGCCGGCGCATCGTGTTCAACCTGATCCGCTGGAGCAACGACAATTTCCAAAGCGAGTTTCCCGTCATCACTATGATTCTGGTGATCATGATCGCGATGGCGCTGATCACCCAGGTGATCGGCGTCAACATCGTGCTCGGCGCCTTCGTCGCCGGCATCCTGATCGGCGAATCGCCGATCCTCACCCGCCATATCGACGAGCAGCTGCGTGGCCTCATCGTAGCGCTGTTCATGCCGGTGTTCTTCGGCCTGTCCGGCCTGAGCGCCGATCTCACCGTGCTGAAAAAACCCGATCTGGCACTGCTCGCCTTAGGCCTCATCGCCATCGCCAGCATCGGCAAATTCCTCGGCGCCTTTGTCGGCGGCAAGCTCGGCGGCCTGACCCGCGCCGAATCGCTGGCGCTCGGCTGCGGCATGAACGCGCGCGGCTCGACCGAGGTGATCGTCGCCACCCTCGGTCTGTCGATGGGCGTGCTCAATCAAAACCTGTTCACCCTCATCGTCACCATGGCGGTCCTGACTACCGTGGCGATGCCGCCGATGCTGCGCTGGGCATTGCAGCGGCTACCGATGCGCAAAACCGAACGTCTGCGGCTCGAACGCGAAGAACTCGACGCCAAGGGTTTCGTCACCAATCTGGAACGCCTGCTGCTGGCCGCCGACGGCGGCGCCAACGGCAAATTCGCATCCTGGCTCGCCGGCGTGATCGCCGGTTCCGGCGGCAAACCAATCACCATCATCGATTTGTCCAAGGAGAAGCAGAAAAAAGAGGCCGTGACACCGAAGGCCGCGGCGAAACCGGCCGGCAAAGAGGCAAAAGCGATGGTCGAGACCGCCGCCGAAACCATCGACACGCTCGAATCGCATCCCGACGAGAACAAGCCGGGCACAGTCGACGTCATCACCCGTGCGGACAGGCCGAAAGGTCCGCAAGCCATCGCCGACGAGGCCCGCAAGGGCTACGACCTCATGATCGTAGGCATCGCCGGGACCCACGATCCCAATGGCGGCTTCAGCAGAGATATCTCACTCGTCAGCGCGGGCTTCGACGGGCCGCTGGCCGTGGTCGACGTCCATGAATCGCGGGGCGGCCGGCTGCCGCGCCAACTCGGCAAGATCCTCATCCCGGTGAACGGCACCGAAGTATCGCGCCGCGCCGCCGAAGTCGGATTGACGGTGGCGAGGGCAACGGAAGCGCAAGTCACCGCGCTGTTCGTCACGCGCGCCAACGGCACCGGCGGCAGCGGCGGCAAGCCGAACGCCGCGGCGCGCAAGCGCGCGACGCGGCGCAACGAACGCGCCATCCTCAAGGACATCGGCGCGTTGGGCGACCGTTATGGGGTCGATGTGCGCAGCACGACGCGTGCGGACCTGGCGCCCGGCGAAGCCATCGTCCGCGAAGCCAAGCGCGGTTACGATCTCGTCGTGCTCGGCGTCAGCCGGCGCCCGGGCGATACGCTGTTTTTCGGCGATACTGCCGCTACAGTGCTCGAACGTTCCAATACGTCGAATTTATTCGTGGCGAGTTGAGACGATGCGACAGAACGACTATTGTGGAGCGCAGTCATGACAATAGTCCCATTGCTCGCTCAATCGGCCTTCGATCCCGAAGTCATCGAGGTCCTGGCTGCGGCATTCGAGGACGCCTGGGCGTCGATCGAGAAGTCGGGCAGCTCGCTGGCATCGCCGCGCTATAAGCGGGTGGCGCAGGAAATTCTGGCCAAGCGCATCATCGAGACGGCGCAACGCGGCGAACACGACCGGCAACGGCTGTGCGACGACGCGGTGACGTATCTGACGCAATCCTACAAATAGCTTTTTCGCGCTGGCGCGTGTCCATTTCGCGTATCTTTGCGCCGCGTTCATTTGGGTATAATTCTCGTTCGCGCGCCCGGTCGGGCGTCTAGAACGGCTGCAATTGTCGATGGATGCTGCCCCTGATGCGAAAGGCCGGGAAATCCGGCGGGCCGAGAAAGGCAGCGCGACGGCAGCGCGTTATCCTGCCGAGCTTCGCCCGGTCATTGTCGCGCTCGTCGCGATCGCGGTCTTTGCCTATCTCATCAGGTTCATCCTGCTGCCATTCGTGATCGCCGGCGTCATTGCCTATATCTGTACGCCGCTGTTGGATTGGCTGGCGCGGCGGACGCAATTGCCGCGCGCGCTGTTCGCCGTCCTGCTGTTTTTGCTGCTGCTCGGCGCGGCAGCGCTCACCGTTGCCGCCGCCGGTCATCGCCTGGTTGCCGAGATCGTCGCCGCCGCCGACGATTTGCATGGCACGATCACACGCCTGCTGGGCGGCGCGGCCGGCGACCAATCCATCCGCCTGTTCGGTCAATCGCTGGACATAGCGGACATCATGCGGTCGCTGGCTGACCGCATCCGCGATTGGTTCGCGCAGCCGGATCTGCTCGTTCTCGTCGTCGGCTACAGCCTCGCCGGCATCATGGGCATGATCCTGACCGCCGCGCTGCTTTGCTATTTCCTGATCGGCGGCAAGAGCGCGGCGCGCGGCTTGTTCTGGACCGTGCCGCCGAGCTACCGGCCGCTGGTGGCGCAAATCGGCAATCGCGTCGATCCGCTGCTGAAGCGGTATTTTGTCGGCGTGCTGGCGATCGTGATCTATGCGACCATTGCCGCCTATATCGGGCTCGGCATCGTTCTCGGCGTCGATCACGCCGTCCTCTTGGCGTTGCTGACCGGCGTTCTGGAAATCGTTCCGATCGTCGGCTCGACCGCGGCGGCCATCATCGCCGGCCTGGTCTCGCTGCATACCGCGACCGGCGTCATGAGCATTCTGGCTTTCGCGCTCTACGCGGTGCTGCTGCGGCTATCGATCGACCAGGTGGTCGCGCCGCTGGTGCTCGGCGGCGCCGCGCACGTGCATCCGGTGTTGATCATTTTCTGCATCATCGCCGGCGCCGTGCTGTTCGGAATTCCGGGCGTGATCCTCGCCGTGCCGACGGCTTTGACGGTCAAGGCGACGCTGGCGACGCTTTACGGCGATGACGACAAAGTTGGCGCCGCGCCTGATTGACCCAACAAGCGCATCACCGCAAGGCGCACTCTCACCCCTGCGAGATGAACTTGGTGACCAGATAGGCGCCCAGGCCCTCGATGCCGCCTTCGCTGCCGTGGCCAGACTCCTTGACGCCGCCGAACGGCGTTTCCGGCGTCGAAATGGCGATGGAGTTCACCCCGACCATGCCGGATTCCAGCGCATCGCCGATCGCGGCGGCAGTGGCGTTGGAGGTGGTGAAGGCGTAGGCGGCGAGGCCATATTCCAGCGAGTTGGCACGCTCGACCACCTCGTCGAAGGTCTTGAAGGTGACGACCGGCGCCAGCGGGCCGAACGGCTCGTTCTTCATGATCTTGGCGTCGTCGGGAATATCGGTGATCACCGTCGGCTCATAGAAAAAGCCCTGGTTGCCGCGCCGCTTGCCGCCGGTCTGAATCTTGCCGCCGCGGCTCTTGGCGTCGTTGACGAAACCTTCCATGGCCTCGATGCGCCGCGCATTCGCCATCGGCCCCATGGTGATGCCCTTCTCCAGGCCGTCGCCGACCTTGATGCCGTTGGCATATTCGGTGAAGCGCTTGAGGAAGCGCGAATAGACGTCTTCCTGCACGTAGAACCGTGTCGGCGAGATGCAGACCTGGCCGGCATTGCGGTACTTGAACGCCGCGATGGTGTCGGCCGCCTTCTCCGGATCGGCGTCGGCGAACACCACGACCGGCGAATGGCCGCCGAGTTCCATGGTGGTGCGCTTCATGCCCTTGGCGGCGAGGGCTGCAAGATGCTTGCCGACCGGGATCGAGCCGGTGAAGGAGATTTTCCGCACCGCGTCCTTGGCCAGCAGATATTCGGAGACTTCCGCCGGCACGCCGAACACCAGATTGAGCACGCCCGCGGGCAGGCCGGCATCGGCGAAGCAGCGCACCATTTCGACGCAGGCGCCCGGGGTTTCTTCCGAGGCCTTGAGAATGAGCGAGCAGCCGGCCGCGAGCGCGCCGCCGATTTTGCGCGCCGGCGTGAGTACCGGGAAATTCCACGGCGTGAACGCGGCGACGACGCCGATCGGCTCCTGGATCACCAGCTGGCGGATGCCCTTGCCGCGGCCCGGCACGATGCGGCCGTAGCTGCGGCGGCCCTCCTCGGCGTACCAGTCGATGATGTCGGCCGACGTGATCACCTCGGCGCGCGCCTCCGGATAGGTCTTGCCCTGCTCCAGCACCATGATTTTCGAGATCGCATCGTAGCGCTCGCGCATCAGGTCGGCGGCCTTGTGCATGATCTTGCAGCGGTCGTAGGCCGAGGTTGCGCGCCACACCGCAAAACCCTTGCTGGCCGCGGCCAGCGCCTGGTCGAGATCGGCCTGGCTCGCATGCGGCAGGTGGGCGAGCGGCTTTTCCGTCGCCGGATTGATCACGTCCTCGCCTTTGCGGCCGTCGGCGCCGTGCCACTTGCCGTCGATGAACAGTTCGAGAGTGGAATACATGACATCCTCGCTGAGCTTACTCGTCGTTATCTCTTGGCGCATGGATTAGCAGGTTTCGCCGCCCCTGCGTAGGGTGGGTAAAATCGCCTGCTCGGTCCGACCGCGTGGGCACCACGCCGAGCGATTTTGCCCACGCGGCTCGGCCTGAGCGGGCGCGGTGCCCACCCTACAACGCGCGTCATCAAACCCGCGTCGGGTCGATGACGAAATTGGTGAAGCCGCCGTCGCGGGCATCCATGCCGGCCAGCACCTCGTTGACCTTGGACAGCGGCGACACGCGGTGCTCCAGCGCCGACAGATCCAGCGTGCCGGCGCCGGCCATCGCCGCCATCTCCTCGCCCTCGCCTGTGGTGAACCAGACCGAACCTTGCAGACCGATGCGGTTGGTCATCATCCAGAAGGCGTTGAGCGGCAGCGTCTCCATGACGGCGCCGACATTGACCGCGCGGCCGCCGCGGCGAAGACAAAACAGCGCCCGCATCATCGCGCCCGCCGGCGCGCCGGGCGGCAGGCAATCGATCATGCCGTCGACGCCATGGCCTTCGGTCGCCGTCCTGGCCCATACGACAAGCGGATCTGGATTTGTGGGGCCCACGCCTTGCGCCGGCGCATCCGGAACGGACAGAACATCGATCCGTCGCGGCGCCAATGCCTTGACGCGATCGAGCAGCGCCTGCTTGCGGCCGGTGCCGAGAATTTTTGTCGCGCCCATCGCCAATGCGAGCTGCGCGGCGTTGAGCCCGAGCTGTCCGCTGATGCCGTTGATCAACAGCGTCTGCCCGGGGCCGACGCCGATTTTCTTCATCGCCGCATAAGCGGTGCCGAGGTAGCCGAGCCGCGCGGCGGCTTCGAAGCTGACATTGTCCGGCAATTTCACCAGCGCGCTGGCCGGCGCGGTGATGAACTGCGCCAGCCCGCCGTAAGGATAGGCGCGCATGATGTCCTGCGAGCGGCCGAAATAGCCCTGCAGCGTCCAGCTCGGACAATCATGCGGCTCACCACGGCGGCACATGCGGCATGAGCCGCAAGAGCGGCCCGGATTGACATAAACGCGTTCACCGGGACGCACCGACCACACCTGCGCGCCGACTTTGGCGACGACGCCAGCCGGATCGAGGCCGAAAATCGCCGGCAGCGGCGGCATCATCTTGTTGTCGGGCGTCAACGAGCCGAAAAAATTGCTCACCACACGAGCGAGATTGGGCACGACACCGCAGGCCTTGACCTCGACCAGCACGTCAGTCGGCCGCGGCTCCGGCACCTCGATGCGGTCGAGCGTCATCGGCGAGCCGTAGGCATGCAGCCGCGCCGCGATCATGGTGGGCATTGTGTCTGCTCTCCCATCGTCATACGCGGGCTTGACCCGCGTATCCATGCCGAGTGTCGACATGCGGAAACTTTCCGCAAGCTCTCAGTCATCTCATGTCAGCATGGATTGCCGGGTCAAGCCCGGCAATGACGATCATGAGTTAATCTCGCAACGCCGTCAGCTCGACCGGCCCGTCGAACAGAGTCCCTATGAGTTTCAGCGCCTGCGCGGCGCGGGCGGCGGTCCAGCCGCCGTGGGTGACGTTGAGCAAAAACTTGTCCTGGATGTCGGCGCGCGTCAGCGGCTCCTGGGCGCCGCCGCGCATATAGGGCTGACGTTCCTCGATCACGGAGCCGTCGCGCAAGGTGGCACGGATGTGGCCGGTGAAATTTTTCGGATAGGGATTTTGCGGATCGATCTGGTAGCGCACTTTGCCGGCGAGAGTAACGACCGCGGGATCGCGCACGGCGGCATCGGAGAAGTCGCCCAAGCCGACATTGCCGCGGACGAAGGCCGTGGCAATGCAGTATGGCGTGGAGAATTTGCCGGCATAACCGTTGGCGGGCTTTTGCTTGGCGGCGAGCGGCTCCCACAGCCGGTGCACGGTGCCCTCGCCGACTTCGCACACCATCTCGACGACATCGTCCGCCTTGATTTTCCGCGCCGCGAGCCGGCGCGCGCAGTCGATGTAGGGATGCGTCATGGTCCCGCACGGATACGCCTTGAACGCCAGCGTCTCGGTGACCCAGCTCGTGCCGAAATCGCCGATCAGCGCGTCGTAATCGCCCTTGGTGGTGTGGGCAAAGCCGTGAAAGAAGCCGTGCACGCCCTCGAACACCGTGCGCGGGCCGGAAAAACCGGCGCGACCGAGCAGCGCGGCGCGAATGCCCGATTGCGCCGCCCAGCCGGCATGCAGCCGCTTGGTCCAGGCGCCCTCGGCCAGATATTCGATGATGCCGCTTGCCATCGAAGCCGCGGTGCCGAGCGCATTGACCAATTGCCGCGACTCAAGTTTCAGCGCCGCGCCGACGCCGGCCGCGGCGCCCATGGCGCCGAACACCGCGGTCGGATGAAAGCCGGCCTTGTGGGTGAGCGTCGGCGCCACGGTAGAGAGCCGGCACATGGTCTCGACGCCGACGGCGATGCCCAGAAGCGCGGCGCGGCCATCCAAGTCGTGCCGCTCGCAGGCTGCGAGCACGGCAGGCACGATGACCGCGCCGGCATGGACCGGCCCGCCTTCGAAGGTGTCGTCGAAATCCTCGCCGTGAATCGCGGTACCATTGACGAGCGCTGCGGCGGCGGCGGACAGCGTCCGCGCGTGACCGATGGCGGTGCACGACCCATCGTCATCGCAGCCGGCCAGCACGGCTTTCACATAGTCTGCGTTGCGCGCAGTGACGGCGAGGCCGACTACGTCGACCAGCAAATCCTCGCACTTGGCCCGCACCGCGTCCGGCAGGCGCGCCGCATCGAGGGCGCAAATCTTTTGCGCCAAATGCTCGGCCACGGAAATTTCGGCAAGTTCTGTCGGGGACATGCGCGCTTCACTGACGTTGTTTCCCGGATGCAGTGCAGCGCGGAGCGGTGCAATGGTGATCCGGGATCGCTCTGGACTCAGAGTTTGTTGCGATCCCGGGTCTGCAGTGCATCACTCCGCTTTGCTACGTGCTGCACTGCGCCGGGGAAACCAGAGAAGAATTACGCTCAATACTTGTTCGCGATCGGCAGCTCCTCGGCCGGGAACAGCGTGATGACGCGGCAGCCTTTGTCGGTGACCACCACCTCCTCCTCAATGCGGGCGGCGGAGAAGCCGTCCTTGGCCGGGCAATAGGTTTCCAGCGCGAACACCATGCCTTCCTTGATCTCGGTTGGATGATCGATCGACACCACCCGCGAGATGATCGGCCGCTCGTGTAGCGCCAGCCCGATGCCGTGGCCGAACTGCAGGCCGAATGCCGACATCTCGTCGGGGAAGCCGAAATCCTGCGCCCGCGGCCACACGCTGCACACCCGATCCGTGCTGACGCCGGGCTTGATCAGGTCGATGGCGAGATCGAGCCACTCGCGCGCCTTCTTATAGGCGTCGTGCTGCACCGGCGTGGCGCGGCCGACATTGAAGGTGCGGTAGTAGCAGGTGCGGTAGCCCATGAAGCTTTGCAGAATGTCGAAGAACGCCTGATCGCCCGGCCGCAGCATGCGGTCGGTGAAATTGTGCGGATGCGGATTGCAGCGCTCGCCCGAGATGGCGTTGATGGCTTCGACGTCGTCGGAGCCGTGGTGATAGAGGAACTTATTGACCTCGGCGACGATGTCGTTCTCGCGTACGCCGGGTTTGAGCTGCTCGTTGATCAGGTGATAGGCGCCGTCGACCATCGCCGCGGAGCGGTTGAGCAGCGCGATCTCATCGGCCGATTTGATCTCGCGCGCTTCCAGCATGGTCTGCTGGCCGTCGGCGACCTTCAGCCCGGCTTTTTGCAGTTCGAACATCATCGGCGGCTCGATGATGTCGACGCCGACGGGGAGCTTTTCGACGCCGGCTTCCTTGAGCAGCGCCGCGATCTCCTTGGCGTGGCGCTCCATCAGGCCGAACGCAGGATTCACCGTGCCGCGCAGGCCGATCAGGCCGGCCTTGCAGTTCTCCGGCTTGAGCCAGGGCGTATAGAGCTTGTGGTGCACTGCCGCCGAGCCGAAATCCCACAGGATCGGATCGGCGCTGGTGCGCGTCACCAGCGCCCAGCGGCACAGCTTGTCGCGCTCCCACTCGCCGATCTTGGTCGAGGTGCAGTAGCGGATGTTGTTGACGTCGAAAACAAGCAGCGAACCGAGCTCGGATTTCTCCAGCGCCTGCTTGACGCGGCCGAGCCGGTAGCGGTGCAGCCGGCGGTAATCGACCCGCTCCTCGAAGTCGACGCCGGTAATGCCGAGCGCCGGCAGCGCCCGGCCCCAATTATAGCGCGGGTTGACGTCCTCGGCGCGGATCGTCGTCGGGTCGCGGGTGATGTCGTCCATGGCCGGCTCCTTCCCTGTTTCCCGTCATCCTGAGGTGCCCGCCGAAGGCGGGCCTCGAAGGACGACGGCCGATGCGCGGCAGCTTGAAGCCCTATTCTAGGGCCAAGTGACTCAGTTTACACGGGTGCCCGGGCCGTCGCCCCACCCGAAATCGGTTTTATCCGATTTCGGAATTCTGAATAACCAAGTCGGCAACAGCCGACTTGGTTGGCGCGCAGCTTTGCTGCGCGCACCTCAGGGTGACGGAAGCTAGGCCGGGATCGGCACCTCGCCGACGTCCTTCGGCACCTTGTAGCCCTTCTGCGTCGCCGGGCGCTTGGCGATGGCCGTGTACCAGCGCTTGACGTTCGGATACTTGTTGAGATCGACGGTCTGCCACTCGTAGCGCGACACCCACGGCCAGATGGCGATGTCGGCGATCGAATAGTCGTCGGCGACGTATTCATGATCGGCCAGGCGTCGGTCGAGCACGCCGTAGAGCCGGTGCGCCTCTCTCAGATAGCGCTCCTCGGCATAAGGCGCCTTGCCGGGATTGTATTTGGTGAAGTGATGGACCTGGCCGAACATCGGGCCCGGGCCGCCCATCTGCCACATCAGCCATTCGATGGTGCGGTAGCGCGCCGCGCCGGATTTCGGCAGGAGCTTGCCGGTCTTGTCGCCGAGATAGATCAGGATCGCGCCGGACTCCATCAGGCTCAAGCCGTTGTCGCGGTCGACGATCGCCGGGATGCGGTTGTTCGGGCTGATCTTCAGAAATTCCGGCTTGAACTGCTCGTCCTTGCCGATGTCGACGGCGTGCACGGTGTAGGGCAGGCCCAATTCCTCGAGCGCGATGGAAGCCTTGCGGCCGTTCGGGGTCGTCCAGGTGTAGAGGTCAATCACGGTACGGTTCCTGTGCTGGTTGGAAAAAGTTGAACTGAATCAGGCGGCGGATTTCGTGCCCCACAGCCGCGCCGAGGCGATGTCGGCGCCCTGGCGGATCGCCTTGAGCTTGAGCCACACCACCGGCTCGATCACCCATTCGCGCCGGGTGAACGTGCCAAAACCGCAATCGGTCGAGGCGATGACGCGCTCGCGGTCGCCGATGGTCGCCACCGCCTCTTCGATGCGCCGCGCCACCACTTCCGGATGCTCGACGAAATTAGAGGTGGTCTCGACCACGCCCGGGATGAGGATCATGTCTTTCGGAAACGGCACGCGCTTGAGCGCCGCATATTCGTGGGCGTGACGCGGATTGGAGAATTCGATCGACAGCGCGCCGACCTTGGCCTGGTAGAGCGCCGGGAGGATTTTCTCCAGCGCAACGTCGTGGATGTGCGGGCCTTCCCAGTTGCCGTAACAGACATGCAGACGCACGCGGTCGCGCGGAATGCCTTCGATGCCCTTGTTGATGGCGGCGACGTGGCGCTCACAGCGCTTGACGAAGTCGGCGTCCGACAGATCGCGGTACATCATGGTGCGATCCATGGCGAGATCGGGCGCGTCGATCTGCAACACGAGGCCGGCCTTGTTGATGGCCAGATATTCGTTGCGCATTTCACGGGCGATGGCGTCGAGATAGGCGTCGTGCGACTCGTAATGGGCATTGAGCATCGTGGTCGAGATGATGCCGGGCGACGCCGCGGTCATGAACCTTTCCGAGAAGGCGTGCAGCTCGTCGGCGACGCGGTTGAAGCCGCTGGTCTCCTCAGTGATCGGCTTGAGGTCGCGATATTTGATGTCGGCCTGCGCCTCGGGCGCGCCCTGCTGGCTCTTCGGCGGATTGGGGAATCGCCGCACCAGATAGCTCAACAGCTCCGGAAATTCCTCGAACTCGCGGCCGCGGCGGCGCTTCGACACGCCGGCAAAGCCCGACATGCGCTGCGGCACATAGGTCTGGAAGCCGATGCGCCGCTGCTCGCCGTCATTGCCGATGTCGATGCCGGCTTCGATCTGCTTGCCGACGACGTGGCGGACCGCCTTGTCCATTTCGTCAGCGAGCAATTTCGGATCGTAGCTCTTGCCCTCCTCCTGGGCGACCAGGAGATCGCTCAGCGTCTCGTTGCGCGGCAGGCTGCCGACATGGGTGGTGAGAATACGGTCGCGGCTGAAAATCATCGGACAGGCTCCGGCGGCGGCTTCATCGCGGCCCTGTCATAGCGCAAATTGGCCGGCGGGCCAGCACCATTGCGGCTGAATTTTAGCATCGGCATAATGCCTTGAGTGGGCATGAGATGGGCGGCATTTGCGGCCCATCCGGGAGGAGCACCGCGATGAACGCGCCAGTCGACGCCGTGCCGCGCGACTACAACTTCGCCGCCGACATCCTCAAGCGCAATCTCGACGCCGGGCGCGGCGACAAGGTCGCCTATATCGATCACCGCGGCAGCTACAGCTATGCGGCGCTGGCGGCGCGGGTCGAGCGCTTCGGTCACGTGCTGCGCGCGCTCGACGTGCGCCGCGAAGAGCGCGTGCTGATGTGCCTCCTCGACACCATCGATTGGCCGACCGCGTTCCTCGGCGCCATCAAGGCCGGCGTCGTCGCGGTGCCGATCAACACGCTGCTGACCGAGGACGACTATCGCTTCATGCTCGAGGACTCGCGGGCGCGGCTGTTGCTCGTGTCCGAGGAGCTGTTGCCAAAATTCGCCAAGGCGATCGAAACCAGCAAACATCTCGCCCATGTCATCGTCTCCGGCGATGCCCCCTCCCTTCCCTCCCCCGCGAGCGGGGCAGGGTTAGGCAGGGGGCACCAGCGCTTCGACGAATTGCTCGAAGCCGCCAAGACCGACGCCGTGACCGCGCCGACGACGCGCGACGACATGTGCTTCTGGCTCTATACGTCGGGCTCCACCGGCAAGCCGAAAGGCGCCGTGCATACCCATGCCGATCTCAAGCTCACCGACGATCTCTATGCCGCACCGATTCTCGGCATCACCGAAAAGGACGTCTGCTACTCGGTGGCAAAACTGTTCTTCGCCTATGGCCTCGGCAATGCGCTGACTTTTCCGATGTCGGTCGGCGCGACAACGGTGCTGCTGCCGCAGCGGCCGACGCCGGACGTGGTCGCCGAGCTTTTGAAGAAGCACGAGGTCACCATCTTCTATGCGGTACCGACGTTCTATGCCGGCTTCCTCGCCAGCCCGGCGGCGCCGGAACGCCATGAGCTGAAAATCAGGCGCTGCGTCTCGGCCGGCGAAGCGCTGCCGCCCGACGTCGGGCGGCGTTGGAGCGAGCGCTACGGCGTCGACATCCTCGACGGCATCGGCTCGACCGAGATGCTGCATATCTTCCTCTCCAATCGCCCGGGCGACGTGAAATACGGCAGCAGCGGCAAGCCGATCCCGGGCTACGACCTTCGCCTGGTCGACGACGACGGTCATGTCATCACCAAGCGCGGCGAGATGGGCGAATTGCAGGTGCGCGGGCCGACCAGCGCGATGATGTACTGGAACAACCGCGAGCAGTCGCGCGCGACTTTTTTGGGCGAATGGACGCGCTCCGGCGACAAATATGTCGAGGACGACGACGGCTATTTCGTCTACTGCGGCCGGCGCGACGACATGCTCAAGGTCTCCGGCATGTATGTGTCGCCGTTCGAGGTCGAAGGCGTGCTGCAAAGCCATCCTGACGTGCTCGAAGCCGCCGTCGTCGGCTGGCCGGACGACGACAGCCTGATCAAGCCCAAGGCTTTTGTGGTGCTCAAAGCGCCGGACAGAGCGAGCGACGCCTTCGCGCGGACCTTGCAGGATCACTGCAAGCAAAAACTCGCCGCCTTCAAATATCCGCGCTGGCTCGAATTCCGCGCCGAACTGCCGAAGACCGCCACCGGCAAGATCCAGCGCTTCAAGCTGAGGGCGGAGGCGGACGGGAAGTGAGGCGCTAGTTCCGTCATCCTGAGGTGCCCGCCGCAAGCGGGCCTCGAAGGATGCGGCCGAGGCGCTCGGGCCGTCGCCCTTCGAGGCCCGCGCTACGCGCGGGCGCCTCAGGATGACGGATTACATTATCAATCCAGCGGCTCGACCTTGACGATCGAAGCGCCGTGGTTGCTGCCGATCCACAGCGTGCCTGGATTCTTGGCGTCATCGACGAAGACGCGGCGGATATTGGTCGGCCGCGGCAGCGGATATTCGATGTATTGCCCGGACCTGATATCGAGGCGGGCGACCCGATCGGTGTTCATCGAAGCGGTCCAGGCATTGCCGTTCTTGTCGGCGACCGCGTCATAGGGCGACGACCACGGCGTCGGCACTTTCCATTCCTGGATTTTCCCGGTTTCGGGATCGAGCATGCCGATGGCGTTGCCGAAATATTCGGCGAACCACAGCCGGCCCTGGTCGTCGACCCTCCCGCGCCGCGGATGCGAGTTCGGCGTCGGCGTCAGATACACGGTCGGCTCCTTGGTCTTGGCATCGAGCCGCACGATGTTGCCGGCGGAGAAATCGAGCAAATAAAGATTGTTCTCGGCGTCCGAATGAATGCCGTAGGTGCCGATGCGCTTGCCGGTGCGCGGGTCTTGCGGCGCGCCGAGATCCTCGAATTTGTTCGACGCCAAGTCCAGCCGGTAGATGTGGCCGCCATCGGAATTCTTGATCCACACCTTGTCGTCGGCCGGCGTGCCCTCGACCGCGAGATGTCCGAGCTGGCCGGCGTCGGTGTCCCATTCCCTGGGCGTGGACCATTCCTGGAATTTTTGCGTCTTGCGGTCGAACTTGGCGATCGCGCTCTGATACATCAGGCCGACCCAAGGATTGTCGTCCTTGTCGACTTCGAGATTGAGCGTGCCAAGCGAGAAGCCCGGCTTGGTCTGCGGTATGGGATATTGCGTGACCTGACCCGTCTTCGGGTCCATCTCGCCAAGAAACATCTGGCCGAAATCCGAGTACCAGACGTTACCCTCGCGATCGAGCACCACGTCGTGCGGTTCGATCAGCTTATCTGGCAGGTCGTACTCGGTGATGATGACGTGGGTCGATTTGCCGGTCAGCCGCGGCAGCGTCTGCAGCGGCCAATTCCAGGTATCCTGCTGGCTCAGATTGATGCTGGCGAGCCACTCGGCGGCCTGCTGCGCCTGCGGACCTATGCCGATGTTGCGTCCGGCGTTGCCGGCGAGCGGCTGCGGCTTGAGCGGCGTGCTGCCCGGATAATAGTGGCCCATGCGCTTGAACACCTGCATGAACTCGTCGGCATCGTGGGTCGAGCGGACGATGCGCTCGAGCGTGTGGCAGCCGTTGCATTGGAGCAGGAAGCGCTTCTGCTCGTCGCTGCCCGGCACGCTGAGGAGCCACTCGGCATTGGTCAGCTGCGCGCTGAGGTTCCGCGCCGGCTTGAGCGTGACGGCGATCTTGTCCTCTTGGCCCGCGGCGACGGTGGCGTCCTTCGGCCCATCGAGGTCGTAGCCGGTGGCGCGGATGCTGATCGCGTAGTGGCCCGGGCCGAGCCGCGATGCCGGGAAGCGAAAATGGCCGTTGGCGTCGCTGACGACCGAGACGGTGATGGTGGAGCCGTCCTGTCGGGCGCTGACGACGACGCCTTCCATCGGCCCGTCCTTAGCGGAAGTGACCGCGCCGGAAAGCGCCGCCGCATTTTGTGCGCGAGCCGGCACGACGGCTTGCATGGCCAATGCCGCAAGACCGGCGACAGACGCGAGCAACATCGTCTTCATCCGCATGCCCAGCCTCCCTCTGCGGCTCAATTTCTAGTATTAGGTCAAAGCGTAGGCCCCTCGCCCAGGCGATTCAACGCCGCCGCAGCGCCTTGCGTTAACTTGCCCTGAGTATTACTACGACGGTATTCCACAGGTGTGCCGCGGTAGCTCAGCCGGTAGAGCACCGCATTCGTAATGCGGGGGTCGGGGGTTCGAATCCCTTCCGCGGCACCATCATCGTCATTCCGGGGCCGAGCGCAGCGAGGAGCCCGGAATCCATAACCCCTGCACCGCGGGCATAGTCTCCTCATCGCAAAACTGCAAAGATCGTGATTATGGATTCCGGGCTCGCCGCTTCGCGGCGCCCCGGAATGACCGGAGGAGAGAAGCTTGCCCGTAATGAGTGGAAAACGCGCCTTCCTCGATTTGCTCAAGCAGGAAGGCGTCAAGGTGATGTTCGGCAATCCTGGCACCACCGAATTGCCGCTGATGGACGCCTTCGCGGTCGAGAACGACATCCGCTACATCCTCGGCCTCCAGGAGGCCGCTCTGATGTCGATGGCCGACGGCTATGCCCAGGCCTCCGGCGAACTCGCCGTGCTCAACCTCCATGTCGCGCCCGGGCTCGGCAACGCCATGGGCATGCTCTACGACGCCATGAAGGCGAACGCGCCGGTGCTGGTCACCGCCGGTCAGCAGGACAACGAATACCTCGTCACCGAGCCGGTGCTGACCGCCGACCTGCCGACCCTGGCGCGGCCGTTCGTCAAATGGGCCGCCGAGGTGCATCGCGCCGAGGATCTGCCGATCTACGTGCATCGCGCGATAAAAACCGCGCTGGCGCCGCCGACCGGCCCGGTGTTCCTGTCGCTGCCTGGCGATATCCTCAAGAACGACGCCGACATCGACATGCTCGAACCGACCCGCATCGCGCCGCGCCTGCGCGGCGACGCCGACGCGGTCGCCGCGGCCGCCGCGATGCTGGCCAAGGCCGAGCGCCCGCTCATCATCGCCGGCGACATCGTGGCGCAGAGCCGCGCCCACAAGGAGCTGGCCGCGCTTGCCGAGGCGATCGGCGCGCCGGTTTATGTCGAGTTCATTCCGAACACCGCGTCGTTCCCGGCGTCGCATCCGCTTTATCGCGGCATGATAACCCGGACCCAGGCCGGCGTGCGCGAGGTGCTGGAAAGACACGACCTGTTGTTCTCGGTCGGCGGTGACCTGTTCACCTGGTCGTTGCCGTCGAAGATCGATCCTTGGCCGCCGGGGCTGCCGCTCATTCATCTCGACACCGACCCGTGGCAGATCGGCAAGAACTATCCTGCAAAAGTCGCGATCCTCGGCGATCCGAAGGCGACCTTGCCCGACATCACTGCGGGAGTCGGCGCGCGCATGACCGCGAGCGCCAAGAGCGCCGCGGCGGCGCGGCTGAAATCGGCGGCCGAGACGATCAAGAAAGATCGCGAGGCGTTCCGCGCCAAAGCCCGCGCCATGGCCGGCAAGACGCCGGTGCAGCCGCTAGCGCTTCTGGAAGCGATCGGCGCCATGCTGCCGAAGGACGCCGTGGTGATCGAGGAAATTCTGTCGTCAGCGCCCGGCGTGCGCGCGATGATCAACTCAGACGACGAGCAAAGCTTCTTCGGCCTGCGCGGCGGCGGCATCGGCTGGGGATTGCCGGCGGCGATCGGCGTCAAGATCGCGCTGCCCGACCGGCCGGTGGTGGCGCTCATTGGCGACGGCAGCGCCATGTACACGGTGCAGGGGCTATGGACCGCGGCGCGCTACCGGCTGCCGGTGATCTGGGTGATCTTCAACAACACCAGCTATCGCATCCTCAAGCAGCGCCTGGTCATGCTGCGCGGCCTCGCCGAGCAGGCCGACAAATTCGTCGGCATGGAGCTCAACGATCCGGCGATCGATTTCGTCGGTCTCGCCCGCTCGCTCGGCATCGAGGGCCAGCGCGCCGCGACCGTAAAGGACGCCACCGACCTGATCGGCAAGGCGCTCAAGGACGGCACGCCGATGCTGATCGATGTCGACATGGAGCGCGGCTATAAGCCGATGTGACTCTCGTCATTCCGGGGCGCGCGAAGCGCGAACCCGGAATCCATAACCACAGTGCGATATTGTTCGGCTCAACCCGTGGCTATGGATTCCGGCTCTCGCTGCGCTCGGCCGGAATGACGGTGAGCGGCATATCGGCAAAAATTTTATAAGCTTGCGACTTCGGCTTCGCCTTGTCTTCCTCGTTGAGATACTCGACCGAGCTTTTGCCCAAATAGGCGAGCGGCAGGATCATGACGCGGATGAAGCGGGTCGGCCGGTCGGTGGCCTGCGCGAACACGCCGTCAGAACCGGTCTCGTACCAGGCGCCGCCCGGGCCATACGAATGCGAGTGGCCGCGGGTGTCGATGCGGATGCCGCCTTCGAGCAGACAGCGGATGCCGGGCCCCTGATGCCGATGCAGATAAGCGCAGCCGCCCGGCGGAAACGCGACGCTGTCGCCGCGCAGGAGCAGCGGACCCTTCGGCACAGTCACAAGCTCCGCTGAGAGTTTTTCGCGCGATACGGCGTCTGTCCATGTCTCCAGTCCGCCGGCGCCATCCCCCGCCACGAGCTCCCAGCGCCACGCGGTCGCGCCGCCGCCACCGGCTTTCAGCATGACGGCGCCCTCGCCGCTCCACGCCTCGCCGTCGTTCAAGGTGCGATCCGCGACGGCCAGCGCGCCGTGCACGACAAAAATCATGCGCGGGCGCGCCGGCAACGCCGCCTCGCCGCCGTTCGGCAGCACGTCTTCATAGAGCCGAAGCTCCGGATGCATCATTCGCCTCCCGCCACGTCATGCGCCGGGCGAGTGTCTGCGCTGACCGCCTCGCGCGCAACGGCATTTACACTTCTCTCAAGGCGCTGCTAAATCGCCTTCAGTTGCGAGGATTTGTCATGCCCACGATCGACACCGAGCGCTTCCGGCTGCGCCATTTCGTCGACAAACTGGTCGATCTCGGCGAGTGCGAGGTGCATAGCGCGCCCATCGACCTGGTCGATGTGGGCAGTGTGCTGGACGGCAATCCGCGCGCGGTGCTGTTCAAGGCGGCCGGGCCGGAACAGGCCGAGCTGGTCGGCAATGTGATGGCCTCGCGGCAGCGGTTGGCGCGCGCGCTCGACACCGACGAGCGCGGCCTGTTGGGCACGCTCGCGGCGCGGCTCAATCGCCTGCATCCGCCCGTCAAAGTGTCGTCGCAGCAGGCGCCGGTGCAGCAGGTCGTGCTCAAGGACGACGATGCCGACCTGTGCAAGCTGCCGGTGCACCTGCAGCACGCCGCCGACGGCGCGCCGTACATTTCCGCCGGCATCGACTACGCGCTGTTTCCCGGCACCGGCTTCACCAATGTGGGCTGCCGCCGCATCATGCTGCGCGGGCCGCGGGCCGCCGGCGTCGATCTGATCGCGCCGAGCGATATGCGCGCTATTTATCTCGAAGCCGCTGCGAAGAAAGAACCAGTGCCGGTCGCCTATGCGGTCGGCTCGCATCCGGCGGATTTTCTCGCCGCCATGACGGCGCTGCCCAACGTCGACGAGCTCGACATCATCGGCGGCCTGCGCGGCCAGCCGGTGCCGGTGGTCAAATGCGTCACCAGCGACATCTATGTGCCGGCCGACGCCGAATACGTCATCGAAGGCGTGCTCGATCCGGCCGGCCATGTCGAGCCTGAGGGCCCGTTTGGCGAGTATGTCGGTTACTACGGCGTGGTGAAGCGCAACCCGGTCCTGCATATCACTGCGATCACCCACCGCGAGGACGCGCTGTTCCAGACCTTGACCATCGGCGGCCGCGCGCTCGCTCGCACCGACACCGCGCAATTGAGCGCGATGAAAACCGAAGCGGCGGCCTGGGCGGCGCTGCTGGCTTCCGTGCGCGAGCCGCTCGCCGTCTATGCCACGCCCTCGAGCGGCGGCATGTACAATGTGCGCGTTTCGCTGCGCCAGCGCGTGCCGGGCGATGCCAAGAACGCCATCGCCGCGGTGTTCGGCTCGCACGCCGAGGCGAAACATGTCTTCGCCTTCGATCCCGACATCGACGTGTTCTCCGACGCCGAGACCGATTGGGCGTTTGCCACGCGCTTCCAGGCCGACCGCGACCTCCTCGTCGGCTCGGGCTTCCGCGTCGTGCCGCTCGATCCGTCGCTCGCCGGCGCGCGCACCGGGGCAAAGCTCGGCTTCGACTGCACCATTCCGTTCGGCAAGGCGAATTCGCTGGAGTTCTCGGTGCCGACGCCGCCTGTCGCCAAGAAGGGCGCACAACGCAAATCGGTCGAGGAAGCCCTTGCAGCCGGACCGGCGAGCTTTCTGGAATTGATGGCAGCGCTCGGCAGCAAGGACGGCCGCGAGATCGTGCGCGCGCTCGATGCGCTTTATGCGGCGAAAAATCTCGGCCGGCTCGACGACGGCCGCTATGTGCTCAAAAAGAGTTAAGCGCGCCTGACACCCGAGCGCGCATAAAAACGATAAAGTGTTGGGAGGGGTTTCATGCAACGTACTACGCCGCCATTCCGCGCCGACCATGTCGGCAGCCTGTTGCGACCGCCGGTGCTCAAGGAGGCGCGCGCCAAGCGCGAGCGCGGCGAGATCACGACGGACGCGCTGCGCGCGATCGAGGACCGCGAGATCGAGAAGGTCATCAAGAAACAGGAGGAGATCGGACTGAAACTCGCCACCGACGGCGAACTGCGCCGCTCGTGGTGGCATTTCGACTTCTTCCGCGGTCTCGCCGGCGTCAGCTTCTATGCCACCGACGCCATCCAGTTCCACGGCGTGCAGACCAAGGCCGAAGGCATCAAGATCGACGGCAAGATCGGCTTCTCCGGCCACCCGATGCTGGAGCACTTCAAGTTCCTCAAAAGCCACGCGCGCGTCACGCCGAAGATGACGATCCCGGCGCCGAGCACATTTCATTTCCGTCAGGGCCGCGCCGCGATCAGCAAGGAGGTCTATCCCGACCTCGAGCCGTTCTTCGACGATCTCGCCAAGGCCTATCGCAACGCCATCCGCGCCTTCTACGACGCCGGCTGCCGCTACCTGCAGCTCGACGACACCGCCTGGTCGATGATCTGCGATCCGAACGAGCGGGCGCAATCGACCAAACGCGGCGACAATCCGGACGCGTTGCCGAAGCGCTATGCGCGGCTGACCAACGCGGCGCTCGACGGCAAGCCTGCGGACATGGCCATCACCATGCATTCGTGCCGCGGCAATTTCCGCTCGACCTTCATCGCCTCGGGCGGCTACGAGTTCGTCGCCGAACAGTTGCTCGGCAATACCGGCCTCGACGGCTACTTCCTCGAATACGACACCGACCGCGCCGGCGGTTTCGAGCCGCTGCGGTTTTTCCCGAAGGGCAAGAAACAGGTCGTGCTCGGGCTGGTCACCTCGAAGTTCGGCAAGCTCGAGAACAAGGACGACATCAAGCGCCGCATCGACGAAGCGACCAAGTATATCGCCCTCGACCAGCTCTGCCTGTCGCCGCAATGCGGCTTCGCCTCGACCGAGGAAGGCAATGTGCTGGCCGAGGACGAGCAGTGGGCGAAGCTGCGCATGATCGTGGAGCTCGCCGACGAAGTGTGGGGTTGAGCATGCAGCGCGCAAAGCCGCCGTTCCGCGCCGACCATGTCGGTAGCCTGCTGCGCCCGGCGTCATTGAAGGAAGCGCGCGAGAAACGCGCGCGCGGCGAGATCGGCGCCGAGGAGCTGACGGCGATCGAAGACCGCGAGATCGAGGGCGTGATCCGCAAGCAGGAGATGATCGGGCTGAAATCGGCGACCGACGGCGAGTACCGGCGTATCTCCTGGAACTACGACTTTCTGGAGCGGCTCGACAACGTCGAATCCTATGTCGGCGAGCGCAAAATAAAATTTGCCGCCAGCGGCCCGCAGCCGCGGCCGATCCTGCTGCGCGTCATCGGCAAGCTCGGCGGCTATAAGCCGCATCCGATGGTCGAGCATTTCGAGTTCCTCAAAGCCCGCGCCAAAGAGACGCCGAAGCTGACCATCCCGTCGCCGTCGTCGCTGCATTTCCGCTACGGCCGCGATGCCGTGCCGGAAGCGCTCTATCCGGCGATGGACAATTTCTATTGCGATCTCGGCGAGACCTACCGCAAGGCGGTGCGCGCCTTTGCCGATGCCGGCTGCCGCTACCTGCAGCTCGACGAGGTCAATCTGGCCTATCTGTGCGACCCGGCGCTGCGCAGGCAGATCGCCGACCGCGGCGAGGATCCGGCGGCGCTGCCCGGTATCTATGCCGGCATGATCAACGCCGCGATCGCCGACATTCCGCCCGACATGACCATCACTATGCATCTGTGCCGGGGCAATTTCCGCTCGAGCTTCGTCGCCTCGGGCGGCTACGAGCCGGTGGCGGAGCTGCTGTTCAACCGGATCAACGTGCACGGCTATTTCATGGAATACGACACCGAGCGTGCTGGCGGTTTCGAGCCGCTGCGATTCGTGCCCAAGGACAAGACCGTGGTGCTCGGCCTCGTCACCAGCAAGTCCGGACGGCTGGAAAGCCGCGATGAGATCAAGCGCCGCATCGAGCAGGCGGCGAAATTCGTCGATATCGAGCAGCTCTGCCTGTCGCCGCAATGCGGCTTCGCTTCCACCGAGGAAGGCAACGTGCTTGCCGAGGAAGAGGAATGGGCCAAGCTGCGGATGATCGTCGAGATCGCCGACGAAGTGTGGGGCTAAGGAGAAGAGTAACGTCATGCAACGAACCAAGCCGCCGTTCCGCGCCGATCACGTCGGCAGCCTGCTGCGGCCCGCGGCGCTGAAAGCGGCGCGCGAGCGCCGCGCCAAGGGCGAGATCACGGCGGACGAGCTGAAAGCAGTGGAGGACCGCGAGATCAAGGACGCCATCAGGAAGCAGGAAGCGGCCGGCCTGCAATCGATCACCGACGGCGAATTCCGCCGCTCGTGGTGGCATCTCGATTTCCTCTGGGGCCTCGACGGCGTCGAGAAGACCATCATGGAGACCGGCATCGCGTTTGCCGGCACGCGGACGCGCAACGAAGGCACCAAGGTCACCGGCAAAATCGGCTTCTCCGGCCATCCGATGATCGAGCATTTCAAGTTCGTCCAGGCGAACACCAGGCGTACCCCGAAGATAACGATCCCGGCGCCGTCGGCGCTGTACGGCCGCCCGGTCGGCACGCCGATCGACAAGTCGGTCTATCCCAGGCTCGACACGATGTTCGCCGATCTCGGCCAGGCCTACAAAAAAGCCGTGCGCGCCTTCGCCGACGCCGGCTGCCGCTACTTGCAGCTCGACGAAGTCTTCATCGCCATGCTGTGCGATCCGAAATATCGCCAGCAGATGAAGGATCGCGGCGACGATCCGGACGCGCTCGGCCCGCTCTACGGCGAGCTCATCAACATCGCGATGTCCGACATTCCGTCGGACATGACGGTGACAATGCATCTGTGCCGCGGCAACTACAAATCGACCTACATGGGCACCGGCGGCTACGAGGCCGAGCAGGAAGTGCTGTTCGACAAGATCAAGGTGCACGGCTATTTCATGGAATACGACACCGACCGCGCCGGCGGTTTTGAGCCGCTGCGGCGTCTGCAGAAAGGCCGCTGCGTGGTGCTGGGCCTGGTGACGACCAAGACTGGGGCGCTGGAATCCAAAGACGCCATCAAGCGCCGCATCGAGGAAGCCGCCAAATTCACCGATCTCGAGCAGCTTTGCCTGTCGCCGCAATGCGGCTTCGCCTCGACCGAGGAAGGCAATATCCTCGCCGAGGACGAGCAATGGGCCAAGCTCAAGATGATCGGCGAGGTCGCAAAGGAAGTCTGGGGAGCATAGACCAATGGCAAACATCGTGGCCGGAAAGGTCGCCATCGTCACCGGCGCCGCACGCGGCATCGGCCGCGGCATCGCGCTCCTGATGGCGCAGGAAGGCGCCAAGGTCGTGGTTTGCGATATCGGCGCCAGCCTCGACGGCGCCGGCACCGACGCCGGGCCGGCGCAGGAAGTCGTCGAGGAGATCAAGAAAGCCGGCGGCCAGGCGATCGCCTCGACGCTGTCGATCAGCGAGCCGGGCAATGCCGACAAGATCGTCAAGGCGGCGCTGGATGCCTTCGGCAGGGTCGACATCCTGGTCAACAATGCCGGCATTTTGCGCGACCGCATCTTTCATCGCATGAGCTGGTCGGACTGGTCCGACGTCATCGCCGTGCATCTGCACGGCAGCTTCAACATGAGCCGCGCCTGCGCCAGCCATTTCCGCGAGCAGAATTCCGGCGCCCTCGTGCACATGACCTCGACCTCGGGCCTGGTCGGCAATTTCGGCCAGGCCAATTATATGGCGGCAAAGCTCGGCATCGTCGGGCTGTCGCGCGGCATCGCGCTCGACATGGCGCGCTTCAACGTGCGTTCCAACTGCGTCGCGCCGTTCGCCTGGACGCGGATGATCGATTCGATCCCGACCGAGACCGAGGAGGAAAAGACCCGCGTCGCGCGCTTACGCGACATGACGCCGGAAAAAGTTGCGCCGCTGGTCGTTTATCTCGCCTCCGACAAGGCCGATGGCATCAGCGGACAAATTCTCTCGGCGCGCAATAACGAGATTTACCTGTTCAATCAGAACCGGCCGATCCGCACCCTGCACCGCTCCGACGGCTGGACGCCGGAAAAAATCGCGGCCCAGCTCAAAGGCGCCTTCGCGTCTTCCTTCACGCCGCTCGAACGCTCAAGCGACGTGTTTTCCTGGGACCCAGTGTAAGCCGCCATGACCATCGTCTACGAAAAACTGATGGCGCTCGACATTCCGCCGGCGGAGCAGACCTACACGGCGAAGGACTGCATGCTTTACGCGCTCGGCATCGGCCTCGGCCACGATCCGATGAACGAGGACGAGCTGCCGTTCGTCTACGAGAAGAATCTGAAAGTGCTGCCGACTTTTGCGGCCGTGCTCGGCTATGTCGGCTTCTGGGCGCGCGACCGCGACACCGGCATCGACTGGGTCAAGATCGTCAACGGCGAGCAAGGCGTCACCCTGCATAAGCCACTCAAGGGCGAAAACACCGTGATCGGCCGCCAGCGCATCGTCGAGGTGATCGACAAGGGCGCCGGCAAGGGCGCCCTGGTCTACAGCGAGCGCAAGGTGAGCGACAAGGCAACCGGCGATTTGATCGCAACCGTGACGCAGACCACGTTCTGCCGCGCCGATGGCGGTTTCGGCGGGCCGCCGCGGCAGGCGCCGGAGCCGCATCCGCTTCCGGCGCGCGCGCCGGACGCCGTGTGCGATCTCGGCACCCGCCCGGAAGCGGCGTTGATCTATCGCCTGAGCGGCGACCGCAATCCGCTCCACGCCGAGCCGGCGTTTGCCAAACAAGCCGGCTATCCGCGGCCGATCCTGCATGGGCTGGGCAATTTCGGCATTGCCGGCCACGCCGTGCTGAAGACCTTCTGCGGCTACGACCCGAGCAAGCTCGCAGCGTTCGCTTGCCGTTTTTCCGCGCCGGTGTTTCCCGGCGAGACGCTGCGCACCGAGATGTGGCGCGACGGCGCCGTGGTCAGCTTCCGCGCCAAAGTCGTCGAGCGCGACGTCGTCGCCGTCACCAACGGGCGCGCCGAGGTAAAGCCGTGAGCGAAAGCGCCGACCTCGCTCCGATCCGCGAGGCGGTGCGCGCGCTGTGCGCCGGCTTTCCCGGCGAGTATTGGCGCGCGCTCGACCGCGAACGCGCTTACCCGGACAAATTCGTCGCCGCTTTGACCAAGGCCGGCTTTCTCGCAGCCCTGATCCCCGAAGAATACGGCGGCAGCGGGCTGACCATGAGCGCGGCCGTCGCCATCATGGAGGAAATCCAGGCCTCGGGCTGCAACGGCGCCGCCTGCCACGCACAAATGTATACCATGGGCACGGTGCTCCGGCATGGCAGCGCCGAGCAGAAGGCGCGCTATCTGCCGGGCATCGCCCGCGGCGAGCTTCGCCTGCAGGCGTTCGGCGTCACCGAGCCGTCTTCCGGCACCGACACGCTGAGCCTGCGCACCACCGCGGCGCGCGACGGCAACGACAGCTACGTGGTCAACGGCCAGAAAATCTGGACGTCGCGCGCCGAGCATTCCGATCTCATGCTGCTGCTCGCCCGCACCACGCCGCGCGAACAGACCAAGAAGCGTACCGAGGGCCTGTCGGTTTTTCTGGTCGATATGCGCGAGGTCAAGGGCAAGGGCCTGACCATCCGGCCGATCCGCACCATGATGAACCACGCCACCACCGAGGTGTTCTTCGAGAACATGCGCGTGCCGGCGGAAAACCTCATCGGCGTCGAGGGCGAAGGTTTTCGCTACATCCTTTCCGGCATGAACGCCGAGCGCATCCTGATCGCCGCCGAATGCATCGGCGACGCCAAGTGGTTCATCGGAAAGGCCACCGCCTATGCCGGCGAGCGCGAAGTGTTCGGCCGGCCGATCGGCAAGAATCAGGGCGTGCAGTTTCCCATCGCGCGGGCCTACATCGCCATGCGCGCCGCCGAGTTGATGGTGCGCGAGGCGGCCTCGCTCTACGAAGCCGGCAAGGATTGCGGCGCCGAGGCCAATATGGCCAAGCACCTCGGCGCCGAAGCCTCGTGGGCCGCGGCCGACATGTGCGTGCAGACCCACGGCGGCTTCGGCTTCGCCGAGGAATTCGACATCGAGCGCAAATTCCGCGAGACCCGGCTCTACACCGTGGCGCCGATCTCGACCAATCTGGTGCTGTCCTACATCGCCGAGCATGTGCTCGGCCTGCCGAGGTCGTATTGAGCGGCGCCCTTCCCCTCTCCGGCCTTCTCGTCGTCTCGCTCGAACAGGCGGTCGCGGCGCCGATGTGCACGAGCCGCCTCGCCGACGCCGGCGCGCGCGTCATCAAGATCGAGCGCCCGGAAGGCGACTTCGCCCGCGGCTACGACGAGCTGGTGCACGGCGAGTGCAGCTATTTCGTGTGGCTCAACCGCGGCAAGGAATCGGTCGTGCTTGACCTGACCAAGGCCGAGGACAAGGCGCTGCTGGCTGCGATGCTCGTGCGCGCCGACGTGTTCGTGCAGAACCTCAAACCCGGCGCGGTGGCAAAGCTCGGATTCCCGGTCGCGGAATTGCGCCGCAAGCATCCGCGGCTGATCTGCTGCTCGATCACCGGCTACGGCGAGAGCGGGCCGCACGCCATGCGCAAGGCTTACGACATGCTGATCCAGGCCGAGTCGGGCCTCGCCTCGATCACCGGTACGAGCGAGCCGGCGCGAGTCGGGGTGTCCGTCGTCGACGTCGGCTCCGGCATGTATGCCCAGCAGGCGATCCTCGAAGCCTTGATCGCGCGCGAGCGCACCGGCCAAGGCGCGGAGCTTTCGATCTCCATGTTCGACGCCATGGCGGACTGGATGACGGTGCCGCTGTTGCAGCACGAAGCCGGCGAGCCGCCGAAGCGCATGGGCCTCGCCCATACCTCGATCTCGCCCTACGGCGCGTTCAAGAGCCGCGACGGCGTTGACATTCTGATCTCGATCCAGAGCGACCGCGAATGGCGCGTGCTGGCGGAAAAAGTCTTGGGCGATGCCGCGCTCGCCGCCGACCCCGACTTCGCCACCAATGTCGAGCGCGTCAAACGCCGCGCCCAGACCGACGGCAAAGTCGCCGCCGTGTTCGGCACGTTCGACGCCGACGCGCTGGAGCAAAAGCTCGCGTCAGCCGACATCGCCTTCGCCCGCGTCAATACGCCGGCCAAGCTCGCCCGCCATCCGCATCTGCGCCGCATCACCATCGGCACACCGAGCGGGCCGGTGTCCTATCCGGCGCCGGCGGAGCAGAAAAGCGCAACGCGGCACTATGGTCCGGTGCCGGCCATCGGAGAACACACGGACAAGATTCGCGCTGAATTCATGCCGGCCGTCGCCGGCGCAAAATAGTCAGGGAGAACGTCATGGACATCGGCTTCATCGGTCTCGGCAATATGGGCGCCCACATGGCGCGGCGGCTGGTCGAGGCCGGGCACAAGGTCATCGTCTACGACACCCGCCAGGAAGCGATCGGCGATATCGCGGCGCTTGGCGGCATCGCCGCGCGCTCGCCCAAGGAAGTCGCCGACCTGGCCGAGACCGTGATGGTGAGCTTGCCGACGCCCGACATCGTGCTCAAAGTGGCGACCGGCCCGGACGGCGTGATCGAAGGCAAGAAGGTGCGCCGCTTCGTCGATCTCTCGACCACCGGCGCGGTGATGGCGCAGCGCGTCTTCAAATTGCTGGCGGCGAAAAACATCGTGCAGATCGACGCGCCGGTCTCCGGCGGCGTCCGTGGTGCAGCGAAGGGCACCGTCGCCGTCATGGCGTCGGGGCCGCGCGCCGACGTCGAAGCGGTCGAGCCGGCGCTCAAGGTGATCGGAAAATTCTTTTTCATCAGCGAGCGGCCGGGCGCCGGGCAGACCATGAAGCTCTGCAACAACGTGCTGTCCGCGGCCGGCACCGCGGCGACGTCTGAATCGATGGTGATGGGCGTGAAGGCCGGCCTCAATCCGCGCATCATGCTCGACGTGATCAATGCCAGTTCCGGGCGCAGCACCGCGACCGAGCAGAAATTTCCCGACGTCGTCCTGCCCCGCACCTTCAATCAGGGATTTACCGCAGGCCTGATGAAAAAGGACGTCGACCTCTTCGTCTCCGAGGCCAAAGCGCTCGGCGTGCCGATCAATGTGATCGAGGCGGTCGCGGCCTTGCTCAAGCTCACCTGCGACGAGCTCGGTCCGGACAAGGACATCACCGAGATCATCAAGCCGATCGAGCAGCGCGCCGGGGTCGAGGTGCGCGAAGCTCCTCCGGGATCGCCGCAATAAGGCTAAAAAATAAGGTGAATCAGTAGTTTAAGAAAAAGCGGCATTTTGTGACTCAGGTCACTTCGCCAGCGCCCAGGATCGCTATGGTGCGTCAACCTCCAATTCGGGCGCGGCCTTGTACCCCCAAGACCCGCCCATAAAAGGGGTGAAACTTCGGTCCCCATCACCCCACGCTGACGTCCCCCGACAGGGTCAGCAAGCCCGCCCAGATCCCCCGTCTGAGCGGGCTTTTACTTTGTGAGAAATCTGCCGCATGATTCCGCTACCGATCGGGAGGTCGTCCCGAGCTTTTTGCGGCAATGGGCGTCATGGCGCCGAACCGTCCCAGTCCGAGCCTGCTGTCGGGGTTGCCCGAGCACCTCTCGACGAACCTGTTCACCGCCGCGACGCCGGTCAAGCTTAACGCCGACGCGGTGCTGTTCATGGCCGGCGACGCCGGCGACGGCTGCTATCGCGTCGAAGAAGGACTGCTCAAGGTCACCATGATGTCGCGGGCCGGCAGCGAGCGGATCCTGGCCTTCCTCGGCCCCGGCGCCATCGTCGGCGAGCTTTCCATCATCGACGGCCTGCCGCGCTCGGCCTCGGTGGTCGCCGTACGCAACGCCGCCTTGAGCTTCCTCAGCCGTGCCGCGTTCGAGGATTTCGCCAAGAAGCATCCGGAAGTGTACAAATCGCTGGTGACGTTGCTCGCCACGCGGCTGCGCGAAACCGACGCGGTTATCGCCGCGGGAAGTTTTCTGCCGCTGCGCGGCCGCGTCGCCTGCACCTTGCTCGAACTGGCGCAGGATTTCGGCCAGGACGTCGGCTCCGGCCGCATCGTCATCCGCCAGAAGATCGGCCAGAGCGACCTTGCCGCCATGGCCGGCATCGCTCGCGAGAATGTCAGCCGCATTCTCAACGATTGGAAGCGCCGCAAGCTGGTGAGCCGGCTGTCCGGCTATTATTGTCTCGAGAACAAGGCGCAATTGGAACACGAAGCCGAACTGTAGAAGTTGCGGCTCGATTTCGCGTATTACCCTGGACATGAAAACTCTTCGGTTGGCCGACTTCCGCCGCATCGTCGTCAAGGTCGGCTCTTCGCTCCTGGTCGATGCCAAAGCCGGCAGGCTCAACGAGGCGTGGCTCGCGGCGCTGACCGCCGATCTGGCCGCGCTCCAGCGCGATAAGCGCGACGTCATCGTCGTCTCGTCCGGCGCCATCGCGCTCGGCCGCGCCGTGCTCAAATTGCCGGACGGTCCGCTCAAGCTCGAGGACAGCCAGGCCGCCGCGGCAGTCGGCCAGATCGCGCTGGCGCGGACCTGGACCGAAGCGCTGTCGCGCCATGACATCACCGCCGGGCAGGTGCTGGTGACGCTGGGCGATACCGAAGAACGGCGGCGCTATCTCAATGCGCGCTCGACCATCGACAAACTTTTGGAATGGCGCGCGGTGCCGGTGATCAACGAGAACGACACCGTGGCGACCACCGAAATCCGTTATGGCGACAACGATCGCCTCGCCGCGCGCGTCGCCACCATGGTGAGCGCCGATCTGGTGGTGCTCTTGTCCGATGTCGACGGCCTCTACGACGCGCCGCCCGGCACGACCGCGTCGGCGCGGCATTTTCCGCGCATCGACCGCATCACGCCGGAGATCGAAGCGATGGCGGGAGCTGCGGGTTCCGAGCTGTCGCGCGGCGGCATGCAGACCAAGATCGAAGCCGCCAAGATCGTCACCGGCGGCGGCGCCCACATGGTGATCGCCTCGGGCCGCGTCGAACATCCGCTGCGCGCCATCGACGCAGGGGCGCGCTGCACCTGGTTCACCGCCGTCGGCAACCCGGTGACGGCGCGCAAGAAATGGATCGCCGGCTCGCTCGAGCCCAAAGGCACGCTGACCATCGATGCCGGCGCGGTCGCGGCGCTGCGGCGCGGCAACAGCCTGTTGCCGGTCGGCGTCGTGAAGATCGAAGGCGGCTTTGCCCGCGGCGACGCGGTGATCATTCGCGGCCCCGACGGCGCCGAGATCGGCCGCGGGCTCTGTGCCTACGACGCCGAGGATGCGCTGAAGATCAGAGGCCGCGCCTCGGCCGATATCGCCTCAATCCTCGGCTTTGGCGGCCGCGCCGAGATGGTTCACCGCGACGATCTGGTGGTCGGCCGGGAATAGCGCATCGCTCCTCCGACGGGCTGTCACGGCCCGGCGCAAGTGTTAGCCTCCCGGTGGGGACGCTTAGCCGCTCGAGCGGCGAGCGTTCACGGGGAGAGTGTCATGTTGCGTTCATCAGGGATGGCGCTTGCGGCGCTTTGGCTCGCCGCTGCGCTCGCGCCGGCCCAGGCCGGCGGATACTTCGGCGGCGGCTGGTACGGTGGGTGGGACTTCTACGGCGGCCGGTTCGTCATCCCCACGCATACCGTCCTGCACGAATACGCGGCCTACAATCCGAACTGCGCCTTTTTGCGCCGGGTCGTGCCGACGCCGCTCGGGCCGCAGTGGCAACTGGTGCCGGTCTGCTTCTAGGGGTTCCGGCAATAATGAGGGGCCGGGTGCCATCCCGAGGGACGGGTCCGCGCACCCGACCCCACACACGCGCAAACGCCACAGACACTACGCCAACGGGGCGGAAACTGCGGACGCGCGCTTCTGTTCCGCCTGGCCGTGGCGGGTGTCCGGGATGGCCAACGAAGAGTGAACTCCCCTCACAAAGAGGAACCCCGGCCGCAAATACGGCCGGGGTTCGACGCCGGGTGATTGAGGGTGAGGGGCTGGGGGGCTTCGCCCGGCGCCTGTCAGTCAATTCCGCTGTTGCCGGGTGGTTCCGGCACCACGCGTAATTTTTTTCGTGGCGGTCCGAGAGGGCCGGGCCCTGCTTTGGCCGCGCTTGCCCCGCCGGATCGGCACGCTCATGGCGCCGAATTTGGCGCCGAATCTGCTCAGATCGGACGGAATATTGATCCGCTGGCCGCCCGGCAGCACGACATAGCGCGAAAACACCCGCAAACGGCCGTCTTCCCCGCCGCGGCCTTCGACGACATATCTGGCGCCAACAGGGAAACGCTTCGGCAGGGGGGCAGAGTGGCGATCCATCGGTAGACGCATGGCAGCCTCTTCGTACGCGTTGGAAATTTGCAAAATTCGAACACCGGCAACGTGGGGAAGTTCCGCCTTTTCTCTGACGGCCGCATGACCGTTGTGGATTGCTGTGGGTAAGCGAAGGCCCCAGGCTGCCTCGCGGCGCCTGCCCGAACATGGTAGGAAGCGCTGAATGCCAGACGGATCAATGCCATGAACGCTCCGCTCAAGGCGATCGAGGGCCAAGGCAAGGCCAAGCTCGAAGCCACGATGCGCGACATCGGCCGCGCCGCCCGCAAGGCCGCGCACGCGCTGGCGCTGGCGCCTGCCGCCCAGAAGAACCGGGCGCTCGCCGCCATGGCCAAGGCGATCCGCGGCTCCAAAGCGGCGATTCTGGCGGCCAATCGGGAGGACTTGGCGGCAGCGGAGGCGGCCGGCGCAACCGCCGCCTTCCTCGACCGCCTGACCCTCGATGCGGCGCGGATCGAGGCCATGGCGGAAGGCCTCGACGTCGTCCGCAAGCTCAAGGACCCGGTCGGCACCGTCTTGGCGTCCTGGCGGCGGCCCAATGGCATGCGCATCGACCGGGTGCGCGTGCCGCTCGGCGTCGTCGGCGTGATCTATGAGAGCCGGCCCAATGTGACGGCGGATGCCGGCGGGCTTTGCCTCAAAGCCGGCAACGCCGCGATCCTGCGCGGCGGTTCCGAGAGCCTTCGCTCCGCCCAAGCGATCCACGCGGCCATGGTCGCGGGGCTGCTGAGCGCCGGCTTGCCCGCCGCAACGATCTCGCTGGTGCCGACCCGCGACCGCGCCGCCGTCGGCATGATGCTTGCCGGGCTCGATGGTGCGCTCGACGTCATCGTGCCGCGCGGCGGCAAGGATTTGGTCGCCCGCGTGCAGATGGAAGCGCGCGTGCCGGTGTTCGCCCATCTCGAAGGCGTCTGCCACGTCTATGTCGACGGCAAAGCCAAACTGCCGATGGCCAAAGCAATCGTGCTCAATGCCAAGATGCGCCGCACCGGCGTCTGCGGCGCGGCGGAGACTTTGCTGGTCGATCACGCGGCCGCAGGAAAGATGCTCAAACCGCTCGTCACCATGCTGATCGAAGCCGGCTGCGAGGTCCGCGGCGATGCCGCCGTCCAAGCCGTCGACAGCCGGGTCAAGCCGGCGAGCGAGGCCGATTGGAGCGCCGAATATCTCGACGCCATCATTACCGCCGGCGTGGTCGACGGCGTCGATGCGGCGATCGCCCATATCGAGCGCTACGGCTCGCACCACACCGATGCGATCGTCACCGAGGACAAGACCGCGGCGGAAAAATTCCTGCGCGAAGTGGATTCGGCGATCGTGCTGCACAATGCCTCGACGCAATTTGCCGATGGCGGCGAGTTCGGCTTCGGCGCCGAGATCGGCATCGCCACCGGCCGGCTGCACGCGCGCGGCCCGGTCGGCGTCGAACAACTCACCAGTTTCAAGTACCGCATCCGCGGCAGCGGACAAACGCGGCCGTGACGGATCGGCTCTTCAATCGCGCCTGATGCGAGGAGAGCCGGCAGTGGATGCGTGGGGAGGGGGTTCTTTCCGAAAGTCATGACGAGCGAGCACGCCGCTTCGCGCCGGGCCGCGGCAAAGGCCGGGAGGCGGGACCGTATTGTCTTGCCGCCGTGCGCGCCCGGCATGCGTATCGGGCTGTTCGGCGGCACGTTCGACCCGGCGCACGCGGCGCACCGCGCCGCCTGCCTGTTGGCGCTGCGCCGGCTTGGCCTCGACCGGGTGTGGTGGCTGGTCACGCCGGGCAATCCGCTGAAGGATACCCGCGGCTTGGCGCCACTCGCCGAGCGCGTCGCCGCCGCACAGGCGCTCGCCCGCCATCCGCGCATCGACGTCACCGCCCTCGAAGCCGAGCTGGGCACGACCTATACCTACGAGACCGTGTTCTACCTGGTGCGGCGCTGCCCCGGCGTGCATTTCGTCTGGATCATGGGCGCTGACAATCTGCGCAGCTTCCATCGCTGGCAGCGCTGGCGCGGCATCGCCGACCTGGTGCCGATCGCGGTCGTCGACCGGCTGGGGCCGAGCCTCTATGCGGCGGGCAGCGCCGCAGCCCATGCGCTGGCGCGCCACCGCCTTCCCGAAGCGGCGGCAAGGAAGCTTGCGGAACACAAGCCGCCGGCCTGGATTTATCTGCACGGCCTCAAATCGCCGCTGTCGTCGACGGCGCTGCGCGCCGCGCGCGCACTAAAACGCCGCTAAATGACAGTGACTGGAACGCAAGGCAGTTGAATCCATTAACCCGCCATGCCTATCTTAAGGCGAGCCCCGGATTTGGTGGCCGGGGCAGGCAACTTGGAGCGAAAGGATAAGCACCCCTGTCCACAGTTGTAATCTCTCGGGACGAACGTCGCGTGCCCGAAGCGGTCTCCAGAATGCGTCTTGACGCAGAGGAGATCCTCCGATTGGTCCTCGCCCGCCTCGACGACATGAAGGCGGAGGACATCTTCACCATCGATCTTCGCGATAAATCCTCGATCGGCGACTACATGGTCGTATCGTCCGGCCGGTCGCAGCGCCATGTCGGCTCGGTCGCCGACCGGGTGGTCGAGGATTTACACAAAGCCGGCATTGCGGCCCGCGTCGAAGGCGTGCCGCATTGCGACTGGGTGTTGATCGATGCGGGTGACGTGATCGTTCACGTCTTCCGGCCCGAAGTCCGCGCCTTCTACAATCTCGAGAAGATGTGGATGACCGGCCGGCCGGCGCAGCGCGCCAGCTAGATCGCGCGCGAGCCGATCGAGGATTAGTATTGGCCGGCATTATGACTGGGCCGGTGATCGCTCATGCGCATCGTCATTGCCGCGGTCGGCCGCCTCAAGCAGGGGCCAGAGCGCGAACTTGCCGCCGAATATCGCAAGCGCGCGGAAAAAGTCGGACGCGCGTTCGGACTGCGCGACATCGAGATCATCGAAATTCGCGAAAGCCGTGCCGCCGACACCGAGCGGCGCCGGGTCGAGGAATCGATCGCCATCGCCAATGTGATTCCGGAGCGGGCCACGCTCGTCATCCTCGACGAGCGCGGAACGTCGCTGGATAGCGCGGCACTCGCCGCGACGCTGCGGGAGTGGCGGTCCCAGGATCGGCCGGCGGTCTGTTTCGTCATCGGCGGCGCCGACGGCCTGGCCGCGAACCTGCGCGGCCAAGCCAAGCTCATGCTCGCCTTCGGGACCGCCACCTGGCCGCATCAGCTGGTGCGGGTCATGCTGCTCGAGCAGCTTTACCGTGCCGGCACCATTCTCGCCGGCCACCCCTATCACCGGGGCTGATGCGCCTTAATTTCCTTTAATGTCACCGAATTTTGACGGCCAAAGCCGCGCCGCGCCTTATTCCGGTCTCATCCTGCCTGCTTTGTCTTGCCTTCCAGAGGTCTGGGTCTACCTTTGAATGCGATGATTCTCCGACGATCGAGCCGCACCGATCCGCGCTTCGTGCTCGGCTCGGCTTTGGCATTTGTCCTGCCGCTCGGCGCCAATCTGGCCGCGTTGGGCCAAAGTTCCTCGCCGCAAGCCCCAGCCGCCCAGGTTCCATCGCCATCGGTCGCCCTTGCCCCAAGCACGCCTGGGCAGACCGACCTCGACGTGCTCAAGCAGCACGACCAGGAGCTCGATGCCGCGCGCGCCCAGCAACGCGCGACCTTGGAAGCTCAGACCAAGCTCAAGCTCGAGATCGAAGCTATCGCCGCCAATCGGCGCGCGCTCAATCAGCAGCTCATCGACACCGCCGCCCGGGTCCGCGACGTCGAGGCGAATATCGAGGCGACGCGCGCGCGGCTGCAGCCGCTCGACGAGCGGGAGCGTATTTTCCAGACTTCGCTCGACGAGCGCCGCACGGCGATCGTCGAAATCCTCGCCGCTTTGCAGCGCATCGGCCGGCAACCGCCGCCGGCGCTCATGGTGCGGCCGGAAGATGCACTGCAAGCGGTGCGCACCGCGATCATGCTCGGCGCCGTGGTGCCCGAGATGCGCGCGCAGGCCGACGCGCTGGCCGGCGACCTCGCCGAGCTGTTGCGCGTGCGTCACGACATCGACGCCGAAAACGACAAGCTATCGCGCGGCCTCGCCACCCTCGCGCATGAGCAGCTGCGCCTGAACATGCTGATCGACCAGCGGCAGCAGAAGCAGACCGCGGTCGAGCAGACCCTCGACGCGCAACGGCAGCATGCCGCGGACCTGGCGCACCAGGTCGACAATCTCAAGGACCTCATCGGCAAGCTCGAGCAAGGCCTCGACACAAAGACCCGGCAGGCCCGTATCGACGCCCGCGCCATCGAAGAAGACGCCACGCGGCCGGATCTGGCCGCCTTGAAGGATCCCGGCCGGCTCACGCCCGCGGTTGCATTCGCGGCGAATCGCGGGCATCTGCGTTTGCCGGTCAACGGCGCGCGGATCCGCGAGTTCGGCGCCCCGGACGGCGCCGGTGGAACTCAGAAGGGATTGTCCATCGCAACCCATTCTGGCGCCGAGATTACTGCCCCGTGCGACGGTTGGGTTGTTTACGCCGGGCCGTTTCGCAGTTATGGCCAACTCTTGATCCTCAATGCCGGCGGCGGGTATCATGTGCTGTTAGCGGGGATGGAGCGGATTTCCGTCGATCTCGGCCAGTTTGTGCTGACCGGTGAACCCGTAGCAGTCATGGGTGCAGTTTTGGGCGGTGGATCGCAGGTGTCCACGGCCGTCGCGACCGGGGCCAAGCAACCTGTACTTTACGTGGAGTTCCGTAAAGACGGCACTCCGATCGATCCCAGCCCCTGGTGGGCGGCAAACGAAGGCGAAAAGGTTCGCGGATGATGCGCAAGACATCTCTGGTTTTCCTCGGCGCAATGGCGGGCGCCGTGGCAACGCTGCTGGCGACGCAGCCACACTCACTATTGGTCGGTTCGGCGGCGCGAGCGGCGGCCTCCGACACCTATCGGGAGCTCAACCTGTTCGGCGACGTGTTCGAGCGCGTGCGCGCCGATTACGTCGAAAAACCCGATGACAGCAAGCTCGTCGAATCGGCAATCAACGGCATGCTGGCCGGGCTCGATCCGCATTCGAGCTACATGGATCCGAAGAGCTTCCGCGACATGCAGGTGCAGACCCGCGGCGAGTTCGGCGGGCTCGGCATCGAGGTCACCATGGAAGACGGCCTGGTGAAGGTCGTGGCGCCGATCGACGACACGCCGGCGGCCAAGGCCGGCGTCATGGCCAACGACATCATCACTCATCTCGATGACGAAGCGGTGCAGGGGCTGACGCTCAATCAAGCCGTCGACAAGATGCGCGGGCCGGTCAACACCAAGATCAAGCTCACCATCATGCGCAAGGGCGCCGACAAGCCGATCGACGTGACGATCGTGCGCGACGTCATTCGCGTGAAATCGGTGCGCTCGCATTCCGAGGGCGACGACGTCGGTTATATCCGCGTCACCCAATTCAACGAGCAGACTACCGACGGCCTCAAACAGGCGATCAACGATCTCAACGCCCAGCTCGGCGCCGACAAGGTCAAGGGCTACGTCATCGATCTGCGCAACAATCCGGGCGGTTTGCTCGACCAGGCGATCTCGGTGTCGGACACCTTCCTCGACAAGGGCGAGATCGTCTCCACCCGCGGCCGCAATGCCGAGGAGACCCAGCGCTTCAATGCCCGGCCGGGCGACATGACCAAAGGCAAGCCGCTGATCGTGCTGATCAACGGCGGTTCGGCGTCGGCCTCGGAAATCGTCGCCGGCGCGTTGCAGGACCACAAACGCGCGACGCTCGTCGGCACCCGTTCGTTCGGCAAGGGTTCGGTGCAGACCATCATCCCGCTCGGCGCCGGCAATGGCGCGCTGCGGCTGACCACGGCGCGCTACTACACGCCGTCGGGTCGCTCGATCCAGGCCAAGGGCATCACCCCCGATATCGAGGTGCTCCAAGACGTGCCGGACGATTTGAAGGCGCGGACCGACACCAAAGGCGAGGCGTCGCTGCGCGGCCACCTCAAGGCCGAGGGCAGTGAGGAATCCGGCTCGCAGTCCTACGTGCCGCCCGACGAAAAGGACGACGCGGCGCTGAAAATGGCGCTCGACCTCTTGCGCGGCACCACCACCAATGCCGCGTTCCCGCCGAATCCGAAGACGGCGGTGCCGAACTAAGCGGTCCGGCTCATCAGATTGAAATCGGGGCGGCGATGAGCCGCCCCGATTTTTTTGTCCCTGGCGGCCGGTCCTGGAACCGCCCGGATTGCATCGGTCGCGGCCCAAACGGGGCACAGACCGGCCGTGATAGACTGCGGCGCATGATTCGCGCGCGATCGGCCCGGCAGAACGGGCGCAAGAGACCGGACCATGTCGGCGGATGACCTGAACGCGCCGCTCGGCCGGCAGCTGCGCAAGCGCCAGTTGTCGATCCCGATCACGACGTCGCAGGTGATGGCAAGCGTACTGGCGCTGTTTCTCGGCGTGTTCGTGGTCTGGGCGGTGGTCGGCAACAATCCGTTTGGCGGCGAGCCGATCGTCGTCGTGCCGATCAACCTGCACCCCGGCCCGGCGGCTAAGACCGCCGACGGGCAAGTGCCGCCGAAAGTCGTCGCCGTCAGTCCCGACGCTGCCTCGTCAGCTCCGGCCGCGCCGGGACAAACTGCAGCAGCAGCGCCGGGCGCCACCAAAACCATCACCATCATCGACGGCAAGACCGGCGAGCGCCAGGAGGTAGTGATTCCGGCCCCGGCCGGCGACGCCGCGCCCGATGCCGGCCCGCTCGACCAGAAATTCCTTGAAATGTCGGCCCACGGCGCCATACCCAAAATCGCCGCCGATGGCGTGCGGCCGGCCGATGCCTTCGCCCAGCCGGCGAAGACGCTCCCGGGCAAGCCGGACGCGCCGCGCATCGCCATCATCGTCAGCGGCTTGGGCGTCAGCGACAGCGCCACCGCCGATGCCATCGCCAAGCTGCCGGGGGCGGTGACGCTCGGCTTCATGCCTTACGGCAGCGACGTCGCGGCGCTGGCCGGGCGCGCTCGCGCCCGGGGCCACGAAGTTTTGCTGCAGGTTCCTATGGAGCCGTTCGACTACCCGGATAACGATCCCGGCCCGCAAACTTTGCTGACGTCGCTCACGCCGCAGCAGAACATCGACCGGCTGTACTGGCTGATGAGCCGGTTCCAAGGCTATGTCGGCATCGCCGGCGCCATGGGTGCGCGCTTCACCGCCTCGGAGCCGTCGTTCGCGCCGGTGCTGCGCGAGGCCGCCAAGCGCGGACTGATCTTCGTCGACGACGGCGCCAACCCGCGCAGCCTTGCCGGCCGCATCGCCGGCGCCAATAACCTGCCGTTCGCCAAGGCCGACTTGACGATCGACGCGGTGCCGACGGCAACCGAGATCGACCATGCGCTGGGCCGCCTGGAAATGGCGGCGCGCGAGCGCAGTGTCGCCGTCGGCATATCGTCCGGGCTGCCGGTCGCGATCGACCACATCGCCAAATGGGCAAAAGACCTTGCCGGCCGTGGCGTTCAGCTGGTTCCGATCACCGCGGTGGCGCTGAAGGCGAAACAGACCTGACGACGGACGACGGATGACAGAGGACGGATAAGCTGAAATCATCCGTCGTCTGTCGTCCGCCCTCTGTCGTCCGATGTCCGTCTTCCGCTATGCGCTTCGAAGACCTCCCCTATCGCCCGTGTGTCGGCGTGCTGGTGCTCAATCGCGCCGGCCGCGCCTTCATCGGCCGCCGCATCGAGGGGCCGGAGCACATCGACGCGACGCATGCTTGGCAAATGCCGCAAGGCGGCATCGACAAGGGCGAGGAAGCCTGGCCGGCGGCGTTGCGGGAGCTGCACGAGGAAACCAATATCCGCTCCGTCGAGCGGCTCGGCGAGATCGCCGACTGGCTGCAATACGACATCCCGCGCGAAATCGTCGGCCAGGCCTGGAAGGGCAAATATCGCGGCCAGACCCAGAAATGGTTCGCGCTGCGTTTTACCGGCGATGAGAGCGAGATCGACCTCGCCCATCCCGCCGGCAAGCATGAGCCGGAATTCTCGGCCTGGCGCTGGGAGCCGATGCAAAACGTTCCGAACCTGGTCGTGCCGTTCAAGCGCGCGGTTTACCAGCGCGTGGTCCGCGAATTCGCGCATCTCGCTGGAGCGTGACCCAGCCGCGGGCGACTTACTGCGCCAGCGCGGCTTGCAACGATTTCAATTGTTCGAGGTGACGGGCGAGCTTGTCGCGCTGGGCGCCGTCCGTCGAGTCGGCGACGTCTTCCTCGGCGTCTTTGATCTCACTGGCGAGCGTCGCCATGTCGAAATCCTCCCGCGCCACCGCGCTGTCGGCGAGCACGGTCAACCCGGCGGGACTGACTTCGGCAAAGCCGCCGATGACCACGACCGGCTCGCGCCTGCCGCCGCTGAAAATGGTCACGATGCCGGGCCGCAGCGCGGTCACCAGCGGCGCGTGGCCGGGCAGGATGCCCATATCGCCTTCGGCGCCGGGCAAGTCGACCTGATCGACGTCGCCGGAGAACAGCACGCGTTCGGGCGAGACGAACTCGAGATGAAGATCAGCCATTGATGCCTGCGTCTTTAAATCGCGAATGGCGAATGGCGAGTAGCGAATGGATGCATCACCGGTATATCCCTATTCGCTATTCGCTATTCGCCCTCTTATGCCGCCTCGGCGGCGAGCTTCTTGCCCTTCTCCACCGCCTGCTCGATGGTGCCGACCATGTAGAAGGCGGCTTCGGGCAGATGATCGTATTTACCCTCGCACAGGCCCTGGAAGCCGCGGATGGTGTCGGCCAGATCGACGAACACGCCGGGCGAGCCGGTGAACACTTCGGCGACGTGGAACGGCTGCGACAGGAAGCGCTCGATCTTGCGCGCCCGCGCCACCGTGAGCTTGTCCTCTTCCGACAGTTCGTCCATGCCGAGAATGGCGATGATGTCCTGCAGCGCCTTGTAGCGTTGCAGAATCTGCTGCACCCGGCGCGCCACCTGATAGTGCTCCTCGCCGACCACCGCCGCGGAGAGCATGCGCGAGGTCGAGTCGAGCGGATCGACCGCCGGATAGATGCCCTTCTCGGCGATCGAGCGCGACAGCACCGTGGTGGCGTCGAGGTGCGCGAACGAGGTCGCCGGCGCCGGATCGGTCAGATCGTCGGCCGGCACGTAGATCGCCTGCACCGATGTGATCGAGCCTTTGGTGGTGGTGGTGATGCGCTCCTGCAGCGCGCCCATATCGGTCGCCAAGGTCGGCTGATAGCCCACCGCCGAGGGAATGCGGCCAAGCAGCGCCGACACTTCCGAGCCGGCCTGGGTGAAGCGGAAGATATTGTCGACGAAGAAAAGAACATCCTGGCCCTGGTCGCGGAAATATTCGGCGACCGTCAGGCCCGAAAGGCCGACGCGGGCGCGGGCGCCCGGCGGCTCGTTCATCTGGCCGTAGACCAGCGCGCATTTCGAGCCTTCGACCGAACCCTTGTTCGGATCCTTGTTGACGCCCGACTCGATCATCTCGTGGTAGAGGTCGTTGCCCTCGCGGGTGCGTTCGCCGACGCCGGCGAAGACCGAATAGCCGCCGTGCGCCTTGGCGATGTTGTTGATCAATTCCATGATGATCACGGTCTTGCCGACGCCGGCGCCGCCGAATAGGCCGACCTTGCCGCCCTTGGCATAGGGCGCCAGCAGGTCGACCACCTTGATGCCGGTGACCAGGATGGCCGCCTCGGTCGATTGGTCGGTGTAGGACGGCGCCGGCTGGTGGATCGGGCGCGTCTCCTGGTGCGGCACCGGGCCCGCCTCGTCGACCGGCTGGCCGATCACGTTGATGATGCGGCCGAGCGTGCCCTCGCCGACCGGAACCGCGATCGGCTGGCCGGTGTCGACCACTTCCTGGCCGCGCACCAGACCTTCGCTGGTGTCCATCGCCACCGCGCGCACGGTCGATTCGCCGAGATGCTGGGCGACTTCGAGCACCAGGCGGTTGCCCTGGTTGGTGGTCTCCATGGCATTGAGAATCGCCGGCAGGTGGTCGTCGAAATGCACGTCGACGACGGCGCCGATGACCTGGGTGATACGTCCGACTTTGTTCGCCATCATGGCCCTCTTCAAAAACGTCAAAGCGCCTCGGCGCCGGAGATGATCTCGATCAATTCCTTGGTGATCATCGCCTGGCGGGTGCGGTTATAGGTGAGCGTCTGCTTGCGGATCATGTCGCCGGCATTGCGCGTGGCGTTGTCCATCGCCGACATCTGCGCGCCGTAAAACGAGGCGGCGTTTTCCAGGAGCGCACGCAGGATCTGCACCGCGAGATTGCGCGGCAAAAGCTCTTTCAGAATATCCTCTTCGTCCGGCTCGAACTCATAGACCGCGCCGCCCAAGGCTTCGGCGGCATTGGCCTCGAACACCGGCGGAATGATCCGCTGCGCCGTCGGGATCTGCAGGATCACCGAACGGAAGCGCGAATAGAACAGGGTGCAGACGTCGAATTGAAAATCGTCGAACAGCGCGATGATCTTCGCCGCGATCATCTCGGCGTTCTCGTACCGCAAGCTGCGTACCGAACGTAGATCGACCAGTTCGATGATCTGCTGCGCGTAAAGCCGGCGCAGCTGATCGTAGCCCTTGCGGCCGACGCAGAAGAATTTGACCTCTTTGCCCTCGGCGATCAGCGCATTGGCGCGCTCGCGGGCGAGCCGCACGATGGCGGTATTGAACGGGCCGCACAGGCCGCGTTCGGCGGTGCAGACCAGAAGCAGATGCCTCTGGTCGCTGCCGGAACCGCGCAACAGCCGCGGCGCATTCTCGAGCCCGGCCACGGACGCCGCGATATTGCCGAGCACCGTGTCCATGCGGGCGGCGTAGGGACGCGCGGCTTCCGCCGCCGCCTGAGCGCGCCGCAGCTTCGACGCCGCGACCATCTGCATGGCCTTGGTGATCTTCTGCGTCGCCTTGGTCGAGGCGATACGGTTGCGCAGGTCTTTGAGACTGGGCATGGGCTGATGACGGACGACAGACGACGGACGACAGAAAAATTAGCGCCTTCCGTTTAGTCTTCGACCATCCGTCCTCCGTTGTCCGTTGTCCGTCGTCTGTTGTCCGTCCGTTACGCGAAAGTCTTGGCGTAGTTATCGACGACGCCCTTTAGCTTACCGGCAGTGGCATCGTCGAGATCGCGCGACTCGCTGATGGCCTTGAGAATGTCGCCGTGCTGGCCGCGCAATGCGCCGAGCAGCCCTTCCTCGAAGGCGCGGACGCGGTCGACCGGCAGCGGATCGAGATAGCCGTTGACGCCGGCATAGATGACGCAGACCTGCTCCTCCATGCGCAGCGGCGAGAATTGCGGCTGCTTCAAGAGCTCGGTGAGCCGCGAGCCGCGGTTGAGCAGGCGCTGGGTGGTGGCGTCGAGATCGGAGCCGAACTGGGCGAACGCCGCCATCTCGCGGTATTGCGCCAGCTCGCCCTTGATGCGGCCGGCGACCTTCTTCATCGCCTTGGTCTGCGCCGCCGAGCCGACGCGGGACACCGAAAGGCCGACATTCACCGCCGGGCGGATGCCCTGATAGAACAGGTCGGTCTCGAGAAAAATCTGGCCGTCGGTGATGGAAATGACGTTGGTCGGGATATAGGCCGACACGTCGTTGGCCTGGGTCTCGATCACCGGCAGCGCGGTCAGCGAGCCGGCCTTGTTGTCGTCGTTCATCTTGGCGGCGCGTTCGAGCAGCCGCGAATGCAGATAGAACACGTCGCCCGGATAGGCCTCGCGGCCCGGCGGCCGGCGCAGCAACAGCGACATCTGCCGATAGGCGACCGCCTGCTTGGACAGATCGTCGTAGATGATCACCGCATGCATGCCGTTGTCGCGGAAATATTCGCCCATGGCGCAGCCGGAAAACGGCGCCAGGAACTGCATCGGCGCCGGATCGGACGCGGTCGCGGCAACGACGATCGAATAATCGAGCGCGCCGTTTTCCTCCAGCACCTTGACGAATTGCGCCACGGTGGAGCGCTTCTGTCCCACTGCGACATAGACGCAATAGAGCTTGATCTTCTCGTCGTTCGAGGCGTTGAGCGACTTCTGGTTCAAGATCGTATCGAGCGCGATCGCGGTCTTGCCGGTCTGGCGGTCGCCGATGATCAATTCGCGCTGGCCGCGGCCGATCGGGATCAGGGCGTCGATCGCTTTGAGCCCCGTCGCCATCGGCTCGTGCACCGATTTGCGCGGGATGATGCCGGGCGCCTTGACGTCGACGCGGGCCTTGTGGTCGGCCTTGATCGGCCCTTTGCCGTCGATCGGCTCGCCGAGCGCGTCGACGACGCGGCCGAGCAGACCCTTGCCGACCGGCACTTCGACGATGGCGCGGGTGCGCTTGACGGTCTGGCCTTCCTTGATCTCGCGGTCGGTACCGAAGATCACGATGCCGACATTGTCGGCTTCGAGATTGAGCGCCATGCCTTTGACGCCGCTCTCGAACTCGACCATTTCACCGGACTGCACGTTGTCGAGGCCAAAGACGCGGGCGATGCCGTCGCCGACCGACAGCACCTGGCCGACCTCGGAGACTTCGGCCTCCTGGCCGAAATTCTTGATCTGCTCCTTGAGGATTGCGGAAATTTCCGCGGCGCGGATATCCATTAGCGGGCCTCTTTCATGGCATGCCTGATGGCATTGAGCTTGGTGCGCAGCGAGGTGTCGACCATGCGGCTGCCGAGCTTGACGATGAGGCCGCCGATGATCGCGGGATCGACCTTGATGGCGAGGTCGACGTCCTTGCCGCTGACCGATTTGAGCGCGGCGCGCAGCGCACTTACGTGTTCGTCCTTGAGCGCTTCGGCAACCGTGACTTCGGCGGTCGCCTCGCCTTTGTGTTCGGCGACCAGCTTGCGATACGCCCGCACCATGTCGCGCACCGCGAACAGCCGGCGGTTCGACGTCACCAGCATGAGGAATCGTGTTGCCAGCGCGCCGATGCCGGCGCGGTCGAGCACCACGGCGAGCGCCTGCCTTTGCTCGTCGGCGGAAAACACCGGGCTGCGCACCAGGCGGTTGAGATCGGCGCTCTCGGCGACGAGCGCATCGAAGCGTTCGAGGTCGGCCTTCACCGCATCGATGGTGTTGGTCTCGCGAGCGAGATCGAACAGCGCGGTCGCGTAGCGGCCGGCCATGCCGGAGACGATCGGTTCTGCTGCGGCCAAGGTTTTGCGCTTTCTCTTCGCGTGCTCTCGGGAGCTTTGGGTTTTGCCAAAGGCTCGGCAGCGGTCCCCTTCTCGGACCCGCGCAAGCCCTTGGAATTTAAGCGGGACTTGGATGTTCGCGAGACCTCGCAGAAAAGCCCGCGAGACTTGCGAAAATCGGGGGTTTGCTAACATAGAGCGCAGTGCGGTGCAACACGCCGAAAGGCCGACAAAACGGTCGTTGTCGACGCCGGGACCTACGCGGCGTGGGCCGCGGTGTGCGCCCGGATCACGTCGAGGAAAATGACGCCGTATTGCCTGAGCTTGGTTTCGCCGACGCCGTGCACGGCGGCCATGTCGGCGATCGTCCTCGGCTTGCGTCGCGCCATGTCGAGGAGCGTCTTGTCGGCGAACACCACGTACGCGGCGACGCGTTGCTCCTTGGCCAGCGCAGAGCGGCGCTGGCGCAGCGCCTCGAACAGCGCCGGGTCGCCGGCTTCGCCGTCGGCCAGCGCCGCGGCATTGGCGGCGGCGCGGGCGGCTTTCTTCGCCGGCTTGAGCGTGTCCTTGCGCAGGGTGACTTTGTCGGCGCCCTTGAGCACACGCCGGCCGGCGTCGGTGACCGACCAGGTGCCGTGGCCGGTGACGTCGAGCGCGATGATGCCGGCGCCGTGGAGCTGGCGGAAGATCGAGCGCCATTCCTGCTTGCCGTATTCCTTGCCGACGCCGAAGGTCGGCAAGCAATCGTGGCCGAATTTCAGGACCGCGTCGGTGTCGTCGCCGATCAGCACATTGGCGAGATGCTCGGTGCCGAAGCGCTGGCCGGTGCGCACGATGGCGGACAGCGCCTTCTGCGCCGCGATGGTGCCGTCGATGACCTCGGCGCCGTCGCAGCAGAAATCGCAATTGCCGCAACGCTCCGTGGTCTCGCCGAAATAGCTCAGCAGCGTCTGGCGGCGGCAGCGCGGCGATTCGCACAACGACACCAGCGCGCTGAGGCGCTGGCGCTCGACGCGCTTCTGCGCGTCGGAGGCGTCGCTGTCGTCGATCTGCGAGCGCCGCAGGTAGATATCGCCCATGCCGTAGAGCGTCAGCGTGTCGGCCGGCAGCCCGTCGCGGCCGGCGCGGCCGATCTCCTGGTAATAGCTCTCGATATTGGCCGGCATGTCGGCGTGCAGCACGAAGCGCACGTCTGGCTTGTCGATGCCCATGCCGAAGGCGATGGTGGCGACCACGACGACGCCGTCCTCCTGCAGGAAAATATCCTGGTTGCGCGAGCGCAGCTGCGGCTCCATGCCGGCGTGATAGGGCAGCGCCTTGACGCCGATGTCGCCAAGGAACCCGGCCAATTTCTCGGTCTTGCGCCGCGACGCGCAATAGACGATGCCGCTCTGGCCGGGGTGGGCCTTGATGAAATCCGCGACCTGATTGCGGCTGCCGATTTTGGCCTGCATCGCCAGGCGCAGGTTCGGCCGGTCAAAGCCGTGCACGAACACCGCCGGCGGCCGCTTGAACAGCTTTGCCTCGATATCGGTGCGCGTGGCGGCGTCGGCCGTGGCGGTGAACGCCACCGTCTGCACGCCGCCGAGCGCCGCCTGCACGGTGCCGAGCGCCGCGTATTCCGGGCGGAAATCGTGGCCCCATTGCGAAATGCAATGCGCCTCGTCGACCGCAAGCAGCGCGACCTTGGCGCGTTTGAGGAAATCGATGGTGTCCGATTTCAACAGCCGTTCCGGCGCGACATAGACCAGACGCAGTTCGCCGCGCCCGATCTGATCGAGGATTTTTCGGTTTTCCGCCGCATCGTTCGCCGAATTGAGCGCCGCCGCGGCAACGCCGTAGCCGCGCAGTTGCGCCACCTGATTGCGCATCAGCGCGATCAAGGGCGACACCACGATGGTGAGGCCGTCACGAATGAGCGCCGGCAACTGGTAGCACAGCGACTTGCCGCTGCCGGTCGGCATCACCGCCAGCACGTCGCGGCCGTCGAGAATGGCGGCGACGATGTCGCCCTGGCCGGGCCGGAAGGCCTCGAAGCCGAAGGTCGTGCGAAGCGCGCGCTCTGCCGCCGCGAGGTCGGCCATGATGGTTCCCTCAAGTAATGTTCTATATTTGTTCCATGGACGCTTCGCAAGCGCAAAACAGCGATGCGGCGGCGTTTCTTGCGCCATTGCGCCCGCTGATGCACCTTGGCGCTCCACGCCGGGTTTCCTTTCCATGACCTCCACCGCAAGCCGGGACGGCCTTCCTGTCGGCCGCCTCATCAAGCTCATGTTCGTGCTCTGGCTTGCCGGCGTCGCCATGCGCATGACCATTCTCGCCATGCCGCCGGTGATTCCGCAGGTGCACGACGAGTTGCACATGTCGGAAACCCAGGTCGGGCTCTTGATCGGGCTGCCGCTGGCGCTGTTTGCCGTCGCCGCGGTGCCGGGCTCGCTGTTGATCGCGCGCATCGGCACCACCTTGGCCGTCATCATCGGCATGGTGATCGCGGCGCTGGCCGGCGCGGCGCGCGCCGCCGCGATCGACGTCGCCACGCTCTACGCCGCCGCGATCGCCACCGGCTTCGGCGTCGCCATCATGCAGCCGGCGCTGCCGACCTTGGTGCGCGCCTGGCTGCCGCGCCACATCGCGCTCGGCACCATCGCCTATACCAGCGGCATGCTGATCGGCTCGATGTTCACGACCGTGCTGACCATTCCGCTGATGCTGCCGCTGGTCGGCGGCAGCTGGCGGCTCGATCTGATCGCCTGGGCGGTGCCGGCGCTCTTGATCGCGCCGGTGTTCTATCTGCTGAGCCCCGGCAACGGTGGCGGCGGCGGCAAATCCGTCGACGCCGCGATCGGCGGGCGCTGGTGGCCGGACTGGAAAAATCCGCTGGTCTGGCTCCTTGGCCTGACCTTCGGCAGCAACAACAGCGCGTATTTTTCCACCAACGCCTTCCTCGGCGATTTCCTGGCGAGCCACGGCAAGCCGCAGTTGCTCGGCCTCGCGCTCGGCTGGCTCAACGGCGCGCAGATCGTGACGCCGTTCATGCTGTTGTTTCTCGCTGAGCGCCTGCAGCGCCGGGCGTGGCCGTTTTTGATCTTCGGCCCGGTCCTGCTCGCCGCGTTTCTCGGCCTGATGTTCGTGCCGTCAACGTTCTGGATCATCGTCTGCGCGGCGCTGATCGGCTTCACCACCGCGATCACGCTGATCGCGACGCTCAATCTGCCACCGATGCTGAGCGCGCCGGCCGACCTGCCGCGCACCGCAGCGGGCATGTTCACCATCAGCTACACCACCGCGATCGTCGTGCCGACCATCAGCGGCGCGCTGTGGGACGCGACCGGCGTGCCGTGGACCGCGTTCGTGCCGCTCTGCGTCTGCGCCGCGGTGCTCACCGTGCTCGGCGCGGTGGTCGCGCGCTATAAACCGGTAACCGAAAAAGGCATAGTTCGACCATGACCAAACGACCGAAGCCGCCGACGCGAAAAAAGCCGCCGGCAAAAAAAACGCCGATGCTTCCGACCGACCGGCTGGCCTATTCGCCGATCACCGAGCGCGCGCCGCTGAAATTGCCGAACGGCGCCCGCATGGCGGTGTGGGTCATCGTCAATGTCGAGGAATGGGATGCGACGCAACCGATGCCGCGCACGGTGCTGACGCCGCCGGCCGGCGGCTCGCCGATGCCGGACGTGCCGAACTGGTCCTGGCACGAATACGGCAACCGGGTCGGCTTCTGGCGCTTCGTCAAGGTGTTCGACGAGTTCAAAATTCCCGGCGTGATCGCCATCAACGGCTCGGCGCTTAACGCCTATCCGGCGATCGTGCGCGCCGCGGTCGCGCGCCAATGGGAGTTCATGGGCCACGGCTTCACCCAGCGCAACATGCAGAAAGTGCCGGACGAGCGCGCCGATATCCGAAAAGTCCGCGAGGCGATCCGCAAGGCCGCCGGCAAGGCGCCGCGCGGCTGGCTCGGTCCGGGCCTGACCGAAACCTGGCAGACGCCCGATCTTTTGGCCGAGGAAGGCTATGACTACGTCGCCGACTGGGTGCTCGACGATCAGCCGGTGTGGCTGAAAACCCGCGGCAAGCCGATCGTCAACGTGCCCTATACGCAAGAATGCAACGACGTCGCGATGATGCTGATCCAGCATCACAAGGCTTCGGAATATTCCGACCGCGCGCTCGATCAGTTCGAGCAGATCTATGCCGATTCCGCCGACTCGGCCCGGGTGATGGCGATCTCGATTCATCCCTACATCATGGGCGTGCCACACCGGGTCAAATATTTCCGCCGCGTGATCGAGCACATCCGCAAGAAACAAGACGTCCTGTTCTGGACCGGCGAGCAGATCCTCGACTGGTTCCTCGGCGCCGGACCGCAGGCGCCTTGAGACTGCCGTGAGAAATCCCGAACGCGTACCTGACGCCGCGCACCGCGCCGACACCGGCGCGCGCCTGATGCTGGTCGTGTTGTGCATCGTCTGGGGCGTCAGCTGGCCGATTATGCGCATCGCGCTCAACGAAGTGCCGCCGTTCACCATGCGGACGCTGAGCACGCTGGTCGGCGGACTGGCGCTGTTCGCGGTGTGCCTGGTCAGACGCAGCGATTTGCGCCTGCCCGGCGCCAAAGCCTGGACCCATGTCGTCGTCTCGTCGCTCCTCAATGTCGCGAGCTTCAGCGTGTTCTCGACCTTCGCCCAGCTCGGCGCCGCAACCTCGCGGGTGGCGATCCTCGCCTACACCATGCCGATCTGGGCGGTGGTTTTGGCGTGGCTCTGCCTCGGCGAGAAGCCGACCGGCACGCAGCCGATCGCCATCGGACTGTGCGTCGCCGGCCTCGCCGTGCTGATCTATCCGCTGGCGGCGGGGGGAATTCCACTGGGCATCGTCTTGGCGCTCGCCACCGGGGTGAGCTGGGCGGCCGGCACGGTCTATCTGAAGTGGGCGCGGATCGCCGCCAATCCGATGGCGGTTTCGATTTGGCAGATCGTGATTGCGCTCTTCGTCATCGGCGCCTGCATGATGATCTTCGAAGGCGGACCGGATTTCCACGCCGCCCATGTCGACGGCGTGGTGGCGACCATGCTGTCGGGCCTGCTCGGCACCGGCGTCGCCTACGGCCTGTGGTTCACGATCATCCGGCGACTGCCGGCGATGACGGCGTCGCTGGGCGTGCTTGGCAGCCCGGTGATCGGCGTCATCGCCTCGGTGCTGGTGCTGGGCGAGCAACCCACGGCCGCCGACATCGTCGGCTTTGCGTTGATCCTTTCCGCGTCGGCCTGCGCGCTACTCGGCCGCGCGCCGCCTGCGGAAACCATGTCGCAACATACTTGAAAATTTTTCAGCACCCGCGTTCACACCGGCAGGCACAGCGCATTGTCGACCAAGAGGTTGTCGTAGACGCAGCGCCGCTCGGCGAGTTTCAGGCCGTCGCCGACGCGGCGGAATTTGTCGTAATAGACGCCGACCTGATGCAGTTTCGCCTCGGGGCGGTCGAACAGCACCTGCACGACGACGTAATTGGCACGCGCCCGGATGTCGCCGTTCGGCTCCTCGCCCAAAACCTGCAGGTTGCCGATGATGTGGCGCAGATAGCGCGGCGCGAACATCTCGGTCTTCATCGCATTCGCGCGGTCGAGCAGCATGCCCTTGTTCTCGCAATAGATCAGGCCGACCGGCATGTCGCGGTCGGCGTTCTCGCGCGAGATGACGACATAGAAGGCGTCGTCAGTGAACATCTCCGCCCAATCGGCCAGGCGCTGCTCGTCGAGCGCCGCCGCATAGGCGCTGTTGAACGAATCGATGTCGCGGTGCAGCAAGAGCGCTTCGATGCGCCGGTCGGCGGCGATCGGTTTTGGCGAATCGAGCATCGCGCTAAAGCCCCATCGCTTCGCGCCAATGCTTGTACATGGCGCGAATGGCGGCTTCGGAGATCAGCGTATCGGCAGTACCGGTTTGCTCGGGGTCGAGCTTGACCAGATGCCGGCCGTTCGGCACCCGCTGCATGCCGTCCTGGACGAATTTGATCGCCTCGTTGTCTTCGAGGCCGAGGAAGCCCGCCGGCCCCATCAGATTGCCTTGGCGCAGGCGATGCCGGGTCATGGCCTCGTCGTCGCCTTCGAAGCCGAACATGGTCCACTTCATGATGAACTCGTGCGGACCGCTCGGCACGATCTGGCGGACGCCGAGCGTGTTCATTTCCCGCTGCACGATCAGGTTGGGCCAGATCGTCGCCATGGTCACCGACCACGGGCTGTCGAACTCCTCGACGAAGTCCATGAAGCGCTTTTCGTGCAGCGTCAGCCCCTCCTTGAAGCTGCGCATTTCTTTCTTGGCGTCGCCCGACAGCGCCTTAGCGTCGGATTTGGCCGACGCCATGACGCCGTGCCGGCCGCTCTTGTCGGCGAGCATCAGCGAGCGGTTGCCGACGACGAGCAGGCCGAAGGTGACGAGGAAGGTATGCAGCAGCGTGGCGTGATACGGGTCCTTGAGATTCTCGTGATAGAGCTTCCAGTTGCCCGGCAGCGAATGCCGGTAATGGCCGAGCACGCGCAGCTTGCGGCCGTCGAACGTCGCCTCGAACTCGCGCAACACTTCGGGGCCGAGATAGTCGGCGAGCGGTTCCATGTCGTCGGCGTAGGAGGCGAACACGACGCCGCGATGGCGGGTGACGGCGAGCCGGCGCAGCCCGTGCTCCTGCATCTTGAAATCGGCCGGCATGCCGCCTTTGCCGGCCATGCCGCGGCGGAACGGCACGCCGATCAGGTTGCCTTGCAGATCGTAGGTCCATTGATGATAGGGGCAGATGAATTCCTTCGCCGAGCCGCTGAGCTCGCGGCAGAATTCCGAGGCGCGGTGCGCGCAGCGGTTCTCGAACGCATGGATCGCGCCGTCCGCGGTGCGGGTCACCACGACCGGGGTCGGCCCGACATTGGAGCGGATGAAGTCGCCGGCGTTTGGAATCTCCGCCTCGAGCGCGACATAGTTCCAGGTCGGCCCATGGAAGATGCGCTCGACTTCGCGCTCGTAAATGGACTGGTCGGTATAGACCCAGTCGGGAATGACGGAGAGGTCGTCGTCCGGCCAGACGTAGTCTTGCGGCAAGTTCGACAATTGCAACGTCATTTCGATCGTCCTGGCAGCGCCCTCATCGGGGCCGTTTCAGCATAGCCCAGCGCCCTCATGTTGCAACGGATTTGCGGCGCGAAAATCCTCGGCGTAGGCTCGCCACAACCCGGCAAGGAGGATACTCATGGCGCAGGAACCGCTCGCCACCAAAGGCAACTATCTGCACATCTACGACTTTCGCGTGATGCCAGGCAAAGAGGACGAATTCATCCGGCTGTTCGAGGCATTCGATTATTCCGACGGCAATCCGATGCACAAATCCTCGGCACAGGTGAAGGACGGCGTGCTGTGCCGCGACACCGAGGATCCGCAGCGCTTCTTCCTGATCGCCGAATGGGCCGACATCGAGGAGCACGCCCGCATCCGCAAAATCCTGGCCAACGAGATCAAGCCGGAATTCATCAAATACATCGAAGGCCACAAATTCGTGCCGAAATACGTCGAAGTGGTCTCGTCGACGCCTGACGAAATCTTGAAGAAAGCGGCGGAGTAGTGCCGGTCGGCGCTATGCCTTGACCTGCACCGCCAGTTCGGCGATGCGCGCGACCATCGCGCTTTGCGGATCTTGCAGCGGGTCGATGACGGTGAAGTGGTTGGTGCCGGCAATCTCCTCGTAGCGCGTCGTGCCAGTACTCCGCCACGCCTGCACGATGAGCTGGCTCTGGCGCCTGAACTCGCTCGATTCGAGCGCGCCGACCACCGAATCCAAGGTGCGGGCGCGCGGCAGCGGCCAGAATACCGGCGACACGGCGCGCGCGCTTTCGGCGGTGAGCCGCAAATCCTGGTTGGCGCTCACGCCAAGGAGCGGCGTGAGATCGTACAGGCCGGAGATCGCGTAGCCGGCGGGCGCCAGATCGGCCGGCGCCTTGGGATAGAGCGACGACCAGTCGGTGCCGACCATGGTTGCCGCAAGGTGCCCGCCGGCCGAATGGCCGACGACGATCATGCGCCGACTGAGCCGCAGCCACAGGAACGAGCAGGCGTGGCGCATTTGCTCGATGATGTCGGCAATCGTGACGATCGGGCAGAGATCATAGCCGGCGACCGCGACGGTGACGCCGCGCGCGTTCAAGCCGCGCGCCATGTGGCTGAACATCGACGGATCGAGCGAGCGCCAATAGCCGCCATGAATGAACAGCGCCAGCGGCGCGGCGGCGCCGGCCTGCGCATGGAACAGATCAAGGTATTGCCGCGGCGTGTCGCCGTAAGCCAAGCCGAGCTCGGCGCGGCCCTGCTTGAGCATGTCGGCGCGATAAAACTCGGCGTCGCGAATCCAGCGGGCGAAAATCTCCGCGTGCTCCGGCACCCGGGCGCGGTTGTTGTATTCGGCTTCATAATCGATGGCGGCCATCGGCGAGTCCTTCGCTCCATTAGACGCAAGACTGCGCCATGGCCGAGCCGCTGACAAGCTGTCACTATCGCTGAGGCCGATATGATGCGCTCCGCTCCGCAGTCGGTCTTGGCACACCGCCCGCAAAGCGCATCAGCGGACGTTTTGCAAAACAGCGCCTAGGAATTGCAGCATCATTTGCTGTTGTTGGATCTGTTGAATTTGCTGCTGTTGCGCGTTTTGTGCTTTTGTCAACGCGTCTTGATAGGCGCGCATTGCACTTGGATTACCCAAATCGGCAGCGCGTTTGTACAATTCCAAAGGGGTTTCATTCGGACCTGGAGTGATCTCGTTGTCACCGATCATATCGGCAAGGCTGACCATCGAGTCGGCGTCTCCTAGCTGAACGCCCCGCCGAAACATGGCGATCGCGGTCGTTATATCTTTCTTATCCCATCTATAGAGCGAACCAAGATTGTCGCATGCTGCCGCGTAGCCCATGTTGACCAGCTTCTGATGGATGGCCATTGCCCGTTGCCTGTTTTGCATGCGAACCGCGCCATCGCCTGCCAATTCGAGCGCACGTCCAAGCTGGTACTGAAACCGCAGTTCGTTGGAGTTTTGTTTGGCCGCCAAGTCGCATGCCTCCACTGCCTGGGCAGCAACCGGCTTTAGCGCGGCATAGGGAACCCCCTCACCAACCCTGTGGGCGTCGCTCGGATTGGCGGCAAGCTGGTCGCATTGGCGCGCCGCTTCGGTGGCGCGCTGCAATTGCTCTTGTCGCTGCCTTTGCTCCGCTTCGTCCCGTTGTTGCTGTTCCAGCCGCCGCCGGTCCTCCGCCTGCTGTCTTTCCTTCTGTTCGCGTTCGACCCGATCCTTTTCTTCTTGTAACCGCTTGGCTTTTGCATCGAGTTCCGATCTGTATTGCGTCAACGCATCCTTGGTGAACGACTTCAACGTATCTCCGTTCTGCGGATGGAAACCGGGACCGTCAAAAAATTCATATTCGCCGCTATCGCGGCGCCAATACCACAACAGGGGATTTCCCGTAATGGGGTCGAAGAATACAGTGTTTTTGGTGATCTCCACCTTGTTGGGTGGCCTGATCGGCGTCTTCGGATTTTTCTGCTTATTCTTCCAATCCTCGACGACGTCCCGGGTCGCCACTTGCAGCTTGTCGCCCGTCTGAGGTTGATAACCGGGACTATCATAGAATTCGTAACGGTCGCCACTGTCGATCCAATACCAAGCTCGGGGATCGCCAGTTCGAGGATCGAAGAAAACATATTTATCGGGGTCGATAATCTTCGGCGCACGCTTCTGTCGTTGCTCAAGTTGCGATTTCCATTGCGTCACGACGTCTTTTGTTATTGGAATCAGCTCATCGCCGGTAACCGGCTGGAAGCCCATGAGATCGAAAAGCTGGATCGTATTGTCTTTATCTTTGTAGTACCAGACGATCGGCTCGCCTGAGCGCGGATCAAAGAACGTCGGATTTGATACCGTTAATTCCCGCGGACGCTTTCCGGCTTCGTATTCCTTGAGACGCTCCAAAGTCTCGGCCGTGACCAGCCTGCAGGGGCGCCCCGTCGTGGGATCTGTACCAATTCGCTCGCCGTAGGTTACTTTTCCATCACGGCTTAGAACGTAACACTTGATGGCGTTTCCAGCGCGGTCGAAATAATTGTTCTTTGTTGCGTACCAGAGAAGAAGCGAGTGACCGATGAAAAGCAAGGCTAGGCCGACAATGCCGATTCTTCGTTTTTGTCTTGAAAAGGACCAAACGAATTGCGCCAGCAGCACGGCGGCAAAAAAAGTCAGCCAGACGAGGGCGTCCGTCAAATGCCTGTTCAGATCGAACGCATCGGCGATTTCTTGGACGTAAGTTCTTGCGAAATAATAGGATACGACCTTGTCCACGACCCAAAGCAAGACAAACGCGGCCGCAACTCCTGCCACCACGATCAGTAACAGGCGGCCGGCGCCGCCCGAACCGGCAAGCGATGCGCGAGTGCCTTCAGCAAAATTGCGCAAGGCATTGCCGAGGGTGGCCAGCGGGCCACTTGCGCGAGTCTTCTCGGCAGAATCCGCCTGAGTTTCTTCGGGGTCGTTTTGCCCCTGTCCTTCCTCTGCCATTTTCGAGCCTGCCTAGCCAACGCTACGATAATGCCGAGATATTCGCGCTTTCGAGCGGGCTACGCAAGTCTGAGTTGCGTCTACTGACGAGGGCACGCGGCCACGGCGCAAATTCTTGCAAGTAAATCTGTATCGACATCAGGAATGCGAGTATTCACAGGCAAACGCGCTCGATAGGTGTTCGCTTATGAAAGTCGACGGCAAGGCAATGCGCAGCATCTGGCTGGAGCCGGACGGCTGGTCGGTCGGCGTGATCGACCAGACGGTGCTGCCGCATCGCTTCGCCACGGCGCGGCTTGCCACGCTCGCGGACGCGGCGCACGCCATCCGCGCCATGGTGATCCGCGGCGCACCGCTGATCGGCGCCACTGCCGCCTATGGCATCTGCCTGGCGCTGCGCGCCGACGCCTCCGACGAAGCGCTTGATCGAGCTTATGCGGCGCTGCTCGCCACGCGCCCGACCGCGATCAATCTCAAGTGGGCGCTCGACGAGATGATGGCCGCGGTCCGCAATCGGCCGCGCGCGGAGCGGACCGCCGCCGCCTACCGGCGCGCCGCCGAGATTTGCGACGAGGACGTCGCCATCAACACCGCGATCGGCCGCAACGGCCTGCCGCTGATCGAAGCCATCGCCGCGCGCAAGCAGCCGGGCGAACGGGTCAATGTGTTGACCCATTGCAATGCCGGCTGGCTGGCGGCGGTCGATGTCGGCACCGCGACGGCGCCGATCTACCTGGCGCACGACCAGGGCATCCCGGTTCACGTCTTCGCCGACGAAACCCGGCCGCGCAACCAGGGCGCCTCGCTGACCGCGTGGGAACTCGGCCGGCACGGCGTGCTGCACACGGTGATCGCCGACAATACCGGCGGTCATCTGATGCAGCACGGCGCCGTCGATATCGTCATCGTCGGCACCGACCGGGTCACCGCCAACGGCGACGTCTGCAACAAGATCGGGACTTATCTGAAAGCGCTTGCCGCGCGCGATAACAATGTACCCTTTTATGTCGCGCTGCCGTCGCCGACCATCGATTTCACCGTCGCCGACGGCATCGCCGGGATTCCCATCGAAGAACGCAGCGCCGATGAGGTGGCGACCATGACCGGCCGCACCGCCGACGGCCGCATCGCGACCGTACGCATCGTGCCCGACGGCTCGGCGGTGGCGAATTACGGTTTCGACGTGACGCCGGCGCGGTTGGTCACTGGTCTCATCACCGAGCGGGGCGTGATCGGCGCCTCGCGTGCGGCTTTGGCAGGGGCTTTCCCCGACCGTGCCGGCACGGCACAATGAGGCCTGTCCTGTACCGGCAGTTCTCGATTGTATCGCGTTTCCAGGAGTGCGTGGCGTGCGTAAGATCCCGTATCGTCCGCTGTCGAATCCGCCTCTGCCTGGAATCCTGACGATGGCGCTTACGTCTTTGGCCGCACCGTTGCCGGTCGATGGCCGGCAGTCGCCGACCGCGCTTGCGATCGCCCGCGGCACTGCGCGCTACCTGCATGCGCTCGGCTATTGCGTGGTCAGCGAATTGCCGCTGCCGTCGGGCCGGCGCGCCGACCTGGTCGCGCTCGGCGGCGACGGCGACATCGTCATCGTCGAGATCAAATCGTCGGTGGCCGATTTCCGCGCCGACCAGAAATGGATGGATTACCGCCTGCATTGCGACCGGCTGTTCTTCGCCACCGTCGCCGAAGTGCCCTGCGAGATATTCCCCGCCGACGCCGGTCTCATCGTGGCGGACGCCTTCGGCGCCTCGATCGTGTGCGAGGCGCCGGAACACCGGCTGCCGGCGGCAACGCGCAAGACCGTGATGCTGCGCTTTGCCCACGCGGCGGCGCTGCGCCTGCAGGCGTTGGCCGATCCGCAGGGACCTTACGCCGGGGAATTCTGAAGTCCTCGTGCTACGCGGCGACCGCCACGGTGTTCCACGAGGCTTTGAGCCGCTCCAGGAAGTGGCGCAGCATCACCAGATCGACCGGCTTCGGGATGCATTCCCAGATGTCCAGGTTGAGCTTCTCGGCAACCTTCACGGTCTCCTTGCAGGTCGCATAGTCGGCGCCGGTGACGACGATGATCGGCGCCGTCGAGCCGAGCATCGAGAGGTGATGCAGCATTTCGGTGCCGGCATGATTACCGAGCGACAGATCGAGCGTGATGCAGTCGAACGCGGTTTCCTGCGCCAGCTTCGCCGCCTCGTCGTAGGTTGCTGCGCCGGCCGGCAGAAAGCCGGCCTTGGCCGCGACCCGGCAGATGATCATGCGGTGAAGATTGTCGTCGTCGATGACGAGGACCCGCGGCATGGTTTGCCGCGCCATGTTCATGATCGCCGAATAATCCTGGTCCGAGCCAAGCGGGCTTTGCTGTTCGAGCATCCGATCCCTGCCTACAAACCCGTTTCTGGTTATAGGCAGTGTCAGGCCACGCGTGCGAAATTTGACTTAATACGATCGCAGAAATGTCGGGCTATTTACGCCCAATGGCGCCAATCCGGTTAGCCGGCGGTCAATGGATTGCTTAAAAGTGTAGCGACGTTACTTCGGCGCGCGCTTGGCGAGGATGCGCTGCAGCGTGCGGCGATGCATGTTGAGGCGGCGCGCGGTTTCCGAGACGTTGCGGCCGCACAACTCGTAGATGCGCTGGATATGCTCCCAGCGCACGCGGTCGGCCGACATCGGATTTTCCGGCGGCTCGATCTTCCTGTTGTCGAGCGCCAAGAGCGCCGCGGCGACGTCGTCGGCATCGACCGGCTTGGCGAGATAATCGACCGCGCCGAGCTTCACCGCGTTCACCGCGGTGGCGATATTGCCGTAGCCGGTGAGGATGATGGCGCGCGCTTCCGGCCGGCGTTTCTTCATCGCCGAAATGACGTCGAGGCCGTTGCCGTCGCCGAGCCGCATGTCGACCACGGCGAAGGCCGGCGCGGCTTTCTCGACCTGCAACAGGCCGTCGGCGACCGATTCCGCCGTGGTCACCGCAAAGCCGCGGCCTTCCATGGCGCGGGCGAGCCGTTGCAGGAACGATTTGTCGTCTTCGACGATCAGGAGCGAGCGCTCGTTCGGCAGCGCCGCAGCCGTTGCGATGGTCATGGCAATCCTACTCCATCAAAACAATCGCCAGCCCCCTGCATTAACAACCTGGCCAATGCCTGTCTAACAATTAGGAGGGTTGGGCCGCCGGCTCAAGAGGCGGCGAAGCCAATGGCCGCTCGAAATCGGCCCGGCTCCAGGTAACGCTAATGGTGGCGCCATGCAGCGGCGGCGCCTGATTGGTCAGCGAAAGCTTGGCGCCCGAGCGTTCCAGCAGGGTCTTGGCGATGAAGAAGCCTAAGCCCAGCCCGAACACCGCGTCCTCGTCGCCTTCCGGGCCGCGCGCTCCTGGCCGGCGATGGGTCACATAGGGCGCGCCGAGGCGGTCGATCACTTCGGGGGCAAAACCCGGCCCGTCGTCGCTGATGGTGATGGAGACCTCGTCGTCGGTCCATTGCGCGAAAATCTCAGCGCGGCGATGGGCGAAATCGACCGCGTTCTCGATCAGGTTGCCGAGGCCGTAGCGGATCGCCGGATTGCGCGCGCCGGAAGGCTCGCTGGCGCGGTCGGCCGGCAATGACACGCCGATCGAGATGCCGAAATTGCGATGCGGGGCGACGGCCTCCTCGATCAAGGCGGATAGCGGCGTGCGGTCGAACGGCTCGCCGGTCGGCAGTTCGGTGATCTTCGCCAGGATTTCGCGGCAGCGCTGCGCCTGCTCGCGCAGCAATTTCACGTCTTCGGCATAAGGCGACCTCGGATCCAGCGCCCGCTCGATTTCCCGCACCACCACGGTGATGGTGGAGAGCGGCGTGCCGAGCTCGTGCGCCGCCGCGGCGGCAAGGCCGTCGAGTTGCGACAGATGCTGCTCGCGCGCCAGCACCAGTTCGGTCGCCGCCAAGGCATCGGAGAGCTGGCGCGCCTCCTCGGCGATCTGCCACGTGTAGACGCCGATATAGCCGATCGCGAGCAGGATCGAGAGCCAGACCCCGACCATGTAGATTTCCGGCAGCTGCAGCGGATCCTCGGTGTCCCACGGCAGGTCGTAATGGACGAATACCAGCACCGTGGCGCAGACCATGGCGAAGGTGCCGATCAAAAGCGTCATGCGCGGCGGCAGCGCGGTGGCCGAGATCAGCACCGGCCCAAGCAGCAGGAAGGCGAATGGGTTCTCCAGGCCGCCCGTGAGGTAGAGCAGCGCCGCCAGCTCGGCGATGTCGAAGCCCAGGAGCCAGGCGGCACGGTCGGGTTCGAGCCACTGGGTCTCGCGGAAGCCTAAGCGCAGCGCCACGTTGAGCAGCGCAGAGAGCGCGATGACGGCGAGGCAGGCCCAGATCGGGACCTCGAATTCGAGACCGAAATGGACCACCAGCACGGCGCCCAATTGGCCCAAAACGGCGAGCCAACGCAGGCGAACCAGCGTGTCCAGCCGCACGTTGCGCGGCCGATCATTGATCCGTGGCAGACCGAACATGGGTCGTAATGTAGCGACTGGCGGGCCCAATCCAAACCGGCAAGGTGACGCTGGCGCTGAGCCCGCCGATGCGCGAAACTGGGCGCAAACGATCCTGCCAGGAGTGACGCCATGGCCTATGAGCTCGATCAGTTCATTTCCGACTGCCGTTCCATCCTTGCGCGCGATCCCGGCCCCGACGGGCGCGAGCAAGTGCGCACGCGGCTCGAGCAGCTGCTGCAAAATCCGGATTTTGTCCGCAAGCATTGCGAGGAGGCGCCGCGCGGCTTGCACGTGCTCTATGAGGACCCGAAGCTCGGCTTCCAGGTTCTTGCTCACATCAACGAGAAGGCGCGGGTGTCGCCGCCGCACGATCACGGCGCGTCGTGGGCGATCTACGGCCAGGCAACCCATTACACGGACATGACCGAATGGGAGCGCGAGGACAATGGCGCCGATCCGGCCCATGCCAAGCTGAAGCCGGTGAAGAAATATCGCCTGGAGCCCGGCCACGCCGGCATCTACCAGGACGGCAAGATCCACTCGATCGACTATCCCGACTACTCCCGCTTCGTCCGTGTCACCGGCACCAATCTGGACAGGATTCAGCGCGTGCGCTTCGACTTGAAGACCGGCGAAGTGCATCAAATGACGCCGCAGCAGGCGACGTGACGGGCGGCGGTGGGTGCATCAGCGGTTAGTCCGGCCGATTTGCGGCGCATGATCGGCGACGGCGGCGAGCTTGCGCTCGTCGACGTGCGCGAGGAATTGATCTTCTCCCAGCGCCACCTGCTGCTGGCGCGTTCGACCCCGCTGAGCCGGTTCGAGCTGAAATTCGCCCAGCTGGTGCCGCGCCGTTCCACGCGCATCGTGCTGTGCGACGACGGCGACGGTGCCGCCGGCCGCGCCGCCACAATTCTTGCCCGCAACGGCTATTCGAACCTCGCCATTCTCGGCGGCGGCATCGATGCCTGGGCGGCGGCCGGATACGAGCTGTTCTCCGGCGTCAACGTGCCGAGCAAGGCGTTCGGCGAATATATCGAGCACGAACACGGCACGCCGAGCATCGCGGCGGCGGAGCTCGAGCAATTGCTGCGCGAAAAAGCCGACATCGTCGTGCTCGACAGCCGGCCGTTTGACGAATATTCGCGCGTTTCGATCCCGACCGGCGTCAATGTGCCCGGCGGCGAGCTGGTGTTGCGCGCCCGCGAAATCGCGCCGTCGCCGGACACCATGATCGTGGTCAACTGCGCCGGCCGCACCCGCAGCATCATCGGCGCGCAGTCGCTGATCAATGCTGGCGTGCCGAACAAGGTAGTGGCGCTGCGCAACGGCACCATGGGCTGGAGCCTCGCCGGCTTTGCTTGCGACAGTGGCAAGAGCCGGCGCGCGCCGGACGTTTCGCCAAAGACCCTCGATTGGGCGCGGACGGCGGCGCTGCAGGTGGCGCAAAGCTGCGGCGTCGAACGCATCGATCGCCCAACGCTCGATGCCTGGCGCAAGGATGAGACGCGGACGCTTTACCTGTTCGACGTCCGCGATCCCGCCGAATACTCAGTCGGCCACGTCGCCGGCACGATCTCGGCGCCGGGCGGCCAGCTGGTGCAGGCCACGGACCACTATGTCGGCACGCTGGGCGCGCGCATCGTGCTGGTCGACGACGCCGAAGTGCGCGCGGCGATGACCGGATCGTGGCTGCGCCAAATGGGCTGGAAGGACGTTTTTATATTGGCCGAGGCCGGCTCGGAAAAGGGACCGCCGAAAACGGCGACACTTGACGGCGAGACACAGGCGGGCAGCGCCATCGATTGCGCCGCGCTCGACGCACAGCTGTCGCGCGGCACGGTGACCGTCGTCGATCTGGCGACGAGCCGGGACTATCTCATGGGCCACGTTCCCGGCGCCTGGTTTGCGATCCGGACGCGGCTCGAGCGCGCGCTGGCAAAAATTCCGCTTGGCGAAACGCTGGTGCTCACCTCCGAAGACGGCGCCCTTGCGCGTCTGGCGGCAGCCGAAGCGGAGGCGCTGGTCGATGTCCCGGTGCGCGTCCTTGCCGGCGGCAACGCGGCATGGCGCGCGGCCGGTTACGCCTTGTCGAAGGAGCCCCGCATGGCCGACGAGGCGATCGATCAATGGCGCAAGCCCTACGAGCGCAGCGGCGATACCAAAGCGGCGATGAACGAATATCTGGCCTGGGAGATCGACCTGTTGCCGCGCATTAAGCGCGACGGCACGCTGAAATTTTCCCACCCCTGAATTATTGCGCGACTTCCAGCAGGATTTCGGTGAGCCGCTCCGGCATATCGACCATCACATCGTGGCCGCTCGGCACTTCGTAGCTGCGCCACGACGGATCGGAGCGCACTTCGGCCAAGGCGCGGTCGAACCCCGGATTGGCATAGCTCTTGGCACGGATATAGCTCTTGCGCGCAATGCGGTCGCGGGCGCCGCTCAGCGCGATCTTGTCGGTGAAGGTCGCGATCGGCTGGCCGACGCACAGACGGTCAACCCAGGCACGGTCGGCTTCGTTGACGCCGAAGGCTTCCGCGGCCCGCGGCGGGATCACGATATCGCCGCGTTGCAGCGCCGCTTGCGCGGCTTCCTTGACGGCAGGGCCGGTCAAGTCCTGCACCGCCTCGCCATTACGCGGCACGAAGGCGTCGAGAAACACGATCGATCGGATCGCCTGCGGGACCGCTTCGGCAACGCCGGAGATGACCATGCCGCCGTAGGAATGGCCGCACAGCACGATGTCGCTCAAATCTTCCCATTTCATCACATTGACCACATCGGCGATGTGCGTCTTCAGGTCGATGCCTGCGCGCAGCAGGTGCGAGCGCTCGCCGAGCCCGGTGAGTGTCGGTGTGAAAACCACATGGCCGCCGCCGCGCAGCCGGTCGGCGACGCGCTGCCAGCACCAGCCGCCGTGCCAGGCGCCGTGGACGAGAACGAAAGTGTACGGCATTGAAATCTCCTCAAGGATGCCAGGCAGCATCAGCGGCGCTTGTTTCGACACCGCTGTGCCGGGCCTCTTCGATCACCTTCAACAGGGCGCGCAGCACTTCGGCCACGCCATCGCCGCTGACGGCGGAGACCACAAGCGGCGTCTTCTTCGCAACGCGCTTCAAGCGCGCGACCTGCTGCTTGATCTCATCGGCGCTCATGGCGTCGGCCTTGCTCAGCGCCACGATCTCCGGCTTCTCGGTCAGGCCGTGACCGTAGGCGGCGAGCTCGTCGCGCACCGTCTTGTAAGCTGCACCCGCGTCCTCGCCGGTACCGTCGACCAGATGCAGCAACACACGGCAGCGCTCGACGTGGCCGAGGAAGCGGTCGCCGAGGCCGACGCCCTCATGAGCGCCCTCGATCAGGCCGGGAATGTCGGCGAGCACGAATTCGCGGCCGCCGACGTCGACGACGCCGAGCTGCGGATGCAAGGTGGTGAACGGGTAATCGGCGATCTTCGGCTTGGCGGCGCTGACCGCGGCGAGAAACGTCGATTTTCCGGCGTTCGGCAGGCCGACGACGCCGGCATCGGCGATCAGCTTGAGTCGCAGCCGGATGGTGAGTTCGGTGCCGGGCTGGCCGGGATTGGCGTGGCGCGGCGCGCGGTTGGTCGCGCTTTTGAAACGCGCATTGCCGAAGCCGCCGTTGCCGCCATGGGCCAGCACGACGCGCTCGCCGATTTCGGTGAGATCGGCAAGCAGCGTCTCGCCGTCTTCCTTGTAGATTTGCGTGCCGACCGGCACTTTGAGCACGGCGTCGGCGCCGTTGGCGCCATGGCGATCCTTGCCCATGCCGCCGCGGCCATTCTTGGCCGTGAAATGCTGCTGGTAGCGGTAATCGATCAGCGTGTTGAGGCCGTCGACCGCTTCCGCGATCACGTCGCCGCCGTTACCGCCATCGCCGCCGTTCGGCCCGCCATATTCGATGAACTTCTCGCGCCGGAACGACACGCAGCCGTTGCCACCGTCGCCGGAGCGGATATAGACCTTGGCTTCGTCGAGGAATTTCATTTCGTCGTTTCAATATGCTTGGCGTTTAGCGCTTGCGCTCCATCACAGCGCGCTCCAGGGCCTGGCGGATGTAGCGCTGATAGGGAATGCCTTCACGCTTGGCATTCTTGCGCACAGCATCGAGCAATTCTTCAGAAATCCGCAGATTGAGCGACTTTTGCTTCGGTTTGAATTCGAAGCGAATCGGCTTGAACTGAGAGAAATCAAGATTGGAGAGATCCTGCTCAAGGAAGGCTTCGGCCTCCTCATCCGTCTTGAATCTTGGAACTTTCCTTTTCATAGCCCTCGGTCTCCTTGCGATGCATGTAGCGAGCGCTGATCGGGCGGACAAGAAGATCGCCGTCCTTTGCGCGAAGAGTAAAGACGACGAACATTGCTCGCCCGCGCGAGTTTCGGCCAACGGCCAGGAACCTCTCCTCGGCCCGCGAATGCTTGCGGTCCGGAGCGAATCTCGGTGTACCGCTCAACAACACCTCGATCTCGGCCACCGACACGCCATGCTTCTGGCATTTCTCCCGGTTGCCGTCGTCCCAATCGAAATTCGCCGGCAGGCGCTCCAACGTGTTATATAGACGTTTGCCTATACAAACGTCAACACGGCGGCGTCACACCACGCGCTTTACGCATCCCCAAGACTTCAGCGACGCCCACAGGCCGCGATCGAGCCGGAAGCGATCGATCGGCGCCGCCGAGTTGATGGCGCGGATGCGCGACAGCCGCACGCCGGTCCATTGGAAGCCGCACTTCTCCAGCACCCGGCGCGAGGCCGGATTGTTGACGCGGGCGCCGGATATCAGCGTTTCATGCTCGAGATCGCCGAAGGCGTGATCGATCAGAGCGCGCGCGGCTTCGGTGGCGAAGCCACAGCCCCAATAGGCCATGCCGAGCCAGTAGCCCATCTCCGGACCGTCTTCGCGCAGTTCCACACTGCAGACGCCGATCGGCGCGCTATCGAGCGTGATGACGAAGCACGCTTCGCCCTCGCGTTTGTTGACGCCAGCGATGAATTGCTCGGCGTCCTCGATGGCGTAGGGATGTGGAATGCGCGCCGTGTTCGCGGCGATGCGGCGGTCGTTGACGAGTGTCGCAATCGCTTTGACGTCGCCGCGGCGCGGGGCGCGCAACACGAGCCGTGTGGTGGCGAGAACGGGAACGACGTCGTCTCGCCGGGGCGGCGTAAAAACCTGTTCCGAGAGAGTCATGGAATGGCTCCATCAAAAACCGAAAGGGGGGCCGGCATGCCGGTCCCCCTTTTCTCGGAGCCCATTCGGGTCCGCCGGGCGACTGGATGCCGGCGGACCTTAGATTGATCCACCGTTTTACTGGGCCTGAGCCGCCGCCATCGGCAGCACCGATACGAAGACGCGGCCCTTGGCTTTGGTACGGAACTCGATTTTGCCGTCGATTTTCGCGAATAACGTGTGGTCCTTGCCGACGCCGACATTGCGGCCCGGATGCCATTTGGTGCCGCGCTGGCGCGCGATGATGTTGCCGGCCAGCACCTCTTCGCCGCCGAAAATCTTGATGCCCAGCCGCTGGCCGCCCGAATCGCGGCCGTTGCGTGAGGATCCGCCTGCTTTCTTGTGAGCCATTGCTGGCCTCCGAACCTTTCTTGCTTCCTAGCTATACCGCAAAAGTGACAAAAGCATCACCACCCTGCATCATTTCTTTGGCTTGCCCTTGGCCGCCGGTTTCTTCGCTCTCGCTGCCGGCGCCTTGGCTTTGGGCTTCGACGCCTTCTTGGCCGGAGCTTTCTTTGCCGTAGCGCGTTCCGACGCCGCCGCCGTGGTTTCGCCCGGCTCGGCGCCGGCCTCGGCCGCAGGCGCCGGAGCACGCTTCGGCCGCGGCTTCGCCTCCTTGCTGGGCTTCTTGCCGTCGGTCAGGATCTCGGTGATGCGGATCAGGGTGAATTCCTCGCGGAAGCCGCGCTTGCGCCGCGAGTTCTTGCGCCGGCGCTTCTTGAACGCGATGATCTTCGGCCCGCGTGCCTGATCGAGCACTTCGGCCGCGACCGTGGCGCCGGCAATGGTCGGAGCGCCAAGCGTCACGCTGTCGCCGCCGACGACCAAAACTTCGCCGAACTCGACGATCTCGCCCGGCTCGCCCTTCAGCTTGGCGACCTTGAGCACATCTTCGGCGGCGACCCGGTACTGCTTGCCGCCCGTCTTGAAGACCGCGAACATCTTTTTCGTCCTCGTGTTCGATCCCCGGTACTCGGATTTTTGCGTCCGGACCGGCTTCTTCCAGTCGTTTCTGCTGATGGTTACCGGCGCCGGCGCCAAGCCTGAGCCGTGCGAAATCCGCCGGAACCGGCGTTCTTATGGCGGGACCCCTGGCCCCTTGTCAAGAAAAGCAATACCGGCGCAGAGCGGCGCTATGTCCCTTGCCGAGCCCGTGTTTTGGGGTTCTTTTAAGGTCGAACGGGGTCGGCAAGGCCGAGCTGGGAGACAACCCAATGACACAGCTGTCGCGCCGCGCCTTGCTCGCCGTGACCCTCCCCGCGATCGCGGCCGGCAGCGCGCGGGCCGAAGATGCCGAGGATTATCCGAGCCGGCCGGTGACGTTCATCGTGCCGTTCGCGCCAGCCGGCGGCACCGACGTCCTGGCGCGCATGCTCGGCCAAAAGCTCGAACAGCGTCTCAACAAATCGTTCGTGGTCGAGAACCGGCCGGGCGCCGGCACGGTGATCGCGACCAATTTTGTCGCCAATTCGCCACCCGACGGCTACACCATCTCGATGACGGTGTCCTCGCTCGCCATCGACGTGACGCTGTACAAGAAGCTGCCCTACAATCCGGCCAAGGATTTGGCGCTGGTGGCGCTCATCGCCTCGGTGCCGTTCGTGCTGGTGGTGAGCCCTTCGCTGCCGGTCACCAGCGTCGACGATCTCATCAAGCTCGCCAAGCAAAGATCGCTGAGCTACGGCTCCGGCGGTATCGGGGCGTTCCATCATCTGGCTGCAGCGTTGTTTTGCAGCATGGCCGGCATCAAGATGACGCACGTGCCCTATCGCGGCACCGCGCCGGCGCTCAATGATCTGCTCGGCGGCTATATCCAACTCATGTTCAGCGATCTCGGTCCGGCGCTGCCGCTGATCAACGCCGGCAAGTTGCGGGCGCTGGCCATAACCACGAAAGACCGTTTCGCCTCGCTGCCCGACGTGCCGCCGCTCGCCGATGCCGGCGTGCCGGGCTACAACGCGGCCGCGTGGCAAGGGGTCATCGCGCCGGCGAAAACGCCCAGGGATATTCTCAACAAGCTCAACAGCGAACTCAACGTGCTCGTCGCGCTCGAAGACGTGCGCTCGCGCATGAAGGATCTCGGCATGCTGCCGATCGGCAAAGGCTCGCCGGACGAATTGCAGCGCTTCCTCGAGTCGGAGATCGTGCGCTGGGGCAAAGTCGTCGAGGCCGCCGGCATTGCCCACTCCGAGTGACGACTTGGCCTCACCGTCCACACAACCGGACACCGATCGCCAGCTTCCCGTTGGCGACGAGGTTTTTCTGGATCATGTCGCCCATTTCGTTCATGACGCCGAAGCGGCGAGCCGCGCCTTTGCGCGTTGCGGCTTCGCGCCGACGCCGGTTTCGATCCAGGTCAGCCCCGATCCCGGCGGCGGCGTGAGCCCGACTGGAACCGGCAACGTCACCGCCATGTTTTCGCGCGGCTATGTCGAGGTGCTGTTCAAGACCTCCGATACGGCGCTGAGCCGGGAATTCGCTGCCGCGCTCGCGCGCCACGCCGGGCTGCATCTCGCGGCCTTTGCCGTCGCCGACGCGGAAGCGGCGCACCGGCGTCTTGCCGCAGATTTTCCGGTCTGGCCGCTGGTGCACATGTCGCGGCCGGTCGAGACCGCAACCGGCCCCGGCACCGCGGCCTTCACCATCGCCCGCGTCGAAGCCCGGGCGATGCCCGAAGGCCGCATCCAGATGCTGACCCATCATACCGAACAGACGGTATGGCAGAACCGCTGGCTGACCCATCCGAACAGCGCCATCGGCCTGATCGATGTCGTCATCGCCGTCGCCGACGTCGAAGAGGCGGCGCAGCGATTTGCGCGTTTCACCGGCGGCGCGGTGACGCGGACGCCCGGCGGCGCATTGCTGCGCCTCGACCGCGGCGGCGTCTACCTCGTCAGCCACGAGCGGGTGACGGAACGTTTGCCCGAGGTGGCAATCGCCAAGCTGCCGTTCATGGTCGGCTATGCGCTGCGCGTGCAATCGCTCGCCGCGGCCGAGGCCGCCGTCGACCGGGCCGACCTGGAGTGGCGCGCCATCGAAGACGGCATCGTCGCGACTTTTCCCGCCGAGCTTGGCGAGGGCGCGTGGTTCTTCGTCGAGCGCGCCGACGCGCTGCCGTGGCGGCGCTGATTTTTTATTCCGCGGGCACCTTCTCGGCTTCGGCGGCGACGACTTCTTTCACTGCGCCGCGCCAGCCGTTGTGCGTCAGGTCGAAGATGACGCCATCCGGGCTCTTGTATTTGACCTCGTAGAAGGCGTGCGGATTGTCGTCGGGCTTGCCGGCGAAATGGGTGGCGCCGGCGTCGGTCGCCTTCTTGGCGGCCTCCTCGAGATTGTCGACCCACATGCCGAAATGCACTAGGCCGTGGTAGCCCTTGTGGAAGCCGGGAACGTCGCCGTCGTATTTCAACAGCGCGACGTTGATGGTGCCGTCGGACACGTAGCAGCCGATGCCGGCCTTGCCGACGCGCTTCATACCGAAGGCGTCCTCGAAAAATTTCGCCGCCTTGTCAGGATCGGGAACGGACAGCGCGATGTGACGAAGCCGAGCAGCCATGGCAGTCTCCCTTGCCGAATTGGGTATTGGCCGCCAGCATCCTCCGGCCGCCGAAAAGCGTCAAGCTTCGGAAAGCGCGTTATTGCGGTTGAATCCCGGCGCTGACGATCACGTCGTGCCATTTCTTGAGGTCGGCGGCGATACGGTCGGCGAATTGTTGCGGCGTCGACGGCTGCGCCTCGACGCCGAGCTTCGCCAATGCGCCGACGGCGGCGCTGTCGTGCAGGATCGCATTCACCTCGGCGTTGAGCCGCGTCACGATCGGCGCCGGCGTGCCGGCCGGCGCATAGAGCGCCTGCCACAGCACGCTCTCGTAGCCGGGCAGACCGGATTCCGCGACAGTGGGCACGTCCGCAAGCGCCGGGCTGCGCTGCGGCCCGGTCACCGCGATGGCGCGCACTTTGCCGTCGCGGATCAGCGGCAAGGTCGGCGGAATGGTGGCGAACGCCATGTCGATCCGGCCGGCGACGACGTCGAGAATTTCCTGGCCGCTGCCGCGATAGGACACCGGTGTCAGCTCGATCTTCGCGGTCTTGGCGAATAAAACACCGGCGAGATTGGCCAACGTCGCCGGGCCAGCCGAGGCGAAAGTGAGCTTGCCCGGTTTCGTCTTGGCGAGTGCGATCAGCTCTGGCACAGTTTTCGCCGGCACGCCGGGATGCAGCGCCAGCACGAACGGCGAAGCGCCGATCATCGAGATCGGCGCAAAATCCTTGAGCGGATCATAGGCCGGATGGGCCATCAGGCTCGGCGACAACGTGTGCGTGGAGGTATTGGCGAGGCCGAGCGTGTAGCCATCGGCGGCGGCGTGGGCGACGGCTTCGGTGCCGAGATTGCCGCTGGCGCCGGGGCGGTTCTCGACCACGAGCTGCTGGCCGAGCCGCGCGCTTAAGTTTTGCGCGACGATGCGGGCGACGATGTCGGAGCTTGAGCCGGCCGGGAACGGCACGATCAGATGGATCGGCCGGTCGGGCCAGCTTGACGGTTGCGCCGCAGCGGCGTGAACCGCGGCAAGCGTCATAAGCAGTGCAAAAAATGCCACGCGCCGCATCGCCGCCCCCTGCCGTCACGCAATCGCATCGGCTTCCCGCAAGCTCTCGAACAACGCCGTGCGCAGCAGATATTTGCGCGCCAGTTGCGGATTTTCCGCGGTGCGGCGCAATTCGTCGTGATTGCGCTGCCGGACCGCCGGATCCTTCTCGGCCAAAAGTCGCTTGTTGCGGATGGTCTGTGCCTGCGTGTGCGCCACGGCGACATGGCGGCGCTGGCGCTCGTAACGGTCAAGTACGCTGTCGTCGGCTTCCTTGCGCGCGATGGCGATGAGCTTGTCGGCGAGATTGATCGCGTCGTGAATGCCCGAATTCATGCCCATGGCGCCGATCGGGCTGTTCACGTGGGCGGAATCGCCGGCCAGGATTGCGCGGCCGACGCGGAATTTTCGCGCCACGCGCTGATGCACGACGTAAAGATTGCTGCCGACGATGTCGAACGGCTTTCCGGTCGGCAGGAAGCTTTGCAGCCGTTCCTGCAACGCTTCCGGCCGCATCAATTCCAGCTCATCGGCGCGCGGATCGGTCGGGAAATGCACGCGCCAGCGGTCGGGCGGGCCTTTCCAGTGGAACAGGTTCGACCATTCGGCCGGGTCGGAAATGTAATTGCGCTCGGCATAGCCGTGCTGGCGGAAGTCGTAGGCGACCTCGATGTTGAGCGTGCGGTCGTCGTAGGTAAAACCCTCAAACGCAATGCCGAGGTCTTTGCGCACGATGCTGCGCGCGCCTTCGCCGCTGACCAGATAACGGCCTTCGATCGTCTCCTCCTCGCCGGCGGGATTTTTCACATGCGCCCGCACGCCATCGGCGTCCTGCGCGAAGCCGATGAATTCGGTCTTGAGCCGCAGCTCGATATTGGGATGCGCCTTGGCCAGCTGCAGCGCCTCCTCGACGATCTTGATGCGCTCGCATTGCAGCACATAGGGAAAGCGCGTGTCGTTTTTCAGATGCACGTGATCGAACGCGGCGATCAGCTTGCCTTCGCGGCGATCCCAGTAATGAAACACCGGCGCGATGATGCCGCGCGGCTCGAGCTTCTGGTAGAGCCCGAGCCGGTCCAGCATTTCCAGCGTTGCCGGATGATTGGTGCCGGCGCGCGGCACCTGTTCGAGAAAATTGTCATCGCCCAGCGCTTCGATCAGACAGACTTTCTGATCGGCCTGCGCCAGCGCCAGCGCCAGGCACAGGCCGACGGGGCCGGCGCCGATGACAACGATGCGATTGGGATAGGTGGGCATCGTATTATCCGTCACCCTGAGGTGCGAGCGAAGCGAGCCTCGAAGGGCGACGGCCCGGGCGCCTCGGCCGCATCCTTCGAGGGCCGCTTCGCGGCCACCTCAGGATGACGGTGAACAGTTACGCCTTCGCCGTGACTTCCTTGGTGGCGCCGGCCCAGCCGTGATGGGTGAGATCGAACACCACGCCGTCCGGGTCGCGATATTTTGCCTCGTAGAACGAATTCGGCGAGGTCGGCCGGCCGGCCAGATAGGTGCCGCCGGCCTGCGTCACTTTCTTCTCGGCCTCGTCGAGATCGTCGACCCACATGCCGAAGTGGTAGAGACCCGGTTTCTCGTTGCCTTCGGTCTTCAAGAGCGCCACGTTCATCACGCCGTCCGACATGTAGATGCCGCGGCGCGCGGTGCCGGCCCGCGTCATGCCGAAGGCCTGCTCGAAGAACGTCGCGGCCTTTTCCGGATCGGGAACGATGATGGCGATGTGGCGAAGTCGCGAAGCCATGAGCCGTCTCCATTGTCGGTTTGCGGCGTTAGGGGATGGCGCACCATAATCAGCGGTGCGATATTTGCAAAGCCTCGCCCCGTCTCGTCATTCCGGGGCCGAGCGCAGCGAGGAGCCCGGAATCCATAACCCCAGACGGTGCAGGTGGAGTACGGTGCAACGAAGCCAGTTTCGTGGTTATGGATTCCGGGCTCGCACCCTTGGCGCGCCCCGGAATGACGGCGAGGGAGATAACTTGCACACGCCGACCAACGTAAAGACATCCTGGCCGGACACGATCTACGGCCATTTCCGCCGCGCCGGCATCCGCCAGGTCGGCTATGTGCCCGACGCCGGCCACAGCCGGCTGATCGAGCTGTGCCAGGCCGACAATACCATCGCCGACGTGGTGCTGACCACCGAGGAGGAAGGCGTCGGCCTGGTCGCCGGCGCCGCGCTCGGCGGCCAGCGCGCGGCGCTCTTGATGCAATCGAGCGGCGTCGGCAATTGCGTCAATATGTTTTCGCTTCTGCGCAATTGCGGCTTCGGCTGCGTCGTCTTGGTCACCATGCGTGGCGAGTTCGGCGAGTTCAATCCGTGGCAGGTGCCGATGGGCGCCATCACCGAGGACGTGCTGCGGCTCGCTGGCTTTCTCACCTATCGCATCGACGACGCCGACGCGGTCGATGACATCGTCGGCGCCGGTTGCGACATGGCGTTCGACGGCAATCTGCAGGTCGCAATCCTGCTGTCGCAACGCCTGATCGGCCGCAAGCAATGGACGCGATAAGAAAAAAATGCTCGACCGGCGCGAAATAGTGCGGCAGCTTTTGATCGACCGCGGCGACCTGCTGGTCGTCAGCGGGCTCGGTTCGGCGACCTACGACGTCGCCGCGGCCGGCGATCATCCGCTGAACTTCTATCTGTGGGGCGCCATGGGCGGCACCGCGATGATCGGGCTTGGACTGGCGCTGGCGCAGCCCGGGCGCCGCGTCGCCGTGCTCACCGGCGACGGCGACATGCTGATGGGGCTGGGCAGCCTCGCCACCATCGGCGTCAAAGCGCCGAAGAATCTCGCCATCGTCGTGCTCGACAACGCCCATTATGGCGAGACCGGCATGCAGGCGAGCCACACCAAGGCCGGCATCGATCTCGTCGCCACGGCGCTGGCCTGCCGCTTCAAGCACGCTCGCGCAATTTCGCGCATCGAGGAAGCCACGGAAGTTCGCAAGCTGCTGCACGTCGGCGAAGGCCCGATCCTGGTCAATGCGCGCATCGGCGAAGAAGACGTGCCGCGCGTGCTGCCTATGCGCGACGGCCACGCCATCAAGCAGCGCTTCATCGAGGCCGTGAATTCGGCCTGATTCCGTGCACTGCGCCATGACCCCGCGCGATGCGATAAAGATCAGACCCGCGACCGTAGCCGACGCTGAAGCGATCTGTCGCGTCGCGATCCGAACGCTGCGCGAGACCAATGCACGCGACTACACGCCTGACGTCATCGCCAGACTCGTGGCAGGCTTTTCGCCGCAGCGAATTGCCGCCTTCATCGCCAGCCGCCCCTTCTACGTGGCGCTCGCTCACGGCGCAGTCGTCGGAACGGCGAACCTCGACGGTGCCGCGGCGCGTGCCGTGTTCGTCGATCCGGATCACCAAGGCCAAGGCGTGGGCGCCGGCCTGATGGCGGTCATCGAGGACCTCGCACGCGCCAGATCGGTGACGACGCTGCATGTGCAGTCGTCCATCACCGCCGAAGGCTTCTACAAAAAGCTGGGCTACGTCGCGATCGGCGACAAATTTCACGGCAGCGAGCGCACGATCATGATGGCAAAGCGCCTCGATGGAGAACGCTCTCGCTAGCGCCGCGCCGCGACCTTCACCGCCTCGATAATCTCCGGATAGGCGGCGCAGCGGCACAGATTGCCCGAGAGATAGTGAACGATGTCGTCGTCGCTCGGGTTGGGATGGTCCTTCAACAATTGATGCACCATGAGCACGAAGCCGGGCGTGCAGAAACCGCACTGGAACGCGCCGCAATCGATGAAGGCCTGCTGCACGATCGACAGCGCGCCTTCGGCGTCGAGCGATTCGACGGTGGTGACGCTCTTGCCGTCGACCCAGGTGGCGAAATAAAGGCAGCCCGACACCGCCTTGTCGTCGACCAGCACGGTGCAGCAGCCGCACAGGCCCTGGCCGCAGCTTTCGCGGGCGCCGAACAGATCGAAGCGCTGCAACAGCTCGACCAGGTTGCGATGCGGCTCGATCTCGGCCGAGACCGCCTGGCCGTTGAGCGTGAAATTGATGCTGCGCATGCTCATCATTCGTCCTCGAGTGGCCGGCCGGCTTGCGCGCACAAGGCGCGCAGCACCGCTTCGGCGGTGATCGGCAGAGCGGTGATGCGGACGCCGACGGCGTCGTGGATGGCGTTGGCGATGGCCGGCGACACGCCGAACGTGCCGGATTCGCCGAGCCCCTTGGCGCCGAACGGGCCGGACTGCTGCTCGGCCTCGACCAGTTCGTTCTGCATCGGCGGAATATCGCGAATGCCGGGGATCTTGTAGTCGGCGAGCGAGGCATTGGTCACCTGGCCGCCATCGAGCCGCATGTCTTCGGACAGCGTGAAACCGAGCTGCATGATGGCGGCGCCGGAGAGCTGCGTGCGCGCCACGCCGGGATTGATCGGCGTGCCGCAATCGGCGGCGTTGACCAGCTTGGTCACGCGCACATGTCCGGTCTCGGTATCGACCTCGACCTCGACGCCCGCACCGCCGATCATCCAGAACGGCGTGACATTGTCGGACAAGCCGGTCTGTGCGTCCGGCGATTTATAGGTCGGCACAAAACTCGCCGAACCGATGACGTTGCCGGCCTGCATGCCGTAGCGTTTCTTGAAAATCTCCGCCGGCGGATAATTGGTGCCTGCGGGCAGACCGGCTTCGGCGGCAAGCGCGCGCAGTTTGCCGCGCGCGTCCTCCGCGGCGAGCCGTACCGCGTTGCCCATGTGAAACAGCGAGCGCGAGCCGAGCGTGCCCATATCGTAGGGCGTCACATCGGTATCGGGATGCACGATGCGGACGGCTTCGGAGTCGAGATCGAGCACCTCGGCGGCGATCTGCGCGAACACGGTGTCCGAGCCCTGCCCCATGTCGACGGTGCTGGTGTAAAGCGTCGTCGAGCCGTCGGCGGACACGTTGACGATGGCAACCGACGTGGTCGGCGAGATCGAGGCCTTGAAACCGACGGCGACGCCGCGGCCGCGGCGCAGCGAACCGGTGCCGCGATCGAACGGCGCGCTCCAATTCATGCGCGCGGCGATGGCGTCGAGCACGGCGGCGATGGCGGCGTCCTTCATGGCGGTGCCGCTGGCCTGCGCCCGGCCCTCGCGCAAAATATTTTTGCGGCGGAATTCGACCGGATCGATGCCGCATTCGCGCGCCAGCAGGTCAGTGTGGCTCTCGTAGGCCCAGACCAGTTGCGGAATGCCGAACCCGCGCAGCGCGCCGGCCGGCGTGCGATTGGTATAGAGCTCGTAGGAATCGATGCTGATATTGTCGATGTCGTAAGGGCCCGGCGCGGTGAAGCCGGATTTTTGCGTCACCCGCGGGCCGATGTCGGCATAGGCGCCGCCGTTCCAAAAAACCTCGCAGGCGCGCGCCACCACCTTGCCGTCCTGGTCGACGCCGCTCTTGATGCGGAACGTCGTCGGATGCTTGGTGATCATGTAGAACTGCTCTTCCATGGTCAGCGCGATCTTCACCGGCCGGCGCACCAGCACGGCCAGCGCCGCGACCAGCGCTTCAAGCTTGACATAGACCTTGGCGCCGAAACCGCCGCCGAGATACGGCACCTTCACGCGCACGCGATTTTCCGGCCAGCCGAACAGCCGCGCGATCTCGGTGCGTACGAACGACGGCGTCTGGTTCGAGGTGTGGATCGTCAGCCCGCCGTCGGCGGGCTCGGCGACCGAGACGAACGGCTCGAACGGCAGGTGCAGGCATTGCTGGGTCTTGAAAGTGTGCTCGACCACGCGCGCGGCGCGCGCCATGGCGGCGTCGACGTCGCCGCGGCGCAGGTGATAGTCGAGCGCGACATTGGTGTTGGTGCGGCCCTTGAGGTGCTTCAGATCGGCAAACGTGCCGGCGGGTTTCAGCATGTCGTGGACGACGATGTCGGGTTGCATCGCCGCGACTTCGTCGTAGACCGCCGGCAGTTCATCGTATTCGACGTCGATCAGCTGCGCGGCGCGCTCGGCGACATGCGGATCGCTCGCCAGCACGACCGCGACCGGCTCGCCGACATGGCGCACCTTGTCGAGCGCCAGGATCGGCTGGTCGTGAAACGCCGGGCCGTAATAAGGTTCGGCAATCAGCTTGCGGATATCTTCGCCGGTAACGACGCGATGTACGCCGGCGACCGCCTTTGCGGCGTTCGTGTCGATGTTGCGGATGCGGCCGTGCGGCACCGTTGAGCGCGCGACCTTGCCGTAGAGCATGCCGGGCAGGCGCAGATTGTGCACATATTCGGTGCGGCCGGTGACCTTGGCGCGCACTTCGAGGCGCGGAATCTCTCGCCCGACTTGCTTCATCGCCGCTCTCAATGCGCGCCTTCGCCCAGGGCCTGGCGCACGGCGCGCCGCACATAGACCCGCAGCAATTCGCGCTTGTACGCCGCGGAGCCATGGGCGTCGGCGAGGATTTGCGCCTCGGCGGCAGCCACTTCGCCGGCCCGCGCCAGCGCCGCATCGTCGGACGCCGCGCCTTGCAGCGCTTTTTCGGCCGACGCCATGCGGGTGACTTTTTCGGTAGCGGCGCTGACCACGACGATGGGATCGCGGATCACGCCGTCCTTATGGGCGAACGACACCGCGACGCCGAGCGCCGGCCAATCGTCGGCGGTGCGCGAGGTGACCTTCATATAAGCCGCCTTGCGGCCGTCGAGCGCCGGCACGGTCACGGCGGTGATCAACTCGTTCTTGTCCAGAACGGTTTCGTAATAGCCGGAGTAAAGCGCCTCGACCGGCAGCTCGCGATTGCCGTTCGGACCGGCGATCGCGACCCGCGCGCCAAGCGCGGCGAGCACCGGCGGCAGATCCATGTGTGGATCGCCGTGGGCCAGCGCGCCGCCGACACGGGCGACGTTGCGCACCCGCACGTTCGACAAGGTCCGCATCGCGCGCTTGAGCACGGGGAAACGCGCGGCGACATTGACGTCATGCTCGACATCGCGCAACGTCGCCATGGCGCCGATGCGCAGCGCGCTGCCACTGACCGTGATGCGCGAATGCTCGGGCTCGATGCCGTGCAGGCAGATCAGCCGCGTCGGCTGGAACACGCCGGCCTTCATCATCAGCATCAGCGCGGTACCGCCGGCGACGGCGCGGATCGTCGGCTCCTCGGGATCGAGCAGCGATACCGCCTCCTTCAGCGATTTCGGTTCCACCATTTCGAACGGAATCACGGCGTGCTTCTCCCGGCAAGGTTTGTGTTTCAGGCGTTGTTCACGCTCAGCACATGATCGGCGATCTCGGCGCGGGTGCCGACCCAGATATCCGGCGACGTCATCGCCTGCCCGATGATGCGCTCGTAGAAATGCGCGCCGCGATGGTGGCCGAAGATATGGGCATGGCTGGTGACGTCGATGATGCGCAGCTCGTCGTCGCGGGCGCGGGCGATGCCGATCACCTCGTTGAACGATTCCAGCATCAGGCGCGGCGGATGGCCGTATTTCATCGACGGCATGTCGTTGACGTCGTAGGACAACGGAATGGCGACGATCTTGTTGTTGCCGTGGTTGGCGACGTAAGGCAGGTCGGTGTCGAATACGTCGCCATACCAGCGATAGCCGGCGTCGGCGAGCAGCTTTGGCGTGGTCGGCTTCGAGGTGCCGCGCGGCGACAGCCAGCCGACGATCTTTTGGCCCGCGGCTTGTTCCAGGAGCTTGGTGCAGCGCTCGATATTCTTGCGCTCGTCCTCGTCCGACAACAGCGCCGGGATCACGTCCATGGCGTAGGAATGCGACAGCACTTCATGGCCGCGCTCGGCGATGGCCTTGACCGTGTCCGGCGCGCGCTCGGCAATGACGGCATTGGTCATCACGCTCGCCTTGGCGCCGTGGCGGGCAAAACCATCCATCAGCCGGTGGATGCCGACCTCGACGCCATAGGCGGCCCAGGAAATCGCCATGGTATCGAGCACGCCGGCGGGCAGCGGATTGCCCATCGGGCTGATGCCGGGCGCCTTGCCGTCCGACCAGGCTTCGAGGCAGACATTGAACACGACGGCGATGCGCTTGCCGTTCGGCCAGACCCAGTTCGGCTGCTTCTTCATTGAAGTCCCCGGCATCGTCGGAGACGAGTTAAATCACACTCGGGTTTGTCCCGTCGAGACGGCCATCACGCCGCGGCGGGGCGCGGGCTCATGATCCAGGCGCCGGCCACGACCAGCAGCGCAATCAGCGCGGGTGCGATGGCAAGCACGAGGCTCACGGCTGCGACCGCGGCCGTCGCGGCCCAGCCGATCGACGAAAAGGCCTCCGTGAACGTCGCCACGCGCGAAGAGACCTGGCGGCGGCGGAACTGGCTGCGCTTGGCCTGGCTGCGGAACCAGAGCTGGATCGCGGTCGCGGCCGTCGTAGCGACGACGATGCCGGCGCTCGCGACCAGCGCGTGCCAGGGCGAGAGAATGGCGAGGACTGCAAGGAGCGGCGCGAACACAACGGCGACGGCACCGAGCACCGCTTCGACCTTGGCGCGCAGGACGAAGCGCGCCGGCACCGGCGCGGTGGCAACGAGGTCGGGCGCGTCCTCGCCGGAGATCGCCAGCCAGGCGAGACCGCCGCCGAGCTGGCCGGCTGCCATGACCAGAACCGGCACCAGGAGGTTATAGGCGCCGTTGCCGTCGTCAAAACTGCGCCACAGCAGCACGGCGGGCGGAATGAGATAGAGCATCTGCATGAAGGTTTGCGAGACCAGCCACGGATCGCGCAGCAGCAGCATCCATTCTTTGCGGCGCAAGGCGCGGCGCGGCGAGATCTTTTTGAAAGCGCTCTGCCGTCCTGTGCGGCCGACGCTGGAAGCGCCGGCGCCCGTCGTCGCGACGGCATATTCACCGAAGCGCGGCGCGACCAGCGCGATGGCGGCGGCAAGCAGCGCAAAGCTTACGGCAAGCACGCCAATGAGCGCGAGCCAATCGCCCGTCGCGGCGCGTGCCGGCCACCAGACGATGCTCGTAAGATTGGGCGCATGCGCGAGCACGGCACGCGACTGCAACACGGTGGCCCGCGAGATCGTCCCGTAGGACAGGATCGCCGCCACTTGCAGGCCGATCACGAAGGCGGCGCCGATCACCGCGGCGACGACTTGGGCCACAAGCCGCGTGCGCCTGGGGCCGATGATACGGAACAGCGCCACCGTGAAGCCGACCGCGAGCGCGGCCGCAGCGGCCCCCATGGCCACGATCAGTCCATAGGCGCCGATCCAGCGCAAGCCGCCGCGCACGATCAGGATATCGATGAACGGCGCGGCAAGCGGGATCGCCATCATTGCGACCGCAACCGCCACGGTGGCAATGCGCACGGCAAACAGCCTTTGCGCCGCAACCGGCGAAGCGAGGATCAAATCGAGATCGGAGCGCGAATAGAATGCGCGGGTCATCGATTCCATCGCCTGCGAGACCATCAGCAGCCACGACAGCAAAATACTTGCCGTGATCGTAGTCAGCACCGGCTTGTCGATGACGGCATCGGCGTAACGGCCGACCATCCAATAGGCGACGAAGTGCATGAAGGTGGCGAAGACGAGGATCGCGATCACGACCCGGCGCAGCCGTTCGCGCCGGCCGGCGGTGATCATGGACAGCCAGTCGCGCCAGGCAAGCCGCGACTCGTGCCGCGCGAACCAGACCGCGGTGCCCGGCGTCATGCCGCTTGCGCCTGCTCGGCCACCAGCGCCAGGAACGTGTCTTCGAGGCTGGCGCCGTCGCGCGGACCGCCGCTGGTTTTGCCGGCCTGAAGCCGCAATTCCTCCAGCGTGCCCTCGGCGATCAGCCTGCCATGAGCAATAACGCCGATGCGATCCGCCATGCGTTCGGCGACTTCGAGAATGTGCGTGGTCATGATGATGGTGCCGCCGGCATCGACCCGCTCGCGCAGCACGCCTTTGACCTGACGCGCCGAGCCGGCATCGAGGCCGGTCAGCGGCTCATCGAGAATGATGACGCGCGGGTCGTGCACCAGCGCACCGGCCAGCGCCACTTTTTGCCGCATGCCCTTGGAAAATCCCTCGCAGCGCTCGTGCGCGTGCGGCGCCAGATCGAGCCACGCCAACAAGCTTTCCGCGCGGCTTTCGGCAATCGTCGGTTCGATGCCCCAAAGGCCGGCGACGAATTCGAGGTATTCGCGCGGCGTGAGCTTGTCGTAGATCATCGGCTCGTCGGAAATCCACGCCATGATCTGCTTCGCCTTGACCGGATCGGCCAGCGCATCGATGCCGGCGACCTTGATCATGCCGGCATCGGGCCGCAGCAGGCCGGCGATCATGCGCAACGTCGTGGTCTTGCCGGCGCCGTTCGGGCCGAGCAGCGCGTAGAACTCGCCGGTCCGCACCGCGAGATCGAGGCCGTCGACCGCGGGACGGTCGAAGCGTTTGACGAGACCGCTGATCTCGAGCGCGAACGGGCTTAAGGGCATGACGTGCTTCATGGCTTTAGTCTCACGCTAGCGAACAGAGGTTTCGACCTCGTGAATCCGCGGCAGCGAATTTACTATACGTAATCAAAGCGTTATGCGGTCGACCTCGGTAAGATCGGCTGCCGAAAGCGTCCAGCCGACGGCGGCGATATTCTGCTCGACCTGCTCTGGCCGCGTCGCGCCGGCGATGATGCTCGGGATGTACGGCCGGCTCGCCAACCAGCCCATGGCCAATTCGAGCAGCGTGTGGCCGCGCCGAGCGACAAAGGCATCGAGTGCGTTGACGATGCGCCAGTTACGCTCGTTGAGGAACTCGTCGGCATGGCGCGGCGGGCTTCTGGCGAGCCGCGTGCCCACAGGCAGCGGCTCATTGTGTTTGTACTTGCCGGTCAACAGTCCGCTCGCCAGCGGAAAATACGGCAAGAGGCTCATGTCGTGCCGACGCATGATCGGCAGACGGTCCTGTTCCAGTTCGCGCTCCAGCAGGCTGTATTCGTCTTGCGCCGTGACAAAAGGCGTCAGGCCAGGGCGCTGCGCAACTGTCATCGCCTCTTCGAGCTGCGCGGCGGAAAGATTGGAGCAACCGATAGCGCGGACCTTTCCGGCCCGCACCAGATCGTCGAGGGCGCGCAGGGTCTCCTCGATCGGCGTCTGCGTATCGGGCCGGTGCAGCTGATAAAGATCGATCCAGTCGGTCTTCAGCCGCGTCAAGCTCGCTTCGACCGCCTGCGCGATATAGCGCCGCGACGCGCCGTGCAGCTTGCCGGCATCGTCCATCGCCAGGCCGAATTTCGTCGCCAGCACGATATCCTTGCGGCGCGCGCCCAAAACCTTGCCCAGGATCTCTTCCGAGCCGCCTTTGTTGCCGTAGATATCGGCCGTGTCGATCAGCGTGATGCCGAGATCGAGCGCGCGGTGAATGACAAGCCGCGAAGCCTCGAGATCGGTGCGGCCGCCGAAATTATTGGCGCCAAGGCCGACGAGGGAAACCTCGATGCCCGACTTTCCCAGCTTGCGTTTTTGCATTCCTGGCGTCAGCCGCTGACATTGAACGCGGCGATCGCCGCCATGTTGACCAACTGCGCGTCGTTGGCCGACAGCGGCACGATTTGCACCGAACGGTCCAGCCCGACCAGCATCGGGCCGATTACGGTGGCGCCGCCGAGCTCCATCAGCATCTTGGTCGAGATCGAAGCGGAGTGGAACGCCGGCATGATCAGCACATTGGCCGGCCCGGACAGCCGGCAGAACGGATAGGCCTCGCGCAGCTCCATGTTGAGCGCCACGTCGGCCGCCATCTCGCCGTCATACTCGAAGTCGACGCGCCGTTCGTCGAGCAGCCGCACCGCTTCCTGCACCCGCTCGGAACGCTCGCCGGCCGGATGGCCGAAGGTCGAGAACGCCAGCAAGGCGAGCCGCGGCTCGTAGCCGAGCGAGCGCGCCACCCGCGCCGCCTCGATGGCGATCTCGGCAATCTCTTGGGCGTCGGGCATTTCGGTGACCGCGGTGTCGGCGACCAGCACGGTGCGGCCGCGCGCCAGCACCAGCGACACGCCCATGACGCGATGGCCCGGCTTCGGATCGATGCAGCGCCGCACGTCTTCCAGCGCCACCGAGAAATTGCGCGTCACGCCGGTGACCATGGCATCGGCATCGCCGAGCGCGACCATGCAGGCAGCGAAATGATTGCGGTCCTGGTTGACCATGCGCTGGCAGTCGCGCTGCAAAAAACCGTGGCGCTGCAGCCGCTCGTAGAGATAGGCCGCATAGGCGGAGTTGCGCGACGTCATCGCCGCGTTGATGATCTCGATGCCGCCGCCGAGTTCGACGCCGAGCGTTTCCGCCGTGTCGCGCACGCGGCGCTCGCGGCCGCACAACAGCGCGGTGCCGAGGCCCTGGTGCACGAACGACGCCGCGGCGCGGATCACCTGCTCTTCCTCGCCTTCGGCAAAGACGACGCGGCGCGGCTGCCGGCGCAAGCGCTCGAACACGCGCTGAAAGACGCCGGCGATCGGATCGCGGCGGCTGCGCAGCTGCCCCCGGTAAGCTTCCATGTCCTTGATCGGCCGCCGCGCGACATTGGAATCCATCGCCGCTTGCGCCACCGCGGCCGGCACCTCGGAGATCAGCCGCGGATCGAACGGCACCGGAATGATGTAGTCGGGGCCGTATTTCGGCCGCGCGCCATAGGCCACCGCAACCTCGTCGGGCACGTCCTCGCGGGCGAGATTGGCCAGCGCATGGGCCGCCGCGATCTTCATCTCCATGTTGATCGCGCGCGCCCGTACGTCGAGCGCGCCGCGGAAGATGTAGGGAAAGCCGAGCACGTTGTTGACCTGGTTCGGGTAATCGGAGCGCCCGGTCGCCATGATGGCGTCACTGCGCACGGCGGCGACTTCCTCAGGAGTGATTTCCGGATCGGGATTGGCCAGGGCGAAGATGATCGGCTGCGGCGCCATCATCTTGACCATGTCCTGGGTCACCGCGCCCTTGGCGGAGAGGCCGAAGAATACGTCGGCGTCGATCAGCGCCTGCGCCAGCGTGCGCGCCGAGGTTTTTATCGCATAGGCCGATTTCCACTGGTTCATGCCTTCCTTGCGGCCTTCGTAGATGACGCCCTTGGTGTCGCAGAGGGTCAGATTCTCGGGGCGGAAGCCGATGGCACGCAAAAGTTCGAGGCAGGCGATGCCGGCGGCGCCGGCGCCGTTGCAGACCAGCCTGGTGTTGGGGATGTCGCGGCCGGTGAGATGCAGCGCATTGATCAGGCCGGCGGCGGCGATGATGGCGGTGCCATGCTGGTCGTCGTGGAACACTGGGATGTCGAGCAATTCGCACAGCTTCTGCTCGATGATGAAGCATTCCGGCGCCTTGATGTCTTCGAGATTGATGGCGCCCCAGCTCTTGCCGAGCACTTTCACGCAATTGACGAACTCGTCCGGATCCTCGGTCGAGACTTCCAGATCGATGGAATCGACGTCGGCGAAGCGCTTGAACAACACCGCCTTGCCTTCCATCACCGGCTTGGCGGCGAGCGCGCCGCGATTGCCGAGCCCGAGGATCGCGGTGCCATTGGTGATCACGGCGACGAAATTGCCCTTGGTGGTGTAGTCGTAGGCCTTGGCCTCGTCCTCGGCGATGGCCAGCACCGGCACGGCGACGCCCGGCGAATAGGCGAGCGACAGGTCGCGCTGCGTCGCCATCGGCTTGGTGGCGATCACTTCGAGCTTGCCGGGACGACCTTGGCTGTGAAACAGCAGGGCTTCCTGGTCGGTGAAAGTCGGCCGGTTGGCGCGGCCGCCGCCGCCATTTTTGGAAGCCATTTCAACTCCATACTGCTGGCGCCCGGCCGGGAGGCGGCGGGCCCAAAGAAGCTAGCATGGAACTGTAGCGAAACCTGCGGCTGCTGCTCAAGGGAGCGGCGCGCCGGCTTTGCCACGGCGGCCGGCGCGCTGCGAAAAAAGCCGCACATCCTGCACATTGAAGAACGCGTCGCAGAAGAGTAATGCCTGCGCCAGACCCGCCTCGTCCCGGCTGCCGGCGCCATCATGATCAGATTCCTGCTTCGCTTCATCGGCCTGTGTCTGTTGGCGCTCGCCTTCATCTTCTTCGTCTATGACGGCACCAAGACCATCGCCAACCAGCAGGTGATCACCATGAAGGTCAGCGATGCCTGGGCCATCGTCGACCAGACCAGCCTCAATCTGGTGCAAAACTGGCTGAAGCAGAAATTCGCCTTTGCCTGGGACCCCTACGTGGAGAAAATTTTCGATTTGCCAACCTGGGTGGTGCTCGGGATAGTGGCGACCATCCTGATCCTGCTCGGCCGCAAGAAGAAACCGCTGATCGGCTACGCGCGGGATTAAACCGCCGATACACGCGGACTGCGTAGGGGAAGTGAAATGCCTGGCTATGACTACATCATCGTCGGCGCCGGCTCCGCCGGCTGCGTGCTCGCCAACCGTTTGAGCGAAGATTCCGCCGCGCGCGTTCTCCTGCTCGAGGCCGGCGGCCGCGACTGGCATCCCTACATCCACATCCCGCTCGGCATGGGCCGCATGCACGATTACGGCATGTTCGACTGGGGCTACGAGACCGAGCCGGAGCCGAACCTCAACAACCGCCGCATCGAGGCGATGCGCGGCAAAGTTTTGGGTGGCTCGTCGTCGATCAACGTGATGGCCTATACGCGCGGCAATCGCGGCGATTACGACCGCTGGGCGCAGAAGGGCGCGCGCGGCTGGTCCTATGCCGACGTGCTGCCCTATTTCCAGCGCTGCGAGACCTTCGAGAAAGGCGCTGACGCCTGGCGCGGCGGCTCGGGCCCGCTCGGCACCGAATTCGCCCGCACCCAGGACCCGCTCTACGAAGCCTGGCTCGACGCCGCCAAGGCCTGCGGCTATCCGCTGACGCCCGACTACAACGGCAAGCAGCAGGAAGGTTTCGGCCGCGGCCAGTTCACCATCCGCGACGGCTGGCGCTCGTCGTCGGCCAATGCGTTTTTGAAACCCGCGCGTAACCGGAAGAATCTCACCGTCTCCGTCAATGCCCACACCACGCGCGTCACGCTCAACGGCACGCGCGCTACCGGCGTCGAATACGTCCACAACGGCGCGACGGTGCGCGCCGAAGCCGCGCGTGAAGTCATCGTCGCCGCCGGCACCTTCAACTCGCCGCAAATTCTGATGCTCTCTGGCATCGGGCCGGCCGAGCATTTGCGTTCGCTTGGCATCAACGTGGTCGCCGACCTGCCGGTGGGAAAGAACCTGCAAGACCATCTTGGCGCCTACATGACCTACACGCGCAAGCAGCCGGGCACGTTCCACCGCGAGATGCGCTTCGACCGCATGGCGGTGAGCATGATCCGCGCCTATCTGTTCGGCACCGGGCCGGGCACGGTGGTTCCGGGCGGCCTGCACGCCTTCATCAAGACGCGGCCGGAATTGTCGGTTCCCGACGTCGAGTTCATGTTCCGCGGCACCTCGGCGTCGCCGCATCTTTGGTTCCCGCTGGTGCGGCCGCCGTTCCTCGACGGTTTCGGCATCCGCCCGACGCTTCTTCATCCCGACAGCCGCGGCGAATTGCTGCTCGGCTCGGCCGATCCGCTCGCGCACCCGCGCATTGTCTATCGCTTCTTCACCGCGCCGAACGACCTGCCGACCTTGCGCCAGGGTTTCAAACTGGCGCGCGAAGTCGCGTTCAACAAAGCGATGGACCCCTATCGCGGCGAAGAGATCGGGCCGGGGCTAAAAGTCAAAACCGACGACGAGATCGACGGCTGGCTCAAGAAGGTCGTCATCACCGCGCATCACCCATGCGGCACCTGCGCCATCGGCCCCGACGGCGTGCTCGATTCCGATCTCAAGGTACGCGGCATCGAAGGGTTACGCGTGTGCGACGCGGCGGCGATGCCCGACCTTGTCTCCGCCCACATCAATGCCTGCGTGCTGATGATGGCCGAGAAAGGCGCCGACCTCATCCGTGGCAAGCCGCCGCTGCCGGCGGCGGAAGCGGCCTGACAAGTGGCCTCACCCAAGCGCATTCCGATCTTTGACGGCCACAATGACGTGCTGTTGCGGCTGCATCGGCGCGCCGGGGCGGACGCGGTCACGGCATTCCTGCAAGGCGAGGACAAGGGCCATTTGGACCTTCCTAAAGCACAGCAGGGTGGATTTGCCGGCGGCCTGTTCGCGATTTTCGTCCCCTCGCCCCGGAAAAACAGTTCCAACAGCGAAAATCCGTCGCAGCAAATCAGCGGCGAGGCAGCGCCGCCCGCCGTCGATGCGACCGAGGCGCAGCGGGTCGTCTTCGCCATGGCGTCTCTGCTTTACCGCATCGAGCGGGAGTCCCAGGGGCGCGTCCGCATCTGCCGCACGGTCGACGACATCGAAAGCTGCCTTGCCGACGGCGTATTGGCGGCAGTCCTTCATATCGAAGGCGCCGAAGCGATCGACGCGAACTTCGAGCTGCTGGACGTGCTGTACGCGGCGGGGCTGCGCTCGCTCGGCCCGGTCTGGAGCCGCCCCAATGCGTTCGGCCACGGCGTGCCGTTCCGCTGTCCGTCCTCGCCCGATACCGGCCCCGGCTTGACCGACCTCGGCAAAGCGCTGGTCGGCGCCTGCAACCGATTGCGGATTCTGATCGATCTGTCGCACCTCAACGAACGCGGCTTCTGGGACGTCGCCGCCATCAGCAATGCGCCGCTGGTCGCCACCCACTCCAACGCCCATGCCATAAGCCCGCATTCGCGAAATCTGACCGACCGGCAGTTGGCCGCCATTCGCCAATCCGGCGGCTTCGTCGGCGTCAACTTCGCGTCGAGCTTCCTGCGTCCGGACGGCCGTCAGGACAAGGACACACCTTTGGATCTGATCATGCAGCACATCGAGCACATGCTCGAACATGCCGGCGAAGACGGCGTCGGACTGGGCTCCGACTTCGACGGTGCCACGATCCCTGCGGGGCTCGGCAACGCCGCCGGACTGCAAAATCTGGTGCAGGCGATGCGCAATCGCGGATTCAGCAAGCCGCTGATCGAAAAACTGTGCTTTCGCAACTGGCTGCGTGTGCTGGGACAGACTTGGGACACCGCGCCATCGCGCGCGCCGGGCTGACGCTTATCGTCCTCCGCCGGCGAAAATCTCCTTGAACAGTTTTGTCCACTTGTCGCCCTCGTCGAGGAATTTCGCCACGTCGACGAAGGCAAGACCCGGCGGCGGCTCCTTCACGGCGCGGTTGGTCGGCACATTGCCGCGCGCCGCCAAAATGCGCTGGCCGTCGCTGAGGAAGAAATCCATGAACAGCGCGGCGGCATGCGGATGCGGGGCGCGGGCGAACACGGCGATGCCGGTCGGCAGCGCCACCGCGGGCGGCAGCACGACGCCGTCGATCGGTGCACCTTTCGCCTTCAATTCGTTGATGCGATAGCCGTAGACCGTCAGCGCGAGCGGCACTTCGCCGGCGACGACAAGGTTTGCCAAGAGCGTGTGGCCCTTGCGCACCGACATGCCGTTGCCGGCGACGATCTTGCGGAACAGCGCCACCGCCTTGTCTTCGCCCATGGCGCCGGCGACCGACATGAACCAGTTGCCGTCGTCGGCTTCGATGCCGAGCTTGCCCTGCCATTTCGGGTCGGTAAGATCCTCGTAGGTTTTCGGCACGTCTTCAGGCTTGATCAGCGCGGTGTTGAACGCCGCGGTGAAGATGCTCAGCCGCGACGTCACCCAAGGACGATGCGGCACCACGGCCTGCGGAATCAGGTCGGCGAAGACCGGCGACGTCAGCTCGTGGAGCAATTGCTCGCGCCGCAAGCCTTCCATTTCGGTGCCGGCGGTCTCGGCAACATCGACATCGTCGCGGCCGCCGCGATGCTCGGTCACGGCGCGGCGCAAAATATCCTCGGAGCTGCCGCGCCAGAGTTGGACTTTTACGCCGTATTTTTTCGTAAATGCGTCGGCGATGGCGTTGGAATCGGCAGTCACGGCCGAGGAATAGAGCGTAACGACACCCTCTTTTTTGGCGCCATCGATCAGGCGCTGGGTGCGGTCGGGGCCGCTGTAGCCCGCGATGTCGGCAATGGTCTCGGCGTACGTAGGAGACGAGGCGGCGAGCCAAACAATAAGGGCGAGCCAAGGCGCCCACTTCTCCCTCTCTCCCCTCTGGGGCGAGGGAGTTCGCCTGCGCAAGCTTGAGCGCAGCGACTGCAGCATCAGGCCGCCCGCGGCGGCAGGTTGGGAATCTCGGCGGCGTAGACGTCGTCCATGCGTGGGGCCAGCGCGTGCTTGGCGAGCGCCTCGGCGAACAGCTGGCGCACTTTCGGATGTTCGTCGGCGTAGTCGATCTGGGTGCCGCCGAGGCGGCGGCTGATCCAGGAGATCGGCACGCCTTGGGCGTTGCGCGGCGACCAGTGCTTGAAGGCGAGATAGCGCGCCGGCGCAGGGCCCGAATTGAAATGCTGGTGGAACCACATATTGGGCGGCACCACCAAGGTGCCGACCTGCCATTCGAAGCGCTGCGGCTCCTCGCCTTCCGGCCACATCAGCGAATAGCCTTCGCCCGACAGAATGATCACATGGGCGCCCGGGCCGTGGGCGTGCGCCTTCTTGTAGGTGCCGATCGGGAATTGCGAGATGTGGCTGGCGATGGTGCCGCGCGCCATGTTGAAGCGGATATGGCCGCCGCCGGCGCCGCGCTCCTTGGCGCTGATCAGCGGCAGGTTGACCGCGTCGGGCACGAAATTGGTGCGCAGCAGGAAGCCGTCCTGCTCGCCTTTCGAGCTGAAATAATCCGGCTCGCCGGAAAACCGGTTCTTGAAGTCGTACGGACAATTGAAAATAAAATTCAGATCGTCGTAGCGATTGATCACCGTCGGCGCGTTGGTCACCGCGACGAAACGCACCACGTCCTGGCCTGAGCCGTTGAAGTGCTGGTAGGAGCAGTTCAGCGGAATGGCAAAGATGGAACCCGCCTGCCATTCGAAGGTGATGCGGGCGCCGGCGTTGTTCCACACCGTGGTCGAGCCGCGGCCGCTCAAGATCAGCAGCATCTCCTCGTAGAGGTGATGCATCGGCTCGAGTTTTTGGCCGGGCGCGATCTCGCAGACATAGCAGTCGTTGGAAAACCGCGACGCCTCGTGATTGATGTATACGCCCCTGGCGCCGGCACCGCGGCGCGGCCACGGCTTCAATGCGACGGTGCGCAGGTTTTGCACGTAGTGGGCACTGATGATGTCGAGCCCGTCTTTGCGCACGAAGCGCAGATAGGGCGAATCCTTCTCGGTGCGGAATTTGTCCGCCAGCTCCTGGGAAACGACGGCGTCTTTCGCCATGGTGGCCTCCCCGTTTCTTGCCGTCAGGTCTAACAGCGGCGCCGGCCTCGCACCAGAGCACTGTTTCGTCTTAAGACCGGGTAGAATACCGCCACAATGCCCGCCGCCGCGAAAGCAAAACCTTCCTCGATGCCGAGCTTGCGGCGGATTGCCGTCGGCATCGCGGCCGCCATTGTCGCCTTCGTCCTCGTGCCCTACGCCATCGCGCCGCTTTACCGGTTCGTCGATCCGGTCTCGACGCCGATGCTGTGGCGCTGGGCGACGGGGGCGCGGGTCGAGCGCGTGTGGCTGCCGCTCGACCGTATCTCCCCGATCCTGCCGCTCACCGTCATCGTCGCCGAGGACGGCACGTTCTGCCACAACCGCGGCATCGATCTCGGCGCCATGCGCGAGGCGCTGGAACAGTATGACGACACCGGCAGGGAGCGCGGCGCCTCGACCATCACCCAGCAGACTGCCAAGAACCTGTTCCTCTGGCAGGGCCGCAGCATCATCCGCAAGGCGCTGGAAATCCCGCTGGCGATCTGGCTCAACCTGGTGCTGCCGAAGCGGCGGGTGCTGGAAATCTACCTCAACATCGCCCAGTGGGGCCCGAACGGCGAGTTCGGCGCCGAGGCCGGCGCCCGCTTCGCCTTCGCCAAATCCGCCCGCAACCTCAATCCCCGCGAGGCCGCGGAACTGGCCGCCATCCTGCCCAATCCGCTCCGCCGCAGCGCCCGCATCCCGGGCGTTATAGTGCGCCGGCTCGCCGACCTGCATGAGCGCCGGGCCGCGGCCTTTCCCGCGCTCGATACCTGCATTCGCGCCCCCTAGCGGAAGCGGTTTCGTTCTTCTATAAGCCCGGCAATTCCCCGCGACCCGAATTGATGAGATCAGGAGAGCGACGCTATGGCCGTCCCCAAGAGAAAAACCTCGCCGTCGAGGCGCGGCATGCGCCGGTCCGCCGACGCGCTGAAGGCCCCGACCTATATCGAAGACAAGGATTCCGGCGAGTTGCGCCGCCCGCATCACATCGACCTGAAGACCGGCATGTATCGCGGCCGGCAGGTGTTGAAGAAGAAAGCGGAGGCGTAAGGACTCCGCGTTTTCCGGGCGCAGTGCTGCGCTAGCCGTCATTGCGAGGAGCCAACGGGTCCGGCCTGAAGTGGCCGGCCCGATGACAAGCTCCACGACGAAGCAATCCAGAATCCACGCTCAGACTGGATTGCTTCGCTCCGCTCGCAATGACGATGCGTTGCGCCGGGACAGCTGAATGAGAGACGCCATGTTCGTTCTTGGCTTTCCACTCCTTCTCCTTCCGTTCGCCATCTACAACATGATTGCGTTCCTCACGCCCGGCGTGAGCTGGACCGCGGCCGTCACCACCGTGCACATGATGTCGGGGACGGACTGGGTGTTGACCTGGGAAGACCTGCTGATCGCCTTCGCGATTCTCCTGCTCTGGGTCGAGCTCATCAAATCGACCCGCGTCGGCATGCGCTCGGTGATGGATCACATCCTGGCAATGGGACTCTTCATCGCCATGCTGGTCGAATTCCTGCTGGTGAAGCAGGCGGGGACTTCGACGTTCTTTCTGCTGATGATGATCGCGCTGGTCGACGTGCTCGGCGGCTTCGTCATCGGCATGCGCAGCGGCCGGCGCCAGATCGAGATCGAAGGCCCCGAACGGCCGGCGTGAGATTTCGCCGTTCATTCCCGCCAAAGCGGGAATCCATAATTGCAGTTTGAGAGCGTTTTTGCGCGGTCGGCGTTTATGGGTTCCCGCTTGCGCGGGAACGACGAAGACTACAGCGAACGCGACAGAACCCGCCCGGACGCTGTCGGCCAACGGCCGAGCGCGTCGTAGGCGGCGATCGCGTCCTCAGGATTGGCGCGGCGGCGGACGCGGGTTTGCGGCGCTTGTGCCGAAGTGGCGATGAGGTGAGCGACAAAGTCCGCGTTGGCCCGGCTGGTCGCCCGCACATTGGTGGCGCTTTGGGCGGCGGCTGGATCGGCCTTCGCCAAAGGAACGAGAGCACTGCTCACGGGCACCTTCCTGTCCCGAAACGGGACATCGATTGGAGTTTTCCCCGTGTCTCGCAAGCGGCGTGCCACGCCCAGCCGTGAGACTTTCCGAATTATTTAGGCTGCCGCGCTAATTTGGTCCGGTAACGGCGTCTTTTGTCGCCCGTGGACTGCAACGATCCCAAAGAGGCGACTTTTGACCAACGCCGGTCCGCGACAATCGATCCCTTCCGGCACATCGGACAGCACCGGCATCGACGCGGCGCAAATCCTCAACTCGGTCGGCGAGGCGGCCTACGACTGGCTCATCGACAGCGATGTCCTGCTCTGGAGCGCGAACGCCGCCGCCGTGCTGCTCATCCCCGATAGCGCGACGATCGCGACCGGCCGCGCCTATGCCCAGCTGCTCGAGGCCGAGAACGCGCAGGCCCGCCTCGACGCCGTCATGCAGTCGGACAAGCGCGACAACGGCCGTGGCGTCGCCTACCAGATTCAATATTGTATCCGTCCCGACCCGGCGTCGGAAACCCGGCTCTGGGTCGAGGATACCGGCCGCTGGTTCGCCGGCCCCGATCGCAAGCCGGCGCGCGCCCACGGCGTCGTCCGTGTCATCAACGAGCGCTACGAGCATGTCCGTCGGCTCACCTATCTGGCCCGCTACGACGGACTCACTGGCGAGTTGAACCGCCACCATCTCACCGAAGTGCTGGAAGACACCATCGACGAAGCGATCCGCTTCCGCTCCTCGTGCGGCTTCATGCTGGTGGCCATCGACAACCTCGCCCGCATCAACGAGTCCTATGGTTTCGACATCGCCGACCAGGTGATCAGCGCCGTCGCCGGGCGTATACGCAGCCGCATGCGCGGCAAGGACACGCTCGGCCGTTTCTCCGGCAACAAGTTCGGCGTGGTGCTGCGCGACTGCACCCCCGACGACATGGCGATTGCCGCCGAGCGGCTCCTGGCCGGCGTGCGCGACGACATGGTGCCGACCGATGCCGGGCCGATCGTCGTCACCATCACCATCGGCGGCGTCACTGCGCCACGCCATGCCCGCGGCGGCGCCGAAGTGCTCGGCCGCGCCCAAGAGACCCTCGACATCGCCAAGGCGCGGCGTCGCGGCTCGTACCTCGCCTATCGGCCCAATATCGAGCGCGAGGCGCTGCGCCGCGAGAACGTGCGCGCCACCGACGAGATCGTCGCCGCGCTGAACGAGCGGCGCATTTTCCTCGCTTACGAGACCGTCGTCAGGGCGGCGGACCGGCGGCCGGCATTCTACGAGTGCCTGATGCGCATCCGCCGCACCGACGGCAGCCTGATCGCGGCCGGCGACATCGTGCCGATCGCCGAGCGGCTCGGCCTGGTGCGCCTGCTCGACCACCGCGTGCTGGAGCTCGTCGTCGAAGAGATGATCGCGTCGCCGTCGCTGCAAGCGAGCTTCAACGTCTCGGCGGCTTCCACCACCGATCCCGACTGGTGGGCCGGTCTCGGCTCGCTGCTGCGCACGCATGCGGACGTCGCCGAGCGCCTTACCGTCGAGATCACGGAAAGCGCGGCGATCCACGACATCGACGAGACCCGGGGCTTCGTCGCGCGGGTCAAAGAACTCGGCTGCCGCATCGCCATCGACGATTTCGGCGCCGGCTACACCTCGTTCCGCAACCTGCGCAAGCTCGGCGTCGATATCGTCAAGATCGACGGCGCCTTCGTGCATGACATGATGCGGTCCGAGGACGACCGCGCCTTCGTGCGCACCCTGATCGACCTCGCCAAACGGCTCAAGCTTATGACCGTCGCCGAATGGGTGCCGGACGAGGCGGCGGCGAAGATGCTCCACGGCTGGGGTTGCGACTATCTCCAGGGCGCCGTCATCGGTCTCGCCTCGACCGAGCGGCCATGGCTCGCGGGCGTGGCGAAAGCCGTCTAAGGCGTGCGCCAGGGTAAATAAAGTTCTAAACCCCCCGCCGTGTCGGATTCATGAAAAAGTGAAGTCCTTCTGGCAAATGTCATAGTCGTAAAGGTGGCATTTGAGCACATCCCGGAAGCACCTCATTACCGCCGCGCTGTCGACGCCGTTCGCGCGGGAACTCACCGACGTCTTGGTGATTTTCTCCATATCTCTCGTGGCCTACAAGGCCGTGACGGATTGGGGCGGGCTATCGATCCTGCACGCGGTTCTCGGCACCCAGACCGAAAAACCGTCCTTCCTGTATTTTTTCGGCATGGCGTTGATGGTGTTCAGCCTCCGCCGCATCGGCGACCAGAGGAACGAGCGCGCCAAGCGTCTGGCGGCCGAGCGCAATGCGCAAACCGCATCGATGCGCGATCCGCTGACGCAATTGCCCAACCGGCGCCAGTTCCAGGGCGATGTCAGCGCGGCATTGAAGAATTCCGACCACAAAATGAGCGTCTTGTTGCTCGGTATCGACCAGTTCAAGAAGCTCAATGAAGTCTATGGGCATCTCGGGTGCGACGAAGCGCTGTTGCAGATCGGGTCGCGGATCCGCGAGCGCGCGGCCCCGGGCGACATTTTCGCACGGATCGGCGACGACGAATTTGCCCTGTGCTTGGCCAGCGCAGACCCTGACAGCGCCCGCAGGACCGCCTGTTCTTTGGTTGAAGCCGTCAGGATGCCCGTCCAAATCGGCATCGAGCAGCACAGCATCGGCGCCAGTGTCGGGATAGCGCAGACCGGCCGCGGGCACGCCACCGTCGATGAGCTTCTCAGATGCGCCCACGTCGCGCTCTCGCGCGCCCGGTCCATCCACACCGAGTTCTGTTTCTTCGATCCGAAGATGGATGCTCACATCCGCGAGCGATCGCTTTTGGAAAAGGACTTGAGAGCGGCGATCGGGGGCGATGGGCTTCGACCCTATTATCAGCCCATCGTCGATCTGAAAACGAGACGGATTGTCAGCTTCGAGAGCCTGGCGCGCTGGCACAACCCGGTGAGCGGCTTCATATTGCCGGATACCTTCATCCCGCTCGCCGAAGAGCTCGGCATATTGGACGTGGTGTCGGGTCAGCTATTCGGCGACGCCTGCCGTGATGCCGCAACCTGGCCGCAAGACATTTCGCTGACGTTCAACTTTTCGCCGTCCCAATTCAGCGACAGAAGCTTCGCCGACGCGATCCTGACCGTCCTGCACGAAACCGGGCTGCCGGCGCATCGCCTCGAAGCGGAGATCACCGAAAGCGCCCTGGTCGAGGACTTGGAAGCGACCCGCCACGCCATACAGACTCTGCGCAACGCCGGCGTCCGCATCGTCATCGACGATTTTGGCACCGGATATTCCAGCCTTTATCACTTGTATGAACTGCGCTTCGACAAGCTCAAGATCGACAAACGCTTCATCCAGGAGCTGGTCACGACCGGCGAAAGCGCAGTGTTCATTCGCGCCATGGTCGGCCTTTGCCGCGGCCTGAATTTGTCGGTCACCGCCGAGGGCGTCGAAACCGAGGCACAAATGAAGGCGGCACTCGAGCACGGCGTCGATCAAGCTCAGGGATTCTTGTTCGGCAAAGCCGTCCCGGCCGCCCAAGTGCCACAGCTGCTCGCCGCCCCGGCGCAGCTCGTTGCCTGACGCCGTCCAGGACGGCGCCTCACACCTTGGCCGTCGCGGCGATAATCGCCGCTGCGATAAACGCCGTTGCGATTTTTCTCATCACGCCACCTCGCACACCGCGCCGTCGGCGTGCAGCGCGGTTCGGCCTCGACGCATTGATTCACATCAATGCGGAATTGTTGCGAGTCAGTCGTTGCCGCCGGTCAGCTTGTCGACCTTGCGCTGCATCTCGTCGAGCTGCCGTTTCAGATCGTCGATCTCGCCGCCGCCGCCTTTGGCCGCCGGCTTTTCCGGCTCGGGCGCGGTGCCGGCGCCGCCGCTTTCGCGCCGCGCAAACGGGGTGAACATGGCGAAGGCGCGCTCGAACATTTCCATGTTCCGCCGCACTTGCTCCTCCAGCGCGCCGAACGGGCTGCCGCCGAAGGCCTGCGCCATCTGCTGGCGGAATTTCTCCTGCTCGCGGGTAAGCGAATCCAGGGAGACTTCCAGATAGCGCGGCACCAGCATCTGCATGCTGTCGCCATAGAACCGGATCAGCTGGCGCAGGAACGCGATCGGCAACAGGTTCTGCCCTTCCTTGTTTTCCTGCTCGAAAATGATCTGGGTCAGTACCGACCGCGTGATGTCCTCGCCGGTCTTGGCGTCATAGACGACGAAATCCTCGCCGGTCTTGACCATGGCGGCGAGGTCTTCGAGCGTCACATAGGTGCTCGTGCCGGTGTTGTAGAGCCGCCGGTTGGCGTACTTCTTGATCGTGACCGGCTCGGCAGTTTTGGTCGTGGTATCGGTCATCTGGCGGCAACCCCCGCGGGTTTGCCGTCAAAATAGGCGGTTTCGCCGGGCGCGGCTACCGTTTTGTGGCGCACAAGGACGTGCGCGCCCCGGCATGGCAGCGATGCGGCCGCCTTGCGCCTTGTCGGCGGCGTGCCACCTCCTTATGACATATATGAAAGACGCTGCGGGCCGCTCCGCACGTGACGTAACCCTATTCCTGGAAGGATTTCCCATGAAAGACGACATCGTCATCGTCAGCGCCACGCGCACGCCGGTCGGCGCCTTCAACGGCGTGTTCGCCGCCGTCCCCGCCCACGAACTGGGCCGGACGGCGATCAAGGCAGCGCTCGAGCGCGCCGGCGTCGAAGGCGGGCGCGTCTCCGAAGTGATCATGGGGCAAATCCTGACCGCGGGTCAGGGCCAGAACCCGGCCCGCCAGGCCTCGATCTCAGCCGGCATTCCGGTCGAGACGCCGGCCTGGGGCGTCAACCAACTGTGCGGGTCCGGGCTGCGCTCGGTGGCGCTCGGCTACCAGGCCATCCTCAACGGCGATTCCGACATCGTGGTCGCCGGCGGTCAGGAATCCATGAGCGTCGCGCCGCATTGCGCGCATCTGCGCGCGGGCGTGAAGATGGGCAATTTCGAGATGATCGACACGATGATCAAGGACGGCCTGTGGGACGCCTTCAACGGCTATCACATGGGCAACACCGCCGAGAACGTCGCCAAGCAATGGCAGATCACACGCGCCCAGCAGGACGAATTCGCGGTCAAGTCGCAGAATAAGGCCGAGGCCGCCCAGAAGGCCGGCAGGTTCAAGGACGAGATCACGCCGGTGACGATCAAGAGCCGCAAGGGCGACATCGTTATCGATACCGACGAATATCCCAAGCACGGCACCACGCTCGACGCCATCGGCAAGCTGCGGCCGGCCTTCGACAAGGAAGGCACGGTCACCGCCGGCAACGCGTCGGGCATCAATGACGGCGCCGGTGCCGTGGTGCTGATGAAGGCAAGCGAGGCGCAAAAGCTCGGCAAGTCGCCGCTTGCCCGCATCGTGTCGTGGGCGCAGGCCGGCGTCGATCCGAAGATCATGGGCACCGGCCCGATCCCGGCGTCGCGCGCCGCGCTGAAGAAAGCCGGCTGGAATGTCGGCGACCTCGACCTCATCGAAGCCAACGAGGCGTTCGCGGCGCAGGCTTGCGCCGTCAACAAGGACCTCGGCTGGGACACCGGCAAGGTCAACGTCAACGGCGGCGCCATCGCCATCGGCCATCCGATCGGCGCCTCGGGCACCCGCGTGCTGGTGACGCTGCTCTACGAGATGGGCAAGCGCGATGCGAAGAAGGGCCTCGCCACCTTGTGCATCGGCGGCGGCATGGGCATCGCGATGTGCGTGGAAAGATAGACGGAAAGCGGACGACAGACGACGGATGACGACGACAGAAGAGTGACATGGCTTAATCCCTCTGTCGTCCGTCGTCTGTCGTCCTAAACAAAAGCCATTGGGAGGACTCCATGCCCCGCGTTGCGTTGGTGACGGGTGGTACGCGCGGCATCGGTGCCGCCATTGCCAAGGCGCTCAAGGCGGCCGGCTACACGGTCGCGGCGAACTACGGCGGCAATGACGAGGCCGCACAAAAATTCAAGGCGGAAACCGGCATCGGCGTCTACAAGTGGGACGTCTCCTCGTTCGACGCCTGCGCCGCCGGCATCAAACAAGTCGCGGCTGATCTCGGACCGATCGACGTGCTGGTCAACAATGCCGGCATCACCCGCGATTCCCAGCTGCATCGCATGAAGCCCGAGCAGTGGACGGCGGTGATCAACACCAATCTCAATTCGCTGTTCAATATGTGCCGCAACGTGATCGAAGGCATGCGCGAGCGCAAGTTCGGCCGCATCGTCAATATCTCCTCGATCAACGGCCAGAAGGGCCAGTTCGGCCAATGCAATTACTCGGCGGCCAAGGCCGGCGAGCTCGGCTTCACCAAAGCGCTGGCGCAAGAGAGCGCGCGCGCGGGCATCACCGTCAACGCCATCTGCCCGGGCTACATCAACACCGAGATGGTGCAAGCGGTGCCGAAGGACGTGCTGGAGAAAAGCATATTGCCGCTGATCCCGATCGGCCGGCTGGGCGAACCAGAGGAGATCGCGCGCTGCGTGGTGTTCCTTGCCGCCGACGATGCCGGCCTGATCACCGGCTCGACGCTTACGGCAAATGGCGGGCAGTATTTCGCGTGACTATATATCCGCAGGCTCAGGCATTACGGGCGGCGGGTCATCATGGCGTTGCGACCATCGATCATAGAGCAGCGCGGCGAGCAGATGCTGCCCGTGCTCGATGCGCTGGAGATCGAGCGGGTGCGCCGCTTCGGCGAATGCCGCTCCTTCGCCAAGGGTACGGCGCTCCTCACCATCGGCCATGCCGGGCCTGGCTTGATGGTCATTCTTTCCGGCCGGGTCGAAGTGACCCATGTCGATAAAACCGGCCAGCGCGTCACCATTGTCGGCCACGGGCCCGGCGAATTCATAGGTGAGCTCGCGCAATTGGCCGGACGGCCGGCGCTGGCGGACGTCACCGCCCTGGAGGCGGTGCAGGCTTTGGTCATTCCGCCGGACCGGCTGCGCGCCTTGCTGATCGCCGAGGCCGAGCTCGGCGAGCGCATCATGCGCGCCCTGATCATCCGCCGCGTCGGCCTGTTGGAGACCGGCTCCGGCGGCCCGATCATCGTCGGCCGCGCCGACAACGGCGATGTGCTCCGGCTGCAGAGCTTTCTGCGCCGCAACGGCCAGCCGCAGCAATTGCTCAACCCCGAGACCGATGCCGAGGCCAAGGCGCTGATCGACCGTTTCCATGTCGATCCCGGACAATTGCCGATCGTGCTCTGTCCGGGCGGCCAATTGCTGCGCAATCCGGGCGAGGATGAGTTGGCACGCTGCATCGGGCTGGTCGGTGCGATCGATCCGGATCGCCTCTATGACGTCGCCGTGGTGGGCGCCGGACCGGCGGGCCTTGCCGCGGCGGTTTATGCCGCGTCCGAGGGACTGTCCGCCATCGTGCTCGACAGCCGCGGCTTTGGCGGCCAGGCCGGCGCTTCGGCGCGGATCGAAAACTATCTCGGCTTCCCGACCGGCATCACCGGCCTCGCCTTGATGGCGCGCGCCTACAATCAGGCGCAAAAATTCGGTGCCGAAATGGCGATCCCCGACGAGGTGAGCGCGTTGCGCGCACCGGACGGCGTCGCGCACTTCGTGCTGCAATTGCGCGACGGCGAGCAGGTCAGCACCCGTTCGGTCGTCGTCGCCAGCGGCGCCCGCTATCGGCGGCTCGCCGTGACGAACCTCCACGAATTCGAGTCGTCCAGCGTGCATTACTGGGCCTCGCCGCTGGAGGCCAAATTATGCGCCAAGCAGGACGTCGCGCTGGTCGGCGCCGGTAATTCGGCCGGCCAGGCCGCGGTCTATCTGGCGAGCCAAGGCGCCAAAGTCTGGATGCTGGCGCGCGGCGAGAATCTCGCCGCCAGCATGTCGCGCTATCTGGTCGATCGCATCGAGAGCATGCCGAACGTCGAAGTGGTGACCGGCGCCCAAATCAGCGCCCTTGAAGGCAGCAATGGAATTTTGGAGGCCGTGCGCTGGCGCGTCGGCGCCACCGGCCAAGAGGTGCGACGCGACATTCGCCACCTGTTTCTGTTCATCGGCGCCGAGCCGAACACCGATTGGCTTGCCGGTTCCGGCGTCGCGCTCGATGCCAAGCGTTTTGTGCTGACCGGTGCCGATGCCGGCGATCATCATCACCCGTTGGAGACCAGCCGGCACGGCGTGTTCGCCATCGGCGACGTTCGTGCAACCTCGATCAAGCGCGTCGCCGCGGCGGTCGGCGAGGGCGCCCAGGTGGTGGCCGCGTTGCACTCCTACTTGGGCGCAACCGCGGGCGAGCCGGCTACGGCGCCCAGCCCTTTGGCGCCAGCTCGAGGTGCTTGAAGTCAAAGCCCGGCGCCACAGTGCAGCCGCAGAGCGTCCAATTGCCGAGCGTTTGCGCCGCCTGCCAGGCCTGAGCCGGCACCACGGCCTGCGGCCTTTCGCCGTGCGCAAGATTGCTGCCAAGCATCACATATTTGATGCGTCCCTCGCCGTGCGAGATTTCCAGCTTGAGCGGCGCGCCGGCGTACCAGTGCCAGACCTCGGCGGCATCGATCCTATGCCAGTGCGAGCGCTCGCCGCGCGCCAGCAGAAAATAGATCGCGGTCGATGCGGCGCGGGCGTTCTCGACCTGCCGCATATCGCGAAACATCTCGCGGAAATGGCCGCCCTCCGGATGCGGTTTCAGATCGAGCAGCCGGATGACGTCGCCAGCGGTCAGGCTTTTGTTGCTCAAAACCGGTTCTTCCGCTCGCGGATTTCCGCGAACACCTGCCACGCCGGTTTGCCAGCCAGGCCGAGCGATTTCGCCACCTCGGCATCGTCGGCGCGCAGGAACGGATTGGCCGCCTTCTCCGCCCCGATCGTCGCCGGAATGGTCGGCTTGCCGGCGGCGAGAAGCTTCTTGACTTCTTCGGCGCGCGCGGCGAGCGCCTTGTTGTTCGGCTCGACGGTCTTGGCGAAGCGGATGTTGGCATCGGTATATTCGTGACCGCAATAAAATTGCGTGTCGTCGGGCAGGCCGCGCAATTTGAGCAGCGACTGCCACATCATTTGCGGATTGCCTTCGATCACCCGGCCGCAGCCGATCGAGAACAGCGTGTCGCCGACGAAGGCGAGCTTGTCCGCCGCAAAGAAATAGGAGATGTGGCCGGCGGTGTGGCCGGGCGTGTCGATGACGCGGCCGCCGAGGCCGCCGACGCGCACGGTGTCACCCTCGCCGACCGTTTCGTCCACATGCGCGATGCGCGCCGCCTCGGCGCGTGGCGCGACGACGCGGCATGGGTGATGGCTTTTCAGTTCGCCGATGCCCTGGGTGTGATCGGCGTGATGATGCGTCACCAGGATGTCGCTCAGCCGCCAGCCGGTCTTTTGCAGCGCCGCCTCGACCGGCGCCGCTTCCGGCGCATCGATCGCCGCGGTGGCGCCGCTTGCCGGATCGTGGATGAGCACGCCGAAATTGTCCTTCAGGCAGGGGAACAGATAGGTCTGCGCGGCCATGACACCCCGTCATTCCGGGGCGCGGGCGGGGCGCCCGCGAGCCCGGAATCCATAGTCACAATCGGTTAGAGTAGGCATTCCGCACCATTAACCGCAAGGTCAGGGGGCTATGGATTCCGGGCTCGCGCTTTCAGCGCGCCCCGGAATGACGTGCTATTTTGTCCCTCATGGATGTCGTCGACCTGCGCAACTTTTACGCCCAGCACCTTGGCGTCGTGGCCCGGCGCTTTATCGGCCGCGGCATCCGCGCGCGCTGGAAGGACACCCATGCGCTGCGCGTGCTTGGCATCGGCTATGCCACGCCCTATCTCGGCCTGTTCCGCGAGGAGGCCGAGCGCTGCCTTGCCTTGATGCCGGCGCCGCAGGGCGTCGTGCGCTGGCCGTCGAGCCGGCCGGCGCTGGCCGCTCTGGTCGAGGAGGACGAGCTGCCGCTGACCGATTCCGCGGTCGATCGCGTGTTGCTCGTCCACGCGCTGGAAATGTCGTCCGACCCGATCGGATTGTTACGCGAAGTGTGGCGCGTTCTCGCCGGCGGCGGCCGTCTGCTCGTGGTCGTGCCCAACCGGCGCGGCGTCTGGGCGCGCATCGACACCACGCCGTTCGGTCACGGCCGGCCCTATTCGCGGTCGCAGATCATGCAGCTCCTGCGTGAAGCCTGGTTCACACCGACCGGCTGGGACGAGGCGCTTTACGTGCCGCCGATCCCGCGCGGCTGGTTCCTGCGCTCCGCGGTGGCCTGGGAGCGCGCCGGCGCCACGTTCGCCTCGCCGTTCGCCGGCGTGCATATCGTCGAAGCGACCAAACAGGTGTACCGCGCCATTCCGGCGCCGCGGCGCGAGAAGCGGCGCCTCGTTCCCGCGCTCGAGCCGGTGCTGGCGCCGTCGCCGGGCGCGGCGGCGATGCGCTGAGAGGACGACGGCATGAGGAAATTTCTAAAATGCACGATGGCGGCCCTCGCGCTGCTAGGCGTGGCGGCCGCGGTGCCCAATGCATGGTCGCAAACCGGACGCACGATCCGCATCGTCCTTGGCGTGCCGCCGGGCGGCAGCATCGACTTTCTCGCCCGCCTCCTGGCCGACCAGATTTCCAACGCCGCCGGCCAGACCATGATCGTCGAAAGCAAGCCGGGCGCCGGCGGCATCATCGCCGCCGAAGCGGTGGCGCGCGCTGCGCCCGACGGCAATACGCTTCTGATCAACAACAACGGCACCCTCATCAGCGCGATCCTGCGCAAGGTGAATTACGATCCGATCGCAAGCTTCGAGCCGATCTGTTATCTGGTCACGACGCCGCAACTCATCGTCGTCAACAGCGCCTCGCCCTATCGCACGCTGGCCGAGCTTTTGGACGCTGCGCGCGCAAAACCGGGGGAGCTGTCGATCGCCAGCGTCGGGCCCAACACCACGCAGCATATCGGCATCGAACGGCTCAAACGCCTGGCCGGCGCCAATCTGACCTATGTGCCCTATCCGGGCGGCTCGACCACCATCAATGCGCTGCTCGGCGAGCACATTACCTCGGCCGTGCTGAACTGGTCGGAAATCGGCGAGCACATCATCGCCGGCAAGGCCCGCGCGTTGGCGACCATGGCGCCGGCGCGCATCGAGCCGCTGCCCGACCTGCCGACGGTGGCGGAATCCGGCTACCGGGATTTCGAAACCGACGTCTGGTTCGGCGTCACCGCGCCGGCAAAGACGCCGAAGGAAACCGTCGCGCAGCTGATCGATTGGTTTCGCGCCGCCCTGGCTGCGCCGCAGGTTAAGGCCAAGCTCACCGCGCAGGCGTTGTATCCGCATCCGAAATGCGGCGCCGACTTCGACGCGCATCTGCGGCGGCAGAAGGACCTATACACGCAGCTGATTCACGACCTCGATTTCAAGACGGAATAACGCAGCCATCACGCCGCGAACGGCACCCAGGCGCGCTGTACCGCCGGCCGCGCCTCGATCGCATCGTGCCAGCGCTTCACATTGGCGTAATCGTTCAGCCCGATGTCCCGCACGCCGTGGATGTGCACGTCCGAATACATGGTCATGTCGGCGATCGAATAGTCGCCGCCGAAATATTCGTGTGACGCCAGGTGCCGGTCGAGGATGCCGAGCATGTCGCGCAGGTTGGCCTCGTAGTGCTGCTGCGCCGGCGGCGCCTTGATCGGGGAACGTATCGTCCAGTGGCCGAACTGCTGCGCCAGCGTGGTGAAGGTGGCCGAGCCATAGAACAGCCATTGGTCGACTTTGGCCCGGGCCGCCGCGTCGCGCGGATAGAACTTGCCCGACTTCTCCGCGAGATATTTGAGGATCGCGCCGGACTCGCAGACCGTGACCTCCGCGCCGCCCGGTCCATCGTGATCGACGATGGCCGGAATCTTGTGGCCGGGGCTGATCTTCATGAAGTCGGGCGCCATCTGCTCCTTCTTGCGCAGATCGATCGGAATAATTTTGTGCGGCAGCCCGGTTTCCTCCAGCATCATGCGCGGCTTGTAGCCGTTGTCGGTAATCCAGGTGTAGCAATCGATCATGTCGTTCCTCCCGAACTTGTCAGCCATTGTGATCCAATCTGGGTTTTGAGTCGCGACTTTAATGCGGCCATGGCTCCGCGGTGACCGCCGCGGCATCGGCGCCGATGAAGTCCGGCAGATTATCCTGACCGCCGTCTTGCAGCGCTTCAAGTAGCGCCTTCTTGATTTCAGCGACCAGCCCGAGGCCGCGGAACACCAGGCCGGAATAAACCTGAATGAGGCTCGCGCCGGCGCGGATCTTGGCCAGCGCGGTGGCGCCGGAATCGATGCCGCCGGCGCCGATCAGCGGGAATACGCCCTCCACCCGGACATAGGTCTCGGCCAACATGCGGTTGGCGAGCGGAAAAAGCGGCCGGCCCGACAGGCCGCCGGCCTCCTTGGCGATTTCAGTCTCCAGCAAAGTCGGCGGCCGCGTCACGGTGGTATTGCCGACGATCATGCCGTCGATCCGGCGCGAACGGGCGATGCCGACGACGTCGTCGAGGTCGCCCAAGGCAAGATCAGGCGCGATCTTCAACAGCACCGGCGTCGGGCCGGCATTCCGCGATACCCGCTCGCGGGCATCGACCACGCGGGCCAAAAGATCGTCGAGCACGGAGGCCTGCTGCAGATCGCGCAGGCCCGGCGTATTGGGCGAGGAAATATTGACGGTGACGTAGCTCGCCACCGCGGCGAAGCGCTCGATCAGCCGCACGTAATCGGCGACGCGGTCCGCCGAATCCTTGTTGGCGCCGACATTGACGCCGACGATACCCCCACCCCACCGTCCCCCGCTTGCGCGGGAGGGAAGGGAGGGGGCGGTGCGGGCGGCGAGGCGCTTGAGCGCGGCATCGGCGCCCTGCGAATTGAAGCCGAGCCGGTTGATCACGCCGTGGTCGGCATCGAGCCGGAACAGCCGCGGCCGCGGATTGCCGGGTTGCGGTTCTGGCGTGATGGTGCCGACTTCGACGAAGCCAAAGCCTACGCGCAGCAAGGCGTCGGGCACCTCGGCATTCTTGTCGAAGCCGGCGGCGATGCCGACCGGATTGGGAAAATTCAACCCGAACACCCGCAGCGCCAGCCGCTTGTCGTCGCGCGGCGCCGGCGGCAACGGCGCAAATTTCAGCATTTTGATCGCGGCGCCGTGGGCGTCTTCCGGATCGAGCGCGCGCAGGAACGGCCGGGCGAGGCGGTCGAGGAAGCCGATCACGGTTTTAGCTCCGGAAAAACCCGCCGGCCGTCGATTTCATCGGGCAACGGCCGCACCCAACGCACCGCCGACAGCGGCAGCGCCGCGTAGAGATGCGGAAACAGATCGTTGCCGCGGGAGCGCTCCCATCGCAGCGCCGGGCCGAGTGCGTCGCCGTCCACCGCGACCAGCATCAAGCCGTGCTGTCCGGCGAAATGCTTGGCCGCCGTCCCGGCAACCTGCGCCGCGGTCGAGAAATGGATGAAGCCGTCGCGCAAATCGACGTCCGATCCGCGAAATGCGCCCGCAGCTTCGGCCGCGCGCCACGCTTCCCGCTCGCAGATTTTGTAGATCGTCGTCACCGGTGATCCATGGGCGCGTCGCGCGCGTCGCGACCCTATCGGCCCTTGAGCGCCGAGGCAATAATTCCTATCATTAGGGGGTCGTAACGGGGGTGCTGATGCTGACGCACGCGCAGGTCTGGTTGGCGATCGATCGACTTGCCAAGCGGGCCGGACTTTCGGCATCGGGCCTCGCCCGCCGTGCCGGCCTCGACCCGACCACGTTCAACAAATCGAAGCGCATCACGGCGTCCGGCCGCGCCCGCTGGCCGTCGACCGAATCGATCAGCAAGGCGCTGGCGGCGACCGGCACCAGCATCGAGGTGTTTGTCGGCTTGATCCAGGGCGCCGGCGCCGACACGCCGACTCGCGGCGTGCCGCTGCTCGGCTTCGCCGAGGCCGGCGACGGCGGCTATTTCGACGACGGCGGCTTCCCGGCGGGCGCCGGCTGGGACGAGATCGCGTTTCCCGCGGTCGACGACGCGCACGCCTATGCGCTGGAAATCTCCGGCCAGTCGATGGAGCCGGCCTATCGCGACGGCGACGTCATCCTGGTGTCGCCGGGGGCGCCGATCCGCCGCGGCGATCGGGTCGTGGTCAAGACCAAGGGCGGCGAGGTGATGGCGAAAGAGCTCAAACGCTCCACGGCGAAAGCGATCGAGCTGAAATCGCTCAACGCCCAACACCCCGACCGTACCATCGCCACGACCGACGTGCAGTGGATGGCGCGGATTTTGTGGGCGAGCCAGTGAGCCGCCCGTCGTCCCCGCGAAAGCGGGGACCCATAGCCACAGCCTGCGCAATGCCCTCTCTGCCTGGGATTATGGATTCCCGCTTGCGCGGGAATGACGAGAATTACCCGTGCCACCACAATAGGCCGGCGCGGAACAGATAGACGATACTGACGGCGAAGATGATGCGCCGCGTCCATTGCCGAAAACCGTGATCGGTCATGCGCTCGATGACGAACGGCGCCAACGAGGTAGCGGCGATGGCGAGCGCAATGGCGGGCGCCAGCATCCATTTCGGCACATTCGCCATGCCCGACACCGTGACGAAATAGGCGATGCGCACGATGTGGCTGAGCGACTGCACCGTGGCCTTGGTGGCGTTGGTGGTCTTGCGGTCAAGCATGCTCTTCTGAAAGACGATGTCGAGGAACAGGCCGCCGACGCCGGCCAGCACCTGGATGATGGTGGTAAGCACGCCGGTGATGAACGGCACGCCGCGCCATTCGATGTTCGGTCGCCACGCGCGCGGCAGCGCCTCGATGGCGAACGGCATCAGGCCGAGGCTCAGATAGACCATCATCTTGTTGGGCACGAACTTGATCGCATACATGGCGGCGAATGCGAGCGCCGCGCCGACCACGTATTTGGCAAAGATCGGCCAGCGCACATAGTGCCGCCACTGATAGGCGCGCCAGCCGTTGGCGCAGAACTGGATGATCGAGAACAGGATCATCGCGCTGGCGACGTCGAAATAAGCGATCAGCACGCCAAGCAGGATCATGCCGCCGGCCATGCCGAACACGCCGGAGATGAAGGACGAGGCCAGGATGGTGAGGGCGAGGAGAACGTAGGAGAAGATTGTCATTCAAGGCAAAAGATCATTCGCGGCGGGGGGAAGGATAAAATTTACGCCGACCTTGCCAGCGCGCCGTCGATCATGTCGACGGTGTTCTTGATGCCGTAGGCGGCGACGAAGGAGCCGAAGCGCGGACCTTTCTCCTGGCCGAGCAGCACCTGATAGAGCATGTTGAACCAGTCGAGCGAGACGCCGGGCTTGCCGTCCTTGCCCTTCTTTTTCGGGTCGAGGAACGGCTCACGGCGGCCGACCTCGTAGACCACGTCCTGGATCGCTTCCGCCGGCGCGTCGGGCGGCAGCTGCGACAGCGCATCGCGCAGGTCGATCAACGCGGCGCGCGCGCTCGCGCTCGGCTCGCGAAATTTTTTCGCCGGCAGCACGAAATCGCGGAAATAGTGGATGGCGTATTCGACCATCGCGGCGAGATGCGGGTGCGTCTCTTTGGTCACGCCCGGCCGGTAGCGGCCGATGAACCCCCATAAAGTCTCAGCATTCTCGGCATTCGACGCGGTGACCAGCGACAGCAGCATGGCGAACGGCACCGGGTTGTCGGGCTTGGGCGGCGCGCCACTGTGGATGTGCCAGACCGGATTGCCGAGCTGCTCCTTGGCGCCCTGCCGCGGATAGGCATCGAGAAATTGCAGATAGTCGTCGACATGGCGCGGGATGACGTCGAAATAGAGCCGTTTCGCCGCCTTCGGCTCGCGATACATGAACAGCGACAGGCTTTCGGGGCTGGCATAGCGCAGCCATTCGTCGATGGTCAGCCCGTTGCCTTTCGACTTCGAGATTTTCTGGCCGTTCTCGTCGAGGAAGAGCTCGTAATTGAAACCTTCGGGCGGCGTGCCGCCAAGCGCGCGGCAGATTTCGCCGGACAGCTTGACCGAATCGATCAAATCCTTGCCGGCCATTTCGTAGTCGATGCCGAGCGCGACCCAGCGCATCGCCCAATCCGGCTTCCATTGCAGCTTGCAGCGCCCGCCGGTGACCAGCGTGGTGACGCGCTCCTTGGTATCCGGATCCTCGTAGGTGATGGTGCCGGCCTTGGCATCGTGCGCCACGACCCGCACCTGCAGCACGATGCCGCTGCGCGGCGAGATCGGCAGAAACGGCGAATAGGACTCGGCGCGCTCCTCGCGCAGCGACGGCAGCATGATGTTCATCACCGCGTCGAAACGCTCCAGCACTTTCAGCAGCGCCGCGTCGAACCGGCCGGACGTGTAGCAGTCGGTCGACGACATGAACTCGTAGTCGAAGCCGAACTGATCGAGAAAGGCGCGCAGCCGCGCGTTGTTGTGGGCGGCGAAGCTCGAATGGGTGCCGAACGGATCGGGCACCTTGGTCAGCGGCCTGCCGAGATGCTGCGCCACCATTTCCTTGTTCGGCACGTTATCCGGAACTTTGCGCAAGCCATCCATGTCGTCGGAGAACGCGATCAGCCGGGTCTTGATCTTGTCGTCGGTGATGACGCGAAAGGCGTGGCGCGCCATGGTGGTGCGCGCCACTTCGCCGAACGTGCCGATATGCGGCAGGCCGGACGGGCCATAGCCGGTCTCGAAGATCACCGCGTCCTTCGGCCGCCGCTTCAGCCGCGCCACGATCTTGCGCGCCTCCTCGAACGGCCAGGCATGGGACCGCTCGGCCAGTTCGCGCAAGTTCGCGGGGCTTTCGATCACGTCAGCGGACATCCGTATACCCTTAGAACTTTATCGCTGACGTATCAAAACGGATTGATCGGAAAATAGCGCAGCCACAGGTCGGTGAAGCTGCCCTTCTCCCATTGCCGGAACAGCGCCCAGTTCAAGGCCTGCCGCAACAGGTCGTTGCCGCGCTTGACCGCGATGCCGATGCCTTCGCCGAAAAAGCGGCTTTCCAGGAACGGGCCGCCGCGGAAGGCGCAGCAGCCGCCGGAGTCGGTGCCGTTGAGCCAGAAGGCGAGCGCGATGCCGTCGCCGAACAACAGGTCGACGTCGCCGTTGCGCAGCGCCGCGCGCGCCGCGTCGGCGTTGGGATAGGGCCGCAACTCGGCCTCGGTGAACATCTGCTTCAGATAAGCTTCGTGCGCAGTGCCGGCGACCACGGCGATCTTCTTGCCCTCGAGCAGTTCCGGCAGCACCTCGCCGATGCCGCTGTCGAGGCGCGCCACGAAGCGCGCCGGCGTGCGGTAATAGGGATCGGTAAAATCGGCGCGGCGGCGCGTCTCGGCAGTGGGCGCGATCGAGGCGATCACGGCGTCGCCGCGATTGTCGTTGAGCGCGTCGAGCAGCGTGTCGAAGCGGCGCGCCTGGATGGTGCAGGTCGCCTTGATCTCGTCGCAGAGCAGCCGCGCCAGGTCGACGTTGAAGCCGGCCGGGTTGCCGTCCGGCCCGGCATAGTCGAACGGCGGATAGTCCATTTCGGTGAGGAAGCGGATGGTCTGCAGACGGCTGAGATCGGGCCGCTCGGGCCGGCGCCGCGGGTCCCAGAAGCCGGGAACCGCAACGCTGCGCTGCTGGACGGTGCTGTTCTGCGCCGCTGCCGGCGGCGCCGCAAACAGGACGGAACCCAGCGCGCCGGTAATGCCGAGGGCCAACCGGAGCAAGGTTGCAAGCCAACATATGCTGTAACGAGGCATCACCATTCCAGATTGCATAAACGCCGACCGTTGCGGGAGTCTTGAAGCGCGCGTCGCAGCCCACTGCGCCGGGGCTTAGAACATGAGCGGGGAAAGGAAAAGGCGCCTTTTCCGGAAAACAACGCAGCCTGGAAACCGCGTCAATTTCCAGGGTGTGCGCGATGCGCAAGCGGGCAAGGACCGGACGGCCCGGCAAACCGCGGCAACCAGACGCTGGATTTAGGAAAGACGCTGCCCTTCCGGCAGGCCGCCCATCAGTTCGGCCTCGATGGCGGCCAGCTCCAATAAATACGACAAGGTCTCGCAGCCGTCGGTGCGCGCGAGACGAGCCAGCTCCTTGGTCAGCTCGCCGATATATCGGGCGGACGGACGCGGCCTATCGTTGACGTGGATGGGTCTGATACGATGCGCAGGCATTAAGCGGCCGATCGGCGGAGAAGGACTTCGCATCTACAAAACATCACTACGCCACGATATTGCATGAACCGCGGCTCATTTGCACGAGGCTGCAAGCATTTTTGTTCTTGATGCCCCATCAATATCGCCCGGCTTCAATGATTTCATCCGGCGCGGTGCAGTTCGTGCGTCCGCACGCGCGGTGCACGGCACCAACAAGTCCTTCAACGTCCGCAACAGCGGCGCGTAGCGGTCGGCCCGGCATCATGCCACAACTTTTTGGCGCGACGCCTGTCAGGAATCGCCTGACGCCACAATCGCTTCGACCAGACGAACGACCGAACGCCGAAGGCTGGCGTCCTTGATCTTTATAAAGGCCCGGACCAGCGCATGGCCGTCGGCATTGCCGAGAAAGTCGGTGATGTAGGCCAGCGACGGGCCCTCGCTGCCCTTTCGTGCGCCGCCGTAAGAATGCGGCGCGCCCTCGAAGAAGAACGGCACCGGAACCTCGAGAATATGCGAGATTTCCTGCAGCCGGCTGGCGCTGATGCGGTTGGTGCCTTTCTCGTATTTTTGGACTTGCTGGAAGGTCAGGCCGAGCTGGTCGGCGAGGCGTTCCTGGCTCATGTGCAGCATGAGGCGTCGCATGCGGACGCGGCTGCCGACATACTTGTCGGTCGGATTGGGGAATTTGACGGACATCATGAATCTCCGGGGGCCCCTCGCTTGCAGTCCTGTCCCTTTTTAATTCCGAAAGCAATCCCCGGTTGCAAGTTTTCCGCCGATTGTTTCTGCGCGTATTCGTGCCACGCATGGCCGCTGAGCCGCAATGTCCGGACGACGGCCCGGCATTCTCACGCCCGGACATCCCCCACCGGTTTCCAGCTAGGCGGTTTCTAAAGATAGCGCCGCAAATCGGCGGCCGCGGCATCGGCGGTTCGCTTCGTGTCGAAGGGCGCGACGAATTGGCCGTCCTTGTCCATCAAATAGACCACGGCGGTATGGTCCATCGTGTAGTCGCCGCCCGGCAGCTCGACCTTCTTGGCGTAGACCCGGTACGCCTTGATCGCCGCATCGACCGACGCCCGATCCCCGGTCAGCCCGCGCAGATGCGGATCGAAATTGGACAGATAGTCCTTGAGCACCGCCGGCGTGTCGCGCTCCGGATCGACCGTGATGAACAAAGCGCCCGTACGATCCGCGTCGGGCCCGAGCTTGCGCAGAACCTGCGAGATATCGAACAAGGTCGTCGGGCAGATGTCGGGACAGTGGGTGAAGCCGAAAAACACCAGGAACGGGTGACCCTTCATGTCCTGGTCGGTCACCGGCTTGCCGTTCTGGTCTTCAAGGTGAAACGGCCCGCCGACGCCGGCGACGGCCTGGCCGATCGGCGACGGCACATGTTTGCTGACAACCAGGATGGCGCCGAAGAACAGCACGAGGCCGCTCAGGAATGCGGCGAGCAGCAGCGCGACGCGGGATGTTTTGTCGTTCACCGGTGTTCTCCGCTCATCCGAAGCATGCGGCAAAGCCGGCCCGGATGGTTTCAAAAAAGACCGTCGCCCCGTAATGCGCCCAGAGCAGCACCGTGCCCAAAAGCGCAAGCACAACCACCGCGCCGGCCAGCAACAGCGGCCGCGACATCGAAGGCGAACGGGGTGCAACGGTCTCGGGCATCGGCAAAGTCCCGGCTAGCCCGTACATAAGCCGGAACCCGACGAGCGACAACCGCGGCCGGTGTCGCGCCTGCGCAGGGCCGTCCCGTGCTTACTGGCAGGGGTGATAGAACGCCGTAAGCTCGTGGCCGCGCAGCTGAATGAGCCTCGGCGTCAGGCCGCCGTGATGCCCGATCCAGGCGCGAATCTGCGCCGGATAGAGCCGCATTACCAGCGCGCTGCCGGCGCGGGTCGGTACCAGTTCGCGCGACGTGTCATCGTAGTAGGAGGCGGCATGGAACCCGAGCACCGCGCGCTGGGTGACGCAGACGTGGTCGCGCGGCACGATCCCGGTCAGCAAGGTGCAGGCCGACAGGCATGGACCGTCGATGACGATACGCTCGCCGGAGGCGCGCGCCGCCTCGAATTTTCGAATGTAGGAGGAGACTTCACCGCCCGGATCGCCGACGATGCGGATCTCCGCCAACGCAATGGAAGGCGCCACGATGGACGACGCCCAAAAGCCAACGACTGCCGACGCTAGCGCGCCGGCCAAAGCGACCTGCCATTTCATGGGTCACCCTCTCCCCGTTCAATCGTACGCGACCCTGCCGTCGCATTATGGCAAGACTTCGAGGATGCGTTAAGTTTAATTGCAAGCGTCGCGGCGTTTTCAGCGCTTTCTTTTCGGCCCGGTTCCACACCGCGCCTGAGCGCTCGCCCGCGCGCACGGCGCCTGCCGCGCTCAGGCGCGGACGACGGCAAAAAGGGGTGCTATAAGGAACCGACGATTGCAGACGCGGAGGCGGAACCGACCATGGCGCGGGATTTCGAGGATCATTGCTGGAAAGACGTCATCGACGCCGACACTATCGCGATCTACCAGGCCTATCGGCGCAAAACCTATATCGGCGACAATCCCGCAGTGCTCGCCATCGACCTCTACAACAAGGCCTATCAGGGCGGGAATCGTCCGGTACGCGAGGTCGATCGGGAGTTTTCCGGTTCCTGCGGCGAGCAAGCCTGGAAGGCGCTGCCGCTCACCCAGAAGCTGTTCGCCGCGGCGCGGCGCGCCCACGTGCCGGTGATCTACACGACCCGCCACGTCGATACAGGCGGCGTGCAATCGACCAACCGCACCATGGGCCGGCAGCGCGACGACATTTACGACATCAAGGCGGAACTGGCCCCGCTGCCGGGCGAGCTCGTGATCTACAAGGAGCGCGCCTCGGGTTTCTTCGGCACACCGCTGATCGCGCACCTGCAGCAGCAACGGATCAATTCGCTGATCATCTGCGGCGAGAGCACGTCGGGCTGCGTGCGCGCCTCCACCGTGGACGCCTTCTCCTACGGTTTCCACAACGTCGTAGTCGAGGAATGCACCTACGACCGCTCGATGATCAGCCACAAGGTCAATCTGTTCGACCTGCATCACAAATATGCCGACGTGATGCACATCGACGAAGTTCTGGCCCATCTCGACGGCCTCGCCATCGAGCGCAAAGTGGCCTGAAGGCCGTCATTGCGAGGAGCGAAGCGACGAAGCAATCCAGTCTCTGCGCCGCCGCACTGGATTGCTTCGCTGCGCTCGCAATGACGAAATCCGATCAACCCGTCCGAATAACCAATCAAAATAGGGCTTCCCATGTCCACGACCGCTGCGCGCCGCACCAACGTCCCCGATTACACCACCGCCTATTATTTCCTCGAGGGCCTGACCGAAATCGGCATCGACTATCTGTTCTGCAATTTCGGCACCGATCACGCGCCGATCATCAACGAGATGGCGCATCGCCGCCAGCGCGGCGAAGCCATGCCGGGCGTGGTGCGCTGTCCGCATGAGAACACCGCCGCCCACATGGCCGCGGGCTATGCCTTCGTCACCGGCCGCGGCCAGGGCGTGCTGGTGCATGTCGACGTCGGCACCGCCAACACCGCCAACGCCATGCATAACATCTACCGCAGCCGCCTGCCGGTGCTGCTGATGGCCGGCAAGGCGCCCTATACGGTCAACGACGAGCTGGTCGGCTCGCGCGACACCTACGTGCATTTCATCCAGGAGCCGTTCGACCAGGCGAGCCTGGTGCGGCCCTATCTGAAATGGGAATGGACCCTGCCCTCCGGCGTCGTGGTCAAGGAAACGCTGCGCCGCGCCCATTCGATCATGCAGAGCGAGCCGCGCGGCCCGGTCTATCTGATGATGCAGCGCGAGACGCTGACGCAACGCTGGAAGAGCGACGAAATCCGCAGCTATTCCGAAGATCAATTTGCCGCGACCGGCGGCGGCGGCGCCGATCCGAAGCTTGTTGCCGCGCTCGCCGCCAAGCTGCTCACGGCGGAAAATCCGATCCTGATCACCGGCTATGCCGGGCGCCACGAGCAAGCGTCCAAGGCGATCGACGCGCTGGCGCAATTCGCCGGTATCGCGGTGTACGAAGCCAATATGACCAACAATATCTCCCACGACAGCCCGTGCTTCGTCGGCTTTTCGCCCGACAAGGCGGTGCCGGCTGCCGACGTCGGCCTTCTGGTCGACGTCGACGTGCCGTGGTTCCCGAGCGACGTGAAGCCGAAAGAGAAGTCGTACTGGGCGCACATCGACATCGATACGCTCAAACCCGGCTCGCCGATGTGGACGTTCCCGGGCAATCTGCGCATGCAGGGCGACAGCGGGCGCATCCTCGAACAGGTGCTCGACGAACTGAAGGCGAAAGCCACGCCGCGCTTCAAGGCCGCCGCTGCCGCGCGCCTCGGCCGCATCAAGGATTTACGCGACGAGCGCACCGCGCGCGCCGCAAAGCTAGCGGCGGACAAAGGCAAACCCGGCGCCATCAATCCGCATTACCTGATGGCGGAGCTCGGCAAGGTGCTCGACGACGACGCCATCATCTTCAACGAGGGTGTTACCAATGCCGGCGCGGTGCTGCTGCAGATTCCGCGCAGCCAGCCCAACACCACGATGCGCTCCGGCGGCGGCGGGCTCGGCTGGTCCGGCGGCGTGGCGCTCGGCGCAAAACTCGCCGCGCCCGAGCGGATGATGGTGCAGATCTCCGGCGACGGCGGCTTTTATTTCGGCAATCCGAGCTCGGTATTCGCGGTGTCGCAGCAATACAAGCTGCCGATCTTTTCCATCGTCATGGACAATACCGGCTGGAACGCGGTGAAGCAGTCGACGCTGCGCGTGTTTCCGGAAGGCGAGGCCAAGGCGGCGAGCGAGTTCGAGTCTCACTTGGCGCCCAAGGTCGCCTTTACCAAGGTCGGCGAGGCGTTCGGGGCATACGGCGAGGAGGTCGGCGACCCCGCCGACGTAGCGGCCGCGATCGCGCGCTGCCTCAAGGAAGTGCGCGGCGGCCGCTCGGCGCTGCTGCACGCGCGGGTGACGAAATTGTAGCCGCGGTCGAGCGGAGTAACGACAGACCGGGATCGCGAACGTCCGGCGCTTCGAAGGCTATGACCGATGTTTATTTTGATTGCAGCGCCATGGCGTTGCACCTGCGCTCGCCATTTGCCAACGGACTGATATCGACCTATCCTCGAAGCCTCCCGTTCAGACGGTATCCGGATGATGCGTACCACCGATGCCGTGCACCTCGGATTGATGCTTGCGGCGCTGGCTATCACCTATGTCGTGCCGTTTGAGCTGTTGTTGCTGTCCTATGTGGTGCTCGGCCCGGCGCATTATTTCACCGAGATTTCCTGGCTGCACGACCGCAAATATTTTCTGCCGCCCTATCGCAGTATCCCGCTCGGGCTTGTCGTCGTTGCTGTGGTCGCGGCGCTGATCGACAATGCGGCATGGTTCGGCTTCGTCATCTGGATGGCGTTTGTCGCCTGCGCGCTATTGACCGCCACCACCGCGGCGCAGAGCGCCATCCTGACCGCCATTGCGGTCGGCGTGACCGCGGTCATGGCCGCGAACGGATCGTCACTGGCGGTGCTCGGCATATTGCTGCCGACCTTGATCCACGTGTCGCTGTTCACGCTGGTGTTCATGACATTGGGTGCGTACCGCTCCGGCAGCAAGGCGCAGGCGTTTTTGGTTATCATCTATCTGATGGCGATTGGCATCATCCTCGCAGCGCCGCCGTCGGCCGCGACGCAAATCCCGGCCTTCGCCAAGGCCGGACAGGAATATTTCGGCAATGTCGGTCCGGCGCTGGGGCGGCTTCTCGGTATCGGGAATCTGAGCCTCGATACGCGGCTGACCAGCCTGCTCGCCTTCGTCTACACCTACCACTACCTCAATTGGTTCATTAAAGCCGACGTGATCCGGTGGGCCGAGATTCCGAGGCCGCGCCTGGCGCTGGTTGCCGCCGCCAGCGCCGCCTCGACCGCGCTTTATTTCTACAATTACGCATTCGGCTTCACGGTGCTGCTGGCGCTCAGTCTCGTGCACGTGGTGCTGGAATTCCCGCTCAACAGTCTTGCCATACGTCAACTCGGCGCCGCCATCGGCCAAGGGTTCACGCAGCGCCTGCACCGGCGGGCGTGAGGGCGCGAGGGGCCGGGACCGATCGACGTGCTGTTTTCGTCGAGCGCGTTCCTGTTCTATTTCCCGGCTTCGCGTCGAAAATTTACTGGGAAGGGCTAAAGACACCGGGCCGAAACCGGACGAAAATGCCAGGCATGCCGACCGACCAGGGAGGAACCGACATGATCCGCCGTATCGTCGCCGTTCTGGCTTCGCTGTGTTTCATTTTGGCATCGGCGCCGTCGCATGCTCAATCCGGCGATGTCATCGTTGTGAAGAAGACGTTCGAGCTGCCGACCTACACCACCGTGGCGGGCAGCACGATCAAGTCGGTGAGGATCGGATGGGAAGCTGCCGGCACGCTCAATGCCGATAAGTCGAATGCGATTCTCGTCACCCACTACTTCTCGGGCACCAGCCACGCGTTCGGCAAATATACGCCCGCCGACCAGGTTGCCGGCTACTGGGATGCGATCATCGGGCCCGGCAAGGCCATCGACACCAACAAATACTACGTGCTGTCGTCCGATACGCTGGTGAATCTCAATGCCAAGATGGCCAACGTGGTGACGACGGGGCCTGCGAGCATCAATCCCGACACCGGCAAGCCCTACGGCATGAGCTTTCCGGTGGTCGGCATCGAGGATTTCGTCCGAGTCCAGAAGGCGCTGATCGACAGCCTCGGCATCAAGAAACTCAAGGCGGTGGTCGGCGCCTCGATGGGCGGATTGCAGGCCTATCAATGGGCGGCAAGCTATCCGGACAGCGTCGATCGCATCGTCGCGGTGGTCGCCACCAGCAGCGCCGAGCCGTTTCTCATCGGCTGGCTCGACATGTGGGCGCAGCCGATCCGGCTCGATCCGAAATGGAATAACGGCGACTATTACGACAAGGAGCCGCCGCTCGAGGGCCTCAAAGCCGCGCTCGAGATCGTAACCCTGCAGGCCAATAGCTGGGAATGGGCGCGCAAGACGTTCGGAACGGCGCCGGCCGAGCCAGGCAAGGATCCGGCGAAGGCGATCGCGAACAAGTTCAAGATCGAAGCGGTTCTCGAGCAAACGGCGGCGGCACGCGCCGCCGTGGCCGATGCCAATCATTTTCTTTATCTGTGCCGGGCCAATCAGCTCGCCAAGGTCGACCCCGCAACCGTCAAGGTACCCGCGCTGGTGCTCTATGCGCCCAACGACCTGGTGTTCTACGAGCCGATTGTTCAGGAGACGATACGCAGGATTGGCGACGCCGGCACGCCGGTCGAGAGCGCGACCCTGGTGGGGCCGAACGGCCATATCAACGCGTTCACCCAAATCACCCAGCGCGCCGACCAGATCACCGCATTCCTCGCCAAATAGCCGGCCATTGCGCGGCCGGTGCCGCCCAATCAAAAGCTATTCGGCCTTGATGTTGGCGTCGTGAATGATCTTGCCGTACTTCGCCATTTCGCTCACGATGTATCGGGCGAAATAATCCGGCGTCGAGCCGATCGCCTCGAAGCCGAGCGCCGTCAGGCGCGCCTTGACGGCGGGCTGCGCCAAAACCTTGGCGATGCTGGTTTGCAGCTTCGCGGTGATGGCCGCAGGCAAATCCTTCGGACCCCATAACCCGTACCACGACACGAACTCGAAGCCCGGCAGGCCGGATTCCTCGACCGTCGGAATGTCCGGCGCCGCGGCCTGGCGCTTGAGGCTCGTGATCGCTAGCGCCTTGATGCGGCCGCCTTGCGCTTGCGGTAACGACGACAGCATGGGATCGGCAAGCAGCTGGATCTGCCCGCTCATCAGATCGGTCAGCGCTGGCCCGGTGCCCTTGTAAGCGATCACCAGCGTATCGACATGGGCCTCGCGCTTGAGGAGCTCGATCACCAGATGGCTAGCCGAGCCGATGCTGGTGGTGCCGAAAGTGTATTTCTGCGGGTCTTTGCGGACGAGGTCGAAAAAATCCTTCAGGTTGTTCGCCGGCACGCTCGGCGTCGTCGAGACGATCAGCGGCCCGGCGGCGATCAGCGTCACCGGCGTGAAATCCTTCACCACGTCGAACGGCACGGTCTTGTAGAGGAACGGGTTGACGACGTGGAGCGATGCGGTGAGCAGAAGCGTGTAGCCGTCCGGATCGGCCTTGGCGACCACATTGGCGCCGACATTGCCCGAGGCGCCGCCGGCGCGGTTTTCGACGATGAAATGCGGACCCACGGTCTGGTTGAGCTGGTCGACGATGATGCGCGCCACGCCGTCGACGGAACCGCCCGGCGGGAACGGCACGATCACCGTCACCGTGCGGGTGGGATAGTCTTGCGCCGAGGCTGCGAACGACGCGAGGCCGAATAGAACGAACCCCAAGATGATTTGCTTCACCGCATTCCTCCCGAAGTCAGCGTAACTGGCACTCTATCGTCATTGCGAGGAGCGAAGCGACGAAGCAATCCAGACAGCGCTTCAGCACTGGATTGCTTCGCGGAGCTTGTCATCGGGCCGGCCACTTCGGGCCGGACCCGTTGGCTCGCAATGACGCCATATCTAGAACGCCCCCGGGTAGCTACCGCCATCGATCAGCAGGTTCTGGCCGGTAATGTAGCCGGCATGGACGGAACATAGAAACGCGCAAAACGCGCCGAACTCGGCCGGATCGCCGTAGCGCTTGGCCGTGCTCGCTTCGGCGCGCTCGCGGAAAACCTGCTCGAACGTCTTGTCGGTGCCTTCGAGCATGCCACGGATGTGGCGGTGCTGGGCGTCGCTGTCGAAAATGCCCGGCAGCAGGTTGTTGATGGTGACGTTGCGCGCCGCCGTTTGCCGGGCGAGGCCGCCGGCAAAACCGACCAGGCCTGAGCGGGCGCCGTTCGACAGCCCGAGCTCGGCCTGCGGGACTTTCACACTGCGCGACACGATGTTGATGATCCGCCCAAACCCGCGGGCGGTCATGCCGTCGACCGTGAGCCGCATCATCTCGATCGGCCCCAGCATCATGTCGTCGAGCGCCGCGATCCAATCGTCGTGCGACCAGTCGCGGAAGTTGCCGGGCAGCGGCCCTTGCGAATTGTTCACCAGGATATCGGGCTGCGAAGCGGCGCCGACCGCGGCGGCGCGGCCGGCGGGCGTGGTGAGGTCGGCGGCGACCGTGACGACCTTCACGCCAGTCGCCTGCGCGATTTCGGCGCCGGTGCGTTCAAGCACGTCGCGGGTCCGGGCGACGATCGTGAGATCGACGCCTTCCCGCGCCAGCGCGACGGCACAGGCTTTGCCGAGACCGCGGCTCGCGCCGCAAACCAGCGCGTGTCTGCCCTTGATGCCGAGGTTCACGTCGCGCGTCAGGCCGCCACGGCCGAAAGCGCTTTAAGCTTGTAGCCGTAGGCCTTGTCGAGGCCGAGATCGGCGACGATGCACAGGCCCTTGCCGAGCGCTTCGGCGTCCAGCCCGGTAAGCGGCTTGCGCAGGTCGCCTGACGGCATGCCGAGCGCCTTCATCAGCGACTTCACCGCAACCGGATTGATCGCCGAATAGGTGAAGTGCAGCAGCGGCAACAGCCGCAGATATTCGCGCTTGAAGTTTTCCGCCTCGGTGTAGCTCGCCCACGGCGTCGAGATCGTCTTGAGTTCCGCCGGCGCGATATTGCCGGTCATGTTTGCGGTGCCGTGGCCGCCGAGACTCATGGTCGGCACCACCAGGCCGAGATTGGGACTATCGCAGCACATCACCGCGACATCGGGCTTGGCGGCGAGCACCTGCGCCACCTGGCCGACGCGGGCAGTCGATTCCTTGTGCACTACGTAGTTCGGATGTTTGAAGATGCGGATCAGATGGTCGCAAGCGAGGTCGCTCTTCACCCGCGGCGGATTGTTGTAGATGCCGAGCGGCAGGTCGGTGGAGTCGGCGACGTCGAGGAAGAAGCGCTCGATGTCGGCTTCCGGCGCGCAGACATAGGCCGGCGCGGCGAGGATGGCGCCGTCGCCGCCATTGTCTTTCGCAAAACGCACATTGGCGATCGTCGTTTCGGTGTTGTTGCCGGTACAGCCGAAGAAGATCGGCATTTTTGCCGACTTCATCTTCGCCGTCTCGACGATGATCTTTTTCTTCTCCTCCGGCGCGAGCAGGGAAGTCTCGCCGGTCGAGCCCATGATCAGCACCGCCTTGGTGCCGTGCTCTTCCTGGAACCGCAGCAGGGTTTGGAACGCCGCGAAATCGACTGAGCCGTCCTTGTTGAACGGCGTGATCAGCGCGACGAACGAGCCGGTGATTTTTTGTTTGGGCATGCCGTTCAATCTCCGAGGTTCGACTCCCTCCCCCTCGTGGGGAGGGTGGGGTGGGGTCGGGAGATGATGTACGTCGAGGTCTTCGACCAACCTCTCGACCCCCGCCCCTGCCCCTCCCCACAAGGGGGAGGGGAAAGAATTTACGGGCTGGCGTGACCGATGAATTTCTCCGGCGGCCGCTCGCCCCATTGCGACCGCAGCGCTTCTTCCGCGGCGATGAGATTGGAGCCGTTGGCGAGGTTGAGCCGGTCGCTGTCGGCCCAATGCTCGTGGACGCGGCCCCACGGATCGGCCCAATAGTCATAGACTTGGCTGCCGAGCACGTGGCGGCCAATGCCCCACATGTGCTCGTACTTGCCGCTCTCTTTGAGATACTCGTGGCCCATGCACACGTCGTCGATGTCCGGCACCTCGAAGGAGAGGTGGTTCAGCCCGGTCTTGTCGGAATTGAGACAGAAGAACACGTGGTGATCGACGTAAGTGTCGCCGCGGTCGCAGCGGTTGAACGAGCCGATCAGATTGTCCTTGTGTTCGGCATAGACGTCGTCCGAGCAAATCATGCCGAGCGCCTCGCGGAACCATTTCACGGTTTCGGTGAACTTCGACGACATCAGCACGCCATGGCCGATGCGCTTGACGTGCGCCGGGCCGCGGGGCAGCCGCATCAATTCGCCGGCGCGCGCGGTCGGCGCCTCGCCCGAGTTGAGCTTCTGCCGCTTCACCGGGATCGGCGCCAGCTGTGCGATGCCGCAGACCACCTCGATCTGGTAGCCGTTCGGTTCCTTGAGCCGCACCCGCTTGCCGCCGCCGGGCTCGTCGATGGTCTCGATACCCGAGGCGCCCGGCGCCTTGGCGAGCCGCTTCAGGTCGTCTTCGCTGTCGACGTAATAGGCGAGGCCAACGAATTTCGGATCGCCCTTTTCGGTGATGTGGATGTGGTGGGCCGGATCGGTGCCGCGCATATAGAGCGCGTTGGCGGTGCGCTCGCTGCGTTTCATGCCGAAGCGCGTGAGGAATTCCTCCTCCGCGTCGAGGTCCGGCGCCCGCAGGCGCCCGTAAGCAATATCAGTGACTTTAGCCCAGGCCATGGTCGTCCTCCCGAATGCCAGCTGGGCGCAATTTGCCACGATCGGGCGGGCCCGGCTAGCGGCGAAGGGTTGCGCCGGAGCGCTCACAGGATTGCCCGCGCCTCATGCGAAGACCCCGCCGCGTTGTCGCGGTGGGGTCCCGGGCCGGCCCGGAATGGCCGTCAGCTAGCCGTGATAATCGGCCGCCACGGTCGCGTCGGCGTGCCGGCCGCCCATGGCGTTGAAGACCGGCGTCAGGACGATCACGATCACCAGATTGAGGATGACGGTGTAGAGCGCGGAGTAGCCCGGGAACGTATGGCCGGCGATCACCAGCGGATAGTTCGGGGTCCAATTCGCCGCGTCGAACATCCAAATACCCGCAGCGGTACCCACGGCCCAGCCGACCAGCAGCGCCCAATCGTTGAACCAGCGGGTATAGACGCCGAGCAGCACCGAGGGCAGCGTCTGGATGATCAGGATGCCGCCCAAGAGTTGCAGGTAGATGGCGTATTGGGTTGGCACGAAGATGATGAAAATCAGCGCGCCCAATTTGACGATGAGCGACACCCACTTCGCCATTTGCGCTTCTTCCTTGTCGGTCGGATTCTTGTTGATGAACTCGCGATGGATGTTGCGGGTGTAGAGGTTGGCCGCGGCGATCGACATGATCGCGGCCGGCACCAGCGCGCCGATGCCGACCGCGGCAAAGGCGATGCCGACGAACCATGCCGGGAAGCTGTGCAGGAACAGCGCCGGCACCGCGAAATTGTTGCCGAACTGCTTAAAGCCCGCGGCGAATTCCGGCGCCGTGCCGACACCCGCCGCGATGGCGAAGAAGCCGACCAGCGCCAGCAATCCGAGCATGAAGGAGTAGCCCGGCAGCAGCGCGGCGTTGCGGCGGATGGCGTGCCCGCTCGAGGCGGCGAGGATGCCGGTGACGGAATGCGGATAGAGGAACAGCGCCAGCGCCGAGCCGAGCGCCAAGGTCGCATAGATGCCATAGGCACCGGTGGTGTTTGCGCCCGGCACCGCCAGCAAGAGCTTGGCCGGCGGCACCGCCGCAAAAATGTGACCGAAGCCGCCGAGCTGGATCGGCACGACGATCACCGCGGCAAAGGCGGTGATGTAAATCAGGATATCCTTGACGATGGCGATCGAGGCCGGCGCCCGCAGCCCGCTCGAATAGGTGAACGCCGCGAGGATGACGAAGGCGATGACCAGCGGCAGGTCGGCGGCATAGCCGGTGCCGCCGACGCCCATGGCGCCGATCACCACCTGCAGGCCGACCAGCTGCAGCGCGATATAAGGCATGGTGGCGACGATGCCGGTGATGGTCACCGCCAGTGCCAACCAGCGATTGCCGAAACGGCCGCGCACGAAATCGGCCGGCGTGATGTAATTGTGCTTGTGGCAGACGTTCCACAGCCGCGGAAACGCCAGGAACAGGATCGGATAGATCATGATCGTGTACGGCACCGCGAAAAAGGCGATGGCGCCGGCGCCGAAGGCGAGCGCCGGGACGGCGATGAAGGTATAGGCCGTGTAGAGGTCGCCGCCGACCAGGAACCAGGTAACGAGGGTGCCGAAGCGGCGGCCGCCCAGACCCCATTCGTGCAGCAGATCGAGATCGCCCTTGCGCCAATGGGCGGCGGCAAAACCCAGCCATGTGATGAAGCCGAACAACGCTATGAAGATGATCAGGGCGGTCCAGTTCACTTCCTGCACGGCATGCCTCCCTGCTTTTCCTTCTTGTTGCTCTTATCGCTTCATGTGTTCGGCCCGCGACGCACAACGTCATCAGAAGGCGGCATTGGCGAAGCCGGCTAGCGCTCGGTCGCGAAATAGACGATCGCGGTCAGCACCGCCGCGATGATCACCCAGAGCATCTGATACCAGTAGAAGAACGGGATGCCCGCCCAGACCGGCTCGACCGAGTTGTAGAACGGCGGCCACAGCACGACGACGAATTGAATGATCAGGAGCAGGTACCACCAGCTCCATGCCGAGCGCTCGTGCGTTCTCCCGTTCATGACTTCCACCCTGGGTCTGCGTTTCCGCGAGCCATTTGCAGCTCTTGTCTATTAAGATAGTGAGGGCGCCAGCGTTGCGCCAGGATGCCCGCTCCGGCGGTCGGGCGCGACCATCGGTCGCCACTGCCTCGTCGGCCGGATTGGGCACCACGAAGTGTCGCGCGGCGGACGGTACGCTTGACCTAGAGTGCACAATCGCTGTTAAGGTGGTTGCGGTCCTGGCCGCCGGTGCGGCGGCCGCGATTGGGGGCGGCGTCTTGGGTGCTGGTGGGAGCCGACGTCTTGGGCGCTGAGGGGAACGGGGAATCGGGGTGCGTGCGCTTCTCAAGCTGAGCGGCGTCATCGACGCGATCAATAGGCAAATCGGCCGCTGGGTTGCCTGGCTGATCCTGCTTGCCGTCGTGGTCTCCGCCGGCAATGCGACGGTCCGCAAAATCTTCGACGTGTCCTCGAACTCCTGGCTCGAATTGCAATGGATCCTGTTCAGCGCGGTGTTTCTGCTATGCGCGTCGTGGACGCTGCTGGATAACGAGCATATCCGCATCGATATCGTGAACAATCTGTTGCCGCGCTGGCTTCGCGATACGATCGAGCTGGTCGGTCACACGTTCTTCCTGCTGCCGCTCGCCATCATCATGGTCGTGACCGGCGTTCCGTTCTTCTTCAAATCGATTGAGATCAACGAGCAATCCGGCAATGCCGGCGGACTGCCGCAATGGCCGGCAAAATCGCTGGTCATGCTCGGGTTCGCGATGCTCCTGGCGCAGGCCATTTCCGAGACCATCAAACGCGTCGCCGTCATTCGCGGCATGATTCCCGATCCGCACGAGACTCAAGTTCACGCGCTCGAGGCGGAAGTCGAGCACATCGTCGAGGCCATCGAGAAACACTAAGGCGCCAGCGCGCTCCCGAGGCAGAATGGCAGCGTTTCTGATCCAAAACATGGCGCCGATCATGTTCGGCTCGCTGATCGTCGTGCTGCTGCTCGGCTATCCGGCGGCGTTTTCGCTGGCGTTTGTCGGCCTGTTCTACGCGTTGCTCGGTATCGGCCTTGGCCTGTTCCAGCCTGACTTCCTGCAGGCGCTGCCGGAGCGCGTCTACGGCGTGATGAGCAACGACACGCTCTTGGCGATCCCGTTCTTCACCTTCATGGGACTGGTGCTCGAGCGCTCGGGCATGGCCGAAGACCTGCTCGACACCATCGGGCAATTGTTCGGCACGGTGCGCGGCGGGCTGTCGTACGCGGTGATTTTCGTCGGCGCGCTGCTTGCCGCCACGACGGGGGTGGTCGCCGCGTCGGTCATTTCGATGGGACTGATCTCGCTGCCGATCATGCTGCGCTACGGCTACGACCGGCGCTTCGCCGCCGGCGTCATTGCCGCCTCGGGCACGCTGGCGCAGATCATTCCGCCGTCGCTCGTTCTGATCGTGATGGCCGATCAGCTCGGCCGGTCGGTCGGCGACATGTACGAGGGCGCGTTCGTGCCCGGCATCGCGCTGGCCGGCCTCTATGCGGTCTTCACGTTCATCACGACGGTGGTATTTCCGAAGGCGACGCCAGGCCTGCCCGAGGCGGCCGTCGGCTTCAAGGAGGCGCCCGCCTCGCCCATCTGCCGGTTGCTGACGCGCGCCAATGCCGTTCCGCTCATTCTGGGCTGCGCGCTGGTGATCGCTTGGGCCGCCCGCACCGATTATCAACTGTTGCCGACGCTGCGGTCGGCGAACGTCGCAGCGCTGGGCGATTTCTTCATCCTGCTGGTGAATGCGCTGTTGATCGCATTGCTGCTGTTCTTCCTGGTGAAGTTCGCTCGCTTGTTCGTCGCCGGCAATGACGAGCGCGGACTGCTGTCGCTTTTTGTCCTGGCCGTGGTCAGCGCCCTGTTCGGCGTGTACATGATGCGCAATTCCGAAGCGCACGGCGCCGATTTCGTGGTGCTGAGCATGTTCTACGGCATCATGTTCGCCTTCGGCGTGGCCATCGTGAACTGGGTGACCAGCCGCTTCCTCGGCTTGCGCTTCCTGTCCCACATGGCGCAGCAGACGACGTTCGTCATGGTGCCGCCGCTGTTTCTGATCTTCCTCGTGCTCGGCACCATCTTCATCGGCGTCGCCACGCCGACCGAAGGCGGCGCCATGGGCGCCAGCGGCGCGCTCATTCTCGGCGCGCTCAAGCGCCGCCTGACCTGGGACCTGGTACGGCAGGCCGTCGAATCGACGGCGAAACTGGCCTCGTTCGTCGTCTTCATCCTGCTCGGCGCGCGGGTATTCTCGCTGACCTTTTACGGCGTCAGCGGGCACATCTGGGTGGAGAGCATGCTCACCTCGCTGCCCGGCGGCCAGATCGGGTTCCTGCTTTTCGTCAACGCCTTCGTGTTCGTGCTGGCGTTTTTCCTCGACTTTTTCGAGCTGGCCTTCATCGTCATTCCGCTGCTCGGCCCCGCGGCCGAGCATCTCGGCATCGACCTGATCTGGTTCGGCGTCATTCTCGGCGTCAACATGCAGACCTCGTTCATGCATCCGCCGTTCGGCTTCGCGCTGTTCTATCTGCGCTCGGTGGCGCCGCGCGAGCCGTTCCTCGATCGGGTCACCGGCAAGCTCACCCAAGGGGTGACCACGGGCCAGATCTATTGGGGCGCGGTGCCGTTCGTGCTGATCCAGCTGATCATGGTGATCACGGTGATCATGTTCCCCTCCATGGTCACGCACTATCGGACCGGCTTGACCCATATGGATCCCAACAAGGTGCAGATCGAGGTTCCTCAGCTCGATTTGCCGCCACTCGATCTGAACCAGTCGCCGACCTTCAAATAACGCGATCCACCGGACGACGGGTTGGGGGTCGAAAAACGCCGACATTCGCGTAAACTCGTGGATCGCTCGGCAAGTCACTTTGGCGAACCTCGAAACCGGCGAGGGCTGCGCATTGCGATTGCTCGAACACTTCGTCGAATCCGTCTTGGCCGCCGCCAAATGGCTGGCGCTGCCGGTCGTGACCTTGCTGTTCCTGCAGTGGCCGCTGCGCACCGTCCTCGGCCTTTATTCGCGCGAGGCGAATGATCTCGGGCAATGGCTGTTCGCGCTCTATGTCGCCGCCAGCATCACGGCCGCGACGCGGGCGAATACTCACCTGGCGGCCGACACCATCGCGCGGAACTATTCGGAGGCGACGCGCCAATGGCTCGCTCGCGCCGGCGCGCTATGCGGTCTCATTCCGTGGTCGATCATCGTGCTGGTGACGAGCTGGCCCATTGTGCGCGATTCGACAACGTTGCTCGAGCGTTTTCCCGACACCGGCAATCCCGGCTATTTCATCATCAAGCTCGCGTTGCTGCTGCTCGCGTCGTTGATCCTGATCGAGGGCGTGATCGGACTGTTCCGGCCCGATTGGACGCCGCAGCCGCCATGATCGCGATGATGCCTTGGCTGGGCTTGGGCCTGTTGCTGCTGGTCGGCCTCGGCATCGCCTTCACCGGTATCCCGGCCGCCGTGGTGTTGCTGGCGGTTGCCTGCTTCGGCGCTGCGATGGGGGCGCTCAGCGGCGACGTGCCGATTCAGCTCATCGGCGTCCTGCCCGAACGTCTGATCAATCTGCTCGAGAACGACCTGCTGCAGGCTATTCCACTTTATGTGCTGATGGGCACGCTGATCAATCGCCTGCCGCTCGCCGAAGCGCTCTACCGTTGCTGCCTCGCCGTCCTGCCCGGCGCGGCGGCGCCCGCGGTCTCGGGCGTCGTGCTCGGCGGCCTGCTCGGGCCGATGAACGGTTCGGTCGGCGCCAGCGTGCTGGCCTTGGCGCGGGTCGTCGAGCCGCGGCTCGCCGCCGCAGGGCTCGCGCTGCCGCGCCGCGCCGCCATCATCGCCGTGGCCAGCACGCTCGGCGTCGTCGTGCCGCCGTCGCTGGTGCTGATCCTGCTCGGCGACGCCATGTTGAACGCGCACACCATCGCGGTAACCGCGACCGGACGCGACGACCGCGTGATCAATACGCAAGACGTATTTCACGGCGCACTGGCGCCGGCCGGACTTTATCTCGCCGCGTGTCTCGTTCTGAGCTGGTGGTTCAACCGCCGGGCCAAGCCGGACGCGACGGCGGTACGCGCCGCCGCCCAACGTCCGACGCCGCAGCAGGCGGTGCTGGCGACAGTGACCGTGCTCGCGATCGTGACCCTGCTCGGCGGCGTCGCCACCGGATATTTCTACGCGGTCGAGGCCGCAGCGATGGGCGGCTTCACGCTTCTGGTCGCAGGGCTCCTCAGCGGCCGCTTGCCGCTCGCCGTTCTCAACGAGGTGTTGCGCGACACGCTGACGCTCACCGGCGCCCTGTTCTTTCTGCTCGTTGCCGCGACCACATTGACGCTGGTCTTGCGCATTCTCGGCACCGATCAGCTTATTGCCGCCTGGATCGCCGCCATCCCGGGCGGCACGCTCGGCGTCACGCTCGTCGTGCTCGCTGCAATCGGGTTGACCGCGCTGGTGCTCGACGCGTTCGAGATCATCTTCGTCGTGGTGCCGATCGTCATTCCGCCGCTCTTGATCCGCGTGGCGGACGCACGCTGGGTCGCGGTTCTGGTGCTGCTCGCGTTGCAAGCGAGCTTCCTCAATCCTCTGATCGGCTACGCGGTGATGATGACGCGGACCGTGCTCAAGCAGGGCATCGCCTTTCCGGCGCTGCTGCGGTCGCTATTGCCGTATCTGTTCGCGCAGGCCGCGCTGTTGCTCGCCGTGCTCCTGTTCCCGCAACTGACCCATATTGGGCAAGCCGCCGGCGATCGCAGCCGCAAGCCGCCGGCCATGTCCGACCAGGACCTGCAGAAGCGCTTCGACCAGATGTTGCAACCGGTGGCGCCGCCGCCCGATACCGGGCTCGGCCGATAGTGGTTGCCGACGGCCGAAACGCAATCGGGGCCGGCGTTGCGCCGGCCCCGCTATCGTCGATGAGGCTTCGCCTTATGCTTTCGGGCGATGGCGGATCATGAACGTCTCGAAGCCGTATTCCGCAACCTGCCACCACAGGTTCTCATCGTTGCGGAAGGCGAACTGCGAGTCCAGCATTTTCTTGTAGTCCGCATTCGTTGCCGAGGTCTCGGCGTTGACCTCGTCGGAGGCCTTCATGCACGCTTCCATGATCTCCTGAGTGAACGGGCGCAGCACCGCGCCGTTGGCGACCAGGCGCTTGAGCGCCTGCGGATTGCGCGCGTCGTATTCGGCCTGCACATACATGTTGGCATAGCCGGCAGCCGCAGTGATGATTGCCTGGTAGTTTTTCGGCAGCGAATTCCACTTCTCGACATTGACGAAGAAATGCAGCGCCGTGCCGCCTTCCCACCAGCCGGGGAAATAGTAGTTCTTGGCGACCTTGTAGAAGCCGAGCTTTTCGTCGTCATAGGGACCGACCCACTCGGCGGCGTCGATGGTGCCCTTCTCCAGCGCCGGATAGATGTCGCCGCCGGGAAGTTGCTGCGGGACGACGCCGAGCTTGGACACCGTCTTGCCGGCCCAGCCGCCGATTCGCATCTTGATGCCCTTGAGATCGGCGACCGTCTTGATCTCCTTTGAGAACCAGCCGCCCATCTGCGTGCCGGTATTGCCGCCCGGCAGCGCATAGAGATTGAACTTCTTGACGAACTCGTTGACCATGTCGTTGCCGCCATGATCGAAAAACCAGGCGTTCTGCTGGCGCGAATTCAGGCCGAACGGCACCGAGCAGAGCAGCGCAAAGGTCGGGTCCTTGCCGAAGAAGTAATAGGCCGCGGTGTGGCCCATCTCGACGGTCTGATTGCCGACCGCATCGACCACGCTGAACGGCGGCACGATTTCGCCGCCGGCGAAGGTTTGAATCTGGAACTTGTTGTCGGTCGCCTCGCCGACGAACTTCGCCATCGTTTCCCCGGCGCTGAACGGCACGTCGAGCGACTTCGGCCAGCTCGTGGTCAGGCGCCATTTCAGCTCCGGCATGGATTGGGCGATCGCCGGCGCCGCAATCGCGGTGCCCGCGGCGCCCACCCCGGCAACTTTCAAGAATTCACGACGTTTCATGATGTATTCCTCCCCTCGTGGCCGTGCTGGAATGACCATCGTGATAATCCCACGAGATCATTTGCATTGGACCTGCCGGCGATCTTAAAGGGCTAATAGCCTTCCGGGAAGCGTATTTGCCGAGGCGGAGCGCCGCATGGCGTCAATGAGCGGCGTCTTAGGTGCGGCAAATAAGCAGCATTTCGGGCACCACAGGACGGCCCGTCAGTGCGAATGTCCCTTTTCCAACAGGCCCAGCCTGGCTCCCAGCCACCGCGTCGTCGGCGCCTGGATCAGGATCGTCATGAGGATGGCAATAAACGTCACCGACGCGATCATCGGCGCGCCGGGCGCCTTGACGCCGAGCAAAATGCCAGCAAGCGCCGCGGGAATGACGCCGGTTTCCCGCGTCCAGCACATGAACAGCATTTCGTTGCGGCTCCAGCGCGCCCGCCGGTCCGGCAGCGCGCAGACAAACACCGTCACCGGCCGCGCCACCAACATGAAGATGGCGACGACGATGATGCCGCCCGCCAGGTACTGGTTCATGAGGCCGAAGTCGACTTGGCCGCCGAGCAGGATGAAGATGAACAGACGCATGATGAAGGCGGTGGTCTCCACGTATTGATCGAGTTTTTGCGCTTCGCCCCGCGCCATTTTGAAGCCCAGGGAGTCCTTGTTGCCGAGCATGATGCCGAACACGAAGACTGCCATGAAGCCGCTGGCGTGCAGACCGTCGGCGGCGAAATAGGCGCCGATCACCGCCATGACGGTCACCACCGGCGCATATTCCATGAAGAATCCCCAGCGCTCGTGGCCGATCAGCAACGCGGCCAGATAGCCGAGCCCGACGCCGGCGACGATGCCGATGGCGGCTTCCTTGAACAATTCGACAACGGACCAGGTCAAAGAAAATTCACCCGTCCCCATCGCCACGGTCAGGACGCCAAAAGTGACGATCGCTCCGGTCGCGTCGTTGAAGGCGGATTCGCTCATCACCATTTGCGCGACGCGGTCGCGAATGTGGACCTGCCGGAAAATCGGCACCAAGGTCGCCGGATCGGTCGACGCCAGCGTCGCGCCCAGCAACGCCGCCACGATCCACGGCACGCCGAGAACGAAATGCGCGGCCGCAGTGGTGATCGCCGCGGTAATCACCACGCCGATTGTGGCGATGACGACGATCGTGATCCAAACCTGCTTCATCACATGGAAGCGCAGCGACGCGCCGCCGTCGAACAGGATGTAGCTGGCGCCGAACAAGAGCAGAATCTGATACAGGGCGGAATCGGCCTTGATGTCGATGAGGCCAAGTGCCGCCGGGCCAATCAACATCCCGACGATGAGGAACATGGCAACGTCGGGTATTTTTGCGCGCCGCGCCAACAACCCGGTAACGGTGCCGACGGCAAGGATAAGCCCGCCGGACATCAGCGTGTGTTTGGCGACTTCGACCGCGGCCGACTGTTCCAAGTGTTGCCCCAGCAATGCGCCCAGAACCTCGCGGCCACAATAGCCCGAAACTGGCTACCGTGCGCAACCTTGCTGGATTTGGGTTGGCCTGCCAGCGAAGCTGCGAAGCAGCTGCCCTTCCTGAGAGAGGGGTGACAGTTCATTCCGGAGACATGGGTTACACAATGGGGCCTTTTGCGGGGAGCGCAAGATGCCCTGGAAGGCGTGTAAACCCATGGATGAACGTCTGAAGTTTATT